>JUEG02001344.1_pt1 | contig 219472 bp, 211 predicted proteins | sample 432341 | NCBI WGS metagenome assembly JUEG02 (sample SAMN02953476, study PRJNA257561) | rock porewater metagenome | biome: terrestrial; feature: Opalinus Clay rock; material: porewater; isolation source: Opalinus Clay rock BIC-A1 borehole | place: Switzerland: Mt Terri URL, St-Ursanne ... | reverse complement strand
GTAAATGAAAAATTTAAAGCATGGCTAGAAGCGGACAATGGTGTTATCCCTCTTGGAAAGGGCCAGAAGTTTACTGAGCTCACATCGAAAACTTATTCGAGTGAGGGTACCAGAGATATTAGAGCTATGATTAATGACATATTTGACTTCACGGCTAAGGGGTTTAACATTCCTCCGGCATTACTTCGAGGAGATATTCAAGGGACATCGGATGCGGTAGATCAGTTGTTGACTTTCGGTATTGATCCTTTGACCGATATGTTCTCCGAAGAAATTATCCGGAAGCGTGTTGGGAGAACGGAATATCTAAAGGGAACTTATCTGCAGATTGATACAAAAGCGATTAAGCATATTGATTTGCTCAGCGTGGCAAATGCCATCGATAAGATTATTGGTTCAGGTGCTTACTGCATTAATGATATTCGCAAAGCTTGCGGCGATTCAGTTATCGACGAGGCGTGGGCCTGGCAACATTTCATGACCAAGAATTATTCGACGGTTGCTGATCTATTGGCAGCATTGGAGGGAGGCGGTAAAACTGAAAAGAGCTAAGATTGAGTTTAAGTGTAAGAACTGCGGGAAAGACCAGGCAAAAAACAATGAACAGAGTACCGAAAATTGGAGCGGTTACGACTGCAACAAAATGTGCGAATGCGGCGGTAATTTTGTCATGCACATAGATGGTCGACCGGCGGGAGGAGGTGAAGAATCTTGAAGAAATACTATTCGCTCGTGACAGAAAACAATGAAGCGAACATCTATATTTATGGGGACATAACATCTTGGGAATGGCTCGAGAGTGACGTATCCAGTTATACATTGGCCAGGGAAATCGAAGGGCTTGAGGTCAATGTTATCAACGTTTATATCAACTCTTATGGTGGTGAGGTTGCTGAAGGATTGGCTATTTTCACAGCATTAAAACGCCACAAAGCCAAAGTAAGGACTCATGGTGATGGCTTTATATGCTCGGCTGCTGTGTTACCCTTCGCGGCTGGTGATGAAAGGATTATGTCCATTGCTTCGCTGTTATTAGTGCATAACGTGTGGTTATCTTATGTTTCTGGAAATGCAAATGATTTACGCAAGCAAGCAGACGACCTTGAAACAATTACGCAAGCCAGCATAAACGCCTTTATGTCCATTGTTAATATTTCTGAGGATGAATTAAAGGAAATGATCGACAATGAGACATGGATATTGCCACAGCAGGCGCTTGAAATGGGCTTTGCAACATCCATTGTTAATGATAATTCAAGCAATAAGGCCAGCCAGAGCGTTCGCAAAGCTTTGTTTGCTAAGATTATTGGAAAAGAACAAGGCCAAAAAAGCATTCCGACCAAGCCTAAGCCGGAAGAAAAAAATGACCCAGACCTTCTACAGTCAGCTTCTCCTAATCCAGAGCCACCGGCGCTAGCGCCAGAACCTCCGGTACCTGATCCAGAACCCGAACCCGAACCACAAGAAAATAAAACTATGAAGTTTATGGCGGCATTGTTCCGCTAATTTTTATGCGAAAAAGGAGCGAAGAAAATTGAAAAACTTAGATATTTTAAATCAAAAGAAAATGGAAATCCTCCAGAAAATTAACCAAGCCGTAAAAGATGGCAATGAAGAAGCGTTTGCACTAGCCTTCAATGAGTTTTCGGAACTACTGCAAGAGGCAGTTTTAGCCGAGGCAAAAGGTCTCGTCCATGCAGCAGACAGTCATGTGCTTGCAGGTCGTGGTGTGAGAGCGCTGACTAGCACTGAAACCGAATACTACCAAAAGTTGATTGAAGCAATGAAGAGTTCGAATCCAAAACAGGCATTGACAGAGATTGATGTAGTCTTGCCTGAAACTGTCATTGAAACAGTGTTTGAGGATATTGCAGAGGCGCATCCGTTACTCGATGCAATCACCTTTCAGCCAACAGGGATCCTTACTGAAATTCTGGTTAGCGCCTTGGATGGTAGGCAAATGGGGACCTGGGGCAAACTCACCGACGAGATTATCAAAGAGCTTTCTGCAGGATTCATAAGCATCCCCTTGGACAAGAAAAAATTATCGGCCTTCCTCCCTATAGCAAAGGCTATGTTGGACCTTGGCCCTGTATGGATCGACCGATATGTACGGGCACATTTATCTGAGGCTATTTTTAACGGACTAGAATATGGGATCATCGATGGTCCCGGCATTGATTCTCCAGTTGGCATGAGAAGAAATCCAAACTCTGCCCTAGATCCTACTGATGGATATGGCCTTCAGCCCTTGGTTGTAATCAATGAGATTACTCCGGAATCATACGGGGAACTAATTGCAGACCTTACAGTTGCCCCAACCGGACTTCAGAGGATTGTCCGTGAAGTACTACTGATTGTCAGCCCATCCGATTATTTCAGCAAAATCTTCCCGGCTACAACTTTCCGGCAGACGAACGGGAGCTACAGCAACGATATCTTCCCGTTCCCAACTCGACTGATTCAATCGGCCTATGTTCCGCAAGGTGAAGCAGTCATTGGCCTTGGAAACCGGTACTTCATGGGTCTTGGTACCGGCAAGGGTGGAAAAGTTGAATACTCCGATGAGTATCGTTTCCTTGAAGATGAGCGTATGTACCTGACTAAACTCTATGGCGAAGGTCGTCCGTTGGATAATACATCCTTTAAGCGGCTCGACATTTCCAACCTCAAGCCGACGCCTTGGAAAGTTCAAGTTGCTAACCTTGAGAGCGCACCAATTCCTATTTATCAAGTATCTGATGCTAGACTGGCAAGCTTAGCCATTGGGTCCTTAACCTTGTCTCCAGCATTTAACAAGTCCGTCTTTGTTTACACTGCAGCAACTACTAACGCAACCAATACCATCACTGCGCTAGCAAAAGATGGTGAAGCAACAGTCGAGATCTTAAACGGTGAAACTCCGGTAGCCAATGGAGCTGCTGCAACATGGGCAACCGGAGAAAATACCTTAACGATCAACGTAACGAGTGGAGAAGAAACTGAAACTTATACAGTGATCGTTACGAAGTCCTAAGGAGTTGAAAAATAATGGTGCTGCCTACAGGGCTGCTTGAGGCAGTTCGCAATTATCTCGATATCACTTGGGATGATGTTGCCGGTGACGAAAAGCTCACCGGCATTATTGCCCGTGGGATGAAATATCTGAACCAGATTGCTGGCGGAGAGCTTGATTACTCTGAGGAAGACAAGCCGCGCGAACTCCTGTTGGATTATTGTCTGTATGCCCGTTCTCATTCACTTGGTGAGTTTCAAGGAAATTACCTGCATGAGCTCTTATCCTTGCAGATAGCCCAGGAGGTAAAACGTTATGATCAAGAGCAAAACACAGACATTCAATGACGGGATCCTCAATATCTACAGTGTGGGTAACATTGCCCAGGCAGGCAATAAGCCGAAAGAAGGACTGACCTTAAAGCTTGGAAATTTGCATTATGAAGAGCGAACAGTGGGAATGGGAAGATTCTGGACAGCAAAACAGGCCAAAGTAAAAATTGATCGTTTGCTTCGTGTTCCTCGGTTTCAAAACGTATCGTCACAAGACATTGCCATCCCTAACGACGGTCGGCAGTATGAAATAAAACAGGTCCAATACCCGCCGGACGTATATCCGCCGGCAATGGATCTATCCCTGGAGAGGGTGGAAGCAGACTATGACATTGCAAGAATTCCGTAACCTTTTGCTTACTGCTGATCCTACAGCATCTCATTATGAATCTGTAAAAAATACAAATTATACAGTATGGAAGGAGTTCGAAAGAAGGAAGACTCCCGAAGAAGAGTGGAGGATCCAAGTGGATCGCTTTACGAAGATCGAATATGATCCCATTGTTGAATTGATCGATACTGCCTTAAGCACCGACGATATTTCCTTTGACTATAAAGTTGACTATGAGGAAAATACGGGTTACATCCATCATATCTGGGATTGTACTGTGGCTTAATACAGGGGGTGGCCTAATGGCACGGTTTAATACTTCGGGCCTTGAAGGACTTATCAGGGAGGTTACCAAGCTTGGCGAAGCCGGTGAACAAGTTGGAGAAGAAATGCTGATGGCTGCAGCTGAAGAAGTGAAGCAGCAGTGGAGAATCAGCGCAGGAATGCACGGCTTGAAGTGGACCGGCGACATGATTGAGTCAATCGGGTACCCAAATAAGCCTAAGAGCGTTGGCGGCGTGAAAACAATTGATATCTATCCCCAGGGAACTGACCGACGTGGTACCAGGAACGCAGAAAAGGCCTTCATCTTGCATTACGGATCTTCCAGCATTCGTCCAACACATTGGGTTGATGATGCCGACGAAGCAGCCGGCCCGTTAGTAATTGATGTTATGGAACAAGTTTTTGATCGATTTTTAAGAAGTCTACAAGGAGCGTGATATAAATGGCATATATCGGATTAAAGCATCCTGTCTTTGCACCTATTACAAATGAGCCGGCAAACGGCTTCCCTGTTTATGGAGCGGGGCTTATTGTAGGTCATGCGATAGCTGCAAATGTTTCGATAGAGCTTTCAGACAGCAAATTACCGGCAGATGACATGGTTGTAGAGATCGACAACTCTTTTACCTCAGGTACCATTACAACTGGTATCGATGATCTATCAGACGATGCGCTGAAAATATGGCTTGGGCAGAAAGCGGCAACCTTAAACGGAGTTGCGACAATCCGATCTGCAGCAGGCTATGAGGCACCAAATGGCGGATTCGGATACTACCGAGTTAGGAAGAAAAACGGCGTTAGATCCTACAGGGCCCTTTGGTATTACAAAACAAAATGGGGAATGCCCTCCGAGGATGCTTCCACTAAACCAGACGGAGCTATTGAATGGCAAACCCCTGAGGTCGAGGGAACCATTATGACTGCCCAAGATGCGGACAATTCATGGCGCGACATGGCAACATTCACGACTGAATCCGATGCTGTAGCTTGGCTTAATGAACTTGCTAACATCGGCGAACCGGCAAATAAATCGAACCTTAGTGCGGCTATTGCAAGTGCTCAAGCCCTTGACCCAGAAACATACACCTCTATATCCTGGGTTGATGTAGCTAATTCCCTTGCTGAAGCTGTAGAGGTTGCGGCAATGGCTAGTCCATCACAGGCAAGAGTGGATGCTGCCGAGAGCCTCCTTGAGGCTGCAGTAGCCGCCTTAGTAACACGTGTTTAAGGAGTTTAGCGTATGTACGAGAGTGATAATGAAATTAAGATAGGCAAAAGAACTTACACAGCCGTTTTTAATGTTGTAGCGTTAAAAGAGATCACGCAACGCTACGGTGGTATTGAAAGAATGGGTAAAGAACTTGAGAAAGATCATGTGAAGGCGATTGATGAATACTCTTGGATCATTGCCTTACTTATTGGCCAGGGAATTGCGTTAAAAAACTTCGAAGAAAGCACAGACGAAAAAGCACCAACTCCGGACCAGATCCAATTACTTATGAAACCTCATGAATTTACCGCGCACCGCAAAACCATTTTTAGCGTGATAAGCGATGGGATGAATCCTGGAACGAATCCGGATCAAACTGATGAAGAAGTCGACGAGGTCTTAGAAGAGGTACTGGCATCAAAAAACAAGATGGGCGCAGGGGAATAGATCCTTTGCGCCTAGTATTTTTAGGAATGCGCTGCGGTATGAGTGAGAAACAGGCTTGGCTCACTACACCGGGGCGCATTATAGCTTTTTGGAAATGGACTCGGGAATATGACGAGTATCTACAAGGCATTGTCCGGAAGAAAACGCGAGGTGAGGGATAAATGGCAGTACGCGAGATAAGAACAACACTGGCCCTTGATGGAGAACAGAAATTCAAGCAGGAAATGCAGGCGGCTGCTCGCGAACTCCGTTTACTCGGGTCAGAGATGAGACTGAACACCGCGTCATTTGGTGACAATGCCGATTCTATGGAAGCCCTTACTTCCCGTAGTGCAATTTACGAGCGACAGATTGCCCAGCAAAGAGAAAATGTTGCTGCTCTTACCAGGGCTGTTGAACAAAGTGCCCAGATGTATGGTGAAGCTGACAGACGTACTGTTGGGTATAGAATCCAGTTAAATAATACTTTGACTGCTCTTAGAAACACCGAGAGACAGCTTGAGCAAAACAATGAAGCGATCGAGAATTATGCAAGTTCTCAAATTCAAGCGGCAAGAGATAGCGAAGAAATGCAGCGAGCCCAGGAGGAACTTGGGAAGACTCTTGATATCGTCAAGGGCGCTGCTCTCGCTGTTGCGGGTGCCATAACTGCCACGTTCGGGGCAGCCGCGTTTTCTAGTGATGAATCTCGACGAGCGCTTAATGGTTTACAGGCTTCTACTGGCGAAACCGATGAAGCCATGATTGGCATGAAAGATACGATGTTATCCATCTATAATAATAATTTCGGTGAAAACTTTGAGGACATCGGTAAGGTCCTTGGAACGGTCAGAAACCAAACCAAATTAGCAGGTAAAGAACTAGAAAATATGGCTACTAACGCGTTAATGCTGCGCGACACGTTTGAAATGGACGTAAATGCGTCAGTAAACAGCGCCACGGTGTTAATGAAAAACTTTGCTATAACTGGCGACCAAGCTTACAACCTCATCGCCCAAGGTGCCCAAAAGGGTCTAAATAAGAATGGCGATCTAGTCGATATCATCGCCGAATATGCCCCACACTTTGCTTCTCTCGGAATCGGAGCAGAGGAAATGTTTAATATGTTGGCCAACGGCGCGGCAGAGGGAGTCTTTAGTATCGATCAACTCGGTGATGCAATACACGAGCTCGGAATCCGCGTTAAGGACCAGAGTAAAACGTCATCAGAAGCCTTCGAAGCATTAGGTTTAAACGCTGAAATAACTACTGCTGAATTCGGTAAGGGTGGAGAAGCAGCGAAGAAATCGTTCACCGAAGTCACTAAAAGACTCAATGCAATTCAGGATCCCATTTTAAAATATAACACAGGTGTAGCATTATTCGGTACGATGTGGGAAGAAGTCCAATCAAAAGGTATGGCGGCCTTAACCAATACCCAGGGAGCAATTTCTAACACGGTTGATGCTTTAGGAAAAATAAACGCTGTAAAATATGACGATATCGGCGCTGCGCTCGAGGGATTAAAACGACAACTCATTACAGATTTGGCCGAACCTATCGGAGATGAAATACTGCCAAAGATAAATGATATGATTCAAAAGGTCAAAAAGTTTGATATGGCCCCAATTATCCACTCACTTAAATGGATAATGGATAATGCCAGCACTATTGCGGCTCTAGCCGTAGGGATTGGGGCAGGGATGGCAACATGGGGCGTAGTGTCTACGATAACGGCAGTTGTGGAGGCTGTAAAAGTATGGCGCACAGCTATGCTGGCAGCTTCTGCAGCACAAACTGGTTTAAATTTCGCCTTATTGGCAAACCCGATTGGGATTATTGTAACTGCTGTTGCAGCCTTGGTAGCAGGCCTAGTTGTTCTTTGGAATACCAATGAAGGCTTCAGGACAGCAGTTACTGGGACATGGGAGGCAATAAAGGATACAGTAGGGCCAGTTGGAGAGTGGTTGACTAACTTCTTCACCGTCTCTATTCCGGGGTCCATCACAACTGCCACTGAATGGATAGCCCAACTCCCTGCAAGTATCGCTACTTTCTTTGGACAAATACCAGGCATGGTTTCTAGTCTCCTTGGGGAAGCGTCCAATGAGGTATCTGAATTTGGAAGCAATATCATTAGTTGGGCCGCAACAGAGATTCCTAAGTTCATTAAAGGCATTATGACGTTTATAAATAAATTACCTGGAGAAATAGGCTATACCCTTGGAATGGTAGTTGGGACAATTGTTAAGTTCGGAGTAGATGCAATCAAATGGGTAATTAGCGAAGTTCCCAAAATAATCAATGGGATAATAGGCTTCTTTTCTGAGCTCCCTGGCAGAACCAAGGAGCAACTTACGGGCACACTAAATACGACCTCTCAATGGGGAGTCGATATGTTGAGCTGGGTAGTAACAAATATCCCTATTATCATAGACAATATTATGACATTCTTTTCTCAGCTACCTGGTAGAGTTCAATCGCAATTATCAAGTACTCTTAATAATTTGGTGTCTTGGGCGAGAAATATGCTTTCAAGCACAAAAGCAGAAATTCCGAAAATCACGAGCAGTATTGTATCGTATTTCGCAGAGCTTCCTGGGGAGATGCTTGATATCGGTGGCAACATCGTCAAAGGGTTGTGGGATGGTATTAAAAATAGTGCCAGTTGGTTATTAAACAGGATTAACGATTTTGCAGAAAACATCATTCAGGGATTCAAGGATGCATTCGACGTAAAATCCCCTTCCCGTGTCATGCGTGATCAGGTAGGAATAATGATCGGTAAAGGGATGGCAGTGGGGATCGATGACAGCATAAGCGATGTTAAGGCTGCCATGGCCAGGCTGAATCGTAATATTATTGCAGATGCCGAAATCACCTCGAGTACCAATGTAACTAGGAGAGGCCTGGTCAATAAAGATCGAGCAACAACGACAGCTCCAGGAAAGAGCGGTCCTTTATTCGTCGTTGAAAACCTCTACAACAATAGGCCTCAGGATATGCAGGCAATCGCCGAGGAATTTGAATTCTACCGTAAACAAGCTGGTGTAGCAAGGGGTGAAACTTAATGCTACCTTATTTTATTTTCAAGAACATTAACAGTAAGGATATGGGGGTAATGGTAAACGTACTCCCGCCGATAACTAAGGCATCCCGGGATATGAGTAAGATAACAATACCGGGAAGAGATGGACACCTAACTCAAGACTTCGAAACTTACAGCTCTACTGTCAAGTCAGTTGAATGTACCATCTTAGATATCTCAATGGTTGACCAGGTCATCGCTTGGCTTGACGGATCAGGAGAGGTTATCTTTAGTAACCAGGATGACCGGAAATATCAAGCTAGTATCATGAATCAAGTTCCTTTCAATAAGATCATCCGCAAGTGGTATAAATTCATTATAATCTTTGAATGTCAGCCGTTTGCTTTGTCGATAAACAATCAGGTTATTACACTTACAGCCCCAGGCAGTATCTTTGGTGCCGGTACCCACAAGAGTAAGCCGGTTATTACGGTTTACGGAACCGGGGCCATTGAGCTTAATATCAATAACAAAACGATCCATCTGACGAATGTCAGCGATCATGTGACGATTGACAGTAATCTGATGGATGCGTATAAAGGTTTTGAGCTCAAAAACACCGATATGTTGGGTGAGTTCCCGGAATTGATTCCCGGGGAAAATTCTATAGGTTGGACAGGGGATGTCAGTAAGATAGAAATCACCCCTAATTGGCGGTGGCGCTGATGATTAGCATATACGACTCAGCAGAAACAAACTTTAACCATAACGGCATAGTTGTCTTATCGGACACACTCTCATGCCCGGTCACCGAAGAACTCAACGGGGCCTATGGGCTAACTCTCGAATATCCGATTGACACCCGTGGCAAATGGCAGCATCTCCTCGAGGGAAATATCATTAAAGCTGACGGACAGCTCTTTCGAATTTATCGCAAAGTTAAAGTTTTAAACGCTATTAAAGTTAATGCTCGTCACATCTTCTTTGATCTTTTGGACAACTTTCTTGAGGACGTGCGGCCAACAAACCTAAGCGGATCCGCAGCGCTGGACTGGATCCTTGCTCATACTCAATACCCCCACCCATTTGTTAGTATGTCAGATGTGGGTGGCTACGACACAAGATACTTCATCAGAAAAAACCTCGTCGAGGCAATTCTTGGTGACGAAGGAATCATTGCGACCTGGGGAGGGGAACTGGTCAGGGATAATTTCATCATTAAGCTCTTGGAAGCTCGTGGCCTTGATAGAGGCGTCTTAATTGCCTACGGGAAGAACATCCAGGGCATTGAAGAAACGCTTGATACGGACGGGATCTGCACCCGGTTGATGCCGATCGGGCGGGACGGACTCCTGCTGCCGGAAAAATATATTGACAGTCAGTACATTGACAATTATCCGCATCCCAAAATCAAAAAGCAGGAATTCGACATTGGCCCGGAAGAAACCCTTGGTATAACTGAGGAAATGGCAATCGAGCTTCTGAGGGAAGCCGGCACAAACTACATGCTAAACGGGAAAATTGACGTTCCGGACTTTAATTATCGGATTGATTTCCTCGAGCTGAGCAAGACAATAGAATACAAGGATTACGCCCCGCTTGAGAGGGTTTATCTCGGGGATACGGTAACGGTCCGGCATAGTCGACTTAACATTGACCTCAAAGCCAAGGTCATCAAGATAACGAAAAATGTCCTCACGAATCGGCTTGAGAAGGTCGAACTTGGTAGTTTTAAACCTAATATTGCAACGAGCACCAATAAAGAAATTCAAAATGTAAAGAAAGATATCACACAGACCAAGAGCAGTTTTCAGAAAGCGGTAGAAAGTGTAACTGCACTGCTAGCTTCTGCCCTTGGCGGGTACGTAGTCAAGAAACCCGGTGAGATTCTTATAATGGACACTGAAGATGAAGCGACAGCAGAGAAGGTCTGGCGGTGGAACCTGAACGGCCTAGGGTATTCAGGGACCGGGATCGATGGGCCATACGAAACAGCAATAACCATGGATGGTCATATTGTGGCCGGCTTCATCTCGGGACTCCTCGGTGAATTCGTTGAATTAAGAGCAAGTCAGATTATTCTCGGTGACGATAATACAGGGATATCTGATGACTTAATATCTAGCGCTGGAGATTGGAATGATGCGTCAGTAGTAGCCTATCAAGCAGCCTCTGATGCGGCGAATGCCGTACAGAAAGATTTCGGCTACAACAACGCGTACATTACTGAAAACGGTCTCCAGGTCAAGGATTTAATCGGAGGCGAAGTCGTTACCACGGGTAATCCAGCGCCAGGGATATACGGAACCCGAGTTAAAAAGCCTGACGGTTCAGAGGTTGTTGATTTAGGTAAGTTTGGAGACGATCTTTATGGACTACAAGCCAAGCACGAAGACGGGAGTTATACGAGACTCACTTCTGCAGGGCTACAAAGACTCGTAGCGGGAGAAGCCAAACCGTATCAATACGACACTTATCTTTTAATGGCTTCAACTAAAGGTCTGGGCGTAGGATGGATAGATAGAGATTGGACGTCAGAAGAGGAAGATGCCGCCAAACAGGTTTGGTATAACGGGATGTACGTTAATTTGCCACAGAGGTTTTGGGGTAAGGACTTTCAATGTTTTTTGTCTATATCAGCCATGGATATTCCGCAGGGGGCTTCCAGCGGGTGTTATGTGAAACTAGAGATAGATTCAATTAATAAGGCGCTTGGCAGGATACACGTGGTAGCTTACAACACCGCTTATTATGCTGCTGACGGTTGGGTATTTAATGGAATTGACTTTTTGGTCACTACTATTTTGTAAAGGGGGAGAGAACTTGTTACTGGTATACGAAAAACTTACTGGACGCTTTCAGGCTAAGTTCTCTGGAGATCATCAAACCGTTGAGGGTATCTATCAAAATAACCCGAACGCCCTTGAGAGACTAGCTGGAGTATATGTAAGCGATCAAGAAGTACCAGCCGGAGACATCAGGAGATTCAAATGGGATGGGGTAGGCATCGCAGAACTAACCGAGGCTGAGTTGGAGGAACCCAAAAACCCTCTGATAAAGAAACTTGAGCAACTTGAACAGGAAAACGCACTCTTATATTCGGCTATAGCCGAGTTAAGTATTCTACTAGGAGGAGGTAGCTCATGATAGTCTTTACCAGTGAGAGCGGCCTAGTCAAGGTATGGGTAAAACTGATAAGCGAGGAACTAGACAAATATCCAAAGGAGTCAGTCCCCAACATCTCCAACCTGAGGCAGGTCGTATGGGAGATTCTAGAACCGAATACGGGATAAGAAATAAGCACCGGCTATAGCCAGTGCTTTTAGTTTGGCCTAATAACCGAAGAAATGGAGGCGAATATCGTTGGAAAACAGATACGCTATAACGTTAGATTTTAAGCAAAAGTCTGTATTTCATGTCAATTTTGTTCAGGGGAACATAAACACTAGCGTTCTTGAATTTAGAATCGTTGACGGCGGCCAACCAGTAGACATTTCAAACCAAGAAGTTACTGTAGCTTTTTTTAAACCGGACGGAACCCTAGTTATACAAGATAGCCTTACGGGAGTTTCCGTTCTAGACGGCTCTAATGGTAGACTAGAATGCGTTTTAAGCTCTAACACTCTTGCAGCCGCAGGAATTGTCAAGGGGGAAGTCAACTTCGATTCCGTTGGAACCAAACTTAGTACAGCTCAATTTATCTTTAACGTCACAGTGTCCCTGGATAACGGAGATATCCTAACGAGTATCAATGAGCTGCCAAAGCTTGATGCTAAACTTATTGATATTCAGGCGCAGTACAATGACGATTCGACTCAGTGGAATTCTGATGTAAACAATATAATAGCGGAGGCTGACAACAAGATGATTGAGACAGAATCGACTCGTCAGCTAGCCCTAGCAGCTACAGACGCAACGAATCAAGCTATTACGAATGCTCAGAACGCTACGTCAGCAGCAAATAACGCAACCATAAATATGATTAACTCCACCCCAATTTGGAAGGCTCCTGTGGCTAACCTTGCGGCTCTAACGACCACTTATCCTACAGCGGTCAAGGGTTGGTGTGCTCAAACATTAGACAACGGTAACTGGTATATGTATAGCGGAACCGCCTGGGAATACAAAGGCAACTTCAGCCTCAACGGTGGTGCGACTGTAATGGATCTGACGGACGTTAATCTAGCTCAGGCGAAGTTAGTGAGAAGCGCGAGACATTCGGGGGTAGTGGATTTTAAACCTATAGTAACGGGGTCCACGACCAACCTTAACTCCATAACCATCCCTGAGACTACGTACTCCGTACACGGTCAAGAGATTACAATGCCTGAGACGGTATTAACTCTACCGGATCCTCCGACTGAGGGTACAAGAGAAGATTTAGCTTTCTTAGAGACTTATTTCCCCATCGACGGTAATGGTTACAAAATGGCTGGGCGTTATCGGACGGTAGCGGGGGTTGATTTTAATGCATACCCTCATGACGGTTTTTGTGTTTATCCAGGTATTGGCGGTAATTTAATCGTTCAAGCTCAAGGTGGTAATATTTCGCCGCTAAACCACCCTGAACGTAACACTCAGGTTATGTGGGCGTTTTTCAGTAAGGAATATAGAAAAGGGACTATTGCAACTGGTAAAAAAATAGCCCTCAATGATGTAGGCCTCTACGTAGCAGGTGATGGCTCCTTAACCTCCAAATCAACCCTCCAAACCTACGACGGCTACTCCTACGCACTACCTGTTGCCCGCATTCCAAGACGGAATTCTGGTGGATTTAGTGTTGAGAATCCGAGTGGGGCTAGGGGGTATGTAGCGGGGGCTTTCTTCCCAGCCACAGCTAATGGTGGTATTCTACCTACGATAAGCGATATAGGTAAAGTATTAATGAATGTTGATATTGGAGTCAACCTCTATAACGAGGCTAATGTAGGCGATTATTTATGTAGCGGTACTTTTAGACCATATCAAATAGTTGCCAAAAACGGTACTACAGTTAATGTTTTGGTACTTAGCAACGGATTTGGCAATTCGAGCAGTGTTTATTACCTATATTCAACCCACCCCCAAGGCTTCTACTCCAACGTCATCGCCAAAGATGACATCACAGATCTCCGTCACCGCGTCCAAGCACAATACAACTACCAATACGAACTAGCAAAAGCTGATGGACAGTTTAATCGTGGCGAGTTAAGCCCTAAGAAGATGATGAAGGTCTATCATGGAATTCCGAAGTCAGAGATTGACGAGCATACTGTATTTTACGCTTCACTTGATGGGACGACTGTACCAGAGTTTCCTGTTGGTAGTTCTGCTATGAATCTTGGTACTGGATCATTTAAACCTATGCCTACTGGAAGTGGGTATAAGTTTAATGGAGACAGCGTAACCCAAATTGATGTAAGCGGAATTGATATTAATAAAGGCTCTATCGAGTTTTGGTTAGATGCAAATAGTTTAAAGTATGAAACAAGCCCATACCCTACGTGGATCGAGATATATGATTCCAGCGGTAATGTGGCATTACAAGTAATATACGTTTTAAGTACTGGTGAACTGTTATTTAAAGAGTATTATTCAGATGTTACACCAGTTCAAGCTGTTCTTGTCCTACCAAAAGGTATTCCGCACATTGCCATAAGGGTCTCGTTTGATAATAGTAAGTTGTACATTCGAATAAATGGCCAAGTTACACCATCTCAAATAACTCGTTCTGCGAGCGGTACTAGACTGGTTCCCTCTAAACTACTGCTAGGTAGACTATCTAATCAGCCTAAATCGATTATTTCAGACATCCACATCTCCAACATAGACCGTGGCAACCTCTTCCCCAATCTCCCGCCTGACTTCATAAGCGGCGACGCTATCATAATGCCAGCCTACACCGAGCAACGTAAAGTCCATTCAGAAGCTCAAATGATTCAGACGGTTAATGCGATTACTAAAGGCGCAGGGACGGGTCATACCCGAGGAATTACTGATACTCAAGCTACACCGGGTGTCTGGGCTAGTGGAGATACAATTAAAGTCACAGGTATGGCTGGGGAACTGATTTCAGGGGTAATTGATACGGATACGGCGTTGGCGAGAATTAAAACAACAGCTATCTCTACCAATGTGATATCTCTAGGCACTGACACCGATATGTCTAAGTTTTCAGTAAACGATCTAGTAACCATTTGGGTACAAGATTTCTCTATAGCGGTTACGTCTGGGGCTACAATTACAGCGGTAGATGTGACGAATAAAACCATCACGCTAAACGTCACTAAAAATGTACAGGAAGGGTATCTCGTATTCGAAACCACCGCCTCCTCTTCCGTACCCCTCGTCAAATTCTCAGGTGGAACAGTCGCTGGCGCATGGACGAACTTAGGAACCAACCAAGCCATACTCACCTTTGGAACCAACGCAACCCTAACCAACCAAGATATCCAGATTGACCATTCCCTTATCATGCCAGCAGGTCAACCAGCGTTAACAGTACCTACGACAACCACGTTAGGCGGAGAAGCAGGATTTAGAATACCTTATGCTAAGCAGACTATTACGTCAGACTACAAGGATAAAGTCAGTGGTAGCTCATGGGCGTGTCCTAATGTGGCTAAGACGGGGTCGAAGATCGTAGCGAATAATCCTGCTCCTGATACTTTTACGGACGAGTTAGCAACTTCTGAGTACGTCAAAATGGGAGTGCAGGATGGGACTGTAACGACTTTTAGTACGAGCGTTAACGGTGAGCAAGCGTGTATTCTGTTGAGCTTTGACTTAATCAAAATAGCAGAGAGGAAGTTAGGATGTAAGATTCCGGGTAAGACGAAGGCGGGTAAGGTTGCTTGGTTGGAAAATAACTTGGCTAGTATAAAGTGTGGTTCATGGATATACGGATCGTCCGTAAGCGGGTATAAGGCTACCCTTACCCTGTGGAACTCTGCGTCCAACATATTTGATGATTGGGCTAAAAACAATCTTTATCATACTAATTCCTATCCAACAAACCGAACTAGTTCAATAAGTACAAATTTGCAACTTAAAGGATTCATTTCAAACGAGGGTACAATAAATTATATAGCCTACGCCGACCCCTCCGACGGCGTAACCCCATCCGTCATCAACGTAGACTACGCTTCCCTAGACATCAAATTTGCCGATAAAATCGTCAATTCATTCAAACTTGTCAATGGTACGTTAGCTGTGAGGGATGATTTTGCGGGGAAGGTAGCGGGGAGTGTTGTTGAGAATCCTAATGTTGTTAAAAGAACAGGACAAACAACATTATACACTCCAAGTCAATTCATAACTGAGGAAGGCAATACCGAATATAGTCAAATCTCTTCGCTTGATGGGACATTAAGACAGTATATTGCAAATACTTCTGGGTTTATAGCACAGATGCTTTACTCCTACAACCTCATCCGCGAGTTTGAAGACAAATACGGCCCAATCCCAGCCATTGATAAGGTTCAGTGGTTGAAGGATAATCTGGCCAGTATTGTTTGTAATTGGTGGGGATTTGGAGCAAACCCTCCTGCTAATTCCCCGTATGGACAGGGCGCTTATGCTTGTTTAAGAAGATGGAGTGGTTCAAATTGGGAAGTCTCTAATCAGTATGAATTAAACGGAGTTTCCGCACCGACTAAAGCTTATGTAGCCATACCTGCGAGTTATATAAGCACTGATGGTTTCGTATATGCACTAGCGTATACGGGAGCCTCAGACGGAGTAACCCCCAGCGCAATCTACACCGACTACTGCAACATCGAATTAACCCTCAAAGCTCAACCAGCAGGGTATGATCGATTAGTCCCAGAGAACCCAAGACGTGATGCTGGAATGTCTGCCATCCTTGATGTTCGGAAGGAGACTAAGGAGGTACAGAGCGTATTCCCGTATACTAATGAGTATCTGCTAAGTACGTATTCAGAGTATATCGAGGCTCCTACACCTATCAGTGCTAATACGGACGTAACCATCCTAGCAGAGATTCCTGAGTTTCTCATAACCGACCTCAGCTCGGCCGTAGGATACAAGCAAGGAACGCATCATTGGATGAATCTAGCCCATAGAGTTGGTCAGGATAAGCTAGATCTGGCGGGTGAGTTAGGGTTTAGTAGTGTGCCGTTCGCGCCTGATAGTGTGGGCGTTAATGTTGGAGCGAAGATAACAGTCCCACCTAACGGCTACTTGAGTAATTACACCATTGTAGTTGGACTAAAAATGTTAGCTAAACCTTTAGTCCAGATAATGCGGTTTCTAGTAAAAGTCGATGGAGAACTCAAAATTCTGATCCTTAGCAAGTACGTTACAAACGGAGAATTAAGTACGTCTGGATACACAGGGTTCGTAATTCCAATTTCGGGGAAACCACTTACCAAAGAACTTGATGGGCTGGTTAGAGCAGGAACGCTTGGTTCAACTGCATGGAAAACCTCCCCGCTCGTAGCTCAAGGATTCGTCGATAAAGCAACAGGACAACTTATAACAACCTAAAGGAGGTAGAATATGAACGCTGTTTATGATTTATTCACAAATCAAATAAAAGGGGTCAACCGCGACCCCTTCCCCGCTGAGGGAAATATAGACCTTCCGTATCCGATTAAGTTATCAAAGACCGTTGAAGAACGTACGGGAAATATGGTTCAAAAAGTCAACGAGGAAGGGTTACCTCTCTATTCCAAAGGAGTTTGGGATGAGGAACTTGGACAAGAACCACTTATAGACCCAATCGAATCCCAAGAGATTACTGACTGGGATGGGGTAATCTATTTGGAAACCACCGAATCCCGAGAAGTAACCGAATGGGAGGAAATAACTCACACCTATCGAGTAGTCGTCGGTGAAACCTTAGAAGAGTCTACGGACGAAGAAGGTAATCCAATTCTCGTGTCGGTCCATATCTACGAGGAGATTCACCCCGTAGCGACTTATCCTAAAGAATGGATTAATTACGATCCTGTTATGGTGCCTGAGACACTGCTACGTACGTACACTTTCCAAGAAAATCCGTATATATTCACCCGAGAAGAAGTAGAGCAAGCCAAAGAACAAAGTATCATTGATGCGCAAAATGCTCCTCCTACAGAAATTGAGGAGCTTCAAAATGACGTTTCGATGCTTCAAGGAGCAACGGACTTCATTGTTATGAACTTCTAAGAAAGGGGAGAAGGAGGTGGATAAAATGGCTTTATATTTAGCTGATGGAATCGAAGAAGGACGTTTAGATTACGCTGCGGTATTCTCTATTCCAAAGTACCTTCCATTGAAGGACACGGTTGACGCAATCTTGATTGCGGATGGTTTCCAAGACAAGATCGTACCAGTGGCCTAATCACAATAGGGGCAAAGTAAAGGGCCGAAAGGCTTTTTTTCTTTGCCCTTCTACATACGGGTAGCAAGAAAGGGGGAGGACAGTTGGATAATGTACGCTATATTGCCGCGGCGATGGGTGCCGCCTTAGCCTGGTTAGTTGGAGGGCTCGACTATCTTTTTCAAGTGTTAGTTATTTTCATCGTGATTGACTACGCATCTGGAGTAGCAGCCGCGTGGATTAAAGGAATACTCAGTAGCTCGCGAGGTCTCCAAGGTATTGCCAAAAAAACATTTATTATTGCATTGGTCGTTGTTGCTGACAAAATTGATCTTATGCTCGGCGGATCAGACTTTTGGCGAAATGCTGTTCTTTGGGGCCTCATAGTAAATGAGACTTTCAGCATATTTGAAAACGGAGGCCGCATGGGAGTGAGGATTCCAAAAGTATTTTACAAAGCATTAGAAGTACTTCAGGATAAGAGTCCAGCAGGGAAGGAGGAAAATCCAAGTGGGCGATAAAATATATGACCTGATCTTCGACCCCGGACATGGCGGCGCGGATCCGGGAGCTGTTGGCCCTACGACGAAGGAAAAGGATAATGCTTTAGTGTTGGTCAAGAAAACGGCAGTAATCCTAGAAGCCACTGACCGCTTCAGGGTAAAGTTCACCAGGACCACGGACAAAGACTTCTGCGCACCAGCGCCATTCAACGTTGACCTCGACTTAAAGAATCGGGTAAAAGTGGCTAACACCCTGGGTGGAGATGCATTCTATTCCTTTCACAATAACTCGGCTGCAGTTAAGGCATATGGCAACGAGGTTTATGCACTCTCGGCCGGCGGCGAAGGAGAGAAGATTGCAAAAGCCATCCGGGCAAGAATGGCTCTGCTGGGTATGGTAGACCGAGGAGTTAAATATGCAAATTGGTATGTCCTAAAGTGGACAGAGATGCCGGCCGTGCTCATTGAGTACGGTTTTATTAATTCTGAAGAAGCTGTGATCTTGGCCAAACTAGATCAGGCTGCGCTGGCTATAGCTCAGGGGATTGGGGATCATTTTGGTGTGAGTGTCGAAGCGCCAAGAAAGGAGGGAGAAAACGTGTTCGATCATGCCGTGGTTTATTTTACTGATACTGATTTTTCAAGCGCTCGAATAATATCGAGAAAGCTAGGCGGCTGTGCGATGTATTGTCGAGATGGCAACAATGCCAATATCCACAAAGACATTGAGAATTGTAAGCATCCTGTAATTGTTGGCGGGGCTGAACTTAATATCCCAGGAGCTACTAATTGCTGCGGTACTGGTGCTCCGGAGACGGCTATCTTGGCTGCCCGATATGCTCAAACACTGTAGGCGAAATTGGCAAGCGCTTGCCAATTTAAAAAAGGGAGGAAACTAAAGTGGAAGTTTTTATATCTACTCTCCAGAATTACTGGGGGATAATCCTGTTTGCGCTATGCTTCGTGATCTATCTAATTACCCAGGGACGGTCCAAGGCAAAACAGATCATCCTGTCGCTGATGTTAAGAGCTGAGAAGGAAGCTGAGGCGCTGCTGCTTAAAAACGAAGATCAGAAGTTTATGTTCGTTGTCGACTATGGATATCAACTACTCCCTGCTAGAGTAAAATTATTTATTACTTACAAGATGTTTACTGAGATGGCCAATTCACTTTATGCTAGTGCTAAAAATTATTTAACTGGATTAAATAAGAATAAGCCTAAGCAGGAAGAGCTCCAAGAAAGTAAAATAACGGATCCTGGATAAGTACAAATTGACATAGCGAAAGCCTCTCTCCTTATTGGAGGGGGCTTTTTTTGCGTTATAGACAAGTTTCACCTTACTTCGCAAGGAGGATGTGAGATGATTAGGTGATTTGAATTAATTCAGAATTGTAGATATCGAGATAATTTTAAATAAATATAAAGGAGCTGTATGGTATGATAGAGGGTAATAAGGCACCCGTTATAACCTTTATTAATATGAAAGGTGGGGTTGGAAAGACAACCTTGTGCATAGGTATTGGGGAATATTTAGCAAATGAGTTAGAAAAAAAGGTTCTAATTATTGATATAGATCCACAGTTTAATGCTACCCAATCTTTACTCGACAAGTATGAATTAGTAGACGAATATCTATCTACTTTTCGTAAAGAAAAAACTATTCGGAAACTGTTTGCAACTACTACGGATGTGTACCAAAGGAATGCTCATATAGGAAAAGAAGAAGTTATTCATGAATTTAACGATAATTTACATATGGTCTTTGGGGATATTAACTTGATCTTTGATAATAACACAATGGATAATACTAGGATTAAACGAGTACTGAAATTCATTAAAAGTAATTCATTAAAGGATGACTATGATTACATACTAATTGATTCTCCTCCAACTATATCAATATATACAGATGCTTCAATAGTTGCTTCAGATTACTATATAGTTCCAGTTAAAATCGACAAATATTCGATTTTAGGTCTAACAAATCTCACAAATGTAATTGGTAATTTAAAGGCAGATGCAGAATTGAATATTAAGCCACTTGGTGTAATATACACTAACCTAGATGATAAATTAACCAAGAAAACTCAAACATTAAAAGATGAATTTGAAAAAGTAGAGAACATAGGGGAATTATACGTTTTTCAAAATGGAACAACTTATGTTAGAGATTTGCAAGTTGGGCTACAAGGTAATATATCATCGCATTACAAAAAATCGAAAGATGATATAGCACTTATCTGCGAGGAAATGGAAACGATATTAAGGAGTGAGGTATAGTGCTGATTGAAAATGAAAATGATTTTAGAAACAGATTGATTGAATTAAATAGGAAAAAAAATAGTATTGAGATGGTTATTGGAACCAATTTAACTATTATATTTTCAAAAGTAATTTTTAAAAAGAATTCTGATATTGAAGACTATTTAAATAAAGTCTTTGAAACGAATTATTTACCGTATGTAATGAAATCTAGGAGCCTAATAGGGGCTAGACTTACTAGAACAATCTACAATTATGATAAGGAAAGTTTGAACATAATGCTTAAAAGGCTATTTGATTATTTCGATTTCAACCAAGAAAACAAAGGTCAACCAGAAATAAGTAAAGAAAAACCATCAATTTCAAAGTGGATACAAGGTATTAAGAATGGACAATAGTATACTCACACACGATCCATTCAATGTTAAAAATGCGTTAGATACATTTAGGGAAGAATTTAAGGATATAAGGAATGAAGGATTAGTTAATACTTTCATATCTATTTTGAAAAAAGTAATTTTCTTTAATCTTACAATCAAGGAATCAAATTTACATAACACACGTTATTTTAACAGCATAATTTACGATGCGCTAAATGCGATAATTTCTATTTGTAAAGGTAATGAAAGATATTGCTACTTTGATATCAGATCTCTAATTGAGAATAGTCTTCGTGTTTCCTTACGGTTAGAAGATAATGATGAGATGAGTGTCACAAGTTTATTTTATAGGTTCAATGAATCAGGACTAGGTAATTATCAATTAATTAAGAACTATTATTCCTTAGCATGTGATTATGTACATAATAACAGCAGGGCTGATTTACCTGTAACTAGTAGTTATGTAGAATTGAAAAACAGTCATTCATCGGAAGAGAGGATGCTTCAGAGAAGTAGAGATTTACTACAGTTAATTTCAGAAATAACTTATATTGTTTTAGTGGTTTATAATGATGAAGTCAATCATATCTTTTATCGGAAAAGTACGTCTTTAAAATTTCTTGTATCTGAAAGGATATATAAACGAATAAGTGAATTGGACAATTTGAAACAGGAAGCTTAAAGGGGAACACTATGAAATCTACATAACTCCATCACCGTCCTAGCACACTTATGACTCTCATCTCAAACGATGGGAGTTTTTATTTTTCAAGACAAGTTTCCCCTTACTTCGCGAGGTAGTTATGAAATAATAGTCTTACCCCTCCTGCGGGTTTGGTCAGAAAGGCCAGCACGGTACCAAATGATAAAAAGATGGGATATCCTAGGTGTAATAATCGCCACTATTGCTCTTATTGTTGAACTGTTTAAGTAATTTTACTTAAAGGGGAAGTTGGAACTCATGGTAAGTGGTTACAGTCAAATCGCGAGTAGGCCGAGGAGTGATGACCTTATGTGGCGGGTGATTAACTTGACCTTTCTCGGGGAGACAAAGCGAAGATAGCTGTAATTTACTTTCCAGTCCAACTCCTTATGTGATACAATATTGTTGGCGATTACCCGTATGGAATCCCAACTAGTTAATCGTGTTGGGGCTGATGTCTCTAGTTATCGCAATTGACGGTCAGTTGTTCCATTTCTACTTTAGTTTTAGCTTGATAATTCGGTGCTTGATAAGGCTCGGTAACCTAACAAGGGTCGATTACTATCAGCTAGTGTAAAGTAGCTGGGTTGTGCTAAAGTTGCGCAAATGCGATAAGAGACAGCAGAAACGCTTAGGATTCATCACCCTAGGCGTTTTTTCTTTTATAATTTAAAAAACAAAAACAAGGAGCTAATCCCATGAAAATCTACTCAACCCCCATCGAAGTCCTAGCTCACTTCGAAGAAAACGGCACACCGCATCCACTCCGGATAAAAATCAACGGTAAAGAGCTCCGGATCGAGCAGGTCCTCTCCACGATAGAGGAAAAGCTGGCTGGCAATCGCATGCTCGTTTTCCGATGTCAGAGTGAGATCAAAGGCGAGCTCAGGCCATTTGAGATTAAGTTTGAGATGGGCACCTGCAAGTGGTTTCTATGGAAGATGTAGATGTAAGACTCAAGCTAAACCGCTTAATTCCCTGCTCTTTATTCGACAAAACCTTACCTTTTCTATCCGTTGATAAAATCGCTACATAGTACTAAAATAGCCAAGTGTGCAATTATAGTCTGAAACGAGGTTTTCGCGGGTGAAACTCACGGTCTCTGAGCAAATCGAAGAATTAAGATTACAGATGCAAAAGATTGCTTTAGATAAAGAACTTACAGATCCCAGAGTAGTAATGCGTTGATTAACAAAAGTTTTACGTGGGCCAAAGAAGAAGAAAGACGTTGTACAAGGGAGAGCAATAGAGCTCTCCCTTTTTTGTGATTCTTCTTGTGGAGTTGCAGGCATTATTTCTCCAAGAAGCTCTGCTATCATCTCCAAAGTAGTGAGTCAGTAAGCTGGTATGTTTTGTCTGTGCGCCCCCGAATAATAATATAATTCTGGGCAAGATATCGCTCAACTAGGTTTCTCCTTTTCGGCTCTCATCGGTAACGGCGGGGGCTTTTTTGTTTTTAAAGATCTGCACCTACCTGGACGTGGGAGTGGGGGAGCTGCTGGAGCATAAAAAAGACGACGGCAATCAGTAGTCGGCGCTTGTCACACATCCTGGACAGGGACATATAGTGTAGTGTGGGAGTGAGGAAAATATTTTTTGTGATAAGCAGAAACCCGGTGTGGCGAGCCGGGCTTCTGCTTTTAAGGAGAGCTTTATTGCTCTCCTTTTTGGTCCCCTCAGCTCAGGCGAATCGTAGGGCTAAACGTGTGGCGAATCGTTAATCCGTCTATTAGCCTGCTTGATGGAATATACGAGAACGCCGAACCCCTTGTGACGCAGGGCCTAGAACCCTCTCAAAAAGCCTCGACAATTGTATATATCTTTACTGTGAATATAATACACTTTTTATCTTAATTACCCCATAAACTAAGCCCCCAGCGACAGCGACTGGGGGCGGTAGTTATTTATCAGGCCTTGTATTTCTCCTTGACTAAGGCCGACAACAAATCAGTAATTACCTGCAGCTGTAAATCCTGTTTCTCATTAGCCTCCCTGACGCCGTTCCGGACAGCTAGCCTGATGATTGTATATAAGACAAGGGCTGCAATTCCCAGGACAATTAAATTTGCAAAGAAAAATCCTGTTGCTCCTGCTATCGTAATCGCCTCCTTATGAAAAGCCCTCGGCGGGTGTGCCGGGGGGCCGTTTAGGTTTAATCGTTCTGAGATATTATACTTATCGTTTGGGTTTTATAGTCTGATTTTCCGGTAACATTCTGAAGTACTAACCCTCCGAAACCATTCTTAGCCCGGTAAGTCATTTTGATTATCAGGTGATCTCCTTTATCCCAGTATACTGTTTCAACATGATCAAAACTTTTCGGATCATTTAGGTTATCCTTAAGCAAGCTTACTAAATGCCTATTTGAGCCATCCCATGCGCTAAATTGGCCATCCACCCACGCCTTATAATCTGCTTGCGCATCGGCAATAGCCTTAGCTTCGGCTGCGGCCTTTTCCTCTGCTGCTTTAGCCTCAGCTTTCCTTTTCTCTTCCGTGGCTTCTTCATTAGATAACCTTGCAAAATCAGCGCTAATATCTACAACTTCGGCATTAGACAACTTCTTATACTTCTCTTTAATTTCTGCAAATTGTTTTAACTGTTGTTCATTAAAAGTATTGTATGCTTTCTTTAATAATTCCTTATCAGCGTCTGAAATTTGTGCGGCTGCTTTTTCTTTAGCCAACTTAGCCTCAGCATCAGCCTTTTCTTTAGCTTCGTTTGCTTCCTTAGCCTCCGCTTCCTTTGCCTTTAATTCAGCATCATCTTTTTCTTGTGCGATTTGCTCGGGTGTTTTCTCGAGTGCTGTAGCTGTTGTTAGGGTAGTAGGCTTGGGTTCATCTCCAAAAATCATACCAATTGCAATAAGCGCAATAAAGATGTACCCAACGGTAGCGATTATTTTTTTCCAGATCTTGCCTGATCTGAAACCGGGGATTTTGCTCATAAATAATCTCTCTCCTTAATTAAATTCATAAATAACAGTTTACTACCCAATTATTGTTTTTCCTGCCATTCGACATTCTTAATTGTTTTACGACTAATTACAAACTGGTCATTAACATGGTCGCTTACTTGATCGTTTACTGGGTCGCTAATACGACCAATGTACAAGCCAAAACTCGCTAAAATCAAGCAAATATTTTCAGAAAGAGAGGGTAAGGGGGAGAGAATTAAGGGATACCCAAGGGACAAGGAGTGGGGAAGGGAGAGATTTTTATAAAAAACTCATAGGATCGACGGTTGTGCCGTTTTTCCTTATCTCGAAATGTAAATGAGGTCCCGACGATCTCCCGGTACTCCCGCAGCTCCCGATCTCCTTCCCTGATAACACTGGCCATCCTGGCTTTACTGCGATACCTTTTAGATGAGCATAGACCGATTGCATTCCTTTTTCGTGATCTACGATGACCACATTGCCATAGATATCATGCCAACCAACGTGCGAAACATCTCCTTCCCGAGTAGCTTTAACAGACGTCCCCTCGGGAGCTGCTATGTCGATACCATGATGTAATTCACCTTTGTAGCCTTGCGTTATCTCTCCTTTCATAGGTATCTCCCACTGCACTTGACCTATACTAGCAACTCTATCGGCTGTTTGTTGGAGAGAGTCAACCCTTGCTGACCATCGCTTGATCACTGGGGTAAAGTCCTGCATAGTAGTCAGTAATCCTAACATGACAGTAACTACAACGATCATGTTGGCTATCTGTTTGCGTTCCACAGCTATACATATACAATAAGCGACGAACCCGGATACAGCTATAAGTAGGAGATCGGCAATCCACTTTCCCATTACTCACATCTTCCCGGATGTGAAATCAAAAAACTTTTCAAGCAATTGCCAAGCAACAGTTAACATGGAAAGGATCGCTACTATAGTTGTTACTGTTTTAAGCATTGCGCCAATTTGCCCTTTATTAACTGCTCCTAAAATTAATTCCCCCAGCCACGAACCTACACCGAGCATTACAAGTACGATAATCACAAAGCCTGGTCTACCGAACCCGAATACTTGGACTGCTGCTTCTGCCATTTAGACATTCCTCCTTCACAGTATTTAGGCTAAATACCTGGAATTCAAGGTTACTTGAGTTTGCTTTAACAATACGTTTCTCAAGTTTTTTGACATTGCCCGTTGTTACTACACGAATGACAGGGAAGCGTTTCGCCAATGGGACCCACCATTGATCAAGGTATGCTCCTGAGCTGAAGTATTCGCAATATCTCTTTACCTTATCGCCGAAATCGTGCCCACTCTCTGCGATATCCATCTCCGCATAAAAAAACGTAAATCTGTCAGACCAGGTGCTTTTAATACCGATAAAAGCGTCGGGACGAAGTATTTTGTAAGTAACTTCACGGTCGAAGCTGTGCAGAGACAGTGATTCGTTGAGCGACAGCCTTACCCATGTATAAATCCAACTAACCCCTAAAACGTGCTCTAATTGACCGGGTTTTTTATTTGAGTAGTAATAGTAGGGTTCGTCGATAGAAATCCTCTCACGCCTAATTCTACCCGCCTCGGTAAGCTTTTTTAGCCTGCGTTGAACGATCCTGAGGCAAGTACCTGGGAAGAGTAGCAGTCTTATTTGATCTGTACTGAGTGCGCCCTGGGATTCTAAGAGTCTAAACAATTCCTTATCTCGGCGGGAGCATTTTGCGTGGTTGCTTAATTGCAATGGGATTCACCACCTTACATGTATTGCTCTTATCGTAGAGTTTTATGGCCTCCTCGGGGTCTAGGAATAAAGTCTGTACCTCCATCATCTCTAGTCCGCACTTGTAAATCGCCCTGCCTTTGATTGCTGGGAGATTAGCGGCATCGTCACAATCGATAATCATACGACTGTTAATCGCATCGGCTACCACAAAACTCAAACGTCCATAAAACATTGCCTTCATATCCCCGAACTTTTCAAACGTCTTACTCGATGGCCTTTGAGTGGCGGCTATTACGTGGATCCCGACAAACCTTCCCATCCGCAAAAGTCTCCATAGATCATTCTGTACATCCTCTGGTAGATCAGCCCACTCGTCAACGATTAGAACGATGAATCCCATTTCATATCTCTTCTTTAGATACTTTTGGATCTTAACGCAATTGGCGGCCTTGAGTATCTTTTTGCGCTTATCGAGTTCTTCGTTAAGCTTCTCTAATAATTCGCCGACATCTCCCATCTCATCGACTACCAAGGCCCGACCCTCAAGGTAAGCAAACTCTGTACTCTTTGGATCCACGATGATCATAAAGGTTTCCGGTCGATAGAGCAGGATGGAGTTAGCGAATACATGCAGCTCGTTAGATTTACCAAAGTTTGTTTCCCCGCCAGTGAAGAAGTGAGGGTATTCAGTTAGATCCCTAACGATCAAACCTTTTGCAGACATCCCAATGGGTAGAGGGAGATACATATCGTCGTATTTCGTGGGATCATATAAGCTGTACGGATAGTTCTTCTTTAGCTCCTCGGCCATAACTTCCATGGTAACAGCCTTACCGCGTTTTTCGATATGAACGGATCCGCCGGTTGCATCGCTGAATAGATTAGATTTTTTCTTGAATTCAGCGAACCCAGTACCCGGAGGAAGATGGATAGTAAACTTCCATACATCGCCTTCCTTGGACTTATTCATAATAAGGGGCTTGAGTTCGTCCTTGGAATATAGAGCGTCTATGACATCCTGCACTGCCGCGTGAGCATCGTTTCCTTTGCGATGGAGCCAAAGAGACTTAATACTGTCCCTGACTTCCTCAATAACGTTCTGTTGTTGCCTTGCCAATGAGCACACCCCTTTCGACTAATACTTTGCGGAGTCCGTCCCGGATCATATCGGCCATTTCTCCCTCCTCGAGTTTAAGATGTTCAACTGCTTGCCGGATGTCTTTATCACGTTTACGGATCCTCGCCTTGAGAATTAATGTGTTGGCCATAATTGTGCACCTCCTGTACTTCAGATGGGGTTCATGCGTGATTCACTTGTGTCACAAATTACCTGTTGAAAATATATGTGCGTTCATACATCATTATGTATGAACGCACATCAAATAAAATAAAAAAGTATTCCCAGCGCTAATAATCTGGGAATACGTACTCAATAGATTTGTTTAAGCCCCTTGCAATCTTGGCTGCGGTCTTTAACTCAATGTCTTCCTTTTTACCATTTGCTATTCTGTTGATTTCAGGCTGAGCAACCCCACATAGTTCAGCAAGTTGTCTTTGGGTCATTGGTTTAACATTAGCTAACTTATTCTCAGCTAGGATTTCTTTAATTCTATTCATTCGTATCACCACAGGAAATATATTCCATAAACCTTTTCGAAAATCCTGCTCAATGGAAATAGTTTGGCCATAAATAATCTACTTTTTCATCAACAGCTGCAGCAATGTCTTGGGCCGTAGATAATAGAAGATCCTTTCCATTCATGATTTGAGATATATGGGATTGAGAGTAACCCGTTCTTTTAGAAACAATTTCTTGTGATAGGCCTTTTCTAATAATAACATCATAAAGCCTGCAAACCTTATGTCGCTTATTTCTCCTCAAATTCATCACCGACGTAAACTTTCGGCAATTATAGGCTGTTTCCTTTGATTTTAAAGGCTGTGGATAAACTATATATTTTAGTTAATAAATTGTGTCGATTTTATGTTATATTTAGCGCAAAAAAGGTACTTCTTTAAGGAGTCCATCCTGCCTATTTCGACATGGCCTAGGTTGTAAACTTATAGGTATCAACAAGGGAATGACAAAATGGTTGGAGATTTAATTGCTGAATTGCGGAAAGGAAAAAAATGGACTCAAAAAGACCTAGCTGACGCTGTTAATCTGAGTAAGAGTTATATTGCAGCTATAGAGGAAGGGAGGATAAGGCCTAAGATAAAAACATTAGCACTTATCGCGAAATGTCTAGATGTTGAGTTAGAATTACTATTGAGAGAGTGATTAAAGAAAACCTTCGACAAATTACCCCTTGTGACAAAATAGAACATGTGTTCTAATAATAAAAGAATATACGTTCTGGAGGGGGGATTAAATATGGGAATTCAGGATCTGGCCAAGGATGAATATGATCATGCCTATGAAGACGAAGTGTATTTAGACACAGACTTAGTGGATGCGCTTATTGAAGTTAAGGTCAGTATTGACGGTGGAGTGACGTGGTCTAGGCGGAGGATTAACCTTGGAGGTGACATCGACGAATCAGGGCTTAAGGTGGGAGAAGTATTCCAGATAAATGGCGAAAAGTATAAGGTGTTAGAGGGAGATTTCGGGCTATGTATTGAGTTATCAAATAAGCCCAGTAAAACAAAGGTAAATAAATAAGGAAGCCCGTGCACCCTCCCCAGGATCCGACGGACTTCCTCGTCAAAAACAACCTTTAAAAAGGAGTCTTTGTAATTCAATTATCTTAGAAAATGCAAATAACTACAAGTGGCAATTCAAAAAAATGGCGTAAAACGCATCACTGAGGAGAAGGGATTATGTTTCAAATTACACTGAGAACTGCAAGGGAATCTTGTGGATATTCGGAAAGCGAAGTCGCGGCTCATTGTGGTATCACAATAAAAGCACTTAAAAAATATGAAAGAAATTCAGCATTGATACCAGTTGAGGTGATTAATAAATTAAACCTTCTATATAGTGTACCGCTAGTTTTAATTTTCATTGGAACTGAAGCTAAGTGCGTTATGAGCAACAGGAAAAATGCAAAGAAAAAATAAGAGGGTCAAAAGAGGGTCAAAATATAAAAACGAAGGGATTGCCAACAGCGGCAATCCCTTTAATATCAAGTGGTCGGGGCGACGGGATTCGAACCCACGGCCTCTTGGTCCCGAACCAAGCACGCTACCAAACTGCGCCACGCCCCGTATATTTAAGAACGACTATCATATTAACAAATCACTGTTGACCTGTCAACATCTTCTTATAATCTCAGATTATTCGGGGATTAGCGTACAAAGTTTGATAAAGATCAAGAAAATGAATGGTTATTCATTGTAAATTTCTAGATGTTATTATAGAATAAACTTAGATGTTGTAAGTCTAGATAAAATAATCCCTAAATTTAATAGTTGGAATAATGAGATATGTATGTTGTTAGTTCCCCTTTGGATTGCTAGAGGTTTTATTTTGAGATATACTTTATACAAGAAATATACATATGTTTCCAATGCGACAGAATATGAGGGAGAGAAGAAAATTGAGGAAAATAGGGATTGTTATGGACTCTACAGGATATTTACCGAAGGATATCCTAGAACAATTTCAAATTCGTGTTATACCCCTTAACGTTAATATCGGGAACGAGACCTTTGCTGAGACGGAATTAACTAATCAGATCTATTTTGAGAAATTAAGTCACATTTCGGGCCTTTCGACAACCTCTCAACCTTCTGTGGGCAACTTTCTAGAAATTTATGAATCTCTTTTTTCAGAAGGCGTTGAGGATATTGTAAGTATCCATTTATCAGCAGCAATTAGTGGAACATTGCATTCAGCTCAAATGGCTAAAGACCTAGCCTCTCGCCCCAATATCCATATCTTTGATTCTAGATCATCTGCTCTAGGGCTTGGCGTTTTGGCCTGGGCTGCAGCCGAATGGGCACATCAAGGACATAATGCTTTAGAGATTATGAGGGATTTACAAATTCTTGTTCAACAGACTGAACTCTATTTTATAGTGGACACCCTAGATAACCTTAGAAAAGGTGGACGAATAGGTGGTGCGTCTGCTTTAGTAGGAACTTTACTGCAAATTAAACCGATCCTTTATTTTAATAAAGAGGGTCAAATTGACGTGTTTGACAAAGTGCGTTCAAGATCAAGGGCTTGGCAACGTGTACTTGACGAGTTACTTAGAGCTTTATCAACGGGAAAACATTATAGAATTTGTGTTATGCATGTCAATATACCTCAAGAGGGTTTAGTATTACTAAATGAACTTCAGGTTCGTTTTCCGGAGCATGAAATTCGTCTATTTGAAGCGGGGCCAGTGATTGCAACTCATGTTGGAGCAGGGGCTTTTGGTCTCACATTTCATCCGTGGCCTATACCCTAAATTTCGGTGATAATACGTTAATGTCTGATTAGAATAGTTAATATTGTCATTAGAAAAACTAAACATGTTTAAGCAGGAATTGAAAGCTATATTTAATAATAAAAGATTTATGTTATAAACCCAAATCTAAGAATAGTGTTAATTGTCTTTAATAGCGAATAGGAATAATAATATAGCACGACTTTACAACAATTGTGAAAGGAGTGTAAATTCAAAATATACTGAAAATTAAATATCTTTATTATTTTGGTGATAAGTATCTTTAATCTTATAATTTCAAAATAATAGGCTAAAAATAAAAAATATATTCAGAAAGTTTGAAGGATTTAGCGAAGAAAAAAAGAATATATAATTAATAAATTCGCAAGATTATGATATAAGTCAATATTTAAACCGGGAGAAGGGGTGGAGGTTCGTTGAAAATAGCAATTTCTGGCAAAGGTGGTGTCGGTAAAACTACGTTTGCCGCAAATTTTGCCCAGTGGCTCTCAAAGAGAGATATAACGGTTTTGGCAGTGGATGCTGACCCGGATGCTAGTTTAGGGACAGTCCTGGGAATTTCTGAGGATGTTCTCGCGAATCTTAAGCCAATTGTTGACATGAAGCAATTAATTGAAGAGCGTATGGGAGGGAGTGGAACCTACTATCCCCTTAATCCTAATGTTGACGATATATTGGATGACTACAGTATCCCACTGGGAGCTCTCAGGTTTTTTCGTATGGGTAACATAAAAGGAGGGGGGACCTCTTGCTATTGTAAGGAAAACAGCTTTCTCCAAGCCTTAGTTAATTCACTCATCCTCGGAGAAACCGATACGGTTATTTTAGATATGGGTGCGGGAATTGAACAACTTACTAGGGGAACAGCATTAGGTGTTGATGTTCTGGTCATTGTCACTGAACCGTCAAAAGTAAGCGTACAAACTGTAAATGTTATTCAAAAGCTAGCTGCAGAATTAGGAATTCCTCGTATTGTTGTCGTTGGTAATAAAGTTCGTAATTCTAAAGATGAAAAGTTTCTTAGAGACCACTTTCCTACAGAACAGCTTATTGGCATAATCCCTTACAGTGATGAGCTGTTGGAAATGTCCTTAAATACAGGTAGTGTTCAATTACCTGGTGGGTCTCTGGGAGTTGAGCTCAATACAATTTATCAAAGAATTGTTGATGAAGGGAGATGACAGAGGTTTTCGTAGTAGAGATGTGAGTATTTGTATGAGACAAGATCTTAATAAAGAGGAGGGTGTAATATGCCTAGATATCGGGATTTAACCCATACCGCCCGACCATCCGACGCACCACGAGTCGTTGATCCTAAGAATCCCATTCGCACAACTGACCCCGGTGCCCTGCAAATGTTGGAAATGATTAAGGATAAACAAATTGAAACGGTCTACGATAGGGTAGTTGCTCAACAACCTCAGTGTGCCTTTGGATATAAAGGGATATGTTGCCGTATTTGTCTCGCTGGGCCTTGTCGGGTAAAAAAAGAAGATGGTCCTGGCAGTAGAGGTATCTGCGGAGCAACGGCCTATACCATTGTTTCTCGAAATGTTGTTCGAATGATTGCTGGAGGAGCTGCTTCTCACTCTGAGCATGCACGCCATATTTTGCACACTGCTCATGCCTTGGTCGAAGGACATGCCTCGGATTATGATATTAAGTCATCAGCAAAACTTCATGAAATTGCTGGAAAATTAGGGGTTGAAACACTAAATCGTGAAGACAAGGAAATTCTTAAAGATGTAGTGGGAATTGGATATGCCGATTTTGGTCGCTACCAAGATCGTCCACTTGCTTTCTTAGACTGCTTAATCACAGCAGGTCGACGTAATAAATTCAAACATACTAATATTATGCCAAGGTCCATTGATGGCACTGTCACTGAAATTATTGCTCAAACCGCCATGGGAGTTGACGCTGATCCTGTTAATATTATCTTTGGTGGACTTAAAGCCTCGCTAAGTGACTTAGGCGGATCATATATGGGCTCCACTATGAGTGATGTATTGTTCGGAATTCCTGAGCCTATCGTTTCAGAGGCTAATTTGGGAGTCATTAACCCCAAAATGGTCAATATTGCGGTTCACGGACACAACCCGGTTTTAAGTGAAATGGTTGTTGCTGCAGCCCGTGCTATGAAAGAGGATGCCAAGAAAGCTGGAGCTGAAGGTGTTAACATTGTTGGTATTTGTTGTACCGGTAATGAGTTGCTCATGCGCGAAGGGGTTTACCTGGCAACATCTTCTGCTTCTCAGGAAATGGCCATCTTAACCGGAGCCTTAGATGCAATGGTCGTTGATATCCAATGTATCTATCCTTCTGTACAAACCCTTGCCGAGTGTTTTCATACCAAGGTTATAACCACAGAGTTTATTATGAAGATACCTGGTGCTCAACACATTGCGTTTGATACGGATACTGCTATGGACGATGCTAAGAAGCTAATTCGAATAGCTATTGAAGCTTATGGTAAACGAGATCCTAAAAAAATTGCCATTCCTTCTGAAAAACACCAGCTTGTCGCTGGCTTCAGTCGTGAAGTGTTGACAGATTTATTTGCGAAAATCAACCCAGAGCGTCCAATATCTGTACTGACTGATGCTATTCAGAGCGGACAACTCAAAGGAGTTGCTTTCATCATTGGATGTAACAACCTCAAACGTTTTCAAGATGAGTCCCATATTACAATTTTAAAAGAGCTCGTTAAAAATGATGTGCTTGTTATCACCGGCGGCTGTTCCGCGGGTGCGTATGCTAAATTTGGTTTTATGTCGCCCTTAGCGGTTGATGCTTATGCTGGTGAAGGACTTAAATCATTCTTTAAAACCCTGGAAGAGGCTAATCCGCAATTGTCAACACGCCTACCTTTAGTCTTCCATGTTGGATCTTGTGTAGATTACACCCGTGGTATCGAAGTACTAGTAGCTATGGCTAATGAGCTTGGAGTAGATACACCTAAAGTTCCGTTCGTAGTTTCTGCTCCAGAAGCTATGCATGAAAAAGCTGTTGCGATCGGTTCTTACTGCGTCACTATGGGAATACCTGTTCATGTAGGTTCGATGCCTCCTGTTGAAGGAAGCGACCTTGTCTATGGTATTACGACTCAAATTGCCCATGACGTATTCGGTGGTAATTTTATTCTAGAAGTAGATCCTGTCATTGGTGCAACAAAACTCTTAAATGCCTTAGAGTATAGGTCTTGGAAATTGGGTATTCACAAGCAAACAGCGGAGAAAAATGATACAGCATTAGCCCAAGGTTGGTAAGAAAGGAGGAATGTTTATGTCTATGGAGGAAATTTACGCAGACGCAATTAAGGATCCTAGTCATCAACCAAAAGCACTTTTACGTAGAGCGTTCGATGGTACCACTATTGCAATGACATATGCAGAAATCTTATTGAATCGTGCAATCAAAGATTTTGGTACACAACAAGACGTCGGCTATCCGGATACAGCCTATCACCTCCCAGTAATTACCTGCCTTTCCGGTGAAAAAGTAACAAAACTTGGTGAACTTGTTCCGATTCTAAACCGGATGCGCAGTCAAATTCGAACAGATCTCACCTTTGAAAACGCACGACTTTGGGGTGAATCTGTTCTTTATGCTGCAGAGATCATTGAAACACTTAATTATCTCCGTGGAGAGGAACCTAAAACTAAACCATGGACTGGATTCTTAGGTGACCCCATCGTTCGGAAACATGGAATTAAGATGGTAGACTGGACCATTCCTGGTGTTGCCGTTATTCTTGGACGCGCCAAAGATTCTCAAGCTGCCAAGAAAATCGTTGATAATCTCATGGGTAAAGGCTTCATGATCTTCCTATGTGATGAGGTCATTGAACAGCTGCTCGAAGTTAACGTAAAAATTGGTGAGGACTACATTGCTTTCCCTCTAGGAAACTTCACTCAAATTATTCATGCTGTAAACTATGCTTTCCGCGCAGGTCTTGCTTTCGGGGGAATTCCTGCAGGAGAACGTGAAAACCATCGTGATTATCAGCGTCGTCGGATTCGGGCTTTCGTCCTTAATCTAGGCGAACTGGATGATGTCAAAATAGCTGCTTCTATGGGTGCAATCTTCATGGGCTTCCCTGTCTTGACAGATCAAACTCTAAGCGATGATATGCAAATCCCTGATTGGTATATTTCTGAACCGGATTATGAGAAAATAGTTCCATTGGCCTTAGAAGTTCGTGGAATTAAATTGACCAACGTCGAGTTGCCGATCCCGGTTAACTTCGGACCAGCCTTTGAGGGCGAGACGATTCGTAAAGGGGATACCTACGTCGAATTTGGCGGCGGTCGTACAACTGCCTTCGAACTTGTGCAAATGGTTGGACCTGATAATATCGTTGACGGTCAGGTCACGGTTATAGGACCCGACATTGATACTGTTCCTGAGGGTACAAAACTTCCTTTGGGACTCAAAATCGATATATACGGACGAAAAATGCAGGCCGATTTTGAAGGGGTTTTTGAACGTCGAATCCATTATTTTGCAAACTATGGCGAAGGCGTTTGGCACGTGGCCCAACGTGATCTAATGTGGGTACGGATTTCTAAGGATGCCAGAGCAAAAGGTTTCTTAATGAAACACTTTGGAGAGCTGTTGATAGCTAAGTTAAAAGAGGAATTCCCAGCTATTATCGACCGTGTTGAAGTAACAATTATGCTTGACCAGGCTGCGGTGGAGGAAGGCCTCGTTCTTGCACGCGAACGTTATAGAGCTCGCGATGATCGCATGAGGAGCTTAACAGACGAATCTGTTGAAGACTTCTACTCCTGTTTGCTTTGTCAGTCCTTTGCTCCAAACCACGTTTGTATTGTTACTCCAGAACGGGTTGGCTTATGCGGCGCGGTGAGCTGGTTAGATGCTAAAGCATCTTATGAGATTGCACCAAATGGTCCAAACCAGCCAATTCCTAAAGGTCCAGCAATCGATGAGTATAAAGGTATGTGGCATAGTACGAACGAGTATTTGTACAAAGCTTCGAACAACACCTTGGAAGAGGTAAATCTCTATACCCTTATGGATAAACCCATGACCTCTTGCGGTTGCTTTGAGGCAATCATGGCCATCGTTCCTGAAGCTAACGGTCTCATGCTGACGACTCGTGAACACTCAGGGATGACCCCTTGTGGAATGACATTCTCCTCACTGGCAGGTACCTGCGGCGGTGGAATGCAAACCCCTGGCTTTATGGGAATTGGACGAACCTATCTTCTCAGTAAGAAATTCATCCCTGCTGATGGCGGGATTGCTCGTATTGTTTGGATGCCTAAAGAACTCAAAGAATTCATTCGTGAGGACTTTGTTCAACGCTCCATTGATGAAGGCTTAGGCGCAGATTTTATTGATAAAATTGCCGATGAGTCAGTCGGAGCCACTGTAGAAGAAATCCTACCTTTCCTTGAGGAAAACGGACATCCATGCTTTAATCTTGACCCTCTAATGTAACTATCACTGCAGACGCCAGGGCCCACTCCAAGGGCCTTGACAGTCTGCTCTTATTCTAGATCGATTAGAAAGGGGATTTAAAATGGCTCTTACAGGTTTAGAAATCTATAAACAAATGCCCAAGAAAAACTGCGGAGAGTGTGGAGTTCCAACTTGCCTGGCCTTTGCAATGGCATTGGCTTCGGGAAAAGCATCTTTAGACTCCTGTCCACATGTAACTGAAGCAGCGCGAGAGAACTTGGATTCTGCTGCAGCCCCCCCGATCAAGGCCATTAAGTTTGGTAAGGATTCTGTACTCGGAGATGAAACAGTTCTTTTCCGTCATGACAAAACATTCTACCACCCCACAACATTGCTTATCTATGTCTCTGATAGCCTAAGTGATGATGAATTAAATGCTAAAGTTCAGGAGATCAAGGGGTTAGAATTTGAGCGTGTCGGTCTTCAATATTCTATTGATGGTGTAGCTATCGTTCAAGAGTCAGGAGACGCTGGACGTTTTGCTAAAGTTGTCGCTACTGTAGCAGAAGCTACGGATAAATCGCTAGTTCTTCTAAGCAATGATCCAGAGGCTATGAAAGGGGCTCTTGCGCCATTAGCATCCCGTAAACCTCTAATTGGATCTGCAACAGCCGATAACTACGAAGCTATGGTCAACCTAGCTAAGGAAAATTCTGTTCCTGTTATCATTAAAGCAGAGGGATTAGATGCTCTGGAAGAACTCGTAGTTAAAGCTCAAGCTTTAGGCTATAAAGAATTCGTCTTGGATCCTGGTTCAAGAACTCCAGTAGATACCTTAGCGAATCTTACGCATATCCGCCGTTTAGCTATTAAGAAAAAGTTCAGACCCCTTGGTTTCCCTGTCATTGCTTTTACAACCAAGACAGAGCCAATGGAAGAAATTATGGAAGCCACTGTATATGTAGCTAAATATGCAAGTGCAGTTGTCTTAAAAACTAGTGCAAAAGCTCATATTTTGCCATTAATGACTTTGAGACAGAACATTTACACAGATCCCCAAAAACCTATTCAAGTGGAGCCCAAACTACATTCCGTCGGGGCGGTTGATGAAAACTCACCATTCTATATTACAACGAACTTCTCCCTTACCTATTATAGTGTCGAAGGTGAAGTTGAAACCTCTAAAGTCCCTAGCTATATCTTACCTATTGATACTGATGGCACTTCCGTTCTTACGGCTTATGCTGCTGGGAAGTTTGAACCGGAAAAAATTGTCGAAGCAATGAATGCCTGTGGTATAGCAGATAAGGTGAAACATCGTAACATTATTATTCCAGGCTATGTCGCTGTAATTTCAGGAAAACTATCTGAACTGTCCGGTTGGAAAGCTATTGTTGGACCACGTGAATCTAGTGGGATTGTTTCTTTCTCGAAATCTCTTACCTAAGTATTTAATAGTAGGGTTTTAATGTAATTACGCTTTGTCGTAGGTGAGAACGATGTTTTCATAGTATTCATCATACCAGATGGGATTTCTTGGTGAAAGTAAGGAAGTGAAAGCGATGTCCCAATTTCAAATTAAACTCATGCCCGAGAACCGTGTTATCGAAGCTGATCATGGTACATCCCTGCTTAACGTAGCTGCAAAAGCCGGTATTATGATAAAATCTGGGTGCGGTGGAAAGGGAACTTGCGGAGCTTGTAAAGTGAACGTTCTGAGTGGGGACCCAATAATAAATGGTACGGGAAACTTAACACCAGAGCAACTTTCCAAAGGACTTCGGCTAGCCTGTAAGACCTTGGTGCAAGGGGATATGACCATCGAAATACCTCCTGAGTCAAGGTTACAAGAACACCAAGTGTTATTGGGAGATGTCCCGAAAGGGCTCTTACAGGAAAGTGAACATGATTTACTCGAGAAGTTCGGGCGTCAACCCTTAGCACAGAAGCAGAGGATTTCACTTTCAGTACCCACTTTGACGGAAAACTCCAGTGATTGGTCTCGTCTTAGTATAGAACTCCGTCGCGTCTTAAAAACCGGAGATAAACCCATTCATATACCATTATCCGTTCTTAAGCATCTTCCTGACTCACTTCGCAAAGCTAATTGGGATGTATCTATCACCATGACAGATACTGAAGCTGGATTAACTATTACACACATTGAACAGGGCAACGATGTACCCCCTTATGGACTTGCTATTGATATAGGTACCACGACAGTTGTTGTTTACCTAATTAATCTTTTAACTGGAGAGATTGTTGATCAACAGGGTACTTACAATAAACAAGCAAAATATGGGGACGACGTAATCACTCGTATCGTATATGCAGTTGAAAGTGAGCAGAGCTTAATAGAGATCAGGGATGCTGTTCTAGAAACCATCAATGGCCTTCTGGATAAGATTCTTGCTCGCCAATCCTTAAGTAGTAAGGATATCGCTAGTGCGATGGTGGCTGGAAATACGACGATGACACAATTGTTCTTAGGTGTTAATCCACGCTATATTCGATTGGAACCCTATATTCCAACTATGACAAATGTTCCCTCATACACTGCTCGGGAAATTGGGCTGCATATGTTGCCGGAGGCACTAGTGCACTGTTATCCTTCAGTAGCAAGCTATGTGGGAGGAGACATTGTTGCTGGAACCCTGGTAACGGATTTAGCTAATGGGGAAGACATTATTCTCTTTATTGATATTGGAACGAATGGGGAGATTGTACTCGGCAACCAGGATTGGCTTGTTGCTTGTGCTTGTTCAGCAGGTCCGAGCTTTGAAGGTGGCGGTATTACCTTCGGTATGCGAGCTATGCCAGGGGCAATTGAACGGATCATTATCGATCCCGAGACCTTAGATGTATCCCTTAAAGTGATCAATAACCAGACTCCTGTTGGAATATGCGGATCGGGGCTTGTGGATTGTATAGCCAAGTTACTCAGTGCAGGTATCATAGACCGTGCTGGGAATTTCCAGTTAGGGCATAAGTCAGACTCACAGCGATTAAGAGCAACCGCTGATGATAAAGAGTTTGTCCTGGCTTGGGCTCATCAAGCCGGTGGAGAAAAAGATGTGGTCATCACTGAAAATGATGTCAAGAATGTTATTCGGGCCAAAGGTGCTATCTATGCTGGAATTCGATCCTTACTAAATATGGTTGCAGTGGATATTGAAATGATTAGCCGGATTGTCATTGCGGGCGGTTTTGGTAATTACCTTAATATTCATGACGCTGTTCAGATTGGACTGCTCCCAGACCTTGAACCAGAACGGTTTGAGTTTGTTGGGAATGCATCTGTAAAAGGTGCTCGTCTAGCCTTACTTTCTCAGAATGCCTGGCGGGAAGCAGAAGAATTAGGACGGAAAATGACCTATGTCGAGCTTTCAGTTGGGGTAACCTATATGGACGAATATATGGCTGCCTTATTTTTACCCCATACGGATATGACCCTATTTCCATCTTTTCAATAAACGTTATTATGGAGGTCAATTATGTCAAAATATATAGCAGTTGCTGGCAAAGGTGGAGTAGGAAAAACCACATTCACCGCTTTATTACTAAGGCAAATGGTTCGTCATAAGAAAGGGACTTCTATCCTCGCTGTTGATGCAGATCCCAATGCAAATCTTGGTGAAGCTTTGGGCTTAGAAGTTACATCCACTATATCGGAATTACTTGAACAGAGTAAAGATCCTAAAGCAATCCCCGAGGGAATGCCAAAAAATGTTTTTATCGAATACAAACTCCAACAATCGTTAGTTGAGTCAAAAGATATCGATCTACTTGTCATGGGAGGACCTCAGGGAGCTGGGTGTTATTGCTATCCAAATGACATCTTGCGCAAACATCTTCAGGACATTGGAGAAAACTATGACTTCGTCGCAGTGGATTCTGAAGCGGGATTGGAACATATCAGTCGTCGTACAATCCCCCGGGTTGAAGTAATGTTTGTAATCAGTGATTCTTCCGCACGTGGAATTCGTTCAGCAGGAAGAGTCCACGATCTTATTCGAGGGCTAAAGTCTGCCGTCCAAACAGTTTATTTAATCGTAACTAAGAGTACCGAGGGAAGTATGGAATCCTTAAGAGAAGAAATCGAACGTACTGGTCTTACTGTTATAGGAGACATACCGTTAGATCCTTTAGTTGTGGAATATGACTTGGCAGGCAAACCATTATTTGATTTGCCAGATGATGCCGTCTCGGTCCAGGCAGTGGAAAGTATTCTGAACCGTGCCGGAATCTTTAACTAGAAAGGAGAGAAGTTCATGTCCGTAACGTTAGTGAAAGAAAAGTATTCCAGTAAGGTTGGAGAGGTAGTACTCGGAGCAACTGCTGAACAGGGAGGAACAAGAACCTCCACAATTACAGTTGGAGGAGACAGCGCCTTACCGTTTCTCCACTTTGAAGGGGAAACGAAGAATCGTCCAGTGATCGCTATGGAGGTCACTGACGTAGTACCCTCATGGCCTGACACCATCAAGAATCGAATTGGGGATGTGATCAATGATCCAGCCGCATGGGCTAAAAAATGCGTTGATGATTTTGGTGCAGACCTCATCTATCTCAAACTGGATGGTGCAGATCCCGAAGGAGAAAACCGTTCCCCTGAAGATTGTGCACGCATCGTTAAAGATGTCTTAGCAGCTGTTGGAGTACCCCTCATTGTAGAAGGGTGCGACGACGGTGAAAAGAATAATGAGATTATGGCAGTTATTGCTGAGGCTGCAGCAGGGGAAAACCTCTTAATAGGTATTGCTGAACAGGACAACTATAAGTCCATTACCGCTGCCGCAATGGTTCACAAGCATACTCTCATTGCTCGTTCACCACTTGATATTAATATCTGTAAACAGTTAAATATCTTGATCAATGAAATGGGACTACCCCTAAATAAAATTGTTATTGATCCTACAGTTGCTGGTCTTGGATTCGGAATTGAGTATGTTTATTCGATCATGGAGCGCGCACGACTAGGAGCCTTAGCAAATGACAAAATGCTCTCTATGCCAATTATTTGTACAGTCGGACATGAGGCTAATCGTTGCAAGGAAGCTTATGCGTCTGTAGAAGAGTTTCCTGGATGGGGGGATCTCGCAGATCGTAGTGTGCTATGGGAGGCAGTAACTGCTTCTGGCGTTCTTCAAGTTGGAGCCAGCATTCTTGTAATGCGTAACCCAGCTGCAGTAAGTATTGTCAAGAAAAACATTGCTGATATGATGGGCGATTAATCCTAAATAGAGCTTTATAGTATATCCGTAAAATTACCTTCATTTAGTAAATAATTTAATAAAATGGAAGGACGTGACCGAATGCTTATTTTTGGCGAACGGATTAACGGTATGTTTACTGATATTGGAGATGCACTCCGCAATAAAGACCCAAAAGCTATTCAATATTGGGCTGTAAAGCAACAAGAGGGAGGAGCCCACTACCTTGACGTAAATTCAGGCCCTGCAATTCCAACTCACGAAAGAGTCGAAGCTTATGAGTGGATGGTTAATGTTATCCAGGAAGTCTCAGAATTACCCCTCGTGTTAGACTCCACGAACTATGATGCAATCGAAGCAGGTCTAAAAGTTTGTAAGCGCCCAGCGATCATTAACTCTTGCCCTGCAGAACAAGTTAAGATTGAACGTGTTTTTCCAATGGCTATTCAATACAATGCTGGTATCATCGGTTTAACTATGGATAAAAAAGGGATTCCAAAAGATGCAGAAAATCGGGTTGCTTTTGCTATGGAATTAGTTGCTGCTGCTGATGAGTATGGCGTACCCATGGAAGATCTATACATCGATCCACTAATTCTCCCTGTAAATGTCGCACAGGAGCATGCACCTGAAGTACTAGAGTCCTTAAGACAGGTGAAAATGTTGGCAAATCCAGCACCTCGAACGGTTCTAGGATTATCGAATGTTTCGCAGAAATCTCCGGATCGTAACTTGATCAACCGGACCTATATGGCCATGGCTGTTGCATGCGGACTTGATGCCGCCATCATGGATGCTAATGATGATGACCTAGTAGACGTAGCAGCTACCACACAGATTCTTCTAAATAGAAGCATCTATGCTGACTCCTATCTGAAGGTTTTCCGCGCACGCTAAAATTGACATCGCTATAAATTAAAACAATATTGGGTTTGAAGATAAAGGTATGCTATTCAGACCCTATATAAACTATAAAAATAAGGATATACACCATTTACGGGTGATATCCTTATTTTATATAGTTAGGAAAATGTTAGAAATTATATCATACCTGCCTCTGGATAAGCATAGCTATCAACAGATATGTAATCTGGAGGTGGATTTTTTGGAGGCTTATTACCTTAATGATCCAAGAATTGAAGAGTGGGTAGAACAAATTATCGAAACAGTATTAACTTCTTGTTTATTAACAGGGACTGATTCAGATCAGGAATACCAAAAGGGATGCGAAATTGTCGAGAAACTGACAACACAATTACTGGGATTGTCTATGTTTCCATCACAATACCTAGCAGATGGACTTAGACAAATCCTAGATCAACAACTTCCTGACTCCCGTGTTATTAATAATTTTCCGACGTTTCAAGAGACAATGAATAAGATGCTGAACGAAGGTATGGTAAAAGTACTCAATAACAAAAAGGTGGATATTATAAGTTCCTTGGATCAGGATATTACAATGCCTGCCTTTGCCTCAATGGATCATAAAGACATTATTAAAAAGGACAATATTTGTGAGATCATTGAAGTAAATAAAGTTCAATTAGTAGATGTAGTAAGCGAAGTAAATGAGCTGGAGCGAGAATCTATTAGTTCGGATATTGACAGTTCGATAGATAGTGTAGTTGTAATGAATAGTTTTGATAAAGTCAGTCCGGTTCCTCATAAAGCGGAACGACTGAAAGATGTACTAAATTATATATTTCCTGATGCACCTATTCTGTGGAATACAACCTTACAGGGTGAAAGATTTTTAGCTCAAGTAGAAGATCTTCTCATCTGTCGTTTTGACCCTGCTTATCCTTGCCAGACGGAAAAGTTTGAAAAAGATGGCTGGAGAGTTATGTTGTGCCACGAAGAAGACCTAACTTATCCCCGTAGATTAGAAAGGAAAATCAAACATATTATGCGCAGAAGAAAAAATCTGAACCTCAGTTAATAATATCACTTATTTTTTTGCTAGAAAGTAGGATTTACTGTTTCAATGTCGAATTAAGAAAATATGAAGGAGCAGAATCTTGAGACATTTGAGCTATTGAAATGAGGAATAACATTGACAGACCAGTTGGGAGAAATATTAAAAAACACCCTCAAAGCGATCGAATCAGGAAAAGAAGAAATATTTTTTATTGCAGAAACATCCCGGACTGAGACGCATCGACTGATTAATGAACTCTCTCAGCTTAAAACAGATATTACGGAAATTATTTCACAAGTTGATTATCAAGAAAAATTAGAACGACGTTTGCGCCACCGACTTATGGAAGTTAATCGAGCGCATCAAGAACATACTAACAAACAAATGATGGAGGCTTATACTGAGGCTAAAGATGCCCAGGTTAAACTTCAACTATTGCAGCAAAAAGAAGTCCAATTGCGTAAGCGCCGAGATGATCTGGAACGATCTCTGGGTCAAATGCAGGTTACGATTGAACGGGCCCAAAATTTAATGACTCAAGTGGGCATGGCGATAAGTTTATTGCAAGGTGGAGTCGTTGAAGCTTTGCAAACTCAAAATCATGAACAACGACTAGAAATGGGTTTGCGTGTTATAAAAGCCCAAGAGGAAGAACGTCGTCGTGTAGCGAGAGAAATGCATGATGGTCCAGCGCAAACTTTAGCAAATATTGTTTTACGACTTGAGATAGCTGAAAAATTACTTGAATTAGATCCAAGCCGTGTTAAAGCGGAGCTTAACGATCTTAAAAATTTAGTTCGAGCGAATTTACAAGACATTCGTAGAATTATTTTCGATCTTCGACCAATGGCCTTGGATGACTTAGGAATTGTACCAGCAATCTCAAAATACTTAGATAATTTCCAAGAAACCTATGGTATTAAGTGTCAGCTGAGAATCGAAGGAAGAGAAAAGCGACTGCTGCCAGCTATGGAAGTTGCGCTCTTCAGATTAGTTCAAGAGGGAATGACTAATGTTGCCAAGCATGCACAATCTACCAGAGTAGACATTCATTTGATCTATCAAGAAGATTGGACCATCGCTAGAATAAGAGATTATGGTCGAGGATTTGAAGTGAAAACGGCTATGAATGCTCCTGGAGAACATTTCGGACTCGTTGGTATGCGAGAACGTGTCGAAATGTTTTCTGGACGTTTTTCCATCCAATCAATCATTGGAAAGGGGACATCAATCGATTTTTCAATTCCATCAAGCCAAGAGGGAGGAATGACAAATTGATAAGAATTGTAATCGCAGATGATCATCCTCTCATAAGAGAAGGACTACGTCGAATTTTAGAATTTGAAGATGGGATTGAAGTTATTGCCGAAGTTGGTGACGGTCAAGGCGCTATAAATATTGCGAGGTCTTTAGATTTTGATATCTTGTTAATGGATCTTAATATGCCTGGTGTTAATGGTTTAGAAGCCGGCCGGGTAATACGTCGTGAGTGTCCGAACATTGGCATTCTAGTGCTTACTGTCGATGATTCGGATGAGAAGGTTTTCCAGGTTCTTCAAATTGGTGTTGCAGGCTATTTGCTCAAAGATGTAGATTCAAAAACTTTAATTCATTCGATTCGCAAGGTTTATGCCGGTGACCCCATCTTATCTCCATCCGTTACTGGAAAACTGCTGGATCAATTGAGCCAAACGAGCCCTTTGAAAGATACATGTGGTCTTAGTGATCGTGAAATGGAAATACTCCATTATGTTGTCAAGGGGTCTTCAAACCGTGAGATTGGGACCTCTTTATTTATTAGTGAAAAAACTGTAAAAAATCATTTATCTAGTATTTATCGTAAATTAGCTGTCGAAGACCGTACTCAAGCAGCTCTGAAAGCCGTCAAACTTAATTTTTTCCAGCTGGACTAATCAACGCTGTTTTATAACTCATTGCTAAAATCAGGATAAACAGGTAGAATAGGTAGAAGCTTATATTAGTTGGGGCGTAAATTCTAAATATAGTCCATATTCAAATTAAAGCGTCCGAAGTACTATTCTCCGGAATTATAATTCTAAAGAATAGGCAGTCGAGACGCTATTTTTGGAGGATTGAGTAGTCGATGAAAATTAGCTTTTTTGGCGCTGCACAGGTCGTAACAGGATCATCGTTTCTCGTCGAATCAGGAGAATCACGAGTATTAATTGACTGTGGAATGTTTCAGGGTTCTAAGGCGTTGAAAGAGTTAAATTACGGGGATTTTCCCTATAATCCAGCAAGTCTTGATGCCGTTATTTTGACCCATGCCCATACAGATCACTCTGGAATGTTACCTAAACTAATTAAGGCTGGTTTTAAGGGAACGATCTGGGCTACTCCGGAAACAATAAAATTATGTTCAATTATGCTCCCAGACAGTGGACATATACAGGAAATGGAAATTGAACGTAAAAACCGCAAGAGGAATCGAGCGGGACTTCCACCGCTAATCCCGATCTATACCGTCCAGGATGCAATCGACACGATTGGCTACTTTCAGGCGACACCTTATAAAAAACCGATTGATTTAACACCTACGTTGTCATTTCAATTTTTTGACGCTGGCCATATTCTTGGCTCAGCTCATGTAATGCTTCAAATTAATGAACCAAATTATAACAAATCGATTGTTTTTTCAGGGGATATTGGGAATATTAATCAACCATATATTGAAGATCCCAGCATTTTGAGTGTTGCGGATATTGTTGTAATGGAAACCACCTACGGAAATCGTCTTCATTCTGAATCTATCCAAGGGACTAGTGACCGCTATCAACAACTTGCTGAAACCATATGTACGACATACGAGGCAGGAGGAAATTTGGTAATCCCTGCATTTGCCATTGAACGAACTCAAGATTTGCTTTTTTATCTCCGAAAATTACAGGATGAAAAGCGCATACCTGTTTTACCTATTTATATTGATAGTCCTCTAGCGATTGCAGCCACGAAAATATTTCAAGAAAACACGGATAATTTTGACGCGGTTACTCAAGAATTGATTAGAACGGGGAATAATCCTCTAAAAATGCCCAATGTACATTTCAGTCAAACAGCTCAAGATTCCATGGCACTCAATAAAATTGAAGGCGGAGCAATTATTATTGCTGCTAGTGGCATGGCGGATGCGGGTCGAATCAAACATCATCTAAAACATAATCTTTGGCGTGAGAATGCTACAATACTGTTTGTAGGGTATCAAGCACAAGGGACTCTAGGACGGATGCTTTCGGATGGTGCCGAGACTGTAACCATACACGGTGAAAAAGTTGCAGTTCATGCTAGGATTAGCCATATGGATGGTTTTTCTGCTCATGCTGATCAAGGGGAATTAATTCGATGGTTATCTCTTTTAGGAAAAAAAGCTGAGCAAATAATTCTTGTACATGGTGAAATAGAGTCTCAATCTGCTTTTTCAGAGAAAGTTTTTGAGGCATTCGGAAAAACATCCATAATACCTCAACTAGGAGAAACCATAGAGTTCCAAGATGAAACCGTCCTGAGGCTCGCACCGGAAAAAGCTTGGTTAACGATATCTCCTAAGGTCGAAGTCAGCAATGAACCTATCGTTGACAAACTAGTGGACAATATACCCCTTCGTCCTGTTCCTGCCCCTAGTAAAAGTTCAAAGACTCGATCTAAGGGTAATCGTTCACAAGTTAATAGAGCCTACATCCGTTTACGACATCGCCTAAAACAAGTTATTGATGAAGGGAATAGAACTCGTAATTTTGATCGAGTAGTAACCATTCTAGATAGTTTAACACGATGGATTGAAGAACAAGAACGAAAAAAACGTCACTAAGACAGAATTATAACCATGCAAATTCCAGTGATTGACGTTTGATACCGGCAAGGAAGCGGAGGGTTTCTTCACGGCGTTTTATAGCTAAACGTTTTCCTGCTTTAGTTGCTACTTTGTCCGGAAGAGCCTCCGCAAAAAGACGTGCGCGATCGATTGCATCTTCAGGGGTTTGTATTAATTCATTATGCCCTACTAAACTAAATAGACGCATTAAGCCGATGTTTCCTAAATTATCAAGAATATCCGATTCGCGTAAATACACCGCTTCATCACTACGTCCTGGTTCGGAGTAATACATGTGGTTTTCAATAGCATCTAACACTATGGGTAATTTATCTGATGAGAACTTCATTTGTTGGAGCAAATTTGAGGCTACTCCCTTTGAGCGCAATGCATGATCAATGTTTTTGAGAGCATAGACTGGGTATTTACCCGTGTCATGCAGCATAGCTGCGGTATAAAGAATTTCGTCATCTAAGGACAAATGACTAGAGAGTTCTTTAGATAGATGGTATACTCTGTAGCAATGATTAACTCCCCAAGCAGAAGGGGCGCCCGATTTTTCTACGATTTGAATGAGATCTTCCCTAAATTCCATATTATTTGCCTCCTTAGTTTGTATAGTACTATATACGCCAAAAGCCTCCCAGAATCCTTCCATAATATGGTATTAAGGGGCAAGGCTTTTATGAGTATATTTGTATAATGTCGTCATTTTTTCCTTACTGAAAGATTTTTTAAAAGGATTATGTATAAATTATAAGAATATTTTAGATTTATTTTTTATGGGGACATGGGGAGATGAAATGTTATAATGAATAAAGTTAGTGTTTATGGGAGCTTTACACAGGCTCTCTTCTTTTCCGGTGTCGTATCAATTCCTAAATATCTATTGACACATTATAAGAAAATCGGAATTAATGATCACGAAATGATGGTGCTAATCCAGATACTATGTGAATCCGAAACAAATCCATATCCTTCCATTGCAACTTTGGCTAGTCGGATGACTATTTCGGCTACAGAAATTGAAGAGGATCTTGGCAGCCTAGTGGAACGAAAGCTCCTTACGATAGAACGATATTGGAATCCTATAGAGAATAAGTGGGGAAATAGTTATAGCTTCGTCGGGTTAATCGAAGAACTTGCTGAACTTTGGGCCATCGAACGTTCACAGCAATTGGAAGAAGAACGAGTACTGAAGCAAAGCCAAGTCTCACCAAATAGTCCTAGTGAAAAAACCAACCCTGCCATGGAGAACTTAGTTCAGACCTTTGAGCAAGAACTAGGTCGTTTGCTCACTCGTCTGGAATGTGAAAACTTAGATCGATGGTTGTCCTCTCATTATTCAGAAGAGCTAATTATTGAGGCTTTAAGAAGAGGAGTTAGTGCAGGTATTCGAAATTTCCGTTATTTAGATTCAATCCTAAGAGAATGGGAAAAGAAGGGTTTGCGTACACGAGCTGAAATAGAAGCAGAAGATGCATTTTTTCAATCTCGTCAGGAAAAAAAGACGGCTAAACCCAAAAATAAAGCTTCAAAAACTACGACTAGTAAATATGAAAATTTTTATTTATAATTATCTCAACATGAGCTATTCAATTGGATACGTCTACAAGGAGGATATCCAAAACCTATGAAACATATAAATGATATCTTAAAAACTAATGCCCTATCTTCTAAGACAGCTTATATAAACCTAAGTTCAACGGATGATCACTCAAGTCCTAATGGAATGGTTAAATGCCTGATCTGTGAGGATCGAGGAATTGTATTAGACGGGGATTCAGCCTATCCCTGTAACTGTATGCAAACAAAAAAAATTGAAAATCAGTTTCGACATGCCAGGATTTCTCGAGAATTAATAAACTGTCAATTTGATAAGTTTAGGCTTGATTATTATTCGTCTGAAATAACCGACCAAACCCATCGAGAAGGTGCTATAAAGGCCTTAAAAGCAGCTAAGAGCTTTGTGGAAAATTGTTTGAACAGCTCTCACGGACTTGGTCTTCTGTTTACCGGGCCCGTTGGCTCAGGAAAAACTTACCTTGCCGCAGCTATTGCCAATGAACTGATGAAACTTGAGAAAAAAGTTCTTTTTTTAGTGGTACCTGATCTCTTAGACGAACTGCGAGCAACCTACAAATCAGATGTTAACGAACTTGATTTGCTGGATACAGCTAGAAGCATTCCCATATTAGTTCTCGATGATTTAGGCGCTCATAATTATACAGATTGGACTAGGAATAGACTTTATTCAATTATTAATTATCGTCTAAATGAGCAGCTTCCTACGATAATTACGTCTAATCTCTCTCTCGATGAAATGGAGGAATATATTGGTGTTCGAACAACTTCACGTATAATCCAGTCTTCAAGAATTTTTCGCTTAACCGTGCAGAAAGATATCCGCCTTCAAATATATCAAGAGCGGGAAGGGAAAAACTAAAAAAATTTTTTTCTAAACCTATGCATGTCCTAACAAGGACGTGCATAGGTTTTTTTAAAGAGTGAATTAAAAAAGGAGGTGTACAACAATGGCTAAAATCATAACAATAAACCGTAAATACATTGCCTTAGTCGCCAGTATTTTCGTGCTTTGTCTGTTCGGATTTGCCGGATTTTCTCTCTGGGAAACTAAAGGTGCTAGCGTAAGTAATAATAGTACTCCGGAAATCAAGATGCTTGGTGTTACAGTAGAACCGGCTTCAATTGTAAAAGATCTTACCTATGGTAGTGTTGCCTTAAAAGGAGTTCAGGTGATTTCTACGAAAACCTTTGATCTTATTGTGACAGTACAAAACATGACGGCTAAAACAATGACGAATGTTCCTGTAGAGTTGCAAGTCACTCTCATTGGAGATGACACTAAGAAAGTAACATCCCCTGGGAGTCTGCAAACCTTAGAACCAGGGGCAACTGCTCGTGTAGCATTCCGCCAGATCAAAGCATTAGGAGACGCATTGGGTAAAAGCGCTACTGATGGACAGCATTTAATTACCTTGAGAATTAATGCCAATCCCGAAGGGGGAGTAGAACAGGCTACAGAAGCAAGTTTTCGCTTCAATGTCGATTCTACGGTTAAAGTCCCTGCAACAGTCAAGCAACAATAACCTATTGTTTTAGGAATTTATAATAAGTGTCCGATCCAGGGCACTTATTTTTTTTTCATGGAATTAGGGTTATAATAACTCTAAGTGAGGTGGAATATATGAAACTATACGTCGATTTACATACTCATACTGTTGCAAGCGGCCATGCCTATAGCACTCTTTCTGAAAACGCTCTGGCAGCCTCGCACAAAGGTATCAGATTATTGGGCATGACTGATCACGGACCATCAATGCCGGGTGCGCCACACCTTTATCACTTTGGTAACTTGGGAATTATCCCTAAAGAGTTGTATGGAGTTAAAATTCTACCCGGAGTAGAAGCGAATATAACCAGCCATGAGGGAGAATTAGATATTCCTATACGATACCTAGCGATGATGAAGCTTGTACTGGTTGGACTTCATGTTATAAGTTACCCTGGCGGAACCTCTGAACAAAATACAGAAGCCTATATCAAAGCTATGAAGAATCCCTTTACAGATATGATGGTACATCCGGGACGGCCGGAATTTGAACTAGACCTTGAACGTATTGCTCATATGTCAGCACAACTAAATATCCCAGTCGAAATTAATAACAGTTCCTTGTCAAGCGAAAAGAGAGGTGCCTGGGGGAACTGCCGACGTTTTGCTCGGTACATGGCTCAATATAATGGGCCGATTATTTTAGGAAGCGATGCCCATTTTACGGACCGTGTCGGAGAATTTAGCCATGCCCTCGCATTAGTAGAAGAGGCTGGAATTAAGGAGGAGCAAGTTCTGAATACCTCCCCAGAACGAGTACTGGATTATTTAGCCTCCCGACGTAAAAACCGCCCAACAAATACTTAGGCTTGTTAAGAGAACAATCTTCTCGGGAAACTAACAGGTACACGAAGCTGCTCCTTCCCATATATTGTATTGAGGGAGGGGTGGAAATGTCCGGGAATCAGCCTGGTATCAATTGCGGAGAATCTATGGTGTTGGGAGTTGAGCTTTTTGCTCCCATCAGTTCAGTAGCAGGTAGTTCCGCATTAATTTTTACTCAACCACTCCTAACCGGAAATGTATTTCAATCCTCCGCAGTGGTTATAGGGGCTCAAATTATACTATTAATTGCACACCATTTTTTTGGTGTCAGAAGCGTCCCTGCTCTTGACTTGAAGAATAATCAAACTGTACAGTTACCTCTTTCTGAGCTGCAAGACTTCTTGAGATGGATGAACAACGGAGCGAATTCTTCTAACTTAAGTAGTATTCCTAATGGTAGTAATGGACTTGTTAATGCGGTTAGAGAGGCACCCACTGGACTATTAGAAGATAGAGGCTTTCGGACTCCTCAACTACCTGAAACCCCCATTGTAATAGCAATATATATAATTGGAAACTTTTCGAATAAGCCCTATACACCTATTGTCGAGATTATTTTCCCCATATTCACCTTTCCTGGACTTCGAGGAGCACTTCCGCTCCTAATTGTGGGTCTGTTAGCTACGATTTTTGTCAGGTCCGTTGTCCCGCCTGAAACAACGGGATCAAGGCCATTGACAAAACCGGACACCTCGACCAATAATACTCCTCTTACTTTTACCCCGAACGATCTTCTGCAATTGCTAACTAAATTTGGAAAACACTTTAGCTCATAATTTTTTTTCTAGCAGAATCAGAATGATTAGAAATTGCATTAAATCCTCAAGAAAATAAGATAACCCTCTGAGGGAAGGTGAAAACGCCTTCCCTCAGAGGGTTATAGTTGATTATATATTTGTTACACTAAATTATTTATAGTACAATGTGATTTGTGGGTAAACTATAGGTAAGAAATATTAAGTTAATTTGATTGTAGAGTAAAGGACGTGTAACAGTGTTATTTAAACAAGGACAGATAGATCGTGAACGGATAACCGGAGCTATAATAATTATTAGTCTAGTCGTAATACTAATGTCAATGCTTGGAGTACGTTTGTTAAAGGTTAATGTAACAAATATCGAATTAATCGATCGTCACTTATATTCGATTATCACAGATAATGGGCCAGTAAACATTGGACAGGAAGATATTCTAAGAATTGAAAGAACCTATACGAAAGCAGCTATTACTGGTTCACCAGTAGAATTAGATAAGATATATACGACAAAGGGTTTTATCTATATTTCTTCAATAGATCCATTTTATGAAATGGGTAGTCAGTTAATTAATTCTGTTGATCTTGAAAGGAAACCAGTTTGGATCCATAACAGTACTGGATCCAATAGTTCCTTAGAAAATAGACAAAAGGCAAACTTAGAACTTGTGCAGCCTTTTAGTTATTCGATTGGCACTTCAGCTAGACTAGTTCCATTAACGTTTTCCATATTATCGTTACAATCTCTATCTCTAGCCATCGGTGGACTCGCTTTGATTATCCTAATATTCCCATTGAGATTAGATACACCTTTACGTGGTCAGTCCCTTATTATTCAAGAACAAGAGTTTAGTACTGAAGAAGATCAACTCGATGTCGTTGCAAAGTAAGGAAGGAGTGGCATTAATGAAAGTATCTGTCAAGCATATAAGGGGAATGCATTTTCAAGGTGAGGGTAGTGCAAAAGTTTTAACAAATATGGATACTAGTGTAACGGCTGGAGGGACAGGGCATGGAACTAATCCAATGGAACTGTTACTAATGACTATAGCGGGATGTAGTGGAATGGATATTGTTACAATTCTTGACAAAATGCAAGTCAAGTTTCAACGTTTCGAAACAACTGTAGAAGGAGAAAGAGCTAATGACCATCCGCGAGTATTTAGAGATATTGAAGTAGTGTATAAATTTTGGGGTGAAGCACTGCCTAAAGATAAACTAGAGCGCGCAGTTCAACTTTCTATGGAAAAATATTGTAGTGTTGCTAACATGATTGATAAAGCAGCAGATTTAACATATCGAATTGAGATTATGTAGAAGTATTACAGGAAAAAGAGTCGTCTTGTTGAACCGTCTTTTTAAGTCGGTTCTTTTTAATAAAAAATATCACCAGACTGTTTACAGACAATCCTTGATAGAATATACATGTTTTGTTATACTAAGAACGTCGAAAAATTAAACCTATACATTGGAGTCGTGGTCGCATCACTCGCGCAAACTGCGACTTATTTTTTTGTAGTGTCAGAAAGTATTTTTAGGGTCCTCTTTCACTCATGTCATCCTGAGCGCAGCGAAGGATCTAGATCCTTCAGTCGTACCTTATTCAGGATGACATAGCCCTTGAGTTGCTTTCATAGCAAAGACATGCATATTAAAAAGACGCGTGGCGTTTTTCTTATATTGTGTACTTTTTATCATTCACAAAGGAGAGAATGCTCAATGAGGAAATTGAGAAAAAAGAATAGAATTAAGATTAAAAGAATTTTGGGATTTCTTATGTATAATATCATTTTTGCAGGTATACTAGTTCCATTTATATTGTTTTGGGGCCCCTTTGAGTCATTAAAGACTGTTGCTGTTGGTGCAGTAGCCACATCACGGCATCCGCAAGTTGTAGAGGCGTTTCTTTCTCAAGAAGAAATTAGTCGTATTATGAATTCTAATAATGCAAGTGGGTTTGACGGCTTAGATTTAGGCCGTAAAGAAGTCATTACAGATAAGACTTCCGGAATAACAATCGAAGATATCCAAGGACGAAGCTTTAAAGGTAAAGTAGTGTTAATTAAAGATCCGAAACGCGTAAAATTAGCCGTTACTAAGGAAATAGGAGTTACAGGGGAACGGGTTAGTGATCTAGTCAAAGGTATGGGTGCAATAGCCGGGATTAACGCCGGCGGGTTCTACGATCCTAATGGTAAAGGAAACGGAGCTTTTCCCGACGGTTTAACAGTTAAAGATGGGAAAATAGTCCACAACAATGTAGGGGATAAAGCTGTAAATATTGTCGGATTTAATGACCAAGGGAAACTCATTCTTGGTAGTATGAATGCGAAGCAATTAGTAGAAAAAAACATCCGCGAAGCGGTTACCTTCGAACCCAATTTAATCGTTGATGGTAAACCTATGATTACTGGAGATGGCGGATGGGGAATTGCCCCACGGACAGGTATTGGCCAAAAGGCAGATGGAACCGTTATTTTTGTAGTTATTGACGGACGTCAACCCACTTGGAGTATTGGAGCAACCTTGCGCGATCTCATGAATGTTTTTGCTGATTATGACGCAGTTAATGCTATAAATCTGGATGGCGGTTCTTCATCAGAACTCGTCTATGATGGTAAAGTCATGAATAAGCTGTGGAATATTTTTGGTGAACGCTATATCCCAACGGCTTTTGTTGTTACCCCTTAGAATGAAATCACTCAGATACACTCGTGTCTACATGGACCCCACTTAGGATGTGGTGTTTAGAACTGGAGGAGAAGTAACGCATGAGGAAGACATTGCGTATTATATTAGTTTGGACATTAATCTCGCTTTTGCTGCAATTGGGAGCCTACTCCCTTTTAGACAAACAGGTAGCCAAAGTGTTAGGGCCAGTTACTGAATCCAAGAGGCCCATTACAGAGGAACTTGAAGCAACTATACCAGGTTCTAACCTCGAGAATATTCAAATCTCCTATGCTAAGGATTACTTAGCTTATTCAGAAAATGGCACACTAAAAGTATTCAACCTTAAAAAAGAAAAAATTGTTTTTGTAAAGAATCCCCCTGGAAATGATCAATCCAAGGGTGTTATCTCCTATCAATGGCTGCCTGATCGAGATACCTTAGTCTACTTTTATGCCAAGAAAAATCCCAATCCGGTAACTTATATTACTGTACCCGTTGAATCATCTCAGTCACAGTCTATTTCTTCAACAGATCCAGAAACAGAAGATCCCAACCAAAAACCGGATAACCAAGATCAAAAAGTTGAACAGAAGGCAGTTCCTAAGACTAAAACTGTAGCCCGGTATGGTAATCCACAAATTACAGAACTGTATACCCTTGAACTCCCCAATAGTGATGAGAACATTCCCCCAGATGATCGTTTTAATCAAACTATTCACGAATTCCCAGCAGATAGTCAAGTTAAATCATTAGTTGTTTCAACCACCACCAATCTTATTTACCTCGCCATTAAAAACGGATCGACAGATGTACTCATGGAAATTGACGTTATGAAGAATGTTCGTACGCTGAATCGAACTGGGGAAACGATTAATGGTATGGCTGCCTCTGATCGCTATGGAACACTTTTTATAAATAGTAAATTGAATGGCAACAAACAAGTCATATCTTTAGGTGTCGGAAATCGTCAAGTTATTTCGAAGAATACGAATGATAAGGTTTTAGGAGTCAGAGATGGCAAAGTGTATATAGGTGAAGTTAAAAACAACCAACTAATTAAGATCAAAACGACACAGGATCATTCAGAAATGAAGAATAACCCCTCTTTGCAAACAGAGTGGGAAGGTTCAATACCTTTTGAAGATGTGAGGACTCTCATTGGTTTTAACGGTCAGGTAGTAATCTATAGTCAAACAACTGCTTATCTCATCACTAATGGCCAACTTGAAGAGCTCGAACTCCTGGGAGACGAAAACTATATCTCTGATGATGGTTCTGAGCTTATTCGACTGAATAGATCTGGAACATCAACTCACGTAGAATTATTACCCCTTCAGGCAAAAGGCAATTAATTAGAAATAAAAAAGAACGTCGTAGGCGTTCTTTTTTATGCTCTCAAGACCCCTATGCCGCTTAACGGCACCACTGATGAAGGAAAGGGCAAGTTCTTAGGATTGAGGGGGCAGATCACGAATTGCCCCTACTGTCGTGCCGGGAAGATGTATTTGATTGTAAGTACATTTTACTCTAAGGGCGTTTCACTAGGGTTAGTTTGCAATCCTTTCAGTTGGGTTTCTAGATCATCGAGCAACGTACGAATTTGATTCATCTGATCTATAATGGATGTGATAATTTGAGGATCTTGCTCCGAGGCAAGTTTAGCTTGGGGAGCAGGCTCAGGAAGTGGGATACCTTGACCAGGGGTTGTCGGTTGGGGTGCTCCTTCGCCAAAGAGTTGAGTTAGGGCTAATCCTAAAGTTTCAGTCATGACTAAACGATCTTGATAAGCAAGGATAACCCTTTTCATCTCTGGAATACTACCACCTTTATCCGATTGTAAATAGATAGGTTCAACATAAAGAAAGTTTCCGCCTATTGGAAGGGCAAGGAGATTCCCGCGGATAACTCGTGAACCTTTCTGATCCCATAAGGAAAGCTGTTCGGAGATTTTCGGGTCTTGATCTATCCGGGACTCGATTTGCAATGGCCCGTCAATTTCAATATTCTTAGGCAATTTGAAAAGTATTAGCTCACCATAATGCTCACCATCCATTCGTGCTGCCATCCAAGCAATCATATTGTTTCGTGTATTAGTAGCACTAGATGCTGGTGTAAAGGGAAGCATTAGTACGAACTCAGGTGTATCTTCACCCGGAAGCTTCATAATGGTGTAATAGGGATCTACATTTTGAGGTTTTGTATCAAAGAGTTCTTTAGCAATATCCCAAGAATCTTCTTTGTTATAAAAAACTGAGGAATTTGTCATATGGAAGTTCTTAAGCATATTACTTTGAATACTGAAAAGTGTTTCTGGATATCGGAGATGGCCCTTTAGACTGGGGGGTATGCTATTGGCATCCTTAAAAACACCCGGAAATATTTTCATGTACGTTTTTAAAATTGGATCGTTGGGATCAACTACATAAAAGTCAACGGTTCCGTCATAAGCATCAATAATTACTTTTACTGAGTTCCGAATGTAGTTAAATTCCTGATTAGGATCCAAATGTGAATAGGGAAGGGCATCTGAAGTTGTATAGGCGTCAATAATCCACTTTATTCGGCCAGCATTAATAACCATATAAGGATCAATATCATAGGTTAGAAATGGTGCTAGCTTTTGAACACGTTCATTGATATTTCGATACACAAGCATTTTGCTATCAGGGGTCACTTCATCTGCAAGATAAAAACGAGGGGTACCATGATGCAGAGAAAGCATTAGCTTGTTAAGTGGAGTTAAGGGGATTCCAGTTTTACCGCGGTAAGAATTTTCAGCATTTGAGTTTCCTAGTGGATAATCAAATTCTTTAACTGTTGTATTGGCAACAACCCAGTCGTTTGTTAGTTCACCGTAATAGATCCTTGGCTCTGTCAGCCTGAACTCTGAAAACTCACTCTGGGGAGGAACGTCTTTTATCGCAAAGGAAGGTAGTCCCTCCGAGGTGACGGCGTTAGCAAATGAAGCTGATGCCCCGAAACCGTGGGTATACTTAAAGCGCATATTAACAAAGGTTTTTGCTTTAGAATCCAAATCCGGAGTTGAAATTTCTCGAGGGGCCATCATAACTTGCCGAACTTCACCGTTAATCACATACCGGTCCGTATCAATATCGTTGAATTTATAGTAAAGTCGGATGCCCTGCTTCTGGTTATAAGTCTGTAACATAGGACGAGCATCGTTAAGCCTAATATTATCAAGTGTTCCTTGATCCATTTTTAAAGCTTCTGTTGTAAGAGCTGTATTTCCTGGATAATCTACTTCTCTAATATTATCTAAACTATAGCCAAAGCGAGTAAGCTGTATCTCGTGTCGAATATACTGTTGCTCTTTGCTAAGTTCATTGGGGATAACTAGGAATGATTGAATAAGCCCGGGTATAATGCTAGAGACTAAGATACCGATAACAATGTTCCCAATAACAGGAAGGGTCAATAAACGTGAATCTCGATAAATAAGTGAAATAAAAGCTAAAATAGATCCTAGTACACTGATAACGATTAATAGCTTCAGTGCGGGGAGTGTAGCATTTAAGTCTGTGTAGCCGGCACCAACGACGTGTCCGTGAGTAGAATACAGCAATTGAAAAATGTCTAAGTAATAACCATAGGCTTTTAATGCAAAGAGGATTCCGATTAGGAAGGCTAAGTGCTTCCGACAACTGATGCTCATTGAAACGGAACCATCTTGCCAAAGCTTCCTCGAATGAAAGCGAATAACACCGGTAACAATGTAGAAGATTATGGTAAACAAGGTGAGTAAAAACAGGGGACCAAAGAAAGAATCAAATAGGGTATTTAAGAAAGGAAGTTGGAAGAAGTAAAACGCTAAGTTCTTACCAAAAATCGGATCCGCTTGATTAAACTGAGTGGCATTAGCAAAGGCTAAAATATCTAACCAGCCTGTGAACCCAGCCACAAAACTAATGCCGAAGCTGACAACGGCCGAAATAATTAGTAACCATATCGTTACTCTACGTTGACTGAGTTTTAGGACAGGGCGGTTCATATCTTGTACTAGCCGTAAACGGAGTCGTAACCGTTCGTTAACATAGGTCACAATAGCATGACGAATAGATAATAAGGTACCAGCGATAAAGAGAAAGAGGATGGTTCCATTGACTGCTTGAAAAAGCACTTTACTTAGTAAGGGAGTCCAGAATAATTGAGAATACCCCAGATCACTGAACCATAACCAATCCTCATATAGACCACTTGAGGCGGTAAAAAATGTAACTAATACAATAAAGCCAATCAGTAATTTGACAAAACGATGCAAGAATTATTCCTCCTTCTACAGAACCAATAATATTATATTCTTCCCAACAAATGAAAATCCCTCCATTAATTTAGTTGTTTTCTTTTTTACTTCTGGATAAACTATGGTATACTATCAAAGTACACAATACCCTTAAGGGGTATAAATAATGGGTAAGAGGGGTTGAAAGTCATGTATGACGTTCTTATTATCGGTGCTGGTCCTGCAGGTCTAACAGCTGGAATATATGCTGCAAGGGGTGGTCTCAAAACTGCTATTGTTGAATTGGCAATGCCCGGTGGCCAGGCGGCTTCAACGGAGAACATTGAAAACTATCCTGGATTCCCCAATGGTATCAATGGATACGAACTAATGGACTTATTTTATAAGCAAGCCATGACCTTCGGGGTTGAGTTTATTTTTGGGGAGGTTCAAAAGTTTGAACTTAATAATGACATTAAAAAAATCCACACGGACAGTCAAGTCCTAGAAGCACGTTCTATCATAATCACCGCCGGATCTAAACCTCGGTTATTGGGAGTCCCAGGTGAAGATAAATTTCGAGGTAGTGGAGTATCCTATTGTGCAACCTGCGATGGTGCCTTTTTTAAAGGTAAAAAAGTTGTCGTTGTCGGTGGGGGGGATGCTGCTATCGAGGAAGGAGCATACCTAACTAAATTTGCAGAAGAAGTAACAATAGTCCATCGAAGAACGGGTTTTCGTGCTTCTCAGATCGCTTTGAATCGAGCTAAGGAAAATCCAAAAATCCGTTTCGAACTGAATGCGGTTGTCGAGGAAATTTTAGGTTCTAATCATGTTGAAGGAGTTCGAATCCTTGAAGTACTTAGTGGAGTAAGCAGAGAAATCCCTGCGGATGGGGTGTTTATATACGTAGGAACTGATCCTAATGCCCAATTCCTGCATGGAGAGCTTGAGACGGATGACCGTGGATATATTATAACCAATCACCTTTTAGAAACGAATATCAAAGGTGTATATGCTGCCGGAGATATTCGCAACACTCCCTTGCGTCAAGTAGCGACCGCTGTAGGAGATGGTGCCTTAGCCGCGGTAGAAGTGGAAAAATATCTATCGGAAAATGACAAGTAAAGCCCATAAATTATTATTCGATTCTACGAGTTTCTACAGATTATCCTAATAATCGAATAATACCTTGAAAATTTGTCGTTTTTGAACTAAACTATTTGTGTATACAGATTTGTAATTTATAAAAAGTTTAGAAAATTACAATATAAAGGAGGGAATTTTTGTGAACTTCGTGGTCTGCCTAAAGCAAGTTCCGGATACATCTGAAGTGCGTATTGATCCAGTTACTAATACCCTCATGAGAGAGGGCGTACCATCTATTATTAACCCCTACGATGCGCATGGTCTAGAGGAAGCAATTCGCCTTAAAGAAAAGATGGGAGGGAAAGTTACCATCGTTTCTATGGGTCCTCCGCAAGCCAAAGAAGCACTCAAGAAAGCAATGACTTACGGTGCTGATCGTGCAATTCTCCTGAGTGATCGTGCTTTTGGTGGTTCAGATTCCTTGGCCACTGCGTACATACTCTCCATGGCCCTGCAAAAGATTCATGAAACTGAACCCATTGACCTAGTCTTTGCAGGCAAAGAAGCAATTGATGGAGATACTGCCCAAACGGGCCCAGGAATAGCTCAACGCCTTGGATTCCCTCAATTGACTTATGCAATAAAAGTAAGAGAGCTCACTGATACAACCGTAACCGTAGAACGCAAAACAGAGAGCGGACGACAAATAGTTCAAGCCCAGCTCCCTGCCTTACTGACAGTAGAGAAAGAACTTAACGATTTGCGTTACGCATCTCTTCCTAATATGATGAAAGCAGCAGCCTATGAACCTGAAGTGTGGGATGCCAAGACCCTTCCCTTTGATGTCAAACAAATGGGTTTAAAGGGATCACCCACCAGTGTCTCTAGGATTTTCGCACCTCCCGGCCGCAGCGGCGGAGAAATTTTTGATGCGACCAAAGATCCTGCTTCAATAGCCGCAACCGTCGTACAAAAACTATTTCAATCGAATATAATCATGGTTAATCCCCTGGCGAAGGGAGGAAAGAGATAATGACCGTAGCTGTTGATAAGACAAAATGTATTGGGTGCGGCGCTTGCGTTGTGGAATGTCCAGTGGAAGCGCTTGACCTTATCGATGGGCTGGCAGTGGTGGATCCGAGCAAATGTGAAGATCACGGCAAATGTGTCCTTGTTTGTCCGACGAATGCACTGGCAATACCCAATCAATCCCCAAAAGCTAAAGAAGAACTTGATCCAAAAGCAGGTTCAGAATTCAACATTAATGATCCACAACCAGATGCTATTAAAGACTACGCCCAAGATAACGATAAAAAGACAATCCGTGCTCAAGTAACACCTGTTGCAGGTGGAGATGTATGGAGTGGAGTTTGGGTTATTATTGAATATACGAATGGCAAAGTAGCTCCGGTATCTTGGGAACTGTTGGGTGAAGGGCGAAAACTAGCCGATGCGATTGGATGCGGGCTCAGCGGAGTAATCACTGGCCATCAGATCGACAGCGTTATTCCGGAAGCCTTTGCATACGGGGCTGAAAAAGTCTATGTAATCGATAATCCCATTCTTAAAGATTACCGGACTGAACCCTATGCAGAAGCAATAACCAGCCTGGTTCAAAAGTATCAACCTGAGATTGTTTTAATGGGCGCTACCTCCATGGGGCGAGATGTTTTTCCAGCAATCGCAACAAAATTGCAAACTGGACTTACGGCAGACTGTACAGTCCTTGGTATCGATCCAGAAACAAAGCTTCTACAACAAACTCGACCTGCCTTTGGCGGAAACATTATGGCAACTATTCTTTGTCGCACTCGTCGTCCACAAATGGCGACGGTACGTCCAAGAGTTATGGCAATGCCGGAACGTGTCGATGGACGTGAGGGAGAATTAATTCAGGAGGAATTTACCCTTAGCGAAAGTGATTTCCGTACGAAAGTCCTTGAGTTTATCAATACTGATGCTAAAAGTGCATTCTTAGATAAGGCAGAAATTATTGTTGCCGTTGGCTTAGGCCTTGCTGCAAAAAGGAACATGGCAATTGCTGAAGAATTAGCGGATGTCTTAGGTGCAACCTTAGCTGGATCACGTGGAGCGGTAGAAGCAGGTTGGCTTAATCATGATCAACAAGTGGGGCAATCTGGGGTAACAGTTCGGCCTAAGGTCTATATAGCTATTGGAATTTCCGGCGCTATACAGCATCTCGTAGGCATGGAAACATCGGACTTCATTATTGCGATTAACAATGACCCGGAAGCAGCGATCCATAAAGTTGCTAATTACGGAATAGTCGGAGACCTTTTTCAAATAGTTCCTGCATTGACTGCAGAGTTTAAAAAACGCCTTCAGCATGGCGTGGCAAATTAAGGAGGGCAAACATGGAAAACTTTGATGTAATAATCATCGGTGGTGGTCCTGCTGGCCTGTCTGCCGCGATCAGTGCTGCACAAGCCGGTATGAAAACTGTCGTCATCGAGCGCGGTGATTATCCAGGAACCAAAAACGTAATGGGAGGTATTCTCTATACAAAAGCTACTGACATGGTTGTGCCAGAGTTTTGGAAAGAAGCACCCCTAGAACGTCCAATTATTGAACAACGTATCGCTATGTTAAGCGGTGATGAGTCCATCATGGCTGGGTACCGAGATCCGGCCTGGGGTACCGAACCTTATAATGCGCATTCAATCTTTCGAGTTAAATTTGATCGTTGGCTTGCCCAACAAGCGGAAAAAGCCGGAGTTATGATTATTCCAGAAACTATCGTCGAAGATCTATTATATAAAGGCGACGACGTTGTGGGAGTCCGAACCGGTCGTGCTGAAGGGGACCTGGGAGCAAAGGTCGTAATTATTGCTGAAGGGGTTAATAATTTTATAGCCGTAAAAGCGGGACTTGCCAAACCCTTACGACCAGAATCTGTGGCGGTCACCGCAAAAGAAGTCATTGCACTGCCTAAAGAAAAAATCGAGGATCGTTTTTGTCTTGAAGAAGGACAGGGAGCAACCATTGAATTATATGGAGATTCAACAGCAGGAATGATGGGTGTAGGTTTTATCTATACCAATAAGGAGTCTATTTCAATTGGGGTTGGTGCCATCCTTCAACCATTTATCCGCAATAATTGGACACCAAATGATCTCCTCGAAAATCTTAAATCAAAACCCTATGTGAAACGGCTTCTTCAAGGTGGGGAAATTAAAGAATACTTGTCCCACCTGATTCCTGAAGGTGGATATACTCAGGTGCCCAAGCTTCATCGCCAAGGCGTGATGGTGGTTGGAGATACGGCGATGCTTATGAATTCGTTGAATAGAGAAGGCTCTAACCTTGCTATGATATCTGGTAAAATTGCAGGAGAAGTTGCTGCTCAGGCCATTAAAGCTGGTGATGTCAGCGACCATGCTATGTCAGTGTATGAAACCCGTTTGCGTGATTCCTTCGTCTTAAAAGACCTTCACCATTATCGTCATATGGGTAAGTTCTTTGAAGAAAAACCCCATCTCTTAAAAGTGTACCCTAAGTTATTCAATAAAGCTGCTAAGATGTATCTGACAGCCGATGGGACCCCTAAGAAGGAGCGTCAAAAGGAAATTATTAAGATGGCCTTCGAAAACCGTTCTAAAGGCGGGATAATCAAAGATATTTATGGAGCATGGAGGGCGCTCTTATGAAATTAGATGATAAGCTTTATTTAGTGCGCTTCAACACGGATAAACTAAGCCATATTAAGATCAATGACCCTAATGTATGCTTGCACCAGTGTCAAGATAAACCTTGTACCCGTATTTGCCCAGCCCATGTTTATGATTGGGACGAAGAAGAAAAACGCATTGCTGTAGGGTACGAAGGATGCCTTGAGTGTGGTACCTGCCTCATTGGTTGTCCCTTTGGCAATATCGACTGGAAGTACCCGAGAGGCGGCTTTGGAGTCTCTTGGAAGAATGGTTAAAGCTAAACACCTTATTTTCATTTTAGAAAATTGGATACTGGGAGCAGAGAGAGCTTATACCTCCTCTGCTCTCTTACTTTATTACTCAGCCTTGTTGCAGGAGCAATTCATGAATTGCCCTACGGTTTTTCAGCAAAGTTTCTTTGACAGTCATTTCTACAATAGGTAGAATAGAGACGAAGGAAGGGATTAAGCTAGCATGGATAATATTCAACTAGAAGAGGCTAAAGAAAAAGAAATCCAACTAATAAAAAGACTTAAATCTTTGAAGCAGGTCTTAGTGGCCTTTTCCGGCGGAGTAGATTCTACGTACCTTTTGACAGTTGCCCAAGAATCCTTAGGGGAAAATTGCAAAGCGGTTTTTGCCCATGGACCAATGATATCTCTCGAGGAGGAAAAAGAAGCATTAGCCTTAATCAAACTTCATAATTTCCAGGTTGAAATACTTGATATAGACATCTTAGCCCTTGAAGAGTTTCGAAATAATCCCCCCAATCGCTGCTATTATTGTAAGAAGAGACTCTTCCAGACATTTGTCGAATATGCTAAACTTCTCGATAACTCAATAGTGATCGAGGGAACAAATGCTTCAGACACTCAAGACTATCGCCCGGGCCGCATTGCTCTCCAAGAGTTAGGTATTATTAGCCCACTTCAGGAAGTGGGACTTACAAAAGCTGAAATCCGCACGTTATCAAAACGTCGGCAGCTATCCACTTGGAACAAACCTTCTATGGCTTGTCTCGCATCTAGAATTCCATATGGAGATTCCATTACCATAGATTTACTTCAGCGTATTGAACAAGCCGAAGCCCTGCTTCATGAAAAAGGATACATAGAATGTCGAGTTAGAGTTCATGGAGAAATTGCACGAATTGAAATTCCTATCGAATATTTTTCGAGATTAGTTCAAGAACATACTGAAATCACAACTCACTTGTTAAAATTGGGTTTTCGATTTGTTACTTTGGACTTAATGGGACTGCGTTCAGGGAGTCTCAATCCGGCTTAACAGGAGGAAATATATGAATGAAGAGACCATTAGAGCCCTTCTTGAATCTGTTCAACAAGGTTCCTGTTCCCCAGATAAAGCGCTTCAGGAGTTAAAGGACCTACCCTATGAAAACTTAGACTTTGCTCGCTTAGATCATCATCGTGCCCTGAGAACAGGGCAGTCAGAAGTTATTTTCTGTCAAGGTAAACAACCTGATCATATTATTTCAATCTTAAAACACTTAGGGACCAAGGCTCAAAATGTCTTGGCTACAAGGCTTGACTATCCGACGGCAGAAGTGATTCTGCCTCACTTCCCAGAGGCTTATTATGATCGACAGGCTCACTGCCTTCTTCTCAGGCCCCTTGCTGAGCCTACTATTCCGGGTAGGATTCTTATTATGACGGCCGGCACCGCAGATCTACCAGTAGCTCAAGAAGCCTGGCTGACTGCTCGATATATGGGGCATGAAGTCGATACTTTATTTGACGTTGGGGTAGCAGGGATACATAGGCTGCTAGGACAACGAGAACTTATGGATCAGGCAGACGTAATCATTGTCGTTGCAGGAATGGAAGGTGCCTTAGCCAGCGTGGTCGGAGGCCTTGTCGAGCAACCAGTTATTGCAGTACCTACCAGCGTGGGGTATGGTGCCCACTTTCAAGGTCTAGCAGCATTACTTAGCATGTTAAACAGCTGTGCCTCAGGAATCGGTGTTGTTAACATTGATAATGGTTTTGGGGCAGCTTCCTTAGCCTCTGCCATAGTACGCCGCATAATAAAAGATCGGTAGAGAGGAGTATTTATTTGAGCGTTTTATATTGGGATACCTTTGCTGGAATCAGCGGTGACATGGCTCTCGGATCATTGATTGCCCTAGGTGTTGATCCTGAAATTATTGTTAATGAACTTCACTCAATGGGATTAACTGAATTTGTGCTCGAGGTTCATAAACGGCAAGTCCACGGTATTCAGGCTACAGACATTAATGTTGTTCTTACTGAATCTTTAGATCATCATCACGAACCTGAGCACGCTCATAATACTAAACATGCGCATAATCATAATCATAATCATAATCATAATCATAAGCATGACCCTGCCCCTCATCATAAACGAAAACGCCGTCTTTCGGATATTCAGACGATGATCTTAAGTGGAAATTTATCTGAACGTTCCAGAAACAATGCCCTCAGGGTTTTTAATGTTTTGGCTGAAGCAGAGGCCCACGTTCATGGAACGACCCTCGAAGAGGTTCACTTCCACGAAGTTGGAGCAGTTGATTCCCTTGTTGATATCGTAGGGACGTGCATTGCTTTAGATCACCTGGATATTGATACAATAAAGGTGCCTACTCTACCTTGGTCTCATGGTTTTGTGAAGTGTGCTCATGGTACATTACCACTCCCGGCACCTGCTACACTTATGCTTTTAAAAGGATATAAATTTCGTGAATCCGGAATAATTGGCGAACTTATTACTCCAACCGGAGCTGCTCTCGTGAGTGCCTTAGCAGAACAATCAACGTTTCCTGAGATGAATTTAATCAATGTTGGATACGGTTCTGGAAAAAATGATTATGGCATTCCAAGTTTATTGCGAGCGGTTTTAGGAGATATTTAGAGACAGAGGTGAACTATGTTCGCAAATATTATTCATTCGCTCCAACAATCGGGCTGGAAACTTGTCAAATTAGAAGGAACCTGGTTGTCTGCTGCACACGAGTCCCTTAAACGTGGGCTTCTGTTTGGAGATATTAATGATCTTCCTTTAGACTTTAAACAGTTGATCCAGGGTAATACCGAAGTTTCAAAATGGGATGTTATTGTTCTATGCCCTGAAGGAGTTGATTCGTCATTCCTTAGGGATAACAAGCATACAGATCTTCAATTTTGGTATTGGGATACCCAGAGGGGGAATCTGTTACCATTTCCTCCAACCAATGATCCAACGATTCCTAATTGGTTAAAGCAGCTTGCCAGTGGTAATCCAACTTTTCACCAGCAAAGCAGGGGGAATAATCATACAATACCTTTACTAAGCTACTTCCTGCTAAGTATCAATATCATCGTGTTCTTACTAATGACTATGGCGGGAGGATCGACTGATCAACGTGTTCTTATTACTTTTGGTGCGAAGGTTAACTCTTTGATTCAAGCAGGTGAAGTATGGCGCTTTTTTACTAGTATGTTTATTCATATTGGGCTAATGCACTTGATTTTCAACCTTTATGCACTATGGTCTTTAGGTCCCTTTATGGAAGAAAGGTTCGGGCGTTGGCGGTTCATTTTAATCTATAGTTTGAGTGGTCTTGGGGGCTCAATTGCTAGTTTTTATTTTTCGCCAGCTCTTTCCGCAGGAGCTTCAGGGGCGATTTTCGGACTTTTAGGAGCTCTGTTATATTATAGTTTAAAGCGCCCATCCCTTTGGAAATCAGGCTTAGGTATGAATCTAGTAGTTGTCATTCTTATCAATTTTGGGTTTGGACTCACTCAACCGGGCATTGATAATTATGCGCACCTTGGAGGACTGGTTATTGGATTAATCAGTAGTGTTTTTTTAACAAAGCCTAGTAATTCATCACATGATAAGAGTGTCTAAGTTGTACCAGAGTTTCATAAAAATACCACTTTTTTGCAGCGTATTTTTCCGTCTTCTGAGGACAAAATAGAATCAAGAGCTTGCGGTTTCTTAGCAAGGTGGCTTTGAAAAAAGTCATCGTTAGTTAGGAAAGCGTAAGTTCTTTTTCGGCAGGATCCTCGATTTGATTCGTAGCTTGATATGAAATCTTCATTGTGAAAATTCCTATAAATTAAATCTTTCACATGAAAGAAAGGTAAAAATCATTGATAAAATGTTGTTATGACCAAGAAAGGAGGGGACACTTTGAGAAAAAGCAGAACAAAGATCCAATATTTTTCACGGGATCGTTGGATTCAGTTAATATTACTGGTGATAATCCTGCTTGTAACCTGTAGACTTGTTATCCTTCAAGTAGTACAGGCGTCAGACCTTAAGGCCAAAGGAATAGAGCGAAGAACCATTGATCAAAGCCTAAGACCAGATCGAGGAACCATCTTTGATGCACAAGGAAATGTTTTAGCTCAAAGTATCCCAGTCAAGGAAATCTATGCTGACCCGAAGACCTTAAGCAATCTAATTGAGAAAGGTCAATTTAAACGAACTAAAGAAGAGGTTGCGAAGGAACTTGGAAGTGTTTTGGAAATTGATTCTCAAGTTGTCCTCGATAAACTAAATAAGAATCTCTCTTGGATTAGCCTGGCACATCAAGTAGATATACATAAAGCTGATAATATTATGGATCTAAAGATCCCTGGAGTTGGATCCAGTGACGAAGAAAAACGTGTCTATCCCATGGGTATGTTTGCAGCATCTGCACTTGGCATCGTTAATCGAGACGGACATGGTGTAGAAGGGGTTGAATACTATTATGATAAGGAATTGTATGGTAAGCCAGGTTTTCAATCCGAGGAACAAGATGTTAGAGCACGCTCTATATTGGATGCCCTTAATCAAGGTGATCCATCGCGGCCCGGAAATTCCCTAACATTAACCATAGACTCCACAATTCAGTATTTTATTGAACAACAGCTAGATGAAGCGCAGCAAGCGACTAAAGCCAATAGTGTTACAATTCTAGCAATGGACCCGAAGACAGGACGTATATTAGGTATGGGATCTCGTCCCTCATTTGATCCTACAGACTACAATCAAGTCTCACCCGAAGTTCGCCGTAATCTAGCAATCAGTATGTCCTATGAACCGGGATCAACCTTTAAAATAATTACTGGTGCGGCTGCATTAGAAGAAGGAATAACCCACCCGGATGAAACCTTCGATGATCCCGGGTACCTGCGCATACCTCCGCTTTATATTACGAACTGGGACTCTGACCAAAAACCCCACGGGCAGCCTACCTTTACAAAAGGTATGCAGTTGTCTTCTAATGTCGTACTTGCGCAAGTTGGTATGAAGTTAGGTAAAATGACCTTTAATACTTATTTAAAGGCTTTCGGATTTGGTTCAAAAACAGGAATTGATATTTCCGGGGAAGAAAGTGGATTACTCCTTCCTCAAGAGAAGATTAGAGACATTGATATCGCGACTATGTCCTTTGGCCAAGCCAATTCAGTGACTCCTATCCAATTGTTGACCGCAATTTCCGCGGTAGCCAATGGTGGAACTCTTTATCGTCCCTATGTCGTGGATAAAATCACATCGTATAATGGACAGCTTGTGAAACAGCAAGAACCCACCCCAATACGTCAAGTCATTTCGAAATCAACGGCTATGCAAATGACAAACATTCTTGAACAAGTTGTTTCCGATGGAACAGGACGTACGGCTTATATTCCAGGTATCAGAGTTGCAGGGAAAACGGGAACTGCTCAGAAAGTAGATCCAAGTACAGGGGGGTATTCTCAGACAGACTACATTGCCTCATTCGCAGCATATGCTCCGGCAGAAGATCCTAAAATTGCTGTCCTTGTCATTATTGATACACCAAGAACTGAGGAAGGACATCAAGGGGGAACCTTGGCAGGACCGAGAGCGAAAGCAATTATAGAAGGTGCTCTCCAATACTATGGTCTTCCTGTAGCAAACGATACTGAAAGTACGGTCACCATTTTACCCAGTGATTCTGCAGTTAGACCAACACCTCAACCAGTTGTCCCTGAACGCACACCTGTTGCCGGTGAAATTGTGATTCCTGATTTAACAGGTATGACTATGCGGCAGGTAGGAGAAACACTGGCAAAATCAGAACTGCATTTTGATTTTACCGGTAGTGGATTAGTAGTTCAACAATTCCCTCAACCGGGGAAAATAGTAATAAAGGGTACAACCATTGAGGTTAAGTTTTCTCCTTTACCATAATCATTACTAAATTAGGGAATGCTAGGATTACTTAATAAAAAAATGGAGGATTCAAACTATGCTTCTCGAGGAACAAATTGATTTAATGAAAGAAGAAATAACAGCGGCGGTACAGGCATGTATCCAAATTAAGAGTGTCAAAGATATAGAAAATGCATCCCCTGGTGCTCCATTTGGGCCGGGTGTTAAAGAGGCGTTAGATTGGACTTTAGCATTAGGAAATAGCTTTGGCCTTGCGATTAAAAACGTCGAAGGATATGCTGGACATATTGAAATGGGCAAGGGTGAACTATTGGGAATACTAGGGCATCTTGATGTCGTTCCAGAAGGGGATGGATGGTCTGTACCCCCTTATAGTGGAACTATTCGGGACGGAAAAATCTTTGGCAGAGGTGCCTTAGATGATAAAGGACCAACTCTTGCAGCTCTCTTTGCTATGAAGGCGATTAAAGATGCTAACATACCCTTGAATATGCGAGTTCGCCTGATTTTAGGTACGGATGAGGAATCAGGCTGGGATGATATGGCCTATTACTTGAAGAAAGAAGAAGTTCCTCAAATCGGATTTGCGCCCGATGCAGAGTTTCCGGTGATCCATGCAGAGAAAGGAATACTCCATCTGGAATTAAGTAAATCCTATATGACCTCATTCCCACATCTAGTTCGTATCCAGGGCGGAGAACGAGCGAATGTCGTGCCGGATCGATGTGACGTAACTTTAAAGGAAATCTCATATACTAATTTGGTTAACCAGTTAAAGAATTTCTCTTTCCCAGAAGGGGTTAGCGGAAATCTTGAGAGCCAAGAATCAGAGCAAGAGGTTAAGCTGGTTTTCAAGGGAGTTAGCTCACACGGAAGCCTCCCCCAGAATGGAAAAAATGCAGTGCTTTATGCCTTGAGATTTCTGAGGACATTACCCCTTAGCTCTGAGGAAAAGCAAACCCTTGATTCTATGTTGACCTACCCTGGTACAGGTTTTTATGGTGAAGGATTTGGAGTTGCGCTAAGTGATGAACCCTCTGGTAAACTATCCCTCAGCCTGGGTATTTTAGATTTGACGTCAGAAAATCTTCGCTTCGTATTAGATATTCGTTATCCAGTTACCTACCAGCGTGACGATGTTTTTCTGCCAATTGAAAAGATAGCTCAAAGCGAAGGATTTACTATTAAGATTCTAAGCCATCAAGAACCTCATCATGTCCCAAAAGACAGTCCTTTAGTTCAATCCTTGCTGAAAGCCTATTCCGATGTGACTGGGCTGGAGCCCTTTGCTTTTGCTATTGGCGGGGGAACCTATGCTAAAGTGCTTCCTCAAGGAGTCGCCTTTGGGCCCACTTTTCCTGGTGAGCCGGAAGTAATTCATTGTCCAGATGAATACATAACTGTCGAAAATCTTCTAAAGACGACCAAAGTGTATACTCAGGCTATTCTTAACTTAGCCGCTGACGTGGAAAATCAATAATGACCCTATCGATCTGCTAAAATTAATGGTTAATTAGTTAATTATTTGTATGACAGCTCATGTAGGACCAATGTCAAGGAAAAGTTAATGCACTTGCAACGTTACTGTAATTTGATTCAACTCCGTCTTTGACAGAGGTTACCTTAAAATACACAGTGGTGTTAGCCTCTATATCATTCAATTGAGCAGAGCTTTGAGGAAACCATTTACATTGCAATTTACTGCCGTCGCTATTAATAAATGAATAGAGAAATGAGTTTGGGTCATGGAGAGTGTAGTATATATGGTAATAATCGGCATCACTAATCTGATCCCATTGAATCGTTATTTGGCTGCTGGAAATAGGGGTCGCAACCAAGTTAGTTGGAGCAGAGGGCTTATTTGTCTGGTCTGTATCGGGAAGGGTCAATAAATATTCCACAACACTATCTGGAACTACCACGCTGCCACCGAATACATAAGGAACTCCATCATTATATTGATTGAGTTTATCAACTGTAAATTGTCTAGTAATTAAAGGTGGGTTATCATTCACTAAAACTATGGGTAGTTCTTTCTTTGCCGCATATGCAGCACCAGTTAACGCATCGGCATATCCTTCGCCCGTTGTTAGGCAAAAATCCTTTGAGCTAAATAAATGATCAAATTCAGTATTAACGTTGATATTGCGTTCGTATTTATCAACACCTACAACGATTCTTTCTGAACCAGGAAATTGATCAACGAGGTTATCGGATATAATGGTCGAATCACCGACAACATAGGATTTGTTAATCTTGTTTGTTGATAGATATGCTTGCACCGAAGCTGGCAAATAATCCTTTGGCACGAGTATGATCGGCGTTTGTTTTAAGGCGGCGATGGGACCAATCGACAGGGCATCCGGATAATCTTCTCCCGTAACTATCATGATTTCAGTAGGAGAAGGGAATTGTTCTGCTATCTTAATAGCGGTATCATATCGATCGCGACCAGCAACGCGGGTCACGCTAATTTTCATCCCCTGTAATTCCGTATCAATTGAGGAGGGTATTACTGCTGTACCTCCGATGATAAAGACATTCTTAACCTGTAGGCGGATTAAAGTTTCCTTAGTGACGGTTGGTAAGCTATTCCCACTGGTTAATAGTATTGGAGCATCATATTTTTTGGCAAGAGGAACCGCACTAAGCGCATCAGGGTAGTTTTCCCCAAATGCCAGTAATGCGTAATCGGATTGTTGCCAGCCATCCTGAACAATTAAGGCAGATGTGTCATATTTGGTTTCCCCTGCAAGTCTTTTGGCAGTCGAAGCATAAGCAATCGAAGTGAAAGAATACATGAACGCAAAGACAAAAATAAGCACAAACCTCTTTTTCAATATACTTCCCTACTTTCAAAGTTAGTTTAGGAAAGGTCCACTCTGTAACTCTTCCACAAACTAACGCAATTTCCTGCAATTCGACAGGATTAACGGTTATACGATTAATTTTTATGATGGAGGACTCACTTAGAATCGATTGGGAAAAGACTTCAGATTCTAAAATTGCTAACTCCGACTTGTAAGTTCTGGGCTAGGTTAGTCAGACTCTGACAAGAAAGGTTAATCTCATCGAAGGTAGCCGCGAATTCATCAATTGCCGCGGATACATTAGCCGCTTGTTCAGCGTTGTTCTGACTAACCGACCCAATCTCTTGAACCCCTGAGACGATTTGTTGACTGCCGCCTGTCATTTGTTGTATGGAAGAAGCAATTCCGCTTACTTGTTCGGAAACTTCATTAACCATCGTTAGAATATCACTTAGGGCGTAATCCACTTTGTTCACCATTTTGATTCCCTCGTTGACGTGACCTTCTTCCGACTCTATCGAAACAATAGCGTGAGCGATGTTATGTCTGTTTAATACAACTAACGCTGTGATTTGCCCGGTGGCAGCTTTTGCTTTTTCTGCCAATTTACGAACCTCTTCAGCCACTACGGAGAAACCACGCCCATGTTCACCCGCCCGGGCGGCTTCAATAGCAGCGTTTAATGCGAGAAGGTTTGTTTGTTCTGTAATACCTGATATTAAGTTCGCAATGTCAGCTATTTGTTCGGAGCTATCTGCTAGCGAAGAGATAGCTTCTTTAACAACTTGAGTGCCCTTGCTTATGTTAGCCATTTGATCAACAGCTTGGGTGAGTGCTCTTTGCCCATCTTCAGTAGAAATAGCAGATTTAGACGTTAATGCTGTTACGCGTTGACCTACCTCAGCAACCGATTGAATGTTAGCATTTATTTGTTCTATAGCTACTACGGTCTCACTGACTGCTTCAGCTTGTTTTTCTGTACCATATGCTACCTCTGCGACTGCAACTGCGATTTGCCTGGTGGCCTTCGAGCCTTGTTCAGTAATCGCTAAAAGCTGGTGGGCAGAGGAAGTAACTTCTTCAGATGACTCTGAAACTCGTCTTATGAGATTAGAAAGTGCAACTGTCATCTGATTAAAAGCCTGAGCTAATAATCCCGCTTCATCCTTGGATTGGGTTCTGCTCTTGGTGAGCTGAAGATTACCTGCTGCGACTTCTTGAACATTTGCTAGCATTATTTGTAGAGGTTTGGAGATTGCCCGAGCTACTAGAGCCCCAATGAAAATTGCGAGAATTGCAGCGGCAAGAGGAGATCCAAACAACATTTTTTCTGCATTGTCAAAGTTATAGTTTTCGCGGACAATGGTACTTTTTGCTTTTTGAGCGCTATAGTCCACTAGTTCTGGAAGAAGGGTATTAATTTCGTCTAAATGTTGGGTAACATTATTTGAAAAACTGTTATAGGCCGCTTCATTATCACCACTCTCCACTAGAGAAACAATTCCTTGCCATTCTTCTTCGTATTTTTGCAGAGCGTCTCTCACCTGAGCTAGCTTTGCAACTTCAAAGGGTTCTTTGGCGAGGGGGGTATAATTGTCTAGGGATTCTAGAATGAAGCCTTTAAGTACGGAGGTCTGAATGAGTAGGCTTTGTTTGTTTAAAGAGTCAAGAGGGGCTAAAAGATACTCTATATTAACACTACGAATCATTCGAACATTGGCATTGGTCTCATTGATTAGTTTTACAGACATCAAGGAATTTGAATAGATTTCGTTCATGGCAACGTTGACTTGACGATAATAATAGTAACCCATAGAACTTAATCCGATCATAAAGATAACCATGACAAGGACTAAAGCATTAATTTTGTGAAAGGTTTTCCAGTTATTTAACCACTTCATTTAGAGTATTCCTCCTATCGTAGTAAAAAAGTGTTACCGCCTAGGGCTTTAACTTCTTTCTTTATTTGGGCAGCTCGTTCAGAAACGAGTAAAGGGGTCCAAATCTGATCAGTGTTGTTAATGATTAGGCAGGCTAGGGCAACACTTAGGTTTTCAGCTCCTGGTAAATGCTCGCATATTTGTTCAAATTGGGAGAGTATTTTAACGGCTAGCTTTTCTAGGTCTGAGGGTGGAGAGATTAGAATAAAATCGTCCCCCCCAACGTGTCCGATAAAGGTTTCCTCAGTAGTACTATAGGATGCATTCTGTAAAACCTCACTTAACATTTTGATAACGACATCTCCCTGTTGGAAGCCATATGAATCGTTATAATATTTGAATTTATTTAGATCAACATAGATAAGGCCAAAGGGGGCATTCTGTTCTAAATGCTGTCGGATCTTCTGATCAATGAGTAAGTTGCCTGGTAACCCAGTAAGTGGGTTAGCACCTCGAGCGATCTGGATCTGTTTCTCAGACATGGTTTTGATTAAATTTGCTACTGAAACCATGCCGATCGGTCTGCGTTGGTTAGCTACAATAATGCCGTCATACAGCTGGGCATCAGAACGCTGCATAGCTAAACTAGACACCACTTCCAAGGGAGTGGTGTCTTCTACTATGAGGGGATTTGTATCCATTAATATTGAAATAGTACGTTCTAAATAAAGAGAGTTTCCATAGCGTGTTCCTAAGGCTGCGAAAAGTCTGTCGCGTTGCATGACTCCAACTAAACGGGAGTCTTCGGTTATCCCCACCAGCCATTGATTCGAGTGTTCACGAAAGTAAGTTTCGACAGCATTGACCAGGGTATGGGTATTGAAGAGGGGTAAGGGCTCAACAATGGAGAGAATAGGACTTTTTTCTATGGATTTAAGCCGACGTTTAGGATCCAAAATTCCTTTAGCTGCGGGATTAATGCTCTTACGTTCAAAAGAGGGTTTTGCAATAAAGTATCCCTGTATGTAATCAACCCCTAATTGGATCACTGTACGCATTTCCTCTGCAGTTTCTACTCCTTCGGCGATGATACGACACCCTATACGCTTAGAAAAGGTGACAAATGTCTCCAACAAGGCCCATTTGATAGGATCCGCATTCACTCCTTGTATTAAAGACCGGTCTACTTTAAGGAAGTCAGGATGTAGCTCCGCTACAGACTGTAAAGAAGAATAGCCCGCACCAACGTCATCTAAGGCAATTAGGTAACCCTGATTACGATAATGCTCTAAGGCATCACGGAATGTAGAAAAATCCTCTATGGCACTTCGTTCGGTAATTTCTAGTACTACATCCGTTGGACTTAATCCTTGTTCAGTGAGCAGTTTACGAGTATGACCAGAGGCAAACTCGGGGTCAATTAGTACTATAGGGTTAATATTCAGGAAGAGCCTTTCATCGCTTTGAGCAATAGAAGGGTAGGAGGTAATAGCTTGCCGCCGGCACAGTGTTTCGATTGGGTAGAGTTGCCCAATCTTTTCTGCAAATGGGAATAGGTCAGCAATATTGTTAAAACAAGTAGACCCTGGTATACGCGCCAACGCTTCAAATCCAAACACCTCGCCGCTTTGGGTTTCAATAATTGGTTGAAAAGCAGCTTTCAGGTACGTGGCGGGTTCTTCGATAAGGTGTGTAATCTCTTCGCGGCGAGCAAAAAAATTGGGATCCGGTTCCGATTTATTTATAAGGAAGGCTTCTTTCACAGCCGCATACAGTAAATAATCTGCGCTTCGACCGATTTCATTTACACATTGAGCAAGTCCCGAACGTAAGAGTATCTTCTCGTTAACTAGTTTCTTAATCCTGTGATTAAATCGTTCTTCCATCGGGAGAACCCATTGTTCAATGACTTCCGTAATATTCCAATATGTATTTTTTCCCGGAACTAAATACACAACAAAGTCATCACCGCCCCTACTTTCGAAATGAGAAAAAAGATAGAGATTGCGTTGCTGTCTAATCGAATGATTAATTTCTCGCTCAATTTCGTCTAGGATTTGTCTGCAGATTTTGTAACCGTATCGAAATTCAACCTCACTAAATTTGACGATATCAAGATATAACACCCAGATTGTTTTCTCTTCCCTTAGTAGACGGTAAAGCTTTTGTTGTCTGATATCGACTGACTTAAACATTTTTGAAACTCCTTCTTTCAACCAAGCATAGAGTCTGATTTCGAATATGTTTTTAACGTACAGCCCTACAACAATAATAGTAATAGATATTTGTAAAGAAATGATGAACTGCATGTAAATGTAATGTTAAACTTTTATTCTTTAGGTGATATTTACCATTTCATTAGGTGTTGTATCAAGGATTTTGTATCATTTCAAGGTAAAGAAAAAATCTCGCATAAATATCTTAAATTTAACAAGAATTAATTCAGTCTTAACTTAAGAATAATATGTTCTTTACAGTCATCCCTTAAAATGATCTTGAGAACAAAGGAGAGGTGTTGGCTAAAAAATGTATGAACGACTTATCGGTCAGACACTATCTAAGATGACAAAGCTGCTTCTTGCTTCTGCAGGCCCCTTACAATGTTTTTTAGACTCCCCAGGCTTAACCCACGTTCATTGTCTGGAACAGGCTTACAATGTTCTGAAACATGATGGAAAAGAGGATGTAGCTAAATTATTCAATTCACATCACACTTCGCTGACGAAAGGACTATACTGGGCAGACCGTGGTTGGAAAAACGTCAATCATTTTTATAGTGATCCCAGCAAACAAGGAATTATCGGATGGCCAGGGGCTACTGCTGAGTGCCAGTATTATTTCAACAAGGCTTTCACCTTTTTCCCGAATAACGTCTATAAAGGTATGTTCTTTTTAGGAGCAGCGTTGCACTTATTACAAGATATGTGTGTACCACACCATTCTTTAGGGGTTCTTTTCGACGGTCATAAAGAGTTCGAAACATGGGCTACTAAACGTTGGGATAAGTTTCCTGCAAAAAGTGGTATGTATATGCCTTTCTCTCACCCCGCTCAATGGATTGATCATAATGCCAGCGTTTCTGCCCCCCTATACCCCTTGGTATCACTTTGCGAAGGGTGTAACGAAGAAAGCTATACAAGGGCTTCTGAAGTTTTGATCCCTCTTACAATTTCCACTTCAGCAGGATTTCTGGATTTTGCGAGAAAACGCTTGTTAAGATTTGAATAGATCATTTTTCAGTTGTCGTTATATAGGGTGAAAGTGGTTTTGAAATTTTTGATGAAGTATGCTGAAAGGGGAGATACAGAGTTGAAGCAGTTAAGGATTCTCGTATTCTCTGCAGGGTTTGGAAACGGACATTTTCGGGCAGCAGAAGCTGTGATTGAAGGCATACGTATTAAGGAGCCTTATGCTGAAATTAACCATCTGGACTTTGGAGATTTTTTGAGTAAACGACTGAACACCATGGCTAAACGCTTATACATGGAGATGATTAAACATACCCCGAGGCTTTGGGGGAAATTTTATTATAAAACAGCTAAACTGCAACCTAAGTCAATAATGCAGCGTTTTCTGAATCAATTAGGTCGTAGTGATTTTCTTAACTATATAAAGGGGTTTGAGCCAGATCTTATTGTATGTACTTTTCCAACAATTTCCTCGATACTAGCCCAACTCAGGCTGGAACGAATTCTTCTTGTTCCAGTGATTACAGTAATCACGGATTATGCAGTTCACAGTCTTTGGGTCCATCCAGGAGTTGATCGCTACATGGTTGCTTGTGAGGAAGTTAAGGAAAGTTTAGTGTCTTGGGGAATTGAAGCGCAAAGTGTTCGTGTCACAGGCATTCCAGTCAGTCCCAAATTCGAAAGGGTAAAGGATCGTGGGCATATTCTTTTAAAATTAGGCTTGAGTCCGGATCTACCAACGTTTTTAGTGATGGGCGGAGTCTACGAGGGAGAAATCGTAAAAAGAATCTGCAAGCGACTCGCAGATTCTAAGGTTCCAATTCAGTCGTTGATTGTTTGTGGAAAGAATGAAAAGCTTTATCACTCTTTAGAAGATCTAAGTGCACAGACTCCTAACCTTATTGTGCGGTTTGGGTATGTTGACAATGTAGAGGAATTAATGGAGGTATCCAATCTGATTATCACAAAGGCCGGAGGGTTAACGGTTACTGAGGCATTAACGAAGCACCTGCCCCTTTGTATATTTAAGCCCATCCCTGGCCAGGAAGTTGAAAATGCACTGTTTGTGCAGCGCAAAGGCGCAGGGTTATTTGCAGGAACTGAAGAGGAATTGGAACAACTTCTAGATCGCTTATTAAGCTATCCAGAGGATATTGAACGAATGCAAGAAAAAGCAACGTTCGCTTTACCAGGTCGCTCCGCAGAACGCACCGTCGATGAATTACTTCAGTTAGTGTCACATTTAAGAATGAAGCAAAAAACTGGATAACTAGAGTTTGATACAACTCAATTGCACGAGGGTTCAAAAGATTCATTTTTAGAGTGAACGCCTGTTTAAGTAAAAGGAGGCTGGATAATGACCCCGCAATATAAATATTCCTTACTGAATACTAAAGAAGCAACCTACTATCTCGAAGTATCATCTTTTAAATTTAAAAAACTTATTAAGGAAGGACAATTAAATCCACAGATTTGGACTCTGCGCAGCGGAAAAGATGTACATTTCTATGACCCAGTAGAACTGACTAGAGTAAAGAAGATGTTGATTAAGGAAGGGTATCACTATCAACATGCGTAAGACGTTTGAATTATTTAACATCCCCTTAACGTAACCCTAATTCCTTGTTAACAATTGAAATATATAATGAGTAAAAAGTCATTAGAAAAAAGTAATGAGGTGATGTTAGAATGAAACTTTTGGTTGATTTGCATACTCATACCATTGCAAGCGGACATGCGTACAGTACTATAACAGAAAATGCGCTAGCGGCTTCACGCAAAGGACTAAAATTACTAGGAATGACCGACCATGGCCCAAGTATGCCAGGCGCTCCTAACCTTTACCATTTTGGCAATTTGTCAATTATTCCAGATCAACTATATGGAGTTAAAATATTGCCTGGTGTTGAAGCCAATATCACAAACCACGAAGGCGAACTGGATATGCCGTTAAGTTATTTAGATCATTTAGAACTTATACTTGTCGGGTTGCATCCGATCTGCTATCAGGGTGGGACCTGCGAACAAAATACTGAAGCGTATATAAAAGCAATGGAAAATCCCTATACAGATATAATGGTTCATCCTGGAAGACCTGATTTTGATATGGATTTAGAAAAAATTGCCCACGCATCGGCACGTTTGAATATTCCTGTCGAGGTTAATAATAGTTCACTGTCAACGATTGTAGATAAGGCTAGAGCGCAGGATAATTGTCGTTCTATTGCCAGGTACATGGCGAAGTATAAAGGTCCCGTAATTTTAGGAAGTGATGCTCACTTTTGGGATCGGGTTGGTGAGTTTAGCGAAGCAGTGGAGTTAGTTCGTGATGTCGGGATTTCAGAACATCTAATTCTCAATACTTCGCCTGAACGAGTCTTGAAATATTTGGCTTTACGCCGTTACCAACGCTCAGAATCAAACATTAAAGGATTTACTAGGCATAAGCAGGGAATTGCTTTGTAGAGAAGGAAATTCGGATTTTATTCCATTTCTTTAAGAATTGTTTGTAACAAAAAGGGGATGGTTCCTATAAAAAAGTGCCTAAAAGCATTTAAAAAGTATAATAAGTATAATAACAGCTGTCTTCGAATTGATTTTGGGAGATAGCTGTTATTTATGTTAATTGACCGTTTATACGATCGATGATAACAATCTTTAACAGTAACTTTACATAATGTTCATTCAGACTTTACATACAACCCTTATGATAGGAGTAGTTGATTGTTTAGAAAAATTATTCATAAGGGAGGAAACTTTATTGAGGGGAGTTATGTTGTGGCCAAAATTTTGCTCGTAGACGACGAAATTGGAGTTCAAGAACTCACTCGCGATGATTTGGAAAAAGAAGGGCATACTGTACTCATTGCTGTCAACGGTGAACAGGGATTAGATGTAGCTAGACGAGAAAATCCGGATCTCATCATAATAGATCAAACTCTCCCTTTGATTGATGGATTAGATGTTTGTAAGAAATTACGTGCATTAAATGAATTCTTATCTACGCCAATAATAATTTTAAGTGAAAGTGATGATGTAACAGATAAAGTAATTGGGCTTGAACTTGGCGCGGACGATTATATAACAAAGCCTTTCAATTCTAGAGAATTATCGGCGAGGATTAAAGCGAGACTTAGGGAAGTTCAACGGAAAGCTGAAGCTAAAAATTGTCCAATAAGGTGGAGGAACCTAGAAATTTGGCAAGAAAATTATCAAGTTACTTTAGATGAACAGCCTCTAAGCCTTACGGCGAAGGAGTTCGAACTGCTGGTTCTCTTTGTAACCAATCCTTACCAAGTATTTAGCCGCGAATACTTAATTCAGAAGGTTTGGGGCAATCTTTCCAGCACAGGGACCAGAGCTTTGGATGTGCATATAAGTCATTTAAGAAATAAACTTAAGTCAGTAGGACCAGTTCTTGATTCAGTTAGGGGAGTTGGATATCTTTTTATCCGTCGAAAGTAGCTAAAACTTTAACTTAAACTTTACATTTAGTTCATTAAGACTTTACAAACATTTTGTATAATCAATTTGCACTTAAGATTAAAACTTAAGAAAAAATTAAGGGGGAAACAAACTTGTTTAAAACGAAATCTAAGATTGCTCTTGTAAGTACAACTTTAATTGCTTTACTAACACTGGTCGGATGTGGCCAAAAGGCAGATCCAACAACACCTGCACCAGCCCCAACTGTTGAGAAGAAGACGATTTCTGCTGCTGGCTCTACAGCCCTCCAACCACTCGTCAAATTAGCTGCCGATGAGTTTATGTCAAAAAATGCAGGAGTACAAGTTAACACTAGCGGCGGTGGATCGTTTACAGGCCTGAATAATGTAGCAAGTGGTTCTATTGATATCGGAAACTCAGATGTTGAAGTTACTAATGAACTAAAAGATAAAGGATTAGTTGATCACCAAGTTGCGATAGCACCTTTTCTAATTATCGTTAATAAAGATGTCACTGTGGATAACTTGACTAAAGAACAACTAACAGACATCTTCACAGGGAAAATTACCAACTGGAAAGATGTTGGCGGCAAGGATTCCAAAATATCGATTATTGGTCGTGCAAAATCTTCCGGTTCTCGTGCAACCATCAGTAAAATCGTGATGGACGGAAAAGATTTTACTGATGCAGCAGCTGCTCAAGACTCAACTGGAAACTTAATTACTGGTGTAGCACAAACTCCTGGAGCAATCGGTTATTGTGATGCAGCTTACTTGAAAGATACGGTTAAGGCATTGAAGTACAATGGCGTAGAATACAGCGTAGAAACAGTTGTTAATGGACAGTATCCTATCTATGCCTTTGAACACATGTATACTAAAGGTGAGCCGACAGGTACTGTAAAGGCATTCTTAGATTATATTATGAGTAAAGAATTCCAAGAGAAGAATGTAGAAAAAACTGGATTTATCCCAGTCAGCTTGCTTAAGAAATAATCGTGACTTTAGCAGGTGGCCACATACTTTATTGCTACAAAAGCAACTCAAGCGCTATGCCATCCTGAAGGAGGGACGACTGAAAGATTCGAGATCCTTCGCTAACGCAAGGATGACATAATAATCTTTCGTTTAGTAACACGGGTAACGTATGGGAATTCTGAAACGATGGATAAACGACAGAGATAGGAGCAAGGTTTCCCTTGCTCCTATCTCTACGAGTAGGATTAAATAATTATTTAAAGTCTATAGCAAACTTAACCTAAACTTTACACTACCTTAATCGACAGTTTACACAAATAAGCTAGAATAAATCGTGCTGAATAATTTAATAGTGAAGTTTGTTGTTATTTAGCAGTTTGAATAAATGATTAGTAAAGGCTGGAGGTGTAAAAGGTTGACGAACCGTAAGTCCTGGGTTTATCTTAATGATCGTTTAGCACGATACTTGTTTATCAGCAGCGCGATTTTAGTTTCACTAATTATCTTATGTATTATTTGGTTCGTTGGTATGCAGGGCTTATCCACGTTTAAAGAGGCCAGCATCCTTGAGTTTTTTACGAGTAGCAAATGGAGTCCTGATAATGGTAAATTCGGAGCCCTCACGTTCATTGCTGGATCCATTGGGACGACTATAATTGCAATACTACTTGGAGGCCCACTAGGACTAGCAGGAGCTGTATTTTTAGCAGAGATTGCTCCTCCGTGGGTACGCTCTATTATGCGCCCGGCAACTGATCTATTTGCTGGGATTCCATCGGTGGTTTACGGTTACGTTGGGATTACAGTCATCGTAAGTTTTACAGGAAAGATTACCGACTCCCCAACCGGGTACGGCATGTTAGCAGCAGGGATTGTATTAGCTATTATGATTTTACCAACGGTGATAAGTCTTTCGGAAGATGCTTTACGCTCTTTGCCGAGAACCTATAAAGAAGCTTCACTAGCCTTAGGAGCAACTCGCTGGCAGACAATTCGCAGGGTCTTGGTACCAGCAGCATCTCCTGGAATATTAACAGCAATCATTTTAGCAATGGCTAGGGCCATAGGAGAAACAATGGCAGTACAGATGGTTATTGGAAATTCTCCACGCTTCCCTGATTCATTAGGCAGCCCTACATCCACGTTGACCAGTAATATTGTTATGGAAATGGGCAACACTCCCTTTGGATCAACTTGGAATAATGCCTTATTTATGATGGCATTTATTCTTTTGATCATTGCCCTTATCATGATAATTCTTGTTCGAACAGCCTCACGAAAGGGGGCAGCACGTTGAAAGCTCATCAATCAGATCGTTTAGCCAGTGCTTTACTTTGGGTAGGAGCCTCAGCCATTGTCATGTTACTTGTTGCATTTTTAGTTTTAATTCTAGGTAGAGGTCTACCCCATCTAACGGTTGAGTTCTTTAATGGTCCTGATGGTGTAAGAGGTCAACTATTCAATTCTTTTTATATATTATTCCTTTCCTTAGTGTTTTCTCTGCCTGTCGGCTTAGGTGCGGGGATCTATATGGCTGAATATGCTCCTAAAAACAAACTTACGGATCTAATTCGCTTAAGCACAGAAAGTTTAGCAAGCGTTCCCTCTATAGTATTTGGTCTCTTCGGCATGATACTGTTTGTGAACATGTTGGGCCTAGGATTCACTATCTTAGGAGGAGCAGCCACTCTAGCCTTACTGAATTTGCCGATTTTAGTGCGTGTTACGGAAGAATCCTTGCTTGCAGTGCCTAGAAGTTATCGAGAGGCTAGTTTAGCTTTAGGCGCTACTATGTGGCAAACCTTGCGAAAAGTCATTCTACCTACTGCGCTGCCTGGACTTATAACTGGAATAACCCTCGTTGCTGGGCGCGCCTTAGGAGAAACAGCCATTTTGATCTTTACGGCGGGGATGAATGTATCTCGAATACCCTTTGACGTAAATCCTCTGGCAGCCGGAGAGACCTTGGCGGTCCATTTATTTGCCGTTAAGTCGAATCCGCTGCCAGGAACCAATGCTGATCAAATTGCTGATGGGACAGCCGCTTTACTAATCATCATGGTAATTGTATTTAATATATGTTTGACAATACCTAGTCGTTGGCTGCAACATCGGCATCAAGGAAAAAATAAGGCATAGTACTAGAAGTGGATGAGGAGAATTAACATGGACAAGATCGTAGTTGATAAACTGGACCTCTTTTACGGTGATCAGCAGGCTTTAAATAAGATATGTTTAACAATGAAGGAGAAAAGTGTGACTGCCTTAATCGGTCCCTCGGGCTGTGGCAAGTCTACGTTCTTGCGAACTCTTAACCGGATGCAAGATTTAACACCAAGTGTTAAGATTTCAGGTAAAATAACGATTGACGGGCAGGACATATATGCTCCTGGTACCGATGTTGTGTTACTTAGGAAAAAGGTCGGAATGGTCTTTCAAAATCCGAACCCATTTCCCAAGTCAGTGTTTGAAAATATCGCTTACGGTCCACGAATTCATGGGGAATCCGATAAGAAACGATTGAATGAGATCGTAGAAACCAGTTTAAAAGATGCCGCTTTGTGGAATGAAGTCAAAGACCGCCTGCATGAATCAGCACTAGGCCTTTCAGGTGGTCAGCAACAACGTCTCTGTATAGCACGCCTACTAGCAGTAGGTCCAGAAATTTTATTGATGGATGAACCGACATCAGCGCTAGATCCCATTTCTACCATGAAAATTGAGGAATTGATAGCAGAATTGAAAGATAAATATTCAATCATGATTGTTACGCATAATATGCATCAAGCGTCTCGGGTTTCTGACCGAACTGCTTTTTTCTTAAGTGGAGACTTAATCGAAGAAGATGTAACAAGTATCCTCTTCACTCGCCCAGCTAAGAAAAAAACCGAGGACTATATATCCGGTCGGTTCGGTTAATACTTTTTGTTTATTTATATCACTGATTTTGAAAATCTTACTTGCCTCTATATTTTTATAGGAATGACGCTTATAATTAAACCATTTAAAGAGAGGAGGGCGACAGAAATGCCAACTCGTCAGAAATTCGATCATGAATTAGAGGAACTCCGAACAAACATCCTTAACTTAGGAAATATGGTGAACGAACAAATAACCGATGCCGTACGTTCTTTGATTAACCAGGACCTTGAACTAGCCAACGCTATCGTAGTTAAGGATATTGCACTCAATGATCTGCAAGCAATTATTGAAGAAAAATGTATTCTTCTTATAGCAACTCAGCAACCTTTTGCTCGAGATTTACGTAAGCTTGTGGCTGGCTTTAAAATTTCCATCTACCTAGAGAGAATGGGTGACTTATCAGTTGATCTCGCAAAGGTAACTATCAGAATAGGGGAAGAAGAGTTTATTAAGCCCATCGTTGACATTCCTCGTATGAGTGCATTGGTTCAAGAAATGATAGATATTGGACTAAAAGCATATGTAGATGAAGATTGCGGTGCTGCCTCAGAAATGTCATTGATTGATGATCAGATAGACAAAATTTACTCGGGTGTCTTTGGAGAACTTAGGTCTATCATGATGGAAGACCCTAATAAAGTGACCCAAGCTAATTACCTACTCTTTGCTAGTCGCTTTTTAGAACGACTAGGAGACTACTGTACAAATATTGCTGAGGAAATCGTCTATATTTGTAACGGTAAAAGAATGGATTTGAACGAGTAATAACAAACAGTATTTACTATGCCAGTTAGAAGCTCTATATATTTATGAAAAAAACAAATCACTAAGGTTAATTGTTTGACCTTAGTGATTTGTTTTTTAGCCATAAATTCACAGTGTGATCAAAAACACATCAATCGTTTAGTATATTTGCTACACTAACTCAGAAAGATAAAGTAAGTCCTCATTCATAATTCTGAAAATCTATGGGGGAATTAAATTGAACCAAATTGGCTTTCAAATCGAACACTGTCGGTCGAATTGCTCGAAATCTGCTTGCGAATGGAACGGCCTTCTTGAAGCATTGAGATCCAAACTTGTTGATTTAAAGATAAATGAAACTCTTGAACAGAAGTTTCATCCCATTTTACATCACCATCTCCCAAAGATTGGCTTGGCGGGCTGTCCCAATGGTTGCTCCCAACCGGATATTAAAGACTTTAGTATTTCTGGATATGTAAACCCTTTAATTACCGATGCTCCATGTTTACAATGTGAAGTCTGTGTCCGTTCTTGCTTAGAAGGAGCTATTTCATTGCAACCGAAGGGTATAAGTATTGACAAGGATCGATGTCTTTCCTGTGGAAACTGTCAAAGGGTTTGCCCTTCAGGGACGTTGACAAGAGGAGAAAGTGGATGGATCTTACGACTTGGCGGACGAGTAGGGCGACATCCACGATTTGCAACATTCATCGGAAAAGTTTCAACGATTGATGAAGTGGTCCAATGGGTTTATAAAACCATCCTCGACTATATGGAAAATAGTGAGGCACAAGAGAGACTAACACACTTTCTTGAACGCAAAACTATTTCAGTTTAGAGAGCGAGAGCGGGCTGCTCGTTCGCGAATCCATGAACTTAATTCATCAGTGTTTAGAACTGTAATCTTCTTCTTTTTAATCTCAATTAATTTTATGTCCTTTAATTCGGTTAAAATTCGGCTCACTGACTCTCGAGCAAGACTGCACATTCCTGCAAGTTCCGTAGCGGATAGGGGAATAGTAATCAATACACCATTTTGTGTCTTTATCCCATGTACATGCGCTAAAGCAAAAAGTTTAGCTCCTAAACGTAGACGAGCATCTCCCAGCGATAGATTTTTTATTTGTCGGTAGGAGCGGCGTAAATCCAGGGCAAGTTCACGGTAAAAAATCCACAGTAAGGATGGATTGCTTTCCATAAATCGCATAAAGATTTGCTGGTCTAAAGCTAAAACCTCCGTATCCTCAATGCAAAGAGCAGCATGTGGATAGGGTTTTCCGTCGAGAATTATTTCCGGAAAAAAAACTGGGGGCTTCAGTACGCGGATTATCTTCTCAGTGAATTCACCCATTAAGTATAGTCGAATTCTTCCCGAGATAAGGAAATAAACCGTTGTTGCCTCATCCCCAGAGAAATAAAGGTATTGTTTGGGTGCATAGTGACGAAGTCTTCCATGTGATAGGCAGAAGTCTACAAATTCAGGCGTCATTTTGCCTGAGAATAGTTTTGTGGATAAAACCTCTCGCAGGTGTTGCTCATTTAGCATTCTATTCCTCCAGACTATTTGAACTTGATGTTCACTTCTATGTTTATTATAGCACGCCAATTGAATATGATCTTAAATTTGAATGACATTTATTTAACATTAAAAACCAGCATATCAATGTCTGCTAAGGGAAAAATAACTTTAGGATTCGCTTAGTAGGAAAAGGGAGGGTCACATAAATGGGTGCTCACAAGAAAGTATCACGTCCTAAATCTCCAGTAACTGTAAGAGATCCACATTATCAAGAGTTTGACACGCATAAAGAGCGTAATATTCAAAACACATTACCACATAAAACCTACTAATACCTTATTAAAATGGAGTGAGCTGAGAAGCCACTCCTTTTTTGTTCTTTATAATTATTGATAATGTTTCAATCACAAATGTAATTGGCTGAAAAGAAGGATTTGTCTGATTTTAGTCGAATATACAGAAAACAAGATTAATAATGGTTAGGTAAAAGTTGACCAAAATTTGGTTTGTAAATCATTAGTAGAATCAATGTACTATATGATTTATTAATTGTGGCCATATTGACTTATTGAGCACTCAATGCTAGTCTTAGTTTGTGAGAAGCAACAATATAATAGCTTGTGCATTTTATTACGTTCACTAGGTCAATGTTTTAATCTTGAATGACCCATTCGATTAAATATGTGAAAGAAATCTTATTTATGCGTTCATCCAAGGATTTTGCCGGGAACTCTGCTTAGCCTGTGTCTAGTCAGGGTCTACAATACTTGTGTTGGAAAATAAATTCCTTCTCACGCATTTATGGGGGGTGTTATGAAAAAAAAGACAGACGTTTTAGGGACCTATTGGAAGAGGACTTTATGAGTCAGAGACGAAGTTGTTTTGAGTGGAGGCTCGTCACCTCGTCTATCAATGGTACCAGTGAGACTTAATGAACCAGAGTCGTAATCTTAAGTATTTATTTTGTTGCAGTAAGGGGGAAACAGTGTGAATATTGTCGTTTTCATCAAACAAACATTTGATACTGAGGCAAAAATCGTACTAGATGGTAACGGTAAAATCGATGCCAATGGGGTTAATTTAATTATCAACCCTTATGATGAATTTGCCATTGAAGAAGGAATCAGGCTTAAGGAAAAATTTGGCGGTGAAGTAACCGTAGTAGCTATGGGAGGTCCACGTGCCCAAGAAGCTGTCCGCACTGCATTGGCAATGGGGATAGACAAAGGTGTATTGGTCAATGATCCAGAAGTTGACAATACGGACGAGTGTGGCAGAGCTGCAATTCTAGCTAAAGCAGTTGCTCAAATCCCTTATGACATAATCTTAGCCGGTCGTATTGCCATTGATGATGGTGCAAGTCAAATTGCTGTTCGTTTAGCAGAGGCATTAAATGTTCCTTCGGTCAGCAGTGTACTTAAGCTCGAAATTGCTGGAACACAAGCAACTGTAACTCGCGAAATCGATGGTGGAACAGAGTTAATTGAAGTTAGCCTTCCAGCCGTTATCACCGCCCAAAAAGGGCTGAATGAGCCTCGCTATCCATCTGTTGCTGGTATCATGAAAGCTAAGAAGAAACCATTAAAAACCTTAACTGTTGCTGATCTTGGATTAAGTGCCGGAGATCTTGCCCCAAAAATGACGGTAAATGAATTTAGTTTACCTACTCCTCGTAAGGCGGGACGAGTGATTCCTGGTGATGCAGCACAAGCTGCAAGTGAATTAGCAAAACTCTTGCGTGAAGAAGCAAAGGTTCTGTAAAAGGAGGAATTAAACATGGCTAAAGGGATTTGGGTAATTGTCGAACAACGCAACTTGCAAATTCGTAAAGTTTCATTAGAACTTCTCAGCCAAGGCCGAAAAATTGCAGATGAGACAGGAGAACCTTTGGTAGCTGTTGTTCTCGGTCAGGGTATTGATGGATTAGCTCAAGCTGCCACCGAATGCGGAGCAGATAAAGTTATACTTGTTGATGACGCTAAGCTAGCTGAATATACAACAGGAGCCTATACTTCTGTCCTAAATAAACTCATTCGTAAAGAAGAGCCTCAGGCTGTTTTACTTGGAAATACCGCTGTTGGTAAGGACCTTGCTCCACGTTTAGCTCAACGACTTGGCGTTGGCTTAGCTTCCGACTGCACAGGTATGGAAATTGACCCCAGTAACTTCCTGAACTTCAAACGTCCTATTTACGCAGGTAAAGCATTTGCGCACCTTACATCAAATGTTCGCCCAATTATGGCTACGATTCGCCCCAACACGTTCCCTGTAGCTGCTCCAGACGCTGCACGTCAGGCTGAAGTGGTCAAAGAAGCTGCAGAGATTGATCCTTCTGACCTAATTGCCATCCTGAAGGAAGTTGCCGTTGCTGCTTCCAAACGTCCAGAACTTACAGAAGCAAATATCATTGTCTCTGGTGGACGTGGTATGAAAGGTCCTGAAAACTATGTTATCCTTGAAGAATTGGCAGATGTAATCGGTGCTGCTGTTGGAGCATCCCGTGCTGCTGTAGACTCAGGTTGGAAGGAGCACAAGTTCCAAGTTGGACAAACAGGTAAAACTGTTGCTCCTACCCTCTATATTGCTTGCGGAATTTCTGGAGCAATCCAACACTTAGCTGGTATGGGGTCCTCAAAATTCATTGTAGCTGTAAACAAAGACCCTGAAGCTAACATCTTCAATGTTGCTGATTATGGTATTGTTGGAGACTTATTCGAAGTAGTTCCCTTATTGACTGGAGAGTTTAAGAAACTCGTCAATGAATAAGGAATAGCATTTAGCGAAGCGCCTCTCAAGGCGCTTCCTTAAATAAAAGGGTGAGGAGAGGAAAGAATGGCAACACGTCAAGTGTATTGGAACATTGAAGGACATAATTGGCTTTATTTATTCTTTATCATTGCTCTTGCTATCTTTGGCTATGGAGTCTATAAACGGCTTCAGCTCTGGAAACTGGGCCAGCCTGAGAATCGATGGAAAGATATATGGCCAGGAATTAAAGACGTTCTTGTTTATACCTTTGCCCATAAGCGAATTCTTAAGGACGGTTATCCTGGATTAATGCATGCTGGCATATTCTATGGATTTTTATTTCTAGCTTTTGCAACTGCCGTTATCACAGTACAAGCGGATTTCTCATTAAACATATTTCATGGTTGGCTTTATCTTTTCATTAAAGTAACAGCTAACTTATTTGGACTTGCAGCTCTTATCGCCATCCTCATCGCTGCTTACAGACGGTATATTCAAAGACCCGATCGTTTAGATAATAAAGCAGATGATGCTATCACCCTTGCGTTATTATTTGCTATTCTTTTGACGGGTTTTGTTATCCAAGGAGCACGTATGGCTGTAGTGCCTGATCCTTGGGCAGCGTATGCCTTTGTTGGACAGTGGATGGCTGTTCCATTAAAAGCCTTACTTAATGAAGCCCAACTCTTGTCCTTACACGTTTTCCTCTGGTGGCTCCATCTTGTCTTAGCGATGGCCTTCATTGCATATTTCTCATACTCTAAGCTTTTTCATATTCTATTGGGACCACTCAATCAGTTCTTCCGTAATCGTGGACCTATTGGGATACCTGAACTCATTGACTTTGAAGATGAGAACCTTGAAACCTTTGGTAAAAGCCAATTACGTGAGTTTTCTTGGAAAACATTGTTCAATACGGATGCTTGCTTGCGTTGCGGACGTTGTCAAGATAACTGCCCTGCTTACCTAAGCGGTAAACACTTAAGTCCAAAACGTATTATTCAAGATATGCGGGTTCTGATGGAAGAAACCGGTGCGGCTCTCCAAGTTGAAGCAAAAGGATTAGCCCAGGCTGCTGGTCAAGAAGCTGCTGCTGCAAGCGAGGCTGAAGAGACTGAAGAGTGGACTGGTAGAGCCCTCATTGGCGAAGTTATCCCTGAGGATGATCTTTGGGCTTGTACAACCTGTCGTTCTTGCGAACAACAATGTCCAGTGTTCGTAGAACATGTTGACAAAACGATTGATATGCGTCGTAACCTTGTTCTTATGGAGACACGGTTCCCATCTGAGGCTCAACTTGCCTTCCGTAATATGGAAAATAACGGTAACCCATGGGGGATTGGTTGGAGTACACGTGCTGATTTTCTTACAGGCCTAGGGGTTAAAACGTTTGAAGAAGCCCCAGACGCTGAGTATTTATATTGGCCCGGTTGCTCCGGAGCATTTGATGCACGTAATCAAAAAGTTTCAGCAGCCCTTGTCAAGTTGCTCCAAGCTGCAGGTGTTAATTTTGCCATACTTGGAAATGAAGAAAAATGCTGCGGTGACTCCGCTCGTAAGTTAGGAAATGAGTATTTATTCTATTCCTTAGCCACTGAAAACATTGAGGTTATGAATGGTTATGGCGTTAAGAAAATTATTACTCAATGCCCACACTGCTATAACTTCTTAAAGAATGAATACCCACAATTCGGTGGAAACTTCGAAGTTATTCACCACACCGTCTTCCTGTTAGACTTGGTCAAATCCGGCAAACTGAAACTATCGAACTCAGATGGAAAATCAGTGACCTATCACGATTCATGTTACCTAGGCCGCTATAATGAAATTTACGAACAACCACGTGAATTACTTAAAGCAGTCGGGTTAAGTCTCAAAGAAATGTCACATACTGGCGAGAAAAGTTTCTGTTGTGGAGCTGGTGGAGGCCGTATGTGGCTGGAAGAACACGAAGGACAACGTATTAATGAAATGCGTACAGATCAGGCTATCGCTGTTAAACCTGACTATGTTGGCACCGCTTGTCCGTTCTGTCTTACTATGTTTGCCGACGGAATTGCTGCACGAGAAGCTGGGGAACAAATGAAGGCACTAGATGTAGCAGAGATTTTAGAAAAAGCGTTGTAAAACCAGTATCGAAGAATTACCGAAGACCAACTGATCATGATCAGTTGGTCTTTTCATATATTTATCTGAAGTATAAGGTTTGAGGTACCCTTTTACTCATGTCATCCTGAGCGCAGCGAAGGATCTTATTAACCCAAGTTTTCGGAAGCGGGATAGATTCTTCACTGCGTTCAGAACGACAAGCACCTTCGTTTCGACATTACCTTAAATACCCACGCGCATGTCTCGGTATTTCTTAGAAATTACTGCAGCAGTATACCTGCAAGAAAGCAAACGCCTGTGAAGACAGTGTCTGCAAGAAGGACTTATGCGTGCGAAGACAGTGTCTTCGCGTTATGAATATTTTAGAAAACAGGAACTAAAACTAGTCTATCTGAATAAAAATGGTGTGCAGACGCTAAAGAGGAAAGGAGATTTCTACATGTCTAATGCACATATAAAGAAAATGTTTCCTGGTGCCGTTACATCCCAAGGATTTTACTCATTCTATCACTATTTGATTGAACAAGACGCCAACCATATCTTTGTCCTCAAAGGGGGACCCGGTGTAGGGAAATCATCCTTTATGAAAAAGATTGCTCAAGCTATGTTAGATCGCGGTTACGAAATTGAGTATCATTGTTGTTCTTCGGATAATGGATCGATTGATGGAGTTGTCATTCCTAAACTTAAAATTGGTTTATTAGATGGAACAGCACCTCATATCGTGGATCCGAAAAACCCAGGCGCAGTAGACGAAATTATCAACCTTGGTGAATATTGGAACGAAGACATGCTTAAAAAAGCCAGAGATAAAATTATCGCCTGCAGTGCAAAGGCCTCAGGTTATTTCCCTCGAGCGTATTTTGCCTTAAAAGAAGCTGAAATTGCCTTAAGTGAGTGGAAACATTATACCTCATCCTACCAGGATTGGAATCAGATTAATCAGATGACCTTACGAGTTCAACGAGACATCTTTAAAATCCCCCCTAAAGACCGGAGTAAAGAACGTCATCTATTTGCTTGGGGTCATACTCCGCAAGGAAAAACACAGTTTATTGATTCGCTGCTAAAGGGAACAGAGACTCTCTATATACTCAAAGGGCAACCGGGAACGGGAAAGTCCACATTCCTTTCAAAAATTGCAGAGCGAGGAAAGACTTACGGCCTAGATATTGAGTATTATCATAATACCCTTGACCCTGAGCAATTGGACCTTATTATTCTTCCAGATCTTCAAATAGCCATGGTTATTGATGCTGAACCCTATGCTTATACTCCTAATTTTAACGGTAAAAGGATAACCCTGGATTTTGAAGAAAGTGTTGATAAGAGTCAGCTAATGGAAGAATGCGGAGAAGATATTAGGGATTGTCAGATCAGAGTAAATCAACATATTACTAGGGCCCTTAAACATTCTTCAAAAGCGAAGGCTACTCACGACTTACTAGAAACGTACTATGTACCAGCGATGAATTTCTCGAAAGTTGAGGAAAAACTTAAAACAGTGTTGGATAGGATCCTGGAATATGATGTTGAAGAAGCTGTAGCCGTTGTTACTACAAGCCCAAAAACAAACTCGTAATTAATAAAGTGTTCGTACTGAACTTGCAATTCTTTGCAAGTTTTTTTCTTTTTAGGGAATTATAAAAAAGATAAGATCATAACCTGTAAATAGTTTAATCTCTTTATTACAAAATGGTCCTTTATATAGATACAAAGTAACAATATCAAATATTTAAGGAACTGGTTACCTATAAATCTATGTAGTATAAGAGAGTATTGTTTGCATGACAGATTTTGAAATTCATAGGAGGTTTAACAAGTGAGTATAAACGTAGCAATTAACGGGTTTGGTCGAATCGGTAGACTTACTTTGAGAGCAGCCCTTAGTCAGACTCTGCCTTTCAAAGTGGTTGCCATCAATGATTTAGGAAGTCCGGATTTATTAGCCCATTTGTTTAAGTATGACTCAGTTCACGGAGTTCTTTCTAATTCAGTTGAAATTGATGGAAGTACTATGATGATTGACGATCAAAGAATAGAAGTTTTAGCTGAAAAAAGTCCATTAGATTTACCATGGAGTAGGCTAGGAGTTGATATCGTTATTGAGTCAACCGGGCGTTTCACGAAGCGAGAGGATGCTGCACAACATCTCACTGCCGGAGCTAAAAAAGTGCTTATTTCAGCTCCGGCAAAAGACGAAGACATTACAATCGTTATGGGTGTTAATGATAATCTTTATGATCCACAAAAGCATCATATTATTTCAAATGCATCTTGTACATCGAATTGTCTTGCTCCAGTCGCTAAGGTATTATTAGAAACCTTTGGAATAGAACAAGCAATGATGACAACAACTCATTCAGTTACAAATGATCAACGTATTTTAGACTTAGAACATAAGGACTGGCGTCGATCTAGAGCTGCATATCAATCCATGATCCCTACAACCACCGGAGCCGCTAAAGCAGTCAGTCTAGTAATACCAGAACTAAAAGGGAAAATGCATGGACTCGCGGTAAGAGTACCAACTCCCAATGTTTCCTTAGTCGATTTTGTCGCTAATTTAACTAAGCCTACTTCTCGAGACGATGTAAACGCTGCTTTACAGCAAGCAGCCCAGGGTAATTATAAGGGATATTTGGCTTATACTGAATTACCACTTGTTTCTCGTGATTTTAACGGGAATCCTGCCAGCGCTATTGTAGACGGATTATCGACCATGATGATGGGAGATCGCATGGTTAAAGTTTTAGCCTGGTATGATAATGAATGGGGCTATTCGAATCGCATTTTAGATTTGGCAAAGCGTATTGTAACAAAAGGGTTATAGCTAGAAGGAGGATATAGGCATGAGAAGGACTAAAATTGTCTGTACAATTGGTCCAGCAAGTGAATCAAAGGAACAGGTTCAAGCACTTCTAGCTGCCGGTATGGATGTTGCACGACTTAATTTTTCCCACGGAACTCATGAAGAGCATAGTCGAAGAATTTCAATCTTAAAGGAAGAAGCAGCTAAGGTCGGAAAGCATTTAGGGATATTACTTGACACGAAAGGTCCGGAAGTACGCACTGGAAAAGTTCCGGATAAGGGGATTAATCTAGAAAATGGATCGGAATTTATCCTGGATACCGATCTCAACAGCGTTGGCAATCATCAAAGGGTAGGAATCACCTATCCTGATTTATGGCGTAAAGTCAAACCAGGCAGCCATATTCTTATCGATGATGGTCAGCTAGATTTAGAAGTTACGTCAAGTGAACCGGAAATTATTCGTACGATTATTCGTAATGGCGGAATCCTAAAATCACAAAAAGGAGTTAATACGCCAAACGCACTGATTGATCTGCCTGCTGTAACTGAACGAGATATTGAAGACATACGCTTTGGAATTTCCCAGGGTATTGACTTTATCGCGGCTTCGTTTACGCGCAAAGCTTTAAACATTTTGGACGTTCGCAGAGTTGTCGAAGAAATGGGAGCAGATGTTCATATCATAGCTAAAATTGAGAGTCAAGAAGGGATTAATAATCTAGACGCTATACTTGAGGTTGCTGACGGACTGATGGTTGCACGTGGTGACCTGGGGGTTGAAATTCCAGTTGAAGAAGTCCCCATCAGACAGAAGGAAATGATTCGTAAGTGTAATCTACTAGGTAAACCTGTTATTGTCGCAACTCAGATGTTAGATTCTATGATACGCCAACCGAGACCAACAAGAGCTGAAGCAAGTGATGTAGCTAATGCAATTTTAGATGGAACAGATGCGATTATGCTTTCCGGAGAAACCGCAGCAGGTCTATATCCCATTGAAGCTGTGAAAATGATGGATAAACTTGCTGTGCGTACTGAAAAAACCTGTAACAAAAATCAATCCTCCCGGCAAGCTCAGCATAATGTTGCTGAAGCAATCAGTTTTGCAAGTTATACGATTGCCAAGGACCTTCAGGCCACAGCTATCCTGACTCCAACCCATTCTGGCTTAACTGCTCGGATGATCTCTAAGTATCGCCCCTTGGCTATGATCATTGCGGCAACCCCTTTTGATAAGACGGCTAGAAAACTAGCTCTTCTATGGGGTGTCCAACCTATTCTTGTTCCTCAAAGCACCGGAACGGATGAAATGCTGTCAGTAACAGTAAATACATCGTTAAAACATAACTATATACAGGCTGGTGATGTAGTCGTGATAACTGCCGGTGTACCTATTGGTAAGGTTGGATCGACAAATATGATAAAAGTTCAAATCATGGGGAACATTCTGTCCAAGGGTACCGGAATAGGGCGGAGATCTTATTCCGGATTTGCACGAAACGTTAAATTTCCTGAAAAGGATGTTTTTAATGAAGGAGACATTCTAATTGCAGAGTTTACGGATACGCGCTTTGTTTCATTAATTGCACGGGCTGGCGCATTAGTCGTCGAAGAGGCTGGTTTGACCTCCCACGCGGCTATCTCAGCCTTACAATATGGGATTCCAGCCATTGTAGGTGCTAAACAGGCATTTACTAAGGTATCAAATGGACAAACGATAACAGTTGATGCCTTGACTGGTATGATGTATGAAGGTTCCGTTAGTATTCTTTAAACCCAATTACCTAAAACGCGAATAGCCCATCGGCTATTCGCGTTATTTCAACAGTACTCCTAGTTAAAAATTACTTGGGAAGAGTTTTGGTATCTTCAGTATGTCTTTTTAGTCCCTGGATTTCATGAGAAAAATTACCTGTATTAGTCATCTGATTATCAATAGTATCTTTATCAATAGTACTATGTGATCGGTCATTAAAGACTCTGATGAGTCCCGCTTGCTGAAGTTCAGTAGCGATTTCAAACAATGACTCACGCTTATTACGCGGTAAACGATTAATAAAACGGTTGATTTTCACTGGCGGTACAAGATTTCGGAATTTTACTCCACCATACTTTAGAATACGTTCAGGCAAAGGTGATCCTCCTCCTTAATCTATACTTAGATTATTGATCCTTACTTATTATTTGCCTAATGCTTAAAACAAATACATTTTCAAGATCCAGAGAATGTTCATCTTTTAAAAGGGATTGGCAATAAATTGTCGAATACTCAAATTGGTGGGGCTATTGGATAGGGGAATCCTGTGTGGTTTGAGCTCTGCTCAAGGTATCTTTAACTTGTTCTCTTATATATGTCAAATACTCTTGGCGTAAGGCTTCTTGTTCAGCACGCTCCCATTCTTCTAAACCAATCGATCGTTGCTTCTTGGACAACTCATTTATTCGTTCGATAATTACTTGCATTGGTGAAATACTCAAGGGAAAGAGTCCTCCTTTTATCCTGTCAATCAATGTTTTGCACATTATACCATTAGGTATAATTAATTACAATTTTCTCTCCTAGAAAGCATAGCTAGCATGAATCAATCTTAAATACACTTGAAAGTAGGTTATTAAATTGGCTTTATCTTCAAATACTAATTTGCGAGTTCGTTATGCGGAAACAGATCAAATGGGAATAGTCTATCATTCAAATTATCTTATCTGGTTTGAAGTTGGCAGATCGGAATTATTTCGAGATTTAAATCTTCCTTATACCGAGTTTGAGAAACAAGGGTTGGGGTTAGCCGTAGTGGAAGCAAATTGTCGTTATCGAAAACCTACTCGCTACGACGATGAACTAGTAATCGTTACAAAAGTTGAGAGTATGACGTCCCGAAGCGTTACCTTTACTTATCACGTCTATCGCGATGAAACTCTTGTGGCTGATGGAAAGACAGTTCACGTATTCATTAACCAAAATGGCCGTCCGTCAGATGTCCGTAAATATGAAATTTGGCAGCGATTGCAACCGATCCTTGAAAAACATACTGCTTCAGTGGTGCCTTTATCATAGATAAAAGTTATTGATAAAGTGATTGTGTTATCCTATCTTACGTGGTATTATGTATACATAATACAAGGAGAGAAGGGATTGTATGTTTCTTGTTACTTGGATTGAAGGAGAAGAAGTAAACTATCGAGTTGTGAAGAAGCAGGAACTTTCAAACCTAATGGCTACCCTCGGGCACCATGCAATCATCCAAAAGTTCTAAGATCATCCTCATTCTTACCTGTGTTAAACTTCATAATTAAGTAAGAATTAGCCTATCGCTTTGATGGGCTTTATTTTTTTGTAGATTGCAGGAGATTTATTGCCCACCCACGAATAAAAATTAAGTTATCTTTTTGTTGGAGGTGTGCTATGTGTCCTTCAAAGTAATTGTTGATAGTTCGTCTGATATCCCCATAGACAAAGCAACTACAGCTGGAATCATAGTTGTTCCAATGCCTGTAACCATTGATGATAAGACTTATTTAGAAGGAGTTAATTTAGAAACCAAGGATTTTTATGCCCAATTTGATTCCTTTAAAGAACTTCCTAAAACATCTCAGCCTAATCCGAATTCATTGTTGGAACAATACGAAAAAACCTTAGCCGAAGGGCATGAAGTGGTAGCAATTCATCTTTCATCCGGTTTAAGTGCTACCTTTTCCACGGCTCAAATGATTCGTGAAATGTGCTCAGCTCCGGAAAGGGTCCATATAATTGATAGCTTAGGTGCTTCATTTGGATATGGATTACTGGCTCTTTTCGCCAAGACTGCCTTAGAATCAGCGACTTCATGGTCTGAGGTAAAAGAGACTATCTTAAAGTACCGCAATAACATGCGTTATGTTTTCACCTTAGACACTCTTGACTACCTCGTTAAAGGGGGAAGGATTAGCAAACCGGCTGGGTTTATTGGGGGACTACTTGATGTCAAACCTGTTTTGCATTTTACCCCTCAAGGAACGATTGAACCTTATGCCAAAGTTCGAACTCGCCGAGCTGCTATTCGTAAATTAGTGAATGTTATGGAACAAGAGATTGCTAATCCTGAGCAACAAGTGATCGGAATATCTCATTCAGCTTGTTTTAAGGATGCTCAAATCTTAGCAGATGAAATTAAGCAACGGTTTAAAGTGAAAGATATTTGGATTAGTGATATTGGTTGCGTTGTGGGAAGCCACACAGGACCAGGAACACTAGCGCTTTTTTACACTAAATAGAAAGTATAAACTAAATTTTTCTTTACCAATACTAAATATATTCTAATTGATAAACTTTTTCGGTTATAGGAGGCATTTTTCGTTGAAATTCATCACGGCTATTATACTAGCAGTATATTTGACGTTTAGTTTTACGCCCATTGTTAATGCTCAGAACGTTCCGCCGGTCATACGTGGAGAGGGGGCATATTTAATTGATGTAGCGTCTGGACAAGCCCTTTATACGAAAAACCCCGATAAACAATTAGCACCGGCAAGTACTACCAAGATTATGACCGGACTATTAGCGATTGAAAAAGGAAATTTTAGTGATAAAGTAACTGCAAGTTCTACAATGCTAAACAATAAGATTGTTTACGGTACTCAAATATATCTTGAACCAGGAGAAGTACTAGAGTTTAAAGACCTTCTCTATGCTACTTTATTAAATTCCGCTAACGATGCGGCAGTTGCATTAGCGGAACATATAGGGAATGGTGTACCACAATTTGTAGATATGATGAATCAACGAGCTCAGGAGATTGGTGCAACTCAGACTCACTTTGTTAATCCAAGTGGTTTAACAGAAGAGGGACATGTCACAACCCCTCACGATCTCGCTCTTATTGCGCGTGTAGCTTATCAAAATCCAGTATTTGCAGAGTATGTCCGAACTAAAACCCAGCCTATCTCCAGAGCCAAAACGGATGTTCCCGTACTGATGGTTAATCAAAATAAATTATTATGGAGAGACCCTTATGTTGATGGAATTAAATTAGGCTATACTGCCGCTGCAAAAAACTGTCTGGTTGCATCGGCCTCAAAAGATGGTCGTCAACTCATTGGTGTGATACTCAAGTCCCCAGGAAGTGAGATCTACACTGATATGCAGGCTATGTTTGAGTATGGCTTTACCCAGTTTAACAACTCGGTCCTCAAACCGAGTGGTTCAATCATTTCCTCCATTACCGTAAATGATGAACCAGTTGATCTCGTTATCGACCATCCGATCATCGTAACACATAAACTGAATGAACAGCAGCCAATGCTTAGCCTAAGGGTAACCCCCTTGTACACCAGAGAATTGACTTCTGTAGACAAAGGACAAGTGGTTGCTAAGGTAGATGTTCGAGATGGGGATACTCTCGTAAATACATTTCCCTTAAAAACATCAAGAAACGTCGAACCGGTTTCTTCTAGTATCGACTCTTTGGGTTCTTCTCATTTATCCTGGATTATCGGGTCAATCATGGTTATTACTGTAATTGGGCTCATTATCAATAATAATCAAAGAAAAAAGGCTCGTTATTGGCGGAGACAGGCTCGGCTATCTAGAAGGAAAGATTTAACGGGAAGTATTCATTCAAATCATACTAAAATGAAGTGAAATACTAAATCAAGAACAAATTATGCCGGCCATAATTTGTTCTTGTATTAATAAAGCATTATAATGAGATTATATAAATAATGGTCATGATTTGGAGTTGAACAGATCTTGAAAAAAGATAAAAAAGTTGTTACATTAGCCTACGGATGTCAGATGTCTGAGCGTGATGCTGAAACATTGACTCATATTACAAGACAAGAAGGCTACACGAGTTCAGATGATCTTATAAATGCAGATCTAGTTATCATAAATACCTGCTGTGTAAGAGAAAGCGCGGAAAATAAAATACTTGGGAAAATTGGTGAATTAAAAAAACTAAAAGAAGACAACCCAAACTTGAAAATTGCTATTAGCGGCTGTATGGTCCAACAACCGGGTGCCTTAGAGCGGTTGAAGAAACGAGCTCCTCATATTGATATTTGGGCTGGAACACATAATTTGCACGATTTTTCGACTCTTCTCCATCAAGCAGAGCAGGGAGAAAAAGTCGCTGAAGTATGGCAAGAACCAAAAACGACGATAGAATCCACTCCGCAAGCAGAAAAAGGTAAGCTGCAAGCAAACGTAAATATTATGTACGGATGTAATAATTTCTGTTCTTATTGCATTGTTCCTCATGTACGTGGTAGAGAAAGAAGTCGTAAACCTGAGGAAATAATTAATGAGATTAGAGACCTTGTTTCTAGTGGATGTCGTGAAGTAACCTTACTTGGCCAGAACGTAAATTCTTACGGTAAGGAATTTACCCCCACCTATGACTTTGCAGACTTGTTACAGGAAGTAGATCAAATACCGGATTTATTACGAGTCCGTTTTATCACCTCACATCCTAAGGATTTGTCCGATAAGTTAATTGAGACCGTCGCTCAAGGAACGAAGCTCTGCGAGCATTTTCATCTCCCCATTCAATCAGGCAGTAATTTTATTTTAGAACGCATGAATCGGAAATACACAAGGGAATACTATTTAAGTCGAGTTGATAAGATTCACGAATTTTTGCCTGAGGCAAGCTTAACAACGGATATAATTGTTGGGTTTCCTGGTGAATCGGAAGAGGATTTTGAACAGACCTTAGAAATTATGAAGTTAATTCGCTATAGTCATGCCTTTACCTTTATGTATTCTAAACGTTCAGGAACCCTGGCTGCAGAATTGGAGGATCAAATTCCTCTAGATGTTAAAAAACGTCGCTTACAGAGATTGATGAGTGTACAAAACCAGAACAGCTTAGAATGGCGGCAAAAGATGCTCGGAAAATCTTATGAAGTTCTTGTTGAAGGACCTAGTAAAACTAATCCAGAGCGCCTAGTAGGACGAACCCGGGGAAACGAATTAGTTGTTTTTGATGGAAATCCAGATCAGATTGGGTCATTAGTTAATATCAGGATAACTGAAGCTGGGACCTGGACCCTAGTTGGAGATATTCAAACTAAAGCGTAGAATTTGTTTAAACCCGCAATTTAAAGCAGGAATCAAGTTAGTCTATGTAGAATGTAGTATACGGAGGTGTGGAACACACATGACGAATGAAATTATTGAAAATGCCCGACTCTTGGCAGATGCCATTGCCCGAAGCTCAGAGCTTGAAGAACTACACAGCAAGGAAGATGCCATGGCTGCTGATGCTTCTGCCCAACTTTTGATTGCAGAATTACAGAAAGCTCAAGAACGGTTTATGGAAGCGCAACAAAATGGTGAAGAGCCTTCTGAAGCTGATAAAAAAGCGGTCGATGAAATTGAAGCTAAAGTCGAGGCGAACGAGGCCATTGCAGCTTATATGAAAGCACAAGACAATTTCACGCAAATGTTAGATAGCGTTAATGCTATTCTAGCAGGTGCTATTGCAAATTCTTCGGATGGTTGTTCCTGTGCGGATAACACCTGCGAGCCTGGAGGTTGTAATCCAGGTGGCTGCGGTAGCTCAGGCTGTGGTTGCAGCTAAACCCCATACGAATGTCTAACAAGAAGAGGGAAGGGCTAATTGGTAGCTCTTCCCTTTTTTAAAATTATAGGGGCGATTTATGAATCTCTACGCCTGAATCAGAACTTAATCTAAAAGGGGAGAAGACAAGTATGACTACCCCCATGATGAGACAATATCGTAGTATTAAAGAAAAAGCCCCCGATGCTATTCTGTTTTTCCGTTTAGGTGATTTTTATGAAATGTTTGGTGAAGATGCTGAACTTGCAGCACCCATCTTACAAATTGCCTTAACCGGACGAGATGCAGGGGAAGGTAAACGTATTCCCATGTGCGGAGTTCCTTATCACGCTGTTGATAATTATTTGTCAAGACTCGTTCGGTCGGGTCACAAGGTTGCCATTTGTGAACAAGTGGAGGATGCCAAAGATGCCAAAGGGATTGTCAAACGTGATATTATCCGAATTGTTTCCCCGGGTACATTAACAGAATCGATTTCAGACCGTTCAAATCACTACTTAGCTAGTGTATATTACTCTGAAAGCTGGGGGTTATCCTTTTTAGATTTATCCACTGGAGAGTTTACCATTTTCCAAACCACCGATCTCAATGTTTTGCTTGCGGAAGTGTCTCGAATCAACCCTGCTGAACTCCTCCTGCCTTCTGAGTTAATGAAAAAGCCCAAACACTGGGTGGGATATTATTGTACCCTGCGCGACGGAAAGACATTTGACAGCCAAACGCTGGGCGAACATTTTAAAGGTCAGGAGACGTTATTTAATGAGTTTCCTGTCGCTGCCCTAGCTGCTTCAGGTTTATGGACCTACTTGCTGGAAACTATGCCGGGGGTAGATCCTACCCATATCATAGAAATCAAAACTTACCGTCCCGAACGATGGATGTTCCTCGACCAATGGACACGACGGAACCTAGAACTTACTGAATCCCTTCGAGGGGATGGGAAGAAAGGAACACTACTTTCAGTTCTTGACTTAACCCAAACCGCATTTGGAGGAAGGCTCTTAAGGCATTGGATTGATAAACCCTTGCTTAGGCAAGATGAAATAGAAGGTCGCCTTAACTCTGTTGAAGAATTGATATCAGATTCGTTTCTTCGCAAAGATCTGTTTAAACTACTTTCGGAGGTTTATGATTTAGAACGTCTGATGGGGAAGGTGTCCTACGGAACGGCTAATGCTAAAGACTTACTAGCTCTAACTCAAACCTTAGCCTTGCTTCCCGAACTTTGCACACTTATCACACCAAGTACCGCAGAAACCCTAAAACTAAAGATTCCCGATTTGGAGGGTCTTGATCCCTTAGTCTCTAAACTACAAAGGGCGCTTAACCCAAATCCGCCGCTCTCTTTACGTGAGGGCAGCCTAATCAAAACTGGGTACTCTAAAGAAGTGGACGAATTACGGATTATCTCGACAGGCGGCAAAGAATGGTTGGCTAAGCTGGAGAATGCTGAACGAGAACGTACAGGGATTCGGTCCCTAAAGATAGGATATAACAAAGTTTTTGGTTACTACATCGAAATTACCCATGCCAATGCCCATCTTATTCCGACGGACTATCAACGCAAGCAGACCTTGTCCAATGCAGAACGCTTTATTACGCCAGAGCTCAAAGAATATGAGCTTAAAATTATTGGCGCAGAAGAAAAGCTTAAAGAACTTGAGTATGACCTTTTTTTAGCTTTACGTGAAGACGTCCGAATAAATACTAAGAGAATAATTCGTGTAGCTCGGGCACTTGCCGAAATTGATGTTTTTGTCAGTTTAGCAGAGGTGGCAGTTCGCAACTATTATGTACGTCCTCAGTTGAAGGACGATGGTCAGATTCTCATAACAGATGGTCGTCATCCAGTTGTTGAAAAAATGCTGGATCAAAGTGTCTTTGTTCCAAACGATACGTATTTGTCCGAAGGTCAGCATTTAGCTCTAATCACTGGTCCCAATATGGCGGGAAAATCGACCTATATGCGCCAGGTTGCTTTAATTGTTCTGATGGCTCATATTGGGTCCTTTGTCCCCGCTAACAGAGCAAGCATTTCACTGGTTGATCGTATCTTTACACGAGTCGGTGCCTCAGATGACTTAGCCGCCGGTCAAAGTACGTTTATGGTTGAGATGCAGGAAGTAGCTCATATTTTAAATTACGCTAGTAGAAAAAGTTTGATCATTTTAGATGAAATTGGGCGGGGGACCGCTACTTACGATGGACTCAGCATCGCCTGGGCAGTTGCTGAACACCTTGTACAAAATCCTGAGTTCACCCCCAAAACCCTTTTTGCTACTCATTATCATGAGTTAACTCTGCTTCAAGACGAATTTTCCGGGTTTTTTAACCTCCATGTCGGCGTAAAAGAACGGGGAGAGGATATTGTGTTTTTACACAAAATCTTACCTGGTCGCGCAGACCGTAGTTATGGTATTCAGGTAGCTCGTTTAGCCGGTCTTCCCCAAGATTTACTTCAGCGAGCTAAGACATTATTATTAGAATTAGAGTCTTCAGAACCCGCACATACTCTAGCAGCAAAACCAACCGAGGTTATCACTCAGTTTTCTCTCTTTGACGTTCCGAAAATCCATCCACTTTTGCAAGAAGTCGAAAAACTAACCTTAGAAGATATGACTCCGCGCCAAGCCCTTCAGTACCTCTTTGACTTACGAGAACGCATACAAGCGACAGAAACCATGTAGCTACTCGTGGTTCGTAGGTCGTAGTTAGTTCGTCGAAGATCTAGATGAGGGTCTGAGTGAGAGTTTTGGCTAACCGTCATCCTGAGCGATAGCGAAGGATCTAGATCCTTCAGTCGTCCCTCCTTCAGGATGACACAGCTATGAGATGCTTTCGCAGCAATGACGCGAAAGGGAGTGTCAATGTGTCAATGGGACGGGGTGAAACCAAGCAGTATTGCAAATTGGTGATATGAAAAGTGGACAGATTCCTATCCTAAGTTCAAAGGCTAACGTTCAGCGTTCAGCTTTCATAGTCAAAAACGTCTTTAGACGTTTGAGCATAAAAAGCGAACCACGAACCACTAATATCAAACATCGAGTAGGGGGGATCTTATGAATAATCGAGTAGGAATTGATGTGGGAGGCACCTATACTGATGCCGTGTTTTTTAAAAATGGACGGATCCAACACACAGCAAAGGTACCTACCGAGTCGGAAAACTTAGTAGAAACCCTTATGAATGCTTTTGATACCTTGAATATCTCAGATGAACAAGAGATTAACCAGATCACGGTAAGTACCACACTTGTTACTAATGCAATTCTCCAAAATCGAATACCACCCGTTGAGTTACTTTTGTTTTCAGGACATGGGATGAAAATCGATGCGCTTCCTTGGCCAGTCAACTACACAGAACTTACTGGTGAGATGGATTTTAGAGGTAGAGAAATTGAGGCCCCTAATCAACAGGAATGGGAGAGCCTTCCATTATCAGCAGCTCAGGCTAACAGATCTCATGTTGCCATTGTGGGAAAGTTTTCTCACCGAAACTCTCTTCATGAGGAACAGCTGGCGGGTTTCTTAAAAGAACGACATCCATCTTTGAGGATTGCCTTGGGGCATGAGTGGGGACAAGCCAATTTTTACCGGCGTAGTCTGACAACCTATCTAAATCTAGGTGTTTCTGAGTTATATCAGCAATTCGCCCAGAACTTGCAAAATGCATTAAGGGCTCGAAAAATTCAAGCTCCTATCTTTATCTTAAAAGCAGATGGGGGAAATTTGCCCCTCGCCAAGATTCGACCCATAGATTCTATTTATTCTGGACCGGCAGCGAGTGTGTTAGCAGCTCTTACTCAAATTGAACCGGATTCCTCATCGATTATTGTTGATATTGGCGGTACAACGACAGATATTGGCCTCATACTGTCCGGTGTTCCACTACTGAGCTCTAAAGGTGCCAAGATAGGTGGGTTTTCTACGCTAGTTCGCTCACTAGCGGTTCGTTCGATTCCAGTGGGTGGTGACTCCGTTGTCCGCTCGAATGATCAGAATGATCGAGGCTTTATCATTGAGCCATATAGACTTGGAGCAGCCTATTGTCTGGGTGGAAAGGCACCAACCCCAACGGATGCTATGCGTTATCTTGGCTTAATTGACTATGGAAACCTACAACTGGTTGAAGAAGGATTGGCCAACCTTTTATCGCCTGAACAGAGAACCCCACAATTCCTTCAGGAACTGGCTACGGGAATCATCGATAGAGTGGTTGACCGAATCATCGAGGCTGTTGGTTCACTTAAGCGAGAGTGGGAAGACGAACCGGCTTATAAAGTTTGGCAAGTTCTCCATCCCCATGAGAGCAAAGAATTTAATACCTTGGTCAGCGGTGGGGGAGCAAGAGGAATTGCAACCGCCTTAGGAAAACGACTAAAGACCTCTGTTCGTCTCGGCGCTTTCCCGGAAGTATCTAATGCCTTAGGTGCTGCACTGGCTAGACCCACCTTTGACTGTACCCTTCATCTTGATACATATATGAAGCATTATCGGGTTGAAGAGACGGGAGAACAAGGGAAATGGACGGGATCACTGCGCCCTCACCGGGAAGTGGAGGGATTTCTGGAAACCCTTGTACAAAAGCAGGCTGCCCACTATGATATTCAACTACAAGATATGGAGAAGGAACCCTTTGATTTCTTTCCCATCGTGCAAAATTATCAAACGGTAGGTCAAATTGTCCGTGGGGCTGTTCATATGCGACCAGGTGTGATCGGGAGGGTAAGAGAATGAAACGAACAGGAATTTTATTTTTCCCAGCCTTTGATTGGTCATTAGGGGATTCCCATCCGGAGCGTGAAGAGCGTCTTCTTTATACTCAAGAACAACTTTTTGAAGAAGGAATTCTGGATTTACCTCAAATCAAACAGTTTTCCCCCCGTGTCGCCGCTATTAAAGATGTACTTAGAGCGCAAGCCTTATTTCCTCATCCGGGAACACATCTGGAAACCCTAGATCCCCATCTTATTTCTGCAGGAAGTTCACTTCTCCTCGGAGAAGCCCAAGTGAAGGGTGACATTCATAATGGTTTTGTGATGGCTCGGCCCCCCGGACATCATTCGGGGGCAACGGTTTGGGGAAATCGTGGATTTTGCTCTCTAAATAATGAAGGTATGCTTGTAAACTATCTAAGAGCCCAGTTTGGAATAAAACGAATTGCGATTGTTGATACGGATGTCCATCATGGTGACGGAACTCAAGATATTTTTTACCATGACCCTAATGTTCTCTTTATTTCTCTTCATCAAGATGGTCGCACCCTTTTTCCCGGAACGGGGTTTGTTCATGAAAAGGGAGGTCCTAATGCATGGGATCAGACCTTAAACATTCCCCTTCCCCCAGGCACTGGTGATGAAGGCTACCACTATGTTTTAGAAAATTGGGTACTGCCGCGACTTCAGGCGTTTGCTCCTGAAATGATTATTAATTCTGCAGGACAAGATAATCATTTCACGGATCCACTGGCCTCCATGAATCTAACCGCTGGTGGATATGGTCGGATTACTGAGCTGCTTCAGCCGGATCTAGCCGTCCTTGAAGGTGGATATTCTATTGAAGGGGCACTACCTTATGTCAATTTAGCTATCTTACTTGCCCTTGCCGGAGAAGACTATCATCACGTTCGTGAACCCCAGAAACAGAAACGTTCTTCATTAACCTTAACCGCACTAAAACCCTATATTCAAGAGCTTCAAAAGCAACAGCAAGCTGCCAAGCAAAAATTCTCCATCCAGAACAAGGCCCATTTTCCAAAAGGAAATTGGTTTTACAGTCCTCATTCCGTCTATTATGATACAGAGGGATTTCAAGAAACCCGCCATGATTACATTCGTGAGTGCAGTCATTGTGGAGGAACCGTCTATATAGAAAGCAGACGGTATACGCAGAAGTCAATCCTCGTGAGGATTCCCTTCCAGGCCTGTCCGAGTTGCGAACAAGGGGGGTATGACCTTTGGGAGCATATTCAACAATCGAGGGAGGATATCATAAGTGGGCTGTTGCAAAATCAGTTACAGGATCGATACTATGTTTGGACTAAGAAAGAAGGACTGAGGGAGTATTGACACCGCTAATTCATATTCTTGATGCGCACTCAGCAAACCAAATCTCCGCTGGAGAAGTTGTTGAACGTCCTGCCTCTGTGGTCAAGGAGTTGGTCGAGAATTCTCTCGATGCTGGGGCAAAACGTATAGATATAACCATAGAAGGAAACGGAGTCCCTTTAATTCAGGTGCGGGATGATGGTAGTGGAATAGGAATTGCGGACTTACCTCTGGCAGTCATCCGACATGCAACTAGTAAAATTTCTCAGATTGAAGACTTAGATCATCTGAAGACCCTAGGGTTCAGAGGAGAAGCACTTCCCAGTATTGCCTCGGTTTCCTATTTAGAAATATCCTCACGTCCAGCTAATGAAGCCGCTGGAATAAGCTATACTCTGGACGGCGGAGAACAAGGCGAGTTTAAAGAAATCGGCTGCCCTGTTGGAACATCCGTTACGGTTCGAAATCTCTTTTTTAATACCCCTGCACGCTTAAAGTTTTTAAAGTCCACCCCTACCGAATTTGGTCTAATCAGCGATACCGTTGGACGAATGGCCCTTGCCCATCCGGATGTCGCTTTTTCCCTAGCCCATCCTCATCAGGTTGTTTTACAAACCTCCGGACGTGGGGATTTAAGGGAAGCCATCGCTGCAGTCCTTGGACATGCCATCGCTCGCCAGCTTATTCCTATAAACGTATTGCACGAAAATTGGCGCCTTGAAGGTTTTATCAGTCCACCCAACTTAGTCCGATCGTCGAAACAAGCTCAATTCTTTATGCTCAATGGACGTATCATTCGTTCACCATTATTAAGTCGAGCCATTGCTGATGGATATCACACTCTGATCCCGGCAAAGCTTCACCCAATTGTTGTGCTTCACTTGACGGTTCCGCCTACTGAGTATGATGTGAACGTTCACCCTACGAAAATGGATGTGCGGTTTAAGGAGGAGCATGCCTTAACCCTCTTTATTCGTGAGGCTGTTCATAATACGTTGATTAATAGTAAACCATTACCTTCGATTCTAACCAAAGTAACCCTTTCACCTCCTCCTAAAGCTCCTAACACGTCTATAAGCGTTCCAAATTCGGAGACACCTTCTCGACCTACCAATAAGACAACGGAGTTAATTATTCAAGAGTCAGAAGCACCCAAAACCTATAGCCAACCGCAAATCAATTTCAAGCCTGAAACAACGAAACAACCTAAACTCCTTGAATCTATTTTAGAACATCAGTTAAAACCCCTGGACAGTATAGCAACAATCAAACCAAAGGCAGAAGAGATCTTAGAACATCCGGAGAATTCTCAGGACTTGGATCCTTTGCAAGCCGATCAACCTCTGAACCATATATGGCCCTTAACCCAGCTATTTAACACCTACATCTTAGCGACTGACGGTAACGTACTTTTTATGATAGACCAACATGCTGCTCATGAGCGGATAAACTATGAGCGGATATTAAGGGAGTTCAGACAAGCAGAACTAGCCAGTCAGACGCTTTTGATTCCCCTTGCTATGGAGTTTACTCTGCAAGAGGAACAAGCCTTACTTGAGAACTTATGGATTCTAAACGAGATGGGGTTCATTCTGGAACAATTCGGTTCACGAACTTATTTACTGCGCGGCGTGCCCATTCAAACAGGATCCAATCAACCTGATGATTTACTTCGTGAGTTTATCGACGAGGTCTTATTAAAGAATTCTCCGCCGACCTTCGATAAGATGTTGGAAGAATGGGTTTATATGTTAGCTTGTAAAGAATCGATTAAAGCCCAAGATCCCCTGAACTTGCCTGAAATGGAACAACTTATTGCCAAGCTTAGCCATACTCAAAATCCCTATACCTGCCCACACGGACGGCCTACAATGGTTACAATGACTCGTACTGAATTAGAAAAACGCTTTTATCGCACCTAGATTAGTTGCCACCAAGTGACTTTGTGAACAAAACCCCCAGGAGTTTGCCTGCATGCTGTGCCGGGTATACTAATCAATAGGCTAAATATGGCTAGAAATAAAATAAGGCAGATTCACTCGTTTAACTAAGTTGAACAAGTGGTGTCCATCGATTAATAACAGGATTTCGGTCTAGTTTAATGGAGGTGGTTTCGTGCATCCACTTGTAATAATTATTGGTCCAACCGGCATTGGCAAGTCAGCCCTCGGTTTAGCTCTTGCCCAGAAGCTAGGTGGAGAAATTATCTCCGGGGATTCTGTCCAGGTTTACAAAAAACTAGACATTGGGTCAGCTAAACCCACTAGTGAAGAACTTGAACTCGTTCCACATCATCTGATTGATTTTCTTGATCCTGCGGAGCCTTTTACCGCCGCACAATTTAAGGTTATGGCTACGTCTTTAATTGAAGAGATTAGAGGTCGTGGACATGTTCCAATTGTTGTAGGTGGAACTGGGCTTTATATCCGTTCCTTACTCGATCCCTACGACTTTGCTCAACAGGGTTGTGAAGAAATTCGGACTAAATGGAATGAGTTTGCTTTATTAAACGGGAATGAAGCATTACATGAAGAACTTAGAAAACGAGACCCTGATACGGCTGAGCAGTTACATCCCAACAATGTTCTGCGAGTTGTTCGAGCCCTGGAAGTTTACGAATTAACTGGTAAAACTCTCTCAAGCCAACGTCAATTTAATGATTATGAGTACCAGCCTCTTGACCCATCGATTGTGTATATTGGACTAACTGCTCCACGGGATTTAATCTATGAACGGATCAATCAACGCTGCGTCACAATGCTTTCACAAGGCCTATTAGAAGAGACCCTAGCGCTTATATCTGAGGGTTATCCTTTAAGCTTAAAACCCTTACAAAGTATTGGTTATCGTCACGCCCTTTGGTTTTTAAAGGGAGTTGTCACAAAACCTGAGATGCTGCGTTTATTACAAAGAGATACCCGACATTTTGCCAAACGTCAACTAACTTGGTTTCGAAGAGATCCTAGGATCCGTTGGTTCGATATAAAGACAGATCTCAATGTTCTGGTTGAGTCAGTCGCTCAAGCTTGCAGAGCATGTCAATCTCGTGTAAAATAGGGTCAGAGTAGAAATATAAGGTGATGGAGGAAAATAAATGAACAAATCGCCCATCAATTTACAAGATACCTTTTTAAACCAGGTGCGTAAAGAAAACCTTCCAGTGACCATTTATTTGGTTAACGGATTTCAGCTAAAGGGCCTAATAAAAGGATTTGATAACTTTACCGTTGTCATCGAATTTGAAGGTAGACAACAAATGGTTTATAAACATGCTATTTCGACGGTTATGCCAATTCGCCCGATCAACATAGCGGCTGCTAGTGCAGCAGAATCAGCAGCAAACAATCCACGATAACTAAAGGTTGCCCCAAGCATAAAGAACTAAGTTCGGTTAACATCGAACTTAGTTCTTTATGCTTGAATTCAATAGTCAACTATGATATCTTTAAGTGATATAATTATATTTAGGAATAGAAAGGAATTCAGCCCAACTATGGAAACTCGAAACTTAAGAAACATTGCTATTATCGCTCACGTAGATCATGGGAAAACCACGCTTGTTGATGCTATGTTAAAACAAAGTGGAACCTTCCGAGCTAATCAACAAGTAATTGAACGCGTTATGGATTCCAATGATTTAGAACGTGAACGTGGAATTACAATTTTGTCCAAAAATACCGCAGTCCACTGGGAAGGAACAAAGATCAATATTATTGACACCCCAGGACACGCTGATTTTGGCGGCGAAGTTGAACGTGTATTACAGATGGTTAATGGAGTACTCCTCATTGTCGATTCCTTTGAAGGGCCGATGCCTCAAACACGGTTTGTTTTACGTAAAGCCCTAGAACTTAAACTTGTTCCGATAGTCGTAATCAATAAAATAGATCGCCCGGATGCTCGTCCGGCAGAAGTGGTCGACGAGGTTTTAGACCTCTTTATTGAGCTTGGTGCAGACGACGATCAGTTGGATTTTCCGGTGGTTTATGCATCGGCACGTACTGGCATAGCAGGGCTTGACCCAGATGCTCTGGAAGATTCCTTATCCTCTTTATTCTCTGTCATTCTAGAGCATATCCCTGCACCCGTTGTTGATCTGGAAGCACCCTTCCAAATGCTCGTCACCACACTGGACTATGACGATTATGTTGGCAAGATTGTGGTTGGTCGCATTGTCCGTGGAACAATTCATCAGAATGAAAACGTAACTTTAATCAAACGGGATGAAAGCTTTGAACGTACTAAAGTCGGTAAAGTCATGATTTATGATGGCTTAAAGCGTGAAGTGGTTTCCGAGGCTTCAGCCGGAGAAATTGTCGCACTTACCGGGTTAACCAGTGCTAATATTGGGGAAACCGTGGCATGTGCTCTAAACCCGGAAGCTTTACCCACCATTGAAGTGGATGAGCCAACCTTATCCATGAATTTCATGGTTAACAATAGCCCCTTCGCTGGGCGTGAAGGGCATTTTGTAACCTCTCGTAAGATCCGCGAGCGTCTCTGGAAGGAAGTTGAGACGAATGTCAGCCTAAGAGTAGAAGAAACAGACTCTGCTGATTGCTTCCAAGTGTCAGGTCGGGGAGAACTTCACCTCTCGATATTGATTGAGAATATGCGGCGGGAAGGGTTCGAACTCCAGGTTTCTAAACCGGAAGTTATTTATAAAATCATTGACGGTGTAAAATGCGAACCTATGGAATTCTTAATATGTGACCTTCATGAGAGTTCATTAGGCGCAATTATGGAACTGCTCGGTAAGCGTAAAGCTGAAATGGCTAATATGACGAACCTCTCTGAAACTCAGATGCGCGTTGAGTTTAAAATTCCAGCGAGAGGACTGATCGGATTCCGGGGAGAATTTTTATCTCAAACTCGCGGAGAGGGAATGATGAGTCATATGTTTATGGGGTATGAACCCTATAAAGGAGATATCCCAGGACGAAATCGTGGTGCCCTCATCGCCTTTGAAGAAGGGGAAACCAACGCCTACGGGTTATATTCAGCTCAAGAGCGAGGCACTTTATTTGTCGATCCGGGCCTTCATGTGTATGCAGGTATGATTGTTGGAGAGAATAAGCGGGAGCAAGATATTGAAGTTAATGTATGTAAGAAAAAGCAGCTGACAAATATGCGTACCAGTTCAGCGGATGAGGCTCTACGCCTTGATAAGCCAAGGGAACTGTCCTTAGAGCAATCCTTAGAATTTATTAATGATGACGAATTGGTTGAAATTACACCTAAAAGCGTTCGTCTCCGTAAGAAATTCCTTGATCACACGTCACGTGTGCGTTATGCCAAAAGCTTAACAGGGAAATAATAACATCAGGTTTTTAGGACACCTTTCGTCCTTACTTGCGTATAGTAGTAAGGATGGGAGGTGCCTGTACATATGACAATCAGAATAACCTTCGCACAGGATAAGCAATTACCGCCGCTAATTCAGACTCCTTTACCCCCCAAAACTGAAAACACCCTTACTCCTGCAGTAGAAATGGTGGGGATTGGGCGAGGGCGTAAAAATAATTCCTCTGCCTCAGACAAAGAAAAAGATAAAGACAAGGATAAGGACAGAAATAAAGTTGCAGAAATCCTGGCAGAATTAGATTCCTACATTGGATTAGTGATCGTTAAACGACTTATACGAGACTTGCAAGCCTTTGTGGAAATCCAAAAGCGAAGAACACATGAAAAACTAATAGCGGAACCCCTTGTTCTCCATATGATTTTCAAAGGGAATCCCGGGACGGGCAAGACAACAGTGGCACGCTTGGTCGGGCGACTGTTTAAAGAAATGGGAGTTCTTCAAAAAGGACATATTATTGAATGCGAGCGTGCAGATCTTGTCGGTGAATATATCGGCCATACTGCTCAAAAGACTCGGGAGCAAGTAAAAAAAGCTTTGGGTGGAGTCCTATTTATAGATGAAGCCTATTCCTTAGCCCGAGGAGGAGAGAAGGATTTCGGCAAGGAAGCCATTGATGCCTTAGTAAAAGCCATGGAGGACAATAAGGATAATCTTGTGCTAATCTTAGCAGGATATAGTCAAGAAATGGACTGGTTTATGCAAACCAATCCAGGACTTAGATCCCGCTTTCCAATACATATTGATTTTCCGGATTACACACTTGATGAACTGCTAGCCATCGGAAAATCAATGTTCAAGTCACGACAATATGAGTTAACTGTAGAAGCTGAGGATGCCCTTCGTTTTCATCTTCAAATTTTACTTAGTTCCCATCGTTATGCCGGAAATGCAAGACTTGTACGAAACCTAGTGGAGAAAACCGTGCGAAAACAAGCAGTGCGTTTATTCCAAAAGCCTAGCTCAAGTCGTGAAGAGCTCATTCAGATTTTGCCCGCTGATATTAACTTGGAAAACCTCTAACTGTCTACTCTGAAAAAAGACCCTAAAAACATGCAGAAGAATCCCTAGACCCGCAAGCAGGGCAGCTTCGTCCACAGTAGCGAACCCATTGCATGGAGAGGCGGTAAAAGACCACAAGCCGGTGCGGGGGAAACGGAGCCACGGGTTCACATCAGGTACTGCCCAGAGGTTTGGCACGAAAGTGTCCGGTACGATAGTCTCCAGTGGAGACTATCGCCGAAGCCGCGATCCCTTAAGGAATCCCTACCGGCGTAGGATACACTTTCGCCGAAGCGGCTGTCTCCAAAGAATACTTATCCGCTGAAGGAAGTCCCGCGCAGGTGAGTGGGCGAGCCTCGGAGTGCTGGTGAGCGGATGTGGGCGAAGCTGCCCGACCCGTGGGACCATTCTTCACTTCGTTCAGAATGACCAAAAGCGCACTGGATTTTTCATTCATCACATTAAAATCTTTGAATTCGAGGTAATCTATGAACATGGACATTTCGGGAGACTTGTCTGGAATTCGGGCAAGTCAGGTACAAGAACTAAAACATCTTTCTGAGATTAAGACTGAGCGTTCTGAACTAATTCATCCTGAAATCCTTAAAGAGCTTATACGCCTTACTCAGCTTTGGAATCGAGAAATTGCCATTTATGTTTCTCGGAACGGGATCCTATTGGCAGCTGCAGTAGGGCGTCATGCGACAGTAGCTCTTCCACCAATTAAGGGTAGGTCGATCGGAAAACACCTCAGGTGCATTCATACTCATCCTAATGGAAACTACCAACTAAGCCCCTTGGATCATAGTGCTTTGGCATCCCTACAACTGGAGAGTATGTCGTCTGTCGGAGTTCACGATGGGGCGCTCACGGGTATTCAAATTGCCTATCGGAGAATGGAAAGGGATCCCGATATAGTTGACCTAAGTCCCCAAAATTGGGATACCTTTGATTATCTTGAGGGTCTTTCTAATCTTGAAGAAAGTTCACCTAGAAAGCTTAAAACTGTGACCGCGCAAGGGAAAGAACGTGCTTTCTTAATTGCTCTGGAAGAAAGTGAACAAGAAACGAATGAAGATTTATTAGAACTGCGGGAACTGGCTCGTACCGCCGGAGTCAATGTGGTCGGTCAGTTGGTCCAGTTACGTCGCTATGGTCAAACACGCAGCTATTTTGGCAGCGGAAAACTTGAAGAATTGGTTCACCGTCTACAGGAGACGGAAGCTAATGTTCTAATCTGTGATGATGAACTATCTCCAACCCAGTTGCGAACATTAGAGATGGAAACCGGATTAAAAGTTCTCGATCGTACGGGATTAATCTTGGACATCTTTGCCCAGCGTGCTCAGTCTCGAGAGGGTAAACTGCAAGTCGAATTAGCACAGCTTAAGCATCTCCTGCCTTATTTGACCGGACAGGGACAAGCTCTCTCTCGTTTAGGTGCGGGAGTTGGCTCCCGGGGACCTGGCGAAACAAAATTGGAGCTTGATCGAAGAAGAATGCGAGACCGTATAAATTCCCTTGAGAAAGAATTAAAGCTCGTCTTACAGCACCGTGATGTACAGCGCCGACAAAGAACCAGAAGTGGACTGCCGATCATTGCTTTAGTAGGGTATACTAATACCGGGAAAACAACCTTTATGAAACTTGCTATGGAGAGAGCCGGCAGCAGATCAGACTTACCAGCCGGTGAAAACAAGTTATTTGCTACCTTAGATCCGATTGTTCGTAGTATTAAAATTGACTCTACTCTAGAAATCCTGCTAAGCGATACAGTTGGGTTTATTCGTAAATTGCCCACTCAACTTCTTCGAGCCTTTATTGCGACCTTAGAAGAAGTTCAACAAGCGGATGTTTTGATTCATGTTGTCGATGCCAGTCATCCCCAAGCACTCCAACACGCTGAAACGGTTAAGGAGGTTCTAAACCAGTTGGGATGTGCGGATAAACCTATGATCACGTTGCTCAATAAAGTCGATAAGGTTGATGATGACGATAATCTAAATGAGCTGGCAGGGTACCTTCCTTATCCCATCAAGATATCTCTTACCCGTGGAGACTCTCTGAGGCCGGTATGGCAACATATTAGTTCTTTGCTAAACTCATGAACAGATCCAGGCATTGTACCAACTAACAAGGAGGAAGTTTTTTTGTATTCGAATCAGAAATGGCCGACATTGATTAACGATGCAGTCTCTAAAGCAGAAGAGGCACTCTTTAGTCAATTACCTGGATTACAAGAAATAGCACGACAAAACCATGAAAAAGTTTTGAAGGCCTTTCAAGAGGAACGAGTCGCAAGCTATCATTTACAGGGAACAACCGGCTATGGCTTAGGTGATTCAGGACGTGAGGTTCTGGATGGCATAGTGGCTCGTATCTTAGGGACAGAAGCAGCCCTTGTCCGAGGTCAGTTTGTATCAGGCACACATGCTATTGCAGCAGCTTTATTCGGAGTTCTACGCCCGGGAGATCATGTTATCTCTGTGAGCGGAAAACCCTATGATACCTTGGAAGAAGTGATTGGACTAAGGGGAAAAGGGCAAGGGAGTCTCATGGACTTTGGGGTATTATATGATACTGTTCCTTTGGACTCTATGGGTAAACTACAGTTCGATCTTATCCAAAAGTCCATAACGGATAAAACTCGCCTGCTGATGGTTCAACGTTCCCGGGGATATGCTTGGAGAAATGCACTTATGATCGCTCAGTTGAAGGAATTAGTGGATTTTATTAGATCAAACTATCCTCAACTGATTATTTTTGTTGATAATTGCTATGGAGAACTGGTCGAAGCCCAGGAACCAGGTGACATTGGTGTGGATTTAATGGCAGGTTCCCTCATTAAAAATCTGGGAGGAAGTCTAGCCCCAACGGGTGGATATGTAGCCGGGCGCTCAGATTTAGTGGAGCTTAGTGCCCAGCGCCTAACGGCACCAGGGGTTGGCGGGCACATGGGAGCAACTTTAGAATGGCAGCGGTTATTTTATCAAGGTTTATTCTTCAGCCCTTTAACCGTTTCCGAATCTATTAAAGGGGCAGTCTTTTCTGCCGCCTTTTGGCGAGCTTTAGGGTTTGAAGTCCATCCGGAACCGGAAGCCCCGAGAACAGATCTCATTCAAGCAGTCAAACTTGGATCTCAAGAAAAAATGATTGCTTTCTGCCAAGGTCTTCAAAAAGGATCACCCATTGATTCTCATGTTTTACCTATCCCGTCGGAAATGCCGGGATATGAAGATAAAATCATTATGGCTGGCGGAACGTTTATCCAAGGATCCACCAGCGAATTTTCCGCTGACGGACCTCTTCGTGAACCGTATATTGTTTATCAGCAAGGTGGTATATCCTACACCTATGTTCAAATGGGGAATATCTTAGCAGCCCTAACTATGTGGGAACAAGGGCTGCTGCGCTAGAGAGGTTTAACCATTTAAACATCCGTAGATCTGTGTTACTATGAAAGGGGAAAAGAGGTGCTTATATGGAAGAATCTGAGAAACCAAAAAGTTCAGCACGTTTTTTGATAGAACTCGTAGAAATTGTCCTCATTGCCTTTGCTCTTTCTTGGGTTTTGCGCACCTATGTTATTGAAGCACGTAAAATCCCAACGGGTTCCATGCTTCCAACCATTCAGCTCGAGGACCGAGTCATAGTGGACAAGTTTTTCTTTAAACGGTTCGATCATATTAGTCCTGGAGATATTATTGTTTTTCATCCACCGCCAAGTGCTCATGCCACGGATGACTATATTAAGCGAGTCGTGGGTTTAGCAGGGGATAAAGTTGAAATACGAAATAAGAAAACCTATGTTAACGATCAACCTCTTTATGAACCCTATTTATTTGAAACATCAATGAAGGATTTCGGTCCAATAGTGGTTCCCAACAATTCGGTCTTTGTTATGGGAGATAATCGCAACAACAGTGCGGACTCTAGAGAATGGGGATTTCTACCCGTCGAAAATATTACTGGAAGAACTCTTTTTCGATATTGGCCAATAGATCAAATAGGAGCTCTTGCCCGTTAGGTGGGAGCTTTTTTCGTTTTTACGCATATACTTTTATAAGTTGCACCTTTATCCCGAGAGGCTAGTTTAAAATTTATGGGACAGTGAGCACATACTGGTTTACTTTACTATCTAACTACTTATTGAGAGGGTGGAGTATTGTGGATGATCACAAACTAAACGTCGTTCTTCTTTTTGGCGGTCGCTCAGGTGAGCATGAGGTTTCATTAAATTCTGCACGGTCAATATACAAAGCAATCGACCGAAACCGTTACAAGGTTGAAACCATCGGTATTAGTAAACAAGGCCAATGGTTTTGGGGTGTCTTACCAGAAACTCTTTTAAAGGATGGATTTCCTGAACCAAATGAGTCCATTCAGGTTAATCTGGTTATTGATCCAACCAACCCACGTTTTATGTCTTTAAATGGGCATACCCTCCCAGATCAAGGGAAGTTTGACCTTATTTTTCCGGTCCTTCACGGTCCTTTTGGAGAAGATGGAACTCTTCAGGGTTTACTTGAAATGGCTAATGTTCCCTATGTAGGTTCAGGGGTATTAGGATCCTCTCTTGGTATGGATAAAGATCGTATGAAAGCGGTTTTTCTGGAAAAGAATCTGCCCTTAGCCCGCTATGTTACTCTTTTGCGATCTGATCTCCTCAATGGTCCGGAACAATGTCTGAACGAGATTGAAGAAACGATAGGTTATCCATGCTTCGTAAAACCTGCCAATTTAGGATCTAGTGTGGGTATTTCTAAAGCTCATGATCGTGAAGAGTTGATGGAAGCCCTAAAGACCGCAGCTATCTTTGATCGCAAAATCGTCATAGAAGAGACCATCATTGGTCAAGAAATAGAAGTCTCAGTCCTGGGAAATGATGCGCCTATAGCGTCGATTCCAGGGGAAGTTTTACCTGCGCAAGAGTTTTATACTTATGAAGCAAAATATTCAAACATTGGATCCAGTCTGTTGATTCCAGCTGCCTTAGAGGACTCAGTGATTAAAGAATTACAAAGCATGGCTATTGAAGCCTTTCGTGCAGTTGAAGCTAACGGATTAAGTCGAGTTGATTTTTTTGTAACGTCTAAACGTGAAATATTTGTTAATGAGATAAATACCTTACCAGGTTTTACGGAAATTTCAATGTATCCTAAGCTTTGGGAGGCTACTGGAATACCCTATCCTGAATTGATTGACCGTCTAATCTCTTTAGGCCTGGAACGGTTCAAGGACAAGCAAATCAGCAAAATCTCAATCTAACTTAAAGCAAAGATAAAAGCCGGTTTTCCTCAAAAAGGAGAACCGGCTTTTTAATTACTTAGAAAACATAAGGTAACGACAGTCTGAGCAAACAAAAGAAGAACATAGACTATTTTTTTGAAGAAATATAAAGGTAATAAGGTTAACTTTTTTGTCTAGAGCATATCTTGTTATAAGTGCCTTATATCTTAGAGAGAACGGAAAACACCAACAACTTTTCCTAAGATTGAAACATCTTGAGAGTAGATCGGCTCCATTGCAGAATTCTCCGGTTGGAGTCGAATGAGCGTTCTTTCTTTATAGAAGCGTTTTACTGTAGCCTCATCACCAATTAAGGCCACAACAATTTCGCCATTGCGAGCCTGATTCTGTTGACGTACGATAATGTAATCCCCATCTAAAATTCCTGCTTCAATCATGCTCTCTCCTTGCACACGAAGCATGAACATGTTGTCCTGGCGAACAAAATCAGCCGAGAGAGGAAAGGTACCTTCGATGTTTTCGATAGCTGTAATAGGCTGGCCGGCTGTAACATGTCCTACAATTGGGACTTGCACTACGTTCTGAATATGGAGTACTTCACTAGAACTATCCAGAATCTCGATTGCCCTTGGCTTGGTAGGATCACGTCGGATATATCCTTTTTCCTCCAAAGTCTGGAGGTGGCCATGCACCGTAGAGCTAGATAGCAGGCCAACAGCTTCCCCTATCTCCCGAACGGCAGGTGGATATCCTTTTTTTCGTATTTGATCCTTAATAAATTCCAAAATCTTTGTTTGTCGCTGAGATAAATCCGGGTACATAAAAAAACACCCCCATCTATTAAGGAATATTGTACCATTCTTCTCGAAAATGTGCAAACAAATGTTCGTTAAAAGCAAAACTATAAACCTATAAATGTAGAGTAGGAGGAAACTATGAAATTTCCCTTTAACTTTTTTCGAGGATTTACACAGTTGTGCATTCTGATTATTATAGGGATAGTTTCTTGGCAGGTAATCCATCGTCCACCGAACATATCTCCAGATATATATCCGTATTTCAGTTCAATACCTCCAACACTAGTTAAACAATGTCTAGAAGAAAAAAACAGATCTTCGTTTATCTCCTATGAGGACTTGTTAGCAATACGTTCGACAATTCCACAAAGAAAGGCCCAACCCCTAGTTGACCAACTTAATGCTAATGTTCCTTTCTCAGATCTAAAGTGGGGTGTACTCCCGGAGGAAACAGTTAAGCTTGTGGGAAGACATCGTGAAATTCTTAAGCAGTATTCCTATTTCCAACCAAATCTATATCATTTTCCGGTCATCGGAAAGTATTGGTTCGAAGATAGTTTTGGTGCCGATCGAGAAGGAGGAGCACGCAGACATGAAGGTACGGATGTATTTGGAAAAGAAGGTACGCCCGTCGTCAATATTTGCGGGGGAATAATCGAACAGCTTGGTTGGAATCGTCTGGGAGGAGAACGTGTGGGTGTACGCGGAGACGATGGGAATTACTATTATTACGCACACCTCCAATATATTTCCCCGGAACTTTGTAAAGGGAATCGAATAGAAGCGGGGGAGCTAATTGGAGGGATGGGACATACAGGAGATGCTTTAACGACACCCGATCATCTTCATCTTGGTATTGAACTCCCTAACGGGCAATGGATTAATCCCTATCCTTTTTTGGTAGTATGGCAAATTTGGGAGGAAGGAAAATAGCCATGTTCCGCATAAAGAGCCATTAACTTGCCTCTATTCCCTAAATTAGTTATAATGTCGTTGTTTATAGTTACAAAAAGAGGGGTTATTGTGAAACAACCTAAACAGCAATATTCGAGAGTTAAATCTAAACTTAAAAGAATGACAATATCCATCCTGACCATTCTTATTTTATTAGTGTCAATTCATTATTTAAGTACAGCTAACCTTAACCCCGTGATCAAACCAGCAATCGCTGAGACAAAACAAGATATAACGAAGTCAAATTCACATCAAACAAATCTTTCAACGCAAGACTTAAGCTATGTCCTTATTAATCCTAAGACAAATCAAATTTTGAAATCTCATAACCCAGATACCCAACGAGCCCCTGCCAGTACGTTAAAATTAATTACTGGGCTTATAGCAATAGATGCATTGAAAACGACAGACATTGTAAAAGTGGGAACGGAAGTAAATGTTGAAGGGTCTCGACTAGGGCTCAGTCCAGGTGACCAAATATCTGTGCAAAACTTATTAATTGCCCTTTATGTTAACAGTTCTAACGATGCAGCTGCAGCTTTGGCGGTGAAAATCAGTGGGTCAATTCCAGCCTTTGCTCAGAGAATGAACGAATATGCTGCTACTCTTGGGTGTCAAAATACTCATTTTACAAACCCGCATGGAATGCCCGAACCAGGTCAATATACTACAGCCAATGATCTGAGTAAAATTGCCCTTCGATTTATCGAGAATGAGGAACTCATGGAATTTGTTCAAGAGGTCAGCGCTCATGTCCAATGGACAGATGCGGAAGGGATATTACATAATGCCTATTTACAAAATACAAATCGACTCCTTGAGGTTTATCCTGGAGACAAAGGTTTAAAAACGGGAACTACGACAGAAGCAGGACAATGTCTGGTAACTTATGTCTCACGACCAGACGGAGACTTATTGCTGGTCTTATTGGGAAGCAAGCAACGCTACGAAGATACTATTTTATTACTCGATGAGACCTGGGCTGAGCAGCGTCCAAAAGCTGCTCTGAAAGGGCTAGCTAAAGATCCAAGATCCTTAATTTTGAGTCCGGGATTGTTTTAGCTAGTATTCATAGGACTTATTTATTTACTTGATCACAGAAGTTTAATGGAGGATTTGAAATTTGAATAACCTTGGAGATTCCTGTATTTTAGAGGATCGTGTATGTACTGAATGCGGTGATTGTGATGTTTGTGATTTAGATCCGACGAAACAATGTGATGATTGTTGCCAGTGTATTAAAACCCCCGAGGGGGACTATGCAGAAATTGAGATTGACGATGTCCTATTAAATACCGAGGATAAAACAACGGATCACCCGCATAAAGGACCTAACACGAGCTATAAGATTAAAACAAAGGGCAATTCAGTCCGTTGACTTAATCATTTCACACACCCGTTGATTTTAAAGAGGAAGAGCTCGAAGAATCGTTTGAAAGCCAGTTTAAGACTGGCTTTTCCTATGTTCCTGAATAATTCATTTCATTTCCTATGTATATGTAACGGTATAATATAATTGAAGAGGTAGACACTAAAAAGGGTTACAATGTAATGGAGAATCATATCCGAATAAAGTACATATCCCAAAAATGTTGACCTATATGGTGTTTGAGAACTAAAGAAGAAAAGGAGATACCATGACTAAAGAAAATGAAATAAATGCAACCGGATGGAACTTAGACAATAGTTATGCTCGTCTGCCAAAACTGATGTTCACTAGTCTCAAACCAACTGCTGTCCAGTCCCCAAAGTTGATCATTCTCAACGAGCCTTTGGCATTAACCCTTGGTTTGAACCTCCAGGAGCTGGGTAGCAAAGACGGGGTAGCGGTGCTAGCCGGTAACCAGGTTCCAGAAGGCTCGTCTCCTCTTGCTCAAGCTTATGCCGGTCATCAATTTGGACATTTCGCCATGTTAGGGGACGGACGAGCTTTGTTGCTTGGTGAGCAGATCACTCCTCAGGGTGAGCGGGTTGATATTCAGCTCAAAGGTTCAGGCCGAACGCCATATTCTCGTGGAGGAGATGGCCGAGCGGCACTTGGCCCGATGCTCCGCGAATACATTATCAGCGAAGCAATGCATGCACTTGGTATAGCAACCACCCGCAGCTTAGCAGTCGTGACAACCGGGGAGTCTGTATTCAGGGAGACAGCCCTGCCTGGTGCAATTCTGACCCGCGTAGCGGCCAGTCATCTCCGGGTCGGTACCTTTCAATATGTTGCAAATTGGGGCAGCGTTGAAGACCTCCGGGCCCTTGCGGATTATACCTTGCAACGACACTTTCCTGAGGTTGACGATGTAGAGAACCCCTATCTTTCCCTGCTTAAGGAAGTAATCAAACGTCAAGCAGGACTGATTGCTAATTGGCAGCTAGTTGGTTTTATTCATGGGGTGATGAACACCGATAATATGGTGCTTAGCGGAGAAACCATAGACTATGGTCCTTGCGCCTTTATGGATATCTATGATCCGGCTACTGTCTTCAGTTCAATAGACGTTCAAGGTCGTTATGCTTATGGCAATCAACCAAGTATAGCTGGGTGGAATCTTGCACGGTTTGCCGAAACTCTGTTACCCCTACTCCATGTCAATGAGGAACAAGCTGTCAATATTGCTCAGGAAGCGATATCAAACTTCACTGAGTTGTATAACTGTAATTGGCTGACAGGAATGAGAAGGAAATTGGGATTATTTAATGAAGAGCCAAAGGATGAATCTCTCATTGAAGATCTGCTCAGTATGATGAAGAAATATCGTGCTGACTATACCAATACGTTTAGGGCTTTAACGTTTGATAGGTTGGAGGATACTGCTCTATTTGGCACTAAAGAATTTTCTCAGTGGCTTGAGCTATGGCACGCGAGACTAGGCAGGCAGCAGGAACCGCAAGCCTCTTCCCATCAGCTGATGCGAAACAGCAATCCGGCGATAATCCCTCGTAACCATCGGGTCGAGGCAGCCTTAGATTCGGCAGTGAAACATGGAGACTACAGCGTCATGGAGAAGCTTCTCAAGGTTCTCTCAAGCCCCTACGCACATTCCCCAGAACAAGAGGATTACTCTGCACTACCTGAGCTTTCAACTCAACCTTACCGTACTTTTTGTGGTACCTGATCTCACATAAAAGCATTTAAAGAAAACCCGGCTTCGCCGAGCCTTAGCGAAAGCGAAACCGTTGGTTGCACTTATGCTTAGACGACGAAGACACCGTCTTCGCACGGGTTAAAACCTTCTTGCAGCACTGTCTTCGCACGAATTAGCCTTCTCGCAGTATGCAACGAAGTTATACTTTCTGCTAAGTAAGAAAAGATAAAATGCTTGCCTCCCTTTTGCTCGGAGGCAAGCATTTAACTAGGGAAAGATTATAGATCCTAGTGTTAACGAAATAATTTAAAAATTTAAACTAGTCAAAAGAGTAAGACTTTGGGAATGTGTGAACTATCACTATCTTTTACAAATTCATTTTGCTATAATTAAAATAGGAAAAGAGTATACAATAATTTAATATTGAAGGGGGAATAAATAATGGCTGAAACAATTTTTACTTGGTTTTTAATAGTCCTGTTGGTTCTATTAGCAATTGCAAGTGTTAAATTTATCGTAACTTCATGTTTTCAAGTCTATAAAAAGTTCCACGTAACCTTCGGACACAAACGCGGATCCTTATCGAAATCAATTGAAGTATAGCGGATCAAACAAGAACTTTGTTCATACGCTATTTAGATTACAAACACCATTTTTCGTGAGAAAAGTGGCGTTTTTTTGCGTAAAAGCGACCAATAAGGTCGCTTTCGTAGTGTCAGGGTATTTAAAGTTAGTAATTATCTATAATACGTTCAAGATAAACATAATTGACATTCCGATGCCCAAAGTAGCAATAATATTACGGCTTTTGTAAGCCACAATAGCAGCAGCTATACCCGCGATCAGGTAATGGTTTTGTAAACTAATATCTAAATATCCCTGTGGCAGGAGTAATGACGGTACGATTAAGGCAGTCAATATTGCAACCGGTACATATTTAAGCCATCTGTTTAACCAGGTTGGTACCCCCGTAAACCGAAATAAAACTAGAGCACCGATCCTGGTAAAGTATGTTACTAAGGCCATCCCCATAATAATATAAATAGCTTCACTACGCATGGTTACTACCACCTTCTAATAATCCCCCCATTAAACTGGCTATTAAACAGGCGATAATAATGTACCATTTACCGGGTAAATATATCGCAGCTAATACAGAGACTACTGCAGCCATACCGAATACAATTAAACTCTTGCGGTCTACCAATAACGGTATCAGAAGTACCAGAAACGTGGCCGGCATGGCGAAATCGAGTCCCCAAGTTAGAGGGTCTGATATGTAACTGCCTAAGACCACCCCGGCTACAGTAGCCAGAACCCAAACCAGATAAAGAGTAGTACTTACGGTCAACTGATAGAGCATACTGTATTTAGCTTTGTAAATTCGGCTAATGGTCAGAGCATAGGCTTCATCGGTCAGAAAGAAAGCCAGAAATGCTTGAAGGGAAAAGGGTAGTTTAGTCATATAGGGTGCTAAAGATGACCCCATAATCAAGTGGCGCAAGTTTACCAGTAAAGTAGTCAGGATAATAATTCCCCAACCCGTAATGCCTGCCCCCAGCATGGTAATGCCAATGAATTGGGCCGCACCGGCAAAAACAAAGATTGACATTAAAATAGTTTCTAAGCCCGACATTTGTGCTGTAAGCCCCATTATCCCGCAGGTGATACCAAAGGGCACTACCCCTAGGACGACAGGAGTGCACTCACGGAGTGCAATCCATACCTCTTCCGCTAGTTCGTTTTTACCTGAGAGCAGATTTGATAGCTGCATAATCCTTCCACCTATCTCTTTATGTTTTCTCAATCTTAACTAGTTGGCAAAACATTGTAAATATCCAATTACCAATATATAATCATAATTGGATATTAATTAAGGAGAAATGCCAAATGGACATATCCAAACATTTAAATAGCTCGGAACTGGATTCCTCGGATAAGCAACCTCTCTATATGCAAATTGCCATACTCATTGCTGATAAAATTAGAAGACAAATCCTGCAGCCGGGTACGAAACTTCCCCCTGAGCGGGAATTAGCTGAACTATTCGCTGTAAGCCGCACTACGGCTATCAATGCATATCGCCACTTAGAACAGCAGGGGTTGGTATGGACAAAAGTGGGCAGCGGTACATATGTAGCGCAAGCACGTGAAGTTGAGTCATTATCCGAAGTTCCCTGGCCTCAACTGTTTACTGCCTATCCACAAAATCCCATAACATCAATCTTAAGGGATCTCGTTTCGACTCCTGCGCCAGGAACTATATCTCTGGCAGCAGGTATGCCTGATCCGGCCCTTTATCCTATGGAAACCTTTACAGAGCTGTTTAACCGCAATATTGGCAAGACTGACCCTGCCCATTTTGGACATATTCCTACAGAAGGTTATACTCCGTTGAGAAAAGCAATCGCCGTAATGTTAAGCGAGAAGGGCATACCCACTTCGACGGAGAACATACTCACTCTTACAGGATCTCAACAAGGCTTATATTTATTAAGCAAAGTAATACTAGAGCCTGGCGACTATGTTGTGATGGAAGCACCGACGTTTATCGGAGCTATTCAAGTTTTTCAGGCTGCAGGTGCTAGGGTATTAAGCCTGCCTTACTCTGAAAAATTATCTCTGGAGCTGTTGGAGGACTTTCTCATACGCTACCGGCCAAAATTATTATATATGATACCTACTTATCAAAACCCCACCGGCAGAGTTTTATCAGAACATGATCGCCAGGATTTGATTAAACTTGCCAAACGTCATCGACTGGTTATTGTAGAAGATGATCCCTATAGCGATTTGTGTTATGGCGAACAGCCCCCGCAGGCTCTTAAAGCTTTAGATTCCTACGGGGGAGTGGTTTATCTGGGGACGTTCTCTAAAATTCTCTTCCCTGGTTTACGTACAGGCTATCTTGTAGGTCCGCCGATTTTAATTAATCGGCTTGCCCTTGAAAAACAATTCGTTGATCTACATTCAAATAACATAGCCCAATGGCTTGTGACCATGTTCTTAAACGAAGGGATGCTTCCTCAACATTTGACCACGGTGCGTAGGGAATATAAAAAACGCCGAGATACAATGGCAAAAGCTCTCCAGCGTTTATGTGCACACCAAATTGAGTTTAACTTACCCCAGGGAGGTTTTTTCTTTTGGTGTAAATTAAAACAAGCAGTCACTTCCCAGCGGCTCCTACAAGAAGCTGCAAAGAACCGAATTTCCTTTGTGCCTGGTGAAGCTTTCCATACAGTACCCACTCATGACAAAGAGTTTCGCCTTTGTTTTACGACTCACAATGAAGCAGTTTTGCTAGAAAGTGTACAGCGTTTGTCTAAAACCTTGATACAAATATCAAAAAAGACTATAGATAGCGATGAACAATCCTGTTCCATATGGCCGATTATTTAACTAACCACTAACCAGACTGTTTGTTCATTGCCAGCATGATGGGTAGTCTAAGGTATCAAGAGGTTGTATAACAGTGAGGTCTCTTACTATAAAAAGTAGGGGACCTTTTTCCAATAAAGAGATACAGGTTTCCCCATATTCTGCAGAACAATTATGAGATGATTAGGTCAGCATATAAGAACCAACGTAACCAGACCGATAAGACTTGGAGGAAGGATGAATTAATTGAAAAGAGTAATCAGTGTTTTAACGGTATTGTTTGTAATATGGCTCGGATTCACCTTATATTTTATAACTAAGCATTCCGTAGTAGGTAAAGAAGCGAAAATTAACAAAACAGTTGAATTTGATGATGTAAGTATTCATCTGAACAGTTTGGTGCTTTATAACTTTGAACGTAAAGCACCCATTCTTGATACTAATGAAACTGAAAAGTTCAAATATAAATTGCTTTCAGCGCTTCCGAAATCGTTGGTAATGCCATATTGGAGAATAATGTATTTATATAGCAGCCCTTATGAAATAGACAATAAACGCTATACGACGGCCCTTTTTGGCAAATGTGAGTTCACACACCACATCAATGACTCGACAGAATATAATGAGTCTGAAAAATACAATGAGTATTTTGAGGATCACATAAGTATAAATGTTGTAGATTCTATGGGCGCTGGTTATAGTTCGGGTGGTAGTAGACTCTATGAAGATAATAGTCATGAATTGGGTTTTTCTGTAAGAGGCCGAGATCTTCCAATTGAACGGATACAAACAGGAATGAAAGTAATTATAAAACACTTAGACAGCGAAGAAGAGAGAGAATTTGTGATAAATTCGGAAGACTTCATCAAGTATCGGCACAATGATTCATTTAGAAAGAAGTTTCCTTTTCAATTACGATTATAGGTTATTGTTTACTTATTACGAAGCAAAAACGCTTGGTTCGATCTATAAATAACTGTATACTTTTTATTTAGTCAGTGGTACCATTTGTAGTTGATGTGGAGGTTTCACCGAAAGCCCAGCCTGTAACGAATACTATTGCGCTGAGGTACGTTACTCTACTCCACGAAGTTTACTAAGGCCCCCCACTTACAAGAAGTAGGGTCTTAAAGACTGGATAAAGGGAGTTGGAATTATGATCAGAGTTTGGTTGTTTTTTGCTATGGTTATTATCTCAATTATGCATTCAGCACTTACGCACTTCATGGTGGTACCCTTCTTTAACAATTTCGTGGCTAAATGCTTGGTACTAGGTATAGTTTTCGGATTAATAAATTTCTTAGTAGCGGAACTGTTCTCTCGGAGACTCGATAAACTCACTAAAATAAATAAGCAACTAAGAGTGAAGCTTAAGACCGATAATCTAACCGGAGTACTTAATCGAAGAGCTTTTGATGAGGATATAAAAAACTTGGAACATAATGGTTCATACGCATTAATATTTATTGATATTGACAATTTTCGAGATTTTAATAATAGGTTTGGTCACGATGTTGGAGATAGCGTACTGGTTAAAGTTGGACAAGCAATTCAGGCTAGTGTTCGTACAACCGATCGAGTATACAGATATGGTGGAGAAGAAATAGTTTTACTTTTAAGGGACTGCAATAAAGCAAACTCTTGGAAGATGGCCGAAACGATCCGTTCCAAAATTAGTGAGCTTGATAACGGCTCATACCCACAAATTACGATTTCCTTAGGGGTTTCAAGTTATCCGGAAGATGGCGAGACTATTCATGATCTTATTGTGGCTTCCGACCAAGCACTCTTAAGGGCTAAACAAAGTGGTAAGAATTGTACTATTTTGTGCTAATCCTTACGACAAATTGAAGGAAGATAACTAATTAGTTATTGACACGTATTTATAGTTAGTTATATAATTTTCTTGTCGAAATATACAAGAAAAAGGTGACTATCAATGAAGAAAAAGATCGCACTCATAGTTTCAGTTCTTTTATCCTTCACTCTCCTTATAGGTGGTTGCGGCCAAAGCCCGAGCCAGTCACAAGGGACTAAAGAAACAAACCAGCCGCCCTTGCGAGTTGGACTTGTGCCTAATCAAGCTCCAGATAAGATTAAAGCGCAGTATGAGCCTTTTCGTCAATTCTTATCTGACACATTGGACATGCCTGTTGAACTCTTCGTTGCCTCCGATTATGCAGGAGTCGTAGAAGCGATGGCAAATGATAAACTCGATCTAGCATACTTTGGTGGTCTTACTTATGCGCAGGCAAAACAAAGAGCTAATATCCATCCAATTGTAACGGAAATCGATGAGGAGACACAAACCTCAAAATACTATAGTTTAATTATCGTTCCCGCAGACAGCCCAGTTCAATCCACAGCTGACCTCAAAGGTAAAGTCTTTGCGTTTGGAGATATTAGCTCAACCTCTGGCTCCTTGTATCCTCGCTTCATGCTTGATGAAGCAGGGATCAAAGTACCAAATGATCTAGAGAATATCCTATACTCCGGTGGCCATGATGCGACAGCTCAAGCGGTTCAGAATGGGACGGTGGATGCAGGGGGAATCGAAGGCCGTATCTTGAACCGACTTATTACTAATAAAACCGTCGACTCCAGTAAGATTCGAATCATTGATAAACATCTTGTCGAGGGATATCCATGGGTTGTTCGAGATAGCCTAGATAAATCTCTCGAAGAAAAAATCATCAATTCCTTTCTTGAAATGAATGATCCCGGACTCCTTACCCTAATGAGAGCTAAGAGTTTTACCCGAGTAACTGAAGCAAATTACACTGAAATAGAAAAAGAAGCGAATCGACTCGGCCTAATTAACCCTAACAAATAAGAACCAGCTTGGCAGGAACCTCATTCCTGCCAACTTATATTATGGAGGCTATTATGGATATCATTCTCGCAGAAGGACTTTCGAAAGTTTACCCTAACGGACAAGGACTTCACAATGCTTCCTTTTCCGTAAGCAAAGGAGAAATCATAGGTATCGTCGGCCCCAGTGGTGCAGGTAAATCAACCTTACTTCGCTTGCTTTGCGGGGCTATTTTCCCTAGTGAAGGGAATCTAACGATCCTGGGTCAAACTATGAGCCATTTAAATCGCCAACAGCTTCAGACCTTGCGAGGCAAGATTGCTACGGTATATCAAAACTTTAATGTTATTCCCTCCTTGGATGTGGCAAGAAACGTTTTCATGGGAAAGGCTGGTAAAATGTCCTTCGCTTCAGTGGTTCGAGGAACCTTTCGCCTTACCGCAAAAGAGGAATCCGAGATTGAAGAGATCCTAACCACCCTCGGTATTGAAGATAAGCTCTATGAGAGATGCCAAGAACTCTCAGGTGGACAACAACAACGTGTTGCTGTTGCCCGAGCTATTTATTCAGGTGCGGAACTGATTTTGGCAGATGAACCTATAGCTTCAGTAGACCCTGCAACTGCTGAACTTATCCTACAACTATTTCAATCCCTTAATAAGCAAGGAAAAACAATACTTCTTAGTTTGCACCAAATTGATAGTGCTCTTAAGTATTGTTCTAAAATATTAGCTTTTGATCATGGTACCATAGCCTTCAACGGATCTCCCGAGGACTATTGTAAAAGTGACGTCAGTAAAAAGCTAATGGGAAATTTCCCCGAGAGGGGGGTAAAGGTCGTATGAAGCACGAGAAATCCAGCATCCTTAATTGGGTCATTACGGTAGTCATCCTGGGAATTGTGATTATCAGCGGAATTGATACAAATTTTTCTCCCAGTGAATTTTTAGATCCCGGGAATATTAAGGCCATGACTCGTTTTACAGGTGGTTTATGGCCTCCAGAGACCAGTCCTGTCTTTTTGCATACTGTTTTCGAATTACTATTAGAAACCGTCGAAATTTCCATAGTCGCTACAGTCTTGGCCATTTTTTTCGCTTTACCGCTCTCGCTTTTTGCCATGAGGCCCCGGGGGGAAGAATATTCAAGAAGGGTTTATGGAAGCGCTTTATGGTCTTGGCGTTGGGGTCTATATTATTTATCCCGTGGTGTTTTAGCTTTGCTTCGAGGTGTTCCAGAATTGATGTGGGCTCTTATTTTTGTTGTGGCGGTTGGGCTGGGCCCCTTTCCCGGGGTTCTAGCGCTAATGGCTCATGGCACAGGAATTCTCGGCAAATTATATGCTGAAATGTTCGAATCTGTTGACCAAAGACTTGTGGAAATGTCCCGTGTGGGAGGCATGGATGATCTGAAGATCTTGGTTATGACGAGAATCCCCTTAACATTGCCCGTTTTCCTTTCCTATACTGTGTTTCGTTGGGAGTGTAATATGCGATCCGCTACGTTACTGGGATTTGTGGGAGCGGGAGGCATCGGAACCCAGCTCATGATTAGCATGAAACTCTTTATGTATCAGGAAGTTTCAACTTTGATTATTACAATATTTCTTTTAGTGGTTCTCGTTGAGCTTATCGGGCAATATTTAAGAACACGAGTATTGGATCAAAAAGGTGTACCCTGCCGAACTCCGACTTCATAACTTCACTTCCGTTCAACATTTGTTATGTGTGAAGTGTAAAGACCATAAGTAATTTACCTAAAAGCGGCTGAGGATAATCCTTAGTCGCTTTTGGTAATTCTTATTTATAAACGTGAATAAGATAGCTATGGAGGAGGGTGTTTTATATGAGCCCGATGATTAGGCATATTGTACAGCGGGGAGAAACTCTATTTCTTATTGCTAAGAAGTATGGACTAACTGTAAATGTGCTGCTGGCAGCTAATCCTGATATTAAGAATCCGTCTCTAATAATACCAGGGCAGGCAATACACGTTCCTAGTTTAAGTAAGACCATTGTAGTCCCTCAAGAGAACTATGACTATAATAAAATGATGTCTGATTTAGATGCTCTGTCAACGGTTTATCCTTTCATTAAAGTAAGTACTATTGGAAAGTCCGTGTCAGGGCGTTCTATTCCTGCAGTTCAGATTGGTAAAGGTATTAAGAAAGTTCATTATAACGGATCGTTCCATGCCAATGAATGGATAACAACTCTTCTATTAATGAAGTTTCTAGAGGTTTATGCTAAAGCTTATCGAGATGGAAAATATATCGGACATTTTAATGTAAAGAATCTCTTTGAGCGAACATCTTTATGGATTGTCCCGATGGTCAATCCGGATGGGGTTGAACTTGTGCAAAATGGCATTCAGCCCACTGATCCACTTTATGATACAGTCATGAGGATAAACCGTGGCTTAAGAGACTTTAGGGGATGGAAGGCTAATCTCCGAGGTGTTGACTTGAATGATCAGTTCCCAGCTAGATGGGAAGTAGAAGTAGCCAGGCGCTCAGGTTTGGCCCCAGCTCCTCGCGACTATCCAGGCCCGTCACCCCTCTCAGAACCGGAATCAAGAGCAATGGCCAATTTTACTCGTTCTCACAATTTTCGTTTGGTGATTGCTTTTCATACACAAGGTCAGGAAATCTATTGGGGTTACAGAGGGTTAGAACCAGACGAATCAATTCGTATTGTACAAAGATTCGTGGAAGTAAGCGGCTACAAATCTATTCGATACGTCGAGAGTGATGCCGGGTACAAGGACTGGTTTATTCAAGAATGGAGACGCCCGGGATTCACGGTGGAATGTGGACGTGGAACAAACCCACTTCCAGTTAAACAGTTTTGGGACATATGGGGTAAAACTATCGGTATTTTTTTAGTAGGATTGGATGTTTGATTAGATTTCTTGAGATTTTTATGTGGCCTTGCACTTCTTAATCAAAGAATAAATATTATGGATTAAATTGGTAAAGGGAGTGCTGACAATGCATATGATGTTTCATACCGTAAAGCGAGGGGATACCCTTTGGAAAATAGCTCATCATCACCACACATCCGTTCATCATTTGCTTCACATTAATCCTTCAATAAAGAACCCAAATCTGATTTATATCGGTCAGAAAATAAAAATTAAACATTAGAAATTCTATATTATAGAAGAAAGAAAAATTAAATCTGAAGTCTTCAGGGTTGCTCACATGAGCATCCCTCTTTTTGTTAAACCACATATTGAATTTCGTATTTGGATTAAAATACTTCTATATATTGGGACTGGCACAAAACCTTATTATATAGTAGTCTATAACATATAGCTAAAACCTAGTAATTCGCTATGAATAGGGGGTAATCATATGAACCAGTTTTGGGTAAAGAATTATGAGGAACTGAATGATTTTGAAAAGGTAAAGCTAGTTAACGATGGCTTAGATATCGTTAAAAAAATTCCGGAATATAAAAAGTCTGGATTTAAAGCTATAAATACTAATGAGCGCACTCTCTTAAAATGGGCTGGGGTGAATGTGCAAAAACCGCGAGAGGCGGGATATTTTCTGATGAGAGTAAAAATTCCTAGTGGAGTCATCAATTCAGAACAAGCTCGTGTTTTAGCCAATATTGCAAAAGACTATGGTCGAGAAAGATTAGATTTAACGACTCGTCAAGCGGTTCAGTTTCATTGGCTTACAATAGAAACTATCCCTATCGTTATGGACATTTTGAATAAAGTCCAATTGCAAACGATCGGGGCCGAAGGAGATTGTCCTCGAACGGTTACAGGGAATCCTTTAGCTGGAATTGACCCTAATGAAACGATTGATACGAGGGGAATCGTACAAGAGGTTACTGAATACTTTCAGGGAAACAGAGAGTTTTCAAATCTTCCACGGAAGTTTAAACTATCGATTTCGGCAAATATGTATAATGCCGGGCATGCACAAATCAATGATCTGGCATTTACACCGGCCATGAAGAACTATGGAACAAGGGAGATTTACGGATTTCATGTTTATGTTGGCGGTGGTTTATCCGCAAAACCACATATTGCCCAGAAGTTGAATCTGTTTGTACATCCCCATGAAGTGTTAAAGGTTTCAATTGCTGTTGCAACTCTTTTTAGAGATCATGGATACAGAAAGAATCGTCGACATGCAAGGCTTAAATTTCTTGTAGCGGATTGGGGAAGAGAGAAGTTTGAGACGGAGCTTCTTATGCTGACTGGCCCCCTCGAAACCGAAGGAATTGACTTAACTCGCGGTTGGAACGCAGGATATTATTACGGCGTTCATGCTCAAAAGCAACCTTTGCTAAGCTATGTGGGGCTATCGGTACCTCTTGGTCGTTTAACTCCAGAAGATTTAATTGAAATAGCAGAATGCGCGGATAGATACGGAGATGGTTCCCTTCGGGTGTGTCCTACGAAAAATCTGGTCCTTGCTAATATACCGACTGAAAAGATCGAGGCACTCCTCGAGGAAAAAGTAATTAAACGTTTTAGCCCAAATCCGCAACCCTTTGTAGGATACACTGTTTCTTGTAGTGGAAAGGAATTCTGTAATTTAGCTTTAGTGGAAACAAAAGCGTTTGCTTTGAAATTGTCACAAACCCTTGCTGAAAAGGTCGAGGTAGATACGCCACTCCGAATCCATGTTACTGGTTGCCCTAATTCCTGTGGACATTTACAAATTGCTGACATCGGATTAAAGGGGACATTAGGAAAGCTCAATGGTCAAACAGTCGAGAAATTTGAACTATCCATTGGTGGAAGCCTCGGAATTAATGCTGGCTTTGCGACTGCGCTCCAAGGGGCTATTCCAGCCGAAATGGTTGAAGAGGTTTTGGAATGCTTTATTAGGTTCTATAAAAATAGTAGATTTCCTCAGGAATCGTTTTATGATTTTGTTTCTCGGTTTGGAATAGGAACCTTTCAAAATCTTCTCGCTCCTTTTGTAGATACACTAAGGTTAGCTGGTAAATAAGTTATGATTATTCCATATAGAAACAACTAAATGATTGATGTGAAAGCTAGGTGAAAGATTTAATGAACTTAGAGCTTAAGATATTAAATACAGACATTCTTATTATCGGTGGAGGAACAGCTGGGTGCTTTGCGGCATTAACGATTGCTAATAATTCCGATTGCCAGGTCATTATCACAGAAAAGGCCAATATCAAACGAAGCGGTTGCCTAGCAGCAGGGGTTAACGCCCTTAATGCATATATTCTTAAGGGAGAAACCCCAGAGAGCTATCTCGAATATGTACGCAACGACGCGGAAGGGATAATTCGAGAAGATCTCGTCATTTCTATGGCCAAGAGGTTAAATGAAGTTACGCGTAAAGTGGAAACTATGGGATTGGTAATCCAAAAGGACTCGAAGGGCGATTACGTCGCCCGTGGCCGGAGAAATATCAAAATCAATGGAGAAAATATCAAGCCGCTTCTGGCTGAGGCTGTTGAGGAAAAGAAAAATGTTCAGGTGCTTAACCAAGTAAATATGATTGATTACGTTATTCAGGATAACCGGGTAATTGGCGCTTATGGATTTTCAATCAAGGACAACATTTTTTACACAATTCAAGCAAAAGCTGTTATTTGTGCTACAGGCGGTGCTGCAGGATTATACCGTCCGAACAACCCGGGTTTTTCGCGGCATAAAATGTGGTATTCACCATTCAATACCGGTGCTGGTTATGCCATGGGCATCCGTGCCGGGGCTGAAATGACTAGTATGGAAATGCGTTTTATTGCTCTGAGGTGTAAGGATACGATTGCTCCAACCGGGACGATTGCTCAGGGAGTGGGTGCTTCGCAGATTAACGGCAAGGGAGAAGAATACGAAAGAAACTACGGGGCGCCGTCAACCCCCAACCGCATGTACTCAACCATTAGGGAAAACATGGAAGGTCGAGGGCCTTGTTATCTGGAAACTAAAGGAATGCCCATGGAGACACAGGAGGAACTTTACAAAGCTTATCTAAACATGGCACCAGCTCAGACTTTGCGCTGGATTGAGCGTGGAAAGGGGCCATCGGTTGAAAATGTAGAGATTGAAGGTACGGAACCATACATTGTTGGTGGGCATACGGCAAGCGGTTATTGGGTAGATACAGAAAGAGCGGCGACCCTGGTAGGACTATATGCTGCCGGAGATGTTGCGGGCGGCAGTCCGCAGAAATATGTGACGGGTTGTTTTGCTGAAGGTGAGATAGCAGCACTATCTGCAATGTCGTATATTGAAAGAATAAAACCCGTTTCTATTGATAGGGAACAGATTATTAATAAATTTAACAATGTTACAAGATTCTTAAAGAACTCACCCGGGTTATTACGTGTAGAAGACCTTGAAGAAGCTATGCAAAAAGTGATGGATGAATATGCCGGAGGGATATCTGCGGGTTATATGGTAAATATGGACAAATTATTCATCGCCCGAGAACAGATTAAGATATTGTTAGATAGAAGTACCTTTCTCAGAGCTAACGATATGCATGAGTTGGTGTTTATCTATGAGGTGATTGATCGGTTATATGTCTGCCAGGTAGTGATAGAGCATCTGATAGCTAGAAAAGAAACTAGGTGGCATTGTTATAATGAGAACGCCGACTATCCCAAAAAGGATGATGAACATTTTTTTAGGTATGTTAATTCACGCTATGGCAATGGAAACATCGAGATAATTTTCCGAGAAATTGTGAAAAAGGATGAACAATATGAGCATCAAGATTAATCAAGAATTCTGTATTAGGTGCAAAAAGTGTGTTAATGTTTGTCCGGGAAATCTTTTGGATATGGGTGATAAAGGCAAAGCTTACGTGAAATATCCGAAAGAGTGTTGGGGTTGTACCTCCTGTCTAAAGGAATGCCCTACAGGAGCGATTAAGTATTATTTGGGAGCAGATATCGGTGGTAGGGGGGGATATTTGTATACCAAACGCGATAATGATCAGTTGAGCTGGCTTATATGCAAACCTGATGGAAAACACGTCTGTATTACTGTCGATGGAACTCAAGCTAATAGGTATTAGAATTGCCCTTAAATTGCTCTGCCCGGCTGTGGCAGCAATGCAGCACCATAAACTTGTTAAAGCGGCTGAGGAATTAATCCTTAGTCGCTTTTATGTAGAATACTTAGCACGAAAATTAACGGGCTCGATGTTTATTCATCAAGCCCGTTAATTTTCGCTTTACATGCGCATTGCCATTGGGAGAACGAATAGATAGATGTTAATAACCCCAAGTATTAAGCACAAAACTGCAAAAGGCATAAAACTGGATATTGTTTTCCCTTCAGCATCGAAATTATGCTTGGAAATTCTATAAGCCGTATAGATTGAACCAAAGGTTCCAAGGGCAATTAGACCAAACTGAAGTAGTTGAATGGTAGAATTGCTTAGAATAGCAGCTGATGCACCATGAGTATCTACACCGAATAATGCTACGAAAGTGTAAATAACAGATTTACCCTCGGCTAATAAGTGGAACAGATTGTGAGCAATATGACCTGCTAAGTCTAAAGGAATCAAGGAATATCCGAAGATTGCAAAGTTTTGTATAGTGCTTTTCTTATTGGAGGTTTTTGCGAAGTAGCTGCTAGCAAATAATGCTAATACTGGAATTGCCATTGCAATAATGAAGGTTATGGTAAAGGTTACAAAGTAATTCGTTGTTCCCACAAAATTTTCGAGCTTAGTAAGCATTTCCTGCCATACTTCAAGCATGGTAATATTCTGAACAAAGACGATGCCCATGATGATAATAGCTAAGAAGGACTCTTCAAATTTTGGTTTTCTGATAGACCATAAGCCTTTAGATGGAACTTGGGTCGTTAATTGAATCGAGTCGTTTGGACAAGTCTTAATACAATTCGCACACAGATTACAACTTGCCATACTTTCCATAGTTCGTGGGAATTCAAACATCGGACACCCCGGGGTTTTTTCGTTGCCTTTATAACAAGACTGAGTTTTACATTTTGCACACTTTTCAGGAGTAGCTCTTAACTCAAGAGAACCTGACCTAGCGTAATTCCCCGACAATCCGCCTAGAAAACACAAGTAACGGCACCATGTTCTGCGCTCAAAGAACGCTCCGCTTACAATAACTCCTGTTGTAATGATTAGTAGTAAAACACCTGAACCTCTAGGGCTCTCAACAACACCAAAGGTATGATCAGCCCATGTGATTAGGATAAAGAATGCATCGATTAACCATATTCCATATTTCTTTAGAAACTTAGGAACGGGACGATTGTTTCCTACCATTTTCTGAATCCAGTCACTCACCGTTGCAAAAGGACAAATTGCACACCAGAACCGACCTAACAATACGAAAATGATTGGAATAAGTGGCCACCATAATACCCAAGTTCCAGCCGTTCCAAAATTATCATGAGCGGAACCAGGTCCAGCCATCAATTCGAAAACAATCAGTGCAAAAATAGCTAAAACAGGTAACTGGATTATTCCTGGAAACCAACGACTTTTTAGGATTCCCTTGATTGTATTATTCTCTAATAAATTCTTCTTTGGAGGTTCTTTTTGTGTATTAGGCTTAATATTCTTCGCTACTGACATTTATGGTTTCACTCCCTTATTGTCGATGATTTATTGCTTTAATTTGAGAATGCCGGCTATGGCCACTACTAAGGCATTGATTCCTGCGAATCCCCAAACTACCGGCCAATTAACTCCTTCCGGGTCTGAAGCTCCTCCACCGTGTCCACCGCTACTTCCGCCATGACCATCACTACTTTCTGTACCTATATCACTTGATTCGACGTGCCCAGGCATGTTAGGGTCCATATCCGGTGTTGCTTCATGCCCCGAATCCGGGCTAGAATGATTGTCTTCAGGTTGCGAGTTCGTTGTTTCCTTAGGAACCTCATTGGGTTTAGGCTCAGAATGTGTCGTCGAACTGCCACCCATGTCCATTCCTCCATGCCCACCTGAGCTATCACTTTCACCAGCAAAACCCATACTGGCAGAGCTTAATAATAGGCCGATAACTATGATTGCAATGGATAATCCTTTTCGAGATGACATCATCTTATAATGCATACCTTTTTCCACTCCTTCTAATTTTAAGACGTATATCCTAGTTAGCAATTTTTGTGCCAAGTCTGCGGTGTATATTTTGCTTGTAGGCTAACCTAAAGGTTAAAATTCCTAGCTTGATTGAGTCATTTAGCACAGCTTTGTGCGTCATTTACCACAAGCACTGAAGTTATTTAACAACATGAGCTCAAAAAATGCTCCCCTATAGGTATACAGATTTTAATCTGTTAACTATAAGGGAGCATTAAGATGTTTAAAGAAGTAATCGAATAAACAACTTACACCATATGGCATAAACCTATTTGAATTTAATTAAGTGCGCAGCTCGTTTCAGTTGCTCGTCCAGCACTTTGGTGTATATTCTCGTTGTCCTAGGGTCGGAATGTCCCAATGCATCCTGTACAATAGCTAAGTTGTCAGTTTCACGAAGGAGTATAGTAGCAAAGGTCGAACGCATCTTGTGGACACTGAAGCCCTCCGTGTTATGACCAAGAGATTTTAGAATTGTCATGTATTTGGCGATAAGATTTTGTACCGCTCTCTTGCTTATTCGATTTCCTTGTATAGATAGAAATAGAGCATCAGAATCTTTATGGACATAACGAGGACGTTCGTTCACTAAATAATCATTTAGAGCCTTGCCCACATCATCGTTAAAATAAATAACCGTTTCTTTATTCCCTTTACGCATAATCTCAAAATAGCCCTTATTAATATTTGTTTTGCTGATACTTAGGTTACAAAGCTCAGATAAACGTAAACCTGTACCAATCAAAGTAAGGACGATGGCATAATCACGTTTCTCGGTATAAACGTGGTATTTAAGTTGGCCATCTGATAAGCCTATACCCGTTTCTAATGCGTCCGTTAAGTCAGCAATTTCATTAGGTTCCAATGCTTTGGGTAGTTTTTGCTGAACATTGATAGGATCTAGTTTAATTGTAACATCTTTATGTATCATATCTTCCCGGAGCAGGTAGCGATATAACGACTTAATAACGGCTTGTTTACGAGCCAGAGCACGGGGGCCATTAGTACGTTCAGAATTTGCCCAGCTTAAATATGACTCGATATGGCGATGCCCGATAACCTCCATATCTGATAGCCCGATATCTGATGGGGAAGAGGGGAAACTCTCCATTGAATTACATAAGTACTGAAAAAACATAAAAAGTTCGTAGGTATAGGCGACTTGGGTGGATTTAGATTTATTGGTAACGGCAAGGTGATTTATAAAATCCTTAGCAAATGGGGGAAGGGGGTACTGAAATCTGGTATCCATTATGAAACCTCCGTTACGAATATTTGTTTTAGTGCAATATAGCTGAGCAGAATGTACGTTCTGATTCGTTTATACTATACTACCAGTAAAATAGAGCATAATTCAACTGTGCAGTTAAAAGAAATCTGAGATATATCATTTCTAGGGTCGTTTTAATTTGGGCACATTGAAGTCACAATATTAAGGTACATTCTATATAACGAATATACGAAGAGTGATATAACATGTATAGAATGCTAGTTAATTGTGAAATAACAAGCTATAGAATTAACTAGGCTTTCATTTTGAATTGAATAAAAAGGTAATCTTTTTGAAAGAAGGTTTGTTGTGTTTCGAATTTTGATTGTCGAGGATAATAAAAATTTACTAATGTTAATGAAAACTCGGTTGGAACAAGCTGGTTATAAAGTTTTCCAAGCTGAAAATGGTCAAGAAGCTCTCGAAATATTAGAAGACCAACATGTGGATTTAATTATTAGTGATATTATGATGCCGCAAATGGATGGCTTCGAACTTGTTAAAAGCCTTAGAGAAGCAAACTTTAATATGCCAATTTTAATAGTTACTGCTAAAGAAGCCTTTGAGGACAAAGAAAAAGGGTTTAGACTCGGGACGGACGATTATATGGTAAAGCCAATTGATATGAACGAAATGGTTTTGAGAGTAGCCGCTCTGTTAAGGCGGGCTAGAATTACCAATGAACATAAAATTATTATCGGTGAAATCGTCCTGGACTACGATAATTTAAGCGTAACCGGACCGGACCTCCATATAGAATTGCCCAAAAAAGAATTTCTGCTCCTATTTAAATTGCTAAGCTATCCAAAGCAAATCTTCACAAGGCAGCAACTAATGACTGAAATTTGGGGAATGGATACGGATATCGATGAACGAACGGTGGACAGCCATATCAAAAAGCTTCGTAAGAAGTTCGATGACAGGCCGGAGTTTAAGATCATCACCATTCGAGGACTTGGTTATAAGGCGGAAAAGTACTATGATTAAGAAATTATCTAATTCAATTCGTGCCAAGGGTTCCTTTATGGCCATTGGAATCTTGTTTCTCTCCTGTTTTGTTTCCTTTGCACTGATGACGACTCTTTTCTTAGTGCTCTATCATGGGGATCTGAGCATCAAAGAAGCCCATGCTGTTTTTGGAAGTTTTATGTTTGTAACATTGTTTTTATGTGTAGCCTTAGGAGGTTCATTATTATACTTTGCCATGGGAAAAATCTCTGAGCCAATCATTCGGATTAGCAATTCAGCAAAAGACGTTGCTAAGGGTGATTTTTCAGTGAGGATGGACTATAAGGGTAACGATGAAATAGGCATGTTAGCTCAAAATTTCAACCTAATGATCACTGAACTTGGGAATATGGAGTATCTCCGAAAAGATTTTATTAGCAGCGTATCCCATGAATTCAAAACACCTATTGCCTCTATACAAGGCTTCGCTGAAATGCTCCTAGACAAAGATTTGTCGGAAGAAAATTTTCAAGCTTACACAAACATTATCATTGATGAGTCAAAAAGATTAAGCCATTTAAGTTCCAATATGCTGCGGCTTTCTAAGTTGGACCATCAATTCATTCCAGAGAGCACGCGACCCTTTTCTTTGGATGAGCAGATTCGGAGGACCATAGTCCTTCTAGAGGAAAAATGGTCGAGGAAAAACTTAGACCTGGACATAGATCTTGATGAAATAGTTTACACAGGGGACGAAGCCTTAATCCAACAGATATGGGTAAACTTAATTGAGAATGCCGTCAAATTTTCTGCTGAGTCTGGAACTATATGGATTCGAGCAAAAAAAACACCGGACAAGGTAATCGTCGAGATTAAGGACCAAGGGATTGGTATCGCCAAAATCGATCAAGGACGAATCTTTGAGAAATTCTTTCAAGCTGATAAATCCCATTCCAAAGAGGGCAGCGGTCTTGGTTTAGCCATTGTTAAGAAGATCGTGGAAATCTATAAAGGAGAAATAGATTTTGCAAGTAAAACGGGTCAAGGGACCACCTTTGTGGTTAAATTACCCTTTAGATATTAATAAAACCGTCACATTGAGGACATATTCTTGATGTAAAAAGAGAAGGAACGAATAATTGTATGAAGGGATTTGAAATTATGAAACGAAAAATCTTTACTGTTGCTTCACTAGCGCTTGTATTGGGACTGATTACCTTTGTAAAACCAGTGCAAACCTTAGCGCTGGATACTCTGTCAATTTTCCGTGTAACTGATGTGAAAACAATTCATATTACCATTGCGGACCTGCAAGAAGGTATGCAAACCATTTCTAAGCTGAAAGAAGAATCCAAAGGAAAGACCTTTGAGCACAATTCTCTTATTAACGTTGTTTCACAACCACAACATGAAGTGAAAAAACTAAACCAGGCTAAGGAGTTTGATGCTTTCAAGCTGCGTTTGCCACGGGAATTAGACTCTCAAACCCCTGAGATCTCAGCCATGGATTCCAGCAAAATGACCTTCACCTTAAATGTGGATGCTTTCAATGAACTGCTGAAAGGGGTTAATAGTCCAAAACAGCTGTCCAGTGATCTGCAAAACGTGGAAATGTCTATGGTATCCTCCGCTGCTGCCTTCGCAAAATACAATGATGTCCTATTCTTAGCGACACAGAAATCTTATTTAGAAGCGCCGCAAACTGCCAAAAATGAATTGCGAGATGTCATGTTAAATTTCCCCTTAATTCCTACGAATCTGCGCCAACAACTGGCTGAAATCGATGAAGATAGCTCTGATATCTATCTTCCTGTCCTAGTTGGCTTCGGACGAGAAGTAGATTTAGGCGGAAAAAATGGTTACATCTATACCTTGTCGGATTTAAAAGGACTTAGTGAGACTATTCCTGCAGACATGACATCTTCCCTAGCTCATACGAAATCTCTTGAAATAACAACTGAATCGCACAAAGCATCAATGGATGAAATGAGCGAAAAATTAATTAGCAAATACGGCGAAGAAAAATTTGCTGCTATGAAAGAAGCTCATAAAATCGCTATGGAAGAAATGCCAACTATGGAGAATGCTTCTGTGCTGATTTGGACCAAAGATGGCAATTTATATGGATTAATTGGTAATAAGACGGATGCAGAGCTTGCAAAAATCGCTAGGAGTGTTCGTTAATGATCATCGAAACACATGCCCTTACTAAAACATATGGTAACAAGACGGCATGTGACCAAATCAATCTTTCGGTAGAAGCCGGACAAATCTATGGATTCCTTGGCCGTAACGGTGCCGGGAAAAGTACTTGTATAAAAATGTTGACAGGATTGGTATTTCCCACATCGGGAAGCGGCACAGTCCTTGGCAGACCCCTTGGTGATGTTTCAGCGAGAGAAAAAATGGGTTACCTCCCTGAACTCTTTCGTTATCAAGATTGGATGACAGGTTTAGATTTGCTGAATTTCCACGCCCAATTAGGCAAATTAAAGAATAAGAAGGATCAAATCGGCAGAGTCTTAAAGTTAGTAGGACTTGAAGGGCAGGAAAAATACAAAGTCGGTTCCTATAGTAAAGGTATGCAGCAGCGAATAGGGTTAGCCTGTGCGCTGCTGCCCAACCCACGACTGATCTTTCTGGATGAGCCGACGTCTGCTCTGGATCCCATTGGTCGTAAAGATGTCAGAGACATCATTGTTTCTCTGAAAGATGAAGGAACAACTGTCTTTCTAAACAGTCATCTTTTAAGTGAAGTGGAAGCAGTTTGCGACAGTGTTACGTTTATTCACAAAGGAACAGTTGTTAGATCTGCCCGGATGGACGAGTTACTCATGAATAAAATTTCCCTAACAATCCGTGCTAAGGGCATAACTGAAGACTTGTTTACAAAACTGAATAAACACTACGAATTGCAAAAACTAGCAGATGGTAGTCTTACATGTTCCTTAAAAGATTATGAAGAAATTCCTTCCCTGGCAGCTAGCCTTATCTCAAATGGTGTGACCCTGTATGAGTTAACACCTCATCGAGAGACCCTTGAAACTGTGTTTATGCAAATTGTTGGGGAGGAGGGATAACTCATCGGTGCCATATTAATCACAACCCTTAATGAAGCCATTCGAAAAAAGACGTTTATCATAATGGGTATCGTCACCTTTTTGTACTTGATATTTTGGACAGTCATGCTCAATTATTTTCCCAACTCATCAGTGACTCATGGAATGGGAGATCAATTCAGACCCTTTGCCATTCAAATGGTTACAAAAATGGGCTTTCAATTTTCTGCCATGTTAATTGCCCTATTAACCATTATGCTCGGATCGGGTGCCATTGCGTCAGAACTCGATTCAGGCCTAATTCAAGGAGTTCTCACTCGTCCCATTCAACGCTATCAGTATATTCTTGGGAAACTTGGCGGATTGATTATTTTAGCCTGTACCTACGCAACCTTGCTTTTCTCATTGATTCTGGTCATCGGAGCCTTGTTTGGGCTTAGCACCATAACCAGTTTAACATTCTCTCAAATCATTACAGGATGGCTGTTATATCTTCTGCTCCCGGTGGCTATCCTTTGCTTAACAGTCTTTGGATCTGTGTCCTTAAAAGCCGTGTCTAATGGTATCCTAATGATTTTTGTTTATATTTTAGGTAATGTCGGCGGCATGGTCGAGATGATTGGGCAGTACGTGAATAATAACTCGGTCATTGGTACTGGGATTTTTATTAGTCTGATTTCGCCTTTTCAAACGATCTACAGTACCATGGAACGGGTGATGGTCCCCAGCTCTGGGCTTGCGGCAAGCGCTATGTCTGGTGCTAGCTTATCCGGCAGCGGTAAACCTGCAAGTATATGGATGTTTATCTATATTGTCACCTACATGCTTGGATTTGTGATCTTAGCCATACGGAAATTTTCCAGGAAAGATATCACTTAAAATGTTTCGACTAAAAAATTCAACAAGCCGGATAGAAGTGTTAGTTTTCTCTTTAAATCTATATAATATAACTCTTTGCTTTGTTTTAAAGGCAAAGAGTTATATTATAAAACGGAATAAGCGTAAGCGGTCGAAGGGTACCTCCGGTGAGTTAGGACTTTTTTATGATTAAGTAGTCTCCATTTACAAGTTGGAGAATATTCGCCAAAAAAGCTTCAGCAATTGCTTCAGATATTTCAACTAGTTCTTCTTTGTCTTTTGCTAATAATGCCAAGGGATCTCCACCTAGATAGCGATTTTTATCAGTAGTGACATATGCGAGTATACCCTGGATTCCGCCTCCATTGTTTGTCATCAGCTACACTCCTTTATTTTTGCGCAATAATTCGGGATTCTTTTTTACCGTTTCTAATAAAGGTGTTAATAAAATCGTTTCTTTAAATAAGTTAAAATTTTTGATAACAGGAACTAAGGCAATAATTAGTTTTCCGCTATTAATCTCTTGAACGCTATATATCTTTCTCTGCCCTATTCTACGTGTTACTTCAAATATAATTGCCTGTCGTTGACCTTTATTCAGAAGAGGGATTTGGAAGTGTTTATGATTAGGATTAATAACTGCAGCAAGCCCGTCCTCTATAAACCACTTTTTAGCTTCTTCTCTACCCATTAAATGAGAGATAAACATACCATTAACATATAGACTGGAATCAGTAATTTCAATTTTGCCTTCTGTTACGGTAGCAATATCACTAATTTTTTGCCTTTTTGTAAATAATTTAAGAATGTAAAATACGATAAGTCCCGCAACGGAACCACATCCAACCTCAATCAACATAGAAACAGTCGTAAGGCTTTGCAAGAGCTGAATGGTAATGCCCGTAACAAGGGCAACCAGAAATGCTATGTAGTTGCGTGCTTCAAAGATTTTCGAGATCCCATCGATGTAAGCTTTACCACGTTTTGTATACTCTTCTCCTTCTAGATCTGAGAGACTTTCTCTTTCTATTTTTCGAACTTCTCGAAAATGTTGTATTGCTAAGGCTAAAAAGGTAACCGCTGTAAATTGCTTTGCCACAACTGCCGGTATGATAAACGCACCGATTGAAGCAGCAAGCCCACCTGTTACTGCATGAATTAAATAGCCATTTGGATAATTGGGGTATTGTCTGTAATCTAGTTTAATGGTCAAAATTCGACTCAAGGTTCCAATAATAGTTGCTGTAATAATGAGAGTAAGCACTTCAGGTGAGATTAAATCATTATTGTTTGGCATCTTAATTACTCCTAATCGTTCATTTCGATCATATATACGGATCCTGTACTTTGAGCACATAGCAGTATAATTTGCTAAATAAGTATTTTTATACAAAGAGCGTGAAGGACCTTCCAGCAAACTATGAGACACCCATTTTAGAATATGGGTGTCTCATAGTTTGCTCTGGTTACGAATGTATTACTACGGGGGGCGCGATAATCTTACCAAAGACTATCCTACGGAGACTTACGTCACCGAAGTCTCGAAGGTCAGCTTTAGTCAAACGGAGTTAATTCCATAAATAAGAGAATAGATGAGATTAGTAGAGTTCATAATAAATAGAACGCACTAATATTTAGATACATTTTTCTAAAGGCGGTAATTTCATGAGCTGGAGTATTGGACATAGTGTTTATCGTAAAGACGGGCTGGAAAAGGTAACGGGTAGAGCTAAATATACTGGTGATCATTCGAGCAAGGATATGTTACATATAAAGATGGTAGTAAGCTCCTATGCACATGCCAAAATAAAGGCAATCAACACGACAAAGGCCCTGAAAGTATCAGGCGTTCGGGGGATTGTACTTGGTCAGCCCTTCCCCTTAACAGGAGAGGAAATCAAAGATAGACCTCCAATTGCCTATGACAAGGTACGGTATCATGGGGAACCTGTCGCCGTCGTCGTGGCAGATACTGCGTTACAGGCCCAGAAGGCCGCTGAATTAATCGAAGTTACCTATGAACCGCTGCCCGTTGTGAATTCTCCTAAGAATGCCCTCCTTCCAGGTGCACCCTTAGTTCACGAAAATCTAGCCGTATACGAAAGAATAGAACATGTTTATCCGGAGGCCAATACCAACATTGCAGATCGTATCAAGATTCGCAAGGGATGCATGAATGAAGGATGGAAAGCTAGCCATGAAATGGTAGAGGCTAGTTTTTCCTTTTCTCAATCGGATCATATGGCTATGGAAACACGATGTGTTATTGCCGAAATACACCCGGATGGTTGTGTTGTCTTTACTTCAGCTACTCAGTCTCCCTATATGATCAAGCACCTTATGAGCGATTACTTTAACCTTGAGGACGGGAAGATTATCGTCAAAACCCCCTTAGTCGGCGGAGCTTTCGGTGGAAAGGTAGCTGTTCAGTTGGAATTGATTGCCTATATGGCATCTCTAGCCGTTGGGGGCAGACCGGTAAAGCTAGTAAATACACGGGAAGAGGACATGATTACCTCTCCAGTACATATAGGCCTGGATGCCACTATCAAGCTAGGAGCTACAAAGGATGGGCAACTAACCGCGGCAGAAATCCTTTACATGTTTGACACGGGGGCCTATTCCGATAAGGGAGCAACCATAAGCCGAGCTGCGGCAGTCACTTCGACAGGACCTTATCATATTGATAACGTATGGTGTGACTCTCTATGTGTCTACACGAATCACCCCTATGTAACAGCCTACAGAGGATTTGGCCATTCTGAGCTTTCCTTTGCTTTTGAAAGAGCTATGGATATGTTAGCTAAGAAGCTTGATATGAATCCCCTGGAACTGAGGATGAAAAATGCAATTCTGCCAGGTCAGACGACGCCGACCCAAATTCGTCTTAATGAAAGTACCGTTGGAAATTTACCCAATTGTATTGAAACCCTAAAGCAACAAATGAACTGGAATGAGGGACAAGTCATTCCCATCAATGATCGGAAAGTTCGTGCTAAAGGAATAAGTTGTATTTGGAAGACATCAACTATTGATAGCGATGCTAGCTCAGGAGTAATTTTAGTTTTTAATAGAGATGGCAGTGTAAACATTGAGTCTGGGGTTGTTGAAATCGGAATGGGAACAAAAACCGTACTTGCTCAGATGCTGGCAGAGAAATTGAAAATGGATGTCAATAAAATATTTGTCAAAATGGAAATCGATACGCAATCCATACCCGAGCATTGGAAAACTGTGGCCAGCAGGGGTACCTTGATGGCTGGTAGAGCCTTATTGAAGGCCGCAGATGATGCCATTGTACAAATGAAGGATATTGCCTCCCGTGTGCTGATGTGTTCTCCCGATGAGCTTGAGGTAGGCAATGAAAGGGTTTATGTCAGAGACGAACCCGACATTTACATAAAGGTAAAAGATATTTGTTATGGCTATAAATACCCCCATGGCTATGCGATAGGCGGCCAGGTCATTGGCCGAGGGCAATATATGTTAAGACACTTGACACATATCGATCCAAAAACAGGTGTAGGACGTCCCGGACCCGAGTATACAGTAGCTGCTCAAGGGGCAGAAATAGAGTTTGATACGCGGGATTATACATACAAAATTCTTAAGGCCTACTCCGTTATCGATGCAGGGATAGTGCTCAATAGGAAATTAGCGAAAGGGCAAGTAATGGGGGCTATGGAAATGGGGTTAAATTTCGGAAGTAGTGAGACCTTTGTATTTAGTGAGCAGGGAGAAGTGCTTAATTCCCGCCTTCGTACCTATACTCCCTTCAGATATGGTGATCATCCGGAGTATGTGGTTAGCTTTATCGAAACACCCTATATCGAGAGTGCCTACGGAGCCCGCGGCCTTGGGGAACATGGCTTGATAGGTATGCCTGCAGCCTTAGCAAACGCTTTGTCAGTGGCTTCCGGAATGGAGTTGAATAGACTTCCCCTTACTCCTGAGGCAATTTGGAGAAAAAAAATAGGAGTGAATGAATATTGATTTCCTATGATTTCGAATATTTCAAGCCGTCCTCAATTGACAAAGCGATCTCACTGTTTCAATCCTTGGATCAACAGGGGAAGGAGCCCATCTATTTTTCCGGGGGTACAGAAATCATCACTCTTGGCAGAGTTAATAAAATTAAGACGGGTGCGGTCATTGATATTAAGGAGATCCCAGAATGTCTCGTCTTAAAAAGAGAATCCAATAAACTAACGTTTGGAGCAGCCCAAACCTTAAATAGGATTCGAGAATCCCAATATTTTCGCTTTTTAAACAAAGCAATTGGGGAAATTGCTGACCATACGGCTAGAAATAAAATTACTCTTGGTGGAAACATGTGTGCTAATATTATTTACCGGGAAACGATCTTACCTCTTTTGCTAACAGACAGTCAAGTTATCATAGCTGGCCCTGGAGGGTTAAAACAATTGCCTCTAAATGAGGTATTCGATCAGACTCTAAGGCTGCAAAGAGGAGAACTGCTGATCCAGATCATGATTGAAGAGAAGGAGAGCGAATTGCCTTTTCTCTGCATCAAAAAACGGAGACAATGGGATGTAGGTTACCCCTTAATGACCATCGCAGCACTAAAAAAAGATCAACAAATCAGATTCGCGTTTAGTGGTTTATGCTCCTATCCCTTTCGTAACGAAAAAATGGATGGGAGCTTAAATAATCAAGCCTTGCCTAAAGAGGCGAGGATCGAAGAAGCAATGCGGCAAATCCCGGCACCTGTATTGAAAGATGTTCATGGCTCTGAGGATTATCGGAGGTTTGTATTCAAGAATACATTACTCGACGTGCTGGATACTATTGGGGGAACGGAAATTGAATAAATCAGAAATTACACTGAATGTGAATAGTGAGGAGCGTTCAGTTTATGTACGTCACTCAGACACCCTCTTATATGTTCTCCGTGAAGAACTGGGTTTGACAGGAGCTAAGCCCGGTTGTTTAAACGGTGATTGTGGTGCTTGCACTGTTGATGTGGATGGCCAAGCAATGAAGTCCTGCTTGATGCTTGCCATAGAGGCTGTAGGTAAGAAAATTACTACGGTGGAAGGGCTGCAAAACATACCTCTCAAAACAGCGTTCATAAAGAAGTTTGCTTTCCAATGTGGTTATTGTACGCCCGGATTTCTTATGAATAGCAACTCGTTAATTAACAACTATCCACAAGCGGATGATATACAAATAAAAGATTGCCTGGAGTCAAATATATGCCGTTGTACGGGGTATAAAGAAATTGAAGAAGCTGTAAAATCAGTTCTGGCAGACGGCTCTACCGGTAATGGGAACTATTGAATAATGATCAATAAAAACTCAGAGATAGACGCCTAGGGGTACTTCCACTAGGCGTCTATCTCTGTATTCCTTAGCTTTGCAATTGATTAGCTTGTTCCAGCTGTTGAAGTGCTTGCTGTAGTTGTTGTAGAACCAGTTGAAATTGTTGTTTTTGATCTTTTAGAGAACTATTTTGGGCTTGCTGTGCCTGCTGGATAGCATGCTGTATATGCTGTTGTGCTTGTTGAACAGCTTGAGGATCGGCTATCTGTATTGCTTGTTGAATCGATTGTAAGGCTTTCTGAATTGTTCGCTCAGCCAGTTGAGCTGCTTGTTGAGCTTGTTGGTTCTGTTGCATTAATTTGGTTCCTCCTCCATAGAGATTAATCCTATCTTTACAGCATGCCATTCTAATTAAGCCGTTATGCGAAGACTAACAATTATCCTTTATCCAATGATGTTAATCCCTCTTCTACAAGTGGGATTGCCGTACTCTGCTTACATAAGATAGACTCCTACAACAGAAGTCTCGATGTTCAACTTAGTTGAAAGTTCAATAACAGATTGAAAACTTATAAGGTCATAAACTTGGATTTCATGGAACGATTTTGCAAAGGTTATCTAAAGTATAAGGAAATATATCTAAGAAATACTAATAAAGACAAGCTTTGGTCTTACAGTATCAATCTATCTGAAGCTTAAGAATGCTATTAAGTATCCCAAAAGGAGGAAAAAATGGATCTATTGCAGCGGAATAAAACTGCTATTGGAGAACAGAGCAAAGAAGAACAGTTAAAAGTCTTCAAGGTAAGTCACGATGACAATAAACTAACAACGAATCAAGGGTTATATGTAGCTAGTACTGATGACTCCTTAAAAGCTGGTAGTCGAGGACCAACTCTTTTGGAAGATTTCCACTTCAGAGAAAAGTTAACTCATTTTGATCATGAACGTATTCCAGAGCGTGTTGTCCATGCCCGAGGGTTTGGTGCACATGGTTACTTTCAGGTCTATGAGTCTATGGGTGAGTTTACGAAGGCTAAGTTTCTCCAAGACCCATCCAAAAAAACACCCGTCTTTGTACGTTTTTCAACAGTGGTTGGTTCTAGAGGGTCGGCAGATACAGTACGGGATGTTCGCGGGTTTGCCACAAAATTCTATACTGAAGAAGGAAACTACGATCTGGTTGCCAATAATATTCCTGTTTTTTTTATTCAGGATGCCATTAAGTTTCCCGACGTTGTTCATGCTATTAAGCCTGAACCGCATAATGAGATACCTCAAGCTTCTGCAGCCCATGATACCTTTTGGGATTTTGTAGTGAGTACGCCGGAAACCGCTCATATGATCATGTGGCTGCTCTCGGATAGGGCTATTCCTAGAAGTTTCAGAATGATGGAGGGTTTTGGTGTCAATACCTTTAGATTTATCAATAATCAAGGTAAGGCACGTTTTGTTAAGTTTCATTGGAAACCTCTGCTGGGGGTACATTCTTTGGTTTGGGATGAAGCCCAAAAGTTAGCTGGAAAGGATCCGGATTTTCATCGGCGTGATCTTTGGGATGCAATCGACTCAGGCGAGTTCCCAGAGTATGAATTGGGTGTACAGCTGCTTAATGAAGAGGAAGAATTTAATTTCCCATTTGATATTCTGGATCCAACGAAGATCTGGCCTGAGGAAATTACACCTGTAAAACTGATTGGAAAAATGACCTTAAATCGTAACGTGGATAATTTTTTTGCGGAGACAGAGCAAGTTGCTTTTCATCCGGGGCATGTAGTTCCGGGAATAGATTTTAGCAATGATCCCTTATTACAAGGACGTCTTTTCTCTTATCTGGATACTCAACTTCTTCGTTTAGGCGGGCCCAACTTCCACGAAATACCTATTAACCATACTATTGCGCCTATACATAATAATCAGCGAGATGGCTCTCATCGTATGACTATAGACCGGGGAGTGACAAGTTACTCGCCCAATTCTCTTAATAGGAATTACCCGAAGCCAGCCTCAGAGACTGAGGGAGGTTATGCCCATTACACGGAAAAAGTCGAAGGGAATAAAGTTCGAGAGCGCAGCGAAAGTTTTAAGGATAACTATAGTCAAGCAACTCTTTTTTGGAATAGTATGTCTGCTGCAGAAAAGGAGCATATCATTGAAGCTTTCCACTTCGAAGTTGGAAGTGTTATGGATAGGAATATCAAACAGAGAGTCGTAGATATGTTTAATAATGTGAACTCCCAATTAGCCAATGCGATTGCTTTAGGTGTAGGCGCACAGCCGCCTAATACTCCCAGCGGATCGGGAGTTACCGCATCTTCACCGGCAGTGAGCCAAGAGAATACCATTAGGAATGCTCGTACCCGTAAGGTTGCCATACTTGCGGAGAATGGATTTAATTATCCAGAGCTGACTCAAGTTATGCAGACACTGAAGGCCAACGGTATTCAGTGTGAAATCATAAGTAAAAATTTAGGAATACTTACAAGCTCGGATGGACTGCAATTAGAAGTTGGAAAGAACTATGTGACGACTGGCTCTATCAAGTATGATGCTGTATATATAGCCGGAGGGCAACAATCAGTGGATAGTTTAGTGATACAGGGTGATTCACTGCACTTTGTCAATGAAGCCTTTAAACACGCAAAAGCAATTGGAGCCGCTAATGAAGGTGTAAACCTGCTAAGGGCTTCTGCTATAAAGGAAGTGGCAATGGCTGGTGCAGCCACACAGGCACAGCTGGTGACAGAACTGGGCGTAGTTACTATTTGTAATGCAGAAGATATGAGTGTTTTTAGTAAAGAATTCATGAAGGCCATTTCCCAGCATCGTCATTGGTACCGTCAAAATAAGAAAGAAGTGGTTCCTGCTTGATTAGCACTTTCAATACAACTGGGTTAATTTTCATAAACTCCTGTTGACAAAATATCTAAATTATTCTATCATGAAGTCAATTAAATATATTATTTAATAGGTGCCCGCAAGGGATAATAGGGAACCAGGTTCTAATCCTGGACGGACCCACCACTGTAAGTAGATGTTTGAAAAATGTACATTTGCCACTGGGAAACTGGGAAGGCGTACATTCTAGTCTACAAGTCAGGAAACCTGCCTATGAAATATTGCAAAAGGACAAAGGTAAAGTTCTAGCTTATTAAAGCTAGAACTTTTTTGTACTTTTACCGCTTTGAGACCACCAGGTTTTCTAAAATCATTGATTTAGGAGTTGCTATGGAGACAATTGCGAAGGTTAACATCGAAAAACTCGTCTTTCCGGATGAAGATAAACCCGCACTTAAAAACATTGATTTCGAAATAAATCGGGGAGATTTCATCGTCATTACAGGTGGTGTAGCCTCTGGTAAATCAGTTTTGCTGCATTCCATTACAGGCGCAATCCCTCACTACCATAAAGCAGAATTAACCGGAAAAGTCACAATCATGGGGCAAGATATTAAGGATATGCACCTCAATAGAATGTCCGACTATGTTGGATACATGATGCAAGAACCCCAAAATCAAATTATTGGTTTGGATGTCTACGAAGATGTTGCTTTCGGCCTTGGTAATCTGGAAATTCCCATAAAACAAATTGATCAGAGGGTTAAAAACACCTTGGAATTTGTGGGTCTATCAGGGTATGAAAACAGGGAGACTACTTCTCTTTCAGGGGGGCAAGCCCAACGAGTGGTTTTAGCGGGTGTTTTAGCCCTTAATGCTCCTATTTTAGTTCTTGACCAGCCCACCGCTGAACTTGATCCCCTGGGCCGTGATGAGCTTTATAAGCGGTTGGGTCAGTTGAATAAAACTCAAAACCTTACCATTATTTTGGTCATGGATCGAATTGAAGAAGTCCTCAACTATGCCAACAGGGTCTTTTATATTCAGGGAGGCGAAATCGTTAAACAGTATTCGCCGGAGGCATATTACAAGGAGCAAATCGAGAGTCGAAAAGAAAGGTTGAAATCCTTACATACGGTTCAGGGTAAGTTCAACGAACTGATTGCTAAAGTCACTGATGTCACCTATACGTACAAAGACCATTTGTCCGGTTGTGAAGATATTAATTTAGAAATAGTAAAGGGTGACTTTTTAGCAATCATAGGATTAAACGGTTCGGGAAAATCAACGTTAGCTAAGCTGCTTATCGGTCTCTTAAAGCCCTCTAAAGGTGAAATAAGAGTGTTTGACCAGACTCTGAATAAGGAAAAGCTGGCAGAAATCCGTTTCCGGGCGGGCTTTCTGTTTCAAAACCCTGATTATCAAATTTTCGCAAGTACCGTCGAAGAAGAAGTTGGATTTTCACTCAAGCTAAGGGGGGAACAAAATGAAGTAATAGAACAAAAGATTGATGAGTGCCTGAAATTTGTGGGGCTGCTGGACTATAAAAAGCTCCATCCTCATCGCTTAAGTCGCGGCCAGCGCCAGCTTTTAGCATTAGCCTCCATACTCGTCAGTGATCCGGAATTCATTATCGCCGACGAACCGACTTCAGGCCTTGACGAAACCCAAGGGTACATGATTATGGATAAACTCTTTCATTTATCGAAAAGTGGCAAAACCATTCTACTCATCACTCACGATCTGACCATGGCAAAAGAATACTCTAACAGGATAGTGGCCATGCATAATCACCGTCTTCAACTAGATATTTTGACAAGAGATCTCGAGGAATATCTCAAAACCCTTAAAGCAATTGGTTTGAATTTCCATAATATTATTTCTTTCCGGGAGGTTCAAAATGGGACTGTCGAAGCTTGATCCCAGGACTAAGCTGGCCTGGTATGTTTTAATGATTTATTTTTCACTGATTAGTGGGTCCGCCCTTCAGTTAAGTATGGTTTTATTAGTAGAGGTTGTGACCTCGCTAATCTTAACAGGTTCCTTGAAGCGGTATAAAGCAATGCTCGTGGTTTTATTCCTTTTGGGACTACAGATACTGACCGTACAGTTGGTCTTTTGTCGGGAGGGTGTTCTGATCTACCAATGGGGAATCCTCAAAATATACAGTGAAGCTATACCTCTAGCGATCACCGGGATCCTCAAGGCCAGCATTATTGTTTTTGCAAGTATGCGATTCTTTACCTCTTCTTCAGCACAAGAGTTTACCCTGATGCTCATGAAATTCAAAATTCCTTACCGTTTTGCCATGTTAGTGGGGTTAAGCGTCCGCTTCCTTCCAATCATGAAAGCTGAATATATATCCATAGTCGATAGCCAGCGTACCCGGGGCCTTAAGATGGAGAGTGCCATGGACAATCTCAAAGGTATTTTCCCGACGTTTCTGCCTTTTTTATATCGCTCTGTCCGGCGTGCTGCAGAAACTGCCCTAGCCATGGAGTTAAGAGGCTATGGACGAACCAAAACCCGTACTTTTACGTCGAATTTAGCCCTTAAGCCTTACGATATTGCCTTAATTTCTGGGATGTTAATGGTAATAAGCATCAGCCTGGTTAACAAGGTATTACCATTACTATAATTAGAATTAGAGGAGGATATTTAGAAATGAATGAAAAATTATTTAGAACTGATACAAAAGCATTGGTAGGCTCCGTCATCATAGGGATCGTAATGCTGATAATGATGCAGGTTACAGGACGTATCGACGCAATATTGGATCCCACCCTCTTACTCCTAAATGGCACATGTTGGGCATTTTTTACAGGTCTGATTGTCTTAATGTACAGGCAACCGGCGGGTATTATCGCCGGGGTAGTGGAGGCTGTTGTAGCCATGGCTACAGGCTACTCACCGCTGGGCTTTTTCTTCTTATTCGCAAATGTCCTCGGATCCATAGTCTACTCCTTAATTTCCAGTAAGTTTTCCATGGAGAAACTAAGCCATCATATATTATCAATGCTCGGAGCTGCCGTTACCGGTAACCTTTGCGTCATGGCTGGATTGATTTACGTCTTTCATCTTGACTGGAAGATCGCACTTTTATCGTCGAGCTTAACCGCCACTGTTGGAACGATTGTTGCGGGCATCCTGACAAAGAGTGTCTACGGTTCCTTGAAGAAATCAGCATTGATTTAATTCTGTGTGTGGTTGGCGTGATAATCTTGAATTATCTCTATCTCTATTACAAGAGGCTAAGGTTCAATAACCTTAGCCTTTAACTTACGCTACATTTATAACTTATTCAGCATTTCTTATATTTTGCAAAATATAAGGATAATTTTTTGATCACATGAAAAATAGGGATAATTTTGACTAATGTTGACATTTAATAGTAGCTAAGCATGACGAAAACAGTGGTCACATGCCTTGCTATGATTGACTATGCACTATAGAATAAACTATGAATGGAACCTCCGAAGCAATTAGTTTGAAGAGGTGAAGCTTTAGTAAAGTTGTTTGTCACTTTCCACCTCTCTTTGTATCTAAGAAGTTAGAACGAATAAAAAGGAGGAACTGAAATGAGTAACAATCAACACGTTAAGGACCCTATTAAAATGACTTCAGCAGTCTGTGGTCTTTTTTGCCCATCTTGTTCAGTATATATTGCGACTAAAGAGGATCCAGAGCGGTTAAAAAGACTTGCGAAAATTCTTAATCAAACTATTGAAGAAACTCATTGCGAAGGCTGTCGTTCTGAACATAGGACAGTTTATTGTAAGAACTGTACTATGATCGAGTGTGCCAGACGAAAGGGAATTGAGTTTTGCGGTGAATGTGAAGAATTTCCCTGTGAAGAAATTAAAACCTTCCAATCTCTTATGCCCCATAGACTTGATTTATGGCAATCACAAAAGAGGATTAAAGATGTAGGGTACGAACAATGGTCTAGGGAAATGGGTGAGCATTATTCCTGTCCGGAATGTCGTACGCTAAACTCTGCTTATGATATGGTCTGCCGCAAATGTGGAAATACCCCTAGTTGTTCCTATGTGGAGATGAACAAGGAAGCAATTCTAAACCATATTACCAAAGCTAAGAAGTCTTAGGGCATTTTTTCAGTTGTAGATAGAAATGTAAATTATTATCGTTACAGCTTGATATGTAGGGATAGTAATAGGTTTTTAGGCAGTCAAAGTAACCAATAGAAAGGATTAGTCTGAGGTAGCACTGTCCATGGTGTTACCTCAGATTATGTTTCAGGACCTCTTGACTCTCCCGTTACAGGAGTTAGTAGAATGAATTTGAAAGGAAAGGAGATGCTGGGATGTTCCGTATAGGAGAATTTTCTAAAATGTGCAAAACGACAATCAAAACATTACGCTATTATGATGAAATCGGGCTCTTGAAACCTGAAGAAACCGATAAATTTACAAGCTATCGTTTTTACACGACCAACCAGCTAGTAAAATTTCATCATGTACAATCCCTGCGGCAAATGGGGCTGTCCATTAATGAAATCAAGCAGATACTGTCAGGAATTAGCGCCAAAGCAATACTAGAAAGGCGCAAGTCTGAATTGGTTGCGGAAATATCTTTTGCACAAGAACAGCTCTCCCGAATTCAATTTATTTTACTAGGACGAGAGGAGCCGAATTTTATGAATTATCAAGCAATAATTAAGGAATTACAAGAGTGCATCGTTTATTCAAAGCGTATGACCGTGCCAAGCTATGATGCGTACTTCCAACTTATTCCTGTATTAGGCAAAAAGGTTACTCAAAAATATCCAGACATCAAGTGTATGGTGCCGGAATACTGCTTTATAGTTTATCTCGATGGAGAATATAAGGAAAGAGATTTTAATGTTGAATTCTGCGAAGCAATCGACCGGATGAAGCCAGATTTTGATGACATCAAATTCAAAAAGATCGAGTCCACCACCGCTGTGTCTGTTATGCATAAAGGTGCATATTCAGGATTGTCACAAGCGTATGCCTATGCTTTCAAGTGGATTGAAGAAAATGGTTACACCGTTGCAGACGCTCCGAGAGAAAGTTATATAGACGGTATCTGGAACAAGGAAAATGAAGAAGATTGGTTAACCGAGTTACAAGTTCCGATTGTCAAAAAATAGTTCGACATGGTAACATACGGGGGATTACAAGATGAGAGGTCGAATGAACGGCCTCTCATCTTGTTGTACATTCAGAGACAACATTCGAACAATTACATGTTAACCGCCTTAGTGTAGGTTGAATTCATGATAGACCTTCCTCATAGTAGCAAAATAAGGCAAGGAGGAATAAGCGTAAAATATTCCATTTAATGGATTATCTGAACCTTGTAAGGATTGTAACACAATAGATGAAGATGAAAACAGATTCAATAGGTAATATAAGCCAAAAGCAAGCAAATAAAGATTGCACAGTATGATGATTTTCGTTATAATCAAAGTAGTTGAATAAAAGAAGATAGAGGCGGGTCAAACAAGAGTAGCTAAGATGAGGTTGGAGAGATACCTATGATCCTTAGCGAAAGGGGATGGCTCCGAAGGGTGGATTTCTCTTAAAATCCATGCCTGGTTCGCGGATTAAGAGTCCTTGAACTGTCACCGTATTTGGTGAAGAGCTATCGTTTTGTGTGCATTATTTAATTTTTATTAATTTTGTTTTAAACAAGGCGTCAGCTTAATCTGCGCCTTGTTTTTGTGTTTTTGCAGCGATAAAACCCAACTGATATCTTAGACCCCGAATTAAACATGTAAACATAATAGAGTAATAAGAGGTAAGGAGTGGGAGTATGTCATTTGGAAAAATCTTAACTGCTATGGTCACGCCCATGAATGAGCGTTTAGAAGTCGATTATGAAGAAGCAAGGAATCTATCTTTACACTTAATTGAACATGGAAATGATGGTATTGTCGTCGCAGGGACAACAGGGGAGTCTCCGACAATTACTACTGAAGAAAAACTTGAATTATTTAAGGTGGTTAAAGAGACCGTTGGCTCAAGGGCAGTAGTAATTGCCGGAATAGGCTCAAATACAACTGATGGAAGTGTCGCATTAGCCAAAAAAGCTGCAGGAGTCGGAGTAGACGCTTTAATGGCGGTCGTACCCTATTACAACAAACCGTCACAAGAAGGTTTATATCAGCATTTCCGTACAATAGCTGATGCGACCCCGCTACCTATGATGCTTTACAATATCCCGGGAAGATGCTCTACTAATATGCTCCCGGAAACCGTGCTCAGACTTAGCGAAATCCCTAACATTACAGCGCTTAAGGAAGCCTGCGGAATGATGGATCAGGTCAGCGAACTAAAACGCATCCTCCCTGAGAACTTTGCTATCTATAGCGGTGATGATTCTTTAACTTTGCCGATGCTGGCTTTGGGCTGCACTGGTATCGTCAGTGTGGCTGGACATGTTATTGGTGACGAAATGAGAAGCATGGTGGATGCTTGGTTTGCGGGGGATACTCAAACGGCTTTGAAATGGCATTTGAAACTGCTTCCCATGTTCAAAGGAATGTTCGTCACTACTAATCCTGTACCGGTTAAATACCTGTTAAAGCATCATGGGATTAATGCTGGTGGTGTAAGACTTCCTTTGGTTGATGCTATAGAAAATGAAAAAACCTTCTTAGATGATTTATACCACCAGATTAAAGCTTAATTTAAGCATTAACAAACGGCCTCCCCTTTGTTAAATCAAACGAAGGAAGGGCCGTTTTCTTTTACTCGTGCTTCAACCTTCGCTGGTAGTACAAAAAGACCGGTAGTGGGATTACAATCCAACCAAAACTCTTAATCAGGCTATTTAAAGCACGCTCACGGGCTCGAACCTTTTCCTGACTAACAAGGCTTTCATAGTCTTTTTGTAATTCCTCTTCGCTTTTTACTTCGACTTTTGGTTGAGATTGTTTTGTATCAATATACTCTTTAGGCACAACATATCCTCTCTTAAAATCCTCATACGTCATATAGTAACTTGGTGGTGAAATCAAGTCAGCCACTGCCATAAAGGAAGCGACACTTCCCCCAATGGTCATCATCAAGGTGGCAAACAAAATAAGATACGTATAAACCGTCTTAATCATCTTTTTTCCCCCTTCATCTTGATTGACAGGATCTAAATTTTTCTGCCGTGAACGAACTGAAAGCATGACTGCAATTATAAGAAGTACCAAGATGAATAGAACGATTCCTACTATGCCTATAAATCCTACTGCCAATTCTTCTCGCCTCCTTTAAGCTATAATTGATGGAGATATCACTCCCATTACGTTCAGACGTAGAAATTGGTGTCTATCTGACAGTTAATTATAGCAGAAAAAAGAAGCCCTTACGCCAATAGCTTGATTTGCTTTTGAATAATTACAGGCCGAATTTCCATGTGATTAAACTATACTATCCTAACTATTTAATTCATACCTAGTTCCAAGTGATAAATGGTTATCTGAATGTGATTTTAAACTAAAAGCAGGCAAAATCTCCCCAATGATCTCACTGATATTATTATGTAATGCTTGTCTATACCAAAGCTTTAAGGAATTGAATTCAGTGGTGCTTAAAATCCCCAGCTCTCTTAGTACCTGTATAACGACCGGATAAACTGCCCGTTCATTTCCATCAACAATCTTGATGCATACACCCAGGTTGCCTTCCTTTATTCCAAGGCAATATACTGCTTCGCAGCCCACCTTTCCGATAAGTTTACCCTCAGTAACCCTCATCAGCTCTGTGCAGAATTTATAATCTCCTGCAATCATTTCGGGGAATTGTGTCATGGCATCGAACACGGTTTTGCAGGAATAACTATAAGGGCTTTTGGAATTTTGTGCATGGGCTACCAGTCTTGCATAAGATAGTGCAATTTTATTAATCGGCAGAATATATATGGGGGCACCACATCCGTCTGTACCAATAGGTATGGAATGTATATCTTCGTCAGTAAATTCAGCAATAGTCTTTAAAATCTCTTGCTGGATTGGGTTGCTCATTTTTTCATAATCATCCGTGCTATGTCCTCTGAATTTGGCTAAAGCCAGCATTGCTGAGTGTTTGCCCGAACAGCTGCAGTGAAAGACTGAGGGAGACTGTCCTTCTGATATAAGCCTTTTATTTTCTTCCTCGCTGTAGGGTGTCATAATACCGCAGTGAAGGTTTACTTCATTAAGACTTAATTTCCTTAAAATTTCCCCTACAGTTTCTTGATGAATTTTTTGTCCGCTATGGGAAGCGCATGTAATAGCAATTTCTTTTTTTGAAAAATTAAATGCTTTCGTAGCCCCCGATTGAATAAGAGGTATTACCTGAATTGGTTTTGCGGCGGAACGGAAGAATATCCTGGTATTATAATTACCGATGTTATACAGTACTTGTCCAGAAGAATCAACAACGCAAATATATCCATAGTGAATACTCTCTACATAACCATCTCTTGTGACAACAGCTAATGGCTCCATTATTTTCACCTTTAAAGTCAAATTTATCTCTTAATGGATATTCGTTTCCTTTTTATGTAGAATATATACTTCGTTTCCTTCTGTTACCGCCTTGTTTTGCTTTCATTAACCGTTGCTTTGTGTGTCCAAATGGAGTTCGGATGAATCAGGAAAATTAACTATTTTTGCAGGATATTTTTTAATCGTAAAGAATTATACATAAATAGAAAAGAACCATATTCTCGCTATGGTGAACGTTGATTTAGGAGGTATTACCTTGACAACTGCGCTGGTCAGCAACATCCAGAAGTATTCCATCCACGACGGCCCGGGTATTCGCAGCACGGTTTTTTTAAAGGGCTGCCCACTGCATTGCCCATGGTGTCATAACCCTGAAACTCAGGCTTTTCAGCCAGAGATTGTATGGCACCACGAGAAATGCCTAGGCTGCAAGTCTTGCGTTGAGGTCTGCCCCCATAAGGCACTGGAAGCTGCAGAACAGGGTATCGTCATTAATACTAAACATTGTAACTATTGCAACCAATGTGCTATCGCTTGCCCTACTCTTGCTCTGGAAATTTTGGGAAAGGAAATGACTGTAGAACAGGTTCTGACAGAGGTGGATAAAGACGCGGTCTTCTATGAGCAGAGTCGCGGCGGGGTGACACTAAGCGGTGGTGAACCCTTAAGCCACAAGGGGTTTGCGGTGGAATTCCTGAAACGGTGCAAGGAACAGGGCTATCATACCACCATCGATACCAGCGGCTTTGTGTCGAAGAGCGTCTTTGACGCCGTGCTGCCTTATGTGGATCTCTTTCTGTACGATATCAAACATTTGGAGGATGACGTACACCAAACGTACATAAAGGCACCGATTGAGCCCATTCTGCTCAATTTGCGTCACATTGTGGAGAAAGGAGCTCAGGTCTGGATTCGTGTACCCTTAGTGCCCACTGTTAACGATTCGCCTGAATTTATTCAAAGCCTTAGTGTTCTAATGCGGGATCTTGGTTTAAAAGAAATATATTTGCTCCCTTATCATAAAATGGCAGAGGCCAAATATCATCGTTTACATTTGCCCTATATTATTTCGCACATTAATGAGCCTACGGCAGAGCATATGCAGGAACTGGCTGCAATCCTGTCGCAACAGGGCTTGAATGTTCATATAGGAGGTTAGATATAATGACTACCGAAAACATGAAGGTTCTAGGCATGAATAAACGTATTCAAAAACTACGTCAAGAGAGCGTCAGTACCGTGCCAAGCATCTCCATCGAGCGTGCCGTTTTAATGACGGAAGCATATCAGAACTATCAGGGTAAGGTCTCCATTCCAGTGCTTCGGGCACTGTCCTTTAAACATCTTTGCGAGAACAAGACCGTAGTCATTCTAGATGGGGAATTAATCGTGGGCGAACGCGGCCCTAAACCCCAGTCTTCGCCCACATATCCCGAATTGTGCTGCCATAGTGTTGAAGATCTTGAGATCATGGATCAACGCGAAAAAATATTTTTTAAGGTCAGTGACGAGATCAAGAAGATTCAAGAAGAGACTATTATCCCCTTCTGGAAGGGGAAAGCCATTCGTGACCTGATTATGGATCAGATGACCCAAGAATGGCATGATTGCTATGAAGCTGGTATCTTCACCGAATTCATGGAACAGCGTTCCCCCGGCCACACCGTTTGTGACGACAAAATTTATCACAAAGGAATGCTGGATTTCAAAGCCGAGATCAAGGAACAACTTGATCAACTGGACTTTGTCAACGACTTTGAAGCCTACGATAAGCAAGAAGAACTGAAAGCCATGGACATTGCCTGCGACGCCCTTATGATCTTTGCCGAGCGCTATGCGAAGAGGGCCCGTGAAATAGCTGCCGAATGCCAAGATGAGAAACGGAAAGCAGAGCTGATCCGGATCGCAGAGAACTGCGAATGGGTTCCGGCCCACGCGCCCCGTACCTTTCATGAAGCATTACAGATGTACTGGTTCGTTCATCTGGGCGTAATTACAGAACTGAACACCTGGGATTCTTTCAGCCCAGGCCATCTAGACCAGCATCTTAATCCCTTTTATCAGAAAGAGATGGCAGCCGGTACTCTCTCAAGGGAAAGTGCCCTGGAGCTGCTTGAAAGTTTTTGGGTAAAATTCAACAACCAGCCTGCTCCGCCTAAGGTTGGTATAACCCTGAAGGAAAGCGCCACATACACCGATTTTTGCAACATCAATATCGGCGGAATGAAAGCCGATGGTACCGACGGTGTGTCCGATGTCTCCTATCTCCTGCTGGACGTGATCGAGGATATGCGTATCCTGCAACCCTCCACCAACGTACAGATCAGTAAAAGGAATCCTGACAAATTTGTCCTTGAAGCCTGCAGGGTCATTCGCGAGGGCATGGGCTTCCCATCTGTGTTCAATCATGACGCAGTGGTAAAGGAACTTCTTCGCCAGGGCAAGAGCTTGGAAGACGCCCGCAAAGGGGGAACCTCCGGCTGTGTGGAGGTAGGTGCTTTTGGGAAGGAAGCCTACATTCTTACTGGTTACTTTAATATGGTGAAGGTACTGGAGATTACCTTGCACAATGGCCTTGATCCCCGTACCGGCAAAAAGATTGGTCTGGAGACAGGGGATCCACGAAATTTCCAAAGCATAGATGACCTTATGGAAGCCTTTAGGAAACAGACTGCCTACTTCATCGAAGTCGATATCCGCGGTAACAATGTTATCGAAAAACTATATGCCGAATATATGCCTTCACCCTTCATGAGTGTTATCACTGAAGACTGCATCACCAAGGGCAAGGACTATAATGCCGGCGGTGCTCGCTACAATAGCCGCTACATTCAGTTTGTGGGCCTGGGCTCAATTACTGACTGCCTAAGTTCCATCAAGAAGCACATTTTTGATGATCGGACATTGAACATGGATAAGTTGCTGGACGTCCTGGACTCAGACTTTGAAGGTTTCGAAAAAGAACGCCAGATCTTCCTGAACAAGACCCCCAAATACGGCAACGACGACGACCAGGCAGACAGCATCATCATGGATGTTTTCGAGATCATCTACAGTCTGGTCAATGGAAGACCAACCCCCATCGGTGGTCAGTATCGGGTGGAAATGCTGCCCACGACTTGCCACGTATATTTCGGATCAGTTATCGGTGCCACTCCAGACGGCCGTAAAGCCGGTGTGGCCCTTTCCGAAGGCATCTCTCCGGTGCAGGGCGCAGACAAATGCGGCCCCACCGCGGTTATAAAGTCGGCTGCTAAGCTGGACCAGCTCCGAACCGGCGGCGCGCTGCTCAACCAAAAATTCACCCCCGCGGTCCTAGAAGGGGAAAGAGGTCTGGAATGCCTGAAGGATCTGATTAGAGCTTACTTCCGTATGGACGGCCATCACATTCAGTTTAATGTTGTGGACAGCAATATGCTTCGGGATGCCCAGCATCATCCAGAGAATTATAATGACCTCATCATCCGTGTGGCAGGTTACAGTGATTACTTCAATAACCTCACCGAAGAGCTGCAGAATGAGATTATTCTCCGTACTGAACAACAGGAGTTTTGATAGAAAAGGACTGATCTGGAGGACTTTTCTGGTATCAAAGGCGTATAGCGGACGCTGAAACTGCTCTTTGGCCTTTTTGCCCCATTGTTGGGATATTATTGTCATTATTATGGGGTTTACATGTATAGCATTTTTAATGAATGCCTATAATGTTAGTAAACATAAAGGTGTCTAAAGAGGAGATTAATATGACAGAAAATAGTTTTATCCAAAAAGTTATAGATAGTTACTTTGAAGAGTTAACGATTGAACTCGATGAATTAAAGAAGATGCTGAAAGAAGTTATGCCTGTGGAAGGCTATGTGGATTCTGAAATGTTCGAAGAGGATGGAGTCATGACCTTTGTCCTTAAGGACTACTATAATGAAGATAAATGGGATGCAGCAGATTTGCTTTGTAAGTTAAAAATCAATTCTGAAGGAATCATTCAAGTTGTAGAACACGATATTCCCCAGTTCTTTAACGATATAAATAAAAAAATAGTTCTATTTCTCTCAGGTCTTGTTGGGAAAACGTTAAATTATAAAGTGAAGGATGACGACATAGACCCACTTGATCCGGTGGTTGATTATTTGTATGACGAAACGAAAGGTTTATGATAGTTTAAATTCTCGTTTATATCTCCGTTCCGTTCATTAAACCAACTTAGCTGTATAGAGGCAAAAAATAACCATTCATCAAGGAAAGTATATTATTATAATGATGGTCTCCCTAGCCTTTCTAATTCAAGGTCAAGCAGCAGCAGGATTCATTAAATTGAACGAAAAATATTTTATGCTAAGAACAAAGAGAAATCTCTAAACAATAGGCAAATCCTGTTATTTCTTCAAGTTTTCCGGACGGATCAGTCAGGAACAAATAAGAGGCCAAGTTTTGGCCTCTTATTTGTATAGTTAAAATTCACAACGCTGTAACAACTTCCTCAGACGATGAATTAAAATGTCAGGAAAAATGAGATATATCATTGAGTAACTTTAATAATACTCGCCCTCTGAAGTTCACCCGGGAATTTTACGACGACCTAGAGGCCGCATGATGTATTCAAACTCTGCCGGCCGGATAGGGCGGAGATAGCGATGATCCACGGTGACGCCGACGAAAGCGCCTCGGTGGTGGACGCTCGGCGCTTTGCACAGCAGTTGGGAGCGAGATTGACTGAAGTCAAAGGCGCAGCTCACCGTATTTTGATTCCAGGCGGATTGGAGCAGGTAATCAGAAATGCTCATTGTAGATGATGAGACAAGTTTTGCAGTGATAAGGTAATCATTCTCGAGGGAAATCCAAGAGTATGGTTTTTACCAGGTCATCTGACGAACAACCTGACCCCATATAAGCTCAGGCCTATCCCCAAAATCTTACGCGCATAAGATTTTGGGGATAGGCCGTTTACTTTAATATGGACCAGGTGCTTTTGTCTATCATCAATACCCATACACATAAAACCTCTTAAATAACACAAGATACCCATAAAGTTCGATTTGTAAGGAGTGATATCGTATGGAAGCCGTAAACAACGAAGAGAATAGAGATAAACCAGGATCCGAGTTAGGGTATGAGTCTATAAAACAATTGATTAAAGATGGTAATAAAACTATTGCAAATCTACCCGAACGGGAAGTTGAACCTGCACAAGATAACCTTTTTCTTAAGTTATCAGGTGGAAATATTATAAGTGAACAGGAGTTCATAGAAAGATCACTTAAGGAAAATCAGTTTTGGATGCGCATTATGATGGAGCATGCTTTTGCTTTAAGAATTCCTCTGCCTAATGAAGCTACCAAGTATATTAAGAAATCAGAGGACTTCCAAAAGTCCTTTGAAAAACAGTTACATAAGGCCCTACATGAAACGGCTAAAGAATTTAAGGCGGTTAAGAAATTAAATGAGGAAAGTATAAATCTCTTATACGAAGCCGCAGAGTTCAAAGAGAAAGTCTTTAAGGACAATGTTGAAGGCAAATATCGTGGGCTTTTTTGGACCATGGAGGCTGAACACATTAGAAGAGAACCTTTATATGTCATTAAAACACTTCAACGACTTAACAAGCGAATCGAACGGCCGTTGCGTGAAGATATCATTGAGGAAAATGAATTTTTCCTAAAGATTATGGCAGAGCATGGCGCCTTCTTATCGCATTTTTTGGATATGAATGAAGACGAGTTAATCGAATTAGCAAGGCTTTTTACTACGAAATTCAAATTGCTCACTCTCCAAGCACGTAATATTGAGATCGAACCTCCGACTAAGACTGCAATTTTATCCCACTTAACAATATTCCGAGGCGCAACTATTACACTTCATGATTTTTTAGTTGAAGTAAGTAGACTGGCAGGGACCGGGGAAATCCGTGGTGTTATGGACCCAAACCTGTTAGGCCATGTAACAAGAGAGGCAGCAAAATATCTTTCGGTTCTAGATAGACTTGAAGCACGTGTAAAACAACAGCACTAAATAGTTTTTTAGAGTTTATAATATGGGCTAAGGAGCGATGCAGGATGAGCAGATTTGTTGTATCTCATTTTCTACGGGGAGTAGATTTGGATGAATGGGATGTTGGATCAATGACTAAAGAAGTTAATGCTGAATCTACCATTAATTCCTCAGTCTGGAGGACAAACCAAGAAGTTATTCCCTTAAGCGATTCCGAGTTTGTAGAAAGATCCCTTGAGGAAAATCAATTTTGGTTACGTATCATGATGGAACATGCAATGTTTTTAAGAAATGGATTTCCACCGGATGCTCAGGAACTAATAAGTCAAGCATTGCATTTCGAGGAAGCCTTTGAAAAACAATTAGAAAGATCCTTTGAGACTCCTTCAAATCCAAGAGAAGTTCAAAAGTTAAATGAGGATAGTCTGGATCTAACAAGAAAGATTATTATGTATAAACAAAAGGTTCTAGACGATGCTCTAGTCGGAATTGTCCGTGGGTTTAACTTCCCTTTATTACTTGATCACGTAAGAAGGGAAGCAATGTACTTTTTGAAGACACTTGAACGAATCAACAGCCGAAACGAACGACCAGTTGACGACGATATTGTTAAGGAAAACATTTTCTTCTTAGAGATTATGTCTGATCACGCCAGGTTTATGGCTCACCTGCTTGATCCTACTGAAAAAGAACTCATTCGCCAGGCAGCTGCGTTTGGTCAGGAGTTTGATGTTCTATTAAGTCAAGCAAAAAGTATTCACTTTGAACCAAGGTCGGATAAAATACTACGAACTCACCTAACAGTATTTAAAGGTTCAACCCTGCATCTAAGATCCTTTAAAGAACAGGCAACAAAGTTGGTTCAAATGTCCCAAATTAAAAGCATTATTAATCCCCAACTTGCATCTCATGTAACAAGAGAGGCAGGAAAGTTTCTCTCTATTATCGATAGACTCGAAGACAGATTAGAATCTGATAAGCAAAATAAACATTCCAAGGAGGGTTTACATCATTAGATTAGGGCCTTTTCTATTAAAAAAACGGAATAAGATAATCGTTCGAAGTGAATATTAAGGTAGTGAAAAATTCGACTAGGAGGCAAAAACAAATGGAAAATCAAAGACTAGCTGCCCACGAAACCCTTGATTTACACGAGATCCTTAGCTTTAAGAATGTTTGCTGCACAAAGTCAACGACGTTTCAGGCTCTTGTTTCTGACAGTGAACTAACCTCTATCTTACGGGATGACGTTGAAACTAGTAAAGCTCATATTCAAGAGTTAAAACAAATCTTATCGGGTGTTACTACATTACAATAGGGAGGGTGCTAATATGAATAGCATAGTCGAGAATCTTACTGGTATGAATAAAATAACTGATCAAGTTATTGCTTCTGACTTTTTAATTGGGGCAAAAACAGCCGTTAAAGATTGCGCAACCGCTCTAACTGAAGCATCAACTCCAGAAGTCCGAGATCTATTAAAACGTATGTTAGATGATTCTATAAAGAATCATGAACGCATTTCAAGCTATATGGGTTCTAAGGGTTGGTACAATGCATATAATATGCAACGTCAAATCCAAATAGACTTACAAAATGCAGATACAGCTTTAAATTTAGAATCATCTATGTAAGTTATACGTTTTGGGGAAGAGGGATTTATCCCTCTTTTTTTAGTCCGGAAAAGTTAAAGAGGGAGAGCCCTTATTAAAAACCATACCCCGTACGGATTGAATTTAGATGTTTGACCAGTTGGGATAGCGGGGGGCAGATCCCGCCGGAGATTGGTGATAGTTCATTTGGAATGTTGGTAGTATTTTGGAGGTGGGAGAAGTTCACAAGGTTACAGTCAAACTCTGCCGGCCGGATAGGGCGGAGATAGCGGAGATAGCGATGATCCACGGTGACGCCGACGAAAGCGCCTCGGTGGTGGACGCTCGGCGCTTTGCACAGCAGTTGGGAGCGAGATTGACTGAAGTCAAAGGCGCAGCTCACCGTATTATGATTCCCGGAGGATTGGATTTAACGTGCAACATACAATTAATTTCTAAATCGAACTTTCATTCCTAGACTCATTCAATTGATTTTACAACGGCATCCTGAGCAAGCTGCTTTGCCTGATGGGCATAATCTATGGCTTTACCTAGATTGTTCAACGATTCTGTAGGGTTGTGGAAGCCATAACCATTAGTAACCATGACATAGTCTAAATACCACTGACCCTTGCGATGCATTTCTTGAGCTTGGGCAAGTATTTCGGTATTAACTCCCTTCGTCTCACGAGCTAGTTTCAAGGAATTAATTGCCTCTACCATAGCTTTTCGAGCCAGATCCTGAACTTCCTTGGTTTTTTCCTGGGTATCTTTAACCCTTGCGGTTAGCCATTCGCTGCCTTCTCTGTGACAGACTGCGCAACTTTCATCAATTGTCTTCAACGGACTCGTCCAATTATGGGAACTAACTTTTGTATTACCGATTTTGACGTAAGGCATATGACAATCGGCACAAGCTAGGCCAGCAGTCTGATGCGTACTACCCATGAAAATCTCATATTCTGCATGTCGTGCTTTTACAAGTCCTGTACCAGCATCGGGATGTTTCCATTCGGAAAACTTATCATCATCAAAATAGGATAAAATTTGATCTGCTTTGATTCCGTTATCCCAAGGAAACGTCACGATTTTAGACTGAGGTTTAAAATAATAGGTTACGTGACATTGTGCACACACAAGTGAACGCATCTCCTGTCGTGTAGCCTTAGTAATATCTTTCCCTTGTCTTTCAAAGGCTTGGATTAGGGCTGGCTGAGTAATTTTTAGCTCCATGGTTTTGGGGTCATGGCAATTCAAACAAGCAATGGGATCTTCTAACTGAGAGTTAATCTCATCAAAGGACATTGTATAATACTGATCACCATACTTTTCGATCAATCCTGGAATCTGTGAGGATTTGCAGGTATTACAGGCTGCACCAGTCTTGTATCTTGAAGGATCGACTTCCCTAATATCATCTAACGTATAGACATGCCCTCTTGGCTCGTTAAATTCATTGGCATAACCCAAGCCAGCATAAAGAGATTCCATATAAGGTTTTGTGTCAAAATGCGAAGGCTTTTCTGTATTGTTAAGATTTTCTTGATATGTCTGATAATGCAGCGGATAAAACTTCCCCCATACAGCGGGATCGGTCTCATTAGCGGCAATTTCTCCTAACTGTTCTTTTTTAAGATCTTGATTATGAGATACGAAGAAAAATGTCCCAGCGAACATTACCGTCCCAATAATAATAGTAGTAAGCACAGCAATCCCAATGTGGTTTCTTGAATAGGCTTTATTCTCCAACGTTTTTCCCTCCTTACTTATTTCTGATGAGGAGTACTACGATGACAATCAAAGCAATACTTTCCTCCATTCTCGCTTGTATCCCCGACAGCCTGAAGGAGTTCACTATGGCAACGCAAACAATTAGCCTGCACAATATTCCGGCCAATAGGACTAATCCGGATTTCGTAAGGGTCTTTATTTGCAAGTACGGAAATGATATCTTTGGTTCCCGTGTATGCCTTGTACATTGCACCGGGAACTAAACTATGGGGAATATGACAATCACCACAATTAGCTCCTAATCGATGAGCAGAATGTAGAAACGTATCAACCTGTTCATCCATTACATGACATTGCCCACAAAACTCGGAACGATCTAAACCAAGTGCAGGTAATTTTGTCAATAGGATTAGGCAAAAACAAAGCGAAAGAGCACCGCTAATAATCAAAAGTTTTTTCTTCCTCGACAATTCCGAGACCGCCTCCCTTCTCATCGGTGCTTTCTAAAAACTATCATAAGTAATTCATCCGTGAAGCTAACAAGTCGCTTCGAGAGGGTATGGTAAATTTTATGTAATTGATACTCTATTCTAGATTTATCGATTAAATCCTTCAAAAATTAACGATAAAATCTCACAAGCATTGTTGAAACCAATTTGATGCCATGGAAAGATGCGCTATTCAAGGAACCGTCGAGTTCAACTTTTAATCATAGGTAATTTAAATATGACTTGATGGTGTCATGTTATAAGGGTATATTGAAATAGGGTGATTAAATGCAAATCAACCGACTATTCGAAATCGTATATATCCTGCTTGATAAAAAAGCAGTAACGGCTAAGGAGCTGGCAGAACGATTTGAGGTTTCAACAAGAACTATTTACCGGGATATTGAAACGTTGTCTTCTTCAGGAATTCCTGTTTATATGAGCAAAGGAAAGGGCGGTGGTATTTCACTGCTGCCTGATTTTGTGCTGAATAAAGCTGTAATAACGGATGAAGAAAGAGACGATATTTTATCTTCGTTAAAAGCTGTAAAGGCTGTTAATCTCAGCAAAACAGATACCGCGCTTAAAAAGCTCAGCAGCCTGTTTGGTGAATCAAATACAGATTGGATTGAAGTGGATTTTTCATCTTGGTCTAATGCACAGAACGAAACTGTAACATTCAATACACTTAAATCTGTAATATTAGGCAAGAGAATCGTTTCTTTTGCCTATGCCAGTGCCAAAGGACAGCAGACAGCCCGTGAAGTAGAACCTTTAAAACTTTGCTTCAAAAGTGGGGCATGGTATTTATATGGATATTGTAAGTCACGATGTGATTTCCGTTTCTTTAAGTTAAGGCGAATCAGGGAGCTTTGTGTATCAGAGCAAACTTTTCAGAGGAAATCTCCTAACCAAATTCTTTCTAACGAGAACGTGTTTAAAGAAGAATATATTAAACTAAAGCTAAAGCTGTCTGCGGAGGTTGCTTATCGGGTATATGATGAATTCGATAGCTATGATCAACAAGCGGACGGAAGTTTCATTGCGGATATTAACTATCCAAAGGGTGAATGGTTAGTTTACTACATCACAACCTTCGGTAGGCATTGTGAAGTTTTGGAACCGCTGGACGTGAGAAATGATGTCCAAGCGGAACTGCAGAACACTTTGAAACTGTATCTTTAATATGACATACAGCTGTCGTATTTGACAAAGTATAATAGCCTTATCAAAGAGAGGGAGGTTATTATTATGAATTATCAAATCGTAAATTTTGAGCAAAAAACAATCGTCGGTGTTAGTGCAATTACCGGCAATGCTGATCCTAAAATGGGTACAATTATCGGTGGACTTTAGGAAACGTTATATCACGGTGGTGTAAATGCCGCAATCAAAAATAAGCTTAACGAGTATGCCATCGGGCTTTATTCTGATTACTCAGATGACCAATACTGCGTTACTGCCGGCAATGAGGTTTCTAAAGCGGAAAATGATGAACTGACTGTAAAAATAATTCCTGCAGGAAGGTATGCGAAGTTCTCTGTACACGGGCATATGGAAAAAGCAGTTGCCGAGGCTTGGGGAGAAATCTGGAAAATGGACTTAAACAGAAGCTTTACCGGAGATTTTGAAGAATATCTTAATAGTGATTGGGAGAATGCAGATATTGATATTTTCATTGCCTTAAAATAACCAGCTTAGTGTTTCCGATTACTGGTAATATGCTGCCCCTAACGTTGTTTCCTTTAAATGTTAAACCTTAGTTAGTTCTATTCAGCTTTAAAACATGGAAAGACCATGATTAAAATACTTCATTAAGAGAATGAAGGAGGCTGTCATGAAAAAAGAAACCATCCGAGGATTAAACGGTTATGATATCCCATGCGTGAACAATTTGAGCGGTGACGAGAGGAGGATCGTCATCATTAGCCATGGACTCGGCAGCAGCAAGGAAAGTCCGACGGCTAAGTCTATGGCGTCAGCACTGACGGAACACGGTATTGGGACTTACAGCTTTGATTTTCCCGCCCATGGTGACAGCCCGGTAGACGGCGAGAAGTTTAGGATATCCAACTGTCTAAACGACCTTACTGCGGTGGAAGCCCATGTGCGTGAGCTCAGGCTCGGGGCGGAGATCGCCTACTTCTCGTCCAGCTTTGGCGCGTACATTAATCTGATTTATCTGGCGACGCGCACCCACGCAGGCATGAAATCTTTTTTACGCTGTGCGGCAGTGGATATGCCGGGGCTGTTTAGGAACATTACTTCCCAGGAGCAATACACTCAGCTAAGGGAGCAGGGCTACATTATGCCGGATTTTGATTACATCCGCCCTCTGAAGTTCACCCGGGAATTTTACGACGACCTAGAGGCGCATGATGTATTCAAACTCTGCCGGCCAGATATGGCGGAGATAGCGATGATCCACGGTGACGCCGACGAGACCGCCTCGGTGGTAGACGCTCGGCGCTTTGCAAAGCAGTTCGGAGCGAGATTGACTGAGGTCAAAGGTGCAGATCACCGTATTATGACACCGGGCGGATTGGATCGGGTAATTAAGACTGCGGTGCAGTTTTTCAAAGAAAATTAATATATTATCAAACCCTGCAATTGTCAACACTGTACTAGGCTCAATCAATGTGACCGGAAGGCTGCCCTTGAGATTGGTATCGGAGTAGCTGAACGACTCAAGAAATTCGGGGTGAAGACTGTTGTTGATGCAACAACTAATGAGTGTGGCAGAAACCCGCTTTGAAGAAGAGTCCGCCCCGGCGTATTCTAGGTCTAAAGATGCATTAAAAGAAAAACAGCTAGGGTTTGGTTTGTAATAATTCTAGTACATTTTCCTAGTAATTTTAAATTTTTATGTAAAAATAATGTTACAGTTTTGATTAAATAAGAAACCTTAGTGTAGTAAATTCTGACAAGTATAGACTCTTATAATGATATTTAACACCAAAATGCCGCTGAACAGGCATTTTGGTGTTGTTTTTGTTTTGGCATGCTTTTTGCAATTTATAATGGTATCAAAGATGAAAGGAGTTTTTACGAAACGGTTCCTTCCCGTATTGGCAAGTGCCAATATGATTTATGGACCCGGTATGTTGTATTGAGGGTTAGATCAAATCCGACCTCGGTTAATCCATGATCCACTTCAATTGGGTGTTGCGACAATGATCTCTGAAATCCTTAAAGGAATTAAGGAAAAGGGTTAGATCGAGTTGAAATAAATTTCTTTCGGAGGTGGGAAGGTGATACAAGTAAATATTACTTCTGAAAATGAATTACAATGGATTGAGAACCTAGCGGAGTGGAATCTGTTGAAAAAAATGCTCAGTTCGTTTTCGAAATCTACCGGGCTGAAGGCTATCATCGTTGACACTCAAGGGAATACCCTTATTAATTCTACGGATCATGAGATTAAAGATTCTAACTTTTGTCGAAAGATTAGAGAGGATAATATAGGAATAAAAAAGTGTACGAGGTCTTATGCCCGCGCCTGTACAGAGGCTGATAAATATGGTGAACCTTATATTTTTAGATGTCATGCAGGTTTGCTAATGTGGGCCGTGCCCATCGTCTTAAATGAATATAGTTTTTCTATCATCTGTAAAAGTGTCGATTCTTTCGCGGTTAAATGGGCGTCGACCCAATTAGAGATTATGTCTAGTGATAAACTTCAGGCGGCGGCTGATCTTTTATTTATTATGTCGAATCAAATATTGAAAAATGGTACAAAGGTTTTAACGCAAAGCAGGGACTGCACAGATCAGCAGGCGAGACTGGCTGAAGAAATACAGGCTTGCGAACGTCCCAAAGTTGCTATGCGAATAATTGAGTCAAGAGCAGTGAGTATTAACTCTTTGGATAAAGAATATGAGCTTAAAACGATGGTGCGAAATGGTGAAAAGCGAGCAGCTCAGCAGCTTCTCGAACAATTATTATCTGATATCACAGAAGTTAAGCATGAACACTTCGATGCTTTTAAAACCAGAGTTATGGAACTAGTCATTATTATCTCAAGAGCCGCTGTAAACAGAGGAGCCGATTTAAATGTGATCTTGCAGCATAATTTTTTATTTTATAAAGAGTTGCTTGAAATAACAACACCTGAAGAAATTTGCGCCCGGACTAAAGATATGCTGGAAAACTATATGAATCTGCCTGATCTTAGAAAATATCAAAGAAATTTCAAAGCAATTCAGAAAGCAGCAGAGTTTGTAAGAATTAATTACCGTAAAAAGATAACCATTGAAGACATAGCCCAAGCAGTTTATCTCAGTCCCTGTTATATAAGTCGAATTTTTAAACAGAATCTTGGCTGTACAATATCGGAATATATTACTCAGGTACGACTAGAAAACGCTAAATTGATGTTAAAGAATTGTCAATACAATATTATACAGGTTGCTAAAAAGAACGGTTTTGAAGATCCCACTTATTTCGCAAGAGTTTTCAAAAAAATTGAGGGAATTGCTCCAAGTAGATACAGACAATACACTTTATAACCTACTGTAATTATATCCATAAAAGAAACGATTTGATTAACAATTACTGCAAAGTGCTTGATGACGAAGAGGGTGTTGATATGCGGGTTGCAATAGTAGGTGGAAAACTGCAGGGAGTTGAGGCAACTTATCTGGCAAAGAAAGCCGGATGGGAAGTTCTCCTAATTGATAAAAAATCGGAGGTTCCTGCGGCGGTGCTTTGTAATGAATTTTATTTGCTCGACGTTACAAAAATTTTGGAGTGTATACCGATACTTAAAGGTATTGATCTAATTATTCCTGCTCTTGAAAATCAAGAAGCAATAGATTGTCTGGTACGAAGTGCAAGACTTACCAAGACTCCTTTATTATTTGATAAGGATGCTTATGCTATTTCTTCTTCAAAAATTGACTCTAACAGATTGTTTGCTAAAATTGGAGTCCCTGCTCCACTACCGTGGCCGGAATGTGGTTTTCCAATCATTTTGAAACCTTCAGGTGCTAGTGGGAGCGAAGGGGTTAACAAAATTAATAATCCTCAAGAGTTCGAGGAATTATTTGAAAATGGTTTGAAGGATTGGGTATTAGAGGAGTATTTGGATGGGCCATCTTATTCGTTGGAAGTCATAGGATTTTCAGGTGTTTATAAAGTTCTTCAAGTCACGGAATTACACATGGACAAAAACTATGATTGTAAACGTGTGGTGGGTTCAGCTGTTTTACCGGAAGAGCTTAGAGCAGAATTTGAATCGATCGCACTAAGGTTAGCCCGAAATCTGAATCTTGAAGGAATTATGGACGTTGAAACTATTCTTCATCAAGGAAAGTTAAAGGTTCTTGAAATCGACGCTCGTCTGCCTAGCCAAACCCCAATCTCAGTGTATCATACCACAGGGATCAATATGCTGGAGATCATTGGTAACGCATTTGTACAAGGTGAGCCATGGCAAGAGTTTGATGTATTCGTGAAAAGAAGCGTGATTTTCGAACACATCCATATAATAAATGATAGACTTGAGATCTGCGGCGAACACATTATGGCTGAAGCTGGTCCGCTATATTTATATCCGGATTTTTATGGAGCAGATGAAGCAATCTCGAACTATACTCTAGGTAAAACGGATTGGGTGGCTGCACTGATTATCACCGGGGTGAATATCCAAGAGGCTTGGTTAAAAAGAGACATGATCATCCAGTCGATTAAAGACGAGTGGGGGATAGAGAAATACTCAGAATGTAGAAATACAACTTGCTGAGTATGCCCCTGGCTGGGCCGCTTTATTTACGCGGGAAGCAGAAAGGATTAAAGTGGCCCTGGATAGTTAGCTTGCACAAAATTGGAATTAATGGTAATCTAAAATCAACATGGGGGGTAGATCGAATCGATCACACGGACTCTAAATTCGTGCAGACGGGTGAAACTCCCGTACTCCTCGCCATTTTTATGTCTAAGGGTTTTGACAGGAGGTTCATCTCTTGAGTATTTCATGGTCAACGGTTCAATTGCAACGATTAAAAGAACTTAACGCGTCGTCTGAACAACTGGATATGAACTTTACTGAAACATCAAGCCGCGACCGTGCATTCCAAGCTGTCGAACATAGCTTAGTTAAGCAGGGGAAATTACGGCTTAAAAAATTACGTGATGAGAAGCGCCGGCCGGCCTTACCTGAACTAGAAGACAGACTGGCGGAGGCATTATGCCAGCAAGGATTTGTTCAGGTTGTTACACCGACAATTATTTCGAAGACTTCATTAGCGAAAATGACCATTTCAGACGATCACCCGCTATTTTCTCAAGTCTTTTGGTTAGATGCTAAACGATGCCTGCGGCCTATGTTGGCTCCGAATCTTTATACACTGTGGCGGGAACTCGTACGCCTTTGGGATAAACCGATTCGGATATTTGAAATCGGCACCTGCTATCGGAAAGAGTCACAGGGGGCGCAGCATTTGAATGAATTTACGATGCTTAACCTGACAGAACTGGGTACCCCCCTTGAAGAGAGGCATCAACGGCTTGAAGAAATGGCTCGCTGGGTTATGGAGGCTGCAGGAATTGAAGGTTATGGGCTTCTTACCGAATCGTCTGTGGTCTATGGAGATACTGTAGATGTGATGAAAGGTGATCTTGAGCTGGGATCAGGTGCTATGGGGCCTCATTTTTTGGACGAGAAATGGGGAATTTTTGATCCTTGGGTCGGCATAGGTTTTGGATTGGAAAGGCTTCTTATGATTCGGGAAGGTGCACAGAATGTTCAGAGCATGGCCAGAAGCTTAACCTATCTGGATGGAGTAAGGTTAAATATAAAATAACTATGAAAAAATCAAGACTAGTTTCATAGGATAAAAATGAAAGCTATGACTTCGCCAGTTAAAGTCATAGCTTTGTTAATAAGTCAATTAAAGGTGTAATTGTTTTTTTCTATGTAAAAAACAGTTACACCTGTTTTTTAAGAGGACATCATCGGAACTGTAATCATGAAATTACAGTTCCGATGATGTCCTCTTAATTATTATACCGGCTAAACATTGAAGTCCCTTCTATATCTGGTTTTTCTGAATTTTTTATAAGCTTGGCATTAATATTGCTTATTTTTAACAGTGTGAACAAAGTAGAAAAGAAAAGGAGGGAATAAACATTTTCTATTAAGTCAGAAGAACTTAGGGTTAAAAGTAAAGGACAATAGGAGGTAATATTTTATGGCGGGCTATGAAGATTTAGCAAAAGCAGTATTAAAGGGTGAGGATGATCAAGTAAAATCTCTAACTCAAAGTTTAATTGATAGCGGGAAGGATTTTTTAGAAATTATCAATATGGGTCTGATTGCTGGTATGGACGTAGTTGGAGCACGATTTAAAAAGGGCGAAATGTTTGTTCCCGAAGTACTTATGGCAGCTAGAGCGATGTCAGAAGGTATTAATCTGGTTAAACCCCATATAGCTGAAAAAGATATTCCCTCATTAGGCAAAGTGCTGGTTGGTACAGTTAAAGGTGACCTTCATGATATCGGAAAAAATTTGTTAGCTATGATGATGGAGGGTGCCGGTTTTACAGTCGTCAATTTAGGCGTCGATATTTCACCGGAAAAGTTCGTAGAAGCAGCTAAGGAACAAAAAGCTGATATGATCGCTATGTCTGCTCTGCTGACCACTACTATGCCAGCAATGAAAGATACTATCGAGCTATTTAAGGAAGAGGGCATAAGGGATAAGGTACGCATTATTATTGGTGGGGCACCCATTTCTCAGGAATATGCCAATGAAATTGGTGCCGACGGTTTTGCACCGGATGCCGCTACTGCTTGCGATCTTGCTAAAGGCTTACTGGCCAAGTAACCTATCCGACTAGGGTTTGGCTTCAATAAATGTTCTTAGAAAGGTGGAGTAAAAGGTGACCATAAGAAATCCTTGGTCTGATAATCCTAAAAAACATGGTTTTAGTCTGAGTATGTTCACTGATGCTGAATTAAGACAAATTCATTATTCAACTCTGGAAATCCTTTGGCAGGAAGGGGTCCATATCACTTCTAAAGAGGCTCTCGATCTTTTCCAAGATGCCGGGGCTATGGTAGACCGCAGTGAATCCGTTGTACGCATTCCTGCGCACCTTGTGGAAGATGCTATTAGGTCTGCTCCGAGCACCATTACCCTTGCCGGTCGTAATCCCAAAAACGATTGCGTATTAGAGGGCAGCCGGGTAAGCTTCACCACTTTTGGCGCGGGAGTAAAAATTATTGACCCTGTAACAGGAGTATTAAGAAATACAACCAAGGCTGACGTTGCCGGAACAGCTCTAGTTGCCGATTATCTGGATGGAGTTGACGTTTATTCTCATGCGGTTTCAGCCAGGGATTGCCCTAAAGTATCCGTTGATCTGCATGAAGCTGAAGCTTTTTTGAGCAATACTAGTAAACATGCTATGCATATTGACCTTACCTCTGGTGATCATGCCAAAAAATATCTTGAAATGGGTGCAATTATTGCAGGTGGTTGGGATAATCTCAGGAAGCGGCCTGTTTTATCAGCCCTAACCTGTCCGCAAAGTCCACTCCAGCTTCATAAAGAGTGCTGTGATATTATCATGGAATTTGCCCGGGCAGGTGTACCTTGCAATATATTGTCAATGGCTATGTCTGGGGCCACCACACCAGTAACCATTGCCGGTACCCTAGTTGTGCACAATGCCGAAGTTCTCGCAGGGATTACCTTATCCCAGCTCGCTAGCAAGGGTGCGCCGGTAATGTACGGAAGTTCTACTACGACATTTGACCTGCAATTTGCTACAGCTCCAGTGGGTTCGCCGGAGCTTGGAATGTGCAGCGCGGGTGTGGCTGCTTTGGCTCAGTTCTACTTACTTCCCAGCTTCACAGCAGGGACATAGGCAGATAGCAAATTATGTGATGTCCAGGCAGGATATGAAAAGACCATGACGGCTTTGCTGCCGGCCTTGGCAGGAGTTAACCTGATTTATGGGATGGGAATGCTGGAGTTAGGGGTAACCTTCAGCTATGCTCAACTGCTCATCGATAACGAAATAGCAGAAATGGTAAAACGAGTGGTTCGCGGTGTGGAAGTTAACGATGAAACCTTGGCGGTTGATCTAATCAAGCGAGTAGGCGGAGGCAGCGGCAAGCACTACTTGTTGGAAAAACATACCATGTCGTATGTTAAACAAGAGCAATCCAGGGCAAATCTGTTTGACCGGAAAATGCGCCAAATCTGGGAAGGGGAGACCGGGGGCAAAGATGCCGGAGAGCGTGCCGCTGAAAAGGCCCGAGAAATTCTCAACGAATACAAACCCGAACCGTTGGATAAGGAAGTACAACAACAACTCAGAAATATCATCGAAGAGGTAGAAAAATAATTATTAATGAAACCTCATAAAACCCCAATGTGAGGCATTCTGGAAGGACAAACAGTGGTTGGTTTACCGGATAAGTGGTAGGTGCCATCTTATTTAGTAAGCAAAACACTGCTGGAAAAACGGAGGAGATGTAGGTGCATTTCCTCCGTTTTAATCTTCTGTTGTCAAGAGCGTTATAAAAACATTTGTCGGGAGGAGATATTGATGATTATATTTGGTAAAGCAATAATTTTTATTATCATGGTCTGTTGTTTAGCGGGAGCTCTCGCGTCGGTTATCAAAGAGGATTCTGAATTAGGACAGTCATTTATCAAAGGTATAGAAACCATAGGAATTATTTTTCTGCCTATAGCAGGAATTATGATCTCTATTCCGTATTTAACGATCTTTATTGAGAAGGTTTTTGGTTCAATCTATCGTTTTATAGGTGCGGATTTGGCTATAGCTGCAACGACTTTTATTCCCAGCGATATAGGGGGATATGTCTTAGCCCAGGCCCTTGCCCAATCAACTGAAGCTTGGATCATGTCCATGGTGGTGGGTATTATGGCGGCGCCAACAATTTTGTATAATATTCCCATTGGCTTGACTATGTTAGATAAAAAAGATCACCAATATTTAGCTTTAGGTATGATGTCCGGAATGCTGGCAGTTCCTTTTGGGGTTCTTGTCACTTGCATGATCCTCTTCTTTTCTCATATTCCGGTTCGGGAAGCTATCTCCACGAATGCCGATGCCGCGTATGTATTGACCTTAGGATTAGGTACTATTTTTATTAACCTTCTTCCTTTAATTATCATTTGTGTTTTATTCGCTTTGGGGCTAAAGCTGATACCTAAGAAGATGATTAAGGGCTTTATGATCTATGGCAAGATACTTATGTCAGCCTTAAAACTGGTCGTCGCTTTTGCGATCATAGAATACTTCACTGGAGTGTTTTCCAAGGTTTTAGGCGGATGGGGTTTTGATCCTTTTATTGCCGATGAGGAAGAAACCTTTAGGGCATTAGAAATCTCGGGTATTATCGGAATTATGTTGGCTGGAGCATTTCCTATGGTCTATTTGCTGAAAAAGTATTTGCAGAAACCCTTAACAAAAATAGGGACAAAATTAGGGTTAACTTTCTCTGGCAGTGCCGGGCTCTTAGCTGCCTCTGCCAACGTCTTAGCTATGTTTGCCACGGTTAAGGATATGCCTCCGCAGGATAAGGTTAAGTGCATTGCCTACAGCGTTTGTGCCGGTTATCTTTTGGGAGATTATTTGTCCTTCACCGCTAATTTCCAACCAACCTTAATCGTGCCTGTTTTCAGCGGACAATTATGTGGGGGGATTATGGGCATTTTTATAGCTGATAAGCTATCCGTTCCCCAAGCTATCAAAATTGCCGAAGAGCATGAAAGAAAGGCCAATATGGAAAATAGAAAGGAATACAATCAAGGACTATAACTCTTTGTTCGTAATTCCCAATGCTTTAAGTTTATAATGTAAATTCTGCCGGGATATCCCCAGTACTTTGGCTGATCGGCTAATATTCCCGTTATTGCGCATTAGGGTGCTCTCGATGATATTTTTTTCGGTTTCCAACAAAGCATCCTGAAGCGTTCCGGTATGAATTGGTTTTTTTTGATTTTTATAGTCTGTATTATTTTGAGAGTCGTTCTTAAGCTTAAGAAGAAAAAGTCTTTCTTCAAAGTATTCAGGTACATGATCCAGCTGCAGCATCTTCTCTTTGCAATGAATAAAATTCATTGCACCTTCAATAAAGTTTTCTAATTCCCGAACATTGCCCGGCCAGTCATATTGTTCAAAGAAACTAATCACTTCCTCCGAAATATCCTTAACGAATAGGCCAAATTGATGATTGTATTTTTTAATAAAATGCCTGGCCAAAACTTCAATATCTTCTTTTCTCTCCCTTAGGGGAGGAATATTTATGGTAATGGTAGCCAAACGGAAGTATAGGTCCGAGCGCATGATTTGTTTTTTAACCGCCTCAATTGGATCCATATTTGCAGCACTTATGACTCTGCAATGAAGGGCTATCTGATCTTTGCTTCCAAGTCTCCGCACTGATTTTTCCTGGAGTACTCTGAGCAGTTTAGCCTGCAGGGACAAGGACATGGAATTAATTTCATCTAAGAAAATAGTTCCTTCTTCGGCTTGTTCAAATAGGCCGGGCATATCTGTTGCACCGGTAAAAGCACCTTTAACCGTTCCGAAGAGCAGGCTCTCCAAAAGTGTATCTGGAATAGCGGCACAATTAATAGGGATAAAGGGACCTCTCGAATACAAACTGGCATTATGAATCCCCTGAGCATATAGTTCTTTGCCTGTACCGGTTTCCCCTACGATTATTACGGGAGAGTTACGACGAGCTATTTTTCGTGCTTCTGCCGTAATCTTTTTCATCTTGCTGTTTATGCTTATTATATCGTCGAGGAGATACATAGCTCCATCATGACGACTAAGTTCGTCTTTGCTAAATTTTTTCTGCATCTCTAAAGTAATAGCTATAAAATCACTGAGCTGATTCATATTGCGAAAGATAACGTAAACTGCTGTGATTTGACCCTTGTAATAAAAAGGATATGCACTAAAAATCATATTCGTTTTTCTTCCGTCATTTAAGTTATACCAATAGGGCTGGTTAATCAGGGGCTTCCCCGTCTTTAGAATTTTTTTGGTTACTTCCTCAGAAAAGTAGTAAGGCTGAGAAAATACATCCTCTTCCTTTTTCCCTAAAAGATCTTTTCTATCGAGACCTTCCATTTTTTCCGATTCGGTATTATACAAAATGATTTCATCTTTTTCATTTACGATATATACAGCTTCATGAATCCTATCAATAACGGTTTTAAGCAATTCATTCTCTTTCTTTAATTCTTCGTTTTCCTTTTGAAGTTTTTCGTTCATAACATCAACTGTCTTATTCACTGAAAAATCCTCCAAAACCAAGTTTTTTAGATTGCGGCTTTTTCCGAAGAAGCAGAGTTTGATGGATCCACCTGTAATTGTTTTTTCCATGGAAAAATTATATTACATCCATTTTATTAGTAAGTGACAGCTTACTGTAAAGGTGTATTTACAGTTATGGAGTGAGATCTATTTCTTTATGTTAAAACGACATCGCGATCTCTTCTGCTGACTGGTTTTAAGGTCATTGTCCAGACTGGCATAAAAATTGCTTATTAAAAATTATATATAGATTACATTAGTCTAACAAGACTGAATATTGCGACTCAATATTGTTTCCTTCGACTATTTTGCCAAATGTTTCAATTAATTACTTGTTAGCAGAATTAAAATTAGACAGAAAGGAGAAATTGTTCAATGTTTATGTCGAAATTTGACTAATGAATGATGTCATGAGTTGAGAAGTAAAAACGGAAGTTAGAAAGACTGGAACTATTATTTAGTGGGGGCGAATGATATGTTAATTGTAGGAGAACTCATCAATGCAAGCCGAAAGGCAATTGGGGAAGCTATTCGGGCACAAGATGCAGAGGCAGTTAAAAAGGTTGCTGTTGACCAACGTGAAGCAGGTGCGAACTTCATCGATGTGAATGCCGGAATCTTCGTGGGGAAAGAAGCTGAATACCTCCAGTGGTTAGTAAAAACGGTTCAAGAGGCTACGGACGCGCCTTGCTGCATCGATAGCCCGGATCCAAAGGCGATTCAAGCGGCACTGTCGGTACACAAAGGTTCGGCCATGATTAACTCCATATCTTTAGAACAGAGTCGTTTTGATTCCCTAGTACCTGTCGTGGCCGGAACCGATCTCAAAGTCATTGCTCTTTGCATGAGTGATGAAGGTATGCCTGAGACCACCGAGCAGCGACTCAAAATTGCCGATAAACTTATCAACGGATTAGTACAAAACAATGTCCCGATCGATAATATTTACGTCGACCCTTTGGTGCAGCCTATCGCGACCAATAACGATTTTGGCATAGAATTTCTCAATGCCATAGAGGCAATTTCTAAGGAATTCAAGGGTGTCCACACCATGTGCGGGTTATCAAACATTTCCTATGGATTGCCTAACCGGAAATTTATCAATCAAGCCTTTGCAATTATGGCCATTGCAAAAGGTCTGGATGGCTTAATTATCAATCCATTAGATAAACGAATGATGGCAGGCCTTGTCACCGCTGAAACCTTATTTGGACGTGACAATTTCTGCTCGAACTACCTTAACGCCTACCGTTCACAATTGTTGGAATTCTAAAAAGACAAATAGTTATCTCAAGCCCCAAAAGGCTGAGATGAGTGAAACACTGGAAAACCACCAAAGGAACGATTAACGTTCCTTTGGTGGTTCATATTAAAACTAAACAAAAAGTCGTCGCCCATACCTCCAAAGTAAATGAGACAAAACATAATGAGCATAATCCATCAGACGAAGCAAGGGGGCAGCTATAATGCAGGATTTTAAAATAGACGGGATTCTCGATAAGGCGAGACAAGAAATTTCCCTTAGCCGTGAGGAAATCTTGAGATTATTAGATATAACCTCAGAGAAGGAATTGGGTAAAGTTTCACAAGTGGCGAGGGAGCTTCGTGAACGGTATTTTGAAAACAAAGTATTCTTTTATGGCTTTGTATATTTCTCTACATACTGTCGGAACGATTGTACCTTTTGTCTCTACCGAAAATCCAATCGGAATTATCCGCGTTATAGAAAAACCAGGGAAGAAATCGTGACGACTGCTCAAGGTTTGGTTAATTCCGGAGTGCACCTTTTAGACCTGACAATGGGGGAGGATCCCCTGTATTATCAATCAATTCATGGATTTGATGATCTTTTGGAAATTGTTAAAGAGCTAAAAAAGGAAACCAAAACACCGATTATGATTTCACCGGGGGTCGTTTCTCCGGAGGTTCTTCGAAAATTCAAAGAAGCCGGTGCCGACTGGTATGCATGTTATCAGGAAACTCACAATAAGATCCTTTATCAAGGATTACGACTTGAGCAGAGTTATGAGGAACGGATGAATCGGAAGATCCAGGCTAAAGAAATGGGGTACTTAATCGAAGAAGGATTGCTGGCCGGAGTTGGTGATACCAATGAAGATATGGCAGATTCTATTCTGACTATGACAAGAATGGGAGCGGACCAAGTTCGGGTCATGAGCTTTGTTCCTCAAGAAAACACACCCTTGGCAAATTGGAAAACCAATTCTCCTTTTCGCGAGTTGCTGATCATTGCTGTCATGCGTATTGTCATGCCCGATCGCTTGATTCCTGCCTCTCTGGATGTGGATGGTTTAAAGGGGTTGGAACAACGGCTGAATTCCGGAGCAAACGTGATCACATCAATCATTCCCCCTGCGGTGGGTATGGCCGGAGTATCTCAAAGTACTCTGGATATCGATGATGGAAACCGGTCCATTGAGAAGGTGCTTCCTGTTCTGAAGGCCAACAGGCTGGAAGCTGCAACAAATGGAAACTATCAAGCCTGGGTGAACTTTCGTAAAGCCCACATCAACCACGCAACTGGAGTTGGAAATATTAAAGAGGTGGGGATCAAATGTCCCAAGCGGCCCTTAGAGAAAAGAAAAGGTATTATCGCAAAAATGCAGACTTCTGTAATTTAGTAGAAAAAATTAAACTATGGCCTTCCCGTAGTGGTAAATTGCATGGAATCAAGTCATTGACTCGGAGAGGGAATAGGGCAGAGATTGTAACTCACTGTAACCGACGTTTTATTATCTACAATTCGAGGCATAGTCGGGCAGCCCGCTGGCTGAGGAATAAATGGTTTATAAGTGCTTGCCCGATATGTAAGGTTCCGGAATGGAAGCTCCTAAAGTATTCATCGACGGTGATGAATCAACATTATGGGGCACATCTATAATTTAATGATGGGAAATGGAGTGTGGAGAAAAAGGCTTGTGGTCTGAATTCGCCTCAGAAACCCCAACTTGGGGTGATCATCGAGGACTTAATGCCCTTTTGGTAAAAATAGCCAACAGGGATGGCTTAGGAGATATCCAAGCTGCGATCCACAGCTTGGAGTCTTGTAAATGGGGTTTGCTGTATGGAAGGATACGCGGATTTGGAACTTAGGGATGGAGACACGGTTGTCCTAACTACACCGATGTTGGTAGGGGGCTAATAACTACACCAAGGATTTTAAACGCTACTGGATGTAGTTTAAGAAGAAAAAACTGAGAGAGTTATATCGAACTCTCTCAGTTTTTTTGACTTGACAGGGCACGTTGAAGACAGGCAATACGTATGCATTAGTGAGACTTTGATTATACATTTCTTCATGGTAATATATAGAAAAGACAAAAAAGGAGCGGAGTGTGTTATGTCATTACCGAATGTACTTAAAAAGCATACCTACGCTGATTATTTAACTTGGCCAGAACACGAGCGTTGGGAGCTTATCAATGGTTTGCCTTATAATATGACCCCAGCTCCTTCTACTGAGCACCAAAGAATTTCTCGTGAACTGGTTCTGCAATTTGCCCGATATTTGACAGATAAACCATGCGAAGTTTTCTATTCTCCTTTTGATGTCAGGTTGCCGCTAGCTCAAGAAAAAGATGAGGAAATTGAAACAGTGGTGCAACCCGATTTAGCGATTATTTGTGATCGGAGTAAATTGGACAAAAGAGGGTGCAAGGGTGCGCCCGATTTGATAATAGAAATAATATCCCCTGCAACTGCTAAAAAGGATATGCAGGAAAAATTTTTATTGTATGAACGTAGCGGTGTAAAAGAATACTGGCTGGTATTTCCCTTGGATAGTGTTATCGATGTATATGCGCTTAATGAGGATAACAAATATGAACGAACCGGACTTTATCAATATCCTGATAAAATCAAGGTTGGAATATTTGCTGACTTGTACCTTGATTTAGGTCTGGTGTTTTTGAAGGATTAGTAGGAGTTCATTTGTGGTAATGAATACCCAAATGAGCCTAAGTAAAATTTAAAATGGAATAACAATCAGGAGACTTTTGAGTTAAACGCTTCGGAAAATTGAGGAGCCAAGACCTTAAGATACGAGTATTTGCACGCTGTCAAAGGAGAGATTTATAGTATGAAATATTCAGAGGCAAACTTAGGAAGGATTTTTATTCTGAGACTAGAACACGGGGATATAATACCAGATACCATTGAGAACTTTGCCATAACATACCAAATTAACTCTGCAATTGTGCACTTTCTTGGCGGTGCGGACACTAATAGCAAAGTTGTGGTAGGGCCTGAAGATGGTACAGCCAGGAAACCAATCCCCATGGTTACAGAATTGTTGGGTACAAGCGAGGCTGTAGGAATTGGAACTATATTTACCAACGAACAAAAGGTTCCAAAACTGCACTTACACTCCGCTTTTGGGCGTAATAGAGACACTGTTACAGGATGTACAAGAGAAGGGGTCAAGATCTGGCATATTGGCGAGGTGATTATTTTTGAATTAGCTAATTCTACAGCACAGAGAAAAGTAGATCCGGAAACTGGTTTTGAACTATTGGAGTTGTAACACTTACAGACATGACCAGAGGGACAGGCTTAACTATATAATGTGGCATCATGGGGCTGACAGGATTGTTAGCCTTTTATTGTTAGTCGAATCATAACCACCACGCTTTTAAGATTGCGGAGGCCATAGAGGTCCGCGACTGATTCCTTGCGCTCATTTCATCTCAGCGGACTCAGGAACTCCTTCCATACTGCTCGACAATGAAATCCATAAAGTACCGGCTGGCGATAGGCAATACCTTCTTGTTTTTAAAGGCCAGGGAGATGGTGCGGACGATGGGCGGAGACAGCTCTAAGGTTGCGATATGATAAGGGGACCTGCTGATAATTAACTTTGGCAGAATAGATATTCCTAAACCGCTTTCAATCATGGACATAATCGTATAGTCGTCATGAACACGGTATTGGATGTTGGGATGAAGATTTTCCCGTTTGAAAAACTCCAAGGGCACGCTTAATTGACCTTCATCCAAGAGGATAAAGGCTTCATTGACCAGATCCCGGAGTGATAGTTTCTTTTTGCGCGTTAAGGGGTGGTTTTTGGGAACGACCGCCAGCATTTCGTCTTGTTGGAGGGGGATTGTCATTAGTTCGGATACAGCTTGAGCGTCGGGATTGACAAAGCCGAAATCCACGCTTCCTTCTTTAATCAACTGGGCAATGCTGGTGTACTCCCCCTGGTGAAGCTCAAAGCATACCGAAGGGTACCTGGCTTTAAAATCCCTGATCAAATCAGGCAGCCAATTGCTTGAAATGCTGGAGAAGGTGCCGATGCGAATAATCCCTTTTTGCAGTCCTTGCATTTCCCGGTGTTTTTCCTCAAGCTCTCGGAGGGAATTATGTACCCCTTTAATGTAGGGTAGGAATTCCTCTGCATCAGGCGTTAGAGCGATCCCTTTGCGCGAACGCAAAAAGAGTATGGTGGAGAGTTCCTCCTCTAGGGCGCGGACCATCTGGCTGATAGCGGATTGGGTGTAACCGAGTTCCTCAGCGGCTTTGGTAAAACTTCCTGTCTCGATGATTTTCATAAAAGCTTGATAGCGGTTCATGGCTTACCTCATATACATTAGAATAACTTATATATTCATTATGGAAATTCGTTTTACTTATGTCAAGAGGGGAGAGTATGATGAAGCAAATATAATGATAGATCAGAGGTAAGTTTCAATGAGCAACAAGATTATCCCCTGGAAAAACGGGATCAAAGACGGTATCCCCATCGCTCTCGGCTACTTCGCGGTTTCTTTTACCTTTGGCATTGTGGCGAAGAAGGCCGGTCTGACGCCCTTTCAGGCCGTCTTCATGTCCGGAGCCAACCTGACATCAGCCGGACAATTCGGTGCACTGGCTTTAATCGGGACTTCCGCAACTTATCTGGAAATGGCCCTGACTCAACTGGTTATTAATTTAAGATACTGTCTCATGTCCTGCTCATTATCGCAAAAATTAGAGGTAGGAACAGGCTGGCCTCATCGCTTTCTGGTGGCCTTCGGCGTTACGGATGAAATATTCGGGGTATCCGTTTGCAAAGAAGGTAAACTGAACCCTTTCTACAATTACGGTCTGATGAGTGTTAGTATATCGGGCTGGATGCTGGGCACCTTTTGCGGTGTTGTTTCAGGGGAGATTTTGCCCGCAAGGATCATCAGCGCCTTAAGTGTTGCCCTATATGGGATGTTTATCGCTGTGATTATCCCGCCGGCAAAAGGAAACAAACTATTGACGGGAATCATTATCTCATCCATGCTGCTGAGTTTGCTGTTTGCCCAACTACCCATCCTTAGTCAAATCTCCCAGGGATTTAAAATCATTATCTTAACGGTAGCGATAGCAGGAATTGCTGCTCTTCTGTTTCCGGTGAAGGAGGCTGCCCATGAGGGGTAATATCTATCTCTATATTCTGGTTATGGCGGGCGTTACATATTTGATCAGACTGATTCCCTTGATTTTCATGCGTAAGGAAATCAGGAATGTTTATCTTAAATCCTTTCTATATTATGTTCCCTATGTGACCCTGGCGGTGATGACCTTTCCCGCGATCTTAAGCGCGACGGCAAACCTATGGTCCGCCCTGGCAGGATTTGGCACGGCCTTAATCCTGGCCTATCGCGGTGGTAGTCTGTTCAAGGTATCTATTATTGCCTGTTTAGCGGTCTATATTTTTGAGTTGATGGTATGGGGCTGACAGGAATGTTAGCATTATATTATTATTTGTGTAAGGAAGGGAGTCATCAAGAACAGTATGGGTAGGGAGGACTTGAAGCTCAGAAAAATGAATAACCAGGATATACCGCTGGTTAAGATATGGCTGAACAAAGAGCATGTTCGAAAATGGTTTGGTGATCCTAGGGAATGGCTTAACGAAATTTATAATCGCGAAAGCCAATATGATTGGATAAACCATTACATTATTGAATATGAAGATAAGCCGATGGGATTTTGCCAGTATTACGACTGTAGTAAAACTGGTGAGGGGTACGGATGGGACAATGAGTCGGAAGGCACATTCGGCATTGATTATCTTATCGGCGATGAAGAGTTTTTAGGCAAAGGAATTGGAAAGCAGATCGTTAACAAACTAACTCAAATGGTTATTGAGAATGAAAAACCTGCTCAAATCATTGCAGACCCCCTTGAAGGTAACAGTGTTTCAAGGAAAGTACTAGAGTATAATAATTATATTTGGGATGATTTAAAAGGGCTTTATAAATTTATAGTTTAATGAGTTCTAGTTATTATAAGGAGCATTATGTTTAACGATTTTATTAAACATTATAATACTATTAGAGATATTCTCAGAGATTGTTTTTTGTACGGATGCTTTTCGATTGACGATCTTGAAACTAAAAGGAATATTAGCCCCAGAAAAGTGAGCTATGAAATACGGCGTATTCAACAGTATGTTGAAAAGAAGTATGTAAAAGTAGATATGGATGGGCGGTATAAACTCATTAGCCTTACTTACGATTTCTTAAGACATCCAGACAATTTTCTGGTGAATACATTCCTGACAAAAAGTTTTACCAGGACTGACCTTTACTTGTATTTTCTGATTCTATTGTACCTTCAGTCAAAAAATACTCCTTGTTCAGTAAATACTATCGTCGATGAACTAATTGAGAATGGAAATTTAAACTTCGAAAATATCAGCGTAAAGACCATCGAAAGAAAACTTAATGAAATGTCTAAAGGAATTGGCATACTTTCTTGTAATACGGAGAAAAGGACAAAACAGTACTATATAGCACCGGATATATTAGATCTCCTTAGCTGCGACCAGTTACTAGAGCTGCTTAGAGCCATTGATCTTTATAAAAATATTCTTTTTCCAACAACTATCGGTTATTTCTGCACCCAAACACTTCAGGACTATTTGAAGTATGAAAGAAATCACAGCGTCACTGTTAACTTATTTAATTACAAGTATGTTCACTTTCATCCTGTAATTGAGGAACAGATCCTATGGGAGATTCTGAAGGCAATCCATCAACAACGAAAGATTAAACTCTACTATCATACTGCAAAAAGACCCGATAAGAACTCATATAAAGTTCTAACTCCTTACAAACTACGATATGATGTACGTCATGGCAGATTTTATCTAATATCCTTCAATAATTATGGTAAGTGCATTATTTCAAGGCTGGATAGGATCGAGAGTATTGAACTGCAAAAGGAATCCTTCAGCAGAGAAGATTATAAAAAAAATTACAAAGAGCGTATGAAATACACTTGGTCAAGTGTAGCTTTGGCAGATGGAAAGGAACCGGAAAACATTAAAATAGAACTGTTGATTGATGAAGTCTCGGAAGGATATTTGATTGAAAAGATAAAAAACGAGGCGCCCGGTGGGAAAATGGAGAAAATTGAGGAAGGTCGCTATCATTATTCCCTGAAGGTCAGTGACAGTGGTGAGATGATTCCCTGGCTTAGAAGCTATGCCGGAAACATCCGTGTCTTAAAAAGTGCTGAGCTTGCCGAAAAACTTGCAGCAGACTGGAAGGAGATTCTTTTGTCCTATGGAGTTGTTTGATGAAGTAAAGAACAGATATTTTCATCTGCTATTTATAATTATTAACGAATGCGTCTTCGGGAAAACCAAAGATGAGATTTTAATGATTATTGATGAGGGAGAATTTGATCAAAAAGTTATCGGAAAAAATCAACACACTTTTGCTGATCTCGTATTGAATAGTGGTGATGATAACCATAATTTCAACCTTTTAAAGCAAGAGAATGATCTGTTTTTTCCGTGCATTAGAGATACTGGGAAAAACCCCTTACCGATTCGTTTTACAAACCTGGAAAAAGCATGGCTAAAAGCGCTGCTTAGCCAACCGGGAATAGAAATGATTTTAAGTGACGAGACTTTGGCCCAACTTCAAACCATTCTGCGTGACATTGATACACCGATTAAAGAAGACTATCTGGAAATGACAAATATCATTCAGCTGCCTGAGATTTCTAACCCGGAGATTTACGAAACTAATTTTCGATTGCTCTTAGAAGCGTTGATTCAAGATAAACCTATTCGCTATGATAACAAAGATAGAAAAGGGAATGTTCATAAGAATAAACTGGCCATGCCGGTTAGCCTTGAATATTCAATAAGAGACGGTAGATTTCGCATATCTATGTTTTCGCTAGATGATAACAGGCCGATTATGGCCAACCTTTTTACGCTGTCAAACCTAAGGATCGTCAACGAAAAGGTCCCTATAGATAGAGAAGCCGCAAGGGCATTACTTTTTGAAAAATACTCCCAAGAACCCATTGTCATAGAAGTGACGGACAAAAAGGGAGCGATGGAAAGAAGTTTCATGTGCTTTTCCGGTATGGAGAGATCAGCAAAACATTTAGGAAATAATAAATACGAGTTACAACTTCATTACTACCTATTTGAAGAAGAAAATTTAATACGGAATATTATTTCGTTAGGACCCTATGTCAAGGTAACATCCCCTCAAAGAATCGCTGATGAAATAGTAAGCCGAGTAAAAAAATCATTAGAGTTTGCAACAAGATAAATGTTGCAAACTTTTTGTCTTTTGACCGGCAAATTATCCCGGTATACTAAAAATGTTCCTAATTCCTTTACATAGATTTCTGTATAATCTTACGGTGCCTGACTTTTAAGATTTAGGTATGCCGGTATCGGAATGTGGAGCTCAAGAACCGAGGAACGGAGGTTCGATACCTCCATTACCATAAAGGTAATTAGCTCAGTGGCAGAGCCTTCGGCAAGAAGGGGTTCGAATCCCCATCAGATTTAAGGATCTGAAGCTATGGTTAGCTCTCAATGGTCACCTGAAGATTGGATCTTTGGAGAGAATCCCACGTTTAGGCAGTACATCTGAAAGGACATGGAGACTTAAGCCATGAAGTGCGCGGATACCGGATAAAGAAAACCTAAACTAGTCTGAAGTCGTTCACGCCAAGGCTAAGTCTGAGGCATTAACAATTCTTCATGACCAAAGTAGGTAACTCTGTCCTAAAGCAGTACTCCGCTAAGGTTCCGAAGGGGTTCTCGAAAAAGATTCAGCAAAAATTGTTAGAAAAGGATGGATTAAAATGAAGGTAAGCATCAAGAATGATGAAAGAGGTTTATTATTCAAAGACGGTAACTATACAAAATGCTTAAAACCTGGGAAACATTACTTTAATCCATTGCTTAAATATCAGGTCGTGACATCAGATGTTAACCAAACGTTTGAGACGAACGGTAAAAATATCAATCTGTTTCTTGGAGATCATGAACTTTTGCAGGAACTCACAGTTGTTGATATCCAGGACTATGAGATTGCTATCCATTTTGAAGATAAGAAGCTTGTTGAGGTGCTAAAGCCAGGAAAGTATGCCTTCTGGAACGTCATGAAAAACCATGAGTTTATCATGATAGACATACGCAATCCCCAAGTCCAATCGGATATAGACCCTTCAGTCTATAGTAACCCGAAGCTGGCCGGTTTTTTGAATTATTCTGAAGTTGCAAACTATGAAAAAGGAATTCTCTATTACGACAATCAAATTCAAAGGATATTGGAACCCGGCAGATATTACTTCTGGAAGAGTCCGGTACATATTGCCGTGAAAAATGTTGATCTAAGACAGCAGCAGATGGATATGACGGGTCAAGAAATTATGACGGAAGACAAGATCACCTTAAGATTGAACTTTGTCTGTCAGTACAAAATTATCGATCCACTAAAAGTCATTGAAGTAAAGTCCTTTGAGGAACAGCTTTATATCATTTTGCAGCTCATCTTAAGAGAATATATAGGATCCTTAAAGTTAGACGATCTTCTTTTGAAAAAGCAAGAAGTTGGAAACTACATCCTTGAAAAATTCCAAGAGAAAAGCTCCGGTTTTGGTGTGGAGTTTATGTTTGTTGGGGTGAAAGATATTATTCTGCCTGGGGAAATTAAAGAAATTCTCAATACCGTGTTGATTGCGGAAAAGAAGGCGCAAGCCAACGTCATCACTCGGCGAGAGGAAGTTGCTTCAACCAGAAGCCTGTTAAATACGGCAAAGCTGATGGAGGAAAACCAGACTCTTTATCGGTTAAAGGAACTGGAGTTCTTAGAAAAAATCTGTGATAAGATCGGAAATATATCCCTTACAGGTGGAGGCAGCTTGCTTGAACAGCTGAACAATTTGCTCTCGGCTAAGCAATGAATTAATGTGAGGGCTCGTTAAAAATCTCTCCGAAGAACCAATGGCTAGTAGGAGAGATTTCCTTCCTTCGGAAGGGAATCAAGGAGGTTCAAGAAATGTGGATGCAAATTAGCTCAGGAAAAGGTCCGGATGAATGTGAATTAGCAGTAGGTCTTTTCCTGAAAACAATATTGAAGGAAAACCAAACTACAAGAGTCATTGATACAGTACCCGGACACTATAACGGTACCTTTAAATCTGTTCTTCTATCCATCGATCCGCAGGAATCCAGGGGTGATACTGGCTATACGAAAGGTACAATCCTCTGGATTTGTCCAAGCCCATACAGACCTAACCATCGAAGAAAGAATTGGTTTATTAACATTGAAGTATATCAGTCAGCTGAGAGGTTTAACTTTACAGAAAAAGATGTAAAGATTGTCGCCATGAGAAGTTCCGGGCCGGGTGGCCAAAATGTAAATAAAGTAGAAACGGCTGTCAGAGCGGTTCACGTACCTACTGGGTTAACGGTTACAGCCGGTGAGGAACGATCACAGTACATGAATAAAAAGCTGGCACTTGCCCGGTTGGCAAACCTTATAGAGGCGAAGAACGAAGATAATGACAGTAGCCATAAAGAATCTATGTGGAAGCAGCACAACCTGCTTACCAGAGGAAACCCAATGAGAGTTTATGAAGGCAAGGAGTTTAAGCTAACACAAATCCTGGATAATTGATGAAGCTAGGTGCGACCAGATTATTTAATATTAGAAATGGAACGGTGGATAAAAATGTTACAAATAGAAGGGAAATATAATATAGCAAAGGTGTATACGGATACTCTGGAAGAAGGGGCTGCTTTACAGATTGAAACCCTTTGTAATCAGGAGTTTGTAAAAGAAAGCAAAATTAGGGTCATGCCTGATGTGCATGCCGGAGCCGGTTGCACAATTGGAACCACGATGACCATTACGAATAAAGTAGTCCCTAACTTAGTAGGGGTAGATATCGGTTGCGGTATGGAAACTATCTCAATCAGCAACAAACGGTTGGAACTGCAAAAGCTGGATAAGTTGATTTATGAGAACATACCCTCAGGTTTTGAGGTGCGGAAGACACCCCACCGGTATAACGAACAAATTGATTTAACAAGCCTTCGTTGTCTTAAAGCAGTGCAACTGGGCAGAGCAGAAAAGAGTATTGGGACCTTGGGTAGCGGCAATCTTTTATTGAGGTTAATAAGGATGAGGCGGGCAGCTTATATGTTGTAGTACATTCAGGGAGCCGTCACTTAGGACTTCAGGTAGCAAAATATTATCAAGACGCTGGGTATAAGCAGTTAAACCATAACGACAAATCAGATATGGAGGCACTAGTTGCTCGTTTAAAGTCTGAAGGCCGTGATAAGGAAATCCAGAAGGCCTTAAAGGAATTTAAAAATCAGGTGCTGACGGAAATTCCCTTTCCTCTTGCTTATGTAACCGGCAGCCTGTTTGAGGACTATATTCATGATATGAAAATCGTCCAGCAGTTTGCAGTGCTCAACCGTAAAGCTATGATTGCTGAGATCGTGAAAGGAATGAAATTAGACGTAGTGGAGCAGTTCACTACCACTCATAATTACATTGACACCGACACGATGATCTTACGGAAAGGCGCCGTGTCCGCAAAGAAAGGGGAAAAACTTTTAATTCCCATTAATATGAGAGATGGCAGCCTCATCTGTGTTGGCAAAGGCAATGAGGACTGGAACTGTTCTGCTCCTCATGGTGCAGGAAGGCTCATGAGCAGGACCAAGGCCAAACAATGTTTTACCCTTTCGGACTTTAAAAAACAGATGAAGGAAGTCTATACGACTTCTGTCAACAAAGAAACCTTGGATGAGTGTCCAATGGCTTATAAGACTATGGATGACATCGTAAAGCATGTTGGCCCGACAGCAGATATTGTGAAAGTAATTCAGCCGATCTATAACTTCAAGGCGGGAGAATAAATAATAACTTTTCTACTGGGCTACTTTACCTAATATTTATTTGATAGTGAAATTAAAAGGGGATAAAGCCTAGAATCCTTGCACTACAAGGTTTCTAGGCTTTTGGTTAAGTATTCCAATATTACATAATAAATAAACATTAAACAAGACAAAGAACAAAGCACCGATATACGGTGCTGTAGCATTAATTATGCCGTTCGATAGGGCATAAAGGCATCAGGTCGGTGGAGGTAGTGTATATGAATACTGTTAGTTTGGTACTTTAGAATAAAACTTCCTCATCAGATCTGTAGGTCTCGCGGTAACAGAAAATTGGGCAACTATGACATTCGTTCACAGTTATCGTAAAAGAATGGTTACAAACGCATACTTTACCGCAAACTTGCTTTATTAGAATGTTGATTTCATGAACCCCCCAATTTCCATAATAGCTCTTAAAACCGTCATCAGTCTTAATGCTCAAAATTTCATACCTTAAGTTTGTTAAGTAAGGAAAAAAATTCGTTGGCTGATAGAAGCCTTGCTTTATCCCAATATCGGCTAAAGATTCTACTTTTTCGCAAACTCTTAAAATGCTAGTTATATAATCATTGTGGAATTGATTCATTAAATCCCTCACTTCTTTTATTGGGGTTTTGACTAATTATAATACTTCGATTTTTCATAGGAAAATAAGAATATTTTATGATATAAAACCGTGTTTCGATATGTAAAACTAGTCGAAGGAGGTGTTAATGGCGTTGCAGCTATATTTAATTTCACAGCCTTAGGAGGAAACGAAAGAAAGATTGTCGAAGGTGTAAGTTACATATGACAAGCTTTGTTCAATTAAGGGGTGGGCTTATTGGTTGACCTAGCTTGGACAAGATTCGGAAATTGTAACCTTAAATAATTTAAATAGGTCGGAGAATTGTTGGATGCTGAATTATATTAGAGGGAATGAATCTGTAATAATCGTTCTGCACGAGATATATGGAATTAACCCGCATATAAAATGGGTTTGCGAACATTATTTAGAAGCAGGATACGATGTTTTATGTCCAAATTTTATCAAGTCGGAAATTGGATATTTCGATTACAATAGAGAAGAAGAAGCTTATCAGTATTTCGTAAATCATGTTGGTTTTCCACATATGGTTGATGAAATTGGAAAGATACTCATTAAATTAAGAGCAGCCTACAATAATATTGTTCTTTTAGGATTTAGTGTTGGGGCAACCGCAGCATGGATATGCAGCGAAAAAGGAAATACGGCAGATGAAGTTATTTGCTATTATGGTTCTCGAATAAGAGATTATCAAAATATAACTCCCAGATGCTCAACACTACTTATTTTCGCAAAAGAGGAAAAGTCTTTTAATGTTTCAAAATTGACAAACGTTCTTGAAGAGAAGAAGTCCGTCAATGTCAGTGTGTTAGACGGAAAACATGGTTTTAGTGATCCGTTTTCGAAAAACTTTAATGAGCAATCGCAAAGAAGAGCCCAGAAATTAGTAGATGAATTTCTGATTAGAGGAAGGGGGGCACAGGGGGGGCACAGGGGGACGGTTCTCTTGTGTCAAATTAGAATCCGTGGGAGAGAAGGGGCGTGAAGGGAATACCCATAAGTCTGCGAAAATATGCAGGATCACTGGCTTTCCATTTCACATTGTCCGAAAGGCTTAGACATTGACACAGAAGAACCGTCCCCTTGTGTCACCGAGCAGGAAAGTATAGGACTTAGAGCCTAGTAGCTTATCTTGGCAAACTATAAATTTGCCATTCCAAAAAAATCACTCCAAAATAATGTGAAAAATAGAATAAAAATAAATACCAATTGACTAATTGTTAATTTGTAGTCATTTCGATTTTCTGCATATTTGTACTCTATGATAGCTCTAGCTACCTCAGTCGCAGGGACCAATCCCATCATTAAAAACCATGGTTCAAAAAACCAAATCCAATCCATAGGGTCTCTAGATATATTAACAAAATGCCCGATTAGCAGGACGACTAAAAATATAATCCTGATCATCCAATCAATTTTTTTGTGTTTCTCATTAACATAGTGAGATGAAAAAAGATTCTTCTTCTCAACGTTTAGTAGTTTTCTCATGACCGCATTGAATGAAACTAGCGATAATAATACAATGGTTATCAGGAGGAATAACTCCTGCCAAAACTTCGGTCCAAGACCGTACATAAATTTCACCTCCAGACAGGTATCCAACATCCACAATCAATTGTATCATACATTTCCATAACTGGTATTAAATTGCCTCCACAGGTAAGTTAGGGTACAATACAACGGAGCGCCAAGACCCTATCAGGTCCAGAATTGCGGAACTAGAAGCTGAACTTAGAGCCAAGGCAACGAGGCTATCTTCTACCAACCATTTAATTCTCATATCAGATTTAGTACAATACGAACTTATTTGGTAATTTGCGTGAAACCACTAGGATATTGTTTTTTGTAAGTAGGGGGATTTATGATTATAGGTAACAAATCGGAATTTGCAATTGAATACGAATTAGCTGCAGATTACGGTGGTGTATGGATGTTTGGAATGATTTGTTATTATATTAAAGGCAAGCAAATAGGTGATTATGAATTAGGCACTTCATTGAGGGATGTAATGTTCCATATACACAAAAAGATTCGTGATAATGGAAAACGAATACATGAGGAACTGTTTCACTTGAGTAAGTTCGATTTATTTAACAGATTAAATGAAGTTCTATACGGGTACAAAGATTCCGAGTACGAAGAGGTCGGACTTAAGGAAATGTGGGCTCGCTTCGATATAGTTCCGCGTGTCGACATTTTTGATGAAAGTAAAGTCTTTTTGGTAGAGGATAAGAATCAGTCACGAATTGTCTTTAAAGAAGGTCTTAGCCAAGGACTTAGAGGAATCCATGAGGCTTATATCACCAAAGGAGCATTCGATAGAGTAATTTTTGAAACTTACAAGCAACTTGATAATATATATGATTTAGAACTTATGAAACAACCATAAAATGTTGATTGCAAGATATCTTGTCTGTGGCTTAAACAAACAGTGAATTCTCAAAATCCAAGATGATCCAGCCACAGCCGGGACAAATACGTATAAACATGATGAACGTTAGGAGTGAAAGAATGCTTACATTATATTGTTTTCCTCAGTGAACGACTTGTCGTAAAGCAGAAGCGGGTCTTCTGCAAGAAAATGTTAAGTTTGAGTACCGTAACATTGTTAAAAAACCTCTCTCAGTTGATGAGTTAGTAGAATTAGCGAAACTAGGGGGAATTTCCGTTTCGGGTTTGCTTAACAAGAAAAGTAAAACTTACAAGGATCTTGGGAAGGAACTCGAGGAATCAAACGAATTGGCCGTTGCCAGCTTTCTTTCCATCAATCCAAAAGCAATGATCAGACCTTTGATTACAGGGAACAATGAGCTGGTTATTGGTTTCAAAGCAAAATGATTAGGGGCGAAAGTTAAATGTGTGGCCGCTATTCCTTCTCCAAATATAAATCCAATGACAATGACATTATAAAACGTTTTAGTCCAGTCCAGCTTGAATTTGAGTTTGGGCCACGCTATAATATTGCTCCATCTCAACAAGTTCCTGTGGTGATCCATAAAGATGGAGGCAACCATCTACTAGGGCTTCGGTGGGGGCTAATACCCTATTGGGCTAAAGATGAACACCTTGGAAACAAATTGATCAACGCTCGTGCTGAGACATTGGAGGAAAAGCCGAGTTTTCGCAGGTCTTTTGAGCAAAAGCGTTGTCTAGTCTTGGCAGACGGTTTCTACGAGTGGAGAAAAGAAGGTCGTATCAAGAAACCCTTCAGAATCACCCTAAAAGATGGCGAACCATTTGCTTTTGCTGGTCTATGGGACTCGTGGTTATCACCTACAGGTCAAACCATAAACACATGTACGATCATTACAACTACGCCGAATGAATTGATGGAGCCAATACACAACCGAATGCCTGTGATACTGCAAAAGGACACAGAGCCACTTTGGCTGAGGGTGGATATCCCACGCCGTGAAGTCAAAGGCCTGCTTACCCCTTTTCCAGCTGAAAGAATGGTTGCATACGAGGTATCGTCGCTGGTAAACTCTCCGCGCAATGATGTACCTGAATGTGTTCTTCCGGTTAGCAGTCTATTTTAGGGACATAATACAATAGTAATAGATTCGTAAACTCGAAGAGAGGTGTCAACCGAATACCACGGTTTCAGTAAAGACAATTAATCAGCACTGTCGCCATGCCGGTCCCAAAATCGAATGCGTATTCATTAAGTAGAACAATGCAGCGGCCTGGCTCACGCTGAGGACATAAACAATCCGAGGACCTTCGATGTAGAGGAGTTCAGAAACTGTTTTGCTATTGGAGCGGTTGACTTGTCTAAAACGGGAGACCTATCCAGCGCGAGAGCCTTACTAATGAAACCGGGCTCCAGTAAAAAATACATGCTCCAGAAGTACTTTATTCCCCAAACTAAGCTGAAGGTTTTCCTGAAAAAGAGAAACGTTAAATACTTGTAATATCTAAACATACTTTTGGTACATCAGTCCGGCAATTTTTAGCAGGAAAATAGCCACGACTTGGTGTTAGCAAAATCGCGGCTATTTCTCTGTATTAGGAATAGCTCTCTATTATTTTCTACTTCGCTTCATAAGAATGTATACTCTTTTTAATAACTATGGTTGATATTTATTCTCTTGCCTTGCTATTGCTTCTTTCTTTTCAATGAAGTTATTCAACTTATAATACCCCCATGTAGCTACTGAAAACCAAACAATAAAAGCAATCAAGGGAACGAAAAATCTGTCATAACAATAAAAGACCCCCAAACTTATAACAAGGTTTGTGTATAGTATGCTAAAAAATATGGCTATTACCATATAAATGTAGTTCAAAGGTTTGTGTTTTGGTAAGAAATAATAATATAAAATAAAGAAAATTCCCCACGATACAGGTGAAAATATTTGTATACCTTTATATCCAAGTGGGCCGTGGTCATACCATACATATAAGCCGGTAAATTTTCCAAACATATGTAGTATAAATTCAGCAGCACCACCGAAGATAATTCCGTGAATTGATAAACGATAAATATCCTTTCTTGGTACAGCAACTGCTAAAATTACTGCAAATACTGCTACATATAAAGGATAAATAAGATACTTAGGCATAAATGTTAGAAACCACCATTCTCTATTATTTTTTTTAATAGTATTAGAATGTACAAATTCTTATATAAAGATTACACAGTTTAATAAAAAATTGTGAAGTAGCGAAAACATTAGAAAACTCCGAGCGTTATTGGATGATAAGACGTCTTCCTATAGCATTTGAACCTTTTGGAAACATCATGTTCAATTAGCAAAATGACTGCTGTTTTGCTATTTAGCCATATTCGATAAATGTAAGGGTAATGTATCCGTGGCCTTTGCCGAGTTCATAAAAAACATATTTATCTCTAAGCCTGACAGGCGTCAACTCAAGTACGCTTAATTATTAGATGGAGGCTATTACATCTTTAGTCAATTCGGTCAAAACATCTATGCCTCCGACGTCGTCCGAACGTGCATCGATGATATCGCCACGAATGTTCAAATCTGATGCCCGCCACGTCCGAACCGAAAAAAATTGCACCCCCTTTTTCAATTTTGCACCCCCCTAAAAGCAAATGCACCCCCTTTGAAAAAAGAGTGGGTGCATCGTTAATTTGTATCAAAGATTGAGTCATTAGACAGTAGAGGCGAGGGGACTCGAACCCTTCGTGTTCGAACACTATATGTTGTGATTTCTGTGGAAATGGATATGTTTCCGTGGACTTAGGGGGTAGAGTGGGGAGACATGTTTTTGTATGATCATTTAAACTTATCTTCCAATTTAATTAATGAGCGTCGAAATGAGTGTAGATAAAGCATCGTTTGAAGCGGTGCTTTTTTCATTTTGAGCCCTTTCGTTGAAAGAAGCACCCCTTTGGTTTTAGAAACAGTTTAGTAACGCTGATAAAAATGTATAAAGAAAAGTCGAATTTCAAATAATAATTAAGTATATTACAAAACAAACATAAGGAGTGAAAAGGATAATGCCACAGGGTGCGACAGAAACAAAAACCTTAAAGGTGACAGACGTAGCCCCTTCCTTCACACTTAAAGCGCATGGAGAACGCACTATTTCTCTAAGTGATTTCAAGGGAAAGAAAAATGTTTTCTTAGCTTTCTATCCTCTTAATTGGACTCCAGTCTGAAGTTCCCAATTGCCTTCCTACGAGAAAGAACTATCTCGTTTCGAAGCGCTCAATACCCAAGTTTTGGGTATAAGTGTAGACAGTATCCCTAGCCATGAGGCCTGGCAGAAATCCATAGGTGGCATAAGCTATCCATTATGTTCAGATTTCTATCCCCATGGAGAAGTAGCAAAGAATTATGGAGTATTTCGTGAGGGAGATCCTATTCCTGGTATTGCAGAAAGGGCTTTATTCATCATCGACAAAGAGGGTAAGATACAATTTATTGATGTTCACCCAATCGAGAGCCAACCAGATAATGAGGAGATTTTTCAAATACTTGCAACTCTGAATTAAAATGGGATAATTGAACTTTATTGATAAAGGGAGTGTTGCAAAACTACTTATGAAGTAGTTTGCGACACTCCCTTTAAACCTGGACTGGACAGCGGGATGTTAGACGGCTAATCCGGTCTTAAATGCCTTCACATTGGCCTCAAGGACCTTTTCCGGGATAAGGTCCTTCATCACTTGAACCCAATCGAGCTGTTCTAGGCCTAGAGCCTTGACCAGCACACCTAGGAGTACAATATTGTGGGTTCGGATATTGCCCAGTTGCTCTGCGAGTTTCACAGCCTGTAGAACTATGGTCCGCTCAACCGCCTGGGTTAGGCTCTCGAGAATCTCCTGGGGATAGTCCTCCGTTCCGGGGGTCACATGGGGACGGTTCTCTTGTGTCAAATTAAAATGCATTGGGGAGAAGGGGCATGAATGAATGCCCAGAAAGCCAAGAAAGAAGAGTGAAACAGGAATCTACCATGTTATAGTATGGGGAATCGGCCAGCAGGATATTTTTCACGAAGAAGATGATTTTCAGAGATACCTTGATACCACAAAAAAGTGGATTAAGTCTGCGACAAATATGTAGGATCACGGGCTTTCCAATCCACATTGTCGAAAGACTTAGACATTGACACGGAAGAACCGTCCCCTTGTGTCCCCCTTGTGTCCCCCCCGCGTCCCCTTGTGTCCCCCCCGGAAGAACCGTCCCCTTGTGTCCCCCAAAAGTTCAGACCTATCGTTAAACAATCAATATCCAATGCTGTGTTAGATAGGGTAAGTGATGGTCTTTATCGTCAGGAATTTATTACCAATGTTGAGCCTAATGTTGCTGTTGAAAACAAAAAAGATGACAAGGGTGACTCTGGAGAGATATTCTAAAGGTTTTATCATTGAAGCAGCTCCTAAAAGAGTAGGAGAATCAAGGGTTCTTATTAATTCTGTAGAGGATATAAAAGCGTTAGGCAATTTGATTCACTTATTGCTATGATAAAATGTGTTCTTTTTGGTATAGGATAAGAATCAGTCACGAATTGTCTTTAAAGAATGTCTTAGCCAAGGACTTAGAGGAATCCATGAGGCTTATATCAACAAAGGAGCATTCGATAGAGTAATTTTTGAAACTTACAAACAACTTGACAATATATATGATTTATAACTTATGAAACAATCGTAATTGGTGATTACAAGATATCTTGTCCGTGGCTTAAACAAACAGTGAATTCACAAAGCCCAAGATGATCCAGCCACAACTGGAACAAATATGTATAGACATGATGAACGTAGGGGTGAAAGAATGCTTACATTATATTGTTTTCCTCAGTGAACGACTTGTCGTAAAGCAGAAGCGGGTCTTCTGCAAGAAAATGTTAAGTTTGAGTACCGTAACATTGTTAAAAAACCTCTCTCAGTTGATGAGTTAGTAGAATTAGCGAAACTAGGGGGAATTTCCGTTTCGGGTTTGCTTAACAAGAAAAGCAAAACCTACAAGGATCTTGGGAAGGAACTCGAGGAATCAAACGAATTGGCAGTTGCCAGCTTTCTTTCGATCAATCCAAAAGCAATGATCAGACCTTTGATTGCAGGGAATAACGAGCTGGTTATTGGTTTCAAGGCAAAATGATGAATTCATTCCTTTTCATCTCTCATTTAGTGTTCGAAGTAGTGATCAGAATAAATGCCAAAACGTAGAAACGAAGGCAACCTTGGGTTTGCTTTGATGTATAATTGTATTAAGGGATTCCAGATAGTATGGACCAGATACTAAATCAAACGTGTTTAAAGGGGCGAAAGTTAAATGTGTGGCCGCTATTCCTTCTCCAAATTTAAATCCAATGACATTATAAAACGTTTTGGTCCAGTCCAGCTTGAATTTGAGTTTGGGCCACGCTATAATATTGCTCCATCTCAACAAGTTCCTGTGGTGATCCATAAAGATGGAGGCAACCATCTACTTGGGCTTCGGTGGGGGCTAATACCCTATTGGGCTAAAGATGAACACCTTGGAAACAAATTGATTAACGCTCGTGCTGAGACATTGGAGGAAAAGCCGAGTTTTCGCAGGTCTTTTGAGCTAAAGCGTTGTCTAGTCTTGGCAGACGGTTTCTACGAGTGGAGAAAAGAAGGTCATGTCAAGAAACCCTTCAGAATCACGCTGAAAGATGGCGGACCATTTGCTTTCGCTGGTCTATGGGACTCGTGGTTATCACCTACAGGTCAAACCATAAACACATGTACGGTCATTACAACTACGCCGAATGAATTGATGGAGCCAATACACAACCGAATGCCTGTGATACTGCAAAAGGACACAGAGCCACTTTGGCTGAGGGCGGATATCCCAAGCCGTGAAGTCAAAGGCCTGCTTACCCCTTTTCCAGCTGAAGGGATGATTGCATACGAGGTATCGTCACTGGTAAACTCTCCGCGTAATGATGTACCTGAATGTGTTCTTCCGGTTAGCAACCTATTTTAAGGACATGATAAAATGGTTATAGATTCGTAAACTCGAAAGAGCGAGTGTCAACATAATACCACGGTTTCAGTAAAGACAATTAATCAGCGCTGTCGCCATGCCAGTCCCAAAATCGAATGCGTATTCGATTTTGGGACTGGCATTTTAGATAAGGGAAGGTTCCGGGATTTGGTATATATTTGGAAATATTATTGCTCTATTCAAAAGGAAATGTATGTAAAATGTAGAACATATATTACAACTGGGAAATTCAAGTAAACGGTACGGTATGGAGTATCAAGTATTAGGCCTTTTGAGGGCTATACTTTCTTAACAATTTTTAGTCAATAGGAAGTGATAATCGAATCTATTGAAAGAGAAAGAGGAATAGTATGAAAAAGACAGTAATTATTTTTTTGATAATGATCTTTGCTTACCTGATATTTGGAAATGGTATCGGTAAATGGCCATTTAAAGATTTAACTAGAAATGACATTGTTGATGTCAGTCTATTTGTCGATCCGCCTAGAAAAACAGCAGAAATTGAGGATGAATTTCAAATTCAAGTACTCGTAGATGCCTTAAATTCTGTTGTTATTTATAAAGAGGATGATAGGGGCAAAGAAGGGAATAGACAGTTGGTACAATTCAGGCTGACCATGAATGATGGAAGTATAGTTAAAGTTGAGCCAGCAGGCACATTTATGCTTATTAATGAGAAATGTTATAAAACAGAAATGGGACCTTGTTTAGAATTGTATACATTAGGAAACAGACTGATAAATTAAAAGACTAACCCCTTAGTGTTTTACGTTATTACACTAAGGGGTTTAACAATCTACCGAGGCTGGGGAATAGAGGTGTTTTTCGCCAAGAAGTATTCTATACCAATAAAGGTCGGCATCCCTGCCATATGAAGGTTAAAATGGGCCTGGATAAGGATGGTTATCTCCAAGCCGTAGATTTTGATAACACCTTGGATAAAGGCGCTTACGCTGGCTGGGGTATTGTAGTGATGTTCTACACCGCCTCTATGTTACATCTGCCCTACAAAGTGCCTAACGTTCGGTTCCGGGGAAGAAGCGTCTATACAAACAAGCCTAGCACCGGAGCCATGCGCGGTCTGGGAGTATGCAGAATATATCAGCACCGGTGACTATCCCATCAAAGTATGACCCCAATGCCATCTTCCAATTGATTAAAGCTCGAACTTGCTATATAAAAGAAAAACGGGGCTTAGCTCCGTGAGTTTATCGCTTTTGTTCTCCCAGGAGATAAGCGGAAATGTAGGGGATAAAAATCCCCCAACCATCTCCTGGCAGAACCCTGTCAGGTGCTCGGGTTGCTCTCCAGCAGAGCCCTATCCCCCTGGCAGATAAGAGCCATTTATAGTATTACCAAACAAAGTTACAATTTACACTACCTAAAGAGTCATTCTTGTCTTAGTGCATTTCAGATATATCATTATGAAAGCGTTCCTGATATCTTATTCTCAAGGATTGTACGCCATTCATCCTTGATGAGTGGTTCCGGCAACATTTCAGGATTCAGGATGGTCTGGAAATAGACCGCATATCCAAGGTCGTCGAAATCGTACTTTAGAATCCATTTTAAAACATAAAACAGATAATCCGTATCAGCCACGAATTCCATCGGTTCTATCATTTGGTTATAAAACCACTGCCATTTGAATTCATCAAGGTTATCACAGTAGCGCCTTACATAGTTAGGCACTTGCGAACTGCACATATATTTCTTGAAGATATCTAATGATTTCATTAACTTTTCCATAAGATATAAAGATATGAGTTTTGAATAAAAGCACCGGAAATTGTATCCGCAGGGATGCAACAACCAGTGCTTTTGTCAATATCTCCTCCTTTCCGGAGTGTATATGAAATATCTTGATTTTATAATGCCCCTTTTTCAAAATGTCCTTGACATGGGGACCACTTTAAATTTGATAGCCCCCGTTTTATAGTTGTTGCTTTCCGGTTTTATTAACGATTTGTCGATATTTACGACTAATAGTAGATTGGCTAACCCCAAGTGCCTTAGCTGCTTTCGTGGTGGAATGGTACTGCTTCATAGCCAGGGTAATCAGTTCTGTTTCAACCTGGCTAAAAGCTTGATCCAAGGGAATTATTTGATTAAATCGTCCCGTTTGTCTGGTCGCTATAGGGTCGAGTTTCATTAAGACGCGTTCAACGTTTAGCGCACTAATCTCATCTCCATCGTTTTTTATTGCAATTCGTTGGATCAGATTCTGTAGCTCCCGTACGTTCCCCGGGAAGGGGTAAGCTTCCAATAAATCATAGGCTGAACTCGAGAAGCGAAGATTGCATTGATAGAGTTGATTAAATTGTAGTAAGAAAAAGTTAGCCAACAGGGTAATATCCTCTTTGCGCTCGCGCAGAGCTGGAATTTCGATTGGGAAAACATTAATCCGATAAAATAAATCCTCGCGGAATTTGCCTTGAGCTACAAGTTCAGCTAAAGGGCGGTTAGTGGATACAATAATTTGAATATCAAATTTAAGGGGTTGGGTTGCTCCAACGGGATAAACCTCTCGTTCCTGAATGGCCCGTAATAGTTTACCCTGGATAACAAGGGGCATCTCAGAAATTTCGTCAAGGAAAAGGCAACCTTTATGGGCTTTGATAATCAGGCCAGTTTTACCATGTTGATTAGCGCCAGAAAACGCACCTCGTTCGTAACCGAACAATTCACTTTCGAGTAAAGATTCTGGAATAGCAGCACAGTTTATTTTAATAAGTGGTTCTTTTCTTCGCTCACTCAGAGAGTGGATGGCATTAGCAATAATTTCTTTGCCAACCCCGGATTCACCGCTTAATAAAACCGTAGCAGAGAATTGGGCCACCCGTTCGACTTCTTGCATCACCTCATGCATTTGTTGACTGGTATAAATCGGCAGTATTCCTTGAGCTTGAGTAACACGCTCACGCATTCGTTCTAATTCTTCACGGTAGTTCTCGCTTTGTTTGCGCGTTTGTTCCAGTTCTGTCTGGAGACGGGATACTTCCGTAAGATCACGTGAAGTAATTACGATACGCTCTATGTCACCGGACTTGTGAAAGATTGGATTGCCTACAGACAGACGGTGAGATTCACTATCGTTTTGCATCAGAGAAACTTTTCGTTTTTTCTTTTGTACTTCTCGAACTACTTTATGGAGTAATTCATCCGCTTTTTTTAGTTTTAAAAGTTGATGCCCAATTAAGGTGTTAGGCGGGCGATTCCATTGGGAGGTTATGTAATGATCACTGGCACGTAAGAGTTTGCCCCGGGCATCAACGACGATGATTTCGTCGTAGATGGTTGATAGAATTGCCTCGAGGTCGTTATTGATCAGCTTTACAGAATCCAATTCCATGGCTATGCCTTCAACTGTGGGGAGATCCTGCAAAACTAATGCAAATCCGGTGACCACTTGGTACATCACTAACGGCACAAAATCCACTAATATTGCGGCTTGACTTGAGGGAGTCGTAATAAATTGATTCAGTAAAGACGTTTGGGTGTTGTACACGTATTGAAAGTTGTTCAAGCCGAGAATATCCTGCATACGCAGAGTGGATAGATCAGCTTCCGAAATTCGTAACATGCGGTGTGCTTCTGCATTGCTATTCACTACTGCATAGTTGATATCGACCACCATCAGACCGCGGGGAATCGACGCAAAGAGGCTGCGTAACCAGGCAATTTCACTGTTCGCACCTGTGGACATCATTGTCAATAAAAAATCTTCTCTTAAGATATACTTTAAACTTTCCTCATATCTGACTAGTGTCACTAATTCGGCGAGTACGTCAAGGACATGAACTGTTAAATCAGCATAGGAGATTATCTTAAGGGGTGGTTCACTCACGGATTTTTCGATGGTTCTCTCGTAGGGTTCTTGCCTCTCGATGAGGAAATTAAAACTTTTTAACGGATATATATTTCCATCCTTCTCAGTAAAAACAAAAGGGTGATCTTCTATATTTAGGCGTTTGGAGAGTTCATTTAGACCTGTCGTCCCATCTACAAAGATTGGATCGCGTAAAAATGTTCGTAAATCCATCGAAAAGAGCTCCTTCTATACGAAAATAACTAACTTATGCATGGGTGAATAATTTTCCTCATAAATATACCACAAAATTCAAATTTATTGAACAATTTAAATTATTAAAACAAATAAAGATCTTTTTATTCTGGAAAACCAGGGAATTAAAAGTTTTGGACTCCCTGTTAACTGGCTGGCCCGATAAACCTAGAACATTATTCTGCATAATTATTAGGCAAAATGTATACTAATAAATGTATACTAATAAATATTTACCATATTTACTGGCATGCATTTTGCTTAGTGTTTAGTTAAGGAGGGAAGAGCTTTGTAAAACTATAAGAAGGGAGAACAAATTTTTTTGCCCCAAATAGTCAAAATATTCAATGAATTGCATAAATAATACAAAATACACTAGGAGGATGATAAATGGAAAACATAGGTAAACTAAAACGTACGTTAAAACTTTGGCAAGTTGTTCTTATCGGGGTAGCCTACATGACTCCCATGGTTGTATTCGATACCTTCGGGATTGTATCTGAAGTTACAAGCGGACATGTTCCCACTAGTTATCTCTTAGCCTTAATTGCTATGCTCTTCACGGCGGCAAGCTATGGAAAGATGGTCAAAGCATTTCCACAAGCCGGGTCTGCCTATACCTATACACAAAAGACCATCAGTAAACACTTAGGATTTCTGGTGGGTTGGTCCGTATTACTCGATTATCTCTTCTTACCCATGGTAAATTCCTTGTTAGCAGGTATATACCTCTCGGCATTATTTCCTGATGTTCCAACCTGGCTTTGGGTTCTGGTGTTTACGTTAGTCATGACTGGAATTAACTTGTTTACTGTAAATTTCATTGCCAATTTTAGCACAATCCTGGTTGGGTGTCAGATTTTGATTATGTGTATATTTACGTATTTAGATATCCAGGGACTCATGGCAGGGGAAGGATATGGTCAGGTATTTACTCTTCAACCCTTCATTTCCCCTGATATGGATATGAGCATATTACTGGCCGGAGCGACAATTCTATGTTTCTCATTCTTAGGTTTTGATGCGGTTACTACCCTTTCGGAAGAAACTCCTGAACCGACTAAGACGATTCCCCGGGCGATTTTTCTTGTGGCCTTAATTGGCGGAATTTTATTTATTACCCAGTCCTACTTCATTCAAGCATTCTTTCCGGATATATCAAGATTTCAAGATTTTGAGGCTGCATCACCAGAAATTGCCATGATGGTAGGAGGGCGACTATTCCAGATATTTTTCTTGGCCGCTACACTTACTGGCGTACTTGCCTCAGGTGTAACCTCACATGCCAGTGTAGCTCGTCTTCTCTATGTAATGGGCAGAGATAACGTCTTCCCCAAAAAGTTTTTTGGCTATGTAAATATTCGATGGGGAACCCCTTCTTTAAATGTACTTTTAATCGGTTGTATTGCCTTACTGGCCATTTTTCTTGATTTGGCAATTGTTGTAGCGCTTATTAACTTTGGTGCTTTAACCGCCTTTACCTTTGTCAATTTATCAGTTATTGCTCATTATACCCTCCGGAAGAAAATGCATAAGACCTTCACAGGCTTCTTTAGTTACCTGCTATTTCCCATCATCGGAGCGCTTTTCGTAGGAATTCTCTGGTGGAATCTGGAGACTAGTTCACTTACCCTTGGTCTAGTTTGGTTGGCATTAGGAGTTCTCTATCTAGCCTATTTAACAAACTTATTCCGCAGCAAACCTCCGGAATTTGACTTTAACGAATCCAATATATCTGGTTGAGACTCCTCAGCCTCCTTATTGGCATAACATTTGCATCTAGATGTCTCAAACATAACGAATCTAGGAGGAACTATTATGACAGATACTACACCGCAAAACAAAGAAGACTTGAAAGATAAGTACGCCGATGTCTATGAGTATTCTAATAAAGTCCTTGACTTAATTAGCAAACAAGACATTACAAAGGATGAAGCGGAATGGGTCACCCGGGAAACTGTCCAAGGTTTTAGAGATCATGTCAACCCTGGTTTTTTAGAATATCGCAAGAGTGTCACTAAGGATAAACAGTTTGCCGCCGTAGAATGGAAAGATTCGGGGTTAAACTGCTTTATGGATGTGAATGGAAAAGAGTATATCGATTGCTTGGGCGGTTTTGGAATTTATAATGTGGGACATCGTCATCCCAAGGTGATGGCAGCTGTAACGAATCAATTAAACCGCCAAGCCTTGCATAGTCAAGATTTATTAGATCCTTTACGGGCCATGTTAGCCAAGATCCTGGCAGATATTACACCGGGGGAATTAAAATACTGCTTCTTCACGAATAGCGGAACTGAAACCATCGAGTGTTCCCTTAAACTTGCTAAGATGTACAGCGATCGAAGGATCTTTATTTCTACAACTCGCGCTTTTCACGGTAAAAGTTTAGGTTCACTGTCTGCAACGGCTAAGGGCGTTTTCCGTAAACCCTTCCTACCAATGATCCCCGGCTTTCGCCACGTTCCCTTTGGTGATCTTGAGATGATGAGAAAGACCATGGAGTGTTGTGCTCTGGTCGGTGAAGATGTGGCTGGAGTAATTCTTGAACCGATTCAAGGGGAAGGCGGGGTTATTTTACCGCCGGAGGGTTATTTGAAACAAGTTCGTGAACTTTGTGATCAATTTGGAGCACTGCTTATCTTTGATGAAGTCCAGACCGGAATGGGCCGCACTGGGAAGATGTTCTGTTGTGAACATGATGATGTGGTGCCGGATATACTGTGTCTTGCCAAAGCATTTGGCGGCGGGATTATGCCGGCGGGAGCCGTCGTTGCGACAGAGGAAGTCTTTAAAACCCTGTTTCCGAATCCTTTCATGCATACAACGACCTTTGGCGGTAATCCACTAGCCTGTGCTGCAGCGATTGCAACCTTTAATGTCCTAATAGAGGAGAATTTGCCAGCCAGATCTGCTGAACTTGGCGACTATATGCTGGGAAAGCTTCGTAATGCTGCCGCTGAGTTTCCAGAGCTGGTTATGGAAATTCGAGGAAAAGGTCTCCTCATCGGGATTGAATTTCAATCAGATGAAATCGGTTATGAGGTGTCGAAGGCGATGTTTGATAGCGGTGTGCTTGTAGCTGGTACGCTGATTAACGCTAAAACCATTAGAATAGAACCCCCATTGACAATCACCTCTAAAGAAGCGGATCGTGTCATTGTCGCATTTGAAAATGCACTTGTGCAGGTTCGTGAGTTAGGTGTATTTAACTGATTTCTTGGATAACCATGTTAAACTCAGATTGCTTTGCTGTCCCGGTGGAACTGTTCATATTTTACTACCCCGACAGCAAGGCTTATGGTAAACCCTGTGAAAAAGCTCATTAATACAAGGTGCTAATCCCGTAAGCTATAGTGAACGGAGGAAAACGATGGTTTTAAAATTAATAGAGGAGCTTTGTATTGGGTGCCGCTTATGCCAATTGGCTTGCTCTGTCGCAAAAGAAGAGGTCTTTAACCCTGAATTAGCAAGGCTCAAGATTATTTCCCTATACTCTAAATCGGGTTTGAATTACAAAACTTCCCTTTGTAATATGTGTCTGACCTGTGTCAATATTTGTCCCACCGAAGCGATTTCTCACCAGGCCGGGCACTTGATTTATGATCAGGATAAATGTACAAACTGTGGAATTTGTATTACAGCATGCCCTGAAAGCGTTATAGCTTCCAGAGCAGAAGGTATAGCTCTTTGTGATCTCTGCGGTGGGTCACCGGCTTGTGTCGAGTGGTGCCCCCATCAAGCCTTGATGAACCAGGAGGGGAACTAAGATGAGCTACACCGGAAAACTATTGAGGGTTAACTTAACAACGGGTCATAGTCAGGTTGAAGAGTTAAATAAACAATGGGCAGTGGATTATATAGGGGGCAAAGGCCTCGGCCTAAAATACCTCTATGAAGAGCTTGCGCCAGGGGTGGCTCCTCTGTCACCGGATAATAAGTTGATTTTAATGACAGGCCTGTTCACGGGAACCATCATACCTCTCTCTGGGAAACTAGCTATAATTACAAAATCCCCGGCAACAGGGACCATCCTTGATTGTTCCATCGGAGGACATTTCGCGGCGGAATTAAAGTATGCAGGGTATGATGCCGTAATTTTAGAAGGAAAGGCCTCAAAGCCATCCTACCTCTATATTGAGGATAAGATCGTGGAAATTCGGGACGCGTCTGAACTCTGGGGACAGGGGGCACAGGAAACTGAACTGATCTTAAGAGAAAAAATCAATCAGGAAGTAAAAGCACTGGCCATCGGACCTGCGGGGGAAAATCTAGTGACCATGTCCTGTATTACTTCAGAGTTTTACCGACAGGCTGGCCGAGGTGGAGTGGGCGCGGTCATGGGAAGCAAAAACCTTAAAGCTATTGCAGTGCGGGGAAGTGGCAGTATCTCCGTGCCCAATATTAAGCAATTCGCTTCAAGTATGAAAGAGTTTATGCAGACAGACATCTTGACGGATACTAATCTTTGGGCTAATACAGATGGCACAGCTTTACTTGTGGATTTCAACCAGGATACAGGTATTTTGCCCACCAAAAATTTCCAGCAGGGAACCTTTGACGATTACCAAGCCATTAATTCCGATGCCCTGAAAGCGGTTCGTTCAGGCAAAAAGGGGTGTTTTAGTTGTGCACTAGGGTGTGGCAATTATTCAAGGACCGGCAGGTCGACGGTGGAAGGTCCAGAGTATGAAACTTTAGCCTTAGGAGGCTCCAACTGCGGGATCAGTGACTTGGAAGCCATTATTGAGTTCAATGACTTGTGTGACAATCTTGGCATGGACACCATATCTGTGGGGAATGTTATCGCCTTCGCTATGGAATTAACGGAAAAGGGAATTAAAGATTTTGGCCTCCGGTTTGGTGATGTAGAGGCCTATTTAAAGATCCCGGGGTTGATTGCCGCCCAGGTCGGAATTGGCGTGGATTTAGGACTGGGAGTTAAGAAGCTTTCTGAAAAATACGGCGGCAGCGACTTTGCCATGCATGTTAAAGGCCTAGAATTTCCTGGCTATGAGCCACGGGGGTCTTGGGGAATGGGACTAGCCTATGCCACCTCTGACCGTGGAGCTTGTCATATGAGGGCCTGGCCAGTAGCGCAAGAGGCTTATGGAGATTTAGATGCCTTTACCGTCGAAGGCAAAGCCCAGCTCGTCATAGAGTTACAGCATTATAATGCCGTGAAATTCTCCTTGATTTTATGTGATTTCTGGGCACTATCTCTGGAAACTATGGGAACCATTGTGTCTAACTTGCTTGAGAGGACTGTGACGGAACAGGAACTTTCACAAGTCGGCGAACGGGTGGTAAACTTGGCCAGGCAATTTAATGTCAGGGAAGGATTTACTAAAGATAATGATACTCTGCCGGGGCGGATATTTAAGGAAACCCTAAAAACAGGAGCGACAAAAGGCCAGCTTTTACCCCTCGAGGAATACGAAAAGATGCTTGCAGAATATTATAGTTTGCGGGGATGGGATCGTGATGGGAGACCAACTGACGCGAAATTACAAGAACTCGGGGTAAATTAAATCGTAGGGATGGAGCAACATGGCCAAGGGGGCTAGAATATGAAGATAACGATCAGGTTTTATGGACCTCTGGATAAATATGGTAGTCAGCTGGGTCTATATCAGCAGGAGATTAAGTCGGATTTTACCCTTGCTCAGTTAGTGGAGCAGCTTGGGGTTCCTTACTCATCACTAGGCTTGGTCGTTGTCAATAGTGTTAAGCGAGATGTAGGTTACAGGCTCGAAGAAAACGATGAAGTTAAGTTCTTTCCTATTATAGCTGGGGGTTAATGTCTCCCTAAAAAGTAAGGGAAGTCTAAAGAAGGCTTGGCGCTACGCCAAGTGTTCTTTAGTTATATAACAGTTTGACGGAGAAATTGGTAAGCGAAATTCAGATTAAATGACTAACTTATGCATGGATGAGTAACTTGAGGTTCTAAATATTATCTCCGAAGTGTCATTATTCGTTTCGTATTATTATGCCAATTATAGTCTGGCATGGATATTGCATAAAATATACAAAGCCGAGAGGTTGATTTAAGAGGGACCGAAGATGGTCAGCAAAAGATGATTGGTCAGGTGTTAAAGCAAGTGGATGCAGAGAGAGTGGAGGCAAAGAGTATTATGAGCAAGACTTACAACCCTTATGACAACATGCTGAAAGTACTGGAGCAAGCGGCAAATCTATTGGGTCTTGAAGAAAATGATTATGAGGTTTTCAAGTACCCTGAAAGAGAATTGAAAGTGGCAATCCCGGTTGAGATGGATAATGGGAAGATGAGGGTCTTTGAAGGTTACCGCGTTCAACATTCCAGTCTGAGAGGTCCGTGCAAAGGTGGACTAAGGTATCATCAGCAGGTTGATATCGATGAAGTAAAGGCTCTGGCGGCTTGGATGTCTTTCAAGTGCGGTGTTGTAAATATCCCTTATGGCGGAAGTAAGGGTGCTGTCAAAGTTAATCCTAAGGAACTGAGTAAAACTGAACTAAAAAATCTTACCCGAAGATATACGGCCATGATCTTGCCGCTGATCGGTCCCGAACGGGATATTTCCCGCGCCTGACGTGAACACGGATGCCGAGGTTATGGGCTGGATTATGGACACTTACAGTATGTTTAAGGGTTATCCAGTGCCCGGAGTTGTAACCGGCAAACCGGTGGAAATCGGAGGTTCGCTGGGTAGGAAAGAAGCTACTGGACGTGGAGTTATGTTAATAACCAGGGAGACACTCCATCGTTTGGGAATACCCTTAATGGGCACGAAGGTAGCCATCCAAGGTATGGGGAACGTTGGGGGAGTGGCAGCCAAATTGTTGCATAATGAAGGCTGTTTAATAGTGGCTGTAAGCGATGTCAGTGGAGGCGTCTACTGTAGTACCGGGTTGAAGGTGGATGAGCTTCGCAGCTTTCTTGCTAGTAACGGGGGGCAAGTTCTCCAAGATTACAATGTCCCCGGAGTGACTCATATTACCAATGATGAGCTGCTGACTATAGAATGTGATGTTCTGGTACCTGCTGCCTTAGAAAACCAGATAACGGAGCTCAATGCCCATGATATTCAAGCAACGGTAATCGTCGAAGGTTCGAATGGTCCGACATCGGTAGAGGCAGATGAGATTCTCGCAAAGAAGAACAAAACTGTTGTTCCTGATATTTTAGCCAACGCGGGCGGTGTTGTAGTATCCTACTTCGAATGGGTGCAAAACATACAGTCCTTGATGTGGGATGAAGAAGCGGTGAATCGTGCCTTGGAGAAAATTATGATTAGATCGTTTAATGAAGTATGGGACAAGAAGAAGGAAAATGATACGACTATGAGAATGGGAGCCTACATGGTAGCCGTTAATAGGTTGGTCCAAGCAAAGAATATTAGAGGCATATTTCCGTAAGTAAACATTAACTGGAAACACCATATGGTAATAGAATCTATCGCCATGAAATAATATCCAAAACCATAATTCAAAAGAGGTCCTTGTAATTGCTCCCAAAATACTCGTTTTTAAGGAACATACTGATTCAAGAAACCTTCATTTCATGTAATAAACTACCACATCGATCGTTTTGTATTTTATTATGCAACTTATTGATGTTATAACCGAAGCTCAGCAGTAAAAATTCAGTCTCAACATTCTTTTTGCCACGCATTACAAATCTACGGAAACCATGATCTTCCTTTAAAACCCCGAACGCGCCTTCCACTTGGATGGAGCGATTCATTCTTAGTAAAATACCTTCCGGCGTTGTAATGTTATGTAATGATTCAGCTCGTTTTTCCAAAAATAGTTTTGAGGCTGATAGTTTCTTATTACCCACCGCTTTGGTACATTGCTTCTTTAAAGAACAACCTTCGCAACTTTCACATTCATAGAGGGTTATATCGGATTTATAGCCGCTTTTAGAGGTTCTTGTCGTTTTTCCGACAGCCACTAGTTTTTTATGATTGGCACATAGATATTCGTCTTTTTCCGCATTATAGGTCATGTTTTCTCGTTTGCCTATAATTTTGCTAAAACTTCGTTTTTTCATAGATTCATACGTCTGTGGCTTGATGAAGGGCTTTTGGTTTTGTTTCTCAAGATAGACATAGTTTT
>JUEG02001213.1_pt1 | contig 221100 bp, 194 predicted proteins | sample 432341 | NCBI WGS metagenome assembly JUEG02 (sample SAMN02953476, study PRJNA257561) | rock porewater metagenome | biome: terrestrial; feature: Opalinus Clay rock; material: porewater; isolation source: Opalinus Clay rock BIC-A1 borehole | place: Switzerland: Mt Terri URL, St-Ursanne ... | reverse complement strand
ACATAAAGAGCATACATGGCAATTGCCCAAAAAGTTGTTACACTCACTGCAGAAATAATTTTTAAAGCATTTCCTTTTGTCTGTGCCTCAGCTGAAGGTACTCTATTTATTGACGCCCAAACTCTAAAGTTTAAGATTGACAGTAAAGCAGCAAATGTAGCTAAACTAATAAAAACAGAACGCCATCCTAGAAATTGCTCTAATAGAATTCCGATAGGTGCTCCTGCCCATAAAGCCATAAGATGTCCTGATACTACAGTAGATAGCCATACTCCCCTACGTTCAGGTAATGCTGTATCGCCAATAATTGCATAGACCAAAGGGGTTATTGACGCAACAGATAAACCAGCAAAAATACGACTCGCTATTAACATTGCAAAAGAAGAAGAAATGGCTGTCAAAAAATTGGCTAATGAAAATGATAATAAACCGAAAACAATAAAAAGTCGGCGACCTTTGCGATCTGAAAGCCATCCAAAAAGCGGGGCACTAATGGCATACATTAGTGAAAAAACAGTAACTAGCCACCCTGCAACAGCAGGGGTAATTCCATATTCTTTAGCAATAAACGGTAACAAAGGAGATATAACAAACAAATCAGTACCTACAATGAATAGGGTAAACCACCCTGTAAGAATATAAATGGCTTCTTTTAAGTTAATACGAATATCAATCACCCATAAACAATATATCAGCATATTAGTTTATTTATGAGCAATATTTAGATTCGCTTACTTCAAAGGGTACCAAGATGGCACCCAACGCTCACTTGAAAGTTTACCACCAAAGGTGCAATTTTCGATTTATGCTCGCTTCGATGGTAACCATATACAAAATGTGGATTTTGTAAAGTTTATTTTTGTAAGAGGCCACTGTACGAAATAAGAATTTGGGGAAATTGACTTGCGACGCTATATTAGGAAAATTGCTATTAATGAGAAGCATTTACGAATTTGGTTTCGACCTATCAAGTTTAATTTGTTCTTCACCCCATATAGACAATTCATTCAATGCTGGAAGTAGCGCTTTACCTCTTTCTGTTAGAGCATATTCAACTTTAGGAGGAATCGTTTCATATTGCGTTCTAACTATAAGATTATGTTCTTCTAATTCTTTTAAAGATTTTGTAAGCATCATATTAGTAATACCTTTAACTTTTCGTTTTAATTCATTATATCTAGTGAAATCATTTTCAAATAAGTACCACATAATAGGCAACTTCCACTTTTGTCCAATAATACCTAATGCGTATATAAGAGGGCATTTTGTCGCGTATATATTATCACTAGGGAATTTTGCATTGCAATCCGTATCATTATTCATAGTTGCAACTCCTTTAAATTTCATTGGTATACTTTTTATACTAACACAGAAAAAACTGCATACTTGCATCTTTATTATCTTGTGCTATATTAATCATAGCAGAAGAACAAAAATAAAACACTAAAAAATGTATAAGGAATGGGAGCACTATAATGAAAGTTTATGCTATTAACGGGAGTCCAAGAAAAAATAAAAATACAGCTACATTACTTCAAAAAGCTTTAGATGGAGTAAAAGAATCAGCAATAGGCAAAGAAATTGAAACTGAAATCATTAATTTATATGATTTAAACTATACTGGATGTAAAAGCTGCTTTGCCTGCAAAAAACTTGGCGGTGCAAGTTATGGAAAATGCGTACTAAAAGATGATATTCATGAAATATTGGAAAAACTATCAGAAGCTGATGGGCTTATTTTTGGTTCTCCAATATATTTTGGTACTATAACAGGTCAATTACAGTCATTTTTGGAAAGACTATTATTTCCTTATTTGGTTTATGACGAGAACTATTCTTCAATTCCACCAAAGAAGATGCCAACTGCATTCATTTATACGATGAATGCTCCAGAAGAAGTAATGAATCAAATTGGTTATTTAAAAACCTTCAATAACATTGAATCTACTATTGAACATATATTTACAAAACCATTAGTTATGTATTCAAATAATACTTACCAATTTGATGATTACTCAAAATATAAATCTAATGCCTTTTCTGAAGAAGCAAAAGCAGCACATAGAAAAATACAGTTTCCTTTAGATTGTCAAAAGGCATTTGATCTTGGTGCAAATTTAATAAAGTAATACATGAACTAAAGTGAATAACTCCTTTGAAATATTCCAGTTAAATTAAATATTTCAAAGGAGTTTTATATTTATATAAAGTAGGCATTCATATACTATCGCTTAAGAAACCAGAAGTCCTTTATCTCTTAAGACCTTTAATACAACTGGACAATTGATGTAGGAATTAAGTTCACATTATCCTACTTCGGGGAACATCAAACTTGCCCACTAACCGTATTTTCCTTTTAAGCGATTCCTATACTTTTTAGCTATTAGGTAGAAATTGTTCCTAAGAGGGGTGCATCTTATAACAAAAAGGTAACAAAACATAAAAGCTGAAAAGCCCAGTATTAACTGAACTTTTTTTCTTCTATAATTGTATCAATTATTGAGGTGTTATTTGATGGAGAGAGGAGGGGCCTTTGCACCCCTGTATCGAAGAATGAGTATACATCCCTCATATTTAGAAAATTAGAAACCTCTCCCCTTTTTTTACAGAAACCGCGCCTTTTCGTAAGATCATTGTAATCAATTTACAAAAGCGGAGAAAACAAACGAGCACAGGATTCTTTGAACCTTGTAATAGCTGAACGATTTTGAAATTCCTCAAGCTTAACTTCCTTACTCTCCTCCATATCGGACTTAAAATTCTGTATCAATTGCCCTGTCAAAGATTGGTCAAAGATGAAAGCATTGATCTCAAAATCTAAGAAAAAACTTCGCAGATCCATATTAGCGGACCCTACTGAAGCAATATGATTATCTATGAGAAGGATTTTAGCATGAAGGGTTCCTTTCATGTATTTGAAAATTTTTACCCCCGCCTGTAGTAATTCTTCGAAATACGAGTTCATTGCCAGATACGTTAATTTGTGTTCTGGAATTCCCTGGACAAGTAGCCTCACGTCTAAACCACTAAGTGCTGCCGTTTTCAAGGCCATGATCAAGCTTTCATCTGGGATAAAGTAAGGAGTTTCTATGTAGATGCTTTGCTTAGCCATTGTTATTGAACTAAAGAAGCTCTGCAAAACAGATGGCCAATTTGAATCTGGCCCACTAGCCAGTATTTGCAGGGGTAGCTTATGTGAAATAGTCATTTGGGGAAAATAACTGGCTCCCGAATATTCTTTTCCAGTCACATAATACCAATCGTTTAAAAAGATGGATTGGAGGGTATGAACAGCTTCCCCCTCTATTTTTATATGTGTGTCTCGCCAAAAACCTAATTTCGAATCACGGGATAAGTACTCGTCTCCGATATTTAGTCCACCTATAAAACCGACTCGTCCATCCACAACAACAAGTTTGCGGTGATACCGCAGGTTTAATTTCGAACTAATATAGGGAAAACGAATGGGAAAAAACCATTCTGCTTGAATCCCTGCTTTGCGCATACGTTTCATAAAACTGCCCGAAATCGAAAGACTTCCCATGCCATCAAGTAGGACGCGTACTTTCACACCTTCAGTTACTTTACGAGTTAAGATCTTCAGAACATCTTCACCAATCTCATCGTCTTTAAATATATAATAGCTTAGGTGAATATGATGGGATGCCCCTTCCAAGGCATTAAACAACGCTCTGAATTTCTCTCCCCCGTTCATAAGAACCTCTACTTGATTGTGAACCGTCATAGGAGCGAAACCAGAGTTTAAATGAAGATTTATTAGTTTAGAATCAGAATTTGTATCTGGATCAGAAATCATCTGTCCATTTTTAATATCCCTTTGCTGCTGGTTAATCCATCGTTTTAATGGATTATCTTTGTTATGTTTACTAAAGAATAACGGCCCTTGAGTTTTACGTCCAAATAAAATATATAAAATAAGTCCTAAGACAGGAAGAAGAGCTAGCATGAAGAGCCAAACAACGGTTTTTTCGGGAGGACGATTTTCCAGAAGTATAACTCTTCCAAGGACTATGATCTGAATAAGATTTATGCCTAATACAAGATACCATAGCATGATATCACCGCCCTTCTCAGATATTCTAAGTCAACCTAGAAGATTGGTTAGAGTTTAGTTATCTCCAAAACGTTTAACTAGTAGTCTAATACTCAAGTTTCTATGAAATAAAAATGATGGCCATTGAACAAGGAATTCAATAGCCATCATTTTTATTATTTTGCGATATTCTTGTGTCGAGGTTATCAAACATATAGGATCATTTATTTAAATTCAATCATCCATCCTTCCGGAGCTTCCACTTCACCGAACTGAATTCCTATTAGATGGTCATAAAGCTTCTTTGTAACGGGTCCTACCTCTGTCTCGCTGTAGAAGATGTATTTATCCTTGCCATTCGTTAGGCTGCCTATGGGCGATATGACCGCCGCTGTACCGCAGGCACCTGCTTCAGCAAACTCATCCAAGTTGTTAACGTAGACATCCCTTTCCTCCACCTTCATCCCGAAGACCTTATCAGTAATGTAAAGAAGAGAGTTCTTCGTAATGCTGGGGAGGATCGATGGAGAAATTGGGGTAACAAATATATTGTCCTTTGTAATACCGAAGAAGTTTGCAGCACCTACCTCTTCGATCTTTGTATGGGTCTTAGGATCCAGGTATACGCAGTCGGTATAGCCTTCATGGGTAACATGTTTATGGGGCAACAAGCTGGCCGCATAATTTCCGCCCACCTTAACTGCTCCTGTACCATACGGTGCAGCCCTGTCGTACTCAGAAACCACCAATTTGATCGGAGACATTCCACCTTTAAAATATGGTCCAACCGGGGTGACGAAGATACAAAAGATATATTCCGTGGCCGGTTTGATCCCTACGTTATCGCCAACGCCGATCACAAAAGGTCTTATATATAATGTTGCTCCGGATCCATAGGGAGGAATAAACTCTTCGTTTGCTTTGACAACCATTTTAACAGCTTCAATAAACTTCTCTACCGGAACCTCTGGCATGAGGATCCTCCTACAGCTTTCCTGCATACGCTTTGCATTCTGATCGGCCCTAAAAAGTCCTATGCTCCCATTTTTTCTTCTGTAGGCTTTCAGCCCTTCAAAGCACTGCTGGCCATAGTGAATTGCAGGGGATCCCATGCTGATGGTTAATGTGTTTTCCTTCACCAGCTTTCCTTCATCCCAAACGCCATTCTTCCATAAGGAAACATAATTTGCGTTGGTCTTTCTATAGGAGAATCCTATATTTCCCCAATCGGTATTTAAATTAGTCGACATCTGCGCTCCTCCTTGATTTTAGAATCAATTTGACTGTTTTCACATCCCAGAGGCTTTTGTTGCTGCTGACCTATTTATGATAATCAAGTAATTTGAATTTATTTTATAATATGATATCATCATTTTTAATATATAAAAAATATCAATATTATAGGATTATCATACCGAATAGGTATTAAAGTTAGGGGGATTGCGTTTTATGGACATTCGACAGCTACGTTACTTTTTGGCAATTGCCAAGGAGGAGAATATAACCCGGGCTGCCAAAAACTTAAATATGGAACAACCACCTTTAAGTAGACAACTTAAGCTGTTGGAGGAGGAACTAGGGATTATTTTGTTTGAACGTAGTGGAAAAAAAATAAGGCTCACTCAAGCAGGATTAATCCTCCAAGAAAGAGCCAAAAATTTGTTGCATCAATTCAATGAAACGATGACAGAAATTAAAGAAATCGATCAAGGACTTCAAGGAACCTTGTCTGTTGGTTCCGTATTTTCTTGTGTTTCTCTACTTCCTCCTAAAATCAAAAAATTTCACGAAAGATATCCTAGAGTTTTATTTAAACTATTGGAAGGAGATCATGTTCCCCTTGGAGAGTATTTAGAAAAGCGAACTGTTGAACTGGTTATTACCCGGCTTCCCTTTGAATCAAATTATCCGGCTGAGAAGTACACTGTCTTACCCTTACATTCCGATCCTTTTGTGATTGCAATTCCACAAAAATGGGATTTTCCTCAATCCTTCCTTCGCTTAGAAGATATCTCCAATATCCCTCTTTTAGCGTTAAAAAGTGATACGACGGTGAGGTTGAATCAAAAAGTCGTAAATGAATGCCGTCGTTTTGGTTTTGAACCCAACATTGTTTGTGAGTGTTCGAGTGTAGCAATCAGTATAGCATTAGTGATCGCGGGAATTGGAGCCATAATCTTACCTAAGTCAGTGATGTCATCCTTTCCAATAGCAGAGATAAAAATACTCGACATTCTGGATACTCCCATGCAATCTGAGGTTGGCGTAATTTGGCTAAAAGATAGTTATCATTCTAAAAGTGCCCGGTCGTTCATTGCTTTATTTGAGGAAGAGACCTATGATGTTAAGAATCCCTTTGATTAATCAATAAGTTAAAATTCCTCCGTTACCAAATCAAAGCCTTCAAGGGTAGCCGTGTCATCAATTCGAATCATCAAATATCGGATACCATCCTTGGTTACTTGTTTAACATTTTTTATATCTTGTGGGCCGATTGTAATCGCCGCTGTGTTATTGTCAATTTTAATCGACTTCATTCCCTGATTAGGGGTAATACTCGATGCTTTAAACTCATAATTTTCCGCGCCCAATACTTCCAAAAACGAGGATCTTAGCTTATCTTCAGTTTTTATTCCACTGTTTTCTAAAATCCTCTCCATATCTTTCAAACCTATTAAAGAAACTTCTCCACTTTCAGCCTCAACATCTAGCCGCCGACCAAGTTCCTCATAAATGTTCGAAACAACTTCAGGCTCAATTTCTGCTCCTACAACGTCTCGAACAACTTCTAAAAAGCGCTCTTTTTCAGCTTTCGCCGTCGGCTTGAATTCACAATCGAGAATGTTATCTACAAACAATTGATTGGGCTGGTTTTCTTTTTGTGTATAGTAAACAACCTTGTTAGTCTCCGCTGCATTATCACTAAACGAAGGGAACATAAAGCCTTCTATCGGAGCCTCAGTATTAATAATAGCGTTCATCGGAACACTTGTTATAAATTCCCTTTCTTCAAAATCAAATTTCAGAGACTTTTTAGGCATAATGATTGGGCAGATACTACCTAAAAAGAATCCCAAGGTATATGACAATTCATCGTCAAGCTCGTTATTGTCCTTTCTAGCTGATTTATAAGCCTCTCCCCGTACAAAGGTGATCATAAAATCCTTCTCATAAATCTCACAGGTTTCTTCCAGGATTTTATTCACAATAATTAATGTCGCTTCACTAAAATTATCTGTGCGTAAAGTATCGAACATATGCTTTTGAGTCAAATTTTCGCCTAATTTATTATTTTTAAACTCCAACTCAAAAATCTTAGAATCAATCTTTCCGGATAATATCTTTTTAAAGTTTTTTAAATATAATTCCTTTCTTTCTTCATCCATCATATCAAAATACATTTTTTCCGAACAAAGGATAGCCTTGCTATCTTGTTTAACATAGTAACTGCAAATTTCTTGAATCTTTAGTTTTGAGTTGTTTGTTTTTAGTTCTCTGCGTATGCTGGCGATATCTTCCTTATTCATTATCTCTATCTCCTTTTTACCCTTATAGGCAGAAAAACTCCCGCCTTCAAACCTCTCACAAGGCGAAGGCAGGAATGCCTCGACTAGTTCATAAACCCATTTACGGCTTTGTAAGCTGTATTCTAATCTTAAAATGAGACAAATGTTATTCGAGTGATACCTGCAAATTCTATGTCATGAATACAATATTCGTCATCTTTCCTTTATTTCCTGTCACGATAGTAAAAATAGTCCTATTGTAAATGACAAGATGACACAGGACGGAGTTGTTGACACCAATTGAGCAGTGGTGACAACAACTCCGTCCCTCCGACACCTCTCCGAAACTTCTTAAACTAGTTGCAAAGCCAAATCGACTGCTTTAAAGACATCAACAGCATAGCCATCTGCTTTAATGGCTTGGGCAAAATCATGGGTTGCTGGATTTCCACCGATGATTACTTTGACATTGTCACGAAGACTACGACGTTCCAGTTCCCGAATTGTTTCGGACATCATGGCTAAGGTGGTAGTGAGCATTGCCGACATTGCTAAAATATCTGGTTCATGCTCTATAACCGCTTCCACAAAATCCTCAGTTTGGACATCGATGCCAAGATCAATAACTTCGAAGCCTGCACCGCGAAACATCATAACGATCAGGTTTTTTCCAATATCATGTAAATCTCCGGCGACAGTACCAATAACGACTTTACCAAGGGAAGAGTGTTTGGGATCTGACAAGATAGGTTTTAAGACGTGCAAGCCCGCATGCATCGCCCTTGAGGATACCAAGACATCAGAAATGTAAATAATATTATCTCGAAATTGGCTTCCTATAACCTGCATCCCCGGCAGCAATGCTTTTTCAAAAACAGTTTGAGGAGTGACCCCATTTTCAATGGCTAATGTAGTGAGGGTCTTAACTCGGTTGGCTTGCCCTTTGACCAGAGCATTAGTAATTAATTCTAATTCTAATTCTGTAGTTACCACTCATACCCCACTCCTCGTTTCTGTTATAAAGCATATTGTTTAAATCGACTTGGAGTAACCCCTTCAAGCTTCTTGAAAACTCTAGTGAAGTAGCCAGGATCCTCGAAACCACTTTCTTCCGCAACTTGCATCACGTTATATTTAGGATTCTTCAGCATTATTTTCGCTTGTTCCACCCTTACTTGTGTGAGATACTCCATCAAAGTACAACCCAGACCTTGTTTAAAGATTCTACTAACATAGCATGGACTAAGATAAACTGCCTGGGCTATCTCATCGATTGTCAGTTTATTGCGATAATTATTTCGGATATATTCGGCAGCTTTCTGAATTGCTTGTTGATTTTTTTGGTTTTTGTTCGTGTCTAAATAATTCATAAATGTTTCTAACATAGTTCCCGACCATAGGCAGAGTTCATCTGGAAGGGTAATTTCTAACAATTCCTGATAAAACATGGAGTTTAGTTGCAGCACTTCCGTTAGATCAGCCCCTCCATCGACTGCTGCCCTGGATATAATTACGACGAGTTCCATTACTCTAGTTTTTAGAGTATCCATATGAGAGTTTTTCGCTAAGATATCAACCAACAATTTTTCCAATAGTTGCTCAGCTGCAAGTTTTTCTCCATTTCTCACTGCAGACTTGAGCTCTTGTTCTTTATCTAAGGAATGACTACTGATGGTTCTCGATTCAATCTTATACATAGCGATTTCAGCACGTTTGCGAGCCTGAATTTCTTCGGCTAATCTAGCCTGTTGCGCCATTATTTCTCTTCTTTGTTCTAGAACGGTCATGCCACTTTGCATAATTTGATTGGCTACAATAAATAAGAGATCTGCAGCAGCCTGCACTTTATCGCTTGACATGATCTCTAATTGAGCAGCTGACCACTTTACAGCAGAAACATCTATATTAAGTCCCTTAACCATTTCCTCAATTTCTTCTAAGAAATAATCTTCGGGTTCCCACATAAGTACCTGTCCACAAATAATTGATCCTACATACTGATCTAATAAAATAGGTGCCGCCCACATTATTAAGCCCGCATGACAGCGAAAAATATAAGGTTCACCATATTTTGCAGCTTCAGTGCATGCTCTTGCATAGGAGCGCTGGCATTTTTTCGCCCCATTACTATCAGATCTTATCATTTCGCAAAATTTACAGTCGTTGATTGCATGATCAGTCGAGATCAATGTATTACCTTTATTATCGACCAAAATGGCCTTCAACCCTGTGGACTTTGAAAACGAACATAACATTTTGTCTAATAGATTTCTTCCGACTAGTTGCTCAAGCCACTGTAATCTCTTTTCTTGATTGAAGTCTCCTTGATTCACATTGCCACCTCCAAAAGCAGGTTTCACACTTAAATAAATGCGCAAATACTCATGAACTTCTGAAACAAGATAATGAAAGTAACACGAAATTAGGTTGTACAATAGAGAATTAAGGGATTATTTATATTATAACACATTAAAAATTACTTTTCTCACGATTCTTAAAACTCGCAAAAGCAGATAATTCAAAGGGGCACTCATGTCTCAGGCTATAGTTTGTATAATTAAGCCAGTCAGAGACACGAGCGCCGATGTTACTTTTAAATATCAACGATAGATTAAAAATTATTATTTAGCTGCAGACTCAACATTAAAATCATATTTTTCAGGATCAAATTTATCTAATGTACTGTTCTTAATCATGAATTGAGTAAACTCAGCTTCATCATCTGGAACCGATTTTAATTGTTTTTCGAAGATATCAAGATACTTCAATTCTTTAGCATCTAATTGAACCCGACCATCTTGGAAAGCGGATCGTAATTCTTTAATAGTGGTGGCAGCAGCGATTTTTGTCCGCTCAAAATGGGTCTTTCCTTTGACAATTTCTTGGCTGATTCTTAGAACCACTGCGGGGTCTAAGATATAGGCTTGAGGATCGAACATTCTATCAGATTCCGACAAAATGTCTCTCATTTCAAACGCAGAGCCGCGAGATGCAGCTACGTTCATAATTCTGCAATCATAGATTAATTGCTCAATGTAGACAGTCGGAGCCATTCCACCCAACAATCTTACGTTTTCAACGGATTCGTTACTCCAGCAGTCAGCCAAGCAGGCAGATATATTTCCTACAGAACTCGAGTGAGCACAGGCAGCAGTTCTGCCTTCCATGGAAATTGGTGTCCCAGTGATCGCTTTGAGATAAACTCCCTCATAACCGCAATCTTTATCTGGTCCTTGTGCACCACGTTCTACGGCGACTAATGTCCGGACTGCACACATAACTCTGTCAATGGCAGCAAAAACCTTTGGAATGAAATTCTTGTGAGCCATAACCATAGAGGTATTAGCGAAGCCGCAAGCTGTGTCTCCTGAAGGGATGCAGTTGGTTTCAGCTGCTATTTTAACAATTTCATCCCACAAAATAGCCATATCTCTACAACCAACAACACCTAATGAGAACAAAGCTCTAGGTAGATCGCAATTCATAACAGCTTCATCATGTAAGTGTTTCCCACCAATAGATTCAATCGCTAAGAAGTCAGCCCCAGCTTCTGCACACCCTCTAAAGGTGTTAATGACATTATCCCAATGCTCTCCTTTATACATATGTGCAAGAGTTTTACCTTCACGTACATCAACAACGGTCATTCTTAAGAGACTTTTTAAACCAAACTTCGTATAGTATTCGTTCATTACTCCTTTAACCACTTTTGTGACATCAATGCCCCACTGAGGATTAAAGGTGCAAGGAGGAAGAAGTTCGATTTCAATAATGATTCCAGGAGAAAGTAACTCATGGGCCTTAGAACAAATACCGTGGATCATTTCTTCATACTGAGCCAATACTTTTGGCATGGTTTCTTCACTAATTAACATTGTAGGAAGAGTTAAGTTTACTTCCGGATAAACAGTTCCCCCACCAATAACCATTCCGTTACTGCATACAACGGGTTTCTTGGCCTGTCCGTATATAAATTCATCTAAATTGGTATATGCGAGCTCCGTAAATTGAAGATTTGCCACAATAGTCCCTCCTCTAATATAATTTATCGTGCTACCATTTCATTATCGTTTAGTAACTTGGTTACTAGTTCAACTGCTGCAGCAGCATCTCCGGCATAACCATCTGCGCCAATCTGATCCGAGAATTCTTGAGAAATCGGTGCACCGCCGATGATGACTTTTACCTTATCTCTCATTCCTTGTTCTACACACACGTCAATGGTTGATTTCATAGAGAGCATTGTCGTGGTAAGTAAAGCAGAAAGGGCTAAAATCTTGCCATCATTTTCTTTAATAGCAGCCATGAATTCTTCGGGAGAAATGTCAACACCTAAGTCGATTACTTTGAATCCTGAACATTCAAGCATCATACCGACTAAGCTCTTACCAATGTCATGTAAATCCCCTTTAACGGTTCCGATAATAACGGTACCTTTATTGCTCATTTCACCGCCAGCTAATAATGGTTTTACCAGTTCAATGCCTGCATTCATCGAGCGAGCTGACATCAGTACTTCTGGTACAAACATATCATTAACTTTGAAACGTTGTCCAACGACATTCATTCCGCCGATAAGCCCCTCATTGATAATTGTAAGTGGATCGACTTTTGCATCAATGGCTTCTTTGACATAAACCTGAACTTGCTCGTTGTCACCCTCGATGACTGCATTACTTAACTTTGTAAAATCAAACATATATATCCTCCTAAAAAATTATTTTAGAGTTTTCCCCCAATTGTCTACGTCTTATATTCTCATGCTTCTGGCAGGCTTGATCCGCCCCTCTTTTTCCGTTGGTCACCCCTTTCTAATCAAGAATCACTCTCAAGATCCATATTTTGTAAAATGGAAAGAATGTTCAAAACTTTTGATTAGTTCGTTGTGATTAGTTTAATCGTTTATAGTGAATCTTCCCATGGACTATCTTGTTTTATCTTGATTAATCTTATCAATTCAGTATTCTCGAAATAGTGAATCAATAATGGGAAAGTGGCTAGGTAAGTGAATAAATACAAGTCTGTTTTTTTACTTAAAACTAATCAAAAATCCCCAAATCAACAGGATAATCCATGGAATACTTGATCAATTATCATTAAGCTTACTTAAATGAGATAAGTAAACGATCAATGGAGGCCTGCAATTATGATTAAATTTGATATCATCTCTGGTTTTTTAGGGGCTGGTAAAACTACCTTAGTCAAAAAAGTCCTACAATCTCTTAATTCTGATGAAAAGATCGTCTTGATTGAAAACGATTTTGGGGAGATCAATGTGGATCGAGAGATCCTAGGAATTGAAGGTTTTGAGGTTTACGAATTATCCAATGGTTGTGTTTGCTGTAAACTCAAGGGAGACTTTCTTCTTACTCTAAAACAAATCCTAAGCCAAAATGTTGATCGTATCATCTTTGAACCATCCGGGATATTTATCTTAGGTGAGATTTTTGATATTTTTAAGGACCCTGAGATTTCCTGTAAGTGTTTTATCAACTCTGTAACGACGGTTGTTGATGCTCAAAATTTTTCTAAGCATCAACAAGGGTACTCTGGCTTCTTTGAGAACCAAATTTCCTATGCTTCAACCTTGGTTATTAGCAAGTCTCAGTTTCTCAACCTAGAACAAGTCCTCGAAGTAGAAGAAGGGTTACGAACCATAAACCTGACGGCTCCAATTATTTCTAAGGATTGGAGCAAACTATCAAACCAAGATATTAGCAATTTCCTTAATGTAAATCCTGAATATACACTGCATGAGTCTAAACTCTTTTTGGCCCACAACTTTGATTCCCTAGGGCTAAAAACGTCTAGAATACTGGGAGCAGAAAAACTTAAGACTATCCTAGAAACCTGTAAAAACGGTGGGTACGGGGGTGTCGTAAGAGGCAAAGGGATTGTAAATACTGGCAATAGATTCTATGAGTTTAACTATGTTGACGGGCAATATTCCATATCGGAATCAACGGACGCAACAACAGGGATTGTAAGTTTTATAGGTAAAAACCTAAATAAAGATAAGTTGACTGCCATCTTTAAGTAAGAAGGAATAAATGCCACTAAGTACAAGGTAACAGCCACAGTTTGAGGATCAAACCGTGGCTGTTTCTTTGCGACAATATATACATGAATTGCTTCTAACTGCATTAAGCGAGGTTGGTAGGTTGAGATAAAAAAATTTAAAGGCTGTAACAATAGTTCTATTGTTACAGCCCAAACAATCTCTTAGCCTAATGATTAGCCTAAGAAGTCAAATTGCTTATTGCGGAAGGCCTTAAGATACTTAACACAGAAGTCATCTCGACCAGCCAGTGCTTCAGCAGTAACCAAGCTAGCCATCATCATTTGATCTAATGGGTTAATAATCAAACCATCCAGTCCTTTTCCAATGGCCATAATTGCAAAGGCATGATTCATAAATTTGCGGACCGGCAGACCATAGGATACGTTAGAGAGTCCGCATATGGTATGGACTCCTTTAAACTGTGTCATAATGGCTTCAACGGAATTAATAAATTCTACGGCAAACGTGTTATTAACAGAGATTGGCTGAACTAGCGGATCAACATAAATATTATTCAAGGGCACATTGTTTTTAACAAGTCCATCAATGAGTTGTTCTGCAATTTTTAAGCGCGCAGCCATGGTTTCTGGCATTCCTTCGTCACTCATACAAAGTGCTACCACTTTTAAGTCTGAACCAGCAACAACGGGCATTAACGCATCATAACGCTCCTTTTCCAGAGAGATGGAGTTGATCATGGCAACCCCCTTGTGCACGGATAAAGCAGCCTCAATAGCCTTCGGATCGGGGCTGTCGATGCAGCAAGGCTTATCAACAACCTCCTGAACCGTTTTCACGAGCCATTGCAGATATTCAGGTTCTTTGCCAACAAAGATACCGGCATTAACATCAATATAATCTGCTCCGGCTTCGGCCTGTTCCCTTGCTATCTTCTGAATATATTCCGCATCTTGTGCTTTGATGGCTTCTCCAATGGCCTTGCGGCTGGCATTAATTAATTCTCCGACAACTAACATGTAAGTTCCTCCTCAAATTTTGATAAGATTTTTTGGACAGTGAACATTCTGGAAATTTACTTGGAGCTCTACTCTTAAAAACGATTGTACGAGTCGATACTCTTTAAATTTTGAATTGTACTATAATTCTAATCTTTTATTAGTCTTACGCCCATGGATTTTTTTGTTTTATATTGATGTATCTTATCTAAAAAGAACTGACGTTTTATTTTCTATCCACCATTTATAAAGAATTGTTTTAAACCCTCAATTAACCGTCCCATAACATGGATATCCTTAATTGCTACGCGAATAAAATAACCTGAAAGTCCTTCAAAGCTAGTACAATCTCTAACAAGAATCCCTAAACACCCCAAATGCTTAATCAATTTTTCCGGAGGTTGGTTCAAAACCTCAATTAAAGCAAAATTTACAGAAGTCGGCCAAAGTCGCAAATTCTCAAAGTTACATTTGGCAAATTCGCCATAAAAATAGCACTTGCTCTCTTGTAGTTTTTCTCTTACGTCATCAGGATAGTCTGCATCCTCCAGAGCCGTTATCCCTGCATGTTGCGCCAAAACATTGACAGACCAAGGATCACGATATTGCTCAAAGGATTTAAGTAAGGATGGATGAGCAAAAACTGTTCCTAAACGTAACCCTGGAAGACTGTAAAACTTCGTTAAGGAGTACAAAACTATAAGGTGCTCATTATCTGCCATATAGCCTCGAGCGGACTCACGAGACTCATTGGGCAGAAAGTCGAAGAAGGACTCATCAAACAGGATATTACATCCGATCTCTTTAGTAATTTTTAAAATGAGTTCAAAGGTTTCTTGCTCTAGGACACTTCCTGTCGGATTATGAGGGGAACAGAGAAAAAGTAGATCACACCCTTTAAGGAGTTCTCGCCACATCTGGTCATTATCACGCTCATAATCAGGGTTATTCTTTGCTTCATCCCTTCGACTAAACGTTGCCCACCCCTGGGGGCCAAGGGGAACATACTGTATTTCAGAGCCAACCGCTCGCGCAGCCCGTTCATATTCACTAAACGTTGGAATAGGAATAACTACTTTTTGTGGCTTCAAAGCTTGCATAACCGTAAAAATTAATTCCCCTGCACCATTACCCACCATAATCGTTTCCAGAGGTTGTCCCAAGTGACGAGAAAGTGTTCTTCGTAAGGCTAAGCTTTCAGGATCTGGATAATTCACAATATTTTCCATACCTTTTTGTAAGGAAACCCAAACCCCTGAGGGAGGTCCAAAGGGATTAATATTTGCGGAGAGGTCGATAAAGGAGTCCAAACCATACAATTCCTGGGCTCTGCGGAGATTTCCACCATGCATAGTATCACCCCGTATTCTCAGTTATTTTAGATTTAGCTGCGACAATTCCTCCTGAATGACTATGAAAGAGATCGAGGTAGGCAGGTGAAAACCGTTGCTGAGCTTCAAGTCGTAATTTCTTGCTAACTTCAAGACTATAAACGCTAGTTTGCGGAAATACCCCAGCTAACAAGGTACCGCTATGAGCAGTCACCACACCCAGTCCACCCTTTTTACGGACCCAGGTCAAGAAAGGCTCAAACAAAGACTTGTGATTGATTTCCAGATTGCACCTTGCACTGATTGTTCCTGCTGTTGCCAGTTTTTCTAAATCCCCTTGCTCTATTCCTTCACAGGCTAAGCTATGCGCCCTTTCAATCTCACTCTCATGACGGCGATAGTGTTCTGCTAACCCTGGCCGAGCATTAAATGCTCTCGTATCGATGATGCCCCCCCAATCCAAGGCCAAAAACAGGGCAGGGATTGAAGATCCCAGCAAGCGATGCTTATGACCCTGAACATGTTCGATCTCCGTGATACCGGGAAACATCACACTGTCGCTCGGTTCAATCTGTAAAGCAAGATGTGCTAAGCGCTCAGGTGCCGGATCTTCTCCTAGAGCCATCAGAGCTGCTGCCGCAACAGCTGTAATGTCAGCGGTAGAGCTAGCCATCCCTTTTCCTTCTGGAAGTTGATGAAAGAATTCTACCTTGCCTCCCAATTGCGGGAGGCCTAAGTTTTCCTTGAGTAATTCTAATACTTGGAGTGCTTTAGTTTTATTTAGAGGAAGATCCCAGCCAGCAGCATCTAAGCTCAATGCTACCCTAGCCTCCGAAAAACGGTCAATGGGACAATCTATAAGAAATGGTACTCCTTTGCGAGCCCCTTGTACCCATTCTCCACATGTTCCCGGACACCGGGCCAACCCGACTGCGAAGTCCATTAATATTCAATCCCCCTACGACTTTTAATCCCTTCAGAGAAAGGATGTTTTAACGCGTTTAGATCCCACCAATTGTCTACCTCTGACTCTAAGGCAGCAGGCATCCCCCGACCTGTAAGAATCCAGTGTAGGTGCAATGAGGACCCGGCAGACAAAAGTTCTCTTAATTGATTTAAATCCAAAAAACCTCGATTTAATGCGTGGCTTATTTCATCTAGAATGATAACGTCATATGTTTTCTTCTCAACTTGGGCCAACACAAATGCAAAGGCTTGTTGAACTAACTCTAAGGCGATTTCTGGATTGCGGTTTTCTCGAAAACATTCTCCACATCCGGTACAGTGTTTCAACCCGGTTCGAATCATTCCTGACCAACGACAACCCACTCCAAATTGTATAAGTGGAATTCCTAAACGGTTAAGACCTATAAGTTCACCACTGTAAGTACTCCCTTTTAGAAACTGAACCATCAGAACGCGCTTCCCTTCAGAATAGGCAAACACGGCTTCTCCGATAGCTGAGGTCGTTTTTCCTTTTCCCTGACCAGTATAGACTGTTATCATACCCCTAATCTCCCTGATTGGGAAGCAAACCAATGTTCCAGTAACTCTTGATGTCCGGCAAAATGAAGGTGTAGATAAGATGCGACTATATTATCCCGAGCATACCCTTCCATTCGAAGTGCTTCGTCCCCTCTGAACAATTCGTAAACGGGAGGATATTCCTTATCATAGAGCACCCTTGAGTAGTGAAATTCATGTCCTTGAACTATCGTCCCGCGAGGACCGAGAAAATTATCGTCACGAAAGACTCCTTTACGATAGCCGATCCCTTGTAAGCGTTTTGTCATTTCGGCCTTCATAGGTATAAGACCAGCCATAGGCAACTCGTTTCCTTCAAAATCCTTGATGGATTTCCCAAGATACATGTACCCACCACATTCAGCATAGATAGGTTTGCCACTTGCTGCATAGGAACGCAGGGAATCTAAGAATGAGGTGTTTTCGCTTAAAGGTTTAAGATGAAGTTCCGGAAAACCCCCGCCTATGAAAATCCCATCCAGATCTTCGGGAACGGACAAATCGTGTAAAGGGCTAAAGGGTACAATGGTAGCCTTTAAGCGTTCAGCAAGGTCTAAAGCATCTTGGTAATAGAAAAGGAATGCTTCATCCCAGGCTAAGCCTAATCTAAAGTTGCTATTCGTAGCTTGTGTTCCAGAATTAGGTTTTAGTTTGAGATTAGTATCTAACCCTTCATTAAATTCAGGTGCACCCAGCATAATGCTTTCGACTTGATCTAGGTCAACATGTTGGGTAATCAACCCTGAAAGTGTCTCGATAAAACCTTCTAAAAGCCCGCCTTCCCCTACAGGCACTAACCCTAAATGTCGTTCGGGAAGTTTAAGGGATAATTCCTTAGGCAAGACTCCAAGAACTGGAATCTGAATCTCGCTTAGAGATTCCCTGAGTATTTTTTCCTGTGCTGAAGATTTTACTCGATTCAGAATAACTCCCTGAAGTTTTACTTGAGGGTCATAGGTACTAAATCCATGGACTAGTGCTGCAACGCTGCGCGACATTGAAGAGGCATCCACAATGAGGATGATTGGAGCGTCAAGAAGTTTAGCCACATCGGCGGTGCTCCCAAAACCAGCGGTTCCGCTCATCCCATCATACATACCCATGACACCCTCGATCACCGCCCAACGCTCTGCAGAAGTTTGGGCAAAGACGGAAGGCAGGTGATCCCCCAGCAACCAGCGGTCAAGATTACGGGAAGCCCTTCCCGTAGCAGCCGCATGATAACTGGGATCGATGTAATCCGGCCCTACTTTATACCCTTGGATTGGGCGATCGCGCTTTTTCAAGGCTGCCATTAGACCTGTAGCAAGGGTTGTTTTTCCTACGCCGCTATGGGTTCCCGCCAGAACAATCCGCGGAATCTTCATGCTGTATCCCCCCTACTCGATGTTCGATAGTCGTAGTTCGTGGTTCGAGAGGGCGTGTCACGGGGACGATCCTTTTGGCACGCTCATCGAACCTCAAACATATGATCTTTATTTATACTACATAAGTCCTATATAAGTTAAAATTAATGTAGGAATAAGTGCCAACCAGGTTGCAGTTTGCACCAATTGACGGCAACGCATAATATCTGAAGCATTTACAGGACGGAGAGCATCTCCCATCTCTGCTCGGTGATGAGTCTTTCCATGATAAATATTGATCCCACCCAGTTGAATACCCAGCAAACCAGCAACCACACTTTCTGGATTTCCGCCGTTGGGACTAGGATGACCTGAGGCATCTCGTTTCCATATCCGGTAAGCATGATCGACTGGCATTCTCATCAACCAGCCTGCCATGAGTAAAATTGGAACAGATAAGCGAGCCGGCACGTAATTCGCCCAATCATCCGTCCGTGCCGAGAACCAGCCGAACTCCTCATAGCGTTCGTTCCGATAGCCCACCATGGAATCCAAGGTGCTAACCGCTTTAAAGGCCATAGCTAAGGGTGCTCCTCCAAGAGCCGCAAAGAAAAGTGGAGACAAAATCCCATCGACAAAATTTTCAGCAAGTGTCTCGACGGTTCCCCTGGCAATCTCTGCTTCCTTAAGATTGGCTGTGTCACGGCTGACTAACCAAGAAAGCCGGGTACGAGCCTCACTTAGATCCCCTTTTTGTAAAGGAAGTAAAACACTTTGCCCCGCCTCCAAAAGAGATTTACTAGCTAAGGTCGTGAATATGAAATATGCACTTAAGGCTAAACCGACTAGGGGATGAACTACGTTCCCTAAGGATATGACAGCCCAAGTGAGCAGATAACTCCCACCCACAATGAGGAACACTAGCCAAACCCCCTTACGACGACGTGCCTCAGGAGATCCATTATTTAGTTTACGTTCAAAAAAGCTGATGGCATTACCAATTCCCACCACCGGATGAGGCCAACTGCGTGGATCACCGATAACTTGATCCAGAATAAATCCAATAAGAAGAGCTATGGGAAAAACCGCTCCGTACATACTAAACATCTCGATCATTAATATTCACTTCCTAGACTCCCACCGATTAAGGGGAGTTCTATGCTTCTGGTCTTACCTAAGATTCTGTCCTTAAGCCCATAATGGCTCGAATACGCTCCAGATCGACATTTTGTCGGACTAAATCTGCCAACTCATTAAACGCTGATTCACGAAGTGCTGCCTGGGAGAGTGACGCTTCGACAGGCCTCTGGGAACCCCTGCGCTGCCAAAGCCAGTTTAAAAGTGATGTTCGTAAGCTGTCATTATCGAAAATTCCATGTAAATAGGTTCCATAGGCATTACCTACCTGCATTCCATCGACGTTAGATTCTTCATTCGAGGTCAGGTTAAAGAGGGGTGAATGCCCTTCATCCATCGTGGTTCGGCCCATGTGAATCTCATAACCAACGACAGTTTCTCCGGTGCAGGCTTTGAAAAATCCATGATTGGTCAGGATGGTTCCTTTACTTTGGACAGTATGCTTCTGAGGATAAAATTCCGTCACCATCGGCAGTATACCTAGTCCTGATACTTCTTCAAGCTCAGATTCTGTATGCAGCGGATCCTTTACTAGGCGTCCCATCATTTGGTAACCACCACAAATTCCGATAACAGGAATCTCTTCTGCACAAAGTGTTTGGATATGTTTTCCTATACCGCTTTCATGAAGAAAACGCAAATCTGCAAGGGTATTTTTACTGCCTGGAATAATTAGGAGATCTGGTTTTCCTAGGTTTGCTGGATCTGTAACATAACGCACTGAAACATCCGGTTCATCTTGAAGGGCATCGAAGTCTGTAAAGTTGGAGATGTAGGGTAGACGAATAACCGCAACGTCCAATTGTTCCTCTAAAGAAACCGAGGGCTTTTCGGCAGCTTCATTGATGGCGACTGAATCTTCGTCTGGAATACGGATCTTAAAATAAGGAACAACCCCAACGACTGGGATTCCTGTTTTTTCTTCAATGAAATCTAAGGCGGGTTGCAAAAGTTTAATTTCCCCACGAAATTTATTAAATATAATCCCTTTGATCAGTGCACGTTCTTCGGGTTCTACTAATTCTAAAGTACCTACAACCGAGGCCAAGGCCCCGCCCCGATCAATATCCGCTACTAGCAAAACAGGAGAATTGATTTCCATGGCTACACGCATATTGACAATGTCGTTGGATTTAAGATTGACTTCCGCCGGACTTCCTGCCCCTTCGATAACCACCATTTCATACTCGTCGAGCAGTCCGTAGAGAGCTTCCGTCACATACGACCAAGTCATACGCTGATATTCTCCATGATAACGCAGAGCTGTCACATTCCCTTGAGACTTACCCATAATAACAACCTGAGATCCCGTTGGACCACTGGGTTTTAGTAAAATGGGGTTCATTCTTACATCTGGTTCAACACCGGCAGCTTGAGCCTGGACTACCTGCGCCCTGCCCATCTCTCCACCTGAAGTGGTCACAAAAGAATTGAGTGCCATATTTTGTGCCTTAAAGGGACTTACGTGATATCCTTCTTGGTAAAATATCCGACAAAACGCTGCCGCCAACACGCTCTTTCCTACGCTGGAAGAGGTTCCTTGAATCATAAGCTTGGCAGTTGTTTGATTATTTGAAGACATCATTTTCACCCTCTTTTTCTAAGGAAGCAAAGGGACGGTTCTCTTGCTTCCATGTGCTTCAAGAAATAATGTTTGTAGATGACACATTTTCTTGGGTTGTTTGAGTTTCCAAAGTGCTATCTCTGTTTCAAGACGGTATAAATCAAAGCGTTAACCACCGTTGCAGCTATGGGGCTTCCTCCCCGCGTCCCGAGTACAGTAATTGAGGGAAACTCTTGGTGCTCCCATAATAAATCTTTAGATTCTTTCGCCCCGATAAAGCCTACCGGAATTCCGACGATCAAAGCAGGTCGAGTCTCTGGATTTTCTGCTAAACGTAAAACTTCGATTAAAGCAGTTGGCGCATTGCCGATTGCCACAATTGAGCCGCGAAGGCGGTCCGCATTCATGCGAAAGGCGGTCATCGAGCGGGTGATCCCCCAAGCTTTTGCTTGTTCAGGCACCCCAGGGGTATTTAGAAAACATTCCACAGTTCCTCCCAAGGATTTTAGTTTCTCCTTGGAGATTCCTGCCCGAACCATCTCAACATCCGTGATGACGTTTGCGCCCTCTTGCAAAGCCTTGAGTCCACAAGCGATTGCTTCTGGGTGAATGGCAATTGAGGATTCTAAGGAGGGATCCCCGGTTGTATGAATAATACGTTCGACAACTGGGAAGTCCGCTTCCAACCAAGGACGTGTTAGTCCAGCCCGTATAATCCGCATACTTTCAGTTTCGATTTGGCCCGGGTCTAAAATGAAGTCTGCTGTCATTCCCCTAAAGCCTCCTTAATGCGCAGGCTGGCCAAGCTTGCAATCCCGTCATCCGCTCCCAGTTCTCTAGTAAAGATAATCTCCACTTCAGGATGCTTTTCTCGAATTTCACGCAATTCCTCATGAATATCCACTGTCACATGCATTCCGCGGAAAAGAAAGAGCGGCATTATGACAATTTTAGACGCACCGCTTTGAATCTTTGCTTCCACTGCTTCTGGCAGACTAGGTTTATCATGAGCCATGTAGGCTGGGGTTACAGGCTGGCCCATTAATTTACTCACTTTTTCAGCGACCACTAAAAGTCCTTGATTGGCCTCTGCACGTCGGCTTCCGTGTCCTAAGATAATAATCTCTGATGATTTCATATCGATTCCTCCAAATTTTTGATAAATTCATTTAAGGTTAAACTATTTGAGTCCACTTCGGTCGGTCGTTTAAGAAGAACTAATGGTATGTCTAAGCTGAGACATGCTTGTATTTTTTCCAGGGTTCCGCCTACTTTTCCACTTTCCTTAGCTATTACGACTTCAATGTTTAATTGCTTAAACATGGCTTCATCCCACTCTTGAGAAAACGGTCCTTGAGCAGCGATGATTTGATTGGGTTTAAAGCCTAAAGATTCACATTTTACTAACACCTCAGAAGTAGGCAGGACACGAACATAAAGGGCTTTGTCCTTCATTGAAGGATGAGCTGCCCATTCAGGCAACCCGTTGCTTCCAGTCGTGAGCAGAATTCGATTTCCTAACCTCTCTGCAATCTGTGCCGCAGTTGGTATGTCCTTTGCCCAATGAAGGAGAGGGTGATCCGGCACTTCTAAGGCTGAGCGTTCCCATCGCAAATAAGGTAGACATAAATCCGAGCAGACTTTTTTGGCCATTTCTTTTACCCGTACCGCGTAAGGATGAGTTGCATCCACTAGCGCTTGAAAGGAATTAGCCTTTAGAAGATCGGTAAGACTTTGTTCATCCATGGCTCCCGAGCGCGCTTGCAGTCCTTGACCCTGTGCTAAATCAGCACCATAGGCAGTTAGGGTCGAGACTAATACCTCATGCCCGCGTTGCTTTAGGGCATCAGCTAGTTCACGCCCATCCTCTGTTCCTGCTAAGACCAAAAGCCTCACAGCTTATACCCTCGAGGAGTCACCATATAAGGACCAACAATCCGGGTTTGCGAGTTTCCGATTATGACAGTGGTGAGCATATCGATGGGGTGATTCGTAAAATCGCCTAACGTGGTGATTTCAACGCTTGATTCCTCACCCCGTAAGGCTTCTCGAACCAGACCAACAGGAGTTTCCGGTCGGCGGTAACGCAGAATAATCTCCTGTACTGTCTCAATATGTTGAGGACGACCTTTGCTTTTCGGATTATATAACGCGAAGATAAAATCTCCCTCGGCTGCTAAGCGCACTCTCTTCTCAATAACTTCCCACGGAGTTAACAAATCACTTAAGCTGACCACGGCAAAATCATGCATTAAAGGAGCGCCTAACATAGAAGCCGCTGCTGAGGCTGCCGTTACTCCAGGAATGATTTCTAAGGGTAGATCCAACAGTTTTTCTTGCTCTAGACATTCAATAATAATCCCCGCCATGCCGTATACTCCAGCATCTCCACTGCTTACGACAGCGACTCGATGACCCTCGGCGGCAATTCTAATCGCTTCACGGCAGCGATCAATTTCTTGTCGCATCCCCGTCGCCACAATTTGCTGATGGGTTAAAAACGGCCGAATGAGGTCTATGTAGGTTTTATAACCCACAATGTATTCCACCTCATTTAATACGGATTGAACCTTTGCTGTCATATGGTCTTGGTCCCCAGGTCCGAGGCCCACTACAAATAGTTTTCTAGGCTGATCGCCACTGTGACCCCCTGACCCTTGGTTTTCGGCAGGACTAGCCGTCCCCTTTTGGCTCCCAGTAAACTCGCTGCTTCGCATACACCGTCCACTCCTATCTTTTCGCTTACAAAGTTTGATCGATTTAACTGTTCTTCAAGATTAACGGATTGTAATTCATCCGCAGGAAAGGTTTGAAACGGGACCCTCAGTGACTTAGCCGCTTCAATTAGACCAACTTCATCAGATTTCAGGTCAATACTATAAATTCCCGAGATCGCTTTCAGGGAGGCTCCTAGCTGTTCAACTGCTGACGTGATTCTATCCAAAATGACTTCCCTAGCAACCCCTCGTCGGCATCCCACCCCGATACTTAGGATGGGTGGTATTAAGTACAGGCAATCGGACTTAAGATTTGACTTAGGAAAAGCATCGATTATAACATTCGCTTGGTCTTTTTCGTTTTCAGATAAAAAACGATAATGGGGATCACTAAGCCATGTTTTATGCTCTGGTTGCCAAGGGTGATTTGCCCAGACCTTGAGGAGTCTTTGCTCTAAAAGCAAACGATTAACCTTAGGTAAATGATGGACAGGTTCCACTTTCCAGCCATATCTGCGGGCGTATTCGTCGGGTGCTGTCATCCCCCTCACATCCGTGGCTGTCGTTATAACGGGCACTGCTCCAATCAGATCAGAGATTAGATTAGCCCAAGCGTTGGCTCCGCCTAAATGCCCGGACAACAAAGGAATCACAAATTTTCCGTTTTCATCTAAGACCAGCACTGCTGGATCTTGATCTTTTCCTTCTATCAATGAGGCGATTTGACGCACCACAATTCCAGTTGCCATGACAAAAATTAGAACTGAAGACTCTTGCCAAAGGCTTGGGACAATATCGCTCAAGCGGGAAAAAGGTTGATTGTTTCCTTGCTCAACTACTTTTTCGTGGATATAAAACCTTCGAACAACGGTCTTCGGAAGACCCTCTCCAATACGCAGGATCGTATCTAACCCACGATCCGTCAACGATATAAGAGTTACATTTGATTTTAGATCTAAGTTTTCGACCATGTCGGATTTCACTTCTCTGTCCCTTGTCGATATTCGTGCGTAAAGGTTGGGTCATAGAGCTTTGAACGAGCATATCCCTTGGCTGGATCTAAAAAATCACCAACTAGGATCTGGGCCTGTTTACGAATCCCTGCCTCTTTAACCTTCTCTACAATAGTTTCCAAGGTTCCCAGAAGAACCTCTTCATCTGGCCAACTAGCTTTAGCGACCACGGCAATAGGGGTTGAGGCTGGATAACCACCTTCTAGTAACGCTTGAACAACGGATCCCATATCCTGAACACTTAGGAAAATCGCCATACTGGTTTGATGCTGCGCTAATTTGGCCAGTGCCTCACGTTCAGGAACTGGAGTACGTCCAGCTAATCGAGTGAGAATCAAGGTTTGGCTGATATCTGGCAACGTAAATTCACGTTTTACTGCGGCAGCGGCTGCGAAGACTGAGCTAACCCCTGGAATGACGGAATAGGGTATTTCTTGCTTATCCAGGTATTCAAATTGTTCTTTGATTGCTCCATACATACTGGGATCTCCTGTATGAAGACGGACAATTGTTTCTCCATTTTTGGTTCCTTCCAACATCAAAGCAACCACCTCTTCAAGGGTTAGATGGGCACTGTCATGGAAAGGGGTTCCTGGACGACAGATTTCTAATATTTTTGGGTTAACCAAAGACCCAGCATAAATTACTCGGTCTGCTTGCTCCAACGCACGAGATCCTTTAAGTGTAATCAGTTCAGGATCCCCCGGACCAGCTCCTACGAAGATGACTTCGCCATTAGTTTTTTTCTGGTTCACTGTTTTCCCTCCCTAATAAGTCTTTTTTGACTAGTAACAAACTCAGATAATCGATTTTTTCGGATTGGAAATCCTCAGGTCTCGGTTCCCAGCGAATTTTCTCTTCGGATTGTCCTAGTCGAGTTAACAAGACTGCTTTTCTGTCGCGTTCTTCAAGCAGCGTCAAAATTTCAGGAAGTCTTCTGGATACTTTCATTAAGATCAAATTCGGGAAATTAAGAAATTCTCCCACATCTTCAGTGCTTGGTAAGACAAGGAGAGGTTCATCCCCTGTGGCAAGGGGCAAATTAATCTTGGCTGCTGCGGCTGCCATTGCCATGATCCCAGGTACAGTTATGATACAATCCTGAGGTAATTCATCTTGGAGATTGTTAAGCAAGTAAGTATACGTACTATAAAGTGAAGGATCACCCAGGGTGATGAAGGCCACGGATTTTCCCTGTTTTAATTCGGCTAAGATGGTTTGAGCTCCATCGAACCAAGCCTTTGCTAAAACCTGCTGATCTGAAGTCATGGGCATTTCAAGTTCGACAAGTCGCACATTTGAAGGACAATGAATTTTAGCAATATCCCAAGCGACACTTTCTCGGTCCATCTTGGATTTTGGGATAGCTACCAAATCAACCGACTGTAGGACCTGAACCGCTTGCAAGGTCAAGAGCTGAGGGTCACCAGGACCGACTCCGACACCATAAAATTTTCCCCAAGTTGTATTCATCACTTTTCCCCTTTTCGTCCAGAAATTATAAAGATTGGATTTAATGCTTGAGCCATATGCAAGTTTTGTACTGCTTTCCAGCGAACTGCTTGAATCGATACGGTGTCGATATCCTGATAATTAAAGTCTGTGAGCAGTTTTAAGCCTTGAGCCACAGTTTCGATAGTCACTGCTGTAATCACGATTCTTCCCCCTTCAATAAGGGGAACTGTTTCTAGGATTTCTGCTAACCGCCCATTACTCCCGCCAATTATACAGACATCGACGGGTGGCAGCTCATTGAAGACATCAGGTGCTGCTCCAGGAATTAAACGAAGATTTGAGACGTTAAACTTATGTTGATTAGCTAAGATGAGCTCTTGAGCCTCTGGATTATGCTCGATGGCATAAACGACCCCTTCAGAAGCCAGGCCTGCGGCTTCGATACTAATACTTCCTGTACCTGCCCCGATATCCACAACCTGGTCGTGTTTCGAAATTTGGGCTTTGGCGAGTACTTGCACACGAATTTCCGCTTTGGTCATAGGAACTTTGCCCCTCAGAAACTCTTCGTCTGGAATTCCAAGCCTGGACCCGACAGGTTTTTTAGCAGAATTCTTAAGTGTCTGAGGCTGACCCTGATTAACACTTTGCCTGTAATCCTGATTTGGGTCCTGATTGAAGGAGGGGTTGGCATCCTGCCCTGCAGTAGGATGGAGAATAACAATGGCATTCTTTAATAAGGTCGTTTCCTGAGCTAATCGTTCCGCATCCATTGTCGCCCAAAGTTCCTCTGGATAAGCAAGGGCATTCCCAATGGAAATCGTCGGATTATAACCGCGATTCAAGTAGTGTTGGGCTATCTTCTGAGGACTATTTTCCCCGCCGGTTAAAACCGCAGTTGGACGAGTAATCACTTGAGGAAGTACGGATAGCTCTCGACCGTGAACACTGGCAAAGGTTGCTTCCTGCCAGGGAAGTTCAGCTCTGGCAAAAGCAAATTGAAGAGAACTGATCCCAGGATGAACATCGATTCTCTCTTCTGGAAATTCCTTCTTTAGTCTGGGTAAAAAACTAAAAAACCCAGGATCGCCGGAGACCAGGACCCCAACAACTTTCCTTTCCAGTAATGCATTTCTGATAACTTCAACACTGCTGGCAAGGTTACCGGACAAGGTATACTGGCGCCCTATGAAGTCAGGAAAAAGCTCAAGAGCCCGAGACCCCCCAATTAGAATTTCGCAGTTCTTGACAAGTTTTGTGATTGCAGGGGGCAACCATTCCGGCCTTCCAGGGCCGATACCGATGACCTGTAACATACATTACCCCTCTTTCTTAGTTTGTCGTTGATAAATACTTTCTGATAAGAACTAAAAAACGAGCCTGAGCGGCTCGTATGGTTTACCCTAAATAAACACACACATCTCCTATCGCTCGTAGGTTTGTGATGTTACTTAAGGCAGGTTTCCTGGCTTCAAATCATCATTCTCTTACCCATCCAGACAATTGGGTAGGATTTAGTAGAGAACTCCTTGTTTACAGTGGCGGGACCGCGTCGGATTTTCACCGACTTCCCCTTTTAGATCCTTTATACAAAGGAACCTTAAGCATGGCATATTAAATTTTTCCGAGGAGGTATGTTCGACTGATATTGAGTTATTCTATAAGTATATACTAAATTCCTCTTTTTCAAAATAACTTATCAAAAAATATTGAATTTAGTTTAACCTTCAGTTCTATTAATAATGGATTTATGTTTCCTTGTAACAAATTTTGAATGGTTAATGGTATTACAGTCCTGAATTTCTTTTTGCTTAATATAAAATAGCTCAAATCAGATTCACTATTTGAAAGGATGAAATAATATGAACTTCCTGGAATTGGCCAAAAAACGCTATACAGTCCGAAACTATCGAGAAAAACAGGTAGAAGAAGAAAAATTGCTTAAAATCCTTGAGGCAGGCAGAATCGCTCCCACTGGGGCAAATACTCAACCTCAAAGGATTATTGTAGTTAAAGGGAAAGAAGGACTCAATAGACTGGCAAAGTGTGCGAATATCTACAACGCCCCCTTAGCATTAATCATCTGTGCAGATCATAGTGTTTCCTGGAAAAGACCTCTTGATAAAAAAGATATTGCCGAAATCGACGCGAGTATTGTGACCGATCATATGATGCTAGAAGCGACAGAGTTAGAGCTAGGGACATGTTGGATTTGTTATTTCGATGCTAAGGTTATGAGAACTGAATTTAAATTACCTGACAGCTATGAACCGATTAATATTCTAGCTATTGGATATGCCGAAGGTGAGCCATTATCTCCTGAGAGACATGACACCTTACGAAAAAGTCTGGAAAACACTGTTTGGTATGAAACGTTTTAAGTCTAGGTCCCCTTCTTGTTACTTGTTGTATCAAGAACTCTTGTTGCTTTTATGTTCTTAAAAGCGAGAGTAACAAACCTTTCGACTCTATATTGAGACGAAAGGTTTGTTTCTGTCTTACTACCATCTCTATTAAAACAACATTTATACTAAAAACATAAAGTCCGAATTTTAAATTGACCCTTTTTAGCAGTCATAATATAATTTAAGTGAACGAACGTACACTCTGAACGGGGGGGTATAGAGATGCCTATTCCAAAACTAAGGCAAAACAAAGAACGTCGACAAAGACTTACGGAATGTGCTATAGATCTATTCATTGAAAAGGGATATTTTAACACTTCAGTCCGCGAAATAATAGTTAAATCAGGTTTTGGGACTGGTACCTTTTATAATTACTTTATTGATAAGGAGGATATTTTGAAAGCGCTTCTGGAAGAATTCGCAGAACAGATTATTTCAGGAGTTAGTACCTATTACACAACGGAAAAAGATTTGTACAAACGATTTATAGAAACAAAACGTGTAACCATGGAAATCTTCGCCCAGAACGAGAAACTGTCAGAAATATATAGTCGAGTAGCGGGCACAAGCCAAACAATTGACAATTGCCTGAAGCAGTTTGAGGATAAACTAATTGATTTTTATATCAGGAATATTGAGTATGGCATTAATAAGGGGGCCTTTAATAACGTTTCGGTCCCTCCCATCGCCCACGCCATACTAGCAGTAGAGAAATTTCTGTTGTTCAAATGGATCGTATTAAAGGATATAACTAAGGAAGAAATGGTAGCAATGGTTATATCTTTCCACGAAACCCTGGCTAAAGGTTTAATCAACAACAAGTAGTTATTCCTAAAAGGGCTTTTGTTTTCGTACCTTCGCTATTTAAATTGAATGAAAAGAAGGTGTTGTATAATGAGGATGACACCAGCAGGTGAACTGACAAAGCGGATTACCGCATTTCAAAAACGGTTGCAGCAAAAAGGCGTTGACGGTGCGTTAATTGTGGATAGCGCAGATATGTTTTATTTTGCTGGCACAGCTCATCGTGGCCACCTGTTTATTCCCGCAGAGGGCAAACCTTTGTTGATGGTGAAAAGAAGTTTTACCCGTGCCCAAGGAGAATCGGCTCTGGAAGATATCATTCCGTTGGCTAATGTAAAAGACTTGACAAAAATGCTGAATGAGTATGGATATAATCACATAACAACCTTGGGTCTTGAGTTGGACGTATTGCCTGCGGTCCAGTATCTGCTTTTTCAAAAGCTATTTGAAGGTACTCAAATTGTAGATATCAGTGGACTAATTCGTTCTGTGCGCATGGTTAAGTCATCTTATGAGCTAGAGGTGCTCAGGGACGCAGCCCAACTTAACTACACTTTGTTTTCCCGGGTCAAGGACTATTTAAAAGAGGGTATTACTGAATTAGAACTGGCGGGTCAGCTGGAGAAGGTGTATCGCCTGGCAGGACACTCGGGCAGAGTAAAAATGCGGGGATTTGACCAGGAAGTTTATTATGGCCACGTATTGTCCGGCGTTAATGGGGCCATACCTAGTTGTATGGAAAGTCCTACCGGTGGATTGGGAGTAAGTATTTCCTTCCCACAGGGAGCAGGTTATAAAAAAATAACCCGAAATGAGCCAATTATGATTGACTTTGTAGGGGTTAAAGACGGTTATTTGGCAGACCAGACCCGGATATTCTGTATCGGTCAACTGCCGGATAAACTTGTACATGCTCATGAGACAGCTTTACTCATTCAAGAGGCCGTTAAACAGATGGCTGTGCCGGGTGCGTCCTGCGAGGATATTTACCGGCATGCGTTTAATATGGCGGCCGAATCCGGATACGGAGAGCATTTTATGGGTTTTTCTGAGCCCGTGCCTTTTATTGGACATGGCCTAGGTATAGAACTTAATGAATGGCCAGTGTTAGCCTTAGGTTTTAAAACAACACTGGAGAAAAATATGGTAATAGCCATAGAGCCAAAATTTATTTTCCCAGAAGGTGCTGTGGGGATAGAAAACACTTTTGTTGTGGGAGAAAAAGGACTGGAACCGTTGACGTTGTTTAATGAGAGTATAATTTATCTAAAATAGGCTTTGTTTATAGAGGTTAAGTCATTAGACGTTATTTGTGTAATTTTTTAAATAAATCCATAATATGGCGTCTGGCATACTGCAGAATGCAGCCATCTGATTAACGTCGTAAAATCAAACACCGGAAGCTGAGTTGCTGCCTGTACCGCATGAGCATATGGCGGCATGTCCGAGCATTCCAATAAAATGGCACCCGTATCAGGATTCTCTTCGATGATTTCAAGTGCCTTGCGGACTACTTCCTGCTCCACGATGCCGTTGTCGAATTCACCGCGGCCTTCTAGGATACAGGAAAATTCCTGTTCATGACGTAAGTCTTTGATAATTAATCTTTTTTTCAGTTCATCCGAGATACTGCAGGCATTTAGAAGCTTATCCGTCAGGGATGCCTTATCTGCCGTCAGTACACCGATCGACTGCCCCGGTTTGAGCAATGATGCTATCCAAGGAAGCTGTACCAGGCTTGAGATGGCAACCGGTATATCCATTGCCGCTGCTACCCTGTCCTGATAATTGCCAAAGAAGCCGCATGCAGAGCTGATGGCACGCACGCCCTCCTTTTTTAATTCTTCACAGGCCTTCAGTATCTGATAGAACACGTCATCTCCGGCGTTGAACAGATTTGGAATATCTAGTCCCGTTACTGCTTTTAACCTTACAGGAAAATTAAATGTATAACCGTTGACAATGTTGCCCGGCATCATTGGATAATACACATCGTCAATATATATGATGCCGATGGGAAATCCGGCAATGTTCTGCCCTTTCATCATGCGGACTTTTACTTTACTATTACTGGGAGTAAGATATCCATATTGTCTGTTCTGTTCTATCATTATATATGCCTCCAAAATAATTACTCCATGCGAAATTTATTTTCCATCATAAAACCATAGAAAAAGTTTTATCCATGATGGCCAAAGCCTCGTCTATTTCTGTATTATCCACAATTAATGGTGGCAGAAAACGAAATGTTTTGCCTTCTACGCAATTAATCAATAGGCCATTTTTACGGCAATTATTCATTATTAGGGGAGCCTTTTCACCTACGGTCAACCCTAACATCATACCCTGACCGCGCACTTTTCCCACTATACCATATTTTTCTGCTAATTTGTTTAACCCACGACATAAATACTCAGAACGTTCTAAAACACCTTCAAAAAATCCATCTTCTAACATTACATCAAGTACCGCACAACCTGCAGCCATAGCTAGAGGATTTCCTCCAATGGTCGTACCATGATCCCCAGGTTCGAAGGCAGCAGCTACCTTTGCGGTGGACATTATAGCTCCAATGGAAAGACCACCTGCAAGTGCTTTTGCTAAGGTCATGATATCCGGCGTCACACCACTCCATTGATGGGAAAACAACTTTCCCGTCCTTCCAACCCCGCACTGCACTTCATCGAAAATAAGCAGGGCATTAAAGCGATTACATAATTCCCTAGATTTTTGCAGGAACTCATCAGTTGCTGGATAAACCCCACCTTCCCCTTGGATCGGTTCAATCAGCACTGCCGCCGTATTCTCGTTCACTGCACTTTCCAAAGCCTTAAGGTCATTCAATGCAACATAGGAAAATCCTACCGGAAGGGGCTCATAATCTTTATGATACTTAGGCTGCCCCGTGGCCGTAAGGGTCGCTAATGTCCGTCCATGAAAAGAACTAGTTAACGAAACTACTTCATATTTATGGGTACCATAGTTCTTTTTAGCATATTTGCGAGCCAACTTTAGAGCACCTTCGTTAGCCTCCCCCCCACTATTACAGAAGAATGCCTTTTCCGCAAAGGAATTTTCTATTAAACGTTCTGCAAGAGCAACCTGATTAGGAATCCAATACAAATTTGAAGTATGTATAAGTTCCCCAGCTTGCCTCCGGATCGCCTCTACCACCTTAGGATGGCTGTGACCTAAAGAGCTGACAGCTATACCAGTTACAAAATCCAGATAACGCTTGTGATCTGTATCCCAAACCCATACCCCTTCACCCTTAGTTAAGGCTATCGGAGCTTGGTTATAGGTGTTCATCAACGCAGTTTTTCCGCGAGAAATGATTTCATCTGTACTTAAATTTTCAAGCATGAGTAAGTCTCCTTTCTTAACCTTAGCCAATCTCCTCATACCCTATGTTCAGTGCCTTTAGATTTATGGCTAAAATCTTAGCGGGCAATGAATCTTCTAAGACCTTTGTAAGGCTTTCTATGGAAACTACCGGACAAAGTTTCAGTACACTGCCTAAAAACAAGGAATTAATGGCTTTAACGTTCCCAATATCCATGACTCTGGTACTAAAAGGGTATCCCACATCATGAGAGCGCTTAGTGTTTTTCACAACATCCTGGTCATAAAGAATGATACATTCATCCGCTACAATAGTTCTGTAACGTTCATATCCTTGCTGACTCAAAGCAAGTACTAAGTCCGGCCGATCACACTTGGGAAAATAGACGTCTTCTTCACTGATAACTACCTCGGATTGTGAATACCCTCCCCGTGACTGAATTCCATATGTTTGAGTTTGTACTGCATTTTTTCCTTCCAATACTGCCGCTTTGGCCAGGGTTACCCCTCCTAAAATCAACCCTTGACCACCTGTACCAGCTAAGACGATTTGCCACGTTTTCCCTGCCATCTATTCTCCCCCCTTAGGTTGTTGACTTGCTCTATGAATCCTCCGATAGGTGGTGTAAAAGTCGGGTCTTTCTTTCTTTACTAAGGTTCCTACCGCAAAACGCTCAGCTTGTTCCTCGGCAGTCATTTTCCCATATTTAGAGATAGGAACTGCGCTATCTTTTAGCCAATTAAACATGTTCACTGCGCTGGAATTGCCATTGAATCGTCCAAAATACGTTGGGCAAGGGCTGATGACTTCTACTAAACTGAATCCTTTGTGGGTAATGGCATCTTTTATAAGGTTTTTGAGTGCGGTTGCGTGATAAGCCGTTGTCCTGGCTACAAAATTTGCCCCTGCAGCTTCTGCGAGCAAACAAACATTAAAACCGGGTTCAGGTGTTCCCTTAGGAGAGGTTGTGGTTTTACTTTCCAAGGGAGTGGTGGCTGAATACTGTCCTCCAGTCATTCCATAGTTGTAGTTATTTGTCACAATGGCCGTAAGATCGATATTCCGGCGAGCTGCGTGAATAAAATGGTTTCCTCCTATGGTGACGGCATCACCGTCTCCCATTAAGGTAACGACGTGCAGATCCGGGTTTGCTAATTTTATTCCGGTAGCAAAGGCTAAAGCCCGTCCATGAGTTCCATGAAAAGCCTGTGTGGTTAAATAATCATCGGCTTTTCCCCAGCAACCGATCCCGGTGACAGTGACGACCTCTTTCGGTGCAAGGTCAAGCTCTACCAGGGCTTCAGTGTAGGCGCGCAAGATAATGCCATCCCCACAGCCCGGACACCACATGTGAGGTAATCTGTTTTTATCCAAATAATCCTGATAACGTCGCACTGCCATTATTTCAGCACCTCCTTGATTCGTTCCACGATCTGTGAAGGTAAGATAATTTCACCGTCAATGCGAGATAGCGGGAAAACAGGCGTCTTAAACGAATTGGTGCGTTCTACTTCCAAAACTACTTGCCCAAGATTAAGTTCCGGTACGATAACCGCTTTAGCTTTCTTTAGGGCTTCTCTGACTTGTTCATCAGCAAAGGGCCATTGTGTGATAAGCCTAAGGAGATTTACAGAAAGTCCCTCTTTTTGGGCATCAATCACCGCTTGCTTTGCTGCACGGGATACGACTCCATAGGCAATTAAGGTAACTTCTGCATCGTCTGGTCCAAACCATTCAACCTGAACGATATCGGTTTTATTGTTTTCTATCTTACGGTGTAAGCGTCGAACTAATTTGTCCGCCGTTTGTGGGGCATTATGGGAATAACCCGATTCATCATGACAAGAACTGCTAATGTGTACAATATGATCTGTTCCATAAGGCGGTATAGCCGGTATATCATCCTCACCCGGTGTGTAAGGTTTAAATCCTTCAGCTGGTGCACTTGGCGTTTTTCGGTTAATAATTTTTAATTCATCTAGTTCAGGGATTATCAGACTCTCTCTCATGTGCCCGATAACTTCATCCCCCAATAAGATAACCGGAATTCGATACTTTTCTGATAAATTAAAAGCACGCACGGTTAGGTCATAGCATTCTTGGACGGATGCAGGGCTTAAAACAATAATTGGGTGGTCTCCATGTGTGCCCCAACGTGACTGCATCACATCTCCTTGAGCGGGTCGAGTCGCAAGGGCTGTACTCGGTCCGTTCCGTTGAATGTTAATAAGCACTATGGGAACCTCAGCATAGACCGCCATCCCTAAGTTCTCCTGCATAAGTGAAAATCCTGGGCCGCTTGTTGCTGTATAGGATTTTTTACCGGCAGCTGAAGCTCCTATGATTGTAGCTATGCTTCCGATTTCATCCTCCATCTGAAGAAAAATACCATCTACTTGAGGTAATAATTCCGCTGAAAGTTCTGCTATTTCTGAGGATGGTGTAATCGGATAGCCCCCGTAAAATCTAGCCCCGGCATCAATGGCCCCATAAACACAAGCTTCATTTCCTTGCATGAATTGTACTCCATATGGTCTGATCACGTTAGCACCTCCAATGTTATAGCGAAATCAGGGCATCGCAGATCGCACAGACGGCAGTAGGTACATTTTTCTGGATAGGTTACAAGGGGTGCCATATCCTTAGCTGAAGTGTAAACTTCTTGCGGACAAAATGCCTGACAGAGTCCACATTTTTTACAACATATGGGATCAATCGTTATCTTAACTCTTTTATCTGTAGAGCTCATACGTCCTCCTTTTTAAAGCGGAATGTTACTAAACCTCATCCTCCACATATGAGATGGATCGCTTGAATATCGTCTCCGTTTTCAATTACCGTACAAGTAAATTCATCTTTCGGGACGGTTTTTCCGTTAATAACAACGATTATTAGCGGAAAAGTGAAGTTCATTTCAGCCAATAACTGTTTTACAGACAGCTCTGCTCTCCAAGGATAGTCCCTGCCATTAACCTTAATCATCTTACTCCTCGCCCCATATCATTTAGGAGTATTTCTTCACCACTTCTGCTACCTCAGGGAAATCTATACCCAGTCGCTGCAATGTCTCCAAAGTTGGAATACCATTGGAGTTCCAACCCCTTCGCAGATAGACCGCGTCACATAATTTCTGATATTGTTCTTCACGGTAGTTTCTTAAAATCCGGACCTTTTCCTCAGTCGTTTTTTCCGCTGTGTTTAAATCCAAAATTTCTTTCAACTGTCTGTCGTACCTATCCTGCCTGGATTCGTATTCCTCTGCTGTTACAGGACCGACGGCTCGATAAGGTACTTGGTCAAATTCTCTAGTACCATAACCCATTCTCAGATTAAACACCCTGTGGAAGTTATAGACAACTTCCGACTGTCTAATAAGCTCATTATTGTCTATATCAGATCCAGTCACGCCGTTATATATTTCGACATAATTCTGTACATGTTCAGGGACTTTAGCAGGCTCTGCAGTGGTGTGATTATCAGCTGGAACGATATCATTCCAAGGAAGCTTGCATAACCCAACTAAGCTAAACCAGGTCCGAAACATGGGATAGTAGAACAGCGCTTCGGCTTTATCTTCAAAGGTGGGAATTTGATTATTGACCATGTCCATAAAGATGACCCAGGCCTCATCATGTTGAGGTCCTTTATTCGTCAGCCCATACCCGCCTTGCTGAGCCAAGGATTCTTTTGTCACATATTCTGAGAACTCAAGCCCTTTGACTTCCATACCAATGTCTTGTAGAAAATCAGGGTTAGCTCCATATTTCTCAATAAATAATTTCTTCATTCTACGGATACCCAGCCCTGCTATCACGCCAAAACCTTCACCCTTGGCCATTTGGTGAAGCAGCTCCAAAGCGGCCTCAGCATTACCAAAGTTTAATTTTAGTCCGCCTGTTATATCCTGGTTAATAACTCCGTTTTCGTAACATTCCATCACAAAGGCTGTGAGGGTCCCGAAGGAAATTGTATCAACTCCATAAGTATCGCAATAAAAATTAGTTTCAATCACAAATTCCGGATCAAAAACACCTAATACACTACCAGCCGCAGAAAGCGTCTCGTATTCCGGACCATCAACTATAACGTCTTTATTTTTATAGGGCCCGGTTTTAAGCTTAAACGAATTGATAACTTTGGCACAAGATAGAGTACAGCCATACCAACATTCGTCGTGACCATTAAGGTTAAAATACTTGGAGATTAGCACAGTATGAGTAATGTTATTTGCATTTGGATCAGAACCAAACTTATAATTACAGACGGGTAAAAGGTCATAATCATTCATGATCTTTACGATATGAGTTGTTCCGGCTTTTCTCATTTGGCATTGGGAATCATCTAAACTTAAGATTTCCTTGTGCATTTTTTTACCCACTTTTTTTAGTGTGGAGAGGTCATGGGGGTTGTTTAAATCTCCTCGTATTTTAATACTCTTTATTACTAAAGCTTTAATGTTCTTATCTCGAAAAACTGTTCCTAAGCCGCCTCTGCCGGCTTGTTTTATTCTCACCGCTTTTCGGCGGGTATCGTAAAAAGAGAAATTAAGCAGTCCGATCAAGGTATGTTGAGCGGCCTCTCCAGCAGTTACCACCGAAACGTTTACTTTATCTTCTTCACTTTCAGCATACATCTCTGTTAATTGTTCAATCAGGATATGGCTATTAAGTTCTTCAAGAGGAGCTTCCTCAAGGGTTACTGTTCCTTTAGTACCATCAATAAACAGAATAACGTCACGTTCGGCTTTGCCTTGGATCTCAAGCGCATCCCAACCGGAGAATTTCAAAAATGGTCCAAAATAACCCCCCACGTTACTATCCATTGCCGATTGAGTCAAGGGAGATAATCCGACTACATAGGATTTACCAGCACCTGGGTATTGAGTTATGCCGCCAATCGGACCAGGAGCAATAATCAGCTCATTTTCAGGATCATTCCATTTGGTATTATCATTGATACCATCCCACAACAGTTTTAACCCAAAGCCCCTTCCTCCAATAAACTTCTGTTTCATCAATTCAGTGACAGGTTTTTCGGCAAATGTTTTAGCAGAAAGATTGACGTATAATGTGCGGTTAGTATAACCCTTGTCTATTTGACCGAGTTGATAATTAAATGTGCCTAAGAGTTTATGAGAATTTTTTATTTCTTCAAGATTCATAAGTTTTCCCCTCCAATTTTTATTTATGTTACACTGGAAGATTCCAACTATGGACCACTTAGCCTTTAGTAACTTCCAAATTATTTTGTATTGATACCCACCCACGAGCTCTCATTGCTTCAACAACTTTGCTAATGGCTTTTATCCAACAAGCAAGACGCATCGAAATATTTTTTTCGGTATGCAAGGTATAGATTTCGTTAAATACTTTGTGATTAATTCTTTCTAATTTAGTGTTTACTTCCTCTTCGCTCCAATTATCATCATTTAAATTTTGAATTCTTTCAAAGTGAGCTACTTGTGTGCCCCCTGAGTTAGCCCAGATGTCAGGCGCGATAAATACCCCTTTGTCAATGAGGATTTTCTCTGCTTCTGGTGTTGTAGGGCCGTTAGCGCCTTCAATCAAATACTTAGCTCTGATCCGAGGTGCGTTTTCCTCCGTAATTACATTTTGTACCGCACAGGGTGCCAAAACATCACATTCCAATTCCAACAATTCCCCATTGCCAATTTCCATAGCTTTTGAATAGCCCCGTAAAGTACCAGAACGCTCTACATATGCATGAACATCTGTAATGTCCAAGCCTTTAGGATCATATATGGCCGTGAAGACATCACTAACTGCTAAAACCCTTACACCATCCATCTGGTACAATTTCGCTAAATGCCATCCCACTTTACCAAATCCCTGGATTACTGCAGTAAGGCCTTTCATCTCACTCCGTCTGGCCTTGACTAATTCTCGAGTAGCAAACAATAAGCCCCGGCTAGTCGCTTCCTGTCGACCTCTGGATCCTCCGAGCACCATCATTTTGCCGCTGATCCCGCCTGCTTCATGATGCATATTCATGGCTTCCCATTCGTCCATCATCCAGCTCTGAGTTTGAGCAGATGTACCTATATCTGCTCCAGGGAAATCTTTCCACGCCCCAATAATTGGAGCAATTTTACGGATATATCCGCGGCACAAGCGTTCCAGTTCTTCCCGGGAAAGCTTGTGCGGGTCAACAATCACTCCGCCTTTGGCCCCTCCATTGGGTATTTCGTTCAAGGCATTTTTCAAGGTCATCCAAAGAGACAAGGCTTTGACATCCTCCGGCGTTTCTTCCGGATGAAAGCGTGTTCCTCCCCGTGTTGGTCCTAAAGCTGTATTATGTTGAAAACGAAAACCAGTAAATATCTCAACTTTACCATTATCCATCCGTACAGGAATCCTCACCGTTAACTGTGCCATGGGTTCTTTCAATATCTCATGAATTTCCGATTCCAGTTTCATGTAGTTTATGGCTTCAGCCAATTGTTCAAGTGCTACATCGAAGGCATCTTTTTTCATAATAAACCTACCTTTCGCAAGTTAAAGACTAATAGAATAGACAATAAAAACCTGAGGACAGAGTATTTGCCAATATCCCCAACCTTTTTCCTTATTGCAATGTACCACCCCAAGCTAGGGCAAAAATTCAAAGAACGAGTTCTAAATAGAAAGAAGCTGCCCCAGACCTTTTCTTTCGGCATGCTCGCATACTAAAGCAGCTACAGCAATATCTTCGAGCGACAATCCCAAGTTGATCGCAATGATTCTTTCCGAATCATTAAGTCTGGCAGATTTTTTACCTGAGACAAGGTCTGTGAGATCACCATAAACCGTTGGCACAGAGCTAAAGTAGCCCATTTTGCGATGTGTTTCAAATTGCGGTACATCATCAACATAAATCCTCTCAGCAGCTTCGAAACTGCTTTTTCTCCAGTAGGAGTCATAATCAATAGGGGCGCCAAAACAGCCCTCCTTTAGCCAGGAACTTTCGATTACGGGTTCAGGATTAGCGAGAATGGGACCGGCAGTAATAATTATGTCACTACCCTCTACTGCCTTCTGCGGATTAAGAGCGTGTTCGACTATAACCTTAAATTGTTGTTCCATTTCCTGAGCAAAACGAGTAAGAGCCTCCTGGTTAATGTCGTAGGCTTTAACGGTCTTAATATCCGGACAGACCGCCAGGACTGCTTCTAACTGAGTACGGGCTTGAACTCCGCAACCAAGAATTGCTGCGATCTCACTATTACTTCGTGCCAGATACTTGGCAGATAGCCCTGTAACTGCCCCTGTACGAATGGCTGTCAAAATACCTGCTTCCATGATTGCCATAGGAAACCCTGTTTCTTGGTCGTTTAGGATAATCAATCCAGAGATATACGGCAAACCTTTTTCCCTATTACCCGGATAGGCACTGATCCATTTAAGCCCCGCGGCCTTAAACTTAGGAAAACTGCAGAGCATTGCATTGATAAAATTGTCATCCCGTTTAGGATGCAATTCAATCTTAGGCAGGGCATCTACGTTTCCCTTGGCTTTTTCCAGAAATGACTCGTCCAAGAGGCTAATAACATCAGACATACCAATACTTAAAGCACCGATATTGTCTCTGGACAAGTAGAGAATCTCACTACCTAGTTTCATAAGCCCACTCTCCTCCAGTTATATAGCTAATAATCGTTCACGGGTAGCTTCGAATCTGCTTCACTCAACTGATCAGTGTCTCCAAAGCAACCCTTGGTCTTGATACTAACATGCCTTGGTATGACCAATTATAAAACACCTATCCTATAAGTTGCTTAATGACTCTAGTATACTTCTTTTTCTAACAACAATTGGTTTTTGGTAAATCGCTCCAAAGAAAATGGTGTCAAATCAATTGTGTCATACTTTCCTAAGCGTATAAGCTCTGATAAACATTTACCTGCTGCCGGCGCCTGTTGAAACCCATGACCACTAAAACCAGTGAGCAAATAATAACCTTTCATTTGTGGGTGTTCACCGATGATTGCATTATGATCGATATAGTTATATTCATAGAGACCAGCCCACCCCTGTTCTAATTTAAGCCTTTCAAAATTTGGGGAACGTTCAGCCAGTAACGGCCATACTTCATTAGTAAAATATGATTTATCCAAATGGAAATCATATTCATACTTGAAATCTTTCTTTTCCACCATATGAGAACCTTCACGTGAACCTGTTATTATTTTCACACCTTCGCCCAAGAAGTAAGTACCTGTCAGCGTATCGAAGATAAAGGGGATTCGCTGTTTAAAGGGAATTGTCAAATCAACACAATAAACTTGTTTCCGAAGCGGTCGTACTGGAATATCTAATCCAACAGTGTTACTTAATTCACCAGACCAAGCTCCCGCAGCATTTACTACAATTGATGCCTGATATTCTTCTCCGCTCTCTAATCTAACGCCGCTGATTTGTTGATTACCATCACTTAAAATTGTTTGAACCTTTTCATATATATATTCTACACCTAACCGTTTTGCATGTTTTACATACCATTGTAGGACTGAATAAGGATCAATGTTTCCTGCGGCCACATCGAAAACAGCACCCTCTAAATCGCTAACTATCAGCTCCGGAACAAAGGACTTTACTTCTTCCGGAGTCATTAACTGAATATTTACACCAAAACTTTTTTGTAATTTCATGTTCTCTTTCAACATGGATAGTACTTGATCATTTGCCAAATATAGATAGCCGTGTTGATTAAAATCAATAACTGCTGGATCTCCGTCCAAGGCCATCTCTTTTTCAAATTTCTCATAGATTTGTATACTAAGCTGGGATAATCGGATATTCCCTTCAATACTAAAGGTATGTCGAACTCCTCCGTAACTGCGTGGAGTGGAAGTGTACTCATACATCCTATCTTTTTCAAATACAACAATGCTGCCTGTATATCCGTCTTTACGCAAGTTATAAGCTAAACTTGAGGCCATGATCCCGCCACCAACAATAATCAAATCGAATTTTTTAGTCATAATACCCTCCTAAAATCCAAATATTTTCAAATTTTTTGAATATTCTTCTAGGAAAATTTCTGGGTATTTGCTTATTCTTATCCGCATGAATACACTCGGCATTAATAACTTACCTTGCAGGACAAAGCTTAGGTATTTCTGCTTATGTCCTTTTTATAAAATGAAACTGGATATTATTCCTCAATTCCTTTTAATTTTTTCAACTCCTGAATCGATGTATTAATGTGTTCGCTGACCGCCGCCACCGCTGCTTCCGCATCACCATTCTTTATAGCCTCGTAAACCCGTCCATGTTGCTGAGACCATAGCTGGCGGTTTTCTTGCTGTTCTACGAGTTTTTGTCGGCTCGGACTATAATACTCTTTCATTAATCCCATTAACACTGTCATTAAGTTTTGAAGTACTGGATTGTGAGCTGCACGGACTACGCTGAAATGGAACTTGCTGTCAGAGTCATCAGTATTCCGCCCTTCTTTAACATCATTTTCCATATTGCACACTAGTTCATACATACTGTACAGGTCTGCCCCATCAGCACGTTTAGCCGCAATGCGCGCAGCACCAGATTCAATCACCAGCCTGGCCTCCAATAGGTCAAAAATACCATCTATCTCTTTCAAAACTATGTTGGCAAAAGGATCAATTAGGTCCTTTATATTCACCTCTTTAACATAAGCACCGCTCCCGGGAGTAATCTCCAACAACCCTTGAGACACCAAAGAGGTTAGTGCCTCCCGCACAGCTGATCGACTTACACCCAATGTCTCTGCCAATTGTCTTTCCGGTAATAGCTGGTCTCCTGTTGACAAAGTACCGTCTTGAATTAAACTTCTAATCTTTTCAGCAACTTCTTCATATAGACGCGTTCGCTTTTTGCGCGTAAGATCCATGTAAATTCTCCTTTAAGCCTTTAATAATATAAGGTCCAGCTTCACAAAGAGGTCTTTCGCTTAAGTCTAAAATTTAATCAACTAGTGTGAAATACCTACCTTTGAGACGCATACTTATATATACCACAAGCAAAAGTCAAAATGCAAGGATTCCTCTTCAAGCAATAGTGCCAATGTTAATTTGCTGATCGCTCGCAATTCCTTGGTACCGCTGGAAACAGTGAAACTTACGTTTAATCGCTGCTCATAGTGCGATCCCCTCTTTTTTGTGTGACCCCAGATAAGCTTGTTGCACTTCTGGGTTAGCTCTAAGATCACTTGCAGTTCCCTCAATCACAATTTTGCCTGTTTCAATAACATAAGCTCTGTCAGCATTTGCCAAGGCCATGTTGGCATTTTGCTCAACCAAAAGAATAGTTGTACCGCTTTTCTTAATCTCTCTGATCGTACGGAATATCTCCTTTACAACCAGAGGAGCCAGACCCATGGAAGGCTCATCTAGCAATAATAATTTGGGTGCTGCCATTATACTGCGTCCAATTGCTAACATCTGTTGTTCTCCACCGCTTAAAGTTCCTCCATATTGTTCTTTACGCTCATGCAAACGGGGAAACTTAGTAAACACATTTTCTAAATCTCTTGCAATTATGGCTTTATCTTTGCGCACATAAGCACCGAGCATGAGGTTTTCCTTCACCGTCAAATTAGGGAATACGCCGCGCCCTTCGGGAACATGGATAATGCCTAATTTTACAATTTTGTCAGCGGAGAGTTTAGTGATATCTTGACTGTCGAACATGATGGAACCATGGCTCGGTCGCAACAAACCTGAAATTGTTTTTAAAGTGGTAGTCTTCCCTGCTCCATTGGCACCGATTAACGCCACGACTTCACCTGGTTTAACCTGGAGGCATACCCCTGTTAGAGCGGGAATTACACCATAATGTACACTAACACTATCAAATGACAGCATAGTCATCCCCCTCTTCGTCACTGCTCCCTATATACGCTTCGATTACTTTCGGATCATTCTGAATAGCTAATGGAGAGCCTTCCGCAATCTTACAGCCATAGTCCAATACTACAATACGATCTGATATATCCATTACCAGGTCCAGATCATGTTCAATCAGTATAATTGACTTGTTCATTTCCTTACTAATACGCCGAATAAGCTTAACCAATTCTATTCTTTCTTGGGTATTCATACCTGCTGCTGGTTCATCTAACAGTAAAACGTCACATTCCGTGGCCAAAGCACGGGCTATTTCCAACAACCTTTGTTTACCATAAGGCAGATTGCTCGCAAGTTCTTCCAAAAGGTTCTCTAAACCTACAACTCCCAGGAGCTGTTTACAGTAGTTAATCGACTTTAGCCTCTGTTCGTTTACTTTCCTGCCGTGGAACAATACTCCAAGCAATCCTTCCTTATTCCGGCAATGGTGGCCAAGCATGACATTTTCTAATACGGTAAGCATTGGGAATAAACGGATATTCTGAAACGTCCTGGCTATACCCTTTTTAACAAGCGCATGAGGTGTGAGATTTTTGACCAACTTTCCTTTCAGCCTTATCTCTCCGGACGTCGGCTGATAAACACCTGACAGGATGTTAAAAAGTGTCGTTTTACCGGCACCGTTAGGACCGATAATCGTCAATATCTCCCCCTCATAAGCATATATAGATACATTATCGATAGCTAGGAGGCCCCCAAACTGAATAGTTACATTATTCATTTCAACCAACTTATTTGGAATCAAATGGGCTCACCCCTTTTCACTCGGGTGGGTTTTTTTTCCAGATTTTTCAGTATAGCATTACGCACTCTATGTTTCGCTCCCCAAAATCCGTCAGGTTTATAAATCATCATAATTACCATTAAAGCACCGTACAACAGCATGCGGTAATCAGCCATAAAGCGCAGAACTTCCGGCGCTAAACCCAAAACAATGGCTCCAATTACAACACCTGGAATACTGGCCAGTCCACCCAATACAACCATGGATAGAATCGTTACCGAATCCATAAACGTAAAGGAATCCGGGCTGACGAATGAAATATAAGTGGCATAGTAACCGCCTGCAATACCTGCAAATAAAGCAGAAAAAACAAATGCCAGCAGCTTAGCCCTTAAAGTAGGAATCCCAACAGCTTCGGCTGCTAATTCATCGTGGCTTACAGCAATTAGGCTCAACCCAAACTCAGATTCCGCAATTCTTACCATAAAGATCACTGTTATTACCAATATCATTAAGATCAGGAAATAAAACGGGATTTTGCTGGTAAAAATCAGGCTGCCAAGCTGAGGCGACGGAATACCTGGTAACCCCATCGGTCCACGGGTTAAACTGTCCCAATTTAAAAATACCAAGCGAACTATTTCTCCGAATCCCAAAGTGACGATGGCCAAGTAGTCGCCCCTCAGCCGCAGGGTCGGCAATCCCAGGATTAAACCAAATAGAGCTGTAATAATCCCGGCAAGGGGAATAGTGGCCCAGTAGGGCATATTGAGCCTCAGCATTAATAATGCTGTGACGTAAGCACCAATTCCATAAAAAGCAGCGTGACCGATTGATAGCTGTCCGGTAAAGCCGGATACCAAATTAAGACTAAGACTAAGCACGACATAAAGACCGACAGTAATTAGTACGTGCAGTAAGTAGTCGCTTTTAATGACTAAGGGTAAAATCGCTAATACCACCAACAAACCCAAGGAAGTTTGAGGCCTTATGACCACTTTTTTGATTACTTCTATCACCACGTTCACCTACACTTTCTGCTGAATGTTTTTACCGAGTAGACCTGTAGGTTTGATCAGTAGAATAATAATCAGTAATCCAAAAGCAATCGCATCCCGGTATCCCATCGATATATAAGCAGCTCCCAGGTTTTCAAACACACCTAACAATAGCCCTCCAAGCATGGCTCCGGGAATACTGCCGATTCCGCCCAGCACGGCTGCAGTAAACGCTTTTAGTCCAGCGGTGTATCCCATGACAGGGTATACGGCATCATAGTAAAGCCCAACAAGAATGCCGGATGCAGCTGCCAAAGCCGATCCTATACCAAAGGTTAAGGAAATAATGGTATCTACATTAATACCCATTAATCTGGCGTTTTCCACACTATGTGAAGTGGCACGCATAGCTACTCCCAACTTGCTCTTCTGAACAAATAGATACAACCCAACCATAAGTAAAATGCAAACCAATAAGGTGTATATCTGCATACTGCTTAGAGCCACATTACCAACCTGGAACGTCTTTATCTGAAAGGAAGATGGAAAAGCACGGGTTTGAGTACCCCAAACTAATTGGGCAAAGTTAGTTAGGAAAATAGAAACCCCTAAAGCGCTTAATAAGGGAGCAATTTTTGCAGAATTTCGAAGTGGGCGATAGGCAACCCTCTCTACGACAATCCCCAGGAAAGCTACAATGGCCATGGATATTAACATAGCTGGTATTAATCCCAAGTGTATCTGTTTTACTAGGAACAAACCAATAAATGAACCGATCATAAATATGTCCCCATGAGCAAAGTTGATGATTTTCAATATGCCATATACCATTGTATAGCCTAGGGCAATCAGAGCATACATTCCGCCAGCAGTAATGCCATTAACGAGTTGCTGTGAAAACATAGCGCACCTCTTTTCCGGATGATAGTTTATCTGGAGGAGCATGAAGTTTCATCCACACTCCTGTCTGATAAACCGTAGACCTTATTTTATACTACCAGAAAGTATAAAACTTACGTTATTATACTTTCTAAGCATAAGTGCAACCAACGGTTTCGCTCTCGCCGAGGCTCGGCGAAGCCGGGTTTTCTTTATCTACTTATTATAAATTTCGAACTTACCGTTTTTAATAATTAATTTTAATGGTTGCTTTAAGCAGTCTCCATTTTGATCAAAGGTTGTGATTCCGGTGGCACCTTTGAAATCCTTCAATGTAGTTAACCAGTCATTAATTTTTTTACGATCCTCACCGGCATTTTTGACTGCGGTAAACATAATGTTGGCAGCATCGTAGGCGAACGCAGCCCAAATATCCGGTTCTTGCCCCCACTTAGTTTTATAGGAGTCAATGAAAGCCTTGGCTTCAGGATAGTCAGCAGTACTATGAAAAGCTCCAATAACCCTAATGCCTTCAGCTTCTGCCCCTCCAAGCTGAATTAAGGCATCTGAATAAAGACCATTAGATCCAAATACAGGAAGAGTTATGCCAAGCCGCTTACCCTGTTTGACAATCATCGCAGCTTCATTGTATTGCCCTGCGATGAACAAAGCATCAGGTCCAGCATTCTTTAATTTTGTTAGAATTGCACTGAAGTCTTTAGTTTCACCAAGATTGTAAGGCTCCTGCATCACAGCTTTAGCGCCTAATTCTGTTATCTTTTTGTTATAAACATCGGCCAAACCTTTACCGTAATCATCGTTTTCATAAAGGATGGCAATTTTCTTATAACCTTCGTCTATGGTCCATTGGGCAACAAATTCACCATCGTAAGCATCCGTAGTTATGTCCCGGTACGTAAATGGACCAGCAGCTGTAACTGCAGGTGACGTTGAGCCGTATGCAATATGTGATAATCCAACTCGATTGTATACAGGTGCTGCAGCTAATGTGCATGAACTGGTGTAATTTGCAAGAACACCCAGAACAGTAGGATCTGCTACAAACTTATTAGCAATTGATGCTGATTCTTTGGGATCTGCCTTATCATCTGCTTCAATCAACTCTACTTGTTTGCCATTAATTCCACCTGCTTCGTTGACTTGCTCAGTTGCCAATTCGACAGCTTTTTTGATTGTCCCCCCGGTCTCAGCGATCGCCCCAGTAAACGGTCCTGCTAAGCCAATTTTTATTTTATCTCCGTTTTCAGTTTTTTGGCTATCGGTAGAAGCGCTTTTTGTTCCACATCCAGACAGAACTAGAGATAACACAAGACCAGTAACAAAAATCCGTGTAATGTTTTTCTTAGTTTTGAAGAACATTTCAAAATACCTCCCTAAAAATATTTATTGATGACCCGGCGAATAAGGGTATACCCTTGAGCTGAAAGGTTTTAAGAATTAGTATCCATAACTCCCATAAATCTACATCATTTTAACCCCCTCTTCTTGAACATTTATTTCAATATAAGCCCTTTGAAAACAGAGGTTTACATATAGGAATTCCCTTGGTCCAATATTGGTCTGAACAATTTTCTAATGATTATATTCGCTTTCTCTTTCAATATTCCTTCAAGTATTCTGAATAAATTTATTATTTTTAATATTTAGAATTAGATCCTAGTTTAACTGTTCGAACGCATATGTTAATAAGCGGTTTATCTTTCATTCCAAGGGGATTCCACATATTATTAACTCAATCTCCAGGATGCTTTGACACGAGAGCAGGATACCATTGATGGTACGAATGTCGCCCGAACTATTTCTGAACAATAAAAATTAACATCCCAGTTCTCTGTAAAAGAGGGCTGGGATTATCTTCTTCTACTGACACAAAAACAGAGGCACAAAAACAGAGGCACAAAAACAGAGGCACAGGTTTATTGTTTTGAAACAATAAACCTGTCCCTCTGTTTTTTGTTTATAAGCGCTACTTTTCCGCTAAGAAGAAACAAGGAAGACAGGCTAGTTATTTCAGAAAATCAATGAGCCTGTCTCTTTGTATCAAGCAAAGCGTGTAAATTGCCTACGTTTAAGGCTCAATAGACCACGCCCACCCTTGTTCCTCCACCATCTTAAGAGCTTCCTGATCCCAGCCAACCGGTTGACCATTTAATAAGGTCATGATCGTTCCAACGCTTAAACGTCCAAAAGTGAACGCTTGGGCTCTTTCACTCGCTAAGTGTGCAAGATGGTGAAGCAGCTTTTGCTCTCCAAGGTGTAAAAGTTCTGTGGTAGCCCCTTCGGTCGTTGGAAACTCTGACAGATGTTTCAGAGTTTCGAGATTAAGCCCTGCTAATGCAGCATGTGCCAGCAAAACTTCCATTCGAGCGTCTGCGACACGATTGTGGGTATGGAAAATACCGCCCGAAACCTTAATGAGCTTGCCAACATGCCCTAAAAGAATTACTTTTTCGATTCCACGGTAGGCTGCTTCTTCTAACATATAGCCGACGAAATTACTCATCTGTATGATTGCTTCGGTGGGAACCTTAAAGCGTTCAGTAGCAACCCTATATCCGTAGTGCCCCGGGGTGAGCACAATGGTTTTATGCCCATAGGCGACTGCCTGATCCAACTCCGGCAGGATGGACGTTTTAAACGCTTCCTCGGACATCGGTCGGACAATCCCACTGGTCCCGAGGATTGAAATTCCGCCTATGACCCCTAATCTCGGATTAAGCGTGCGCAAGGCAGTAGCTTCCCCTTTAGGAACTTCGATAATAATTTCGAGTTCTTCCTCAGGGAATACCTCCCGAACAGCTTCACGAATCATCCTCCGAGGCACCGGGTTAATGGCGCTTTCCCCAACCGAGAGAGCCAATCCTTTTTTAGTGACGGTCCCAACTCCCTGGCCTCCTCGAATATGAACCTCTCCCTGAGGAGAAAGGAGACGCACTATGGCATGGATCTCTAATCCATGCGTAATATCTGCATCATCTCCGCCGTCTTTGAGAACAATTGCCCTAGCCTTTAGGTCGCTAGTTTCTCCTCCAAGGATGGGTATGGTCAAACGCGCGGAATTCGGTAGTGGAATCTCTACGTAATCAGATATACTATCTCCTCTAAGGAGCAGACTGGCTGCTTTTGCTGCACCAGCTGCGCTGCTTCCAGTGGTATAACCTTCACGCCAAGTATGTCGATCTTTATCTCGTGCCATCGTTTCTCTCCCACATTCATATTAATTCCGGAAAACATTTTTCCACTCGTGTGACTCCCATTTCAAGGGGGAGTGATACTCGCTAATCCGCTTAAGATTACGAAAAAACATTATTCATTCACTACAAAGTACTTAAAAGAAAGTATATGTCATGTAAGGCCTTAGTTCAACTAACTAACATAAACAAATAACATAAACACCGTGTCGCTATGATCTATAATATCCCTAGATCAAGTCCAAATCGAAGATAAGCACCTAAAATTAATAACAGCAAAACAAACGTCATCGCCCAATAATCCCTTGGGGCAAAGGATATTTCGCGCATTGAAGTCCAAGTACGCGTTAAACCATACCCCCGATTCAGCATTGCCATCGATAATGAGTTAGCCATCATTATCGAATTTATAAACAAAGGAACCATAATCGGCAGATAGGAGCGGATGGAACCGATGATCCCCTTCTGGTTGAATTTCGTTCCACGTGCTTTTTGAGCCTCTAGAATTTGACGCCGTTTTTTATCCAGGGTGGGAATAAACCGTATCGCTGTTGTCAGCATCATGGATACCTCAACAGGAACCTTCATCTTATGAAAAAATTGAGTGAAATCATCGATTGATGTGGTCAAAGTCAATACAGTTGAAGCAAGCATCATACTAAAAAGACGAAAGATAAACGTTGTACCCATCAAAAATCCTCCTAAAGTAGCCCCCAGTCTGTCTCCTGGCAGGGCATAAAAGAGGATCGCTTGGCTCGAAACACGATCAAAGCGCTCCGGTGCAAATGAAAATCCTGTGATCAGAATAATGGATAAGATGATAGGAATCAAGGGGAGCAACATTCCCCAAATCTTTCGCAAAGGGATCTTTATCCAAAAGGCTAAAAGTCCTGTAGAGAGGACAAGTAAGAGTTGAAACTTAGGATCTTGGAACAGGAAGGACAGAATTATAAATACTAAGAAACCGAGCACTTTAGTCCGAACATCCAGACGATGGAGTAAGCTATCACCCGGTAAATACTCTATAAGCATCCTCTCTTCTCCCTTTCGAACATCGCCGTAAACTCACTTGATTCGATGAAAGTAACATCACCTAAAATATCCTTCAAACGGAAGGAGAGCCTACATAATTGGGGTGGGATAATGGCAGAGTCGAGGAGGATTTGTTCCTTCGAAAAAACGTCTTGAGGAGTACCCTCTAACAAAATATCCCCTTCTTTTATAACAATTACCCTCTTGGCATATTGGGCTACTAAGTCCATATCATGGCTAATCATGATAATTGTTGTCCCTGCAGCGTGAAGTTTGCGAATTAATGCCATCATGGTCTGAACTCCTGCCCAGTCTGAGCCAGTGGTTGGTTCGTCAATGATCAGCACTTTAGGCTTTAAGACCAGAATTGAAGCCACTGCAATCATTTGCCGTTCTCCCTTGCCCAAACTATAGGGATGAACACTGCGGTACCTATCTAATCCAGTATACTGAAGGACCTCATCAACTCGTTCTTTGATCTCTTCCCCTCTAAATCCTGCATTTTTCAGCCCAAACTCCAGCTCTTTCTCGACTGTAACGGAGAATATTTGATGATCCGGGTTTTGAAAAACATAGCCAATGGTTTTTGACAAATCGGACGTATCACACTGTAGGATGTTCCGGCCCCCAACGATAACTTCTCCACGGGTAGGCTTTAAAAGTCCATTAAAATGTTTAGCTAAAGTTGTTTTTCCAGCCCCGTTTTGTCCGATTAAAGCCACGAACTCACCCGCTTCAATCGTCAGATTAACCCCTCTCAACACAGGCTGGTCTGAGTTGTATTGGTATATAAGATCACTAACTTGAACTACGATTTCTTTCTTAGGTAGGTGAAGTTTCTGCGGTGAAATGAGATCTTTTCTCTGTCCTGGTGTGTGGCCCTGTGCTAGTCCTAGTGCTAGTCCCTGTGAGTGTGTATCTGCACATGTATTCATATTCGTATTCGTATGCCTATGTCGGTATTTGGGTAACAAGGTTCGTATCATGTCTTCTCCAGAGGGGATATCTAACGGGATTTCAGCAAAGGAGATCCACCCCTTTTCATAAAAATCCCATCCGATCTGACTGACGGGCAAAGGCTTTATTCCCCACTGAAGCAAGAGAGGAATATTGCGAAAGAGTTCTGTCGGGACTCCTCTCCAGACCACTTCTCCTTGATTAAGTACCACGACCTCATCTACCTTATGAACCAGTTCTTCAATGGAGTGTTCGACTAATAGAATAGTCAGGTCCTTTTTCCACCGTAAATCATCCAGTGTTGCGTAAATTTCTGATCGTCCGATCGGATCAAGCTCTGACGTTGGTTCGTCCAACACCAAGATTTCAGGTTCCATTACGAGGACTCCTGCTATCGCCAAGCGTTGTTTTTCACCACCTGAGAGTTCTTCGGTTAAACGATGATTATATCCCTTAAGACGGACTTTTTCTAAGGTTTGATTGACTATCTGTTTAATCTCCTCGAATGGTATTAAGAAATTTCGAGGGCCAAATGCCGTGTCTTCCTCAACCGTTCGGCCGATAATTTGAGTCTCTGGATCTTGTTGTACCAGCCCAAGAACCTTAGACAGGACCTGTACCTTGGTTTTCCCTACATTCTTACCAGCTACGCTTACCTGTCCAGTTAGATTCCCCTCCAGAAGTTGGGGAATGAGACCATTAAGGCATAAGCTAAAGGTCGTCTTCCCCGCTCCCGTTGATCCCATAATAAGTATGAATTTTCCTTTTTCTACGGTTAAGCTTATGTTTTTTAAACTTGGATCTATTGAATTTGGATAACAATACGTTAGTTCCTCGATTTCGATCATTGTTTGGATCTCCACGTTCACGGTTTTCACCTCATTGACTAAATAAGCCGACTTCCCTTAATTGCTTTATAGGCTATTGCTGAAATGATAACGTTCAGAGCTGCTCCTACGACGAGAAAAGGCATTAATCCCAGAACCCCACCCATCCCCATCATTGGCAACATGGCATAGGATGATGCGACCCCATTAAGGATAATTCCAACGATGACTGCAGGGATCAAACCGAGCTTCTCATTTACCCAACGATAAGCAATAGCCCATAAAGCCATTTGTAGAGCAATATACAAATGGATCGGAATCGTCATAGGAAATCCGATAACTGCAGCCGTCAGCAAGTGTCCAAAGGCAATGACGACCGCACCTGTAAGTCCGCCGAAGGCCAATGCACTGAAAAATCCAGGCGCTGAATCCATACCAATGGTTCCTACAGGACTTGGTATCTTAATGAGGGCTCCCACAGCACTTAAAGCAATAAAAATGGCCATAATCGATAGTCTTTTGACATTCCAAGCAGAGAGTTTTACGTCCTGGGTCTTTGTTTCCATAGTATTCATGACGATTCCTCCTTAAATTTTGAATAAGTTACCGACTTTAGTTAAAGGCAATCGAGGAGATTTAGTTAATACCTGATTCAAGACGCCCTCTGAAATCTCTGACTGGAACGAAGACCTAACAGAGAATATCAGACAGCTAGAAGGTCCAGCTGATTTATCCAAGTCGAGAGAACAAGTAGGTTCAATGTGTAAGCGGGTGTTTACACCGGCAGCAAGTAGTTCTGCTTCTCTACGAATTCCTCTTGAGCCAACAGGGATAATATCAAAGACTTCTGAAATTCCCAAGAGGCTTTGGATATGGTTAATTTGTACTATTTCAGGATCATCAGGATTCGTGATTTCCGGACCTACCTTCGGAAGTCCTAAACAAAAGATGTCATCACCTGGTTGAGCAGTACCTATGCGCAACTGATTCTTCTCGACTACTCCAACCACACTGATTCCAAGCCCTGTCTGCTGTGTGATCATGTTTTTTTCTGTGCTGATGGCCATAGGTAACTCCGACAAACCCGCGGAGTCTAACTCTTCTTTTACCCCCTCTAAAATCCTATCAGCTGTCGGATGAGGCTCATTGGAAATTGCTACTGTCATCATCTTTACTGCAGCTCCAGTTGAAAGGACTTCCATCAAAGTCACGCGTGTGGTTAACCTTCCAGTAATAATCCCTGATATCTTATAAGCATCTAAATCCTTCATACCAATGGCACCACAAGAATCACAGGAACCCACCAGATATTGTTCAGGATTTATCGAAACAACCTCAACATCCCGACCAAGATATCCCAATCATTTCACCTCCTTTCCTTTCCTGATAGGATATTCATAAACTTGTCAGCTCAACTTAAGGGACTTTGCGAAAAATACACAAAAAAGTTCACAGTCTAATCCACACGTTCAATTTAGCGATTGAAAATGAGGATTGACCATGAACTTTACCTTTATTCATGACATACTTACGTTACAGGCAGGTCTCCTGACTTAGATTCATCAACTTTATGCGCCTTCCCGGTTTCCCAGTGGCAGTGCATAAGCCTCCTCTTTACAGTGGTGGGTCCGTCTGGGATTCTCACCCAGTTCCCTATTCTCCCTCTAAAGGGCACCAGTAACAAATCAATATTTAATTAATTGTAGTTTAATACAAGAAGCATTAGATTACAAGATTTTATTTTTGACACTCAGTCTTATAGGAGCTAAATTGTCTGTACCAGTAATCTTGCTGCTGTCTAATCCTAAATTCCAGCCATTTCTTTTAGTTTCAGCTCAATTGACTTATCCAAATATGGGATCTCGTAATTGTCGATAATTTCATTGACACGTTTTTCAGCTTGGTTAATCATTGGCAAAGATCCGTTTAATCTCCATTGATCATAAGTCTCTCGATTCGAGAGGGTCGGCGGCCAAAACTCTGTACGGAAATTTTGATACGTATGGTCTGCTGTTAGATATTGGCCCCCCGGACCCACTTCATCAATCAGTTGTACCGCTAAATCTTCAGTCTCGATCTTAGTTCCTCTCAGAAAACGACGTACTATACTGCAAATTTCATCATCCACAATAAATTTTTCCAGAGAGACGGACATATAAGATTCCAAGATACCTGCTGCATGGAGAACAAAGTCCACTCCGGCCATTCCTGCAACCTGAAGGTTCATCATACTTTCATAGGAAGCTTGAAGATCTAATGTTTTACTGTCGGTCACACATCCTCCTGCTCTGCAGGGCAAACCGTAGGAGTGGGCAATTTGTACTGCCGAAGCAATGATCCAGGCTCCCTCAGGCGCCCCGATACTTAAAGACCCGTTTCGCATCTCTGTAATTGACGATGCTGAGCCATAAATCACCGGAGTTCCCTCACGAATAGTTTGAGCAAGGGTAATTCCTGCAAGTACTTCAGCATTTTGCAAGGCCAGCGTACCCGCCAGAGTAGTCGGTGAGGTTGCTCCGGCCATGCCTAAGGACGCAATAATTACCGGTTGTCCCGCTTCTGCATAAGCTATCAGGGCCCCGACCATTCGTTCATCCAACATCAGAGGAGTGATTGTGTTAATCAGGCTTATCATAACGGGTTGTTTCGGAATGCCGTTATCACTTTCAAAAAGCGTTGCAGCCATCCTTAATGAATCTTTAGCGTGTTTCTCTCCAGTCGCGCTGCCCATAAATGGTTTATCCGAGTTAACCATACAAGCATACAACATGGCGTTATGCCTGTTTTGCTCAGGAATATCACTGGGCTCTACAAGCACACCACCAGAGATACCCATATTAGAACTTGAGCCGGAAAGCTTAGCAAGTTTAGTAAAATCAGCAAAGGTTGCCTTGCGTTTCAATCCTGAAGCTAAAGTAACATAGGGTGCTCCGTATCCCGGAGCAAAAACAGGATCTCCAGCACCAACTATAATGCTATTCTTAGGATTTCTGGCATAAATGCTGAACTGTCGAGGGGCTTTAGCTATAGCTTCTATGACCAGTTTAGGTGGGAAGTAGACTCGTTCTCCATCTACTTTAGCTCCGGCAGCTTGTAAAACTTCTCTAGCATAGGCATGATCAATATTAACTCCGGTACGTTCCAATATTTCCAGACTAGCTGCTTTTATTTTGTTAATTTCTTCAGGTACTAGTGTCAAAAGAGTTGGTTTTGTCAAAATCTTTCCCTCCCCTAAGCAATGCGATGGCTGACGTCTATTCGTATAACCCATAATGAAGGGCAGTTAATCCATGACTGGGATAACCAATGATAAAATTTAATTGAGAAACAAAGACCTCACACTTTTTTCGATGCAGGCCTTTGCTTCCCAAAGATTCAGTTCCCTCCAATGAAGGTATTTATTCTATTATCCTCTTGCTGCTTCCCTATTTGCTATAGGAGCATCCTTTGTTAAGTTTTTTTGGGGTGCAAATTCTTCGTTAAAAGACTTAAACATACAATAAATAATCCCACAAATTATCAGCATAAATGGAAAGGCCGACAAAATTGACGATGCCTTCAACGCGGCAATCCCGCCGGATGCTACCAATGCTGCTGTCACAGCTCCTACAATCATTCCCCAGAATACTCTTAATCCGGCATCCGGTTCAAGATCGCCACCGGAAGAGTACATTCCAATACAGAAGGTAGCAGAGTCAGCCGATGTAATAAAGAAAGTAGCAATTAAGGCTGTTGCCACTATGGCAAATACATGGCCGCCGGAGATATTACTTAATGTAATAAACAAAGCGCTGGTCATATCTTTGCTGACAGCCTCACCAATTCCCCCCGCTCCAAAGAGGTCAATATGAATAGCCGTTGAACCAAAAATTCCAAGCCACAGAATACTTAACATTACCGGGGCAATTAACACACCAAGAACGAATTCTCTTACAGTACGCCCTTTCGAAATTCTGGCAATAAATCCACCGACAAATGGGCCCCAAGATATCCACCAGGCCCAATAGAATACAGTCCAGCCTCCTACCCAATCGTAGCCGGCTTGCTTTGCATATACTCCATTAGGATCGGCATAAAAGCTTAACCAAGCAATATTTTGCAGATAATCACCGGTTGCTGATACAATGGAATTTAAAATATACAAGGTAGGACCGGCAACTAACAAGAATACCATCATAATTCCCATGAGGGACATGTTAATATTGCTTAGCCACAAAATCCCTCTTCTAATCCCTGTAACTGCTGAAATTATGAACAAACATGTAACAATCCCAATGATCACAACAGTTACAGTATTATTTACAGATATCCCGGCCAGATAATTTAATCCACCGTTAATCTGCATAGCGCCAAAACCTAAAGAAGTTGCCACACCGGCGATAGAAGCTATGACCGCGAAGACGTCAATTGCTTTAGCCCATCCGCCATCCAAATTATTTCTTCCTAAAACCGGTTCAAAAATTGAACTGATTCTAGCCGGCAGACCTTTTCTAAATCCAGCATAAGCAAGGGCCATACCGGTTATCGCATATACCGACCAGGGATGCAGTCCCCAGTGAAAAATGGTTTGTCTTAAAGACCATTGAGCAGTCGCAACTGTATTCGGTTCTCCTACCGGAGGAGCAGCCAAATACGACATGGGTTCAGCAATGCTCCAGAAAATCAAACCAATCCCCATTGCGGCACTGAACAGCATAGCAAACCAGCTAAAAGTAGAATATTCAGGTTCATCATCGTCTTTGCCCAATTTGATTTTTCCATACTTACCGAAAGCAAGGATAAAACAGACAAGAACAAAAATGCTTACAAGCAAGAGGTATAACCATCCGAAAGTAGTATTAATAAAGTTCAAAGCTCCGTTAATAGCTTTTCCCGCAGCTTCCGGCATTGAAGCCATCCAAACGATAAAAACTAAACAGATTAAAGCAGAAGGATAAAATACTTTCTTGTCTAATTTTTTTAGAAAATCCACTAAATAACCTCCTTTTTAATTTTGTAGTTAAAAAGATGCTTAACCTCCTTTCATTCTAACACTACAATTCATCGAATTGTGATTTAAAAAATTATATTTTCTGAATTTTAAGTATATTGCAATAAGTATGCCAAACTTGCAAATTATGGTTTAATGTCATTATTTTTTAGGGCTAATTCTTTTATGTGAATCCTTTTATGCTTAAAGAATCCTGTAAAAATCAGTAGTTTTCGGCTAAAGGGCTCAAAGTTTCGAAAAATACCAAAGTGAATAATTCTTAAAATATATCCGATAAATTAGAAAAGCTTTTTAGACAGACTAAATTAATCATGTCCAAAAAGCTTTTCTATCCAAAAAGTTGTCTCATTATAAGAACGCAAAAAGTAATGCCTTCTCTAAAACCTTTACAGTTCAAGTCTTATAGGGTTTCTCAATTTAGGATTAGCTTTTTCTATTTGGGAATTTTAGTATCAAGCCCCAAGTCTTTTATCTTTCTGTAAAAAGTAGATCTACTCATACCTAGACTATCGGCGGCTTTTTCTTTAGCTTGACGAGTATTACCGAACTTTTTCAACGCAGATTTTATCGCGTTTTTTTCTATTTCAGCTAGTGTTAATTGATCATCTCCCGTTGATAAACTGGCATTATCCTCGAAATGATCGTTTACTCGGGAAGACAAAAAAGTACTGTCGATAACATTTTTGGTGGCAATATTTACTGCGTACTCAACGGCATTTTCCAGTTCTCTGACATTCCCCAGCCAAGGGTAGGCAAGCATTTTTCTTTGTACCTCTTGTGTAAACCCAGTTATTTGTTTCCCTAATATTAGATTATACTTATCTAAAAAATGATGGAGAAGAAGCACTAAATCTTCTTTCCTTTCGCGCAACGGGGGAACATAAAAAGGAATGACACTTAACCTATAAAAGAGATCACTTCTAAACAATTTTTCTTCGATCATTTCTTCAAGATTACGATTTGTTGCAGCGATAATCCGGACATCGATCCATACTGGTTTTACTCCTCCAATCCGTTCAATTTTGACTTCTTGGAGTACCCGTAACAACTTCACCTGAAGATGCATTGGCATGTCGCCAATCTCATCGAGAAATATTGTACCACCATTCGCCAGTTCGAATTTCCCTGGTTTACCTCCTCGACTAGCTCCAGTAAATGCTCCCTCTTCATACCCAAAAAGTTCACTCTCTAAGAGGGTTTCTGGAATAGCCCCACAGTTTATGGCGATAAATGGACCGTTTTTGCGATGGCTTTCTTCGTGAATGGCCCTGGCAAATAACTCTTTACCGGTTCCGCTTTCGCCAGTAATCAAGATTGTCGAGTCAGTCCCAGCAACGAGCTGCATTTTTTGTTTTAGCATGATCATAGTTTTACTAGTTCCTAATATCCCATCGAGAGAATATTTACGCTCTTCTCTAATCAATCGCCCTGCTAACTTGCGCATCTCGCGGATACTTCGAATCGAAATAACCAGACCGATAATTTCCAGATCCTTTTTGATGGGGGTAATGGTACTAATAAAAAGGCAAGTTTCTTCCTTGCTTTTATACTTAATCTCTTGTTCGACGTATTGTTGTCCAAATTTAAGAACTTTAGGAACAGAAAACTCTGGAAAAATATCATTTATATGTTGCCCGCAGGCTTGCTGGGCAGAAATACTCAATAACTTTTCGGCAGACTTATTAATATGGGTTATATCGCCGACATGGTCAATAGTCACTAGTCCCTCGACAATAGAGTTAATGACTGCACTGAATTGGTTTGCCATTAAGGAAAGGAGGTTGTTCATTTCATTCACGTCAATTTTGCTGCTTGTTAAGGCTGCAAGTTTCGTTAAAAAGTTTTGCAATTTGTCACGGTTAGCAAGCAGCTCATTTTTTTCCACTTCATCGAAAGCAAAAATTGAAATTGTGCCAATAACATTTCCGTCCAATATTATGGGAGAAAGTATTGCAGCTTTGATTTTGCAGATGATTTTTTGCTTACAATCTTTGCACATATTGTGATTAAGAGGCTCATCATCTAAAACAAAATTACTGCCATTATTAATGATTTGAGCTGTTATAGATTCTTTCCCATAAATAAACCCAATTTCGCTCTGATATTTTCCGGTCCCTGCAATGACTTCTAAGTTGTTATCAATGATTACTACTGCAAATTCTATCACCGCAGCAATAACTTCTGCTATTTGTTGGACATAGGATTGGTATGTTTTCAATTCTGACATGAAGGGTGAACATAGTTTATCCCTAGTAGCCTTAATAACCTCACCCATGACAACATTTCCTCCTTTTACTCAAAATGAGTAGGTCCAGAAACTTATAATGCAATAGCTATGCCATCTATATAGTTTGCTTGAGACCTGTATTTGAGCGGTCTCTTTGTCCATCTACAAAAAATCATCTCATTTTCGGACGAAGATTCCCACGTAGTATCCAAAACGGCTGTATTCCTGTCAATCTCATAATGAAATTATGCTATCCTATTTTGAGATATTATCGTCCTATTTTGGGATTTTCCTCATGTAGACATGGATGACGAGAAGGCAAACTACAAAAAAATCAGCCCCGGTGCTTCCTGGGGCTGATTCCTTCAATATTCCGAAATAAACACGACAACTATTTAGACCACAATAGCCCCATAAGATGATTCTATTCGTACAACCCTTTACGATGCTCAGTCAAATACTGCATACAGAAAGAATCTTGTCCCAATAAAGCTTGCGAGGCATAAACAAAGCCCATCATGGATTTATCGAGAGGGTCTAAAATATAGGCATCCATGCCTGCAACCATTGTCTGGATCATGAAAGCTTGATTCAAGATCTTTCGGTTAGGTAACCCATAAGAAATGTTACTAAGACCGCAAGCGGCGTGAACTCGAGGATATTCTTGGCGAATGAAACGAACAGTATCAAGTACATCATTACCACAATTATCCCCGGTACTGATGGGTGTGACAAGCGGATCTAAATAAATATCATCTTCTGGAACTCCGGCTGCGGTAAGATCTTCAACTAACTTTCTTACAATTGCAATCCGTTGCTCTGCAGAGGTTGGAACTCCGGTATCATCCATACACAAAGCAACAACTTTAGCCTTGTATTTTAGAACTAAAGGCAACACTGTGGCATAGCGTTCTTTCTCAGCCGTAATGGAATTAACCATGGGTTGACCATTTTTCACAGCTGCCAGTCCGGCCTCCATAGCCTCTGTCCTGGGCGTATCAATACACAGCGGTGCGGAAACGACTTCCTGAATCGTACGAACGAGCCATTCCATCGTCTCAACCTCGTCATGTACCATAGTACCGCAGTTGACATCAACATAATGAGCCCCTGACTCGACTTGCTTTTTCGCCAGCTCCTGAATAAAAGCGACGTCCCTTTGTTCAACAGCTGGTTTAACGGCTTTTCTGCTGGTATTTATAAGTTCTCCAATGATTAACATGTTTCTCCTCCCTTACTCCTCCCAACTGGGATGACCAATGGCCGTGACCTCAATACGCGTCTCCAGAAAGACAACATCATCCCCTCCAGATGTATGGCTAACTACCTCTTCTTTCTCGACTAGCAACTTAGGATCAACCACTCCTGCCCGTTGTGCTCTCTCAAGAGCAGCTTCCTTTGCTTTGGCCAACGCATCCCTTTCGGCCTCATCCAGATACAAGAAAGCTTCCCGTTTCCAAGGAGCATGGACGACATACCCCCCGGCTACTCCAGGTTTAATCAAGATACGAATAAGTTCCGCGACCTGACCAGCGGCAGCCCCCACCGCGTTCGCTACTTCGGCATGCATCGGTATTAAAACCGGGGTATTCAAGTTTCTCCCTACTGTTGGAAGATAGCCTGAAACCGGAGCTCCTAAAGCAACAATCGGATAATCCAGGGTAATCTCCGACTTGAATCCGCGCTTGTGGGTTCCATTTAATAGAGATCTTAAGAGAAATGCAACGCTCGTCTCTGCGCTAAGATTAATTCTTAACCCCTCTCGGTAGGCAAAGCTCTGTAAAATCGTCATGCAAAGTGCGGCGTGAATCTCACTCAAGACGTTCTCTACAAATTTGTCCAGTTCTAATCCCAATCGATGCGCTAGAATACTGGCTCCTTCCTGAGCCGCTGCAACGTTATAATCCGTAAAGGTATTAAGGACATGCAGTAAATCCGTGGGGGTAAAGGAAATCCTTCCTATTACCTGAGCCTGCTCTAAGTTTTTTAATGGCAATAAGTTGGGATCTCGTCCAACGTTTTCTGCAAGGGCAATAATATTATGAGCACCCTCTTCAAGAGCGTTTACTATTTTCCATTCGGTTTCATTCCACTGATCATTGGTAATTGGTTTTTTGACCAACATAAAGCAATCAACGGGCTGGGCATCGATTATCTGTCTGCTGGGATCTACCCTTTTCAATTCTTCAATTAGATTAGGATACTTGTTCACTATGACAGACAAGGGCCAAACCCTCTTCGGGCCAATGATTAGTTTTCGATCCTTAGAAACTTGAATATAACTGTCTCCACCCAGTCCAAATGTACTGATTTCTGCAGCTTCAACCCGGGTTTTCCATCCTCCAACGGTTGCTCCTTCACGGTTCATCCGGGGGCGGCCATTTTCTAGGATAGCTATATCAGTGGTCGTCCCGCCCATATCTAAGGCCAGAGCAGATTCGGTCCCGGTTAGAAATACGGCTCCAACAATACTGGCCGCGGGTCCAGAAAGTATCGTTTCAATAGGCTTCTCTCGAGTCATGGTTTCACTCATCAGTGAGCCATCCCCTTTAACAATCATCAAAGGGCATGTAATGTTCCTTTCCTTAAGAACAGCTCTCACTGCCGCAAGAAGTTCCGCAATGATCGGTAATAGTCTGGCATTTAGGCAAGCCGTAACTGTCCGCTCATGAAAACCAAGAGCAGTTGTGAGTTGGTGGGCGCAGACAATCGGCACATCCCACAGCTCTTGGATTAGTCCTTGAGCAGTCTGTTCATGCTCTGGATTTCGAATACTAAGATAACCGGAAATGGCAATAGTATCTACTTGTCCGCGCATTTCTGTTACTGCTTTTCGAATAGCCTCCAGATCGAGTTCCGTAACGGGTATCCCCTTAATATCATGTCCGCCTCTAACCACAAATACCTGCTGAGCAGGGAGGTCGCCGGTTGACTCATGCCCAATTAGAATTAAGCCAACCCGACAACCTCGACCCTCAACAATGGCATTCGTTGCTAATGTCGTTGACAGAGATACGAGCTGAACTTGACGTGGATCCAATTCAACCATAGTTTCGATACAGTTTCGAATTCCTATGGATAAATCCTCACGTGTCGTAAATGCCTTGGCCTTTTCCTTTACTTCCTTGCTGTCTAAATCAAGCAGCACTCCATCTGTAAAGGTTCCGCCAGTATCAATCCCTAGTATTAAGGGCATTTTCTGTCACTCCATTTCTGAACCACTTTACTACTTAGCGATACTTTGTTCAGACCGTTCAACAATCGCTCTGATTTTTTGTTGTACGTCCTTCGGGAGTGGATCAGGTTCATAATTTTCAATAATATCCTTGACTTTTTCATTGGCACGTTGGAACAAAGTTTTTGAACCATTTTCCATCCAGGACTCATAACGTTGACGATCAATCAAGCTTGGATAATACGTCTCAGTTTTAAAATGTTTCATAGTATGATCTTCGCAGAGGAAATGTCCTCCGGGACCAATTTTATGGATAAGATCTAAAGCAAGGGTCTCATCATTCACTTCGATACCACGAACTAAACGACGAGCCATTCCAATTACATCATTGTTAATCGTCAGAAATTCTAACGATGACGTGGAACCATATTCGATGTATCCGACATCATGATTTAGGTTAGGACCGGAAAGAGCAGTCATAGCAATAGACATTGCGGCCTCAATGCCTGCCTGTTCATCCACTAAATTAGAGTCAGAGCAGCCAGCCGTGCCAAACATCGGTAATTTTAAGTAATGGGCCATATCCGCTAACGAAGACATCAGAAGATTAAATTCCGGTGAACCATAGCTGAAAATGGTACTGGACATATCCATAATGGTAAAGACACCGCCCATAATAAAGGGCGAACCTTCTCTGGTGGATTGGTTAATAACTAATCCGCTTAAAGATTCCGCTAACCCTTGGGTTAGTACGCCAGCCATTGTCGCCGGTACTGTTCCACCAGCCATCACGCAAGGAGTATAAACAACGGGCAGACCTTTTCTCGCAGCCAGAATTAATTTGGAAGCTGCCTCCCAGGCATGCTGCAAGGGTGAAATTGGCTCTGCATAAAGGGTCATAAATGGATTACGCCGTAACTCCTCTACACCGCCTGCAATTATTTCACACATCTCAATAATATCGGCAAAACCATAAATATCATGGGCTGTCGTAACAATCGGCTTACTGGTATTAAGGACTTGAGCCTCGAACTGATGGCGGTCTGAGATAAGAAGGGGAACATCCTGAACAATACCTAAGGACATGACAAAGTCCAGATTTTCTAGGGCATCAATAACCTTACACGCATTACTGACGGACTCTTTGGTGGAACGCTGGCGCTTTCCAGTGTAGGGATCAATGGTAAACGGAGTATCGGAACCGGTACCAAAATAAGCGTTGTACCCCTCTAAGCGCACATCCCTGGAGCCGGTACGGCTATTACAAAGCGTGACCCGTTTAGGCACAGATCTTAGGGCTTTGTTCACTACCGCTGAAGGGATACGAACCAGGATACCGTCTACCCAACAACCAGCCTTCTTTAAGATATCGCGGGCTTCCTCATCATATACAGTCACACCCGTACGTTCTAGAACCTCTTGAGCGGCTAGAAGTATTTCTTCACACTGGCTGGGGGAAAGAATCCTGAACATAGGACTAGTATTTTCTACGTAATTGCTTCTTACAGGCATTGTCATCCTCCTTTCTAAACTTATTAAGCTAGAAGTTTCTTGCAAAGATCCGCGGCAGAGCCTGCATCCGGGGCAAACCCATCAGCGCCAATTTCATCAGCAAAGTCCTGTGATATGGGGGCCCCGCCAATGATTACTTTTACTTTATCTCGCAGGCCCTCTTCTTTCAGAAGTTCAATGGTGTCTTTCATGGCCAGCATAGTTGTCGTGAGAAGAGCGGACATTCCAATAACTCCAGGCTGATGCTCTTTTACCGCTTGCAAGAACTTTTCCGGTCCTGCATCCACCCCGACATTAATGACCGTATACCCGGCACTCTCCAGCATCATGCTGACTAAGTTCTTGCCAATATCATGCAGGTCTCCTTTGACTGTTCCAATGACCACTTTACCCGCTGAAGGGATATCTTCAGTTAAAATTAAAGGTTTAACGAGCTGCATTCCAGCATCCATGGCCCGTGCCGACATTAGGACTTCCGGTACATACATTTGACCGGACTTAAATCGTGCTCCGACGACACTCATCCCCGGTATTAACCCTTGGTTGATAATGTCAACAGGATTATCCCCAGCTCCGATAGCCTGTTGAGTGAGGGATTTTACTCGGTCTAATTGACCACTAATGATGCTTTGAGAAAGTTCTTCATAGTAATTTGACATTAGTTGTCTACCTCCTATTGTTTATTTGCTTCCCGTGCTTCGGCTCTATCGACAATGGCTTGAATTTCTCTTAAAACATGGTCGGGTTTTGGCTCGGGTTTATGATTATTGATAATGTCTTGGGTTTTTTCTTTGACACGCTGACCCATGGTTTTAGATCCTTCTGCCTTCCAGCCATCATATCTAAGTCTGTTGATAAGGGATGACGACCAAAATTCACGGAAATGGGCCATCGTATGATCTTCAGCTAAGTAGTGGCCTCCCGGACCAACTTTATTGATGACATCAAGCGCTAAGTGTTCATCGTCAACCTTAACACCCTCTAAAATTCGTTTCACCATGCCAATGATTTCATCGTCCATGGTCATAAGTTCTAAGGATGATGTTGCACCATACTCCATATAACTGCAGTCGTGAATAAGATTTGCGCCGCTTAAGCCTGCGACCAAGATCGAAAATGCAGCTTCGAGTCCCATCTGGGTATCAATGACTTTGGAATCTGTACAACCACCTGTGCTGAACATTGGTATTTTCATATAGCGAGCGACTGCCGTTAATCCGGCGGAAAGCAAGCTTAATTCTGCGGCACCGTAGGACAGAATAGTACTTGACATATCCATTGTGGAAATTAATCCACCCATTACAAAGCCTGAACCTTTACGTACTAATTGACCCGCCACCAGTCCGACCAAGGAATCAGCAACAGCGATCACGAGAGTTGCTGCCATGGTTGCAGGAGCCACACCTCCTGCAAAGGTACAGGGGGTATAAACAATGGGGATATTGTTCTTGGCTGCAAAGATTGCTTTATCAATAGCCTCAGCTGAATGTCTTAAAGGAGGGCTGGACTCTGAGTAAAGGAGAATAAATGGATTCTTTTGCAGGGCTTCTAGTCCGCCTGCCACAACTGCAGCCATATCAATGATGTCCTGATACTGATCAATACCGAAACCCCAGTGGATTATGGGTTTGTTCGTGTTTTCCAGCATAGCTTGAAAGGCATGTACATCAGATAACGTAGGGGTTACATCCATGACTGTTCCGCAATCCATGGCATAGGAGATATTAGGCAAGGCATCGATGACTTTTGCAGCCCGTACCGTATCGGACTTCCTGGGACGACGTCGTTCTCCTGTAAATGGGTCAATGGTGTAGGTATTCGTGGGACCTGGACCATAGTAAACGTTTTGCCCTTCCAAGAACAAGGTTCTTTCACCCTTTTGATTCGAAATAACAATTCGTGAAGGTGCACTGCGAATCGCCCATTCGATTAGGTGCGACGGGAAACGCACTATGTTTCCGTCAACCCAGCATCCTCCTTTTTTGAAAATCTCTAAAGCCTCTTCACTGTGTATCTCCGCACCTGTTCGCTCCAGCACCTCGAGGGCACCATTCAAGATATTTTCACATTGGTCATCACTTAACATTTTCAATTGTGGTGTTGCGTTAACTTGATAGTTGGCCCTTACGTATTGGCTTTTTGACAAAGTCACACACTCTCCTTCCTTAAACTATTAGGCTAGAAGTTTCTTGCAAAGATCCGCGGCAGAGCCTGCATCCGGGGCAAACCCATCGGCGCCAATTTCATCGGCGAAATCCTGAGATATGGGGGCACCGCCAATGATTACTTTTACTCTATCCCGCAGGCCCTCTTCTTTAAGAAGTTCAATAGTATCCTTCATGGCCAGCATGGTTGTTGTTAACAGGGCGGACATTCCGATGACTCCCGGCTGATGTTCTTTTACCGCATGTAAGAACTTTTCTGGTCCTGCATCCACTCCGACATTAATGACCGTATACCCAGCACTCTCCAGCATCATGCTGACTAAGTTCTTACCAATATCATGGAGGTCTCCTTTGACTGTTCCAATGACCACTTTACCGGCTGAAGGGATATCTTCACTTAAAATTAAAGGTTTAACGAGCTGCATTCCAGCATCCATGGCCCGTGCCGACATTAGGACTTCCGGTACATACATTTGACCGGACTTAAACCGTGCTCCCACGACACTCATCCCTGGTATTAATCCTTGGTTGATAATATCAACAGGATTATCCCCAGCTCCAATAGCCTGTTGAGTGAGGGATTTTACTCGGTCTAATTGACCACTAATAATGCTTTGAGAAAGTTCTTCATAATTATTTGGCATTTCTTTTTCTACCTCCCCTGTTTAATTAATTGCGCTTGTTTGTTATGTTTGACTATTGCAAAAATTGTGCCAATTAGTAAAATACGAATAATCTCGGTTATTAGCCTGTCAAGGGTTATAAGCAAAATGTAATAATCTTAATTTGAGATTTTCATATTGCTAAAATTCCAAAAACCAATTGGATTCTCGATTCCTAATTATCCTAAAATAGGATTTGATAGTCCTGTTTTAGGATTTTAACACTGGTAAAATTCAATATCAAAAGACAAAGCAATTTATTTTCAAATATTTTTACAAATAAACGTAATAGCTCCCATTTGAAGCAAGAGTTGACGAATAATGATAATTAATAGAAAAAGCTTTTCGGATAGATGTATAACTATCCGAAAAGCTTTTGTGAATTATCTTAATTTGAGATTGTTATTCTATTTGGGAATTTTTGTGTTTAAACCTAGGTTTTTTATCTTTCTGTAAAAAGTAGATCGACTCATGCCTAAGCTATCGGCAGCTTTTTCTTTAGCTTTACGAGTATTACCGAACTTTTTCAACGCAGTTTCAATCGCATGTTTCTCTTGCTCGGCTAGCGTTAATTGATTATCACTCGTTGATAAACTGGCATTATGCTCAAAATAATCATTGACTCGGGAAGACAAAAAAGAGCTGTCGATAACATTTTTGGTGGCTATATTTACTGCATACTCAACGGCATTTTCCAGTTCCCTGACATTCCCCAACCAAGGGTAGGCGAGCATTTTTCTCTGGACTTCTTGTGTAAAACCAGTTACCTGTTTCCCTAATATTAGATTATACTTATCTAAAAAATGATGGAGAAGAAGAATTAAATCTTCTTTCCTTTCGCGCAAAGGAGGAACATAAAAAGGAATAACACTTAATCTATAAAAGAGATCACTTCTAAATAGTTTCTCTTTGATCATTTCTTCAAGATTGCGATTTGTTGCGGCAATAATCCGGACATCGACCCATACAGGTTTTACTCCTCCGATCCGTTCAATTTCGACTTCTTGGAGTACCCGTAACAACTTCACCTGAAGATGCATTGGCATGTCGCCAATCTCATCGAGAAATATTGTGCCGCCATTCGCCAGTTCGAATTTCCCTGGTTTACCACCTCGACTAGCCCCAGTAAATGCTCCCTCTTCATACCCAAAAAGTTCGCTCTCTAAGAGAGTTTCTGGAATAGCCCCGCAGTTTATGGCGATAAATGGACCGTTTTTGCGATGACTTTCTTCGTGAATTGCTCTCGCAAATAGCTCTTTACCAGTTCCGCTTTCCCCAGTAATCAAAATTGTCGAGTCAGTCCCAGCGACAAGCTGCATTTTTTGTTTTAGCATGGTCACGCAATTACTTGTCCCTAATATCCCATCGAGAGAATATTTGCGGTCTTCTCTAATCAATCGACCTGCTAACTTGCGCATCTCACGGATAGTTCGGAAGGAAATAACCAGACCAATAATATGTTGATCCTTTTTTATCGGTGTAATAGTACTAATAAATAGGCTTATTTCATCCTTATTCTTATACTTGATTTCTTGTTCAGCATATTGTTGTCCAAATTTAAGCACTTTGGGAGCTGAAAATTCCGGAAAAATATCACTGATATGTTGCCCACATGCTTCCAGAGAAGAAATATTTAATAGCTTTTCCGCAGACTTGTTAATGTCCGTAATAAAACCTGCTTGATCTATAGCTATAAGGCCCTCGACAATAGAATTAATGACTGCGCTGAATTGATTTGCCATCAAGGAAAGGCGAGCATGCATTTCATTCTCTCCTATTTTACTGCTTATTAGAGCCGAAATTTTCATAAGAAAATCTAGAAACTTATCACGGTTAGTTAGCAACTCGTTTTTTTGCTTATCATCGAAGGCAAAAATTGAAAGTGTGCCAATGACTTTATCATTCCATAATATAGGAGACATGATTCCTGATTTAAGCTTACATATAACATTCTGATTACATTCTCGGCAAATATCATGATGGAGAGGTTCATCATCTAAGATAAAATTATCACCACTATGAATGATCTGCCCTGTTATAGATCCTTTTCCATAAACAAAACCAATTTCGCTCTTATAGTTTCCAGTACCCGCAATAACTTCTAAGTTCTTATCAATAATAGCAACTTCAAATTCAATGACTGCTGCAATAACTTCAGCAATTTTTTGGACATAGGATTGATTAATCTTTAATTCAGACATCGGTGACGATAATTTAGATACTGACATCCTCTTACTTTCACCCACATTCTAACTTAATTCCTATATTTTTTAGTCTACATATTATTCTATAACGGTTAGTAATATCCTTGTTTAATAATTAAATATTTTGACTTTTCTAATTTATAGATCCCCTGAACAAACATTGCTCTTCTTTACAATTCAAAAAGGTAAGCCGAAGTATATAGTACCTCGACTTACCTTATTAGAATTCACACAGCAGTCATACCTACGTCAACTTTCCGCATCAGAAGCTACATAATAATCCTGTTGAAATTTTAATCCTCCTCATATTCTAGTACTACATCGTGCCCTTTTTCTAATTGGTGTCTGGCCTTGCGGATTGCCACTGTATCAAAAATAATCGAAAAATCATAATCCTCCGGATAGAGTTCGCTGGCAGGAAGAAAAAGCTTAAGCCGCTTGTGATTAATCAGTTGCTTCTTATCTTTGATCTGCACGCCAAGCTCGCCTTTTTCATTGGTCCTCTTGTAAATAATGCCCAGGCATTTTTGAGGGTAAACCCTCACACAGTCGCCTATATTGAAGCTTTCGCTCCGTGAGGGTGACTTTTTCTTCAGAATTTCTTTTTGAATTTTGCTGTAGGAAACAGTATCTAACCTGGGGTTATCCCCATCTAACAGAATTATTGGTACATCGTTTGACCCAGAGGATCTGCCGCCATAGGCTTCCATTTGGGCTCGCTTCAGCATATGCCCCGGAAAACCCAATCTTTGGGCAATGTATAAGGCACAGCTTTCTCCTGCCTCGCCAATTTGCAGCTTGTATAACGGCTGTAAGTTTTCTCGATCAAACTCCATTCGGGCATTCATAAGTCCTTTGGTGTTCTTGGCAAAGTCCTTTATTTCGGGGTAATGAGTAGTGGCAACAAAAAGACAGCCTCTTTGATTTAATTCCGCTAAAATTGCGATTGCCAGCCCCATTCCCTCAGCAGGGTCTGTACCGGAGCCTAATTCATCAAGCAAAACGAGACTTTCCCTTGATACCCCTTTTAAAATAGTTACAATAGTTTGGATATGGGACGAAAAAGTAGATAGATTTTCGGAAATACTTTGCCCATCCCCGATATCGCAAAAAATGTTATTGTGCATACAAAATACGCTGCCGTCCGACACAGGAACATGAAGTCCACTTTGGGCCATCATTGACAGTAAGCCAATGGTTTTTAAGGCAACGGTTTTACCCCCGGTATTTGGCCCAGTAATCACTACACCGTTAATAGCGTCATCACCCATCCCCCCTCTGATTTCAAAGTCAAGGGGAACGCATAGATCTGGCTTTAATAAAGGGTGCCTTCCTTGCTTTATGATGATTTCTCGTTCCGTTGTGATGGACACAGGAACTGCTTTCATCTCGATAGACAGCTTTGCTTTGGCAAATATAAAGTCTAATGCTTCCATGCAGTCCTTGTTTATTCTCAACTCATTAATATGCTCTTCAACAAGTACTGTAAGGGTGTATAATATTTTTCGAATCTCATTATCTTCGTCAATTTGCAAAACCGCTAATTCCTCCTGCAGCTTTCTCACTGCAGTGGGCTCAATAAAACAGGTGCTGCCAGTACTTGAAGTATCAATGACTGTTCCGCTTAACTGATTTTTATAGCCCTTTTTAACCGGCAAGACAAACCGACCATTACGGATGGTAACGTATCCATCTGTAAACCATTCCTTTTTACTGCGAAGTATACCTTCAAGCTTTAGTTTAACGGCAGATTTTGTGTTTTCTATTTTTCTTCGTATATCACGAAGGACTGGAGAAGCACCATCATCAACCGCTTCATTTCTTATACAGCGCTCAATTTCCTCAAAAAGCATATTCAGCGGACTGAAAGAATGACCATAAAACCCTATATCCGTATCGAAAGCTTCAGCCTTTTCAAGATATTTCTTCATTCTTTTGCAGGAAGAAATAAACCCACAGATACTTGTGAGCTGTTCCGGGGTTAGCATAGAGCCTTTCACTGTTAGGTCCAGAATTTTATCCAGCTCTTTCATTGAGGCTAGGGGCGGCGTACCTATACCCTCTAAAATTTTGCGGGCCTCTGTTGTTTCCTGAATTTTGGATTTGCACTCTCGTTCATTTAAAAATGGCTTTAGTAAGAGCAATTTTTCCATTGCCTTTTGAGAAAGTGCGTGTTGGGCTAAAGTTTCAAGTATAATATTAAATTCCAATGTATTGTTTGCGTTCATCAAAAATCCTCCCTATAACAATTAAAATGCCCACAAGAGAGATTACCTTATTTTTAGGATTCATTTGATTCCCAAAAATACGCAGAATACTCCTGTGGGCAGTGATTTTCAACTGACGTATAAAATCACATAACGCTATTGAGAAAAATAAATAGAGTGCAACAGGACATGCCTGTTACACTCTACAAAACTATACGATAATAATCGCCATAGTTTCAATGTCAGCTTTGTTGACCTTATCGACAAAGGGTGACACTGCTATAACTCAAATGGTTATTGTAGGACGTAATCTGTAAGGCGTTATCCAAAAACGCAAAGGTTTGCGCTTTCAAAAGGTGCACTTAAAAAAGCAGGTTTAACACCTACGTTTTATAAAGTAACCTCTCTCAACTGTTTAGTTGAAAATCACCATTACAGACACATTTAACAAAAAAACCATCCTCTCATTTTTAGGTATAATATAGTTTATTACATTTCTATGCCAAATGTCAATTATTGTTTTTGATCAGGGTTAACACGAGAGGCAGATTCGACTTGTCCTTTCCAGAGCTTATATCGTTCAAGATCAGCACTTATTTGGGATATAACAAAGCCGGCTACGGCGGCGTCATCAACCAAGCCTGCAAAAGGGATATAATCGAATACCCCGTCGATGGGGGACACAAAATAGACGATGCCAAGGACAATCATGAGAAGCGAGCGTGTAGGCATTTCCTTATAGTTGCCATTTATCCAGTCTTTAAACACTCCGAATAAAAGCTGGAATTTCTCCCATGCTTCACCTAGTGCACCTCGCTTTGTGTTAGCCTTTCTCAGAGCTTCATTAAGAAGACCTATAGATTTTTTCTTATCGTTCATATACTCCTTAGCAATCTCTTGAAAAGGTCCTAATTTATTATGAGTGAGTTTGTTTATGTCCATTTTAGTTTCCTCTCCTTTTATTCGAACTATAGGCGAAAGTGCATGTTAATTTATATATTCTAATCTCTATTAGCTTACCCTTTATAACGATTTCTAAATTTCGCTACATAAAAACATATTTTTTCGGAGATATTAGACTAGGAATTTACTTTAAGGAGGGCTACAGATGCCAGAAAGAGTTAACAAAATGTCTCAGCCAAACAATGGGATTAAATGCGTAGTTAATACCTGCCATTATTATGGTTCCGGAGATCACTGCTATGCAGAGAAAATCGAAGTCCAATCTCCTAATGCTAGTACCACTGAAATGACAGACTGTGCAACGTTTCTTCCTGAATAAAAAATAACATTCTTATCTAAATCTTTAAGCAAGAAATAAAGGCTTGTCTATTTATTAGGCAAGCCTTTTAGATGTGACCTCTTCCCTATTATCTCTAACACTATGTTTTCGTCCATCTATCGTTCAGAGTTTAGTCTACACCGGCTTTTTTACTTAAAAGCCCCGCAGAGGCTATAAACTTCAAGGCTTCTTCAGAGGAGACATCCAGAAGTTGAACCTGATCTTTGGGCACAACAATCAGATTCCCGGCCCATTGCATTGACTGCATTAAGTAGACCGCCACATAGTCTTTAGGAATAAATGCGCTTTCTTCATCATTTGTAAGAAATCCTAAGAGTTTAAGTTCATTAGACATATGAACCATGACTAAACGGGAAAAGCCTTTTTTATTTGCAGAAAAGGAATTAACAGTGTCTTTTATAACTCCATAAATAGTACCAAGTAAGGGAACTTTAATGAGAACTTTATCCAAGTAATCTAATAAGCGATTCGTAAGCCAGTTTGAGGCCAGTAAACCCACTAGAAAAATTGCAGTAAGTGTTACGATCACTCCAAATCCGGGAAAATATAGTCCTGCCTTCTCTAGTACACCCTTAAATAATCCATCCGTTACTAAAAACATTTTATAGAGAATATAGAAGGTTAGTGCTATAGGAGCTATTACAAGTAAGCCTTTTAGGAAAATTCCGATAAAGTGTTTCAAATTCTTCTCTCCATTTTTCCATACTATCTTTACTAGTATGTTAAATTTATGCAATTAAATCCTACTACACATTATTCTATGAAATACCTTTAATGTCAAATTTCAGTTGTCACTTTATCTCTTAGCTTTTTCCGCTAAGGTTCGCAGCCAAATCTTTAGTTCACCGCTATTATATTCTTTAGCCATCTGCCACTTCCAATTTCCATAGATCGTTCCTGGTACATTCATACGGGCATCTTCACCCAGGCCCAAAATATCTTGCATTGGTAAGATAACCCACACCGCTTGACTCAGATAGACCTCCTCAATGGACCGTCTGCAGGCTTGTCGGATAACTTGTTGGTCGATTGTTTGATTCTGCAAGTGAGTTCTGTCAAACTTGCCTTCACCTGAGGAATTCTTCTTCTCATACCAGCCTAACAAGGTATTATTATCATGGGTACCTGTATAGTAAACGAAATTTGTCTCCGTTTTTGATACTTCTTTGAGTGGAGTAAACTGAAGGACCTTAATTCCGGGAAAGCCAAACAATTGTTTGAGAATATTAACCTCAGTAGTTATAACCCCCAAGTCTTCAACAATAAATGGACAGTTCCTAAAGATGGTAAAAATACTTTCAAAAAAACGTTTCCCCGGTCCTTTGATCCAACGTCCCTTTTCTGCTGTCTCTTCACTAGTATCCACCGCCCAAAAAGCTTCAAAACCACGAAAATGATCCAAGCGAATGTAGTCAAATTGCTCTTGCCCTAACTTTAAGCGCATTTTCCACCAAGCATACTCCGTTATTTCATGAGCACCCCAATTATAAACTGGGTTCCCCCATAATTGTCCTGTCTCGCTGAAATAGTCGGGAGGTACCCCTGCGGTTTTAGCAATTCTCCCCTGTTCATCGAGTATGAACAGCTTGCGATTAACCCAAACATCGCAACTATCAGCAGCTACAAAATGAGGTATGTCCCCAATCATTTTAATACCCTTACTCTTAGCGTAAGTTTTAAGCTTATCCCATTGATAAAAGAACGTATATTGAATAAATTCTATAAATCCGATCTCTTCACAGAGCAGCAAAGAATACTTAGCTAAGGCCTCGGTTTCGCGCAAAGCAATCTCCGAGTCCCATTCAAACCAGGGGGTATTATTGAAATGAACCTTTAGTGCACGAAAATGAGCATAATCCTCAATCCACTCTTGATGTTTCCTTTTAAACTTCGCATAGTTTTCTCGCGATAAATAGTCTGAGTCTTTAGGAAATAGATGTTCCGAACTTTCATAGATTGAAGAATTGTCTCTGTTTGTAATTTGCTCTAAAAATATTCGGTAAGCTTCTTTGAGTAAAGAGCTCTTTAATTCTTTAAGCGCTTCGTTTAATAAACTTTCTCTGAGTCCAATTTCTATTAAATGATTGTATTTATCTCGAGTCTCAGTTAGATCTAAGAGACCCTCCTGAATCAAATGATCAAGACTGATAAACATCGAGTTTCCTGCTAACACTGACTCACTTTGATAAGGACAATCCCCTACTCCCGCAGGATTTAGTGGTAGGATCTGCCACATTGATTGCCCTGATTCTGCTAAGAAATCGACAAAGTCATAGGCTTCTTTTCCTAAATCCCCCAACCCCCAATCAGAGGGCAAGGAACTTATATGTAATAAAACTCCACATGAAGGTTGAAGCTGCAGATCCTGAGGCGGATTCTTTTTGATAAGCAGCGCCCTTCCATTTAGAGCATTGATAGGCAAAGCACGAAGCGTTTCCGCATCGAGCTCTTCGCCATCGATTAAGTCAATAACAAACGTAGAAGACGGAAGTTTAAGTCTTTGACTGAGGTCAACGGTTTTTGATTCCTCTCGATGGCGATTAATAAGGACACAAATCTCTTCATCATCCCCTACACGCTTAAAAGCATAAACATCAGCATCCAAAGATAGTGATTTAAAATCACCCGTTTGGAGCACCTCATATTCTGCATGCATGCGCAGTAATCGCCGATACCAAGCAATAATTTCATTATCTTCCCTGCCCCAGGGATAGGTTCCCCGGTTATATGGATCGGCGTATCCTTCCACACCTGCTTCATCTCCATAATATATACTTGGAACTCCAGGAAAGGTCATTTGAACTAAACTTAAGAGTTTGAGCCTCTGGACAGCTAATTGCCGTGCAGTTGATGAAAGCCTAAAGGTCCTCTGCTCTGACTTTGTCAAGCTCTGTTCTGGTGGTGCTTCTCCTAAAAGGGTTAAAATACGTATGGTATCATGACTACCAATCAAGTTCATGGCAGCATAGAAATTTTCTCGTGGATAGTTTTCGAATAAGCTCATCACTTCTTGATGAAGATCTTTGGAATCACTCTGACCGAGAATAAAACGCAAGAAGCTATCCCGGAAAGGATAGTTCATCGTCCCATCTAGTTCATCTCCGAGAAAATACTGACGAGGTTTAGCATAGCTAATTTTATTTGAAGCGTCTTCCCACACTTCCCCGATTAACACAGCATCGGGGTTAATGCCTTTAATGGCTTGCCGAAGTTCCTGAATAAATTCATCAGGGAGTTCATCAGCGACATCTAACCTCCAACCGGCAACACCTAGGCTTTGCCACTTGCGAATAACACTATTTTCCGAACCATAAATAAATTGTCTGTAGGAAGCGTCCATTTCATTCACTTCTGGAAGGGCATCAACCCCCCACCAGGATTCATACACGTCACGGTTCCCTTTGAATTTGTACCAGGTGAAGTAGGGAGAATCTGTCGATTGATAGGCACCGACGCCTGGATAGTTGCCGTATTTATTGAAATAGATACTATCACTACCTGTATGACTAAAGACCCCATCAAGAATAATAGCAATTCCATATTGTTTCGCTGTATTGAGCAAGTCTTTGAACACTAAATCGTTTCCATACATCGGATCGATATTGAGATAATTAGCTGTGTCATATTTATGATTACTAGAGGCTTCAAAAATAGGGTTAAAGTAAAGAATACTAATCCCTAATTCTTGAAAGTAGGGCAACTTTTCAAGGATTCCTTGCAGGTTGCCTCCAAAAAAGTCCCAATCAGTTACTCTGCCCTGTTCGTCCTTAATATAGATTGGTTGATCAGACCAATTGGCATGCAGCAGAGCATTCCTTTTGGGGCAGTCGTTGAACCTGGTTTGGTGAGGATTAAAAAACCTATCCACAAAAACCTGATACATTACCCCTCGCTTATACCACTCAGGGACTTCAATCGGCTTATGAACTGTAATTTGATAGGCCGGTGGTTCTTGTTCCCAGAGACTTCCTTCCCCACCCAGACTATTTAGGTTATTTCCATAATAATAGGTTCGAGAGCCTGTTTTAATAATAAAGTAGTACCAGATTAGTCCAGGGGTGTAGGGCACTCTATACTCAACCTCATAGGTTTCTTCCTCATTAGAATCTTCCACTAATTCAGAAGCAGATTTATGGATACTCTTCTCGACAGTTTGATACATCAGATTAGTAATTTCATGGTCTGTTTCCCAGAGCCGAAGAATGCAAGCTTCGATAGGTTCTGGGGAAAAGGTGCTTAAGCGAATGGTGACTCGCTGACCACAATTAACTGCACCAAAGGGTTTACGGTAAAACAAATCATGAGAATTATGATATGCCTTAAATTCCATACTTTATCACCTATACCTCGTCATTTTTACGGTCGAAGACTCCCACTCCTTGTATATCACAAGAACCATCCCCCTGTCATGCCCACTTTTTGTGTGTCATCCTGAGCGTCAGCGAAGGATCTTGCTGCATTGGGGGAAGATCCTTCAGTGCGCTCAGGATGACAATTGGGTAGGTGGCTATGACGATTGGGGCGTTAGGAAATGTGCAATAGGGACTTATAGATTTCGACGTAAGCTTCGGCTGATCGGTTCCAACTGAAGTCACGCTCCATGCCCCTTAGACGTATATTGTTCCAGATAGACTTGTTTTCTTGATAGATACTTAAGGCACGTTGTACTGTAAATAGTAATTCATGGGCGTTATAATTCATGAAGCAAAATCCATTTCCTGTTCCAGTAATATCGTTATACGCAAAAACTGTATCCTTTAATCCTCCGGTTTCACGTACAATTGGTACGGTACCATAACGCATAGCTATCATTTGCGCTATACCGCAGGGTTCAAATCGTGAGGGCATAAGAAACATATCCGCTCCAGCATAGATTTGATGGGCTAGTTGATCGGAAAATTCCAATCGTATAGCAAGTTTCTCTGGATAGTTTGAAGCATAAGATTTTAACATTTCTTCGTATTTATGTTCCCCTGTACCCAAGATTACCATTTGAATGTCCAGTTCCAGTAGTTCCTCAAGAACATGGGCCAAGAGATCCAAGCCTTTTTGGTCGACGAGTCGGCTTACCATCCCTAGTACAGCACTATCTTCTCTAACCGGCAGTCCCATAAGAGTTTGGATATGTTTTTTGTTTTCTTTCTTAGCAACATCCAAGTCATGAAAAGGCATTACAAGATGAGAATCATTCAATGGATTATAGGCCTCATAGTCAATGCCGTTCAGAATACCTGTTAGGAATTCTCTTCGTTTTCTTAACAGACCATCCAGGTTTTCCCCATAAAAAGGATTTTGAATTTCCTCAGCATAGGTCGGGCTTACCGTCGTAATCTGATCTGCATACAATAGCGCACCCTTCATGAAATTGATCGCCCCATGAAATTCTAAGCCATTTTCCTTATAAAAGTCCATTCCAAGTCCTACAACATCTCCCAGTACATCCTTAGGAAAAACCCCCTGATATTTCAGGTTATGAATCGTAAAGACTGTTTTTATGGGATAGTAGAGGGGCTGCCGATTATAGAACTCTTTCAGCATAAGCGGAATTAATGCTGTATGCCAATCATGGCAATGCAGGATATCAGGTTTAAACCCTGGGATGTGTATTAAGCTCTCAAGAGCAGCCCGTGAGAAAAAGGCAAATCGCTCTGCATCGTCATATTCTCCATAGACTTGAGGGCGTGTAAAGTAGTACTCGTTGTCAATAAAATAGTAAGGAACTCCATTGTAGACCATCTCCTCCAGGCCGCAGTATTGTTTACGCCAAGCGACCGGGACATCAAAATGAGCAAGATGATTGAACTCCTTTTTAAATTCTGCGGAGATATTACTATACTTCGGCATAATAACCCGTACATCAATACCCTGTTTATGCAAGAAAGCTGGTAATGAACCAGCAACTTCTCCTAAACCACCGGTTTTAGCAAACGGATCTGCTTCTGCAGTTACAAAAACCAGTTGCATACTCTCCCACCTTTCAGATCACTGTTTTTTTGAGAATCACCAAAGGGTGAGACTCACTTCCTTTTAAGACATTTTCTCCATGGACTCTTACTGATTTATCAAGAATTGTAAAGTTTGTTTGTGCATTGGCATAAATATGACATTTCGGCATGATGATACTATTTTGAATTCTACATCCTTGCTCAAGAATTACCCCACGAAAAACAATGGAGTTTATGACTTCTCCTGCTATGGTACATCCACTGGCAATCAAAGAATTCTGTACCTTTGCCTTAGATGTGTATTTAGTAGGGGGATTGTCCACAATTTTAGTATGGGTGCGATCCACACCCAACCATAATTGTTCACGAACGTTTAAGTTTAATAGATCCATACTTCGGTCATAGTAATCCTTTATCGTACGAATTGTACTTATTAGTGAACTTGTAGGACTGCCAAAGACTTTGAGAACTCCTCGATTGACAGCAATAATCGTCATTAAGTCTATACACCCAAAAGAACTGTATTTCTTAATAATTTCTAACAATAGTTCACGACGTATGAGTAAAATATTCACAAATTGAGAAGGGCTAAGGTCATTTCCTTCGACTCCGTTTTTATCTTGAATATTTGAGACTCTTCTATCTTCGTCTAACTCTAGGAAAATTTCACTATTAGGGTCGTTGTCAGAGTTATTATTATCTTTGTAAATCAGGGTAACATCTGCATGCTTGTCCTTGTGCTCTTCTAGGGTATCTCTAAAATTTATATTAAAGATTTGATCCCCACTGCTAATGAGCACATTTTCAACAAAATCCTTCTGTAAGTATTCCAAGTTATTCTCTAAGTCTTTAATGCAAAATGTATGTTTGTTTCCTGTCAAGGCATGCATAACTCCCGGTAAGATAAACAAACCTCCGTCTTTACGTTCTAGAAACCAGTCCTTTCCAGCCCCTAAATGATCTAAAAGCGGTCGATATTGGTGAGGTGTAACTAATCCAATCGTCCTGATCCCAGAATTGACCATGCTCGATAAGGCAAAATCGAGAATACGGTATCTGCCTCCAAAGGGAACAGCCGCTATTGGTCGTTCTAAGGCAAGCCCTTGCAAGTTGTCAGATCCGCTATTAGCAAAAATTATCCCTATAGCGTTTGACATCAAATTTCCCCCTTTAAATCTACCGACTCCTGTAGACATTCATACCAGCATCTATAACAGTTCCTTCAGGAACCTGATGATAATCTTCGATAACTGCTATCCCTTCTTGCGCAGGAGAGATGTTTCCCTCCGCACCAATAATACAGTGACTCATAATCTCCGCATTTTCTCCAAGAATCGTCCGATAAATCTTTGATCCTTTGTGCACTTTTACATAAGGTAATACAATTGAATCCTTAATTTCTACCCCTTCACCCACATAAACCCCCGGGGCTAAGATTGAATTAATGATGTTCCCATGCACAATGCACCCATTACAAATTAAACTATTCTCGATCTTAGCTGTTTCCCCCACAAAGTGTGGAGGGAAAATATCTTCATTAGAAAAGATCCTAAACTTGGGATCAAAAATGTTAAGGAAGTGTCCATCTCTTAAGGACTCCATATTAGCCTGGTAATAGCTTTCAATAGTACCGACGTCTCGCCAATACCCATTAAATTTATAGGCATAGACTCGTTTCTTCTGTTTGAGTTGATGGGGAATGATGTTTTTTCCGAAATCGTTTTGCGATAGGTAATCTCCCTTATCGGCAATTAACGCTTGTTTAAGTGTTGAACCGTTAAAGATATAAACCCCCATCGAGGCCAGATTACTGTCTGGTTCAGCTGGCTTTTCCGTAAATTTAGTAATCCTGGCATCTGTATCTATCGTTAAAATCCCAAACCGGGAAGCCTCCTCCCATGGCACTTGAATCGTGGCGAGAGTTATTTCCGATTTCTTCTCTTTATGGAACCTCAACATATCCGTATAGTCCATTTTATAGACATGATCTCCTGAAAGGATAATCACATATTCCGGATCATAATAATCGATGAACTCGTAATTCTGGTACACGGCATTAGCTGTTCCGTTATACCAACTTCCTTCAGTTTCTCCGAGAAAAGGGGGAAGGATATGGACTCCGCCAAAAGGGTTATCTAAGTCCCAGGCTGAACCCAAGCCAATATATGAATTGAGCAGAAATGGCTTATACTGAATGAGAACACCAACTGTGTTAATGTTTGAATTTGTGCAATTACTCAAAGTGAAGTCTATAATACGATACTTACCACAGAAAGAAACCGCTGGTTTTGCACGATTTTTTGTTAAACCTCCTAATCGACTTCCTTGCCCACCAGCCAATAGCATGGCAATACATTCCTGCCTTTTCATACATTATCCCTCCCCCTTAAGAATCTAGAACTATTAGCTAATAGGTGTTCAGGTCGAAGAAATTCTATTAATGGTACGGTAGCGAATTTTCCATATCCAATCCGCGTACTCTCTTATCGTTCTATCACTGGAGAATACTCCAGAATTTGCAATATTCAGCAAGGAAATCTTATTCCAATCCTTTTGATTCAAATATAGAGATTGGAGTTTATCATGGGTTTGGATGTATGAGGGGAAATCTTTTAGGATAAAAAATTCATCATTATAGATCATTAGAGAATCGTATAATGTCCTGAATTCATCCCCCATATTATCGAAAAAACCAGCGTTCAATAGATCAACACACCTTCGTATATCAGAGTGCTCGTGGTATTCATCCCAGGGTTTATACCCACCATTACGGGTGTAATCTAATACTTGTTCAGCAGTAAGCCCAAAGATGAAGATATTCTCTTCTCCAACTGCCTCTTTAATTTCCACATTAGCCCCATCTAACGTACCTAAGGTAAGAGCCCCGTTCATCATGAATTTCATATTTCCAGTTCCTGAGGCTTCTTTGCTGGCAGTGGATATCTGTTCACTAATGTCTGCTGCTGGATAAATCAACTCCCCTTGGGATACATTGAAATTCTCCAAAAAAACAACTTTTAAGTTCTGACAAACCCTTGAATCCTGCTCGATTTTTTTGCTAAGACAATTTATTAATTTAATAATGGTTTTAGCATAGTGATAGCCTGGAGCTGCTTTTCCACCGAAGATAAACGTTTGGGACCCCGACAACCCCTGAGGTTCATTCACACCCTTATTGTATAAATGCATGATCTTTAGGACGTTGAGCAATTGCCGTTTATAAGCATGAATTCGTTTTACTTGAACATCAAAAATTGACTCAGGGTCGAGAATAATCCCATAGTTAGAATTGACCCTGTCGGCCAATAGGCATTTGTTTTCGTACTTCACTTTGGCGAGCTGTTCCAAAAAACTCTGGTCCTCCTTGAAGGCCTGAAGTTTCTTGAGTTCCCCAGCATCTTCCTTCCAATTTGGTCCGATTGCTTCTGAGATTAGATGAGACAGTTTAGGATTAGCGGCCAAAAGAAATCGCCTGTGATTAACCCCATTGGTCTTATTATTAAATTTATACCCAAAAACTCTAAAGTAGTCTTTAAACACTTCATTTTTAAGAATTTTAGTGTGCAATTGCGCAACCCCGTTGACAGATGAGCTGCCGATAATGGCTAAGTTAGCCATCAAGATATACCCATCTTTTAATATATGGGTGTTACTTACTACTTCCTCATCATCCATAAAACGCTCAACTAAATCTTCTTTGAATCTTCGATCAATCTCTTCAATAATCATAAAGATCCGAGGCAAAAGAGTTTTGACCATATCGATGGGCCATTTTTCCATGGCTTCAGGCATGATCGTGTGATTGGTAAAGGACATGGTGTTGACGGTTATATTCCAAGCCTCATCCCATCCCATACCTTCTTCATCAATTAATATACGCATTAATTCGGGGATACATAAAACTGGATGAGTATCATTGATATGAACTGAAACACGCCTTGAGAAGTCATGCAAGGAACTTAAACCGTTCTTTTTCTTATAGCTTCGTACAATAGTCCCTAACCCTGCTGCCACAAAAAAGTATTCTTGTTTTAGCCTTAACTCTCTTCCCGCACGACTACTATCATCCGGATAGAGGATATATGAAATCGCTTCAACTTCTGACTTAAAACTTGTAGCCTGATTAAATTCCCCACGATTGAAGCAGGCCAAATCAAGTTCACTGCAAATTGTTTCTGCACTCCATAACCTTAAATTGTTTATATAGCTGGGATTATTATAGCTCATAATGGGTACATCATAAGGCACCGCCAAAACCGGTTCATAGTTCTCGTGATTAAACACAACCCGCCCATCTTTAAGTTCGGGTCGCACCGTTCCTTTGAATTTAATAATAACCGCTTTATCCGGCTTTCTAATTTCCCAAGGGAAACCATTTTTTAACCAATTGTCAGCTATTTCTACTTGATTGCCTGAGACAATCTTTTGTTCAAATAATCCATATTTATAGCGAATTCCGTTGCCATGTCCATCTATTCCTAAGAAAGCCATGGAATCTAGAAAACACGCCGCCAGTCTCCCTAATCCTCCGTTACCCAAACCAGGATCAGATTCTTGCTCTAAGAGTTCATCAAGATTAATACCCAGCTCTAACAAACCCTCTCGTACTAGATTCTCTATCTTAAAGTTAACCAGATAGTTATGCAGAAGTTTGCCAATTAAGAACTCCATTGAAAAGTAGTAGATTTGTTTTCCTTGGGAGATAGAATTTTTGTTAATAGCTCGGTAATAGCTCATTTTTTCTTTGAGCAACATGACTAAGGCTACAAATTTATCCCAAGGGGTCGCTTCATCAGCAGTGATTCCCTCCCCCTCAATCAACTTCATCAGATAGGCTTGTTTGAAGCTTTCTTTGTCGGTAAACATGCATTATGTCCCTCCAATTCTTGACTATTTGAGATTGGTTTTAAAACAACGAATCCTAAGGGAGCAACCTTAATGATTATTGAAAATCCTTGCCCATGCCAAGAAACCTTTTCAGCTTTGAGCAACGACTGATTAGTGTAATTGTTCCCTCCATAAATCTCTTGATCAGAATTGAATAGTTCCTGATAGTTTCCTTGCTTGGGGACACCAAGACGAAAATTCTCATAACAGTTGGTTTGGAAATTGATTAAGATAATTAGAAAATCCTCGGTATTTCGTGTTTTTCGGCAGAAGATCAAAATGCTCTGTTCATGGTTTTGCACATCAATCCATTCAAAACCTGACCAATCTTGGTCATTTTCCCAGAGGGCCTTTTCATTAATGTAAAGTTTGTTTAGATCCCTTACAAAGGTCTGATGGTTTCTGTGCATCTCATAGTCTAAAAGGAACCAATCTAGTTCCGCCCCTTCATTCCACTCAATAAACTGGGCAAATTCCCCACCCATAAACAATAGTTTTTTACCCGGATGGCACATCCAATATCCCAATAAACCTCTTAGTCCAGCAAATTTTTGCAGGTAATCCCCCGGCATTCTATCAATTAACGATTTTTTTCCATGGACAACCTCATCATGGGATAGAGGTAAAATGAAATTCTCAGAAAACGCATAAGTCATTGAAAAGGTCAACAATCGATGATTTGCTTTACGCAAAGGAAAATCGAGACTTATATATCGCAAGGTATCGTTCATCCAACCCATATTCCATTTATAATTAAAACCCAGTCCATTTACGTCTGTGGGATAGGATACAAGTGGCCACTCAGTCGATTCTTCGGCAATCATAAGGACATCGGGGAAATATTGAAAGACGACTTCATTTAAGCGCTGCAAAAAAGCAACTGCCTGAAGATTCTCTCTGCCCCCATGAATGTTCCGTCTCCATGTATCAGGCTTTCCGTAGTCAGCATAGAGCATACTACTGACTCCATCCACGCGTAACCCATCAACGTGAAATCTATCAAACCAAAACACTGCATTAGAAATTAAATAGCTCCAAACCTCAGTTTTCTCAAAATTGAAGTTGTAAGTTCCCCATTGTTCATTTCTATCATTTTCATACACAGGTGATCCGTTAATCTCCCCTAGTCCATGAGCATCCTTACAAAAATGACCGGGCACCCAATCGAGAATAACCCCTATGCCCGCTAGGTGACATTGATTGACAAAAAACATAAAATCTTTTGGGGTGCCGAAGCGACTCGTACAGGAGTAATACCCTGTTATTTGATATCCCCACGAACCATCGAAGGGATGTTCCGCAATAGGCATCAGCTCAATATGTGTATACCCCATCTTAAGAACATAGTCTAGTAACTCAACCGCTAACGTTCTCCAATTATAGAAGGATCCATCCTTTTTCCTTCTCCAGGAACCCAGGTGAACTTCATATATCAAAAGCGGCATTTCCTTAACCTTAATCTCTTTTCGATGCTTCATCCAAGCTTGATCCTGCCATTTAATCCCTTCTAGTGACCAAACGATCGAAGCAGTTGCCGGTCTGAATTCTGTAAAGAAGGCAAACGGGTCAGATTTAAGAAACACTCGTCCGTCCTTGGTATGAACTTCATATTTATAGAACTGTCCTTCGAGATCCTTAGGCACAAAGAGTGACCAAACCCCGCTACTCCCTGTTTCAATCATCGAACTTCCTGTGGAACACCAATCATTAAACTCTCCTACGAGGCAAACCCGCTCAGCATCAGGCACCCAAACAGTAAAATTTGTTCCACGGATTCCACCCTGTTCCAGGATATGTGCACCCATTTTTAAGTAACTGTGGTACAGTTCCCCTCGATTAAACAGATATAGTTCATCCAATTCAAGAAAGAACTTCGTATCCTTCATAAATAACTTTACACCTACTTCACTCTGGTCCCACTCCTTATAGCTTAATTATTCTCTTAGCTAACGACATTTCCTTTCATTTTTTGGAAAATATTTACTGACAACTTTCGTGTATATTCATGCTTCTTCTTAGTGTGTATTGACAGCATATGCAAGGAATTAAAAAATGGTCCTAAGAAATACTATTATGACAAAAGAGAGTTCCTGCCGTTTTTTCTAACCGCAAGAACTCTCTTTTTTATACTATATAAGGCTCCAAGAACCTCTAAATTTTAACACTGTTGATATCTAGTTCCCACTTTGACGAAGGGCTAATTCTGGCTTAGGGGATAGATTTGATCACCACTCCGCTTCAGGGCGTTCATTTGAAGCAAGGCTACTCCCAATAAAATCAAACTACTTCCCCAAATTTGGGTCAATGATAGTAATTCTCCCAAAAAGAAAAATGCCGAAATTGCACCAACGACAGGTTCAAGCATTCCAATCATCCCCGCGCCAAAGGCACTAAGATTATGCAATCCTTTAATATATAATCCAAATGGTAAAATTGTGGCAACCACAGCGATGTATAAAAATTGCAGCCATGCTAATCCTCCATAGCGCAGAGCCAGCGTCCATGGTGGTTGGTATATACACCAAACTAAGGAACCAAAACCCATCCCCCAAACTAAAAGCGTCCAAGAGTTATATGTTTTCAAACCGCGTTTGCCATACATTGAATAGAAAGCAAATGTACAAGCAGCAGCCAATCCGTATATAACACCCAAAGGATTCAGCCCAAAGCCTGAAGTCGTGCCTGCTACGATTAAATATCCTCCAATAATCGACGTACTCAAAGCCACCAGTTTGATTCCAGTGAGGACTTCCGTTCGCAATAATAACCCGACAATCAGTATAATGATTGGAGCTGTATACTGTAAGAAAAGGGCTGTAGCCACATTCGTATAGCTCAGTGCCAGAAGATAGGTGAATTGAAGTAATCCTAAGCCTATAATGCCAAAAATCGCAAGATAGCCAAGATCTGACCTTCGGACATGTAGTAGCATTGGTTTACTGATGGAAAGCACCACTAGTAAAAGTATAAAAGACAACGTTAGTCTCATCTGAGCTACATCGAATGCCGAAACAGCACTATTGAAGAGGTGCTTAGCCAAGGTTGCTGACGTTCCCCAAAGTATAGCAGCTCCAGTAACCTGTACAACACCAAGCCAGTGTTTAGGAAACTGGGCAAGTTTAGAATTGATGAACAATGATTACACTCCTCGTCTATTATGAACTTCTTTATTGAAAAGTTGATTGATATCTGATAAATGTGTAACATATACAGCTTCTCATACGTATTAAGAGTGTAGCGACATAAAAACAGCCAAGAAGTATACTAATTATGGGCTGTAAAATGAGCGCAGAGGAGGAAAAAGCATGTCGAAACGCTTATATCGATCTAACCAGGATAAGCAACTTGGTGGTGTTTGCGGAGGGTTGGCCCAGTACTTAGAAGTTGATCCCAGTCTTATAAGGATTGCTGCAATTCTGCTTTTATTTGTCGGTGGTACAGGATTTTTAGCGTATCTCGTAGCCTGGTTCGTTATCCCTAGTGATATAGATTAGATTAGATAAGAACAGCTTATTTATATTCAGTCCATTTGCTATAATGCATCCTGTACTATTTCGGCAATATCCTTGCATTCGATTCCTGCATCTGACTGGCTAACGGCTTCAGTTAATGTTGATAAACATAAGGAGCATGCGCTGGCAAGAATATCAGGCTCAGTTCGCATAGCCTTTTTCAATAGAAGGCTATTTATTTTTTTCTCCTGATTATTATTGCCCATCCATATACGTCCACCACCAGCCCCACAACAAAAACCCATTGATCGATTGTTCTTTTTCATATCTATCACTTCTAATCCTGGTATCGAAGTTAAAACCTCTCTTGGCGCATTATAAATAGAATTATATCTACCTAAATAGCAGGGATCATGAAAGGTAACCTTGCGCTTATCAGATTCTTTCAGTTTAAGCTTCTCTGACTTAATAAGCTCTAGGATAAACTCTGAATGGTGCACCACCTGATAATGCCCGCCGAACTGAGGATAATCATTCTTTAGGGAGTTATAACAATGGGGACAGTGAGTTAGGATTGTCTTGAATTCATAACGGTTTAAAGTGTCCACATTTTTTTGTGCTAACTCTTGATAGAGCTTTTCATTCCCTAATCGCCTCACAGAATCTCCACAACATTGTTCTTCCGCTCCTAATAGAGCATAGGTAACCCCTGCTCGATCTAGGATTCTGATCATGGCCTCAGAAACCTTCTGATTGCGAGAATTATACGTTCCGAAACATCCTAGCCAATATAGAATATCCGTTTGTTTTTTTTCGCTTAGAAGAGGAACCTGTGACGTTTCCATATGACAAATTTGAAAATCTAACTGTTTGGCCCAGGGATTGCCGGATTCTTTGATATTATTAAATACCTTCTGGACTTCTGGGGGAAAGCCCGCATCGCTAATAACCAAACTTCTTCTCATATCAACGATTCGTTTAACGTGTTCTATATAAATCGGGCACTTTACTTCGCAGAGGCCGCATGTCGTACAAGACCAGAGGGTTTCTCTTGAAACAGCCTTATCTATAATTGGGTGGCTATTATCTTTGATGGAATGTCTTTTTAAACTTTGAACTACGGATCTTGGGGATAAAGGTGCTCCACTTAAATTCGCGGGACAACCTTTCTGACATCTTCCGCAAGAAATACAAGCATCTAATTCAAGAAGCTGTTTCCGATTAAAGTCTTTAAGATGAGCAACTCCAACGTTCTTAGACTCTTCTAAAGGAAAATCGACAGGGGTTAACGTTCCAATGGGTGAATAGGATTTCAAGAAGATGTTTAAGGGAGATGAAACCATATGAAACAATTTAGAAAATGGGATATAGGCGATCAGCCCAAAGGTTAAGAACATATGAAAATACCATAAGAAGGCATGAAGTACTAAAGCAGAGGAAACCGATAAGCCCGCTATTTGAGTCACTACAGAGAACAATAGCCCAACAGGTGACCACCATGCCCAAGGATCACTCGTTGAGTAAATTCTTAACCCCTCTAAGATGAAGCCTGTAAAAAGGATGGTAAAAACAAGAATCAATAGCAGAGCATCATCGAGGGTATAATCCTCATGGTCTGGTTTATCGATATATCGTTTATAGGCAGCCATAGCTATACCAATCAAAGCTATAAGTCCAAACAAATCGAGCAGCAAACTTAGTACTAAATACTTCATTCCATAGTACAGCGGTATTCCAAAATGATCCTGAATCGCAATAACTAACGTTCCGAAGGTTAAGACGATAAATCCATAAAAAACCCCTAAATGCATAAAGCGGCGAAACGTCCCCCTGAAAACCCCTTTATCATGCCTAAAGATCATTGAAAAAAACATCCTAAATCTTATGCCCAAATGATCGTACTTAATAGGCCTTCCTTGTTTCCATCGCCTAACCTTTTTTGTAACCCCGATTATAAAAATGACGAAGGCTAGCAGAGCAAAACTATACATTAGGGACTTCCCGTCAATATTCCAATATAACTGCCTAGTCGCCTCCATATGAACACCTCAATAATTATTGTGAAAACTTATAAACATTCTATGAATATTTTTCAAGCCATTTAACGATATAAGCTAGTACCTCATCTTTTTCTGGTTCATTATGAAGTTCATGATACAGGCCTTGCCAAAGCTTCAGAGTACAATCCATCGGAACCTGGCCAGCAAATTGCTTACTAGCTTCAGAGGAGGTTATACGATCAGCTTCACCGTGCATTAATAGCAAGGGAAGATCGAACTTTGCTGCATTTTTCAGCGCCCACCGCCCTGCGTGATCCATGGTCACAAAAAGACGAATGGAAATGCGGTTATGAACCAGTGGATCAGCTTTGTAGGCATCAACCACGTTTAGGTCACGGGAAAGTGCTTTTAAATCAAGCCCGCTAGGTAATGAAAAGGTGGGCCATAGTCTATTTAATAACCTTAAAAGCGCTATAAGCAACCTAGGAGGTTCAACCGTTAACTTAAGCCATGGACTAGTAACAATCACTCCTGCAAATTCCGGTCGTCGACGCAGGACATAATTGAGAACTAAGTTGCCTCCTAGGCTATGACCATATAGAAAGGTAGGTAAGCCTGGGAAACGTTTAATAGATTCACGTCTAAAACGGTCGATATCGTCCAATAGCGTGTCATAGAAGGGCGTATACCCACGCCTGCCCAAGGATTTACCATGCCCCCGTTGATCATAGGCCAATAAAACATAACCCGCTTGGGTTAAGTATTGTGCCATATTAACATATCGTCCGCTGTGTTCTCCTAAACCATGAATAAGGCAGATCACGCCTCGGGATTTAGTTGCTGGCTGCCACTCTTTAGCATAGAGTACCGTTCCACCATCAACGCTAAATTCAAATTCAGTGTACTTCACGATCATCCACCCTTCATTGTTTAAAAGGCTTGACTGAAAGGGGATATTTCACCCTCTAAGGCTTTCTTAATATTGGTTTGGGTCACTGCCTGATGGGAAGTATGCCATAAAATCTGCCGATTACTTAAAAGCAATACTTGTGGGGATTGATGCTTTACTCCTAAGTTTTCAGCTAATTGGTTAGAAATTGATCGAGACTCAATTACCTTAATCATGACGACTAAGATTTCATCCGAACTTTCCTGAATAAAATCCTGAACCTCCTGCCAAGCCCTTGCACTCGTAGGACAGGCAGTGCTATGTTTAAAGATGATTATTTTGCGTAGACGGGATTCCTCTAGAATTCCCTTCAGATCCTGGGGACTATTAATTTCCTTGAACTCTGCCATGGTTTATTCTCTCCTTATCCACGAATATAGTATCAATACACAATTGATTATTCGTCTTTACAACTCGCCTTTCTTAGACCCTAATCTTTATCTTTTCCCTTATCTTTTCCTTTGCCTTTTTCTTTGTCTTCGTCTTCGTTGTCAAACTGATCCTCATATCGTGATTGAGGATAAAAATTCTCTTTGTACCACTTGTATAGTTTATTGGAAAATTTATTTTGCTCAATATATTCCTGGGGAATTTCGAAGGGAACAATTGGGGTGGATTCTAGGGCTCGAGATAATATTTCCTTGAATACGACAGCTGGTTCAGATCCTCCTGAAGTTGTAAGGTAGTGATTGCGATCTGTGTTATCATACCCCATCCAAACCGCTGCCGTAAGTTCCGGTGTATACCCAACAAACCAAACATCTTTAACCCCTTTGCTGATACCTTTGAATTCCTCGGTATGGGGAAGCTCGACGGAACCAGTTTTACCCGCTGTCGGTCGAGAGAGATAGGCATTTTCCCCGGTTCCATTGATGACTACGTCTTGTAACATGAGGGTCATCATATAGGCTACGCTTGGAGTGGTCACTTGAACTGCTTCTGGTTGTGCTTGAAAAATTACCGTACCATCTTTGGTGGTTATCTTACTGATGGCATAGGCCTTATTCATAATCCCTAGATTGGCAAACATTCCATAAGCTTGTGCCATTTGCAGCGGGGTGACCCCTTTGGAAAGACCCCCGAGGGCTAAACTGAGGGTATGATCCTCTTCTTCTAAAGGAATTCCGCTGCGTTGAGTGAAGTCAACCCCACTAGCGATTCCAATTTCGTTCAATAACCAAACTGCAGGAATATTCCAAGAATGACGAACAGCCTCTTGCATGGTTATATATCCCCGATGTTGGTTGTCATAATTCTTGGGAGCATATCCATTAATATTTAGCGGATGATCACTGACCATGGAATCCGGAGAATAGCCCTTTTCTAAGGCTGGGCCATAAACCGAAAATGGTTTTAAAGAAGAACCAGGTTGACGCTCGAGTTGGGTCGAGGTTGCATGATTCAAGCCACGGTATACTCTCTCCCCTCGATATCCTACTAATCCCCTGATACCTCCTGTTGTGTGGTCTATAATCACTACTCCGCTTTGAACAATTTGGTCGCGCGTTCCTTTGGGGAAATAATGGCTTTCCTCGTAGACATCTTCGGCTGCTTTTTGTACCAAAGGGTCCATCTGAGTATATATCTGAAGACCTCCATTTAAGATTTGTTCTTCTGTAAAGCCAATACGATCAATGGCTTCTTCTATGACATAATCAACATAGGGGGCATATTGACCTGAAAGATTCTTTAGAGACCCTTTTCTCAGAGTGATCGGTTGAACAACTGCTGTTTCGTATTCGGCAGCAGTTATATAATTCTGTTCTTTCATCAAGGTAAGTACCAGATTTCTTCGCTCTAACGACTTTTCTTTATTGCTGAGGGGGGAATAAATAGTAGGTGCTTTGAGCAAACCAGCGAGCAAAGCGGATTCTTCTAAGGTTAGCTGCTCAGAATCTTTACCGAAATAGACTTGAGCTGCATTTTGCAGCCCCCAACGCCCTTCGCCAAAATAAATTTGATTAAGGTAGGCGACTAAAATTTCATCCTTATTAAGAACCGCCTCGATTTTTAAGGCATAGGCAGCTTCCTTGAGTTTTCGAGCAAGGGTTTTATCCGAAGCTAAAAAAAGATTTTTAGCTAATTGCTGGGTGATCGTGCTTCCCCCTTCAGAAAAATCGCCAGATATCACATCTCTATATAAAGCCCGGGAGATAGAGCGAAGATCGACCCCTTTATGCTCATAATAACGACGGTCTTCTACCGCAATAATAGCATTCTTCATGAAGAGCGGAATTTGCTGGTCAGTAATAGGTTCTATTCTTGAGGATGATAGTTGAGAAACCCGGTTACCTTTTTGGTCGTAAAGATAAGAGGGATGAGCCAGAGGAGTTTGTAGTTTACTTATATCTAATGAGGAAATGTAAATGGTGATTCCTCCGGTGGTCAAAATGATTAAGACTAATAAGATAATGCTTAATCGACTCCAAAGTTTAGGAAGTGCACCCGTTTTTGATTTTTGGAGTTGAAGTAAACTCGGTTTTTCCAACTGGGATTCCTTCTTTCTATCTGAGTCTTCGTACATAAAGATATAAACCTTGCTATTATTGTACCACAGTGGATCACCAAAACAGTAACAACAATTGTTTTAGAGTCTAAAAGCAAGAGCCTTTTAGTCACCTTGAGGTGAGTAAAAGGCTTTGCTAAATCTTCGGTAAAAATACTGTGTCCTAGAGAAACCTCTCTAATTAGTTGAGGAATTTAACTGCTGGATTATTTTCGGAGCGGGAGATAGAACGGCTAAAATCCCTCCTATGACGACAAAAATCCCACCTACTGTTTGCATAAGAGTAAGATGTTCATTAAATATGAGAACGGCTAGAACAACCGTCATCACGGGTTCAGTCATACTTATAATTGACGCAGATGTGGCGCCTATACGCTTGATACCTTGAAAAAATGTCAGCATTCCGATTATTGTTGAGAACAGAATAATTCCACCAATTCCCATCCAGGTGCCCCAAGAAAGATTCCAAGTCGAACCACCGATTGGCAATCCGATAACCCCATAGGTAAGTGCAGCAGACGTGGAAATAATTGTCGTACTAACTAAAGGGGTTGTTGTTTCCAAGACTTTATTTCCTATCAATATATAAATCGCATAAACAAAGGCCGCTCCAAGGGCAAGCATAACTCCAACATAATTAATTCCATTAAAGGCCAATCCTAGAACTAAAACTAAGCCAAAGGTTGATAATATCAAGCCAATAAGTTTATAAATAGAGAACTTCTCTTGTTTCGTCAAAACCGCTAATACTGTGACAATTACAGGATAAGCATACAATAGTAACGCAGCTAAGGAGGCGGGAATGAATAGGACCGATGATATGTAAAGACCGGCCATCATAGAATATCCAACTCCACCCATGCCCCATAATACAAGCCAGGTTTTTAAAGGCAATCGTGGAAATCCTTCTCGGCTAATAATGATCGCCCAGAAAATAAGTGCTGCAATGGTAAATCTAAGAAATAAAACTGTAGAGAGACTAGCGCCTCCCACGAAGACTACTTTCCCTAAAATCGGATAAAAACTAAACCCCAAGGTGGAAATAAGGACTAAAAGTACGGCAAATCCAGTAGAATCTTTGTTAAGCTTACTCATTGATTTTCTCCCGCAGCAACGCTATTAAATTTTTTATGTGAATCATTTCATTAACTCCTCTTTGAGATCATGATTATTATATTATCTAGGATAGAAGAATTTCTGTCAATAAATTCTTACTAACGTAAAGCCCTTAAACTAAGTTTGGTTAATGTCAACCTGAGCGTTAGCGAAGGATCTAGATCCTTCAGTCGTCCCTCCTTCAGGATGACACAGCGCTAATGTTGCTTTCATAGCAATGAAACAGTGCCTAAGTTGCTTTCATGCAATGACAAAAGCGCACTATAGTTTTCAATTCATCAATGGTGTAGCTCAGCGGCATGGGTGCTGTCTAGTATGAGAAGGGATCAGGCCGAGAGCCTGATCCCTAATGTTCAACGGTTAACGATTTACTTGATCGTCTTTATTGCGTTTTCTCCAAATTTAGTTGTTACTACCTTTTCATAAGGCGCGGTCTTATTAAGTTCTCCTGCATCCTTCATGATTTGTTGCAGAAGATAGAAATCGTTTTGGGTTAGAACCGGATCCTTCTTCCAAGAGTTCTGTTCCTTGTAACGCTTTACTGCACTGACGAGAATTTGATCGTTTTCATCCGGAAATTGAAGTTTAATAGCCATGGCAATTTCCTCAGGCGAATGACTTGCTACCCATTGCTGGCCTTTATAAACCGCATTCGTAAACTTCTGAATAAGCTCCGGATTTTTTTCAATCATACTCTTTTTAGCGAAATAAGCTGTATAGGGAATCTCGCCGCTATCCTTACCTAGGGAAGCTACGATATATGCCTTACCTTCTTTTTCCATGCTGGATGCCGTAGGTTCAAAGATAATCACATAATCCCCTTGTCCTCCAAGGAAGGCACCTGGCATAGCAGCAAATTGCATTGTGGTATCGATAGAGACATCTTTTCCAACCGTGAGACCGTTTTTACTCAACACATACTGCAGGACAATTGCGGGCATTCCGCCCTTACGTCCGCCAATAACATCTTTACCTTTTAGATCGCTCCATTGAAAATCAGGATCAGGGGTTCTACCCATCAGAAAGGTTCCATCTCCATTGGTCAGTTGTGCAAAGACGACAGCGTTGTCCTCTTTGCCTTCGTTGTAGACATAAACACTCGCCTCAGGGCCGGCAAAACCTATGTCAGCTTGGCCCGAAAGCACAGCAGTCATCACTTTATCCGCACCTTGACCATTTGTTAGTTCAACATCTAGTCCTTCTTCCTTAAAAAAGCCTTTACTTAAAGCTACATACTGTGGCGCATAAAAGATGGAATGTGTAACCTCGGACAGTTTAACCTTTGTAAGCTCGGGTTGTTGAGCAGTACAGCCTGATAACACTAAGGAAACTCCTAGAATCAGCGCAATAAGTACTAGCATAAACCTATTTTTCTTTCTCATTATGAGGATCCTCCTTCTTTTGGTGAATATATTTCACATATCACATATTACTGGAAAGTAGCTTCTTAAAACTTATTTTTCACGAGTACCTTTTCAAGGTAAACCACCCCCTGGTACATAACAGTCGCTGCCACACCCAAGATGATGACACTAGTCATAACTAGGTCCAATTTGAAAACTTGCCCTCCGTATACAATGAGATAGCCCAACCCGGCTTTAGATACTAAAAACTCACCTACAATAACCCCCACCCAGGATAAACCAACATTAATCTTAAGGGCATTGATAATAGTAGGGTAGGACGCAGGCAGTAGAACCTTCGTGAGAACTTGGAATTTTGTGCCGCCAAATGTTTGAACAAGCTTAATTTTTTCTTGATCTGTCGTTAGAAATCCATTTAAAACCTCTAAAACAGTGACTATAAGAGAAATGGCTAACGTCATTACGATGATGGCTGCAGGTCCTGCACCAATCCAAACTATAAAAATTGGTCCAAGGGCGATTTTTGGCAAGCTATTAAGAACGACTAAATACGGTTCCAAAACCTTACACAAAAATTCAGACCACCATAACATAATTGCAATCAACGTGCCTACTAGCGTTCCTAAAACAAAACCAACGAAGGCTTCTAAACAAGTAATTCCAATGTGGTGAAACAGCATACCATCTTGATACAAATTAACCATTGTCGCAAAAACTCTTGAAGGTTGGCTTGTGATAAAAGGATCGACGATTTTAGCATTAGCACATAGTTCCCAAAGTAACAAGGCGATTCCGAAAATCAATAATTGTATGAGTCGAACAGATATCTTTTCCATTCGAACCTTGTGTAAGTAATCTTTGTGCTCTTGAGAAATGTCTAAGCTTTGATCCATGTGAATGTTTCTCTTTTCCTGAAGATTAGACATGGACATCAAGCCCCTTCCAAATCTCTTGAAAATAATATCTGAACTCTGGTGTTTCTCGAGTGGATAAGGGGGTTCTCTTATCATTGTTGAGATTGATTTCATAGATTTCTTTAACTGTACCAGGACGTTTCGATAATAGAACAACTCTGTCTGACATGCTGATACTCTCGGAAATGTCATGGGTAACCAAAAGTGCAGTTTTATTTTCTTTTTTGATAATGCTATAAATATCATCATTGACAACCAACCTAGTTTGATAATCCAAGGCAGAAAAGGCTTCATCTAATAACAGGATTTGAGGATCCGTTACTAGCGTCCTGATAAGAGCGACTCTTTGTCTCATTCCACCCGAAAGCTGATTGGGATATTTATCTTTGAATTCGTAAAGTCCATATGTCTTAAGGAGAGCTGCGGCGCGGTCCTTCGCCGCTTTAGTAACACTTTTTCGTATTTCAAGACCAAGCATGACATTTTGATAAATGGTCCTCCAATCAAAAAGATGATCCTTTTGTAACATGTATCCTATTTTCGGAGACGTCCCCGTGACCTTTTCTCCAGATAATAAAACCGTTCCAGAGGTTGAGAAAATCAGCCCGGAAATAATTGATAATAGGGTGGACTTACCACAACCGCTTGGGCCAACAATACTTACAAACTCCCCATCTCTGACTGAAAAATTAATGTTTTCCAAAGCCGTTATTTCCCCATTTAGGGATTGATATTTCATTCCAACATTCTGAACTTCTACGACAGGTTTCAATGGCATCCCCCCCTACACGCATCATTATTTTTAATAGTGTATTGGGAGGGATCTTAATCGGTGAGCAATTCGTAAATTTACCAAATCAAAAGGTGATTTGAAGAACGTAAAAAACTCCTGAGTCTAAGAATTTTGCAATTCTAAGACTCAGGAGTTTCATAGGATCTAATGACCATTCGCTAGGCCAATTCACCAATAGCAGCTCTAATGCGTTCAAAACCTTCTTCAAGGACTGAACGAGAGCAACCAATATTTAGCCGGGCAAAACCTTCTCCGCCGGGACCGAACTGAAAGCCAGGATTTAGACCCACTCCTGCCTTGTGTACAAGGAAGTTTTGTAATTCACGAGGTTCCATTTTTAGCTCTCGAAAATCCAACCACACTAAATACGTTCCCTCAGGCTGAATCATCTTAATCTGTGGGAGTTCTTGGGCGAAGGATGTCTTAAGGAATTCCACGCTCTCCTTCAAATAGTGCATTAGCTGATTCAACCAGTCTCCGCCCTCCCGATAAGCTGCTTCTAAAGCAGTTATGCCAAACACATTGGGATTATGAATCCCAGTCAAGTCGCGTGACGCTTCATAAGCTTGACGATACTCGGCGTTTGGAATGATTAAATTCGAAGTCTGTAAACCAGCTAAGTTAAATGTTTTGCTAGGTGCAGTACAAACAATCGATTGCAGGGCTAACTCTGGGGAAAGTGAAGCGAAGGGAATATGGTGATACCCTTCGTAGATAAGATCACCGTGAATTTCATCTGAAATGACTATGACCTTATGATCTAGACAGAGCCGACCTAAACGATCAAGTTCTTCACTCTCCCAAACCCTCCCCACGGGATTATGTGGGTTGCATAAAATCATCATCTTAACACCGCTTGAAAACTTCTCTTCTAAATCCTCGAAATCCATGACATACCGCCCATGGGCGACCCTAAGTTGACTATTAACAACCTCTCGACCATTATTTTTAATCGCTTTGTAAAAGGGCGGATATACCGGGGATTGAATCAGGATTTTATCCTCAGGCTTAGTCAAACTACGTACCAATTCATTTAATGCAAAGACAACTCCTGGGCTAAATGAGATCCAATCTCGCCGTATCTCCCAACTATGGCGATCACGCAACCAAGCAATAAGGGCCTCGTAATAACCATCCATTCCATTAGAATAACCAAATATCCCATGCTTGGCACGGTCAACCAGGGCTTCTACAACAGCTTGGGGTGCTTCAAAGTCCATGTCCGCAACCCACAAAGGCAAAACGTCCTCGCAACCAAATATCTGTTGATTAAAATCCCATTTTACTGAACAAGTCTGACGACGATCAATAATCCGATCAAAATCATAGTTCATATTGATTCTCCTCTTAAAGCAACTCAAAGGCTGTGTCATCCTGAAGGAGGGACGACTGAAGGATCTAGATCCTTCGCTATCGCTCAGGATGACGATCTGGGTTATGGCGTGTCAAAAAGGACCGTCCCCCTGACACGTTTGGCGTGTCGCGGGGACGGTTCTTTTACACGCTTAATCTTGTGTAGCAGCTTCTTGAATCGCCTGCACTATTTTGTTATATCCGGTACATCGGCATAGATTACCGGCAATTGAAGTTTTAATCTCATCTTCAGTTGGATGAGGATTGACCATCAAAAGTGCCTTGGCCGACATCAACATTCCTGGTGTGCAGTAACCACATTGGATAGCGCTATTTTTAATGAAAGATTCTTGGAGTTGGTCCAATTGTCCATCCTTTTCTAAGGCTTCGATTGTGAGGATCTCCTGCCCTCTGATCTGAGGCACAAGGACTAGACAGGAATTTGCAGCTTTACCGTTCATGAGTACGGTACAAGATCCGCACTCTCCTTCACCACAACCCTCTTTAGTTCCTGTTAACCCTAATTCGTCTCTTAATAGATCAATTAACCTCATGGTCGAAGGAACATTCATATTATGTTCTTTTCCATTAATCTTAAACTCAATTTGCATGATTTCCACCTAACTCTCTGCTATTCAAGCTATTCATCCTCGTTTATGACTCTCCCCAAAACCGTGGTTCTAAGTTTTACAGACCCCTTATATGTCCATCGAACCCCCGAATCTCGAGCTACTTGTTCAAAACAGCTAAGATCTTCTCTGGTGTGAGAGGCATGTTTGACATAGAGGTTCCAAGTGCGTGATTAACGGCGTTGACTATGGCCGCAGCAACTGGAACAAAGGCAATCTCTCCAATGCTTTTAGCACCATACGGCCCTTCATCTCCACCTTGCTCAATTAAGAGGGTTTTGACTGTGGGCATGTCCGGAGCATTAAGAACATGATAATTTTTAAAGCTGCTACTTAGGATACTACCATCGTTCCCTACCTTGACTTCTTCATATAAGGCGTAGCCGATTCCCATTTGTACGCCGCCTTGGATCTGTCCTTCGACCATCCCAGGATTGATTGCTTTACCTATGTCATGAGCCGCCAGATAATCGAGGACCCTAACCCTTCCCGTTGCAGTGTCAACTTCTACCTCTGCAAAATGCACTGCATAGGCGCCAGGATTCGATGTCCCATGATAGGTATGAGTAACGACAATGTCCGTATTGTCCTTAACTTTGGCAGTTGTTGCAATGTCGCGATAACTTATTGAATTCTGCTCGTTTCCTAATACCCACACTCTCCCATTTTTGCACTCTAGATACTGCTTAGGCTTTTGCAAACTATAAGCCGCACATTCTAACAATTTCTCTTTTACTCGCTTTGCAACTTCAAAGGCGCAAGCACCACATATATAGGTTACTCTGCTTCCATAGGAGCCAAAATCATAAGGACCGTATTCTGTATCAGCTTCTAAAACGGTAATATTACTAAGATCAATATCTAAAACCTCTGCAGCAATTTGTGTGATCGAAGTAATCGTTCCACATCCTAACTCATGAAGACCGGTATTAAGAATGAAACTGCCATCCTCATTCATTTTAAGGGTCATCGTACTATGCTCAGGAAACCCACCATACATACCGTTTTTATGGGCTGCACAGGCTAATCCCACTCCTCTGCGAAATCTACCTTGATCTAAAACCCTAGTAAATCGTTCACTCCAACTAAAGGCTTCAGCACCTTTCTCCAGGCACTCGATCACTTGGGCATTGCCTAGAGAAATATGCGAGGATTTGTCGAAGTCATAGGGATGGACAAGGTTTTGTCGTCTCAATTCTACAGGATCCATAGAAAGCCGTTTAGCTGCAGCGTCCATATGAATCTCTATGGCCGTCATGATTTCTGGGGCTCCCCATCCTCGGGCTCCACCTGCAACCGGCGTATTAGTGTAGACTGTCTTACCCGAATGTTCATAGTAAGGGATTCTATACAACTTACAGATCTTTTTGGACATTACATAGGTATTGTCAATGGAACTGGTCGCATAAGCTCCAGCATCTACAATAGTCTCTACACTGCAATCCACAAGAATTCCCTCTTTAGTAACCTTGGTTCTTATTCTGGAGGACGTGGCCGGTCTAGTCATCGTAGAGATAATAGTATCTTCCCTCGTTAAAGTCAATTTGACAGGGTGCTTTACCTCCTTAGCTAAAAAAGCAGTAATCGGTTCCAAGATGGTTTCTTGCCTTCCGCCGAAGGATCCGCCCATGGGTACTTTAATAACTCGTACTTTGTTATAGCTTAATTCTAATAAATCTGCGACAATTGTTCTTACCCCAAAAACCCCTTGACAAGCCGCCCAAAGAGTCAGCTTTCCAGAGCTATCAAAGTCCGCCAGACAGACATGGGTTTCCATTGCCGCATGATGCACTTTTTGAGTATTGGTTTTAGTTTCAATATCAATGCAATCATCAGGAAGTGGAAGCTGCTCACCTAGTTTAAGTTGGTATTGATGAAGCAAATTCCCTTCAGGATGGATTTTTGTTTCCTGGTCATCCAGGGCTTTCTCAGGTGTACTTAGAACAGGCAATGCTTCATATTCCACTTGAATTAGTTCAATGGCCTGCCTAGCAATCTCCTTGCTGACAGCCACCACAACCGCCACTCGATCCCCCACGAACCTTACCTTCTCTGTTAAGAGACGCTCATCCTCTAAGCAAAACTCTTGGTCTGGTATTATTCGATAGCGACTGTAGGTTTTCTTGGGGGTATTCAAGTGTGTAAAAACTCGAATAACCCCTGGGAGAGCTTCTGCTCTGCTAGTGTCAATTTTAATAATGCGCCCATGGGCAATTGGACTTAAGAGTAGTTTGGCATATAACATCTTTGGCAGCTTCATGTCACTTAAGTATTCTAAACTTCCTCTGACCTTTTGCGTTGCATCATGAATTGGATAAGTTCGTCCTACATAGTTTAAGTCCTTTTTCAATTACTCTCACTCCCTCAGCTTTTGACACTTATGTATACTACATCGGATTGTACTATTAGCCCTTTTGTTATATATTTTAAATATCTACCGGAATACTTAAAGAGACTATAAGTAATAAGGAGGCAATGCAGGTGTTTAAGTTTAATGTAGAGGAAGAGCTAAGCTGTAAAATAGAAGGTACTGGAAAGTTTATTGCAAAAAAAGGGGCCATGATTGCCTTTAAAGGGAACTTTAAGTTTGACAAAATGTTGCTTGGCCCAGACAATGGCGGAGGATTAATGGGCTCTCTCTTAGGTCTGGCAAAAAGATCACTAACCGGGGAAAACATTGAACTCATGACCGTTGAAGGTTCAGGCATTATATATTTAGCCAAAAATGCTTATCATGTATCAGTTTTCGAACTTGAGCCAGGGGATTGCTTATCCGTTGAGAGTGAAAACCTGCTCGCTTTTCCTACCGAGCTTAAATACGATGTCCGCTTTGTAGGGAGTGGAGTATTATCACAAAAAGGATTAGCATCCACTGTCCTGACCAACATTTCTAACCTGCCTCAACAAGTTGCCGTAATAACCGATGGTAATCCTCTCATGCTTGAAGCACCCTGTGTTGTTGATCCTGATGCTGTCGTAGCTTGGACAAGCAGCCCTAATGGCGGTGGAGATCCAAGTGTGGCCATGAATAACTTTAGCTGGAAAACAGCAATTGGACAAACTTCTGGGGAATCCTATCAGTTCCAGTTTAATCAAACAGGCCAAATGGTTCTTGTTCAACCATCGGAGAGATTATCAGGATTAAAAATTAGTGTTGATTGATTGCTGTCATGTTCATTTTTAATTATAGCATTAATTGTCACTTCTAAGTGTACTAGATACTATTCTAAGAACATAATCTTTCGATCCTTTGGATAATATCGAATTTTCAAGACACCCCTTCATTAAGAAGGGGTGTTTAATGCTAGGATCTCATCTCTAAACCTAAATCGTACCTTCATTGGGGCTAAATCTTAAAAAAAGCCGAGGCTGCGCCTAGGTCCTTTGTTAAGGAACCATCCATATAAAACGAAGTATCCTGTCATTCTGAACGTAGTGAAGAATCTATCCCGCTTTGTACCAAAACTCGGGTAAATAAGATTCTTCGCTGTGGCTCCGTTAAACTTGTACTTTCTGATCTATCAAAAAGGCACTGAGACCAAAGTCCCAGTGCCTTAAGCATAGCTACTATTTTTGAATCAATAGTTTTTATCTGCGTAACCAACCCAGCCGCCTTCTTTGACAAGTGTCTTGTCAAACTCGCCGACTTTAAAATTAATTTCTTCTGATTGGTCTGATGAAGTCACAATAATTTTATTATTATCAATATCAATGGTTATTGACGTGTCTTTCCCAGCGTAGTTCTCAAAAAGATATTGGATCTTATCTGTTGGTAATTCTATAGCAAACATGCCGCAATTGTACATATTCTGTCTGAAGATTCTTGCGTAGCTTTCAGCAATTACGACATTGATTCCGTTTACTTCTAATGCCCATGGAGCATGTTCTCTGGAGGAACCACAACCAAAATTAGCTCTTGTAAGAATCACAGCTTTGTCCTTAATATCTTCATTGCTAAAACCACCAAGAGTCAAATCCTCTAATAAATAAGGTTTCAAGGCCTCTTTAGTGATTTCAGTAAGATACCGTGCCGGAATAATTTCGTCTGTATTAATATCGCTTCTATCCAGGAATAAGACTTTTCCGCTAAATTCTTTCATTTTTCCCTCCTGTGCTTATGCTTTATATAACTGAGAATTTGTTATTTTTCCTTCAAGGGCAGAAGCTGCAGCGGTAGCAGGACTCATAAGATGAACTGTACCGCCTTTCCCCATCCTGCCATTAAAATTACGGTTTGTTGTGGAAGCACAGGCTTCACCATTGGCTAGGACCCCATTACTCATGCCAAGACAAGCTCCGCAGGTTGGGTTTGTAACGCAAAAACCAGCATTCTGAAAAATCTCAATGATTCCTTCTTTTAAGGCCATGGAATAAATGTCAGGCGTAGCAGGGCTTACAATGGCACGTACCTCATCACTTATCTTTTTATCCTTTAGGATACTTGCAGCAATTCTTAGATCTTCTATACGGCCATTGGTACAACTTCCTATATAAACCTGATCAATTTTTGTATCTGACATATCATTGACCGTTTTAACTTGGTCTGGTTTGTATCCAAAAGTAACCATTGGTTCTAAATTCGTAACATCATATTCATATACCTTCTCATAGGAAGCATCTGCATCGGAAATCCACTTTGAGTATTCTGTCAAAGCGTCTTCTTTCGTATTAAATTCGTCTTTAATAAATTCCCAAAGGTATTCGACGGTTGTCATATCCGGATAGCATATACCACAAGTACCTCCGGCTTCAATAGCCATATTACACAATGTCATACGTGATTCCATTGACATGGCATCGACAACTGGTCCTGTAAATTCTATGACCATGTTTGTTGCACCGTTTACAGTCAATTCTTTAATAATGAAGAGGATCAGGTCTTTTGCGTAAACACCAGGTCTTAAGGTGCCATTAAGCACAAATTTAATTGTTTTAGGAAAATGGAAGGCACATACACCCTTTAGTATACCTACTTCAAGGTCAGTCGTTCCGACACCTGCGGCAAAAGCTCCAAAGGCTCCATGAGTACATGTGTGGGAATCCCCCATTATTACTGTATAACCCGGTCTGACAAATCCTTTTTCCGGAAATATCGCATGACAAACACCATTTCTTCCAATGTCAAAAAAGTCTTTAATACCGTGCCTTTTAGCCCAATCCCGCAGGATCTTTCCCTGTTCGGCAGTTTTAGAATCTTTTGCAGGTGTGACATGGTCTATGACAGCTTTTATTTTCGTGGGGTCAAAGACTCTGTCCATTCCTCTTGCCATAAGATCTGTGATTGCAATGGGTGTGGTAATTTCGTGACAGAAAACCCTATCCAATTTTAAAACATGCGTATCAGGAAACGGCATATTTACCCTGTGTGCATCAAATATTTTTTCAGCTATTGTTTTTCCCATTTTTATCTCCTTTTTAGCGAAGTCTCTCGTTTAAGCCAATTGTGTAAACCTTCTACTCTATTCTATAACAAATTCTTGTAGGATAAAAGTATATAATTACACTCTTTTAAACTCAACTTGGTCGTACCAGTTGGACTTTATAATAACATCAATCATCTAACATTCAAGTGTTACCTTTTTCCATGTGGATAGGACTTACAGATCTCAGGTTTTAAAAAAGTACAAGTCCCCTCGGTACTATGTTCGAGGGGACTTGTGCTTTGATGAGAATACTAATTACGCCAACCTAACGCCCTAAACAGTGCGGTTGCGGCTTCAGCACGGGTTACTGTTTCGCGTGGGGCTAATAGTTCCCCCTCTACCTTAATAATCCCTGTACTGCTGGCTATGGCGACATAGCCATGAGCATCCGAGCTGATTTGATCAGCATCCTTGTAGCCAACTTGATAGATATTTTTGAGTTCTGCTATCTTATTCAGCTGAATATAGCGCAGTAAAATTTTTGCTAATAATTCACGATTTACAGGATCGCCAGATTTGATGTCTTCCTTTAACCATCCTAGCTCTTTGGCCTTACTGATAACTTCTTTTTCCGTTAGATCAGCATTTCCCCATACTCCAAATCGGCTAAGATACATGGCACGCATCATAGAGTCAACACTTATCTTCTCAAGAGGTTTAAAGCTGTTCCCATAATCACCAAATAACCCAGCTTGCCCAAGAGCTGCAATCTCTGCAGCTCCGTTAACCCCAGTCAAATCCGTAAAACCAAATGGTTTTGGCCCCTTTTCAACTGGCTGTCCCTGATAATCAAGCAATTCTCCGCTTTTGGCGTCCAAGATGTTTGAGGCTTGGATACTGCGGTCTTTGACGATTGGCAAATAGACTAACCGTAAATCACCCGGCATTCCATTGGTATAGATACGAACGTAGGTGAGGGTTAAAGGACGTGCCTTAAGGAAGGACTCTACAGCCTTATCTTTGCTGAGAATTCCAGAAACGCTAGGCAGATCATATTCAGACCAGTTCAGTTCAAAATTTGTAACTTTGCCGGTGACAGGATCGACGTTGACAATCATTCCATTTTCCGGAAAATCAATCCCATTGACCACTCGTTTATAAGAGAAGGCCTGATTATTCCATGGTTCCGGGTTCATTTTACTGGACATTTCTATTTCTGGATCTAGTACAACCTGAGTAAATCGCTCGGGTTGAACCTTTTTCAGGAACTCCTCAGCAAGATTTTGAGCGGCTGCTCGGTCAAATTTCATTTCAGTCTTGTCGTTCGGTTGAGTAGAGAAAGAAAAACCATATAGTTCACCAGTTGAAGCGCTGACTCTTGCACTCAGGTATTGAGGATGTCCTTGCTCTTTATTGGGCGTCATATTACTCCAGTCAAAGCTCCAGATACGCTTGTCAGTACTGCGCCATTCCTTACCTAGATTTGCACTGCGTAACGTTAAATTTGTAGGAATCTCAATCCAGCGCTTGACCGCTGCAATCGCCTCATCCTGTTTAAGAAGCTTGGCCGTGCGGTCCACTTCTTGTTGTTCCTGAGGGGTCAGAACTGGGACTGTATCATTTGCTAATCCAGACCTTGACTCCTTAGCACTTCCCATTCCCCCAACGCCGTAAGCATCAGTGGCCAGCCATTCTCCTGGATTTAGTTGAAGTGGTTTACCCGTTAAGGCATCAATTGCCCCTCCACTATTATCTCCTTTTAATCGATAGACAAGCTTTGCTTCCTGCTTTTGCCCAACAGTCAGAGGTCTATAGTAGGATGGAATCCAGTATTCCAGTTTAAAAAATGGTGCCGCAGTGAACGCCTGCTGCGCCTGCTCAATACTAATTACACCCTTTGCATCAGGCGCCTTCACGTCATTCCAGTTGAGATTGTACGAAGTAACGTGACCATAGTTACTTGAAACTTGCACATTAACTCCATTGTTCAGGAAGGGTACACCGTTGATAAGCCGCTGATACTGAAACGAATAATTAAAGGACCCATAACTTAAGGGTACGATCTCTAACTCATTAGGAATTAAGCGTAATTCCTCAGTTCGCTTTCCAATTAAACGACTTAGTAATTTCTCGCTGATTTCTTGCGCCCTCGCTTTAGAAATGGTCGGGACCGATGGACTATTGGCTAATTGATCTTCATTTTTCCAATAGTTCATACTTACAATATCCCCATTTAGGGCGTTTACCTCTGCTGCGAACTCTCCTGGTCGTTCCGCTGTACCATTCCAACGTAAAGCCCAAACATGACGATCATCGTATGTATTGTAAGAAGAGCTAAAATCTGTGTATTCACTTGGAACATCGAAGTTCGTCTTAACGATTTGAATTGCTTTTTCTAGGTTCACTGCTTGAATAGCTAAAGTCCCGACAGCTGGAAATGCACTAGTTTCTCCTGCTAAAGCTAAGGGCGCAGAAGTCGCTGGTACTAGTAAACAAGCGACAACAATCCCAGCCAGGAGAGAACGCCAATTATTTTTCATCTATTATCTACCTCCCAAATTCGTGGTTCGATGTTCGATATTCGTAGTTCGAACTTGAATAGATTCTTTTGATTAGGGGGAATTCATGAATTGCCCCTACAGGTTTCTACTATTATGTTCTCGAAAGGTCCCTCCTTTAACTTCTATTTTTTTCTCTCGGCACGCTAAAGCCATAAAGACTGGAATGGTGTGCATGTAAATGTTACCTATTACCTATAATTATAGACGCAGTTGGGCCGTGTTTCTGACAAAAAAGTTATCGACATTATTATGTATAATTCTATGATCATCGCTTTCTGCAGATACTTACTTGAAAATTTACTCCTATGGGCGTCTAGGCGTCTATAAGAAATAGGCCATCTGCATAAAAACGCAAATGACCTACATCAATTATTCACAAAAGTCTAGCTCTTGTAATACTTTGCTCACCATACTTCTCCTTTACTAAATCAAGGACCTTAGTGAGATTTTCGCGTTCGAGCTGAGGTTCCTCAAATAAGGACAATTGATTTTGTACCTGATCAGTCAGGTTAGATAAGGTAATACCAATTAATCTCAGGGGCTGTTTAAGGGATAACTCTCGTAACAAGCTACAGGCTTCTTGATAAATCACATCATCCAGGTCTGTAGCCAATGGCAGTGTGCGGGAACGGGTTAACGTTTGAAAATCTGCATACCGCACTTTTAAGGTCACGGTTTTTCCTTTGAGAGACTCTTTACGTAAGCTCCGACCCACATCGACGGCTAGCTTCAATAAAGTCGTCTCCAAAAGATCATAATCACCAATATCCACTTCAAACGTGGTCTCACGACCGACTGATTTAATGACGCGATCACTTTCCACGGGACGATCGTCAATTCCCTGAGCTAACTGGTAAAGCTGGCTGCCCAAAGATCCAAATAGTTTAGTTAAGGATATCAATTCCAGTCTGCGTAAGTCCCTTACAGTTTTAATCTTATGAATATGCAATTTCTCTGCGGTCTTTGCTCCTACCCCCCAGATCCTCTCTACAGGCAAAGGATCAAGAAACTCCTGGATTTCATTGGGTTGCACAATGACAAAGCCATTGGGTTTTTTAAGGTCTGAGGCAAGTTTCGCTAAAAACTTATTGCAGGCCATGCCTACTGAAGCAGTTAAATTTAATTCCTGTTGGATGCGTTCTTTTATCGTTAGCGCAATTTTATCCCCAGGACCAAATAAGCTCGTAGAACCAGTAACATCCAAAAAGGCCTCATCCAGAGAAATAGGCTCAACCATGGGGGTATACGTCAAAAATATTTGCCGGATTTGCGAAGAGACTTCACGATATTTCCGTCCATTCACCGGCAAGAAAACTGCTGACGGACAACGTCGCGCAGCTTCAGCAATAGGCATTGCTGAACGTATCCCATAGTTACGGGCTTCATAAGATGCCGCAGAAACTACACCCCTGCTATTAGGTCTGCCCCCAACAACGACAGGCTTTCCCATTAGGGTAGGATAGTCTCGCTGCTCGACAGAGGCATAGAAAGCGTCCATATCTACATGTAATATCTTGCGATGGTTTGTCCAAACATCCATGGTTTCCTCATAGAGTACAGATTTTATAACAGCCTAGGTTGCTTATTCTTCCGCTTCTTCTTTCATTGGACAAGAATTAGTTAAATCAATGTCGGCCGACACTTCTTTCCAAGGTGCTTCTTGGATATTAACATTTTCCAAAAGAAGAATGAGATCTGATCTACCGAAATAAGCGGGCTTTCCTTGGGGATCTAACGTCATAAGAACAACGGGTATACCTTTAAATACTGGGAGCAACCCTTTGATAACCATGGATGCGTTAAACGAGTTTTGGAATACAGTCGGTTGAACAGAAACAACGGCAATGGTTTTGCCTTGTTCTGTTACAACAGCACTTTCAAATTGAGTGTTCAAGAATTTCATCTCCTAATTATTAAAATCTAAAACTATATAAAGAATTCGACAAACCTTCGAAAAATCCTTTAAGGAAACCTTGGCTGGCGCCCACGAGGTCTGCCTTAAAATAAGTTTAGTTAATGTCATCCTGAACGATAGCGAAGGATCTAGATCCTTCAGTCGTCCCTCCTTCAGGATGACACAGTGACTTAAGTTGCTTTCATAGCATAAGGTCTATCCTCTAAAATAATTTACCCCGCCGGCAAATATCGGTTGATACTTATTACCGGGAACGTTTTTAGCAATATCTAAACCTGTCCTTTCGGAATGAGCCATTTTGCCTAAAATACGTCCATCTGGACTAGTAATACCTTCGATTGCTTCATAAGAACCATTCGGTGTGTAGATCACATCATTACTCGGATTACCATCAAGATCCACATATTGAGTAGCAATCTGCCCATTATCAATTAAGGTTTGGATCATTTGATTGTCTGCTACAAACCGGCCTTCTCCATGAGATATTGGCACGGAGTGAATGTCTCCTAAGTTCACACCACTAAACCAAGGGGATAGGACTGAGACAACTTTAGTTTGGACCATGCTGGAAACGTGGCGTCCAATTTTGTTATAGGTGAGGGTCGGTGAATCTTCCATCAGGTCGATTATTTCGCCATAGGGAACGAGGCCTAGTTTAATCAATGCTTGAAATCCATTACAAATTCCGAGCATTAAACCATCTCGTTGGTTCATAAGGTCTGCTACTGCTTCACTAATCCAGGGGTTTCTAAACATGGTTGCAATGAATTTACCTGAACCGTCTGGTTCATCCCCAGCACTGAAGCCCCCTGGAAGCATAACAATTTGAGCATTCTTTATCCTCTTTACCATCTCTTGGATTGATTGTTCTACGTCTGTTGCCGTCAAATTTCTGATCACCAAGGTTTCCACGATCCCTCCTGCTTTCTCAAAGGCTTTCGCTGAATCGTATTCACAATTGGTGCCTGGAAAAACGGGTATAAAGATTTTTGGTTTTGCCACTTTAAAGGACGGTTTTTGCGTATTTCTTAAGTTAAAGCGCACTTCTTGGGGTTCTGCCACATGATCTGTATGGGTCGGAAAGGTTTTTTCCAGCGGCTTTTCCCAAGCTTGGAAAGCGGTGTCTAGATCAACGTCTACCCCATAAACCGTTATAGCTGGTTTTTCTTGAGTCACCCCGAGAACTTGGAAGGGTACTTCACCGAAGGCTTCTGCCAAATTGACCGTTTCCTTAATTTCTAAGATGATTGAACCATAATCAGCCGTAAACAAACTGCGAATGTCAATCGAACCTTCCAAAGATATTCCAATCCGGTTTCCAAATGACATTTTACTAAGGGATGCTGCCAGACCTCCCATTCTGACGGTGTGCGAAGCTAGTACTACTCCAGATCGAATTAACTCAAAGGTTTTGGTATAGTTTTTACTCAATTGTTCAAAATCAGGAATTTCCTCTTCATCCCTGGTGGCTTTCACTAAGACAACCTGACTGCCTGACTTTTTGAACTCTTGGGATACAACTTTATCCGCTTCACCCACATTGACCGCAAAAGCAACCAGCGTCGGAGGAACGTGTAAATCCATAAAGGTTCCAGACATGCTGTCCTTCCCCCCGATAGCCGGAATGCCGAGTTTTTTCTGAGCATAAAAAGCCCCCAGCAAAGCACTAAAAGGTTTCCCCCATTTTTCCGGACTTGTTCCTAATCGTTCGAAATACTCTTGCAAGGTAAGACGAACCTTCCGATAATCCCCACCCAGGGCCACAATTCTAGTCACCGCATCAACGACGGCATATAAAGCACCGTGAAATGGACTCCACTTTGCTAATTGAGGATTATAACCATAGGTCATCATAGTGGCAGTATTGGTTTCCCCTTCTAGGACTGGGAGCTTTGCCACCATTCCTTCAGCAGGAGTAACCTGAAATATTCCGCCTAAGGGCATCAAGACGGAGGACATTCCGATGGTACTATCAAACCTCTCCACCAAACCTTTTTGACTGCAAACGTTCAAGTCAGATAGATTAGCCAGCCAAGCTTCTTTAATTAAGGCGTCTTGGCTTTCTATTGCATTTTCTGTATTACAGGAAACAATTTTTTGTTCAACTAATAAGGGAAGCCTGTTAAAGTAGTTATCACTAACCTCAGGTAGAGAGACCTGTACCTTGGTTGTCTGTTTAACTCCATTAGTATTAAGAAATTCTCGGCTGAGATCAACGATGGCTTGCCCTCGCCAAACCATCGTGAGCCTTGGCTGAGAGCTAACTCGAGCTACTAGTGTTGCTTCTAAGTTTTCCTCTTGTGCATAGTTAGCAAATGTCTCGAAATCCTCAGGACGCAGAACCACAGCCATGCGCTCCTGAGATTCAGAAATGGCTAGTTCTGTCCCATCAAGCCCTTCGTATTTTTTGGGAACAGCATCTAGATTAATTTCTAAACCGTCGGTTAATTCACCAATAGCTACGGAAACTCCACCAGCACCAAAATCATTGCACCTTTTTATCAAAGTACTGACCTTAGGATTACGGAAAAGCCTCTGAATTTTTCGTTCTGTTGGCGGATTTCCTTTTTGCACTTCCGCGCCACAGGTAAGTAAGGATTCAGTGGTGTGCTCTTTAGAAGAACCAGTTGCTCCACCACACCCATCACGACCTGTTCTTCCGCCGACAAGTACGATGACATCCCCCGGTTCAGGAACTTCGCGTACGACGTTCTTACGAGGAGCAGCGGCAATTACGGCACCAATCTCCATACGTTTGGCTATGAAGCCCTCATCATACACTTCAGTTACTTGTCCCGTGGCCAGTCCTATTTGATTTCCGTAGGAACTATACCCTGAAGCCGCACCTCTTGTAATCTTTCTCTGAGGGAGTTTACCTGGAAGAGTATCCTCTAATTTCGACCTCGGATCCCCACTTCCGGTGACACGCATGGCTTGGTAAACATAGGTTCTGCCTGATAAAGGATCTCGAATGGCCCCTCCCAGACAAGTTGCCGCCCCACCGAAGGGTTCGATTTCTGTCGGATGGTTATGGGTCTCGTTTTTAAACATCACCAGCCATTCTTCATCTTGACCGTTGACATTGACATTTACCACGATACTACAGGCATTAATCTCATCCGATAGATCAAGGTCAGGTAATTGTCCTCGTTTCTTGAGCTCCTTCATACCTAAAACAGCGATATCCATGAGGCAGATATCTCGATTAACTGGATTTTCACCGTAAACATAGTCTCGAGATGCTAAATAGTCTTGATAGGCCTTGGTTAAGGGGCGAGAAAATTCGCCCTCTGAAAAAGAAACTTCTTCGATCTTAGTATTAAAGGTCGTATGCCGACAATGATCTGACCAGTAGGTGTCGATGACTCGAATTTCGGTAATGGTAGGATTTCGTTTCTCTGTATCACGAAAATACCTTTGACAAAACTCCAAATCTTCATAACTCATTGCTAAGCCTGTTTCCTGAAAAAAACTTCTTAGTTCTTCAGGAGACTTCTCAATAAAGCCATCAAGAATTTCGACATCTGAAGGAATCACTGCATCAAATTCCAGACTCTCAGGTTTATCTAAAGCTGCTTCCCTTGATTCAACTGGGTTGATGCAATAATCCTTTATCTTTTGAACATCGTCCTCACAAAGTTGCCCTTTTAACAGTATCAGCTTGGCTGAAGCAATCATTGGACGCTCTTTTTGGGTCAGGATCTGTATACACTGAGCGGCAGAATCTGCCCGTTGGTCATATTGACCGGGGAGATATTCCATAGCAAAAACTCTATCCTGAGCAGGAATTTCTAGATCTTCGTCATACACTAAATCTAAGGGAGGCTCGGCAAAGATAATCGGTCGAGACTTTGCATATTCTTCATCCGTAATTCCTGAAATGTCATAGCGGTTAATGACTCTTAAGCCTTCTAACCTTATGATCCCTAAATTTTCGATTAGATCACTATAAAGACCTTGAGCTTCAATATCATAACCTGGCCTTTTTTCTACGTAAATACGTTTTACAGTTTCTGACTCCATTTCTTCCTCCAAATAATTTAAATTTGCTCTATGGATTATATCTTCTTGTTGATAATAATCTCTTAATAACAAGAACCTCGCGTCCCTAAAATATGTATAAGGCCATAGCACTTTGTCTATGGCCTTTTCGCGCAATCATTAGTTGACGCAGAATTCTCTTAGATTGCATAATACCATGATTTTGATTGAAATAAAAGAGCATGAAAAATATCTTGACTTATCTTTGAAAGTCGATAAACTAATGACCAACTCAAAGAACTAACGAATGCGTTCAACAAATAGAAATTAACGTTGAAAACGATCTGTGTTCTAAAGTTAAATAAATTTAGGAGTATTGAAATACTCCTTTTTTATTTAACTTTTTTACTTCTCTTAATATACCTATAAATGTGTCCCTGATAAAACAGCAACACAGCCGGAACCAGCAAAAAAAGCAGCCTGCCTACAATGGTGTTGGCAAAAAGGATCAACGCTCCAAGCCAACGACTCCTGCCGCTGTATAGTCCGTGTACCGCTTGTCGTGGCACCGTTTTTTTCATAACTCCGATCTGCGACAGAGGCGGGTAATTATCAATATCCACGTACAATTGTCTTTCAGTCTTGTTAATGACTCGTTCTACATAGAGCACATTATTTTCTTCGAATAGAATAATCTGCCCCTCCTCGATGGGGTACTGATCATCGATTTTCTGAAAATAAGCGAGATCGTTCATCATAATCTCCGGTTCCATAGTACTGGAGCTAAATACAAAGGGAATGACCCCTCGAATGCTGACCACTTGACCTGGTGTAGAAGCATTAATCAAAATAATGAAAAGATTGAACGCTAAGGCAGCACAGATAAAAACGATCAGAAACGCAGTCGTTACCGTATCAATAATTCGGGCACGCCAACCCTCCTTAACTTTACTCTTGATTAACTTCCTCAAGCCCGTTCTGGAATCAATTTCTACAAGTACAACTTCTTCAGGTAAAATGGTAGCGTCAGGAGGAAAATTATAGTATTTAGCAAGATTTCTACTTTGAAACAGGCATATCAGGCAGGAGATGAATGTGATCGCCATCACAATTTGCCAATATAATGAAAGCTCCAAGTTGAACAACGTAGTTATGTTTTGCATGGACACACGATTGGAAATAATATCATACTGTCCCGAAACTTTTTTTACCATAAAAACCATAACGGCAGTTAGGAACGTCCAATACCTGCCATAAATCACAGTCTTCGAGAAAAGGGAAAACGTCATACAAAGAATTGTAATTAGGAGCAGGTCCACCATTCCAACGATGTAGAGGGTCGGGAGATATGCCGCGATAAAGTTGTATTTCAATAGAAATGTGAGGATTACCGTAACCGCAAAGCCAAGGGTATAGATCAAAAAGACAGAATAGATTAGAGCAAACAGCTTTAAAAAAAACATAGTCACCGGATGATAGCCCATTTGAATTAAAAGATACCAGGAGTTTTTTCGTATTTCTGTAAAAAAAAGAACGTCATAGTAATAAACATAATAACCCAGATTAAAGAGGACGGCGATATGAAGATATAGATAAATCGTAGAGAAGAAACTGGGTTGCATAATTTCCGGGACAACATCGGAAAGGACGCTTTCCTGCAGAGTCTGAAAAACAAAGTAAATTGCAAAGGAAAACAGTCCTAGAAAAAGAGCGAATCCCATTTTACGATTCGTGCTGATCTTATTTTCCATATAGGCTTGGCGAAGTTCTTTTCTGAAATAACTATTTTTATAAATCATGCAGCCGCATAATCTCCTCATAGGCATTTTGCACAGTTTTGGGATTAATCTCAATCGATTCAGGCGTAAAGCCGGACTCCAGAATTATTCTAAAAATACTACTAGGGTCACTTACCTTAAGACCTATGCTGCTGATCATTAGGTTGTCGTCTTCGATATCCAACTTATAACCTGGGAGAAGTATAGATAGTTTTTCCTTAATAGAGTGGACTGATTTATCCCTGATCACCACTTCCACTTTGTCAAACTTCAAACGGAAATTCTCCACGGTTCCGCTGTAAATCAAGCTTCCTTGATGTATTACTGCCGTATGTGAACAAGCCTTCTCAATTAAAAGGCTTTCTTGAGTTGAGAGGATTAAGGTTTTTCCCCGTTCCCGGATAAAATCTGCGATCTTAGATATAGCCTCAATCAGAATTTTGTCCCATTTGTATTCAGGAAGGTTGAATACAATTATTAGACTGTCGGAGTAAGCAGCAGCAATTAGAATAATGACAGCTTTTTCTTCATTTGTCAGACTATGATTGGGGGTTAGGGAAAGGTGCCCTAGCCCTACGGTAATAATTAATTCAAAAATTTCTTCCTGGAGCTCTACCTTATTGGTCTTAAACTGAGCAGTAGCGAACATCAGAAATTCTAGGACATTCATATTGTTGTAGAGCATATCCGCGCTTCCAATATAAAAGACATGCTTAAGAATTACCCTTTTGCGCCTCATCATTCCCCGCTCGATTAAAACGCATTTACCTTCGTCATAGGGTCTTATATTCGCCATAATTTCTAGCAACAACTTAATCTCAAACAGTGACGTCCCATTAATACCCCAAGTTTCCGTCCTTCTAATCACTAGAGTTATATCACCAAGCACTCTTCGGGGTATGTCGTCAATTAACAAAAAGTGTTCGACAGATGAAATACCTTCCATTAACACAACCCGTTCAGGACTATGTTCCATGCTAATTCTCCCATATAACTTCAATCTCATTAATTACATTTACTTTCTTATTCTTTTGGTAATATCAAAATGAGTATAGGGGTTATGGTTACGTCAATGGTATTTTGGCTACAAATAGACTGATCACTCTATCTGGTGTAAGCAGTTCCTGATCTGCTGAATTTTTCGGGTTATCCCCCTTGGTTCTGTAAGCCTTACTGCCATCCTCATTGATTACCACCTCAATAATTCGATGTGTGATAATCGCACGAGAAATCGATCTGAACGTAACAATATCATTAACCCTTAGTTCATAGGGGTCTTCAACTTTGTTACTGATGATAACCGCTCCAATTTTCAAGGTAGGCTCCATACTTCCGGATTCTATTACGAAAAGCTGATAACCGAGGACGCTGGGAATTTCTCCTCTGCTCCTTGTCAACTGGATCGAAAAAATTGTCCAAACAATAAGAAAGCATAGAGCTAAAAATACAGCTCCACTGATTGCTTTCCTAACCCATCTAACCTTCTGCAGCCTGCCAACAGACGTCCCTTTCCCCGTCGATAGTTCCTTTAGTTTGTGTTTTTCACTTAAGATTTCTCGCCGCATTGCTTCGATTTGTTCTTGGGTCGTATACTTTGATTGTGTCATTACATTAACCTACTCTTAATAGAAATCGGGATAACCGCTTAAATTATTGAATTTATTATGTCCTATGGAGATATAAAAAATCAGGTCGACTCAATGAAACTGATAAAAAGGGCACGTGTACCAATTATGATACATGTGCCCTGTTCGATTTGGAATTGATCTTACGACTAAATCACTATTACTTCTGAGTACCGGTTACAGAAACTTTTACAACCGTTCCATAGTCTGCTCCAGCAAAATTGATATCGGAGTCATTGCTTGGCCAGTTTACAGATACTGTATATATCTTTTCCTGCCCGTTTGCACTCAGCGCAAATTCGTCGGTGAATTCAATTTTCCCTTCTGAGTTTAGTGACCCCTCAATGTGATCATTTGCATTTTTAACGGTCACTTCCAGGGGAGCAATTACGCTTTTACCATTCTCAGCTATAACATCCACTACAACATTCAGATCCATACCTGTCTCGCTGATAACTGTATCGTCATAATTTTTCACACTAAACTGCCAATTTACTGTCTCAGTGGGCGCTATTTTTATATTGTTCTCAAAAGTATCCGTACCACCTTCTACCAAGATAAATTCCTTAGCAACAACACTACCTTCAGCAATATTATCAATGGTCGTAGTATAGCTAGCTAATGTCCCTGCGATCAAAGACGTCGATAAAATTAAGACTAGTGCGATAATCGATAAAGTTTTCTTCATTGTTATCCTCCAAAATTTAGTTTTTAATAATGACACAATAACTGGTTAGTTCCTCACCTTGTCCAATTTGGGGTAAATGCTTGTACCGAAGGAGGAGACACTTGTATAGTTAGAAAGAGTGCCTACGGTTAAGGAAACAAATAGTACTGTGCTTAAGGCAAGAATTATAAGAACCTTTTTCCTCATTTCCCCCCTCCTTAGATCTTCCATATCATCCAGCTCAGGCTCCTTAGTTCAGGGATGCCTTGCCAAATTCACAGATTAACTCTACATTAGTGATATTAATATTACTGCCACTCACAAGGACATTTTGGATCTCCTCAGTGCCCATACCTCGTGCTAGACCACCAAACGATACACTTTGCCCGGGCAGAATACTATCTGTCGACTGGTTGTTATAACCTGGATTTAAAAATTCATAGGATCCATTGGTAGTATTAGACACCAATTTGGCATTCCAAGAATTAATCAGTTGGTCAGTAGAAAGAAGGAACCTCAGTTTCCAATGATCAATTGGTTCAGTAGAATGATTCGTCAAGGTAATCTTATATTCATATTGGTAATGACCACTTTGTCCATTCTGCCAAGGGATCGTTGTCTGATAGCGAATACTGACTTGCTTACTCGGGGAAGGTTCTTCTGGGACAGGATTGGTTGCACCTAAAGGAATCTGCGAAGCGACAGCATTAACATTAATTTGCGTTCCATAATTACCGCCAGCATAATTAATGTTAGTCCCTTCGTCAGCTGGCCAGTAAATCTCGACCAAATAATCCTGCTCTTGTCCATTAACTGCCAGAGGAAATGACCCCAACACTTCGAAGGTTCCAACTCCGCTTACTTGATTAAGCACGTTTCCGTTCAAGTCCTTAACAGCCACTGTTAAGGGTTCTATTGCACTTTTACCTAACAAGGCTTCTACATTAAACGTAAGCTTGTAGTACATATCAGTTTCGGATACAACATGGTTTTCATAGTTTTTAACTTTGAACTGCCACTGAACAATCTCCGTCGGAGCTATCTTCAGTCCCTGCTGAAAAGTTTCGGTACCTTCCCCAACAAAAATGAACTCCTTGGCGACCACACTGCCCTCAGCTAATTTGTCGATGGAGACAGTATACATAGCTAAGGTTCCTGCCGCAATCGAACTTACCATAATTAAAACCAAAGTCAATAAAAACGCAAACTTTTTCATAACCACCTCGATAGTTACTAATAATTATTACTATTTTATACTTCCTTTTAAATTAATATTATTTTCTACGACTCTACTATAGTAGCACGAGTAAAAATCCCGAGTCAATTTGTATATAAATCCAATCTTAGTATTTAGTTCCCTTTTATCCGAACTTAGAAAGCACTAAAAAAATCGCCAACCCGCAAGTTGACGATATCATCTATTTTTCTTTTACAGCATCTTTTCCAAGAATGTTTTAATCCTAGGATGACGAGGATTTTCGAAGAAATCCTTTGGATTAGAATCTTCGAGGATTTTTCCGTCATCCATAAAAATCACTCGGTCAGAGATTTCTTTAGCAAATCCCATTTCATGAGTTACAATCAGCATTGTCATGTGTTCCTGAGCCAGTGTTTTGATAACACTTAACACTTCTCCAATCAGCTCCGGGTCTAAAGCTGATGTTGGTTCATCAAAAAGCATAATGTCAGGGTTCATAGCCAAGGCCCGGGCTATAGCTACCCGCTGTTTTTGTCCCCCTGATAATTTTGAGGGATAGGCATCCTTCTTCTCCAGCAAACCTACCTTTGCTAATTGTTTCTCGGCTATTTGTATAGCATCATCTTTAGCCACCTTATTTACAAGCATGGGGGCTTCGACCACATTACCTAAAGCTGTCATATGCGGAAAAAGGTTAAAGCCTTGAAACACCATACCCATTTTTCGATAGGTAGCCCTTACTTCTTGAGTAGAAGCAGTCACCTTTACGTCTACATTTCCTGCCGCCTCTACAACTACACCTTCAATCTCAATGATACCCTGGTCAATCGTTTCCAATTGATTCATACAGCGAAGGAGCGTACTTTTTCCTGAACCACTAGGACCAATAATTGCAATAATTTCCCCTTTTTTGACCTCTAAGGATACCCCTTTCAATACATTTAGGCTCCCAAAGTGTTTATGAATATCAAGCATACGTATCATCGTCATAAATTCCCTCTCCTATTCAATCATAAATCGAATACTTCTTCTCTAATGTGCCAAAAAGTTTGACAAGAACAGAAGAGATAATTAGGTACAAACCAAAGGCCACAATAAAAGGAGTGATATTAAAATCTCTCGTGAAGATCTGAGTTGAGATACGCAATAAATCAGGCATTCCTATAACAGCGAGCAGAGCCGTTTCCTTTACCAAGTTAACAGCCTCACTACAGGAAGGAGGCAAAACCCGTCTCACGGTTTGGGGAATGATGATCCGGCGCATGGTTTGAGGGTACGTCATCCCCAAAGCTTTGGCTGCCTCATATTGACCCTTGTCGATTGATTCTATCCCGCCTCGGAAAATTTCTGTTAAATACGCCCCAGAATTTAAGGCATAGGTAACTGTTGCCGCTGCAAAGGGGGAGAGTCTAATACCTATAATAGGCAAGCCATAAAACACAAAAAACAATTGGAGAAGCAATGGTGTTCCTCTCCAGATCCATGTGTATAAATACAAGATCTTCTGAAGAAGCTTTGGGCCTTTAACTTTTCCAATAGCCGCCAAAAGCCCTAAAGGCAACGCGAATACTAAGGTGAAGACATAAACCTTAGCAGTCAACTTTAATCCAGATAAAATAAACGGTAGTATACTCAGAACATAGTCCATCTGATCCATTATCGTCTCTTGTCCCTTCGTTTGCCTTAATAAGACTGTATTTTGTTTATATCATAGCTGCTAATTTAGTACAGCTCCTTATTCGTAAATCGAATATTTCTTCTCCAGTCGGGTAAACACTTGAAGTAAAATAGAAGAAATAATTAGGTAGAATACAAAAGCGACAAAAAAGGCCGTAATTTTGAAATCACTAGTTACCACTTCTTTAGCTGAGCGAAGTAAATCACCCATACCGATAGCCGCAACCAGTGCGGTATCTTTAAAGGTAAGAATGGCTTCATTGCAGGTAGCAGGCAACACCCGTCTAATGGTTTGAGGAATAATAATCCGTCGCATGGTCTGGACATAGGTCAGTCCCAAAGCCTTAGCAGCTTCATACTGCCCCTTGTCAATAGATTCAATTCCTGCTCGGATAATCTCTGTTTCATAAGCTGCCACATTTAAGGTAAAGGCGATAATTACAGCAACTAAGGGCGGTAAATTGATCCCAAAGTAAGGCAAACCAAAGTATATAAAAAACAATTGGAGCAAAAGTGGAGTACCTCGCCAGATCCAAGTATATAAATGTAGTATCTTTTTAATCATGGGGGGGCCTGAGACTTTGCCAATAGCAGCCAAGATCGCTAAAGGAAAGATCAAAATAATTACAATTCCATAAACCGTAAGGGAAAGCTTTAGCCCTTTTAATAGAACGGGTAATATCGATAGAACATAATCCATTGTTTTCTCTTGTCCCCTTATGAAATAAGGAATAGGAAGAAATTATCGACTTCCTATTCCTTTTAACTTAGTTATTATACTGCTTTATTATTATACTACTTTATAATATCTGATCCAAACCATTGATTACTGATTTTGGCAGAAGTTCCATCGGCTTTCATTTCATCGAGAACTCGGTTAAGTTCAGCAAGGAAGGCTTTATCCTCAATGCGCACTCCGACACCATAAGGTTCTTCACCAAAATACCCTTCTTCTGCTGATAAAATATAGTACTTATCGGCAGTTTTTTCTGTAGTGATCAGGTAACGGCCATTCATCTCATTAGTTACTACTGCATCAATACGACCAGCATCTAGATCCAATAAAGCAACTGTAGGATTTTCAAACTTTCTGACTTCCTTGATTTTCGAGGAAATCTCATCCTTGGCAACCGCTTCTTCTGCAGTGCTGCCTAATTGAAGTCCGATGGTTTTACCATCTAAATCAGCCTTTGTCTTGATCGGTGAACCAGACTTAACTATGATAATATTCCGATCCTCCATATAAACGTCTGTAAAGCCAATTTGCTCCTGTCTTTCAGGAGTAATCCCTAGGGCATTCCAGATCAGATCAATTTCACCGCTCTTTAAATTCAAGAGAACACCATCCCATTGAACTGGCTTGAATACAGCTTTTACACCCAAACGTTTGGCTGCCTCTTTGGCTAAATCAATATCAACGCCAACCAGCTCTCCAGCTTTATCACGGAAACCAGCGGGTGGATAATTATCGTCTAAGCCAACAATAAATTCCCCTTTTTCTTTGATTTTATTCCAAGATTGATCCCCTGTTTGTGCGGTGTCTGGGGTTTTCTGACCGCATCCAGCAGCTAGAAGAGCAACTGTACAGATTGTTACTAATAATACCAACCATCTTCTTTTCATGTTCACTATCCTTCCCTTTGATGTCAATCATTCAAACAACCTAGTTTATGTTCCCATCAATTCTTAATAAATTAAAGTGGAAAATATCTATAGCATCCCCCCTATTGTAATACTATACACGAATCCCCCCTATTTTGGCTAGGTCTTAGGATAGCTGAATATTGTGTACACGTAGTTGAAAATTGAAGTAACAATAAAAGCCCCGACATAACGTGGGTTATCACAATAATAGCTCCTTAACCTCTCGGAAATTTACTTGATACTTCACCAAATTTGAGGCCTAAAAAGCAGTAGCCCGCCACATTCCTGAGACGGTCTACTGTCTAGTTATTAGTTCTTTTTGAATTCGTTTTAAGTGACGTATCCATGAATTTCTTCATTAATATAATGAAGGCTTACATATTATTTCATGAATTTTTGTCTCAAATAAACTACTTGCATGCGACGGGGTTATGACTATTGCTGTATCTGCCCCTTTACCGGATCCACCAATTGCAATAATGGGTTCTCCATAGGGTATTAGCCCTGCGTCTAGAGCCATAATCGCTATCTCGACACATACTTTGGTGCCTTGACCAAGCATTCGTAAAGTGTGAGCCACTATCTCAATTGGATATGCTCCCCCAAAGGCTCTGCTGATACCTCTTTCAGCTCCGCTCAGCACATGAGTTGTGGTCAATATCTTTATCCCTATACCTTTTAGTTCCTCGCGGATTTGTTGTGACATTTCGCTTTTACCCGCTTCTGGGTAACCATTAGCGTGAGTTACGCAAATAATATCAATTTCATTATTGTTTGCTAACATTTTTGCAGTGTCCCCTCTCGAAGAAGCCACAACAATATATTTAACCCCTTTTTCTAGCGCAGCTTTTAGGGCTAAAGCCGCCGTTTCCTTTGTATTTGTCTTACCTACTGCATCAAAATACATAAGTCTTACCTCACCTCATTTATCTTTAGTTAAGGAGTTCACGTGAACCTGCGATAGAATAACACAATTTTGGGCATCTAATTTGCCCAGACAACGCTTACCTTAAAATGATTCGACAAAATCACAATACTTTCCTGCTATGTATTGAGAGTTTTGCAGTAGAAAGAGCTATCCCGTTGTTTCCCAATTAGTATTAACTAATCTTAAATTGTCACTCCTTCAAAACGGGGTGAAGTTGTTGATACTATCTTGGAGTAAGCTCATACATCAAAAGTTGACATCCATGGTATAAAAGATTAGTATTTTATGTAAAAACGAAAGAGGAATTATATCGTGGAACAGAACGCACCTTCAAGAGAACAAGCCTATGATCTTTTAACTAAGTACAATAAAAATGACAGCCTAATCACTCACGCACTGGCTGTAGAAGCTGTCATGCTTCATTTTGCTAATATTCTTGATGAACCTGAAAAGGAAAAATGGAGTCTTATTGGATTGGTACACGATATCGATTATGAAATGTATCCTGAACAGCATTGTATAAAAGCCAGGGAGATATTAATGCAACACAATTGGCCCGAGGACTATATCCACGCTGTTGAAAGTCATGGTTGGGGGATATGTTGCAATGTAGAGCCTATTCATAGAATGGAGAAAATCTTATTTACTGTCGATGAATTAACTGGTTTAATTGCAGCTACAGCTATGCTGCGACCAAGCAAAAGTATTCTTGACCTTGAACTTAAATCACTTAAAAAGAAATGGAAACAGAAAAGTTTTGCGGCAGGTGTAAACCGCGAGGTTATTGAGAAGGGTGCAAAAATGCTGAATATGGAGCTTGACTATATCATCAAAGAAACGATCCTAGGTATGCAAAATGTAGCAGAAGGTATTGGTTTAAAAGGAGAACTTTAAGCAAGAGGCTGCCTCATTTGGAGGTAGCCTCTTGTTTCCTGATTGTCAATTGATTGAATATAGAAATAAACTCTTGTTCCACGATCGAAAAACTTACTTGGCTGAAGTCATGCCGAGTCGCCAATTCTGGCGCAGTCTCAAATATTGGATAATTCATCAACTCTTTAAACTCATAATGTAGAAGAGTGTCGTCAACATTTTCTATCTGTTTCCGTTCTTCAGATGATAAATCCCCTAAACCAAACCTGTCATAGATCACACTTTGCAATTTTTCCTCTATAGCAAAATACTCTGGCATATTACGTTTTACTGGCCTTGTTAAATCTGAAATATAGCTTTCACTGGCATCATGCAAAAGGCAACCGAGTTGAACCCGTTCCGAATACTCTCGATGTTTGGCTTCCCGATAGCAATGCACCGAATGTTGAGCGACAGAATAAAAATGTTTGCAATGCCCGTTGGCTCGAGTCATAAGTGACAATGAGTGGGCAATATCCTCTATTTTGATGTCTTCTTTTATAGGCTCCAGTGGGAAAAACTTGATTTTAGAATACGTCAATATGTAATCGGACAAATCTTATCCCTCGCTTTGATATAATAAAACTAGATCTATTCAATAATATTGTATCTCGGTCGATTTAACAACTCTATTAACCAAAATTCGTCATCGTCTTTACTCTTATGGTGTATGAATATTCCTAACATTATGAATAAATCTAATCTTGGAACTTTGTGATTTATGGTACAATTTCTGTAAAAAGAGTATATAATTATGAAAAAAGGAGGTGTGTTAATAATGGTTAAAGTATTGGAAATCATAGCGGATAAAGTGGGCAAGGATGTTGCAAATAAATTGATTCAAGATGGATCTGTGACGGTGAACGGTGGTGTGATTAATCAATCTGACCTTGAACTGAATGTCTATGACCTTGTTGAATTTGATGATAGAAAAATATGTTATCTTGGAGCAAATTATGTACTAGAAGAAAACTCTTATCCCCAAGCTGCAAAATAATAATTAGGCACAGTAAGCTATAACTAGTTGGTATTAATTACAGCACATAACAAAAAAGGTATTAATACTAGAGGAACAAACCCAGTACTTTGACGGGTCTGTTCCTCTACTTTACTAAGCAAATACTCTTCGTGTACTAATATCTGATCAATATAACCTTAGGTAACAATATTCGTTATGGTAATATTAAGTTCTGTATTTAGATCAATTTTTATATCATCGACCTGTAAAACCGGACGATGTGGATTGATTTCATTTTCCACCACATAACCAGTCATGCCATTTGAACATTGTACTAAAGACCCAAGGGGAAAAGGAGCAATGTTGCGAACGAACTTAGCAACTATACCTACTTCCAGATGGCTGCCGGCGATAGTGTAAATATACTCTAAACCTTGTGCCGGTGCCCATCTGGCCCTGTATGGTCTATCACTAGTCAACGCATCATAAACATCCGCTACCGCCACTATTTTGGCTAAATTGTGGATGTCCTTGCCTCTCCGATTGCCTGGATAACCGGAACCATCCAGCTTTTCGTGGTGCTGCAGGATAACTGCCCGTGCAGGTGCATCTAGTATATCGTCTTCTTTAGCCTTAGCAAACCCTTGCTCCGGGTGCTTTTTTATTTGGGCAAACTCCGTATCAGTTAGTTTTTCTGATTTGTTCAATACCTCTAACGGCACAAAAATTTTACCCAGATCATGAAGTAATGCACCCATACCCAAACTTTTTAATTGGGAATATTCCAAGCCCAAAGAAATCCCTGTAACCAAGGAGAGCACCGCCACATTCACGCTGTGGGCGTATGTATAGTTATCATAATCTTTTAAATCAATCACATTAATTAGAGAATCTTTTCGGTTAAGCAATTCCTCAATAATGTCCTCCACTAATTGACTAATTCGACGACCATTATCCTGTTTTCTGGTGAAAGAGGTCTGGGAAATAGAAGTAGCAATTTCGCGCAGGGTATTAATTGCCACTTGACGCGTACGTTGGCTAATAATATCTTCTCCGCCCAAGGGACATTTGGGGTCCTCAATATACACTGAAACTACCCCATGTCCAACCAGCCTATTGATAAAATTCTCAGTTAGCACCGTTTTTTCTACCAGCAACGCTCGTCCACTATGATCATAAATGGTTCTACCGAGCACATCACCCGGTTTTAAGCTGGCAATATTAATGCATCGCATATATCCTACCTCTCATGACTTGTACTAATTCTAATTCTACTTCACTCAACTTTAATCTAAAGAGTTTTCAGAAGTTCTATGTCTGAAATAACTTTATTCCACATACTTCCTTCATTTCCTCCTAATAATCGAAGACTATGATTATATTTATAAGGAGCATTGGCTTTTCATTGCATAATAAATTAATGCCCTCTTAAACAGGAAACAGTTTTGGTATTACAAGCTGTTCCCTATTTAAGGGGCATATCATCTGATACCTGACTAATCGATTTAGAAGCAAAATGGGACGCTCCCACAAGCACCCTTAACAAGGGATCTTATCATATTCCTGTTGAATGATACTGGCGAGGATTTCGGATGTTTGTTCACGAGAAACTAACTGGTTTTTTAAAAGACTAAAGTTAACATGCCTCTCATCAAGGTCAAGATCATCCATTGCACTAGCAAATAGTCCTCTCACCTTTTTATCTATCTGAAGCATGACGTTTATCCTATCTTCATGGGCCTCAAAGTAAACTTCAAGTTCGTCGAGCTTTCCTTTAAGAAATCTAGTTGGGACAAACTCGAACTGTTGGAACTTCCCATTGAAGGAACCAGAATCGGCTTTAGACCTGAAGCCAAGTATACCTATTGCATCAAGTAAGCATTGGACGAGTAGGTTTGGTTTTATGGTAATCGTATCGATATCCTTTGCATCAACTGCATTTGGTATATCTAGGTTTGTTCTAAACTGGTATTTTGTGTTATTCGTTGATATGGGGATATTATAAGGTAGCTCAAACCGTATTGGAATTTTGAATTCAGGTGAATTTGCCTTAACCGCCAATTGTTTAGCGATGACTCCACTAGCTATTTCCTGATTTACATGCCTAATATGGTCCCCTGCTTTGTATCTTGAGGAGACCTCTAGGGCTATTGTAATTTCTTCGATTACTTGATCTACTCCGCCGCCACTAACATAGACGTTTCCACTAACAACACCACCAAGCTCCACTACCTCGTTATCAATTACAAAGTTTACCTTTGCACCGTCAATACCTAAACCAGCTAAGAATTTTTTTAACACTCCAACCCCCCCAAACGTAATTTTCGATTATTCCGCTAACTCTTATGATCGTATCATGCCTTTTTCATTCCGCTAAAACTCTAACTCATATTAATTCTATAGTTTAGCTTTTAAAAATCACCTAACTAAATGTATCATAGATCTACTAAGTATTATATTTTAACTATGATAAACCGTCAATTTCAAAGGAATTTTCAGTGCGAGGTCAATTAATTTGTTTATTAAGAGGTGGAGCGAATAATGCTGGCAGAATTTAAGATTGTTAATGACCCCTTGCGTCCTAGTATTTCTACAAATCTATGTTCAGTTTGTTACCGAAATAGCGAGAATGAAACTAAGTCAATAGGCTGCTGTTCTTATGAACCAGAATTTTGTCTTTTCGATTTAGTCTTTTTGCACCTTCACTACCCTGATATTTATGAGTTAATATTGAAACGAGGTCAGATCATTAAGGGATTTAACGGAATTATGATAGAAATGAAGGCTGGTTTAAACCAATGTCCCTTCATAAGCAACTTAGGTTGTGTCCTACCAAAGGATGCCACGCCACCTGTATGCAGATTATATATTTGTCCAGAAGCGGCTATTTTTGGACCAAGCGTACTTGAAAAAAAATTTGACGATTACTTTGTAAGCAAGGAATATGAGTTAAACATTTACTTAAATAGTGAATTGGTCTATGACAAGGGTTTTACTAGCACAAGCTTACATAACTTTATAGTTAAATATTCTCAGACTATAAAAACTATGATTGCAGGGATTAATACAGCTAACCCGCAGGTAGATACTTTCAATACAGATATTAATATCGAAGATTTTGGTATCTCTCCTTCAAATCACATGCTGTCTAGCTAGAGGCTCTTCGTTATGCATGGTGCACCTTAGGATACGCCTGTACTTTAGTACAGGCGTATTTAGTCGTTTTAGCGCATGGCCTTACTATTCCATTGCTCTAAATGAGAACTAATAAATTCAATTATAAATTGATTTTCTTCTTTTCCTAATCCCTTGATGGATAATGGTTCTCCAAAGGCCATATGAATTGGTTCTCGACGATTGATTGGTCCCATATCCTTTAGGTATTTCCCATTTCCCCAAAAGTCTGTTTTTATTGCAATTGGAACAACCTGAACCTTTGCTTTGGTGGCTAGCTTTACCCCCAAGCTGTTAAATTCCTTTGGTATAAATTCTACAGTTCTCGTATTTTGCGGAAATACAATAATAGAAACACCCTTCGATAATAATTCTTGACCTTGTTTCATTACGATTTGCAAATCCGCTCTAGAATCTTTCCTGCTTACCACAATTGGATTCCGAGCACGCATTATAGGGCCAAAAAACGGATGTTCAACCAAACTATCTTTAACAATAAAGGTTGTATTCATAATTGGTGCAATAAGACAGGGGAAAACCATTGTCTCAAGGGTACTCATGTGGTTACTGATGAAAACCACAGGTCCTTTGCACTTATGCAAATTCTCAAGCCCTGTAATATGAAACCTACCTCCGCACCCCTCAATTAACTTAAAAACATCATAAGAGGCTGATATCCAAGCCTCTGTATCATATTGACCTTTTAGAGCAGCACTACGGGATTTCAGCACGATCCTACAGAACTGATACATGAAGAATAAGCGGGTATTTATCATTAATCTATCTAGAAAAAAACGAGGGGCATTATCCTCAGTATGATATGTATCCTTTAAAAATAAGTCCTTCATAAGGCTTCCCTCCTCCTGTTTCTCTACCCTACCTCTTCAACGAGCCATTCGCTATCCCCGTATTGGAAGAAATAACGACTATCCTTCTCGATTAGGTTTTTACATAATTCACAATAGGAAGAGTGAGACAGTTTCGTATCACGCTTCCAAAAGAGAGAGATGTAGGGGATATTATTTTTAATCAAAATACTACCTGAGGGCAGAGGAAACGTTCGTCCGTCGTAAAGCTGTATTATAGGATGACCTGCCTGCTCAGTTAGGGATTGAACAAATAATGGTGCGTCCTCCACCAGTACTGGGTACAGTTGATTCTGCCAATCTATATGATATTTATCATAGCCATCTTTTTTTAGATGAGAAGCAAATAACTTAATTATTTCTTTATTGATCATAAGCACCCCGTCGGTGTACCATTGTCCATTCTTATCAATGAAAAGTTCGGGCGCACGTAAATTATTCAAGATATTCTCTCCTTTCAAATTCACTACCTAATTCAAAAGATTCTTCAGTATATCCCCAAATTCCTCCAAGACTATGAATTATAAATTAAACCTATTTCAGCATAATCATTTGCAAATCAAAATTATTAAATGCGCTAAACTTAATTACATAAGTAGGCTTAATATGGTCAAACTAGAGAAGATTTACAAGGAGGTGTATGTAGTGCAAGATTTTGCCTTACATGAAACAATGGAACTGCATGAACTATTGAATTTTAAAACGGTTTGCATGACTACATCCAAAATGATACAGGGTGTTGTTTTTGATCAAGAATTAAAGGCATTGCTTGAGAAAGATGTGCAACAATCTATGCAATCTGTCAATGTTTTACAAGGGTTATTAGGCAAAACCCAACCACATTAGTAGAGGTGAAACTGAATGAACTATGAAAAAAAACCTATTAATGCTATTAAAAAGCCCATGAGTAATGATTATTTAGAAATTGAAAACTCGGATGGAATGCCTGGACTAGTAGACTCAACCATTGCTCTGAATTTTTTGCTTACCGCCAAAAGCGGCATACGGAATTGCGCCGTAGCCTTAACTGAAATTGCTGACCCTGAAGCGAGAACTGAAGTTCGCAAGATGCTAAATGTTGCAATTGATCTCCATGCCGAAATTTCAAACCTGATGATGAAAAAGGGCTGGTTCCATCCATACCAGGTAAGCGAACAATTTAAACTGGATAAGATGTCAGCCCAGGCGGCACTCCAAATTGCCAATATGCAGCTCTTCCCCGGGGATACCAGCAGACTCGGTACCTTTGCCACACCAAACTATTAAAACCAGGAGGACAGAGAATAATGCAGGCTGTAACATTTCAAGGTATTAAAAATGTAGAGGTTAAAGATGTACCCTCTCCTACTATCCATAAACCGGATGACATCGTCGTAAAAATTACTACAACTGCGATTTGTGGCTCAGACTTGCACCTGATTCATGACATGATTCCTAACCTTCCCAAAAACTACATTATTGGGCATGAACCAATGGGCGTCGTTGAAGAAGTTGGTCCAGAGGTTACAAAGTTAAAGAAAGGCGACAGGGTCATTGTTCCTTTTAACGTCAGCTGTGGCGAATGCTTCTATTGTAAACACGATCTAACAAGTCAATGTGATAACTCCAATCCCCATGGAGGAATGGGAGGCTTTTTTGGCTACTCAGAAACAACAGGTGGTTATCCGGGAGGACAGGCAGAGTATATGAGAGTTCCTTTTGCTAACTTTACGCCTTTTAAAATTCCAGAAGATAGTGAACTCGAGGATGAAAAATTAGTATTGTTAGCCGATGTCATACCAACTGCTTATTGGAGTGTAGAAAACGCCGGAGTGAAAAATGGAGATACCGTGATTGTTTTAGGATGTGGACCCATAGGACTCCTCGCCCAAAAGTTCTGCTGGATAATGGGTGCTAAAAGAGTCATTGCCGTTGATTACATAGGCTATCGTTTAGACCATGCCAAAAAATTTAACAACGTAGAAATTGTTAATTTTGAAGATCATCCAAACACTGGAGACTATTTAAAAGAGATTACTCAAGGTGGAGCAGATATCGTCATAGATGCGGTAGGAATGGACGGAAAGATGACACCCCTCGAATTCTTAGCCAGCGGTCTAAAGCTTCAGGGAGGAGCATTAGGTAGTTTTGTAATAGCTAGCCAAGCCGTCCGTAAAGGAGGAATGATTCAGGTTACTGGGGTTTATGGATCTAGGTATAACGCTTTTCCCCTGGGAGATTTAATGAATCGAAATATAAATCTAAGAATGGGACAGGCCCCCGTAATTCCTTATATGCCACGACTATATCAGATGCTAGCTGACAAAACGTTTGATCCAAGCGATATTATCACTCATAGACTACCCTTAGACCAGGCTAAGCATGGCTATGAAGTATTTGATACCAAAACCGATGGCTGTATAAAGGTTGTACTTCATCCCGAAGGAAAAGGATATCTTCATTAATCCCAATTCCATCAAGAACTACAAATTCTAAACAAAAGCAGGTGAAGCAATGACTTATCAAAAAATAGCTCCTCATGAAACATTTGAGATTCATGAAATTCTAACCTTTAAGAATGTATGTGCCACAAAAGCCTCGGCAATGGTCCGATTTGTTAAAGATGAAGAACTAAGAACTCTGCTCGAGGAAGACTTTACAACGGGGCAAGAACATATAAAAGAACTTCAAGAATTACTCCGATCTTCACAGCTTCTAGAACGCACAGATGAACTAACTCATTAATATGTAAATGTTTTAAGCCTTAATCTTAAGTAAAGAAGGTGTCTATATTGGGATTTATACAGGATATGATAGGTATGGGGGATATGACCGAGCAAGTGATTGCTACAGATTTTTTAATATCAGCTAAAACAGGGGTCATCAATTATGCCATGGCTATCTCCGAAACTGCTACTCCTGAGGTACGGGATATACTTCGCAGACAATTGGATGTGGCTATTGACACCCACGAAAAAGTCACTAGCTATATGATGAAAAATGGATACTACCACGTCAAAGATCCCCAAGAACAGATTAGAGTGGATAATCAGGCAGCAGAAACAGTTTTAGCCATCCCTAAGCCATAGTTGAATAGTTATATTCCCATTTCCCGCATTTTCGCCATAACTTTTATCATTCTGTCGTCAATATGTGTGCCGTTAAACTTCGGAAGCCGCATTTCACTCACAATTTTTCCGTCGCGCATAAACATAATACGCTCCGTCCGCGCCGCAACCTTTGCGTCGTGAGTTACAAGCATAACCGCAGTACCCTCCGCGTTGATTTCGGATAATATGTCCATAATCTCCTGGGCGTACTTTGAGTTTAGCGCACCCGTAGGCTCGTCACCGAAGATGATTTTTGGATTGCTCATAAGTGCACGGCATATCCCTGCACGCTGAAGCTGTCCTCCCGAAACCTGTGTAATATCACGTTTTTCCAACTCCGCAATGCCAACTTTTTTCATAAGGGCTCTTGCTTTTTTGGTAATCTTGGCAGCGTTTTTTCTATTGTCCCGCATTGAGGGAAGAATGATGTTATCGAGGATATTTAGATTTTTTAGCAACGTCGGCTGTTGAAAAACAAACCCCATTTTTGTCCTTCGTATGTCGGCAAGCTCCTGCTCCTTCAGTACTGATAAATCCCTGCCGCTAAAAGTAACCTTTCCACTATCAATGCCGTCCATTCCGCATAGGCTAAACATCAGTGTCGATTTTCCCGATCCCGAAGGTCCCATAACCGAAACGAACTCGCCCTCGTTTATTTCCACAGACACTCCATCGAGAACATTGCGCTTTTCATCGCCTTCGCCAAAAGATTTCACTATATTCTCACCCATAATAATCTTCTTCATAAGCTACTCCTTTATATTTTCGTATATTTTGATTTTTCCCGCTCCCGATGTACCGATAATTGTCGCGATAAGTACTGAGCCTGCCATCATCAGCGGACTAATCAGATACGCTGAGAACGGATTGACCTGAAACTTAAACGACGACGCTCCAAAAGAGGAGATAACAGTGCCCGCAAGTACCTCTCCGAGAGTGTTTGCCAGAAGCGTGCCGAGAACAATTCCGATAATTAGAACGAATACCGAACGCGATACATACTGTAGCCTTATATCTAAGTTTGTAAAACCGAAGGCTTTCATTACGGCAATGGAATATCTGTCCTTTGCCACAAGCATATTCATAAACAACAGTGTAACCAGTACCGTTATAATCAGCGCAACAATAATCGCTGCACGGGAGGCCTTTCCGACAGAGCTGATTGTCGAACCGAAGGTCTGGTTAATATATTCATCGATTCCCGAAACCTTTGCAAAATCAAACCTGTCCGCATATTCTGAAACCTTTCCGCTGACAAGAGATTCATCCGCAAGCTCTGCGGAAATAACGCACCACATAATGCCCGCTGAATTGTCGCTGAAAACAGCCTTTGCGGTTTTGCCGCCGTTAGTAATGTCGGAATAAATTCCACATACTGTGAGATTTCTCTCCTTCCCCTCAATTACCAGCGTAATGCCTTCCCCGACGGTTTTGCCCAGCTCATCGGCGTTCATAACCGAAAGTGCAATTTCGTTTTCTGCAGCGGGTGCTCTGCCCTCGGAATATTCTACAGGGAATATGGAATGGTCGCCAAGCTCAGTTTTAATACTTTGCTCAGAGCCGTCCGACTTGGTGGCTTTAAAAGTTTTTGTTGTAAGCACGGCATACTTTGTAATAGCACTGTCGCTTCTCATGGTCTTGGAGATCTCAGCAGCTTTTCTAGAAATATTGTCGGTTTGCTGGATGTCAATGCGCATATCACAGTTTCCTATCCCCATATATGTTATAAAACTTTTTGAGGAAATTGTGTTGCTCAGGTTCTGCGGAACAATAATGATAAATGCCGAAATCACAAGTACCACAAGCATTGTGGCGTAGAGACTTTTCCTGGCCAGAACATCTTTGACACCGAGAAAACTATTCGTATCAAATAGCCTGTTTCTACTCAGGCAAAAAGATCTTGCACCCACAGATTTCTCCTGTGAAGTGCCAAAGCGTATTGCTTCCGCAGCGGATAATTTCCGAAAGCGTCTCAGTACGACCCATACATAGGCAATAATCGCAAGCAGTACAAGCAGTATGCCGGCAATTCCGAAAAACATAGCAAAAGAAGAATTTTCGCTTTCACCCATATAAAGCCGAATGTTTTCAAGAAGCATGCCCCTGAATACAAAGGAAAGTGCAAATCCTAGGATACTGCCCGCCACCGCAATTGCCGCGTATTTCGCAAGATAAATCTTCTTTACGTCAGAAACACGCAGTCCTATTGCTTTCATAACTCCTATTTCGCGGTAGTCGTCTTCGATTTTCGCAAGGAGGGTAAAGCGTATGCACATAAATGCTATTGCAGCTACTAGCACGCTCACAAGAAGGATGACCGCAATCATCATGCCGTCGGAAATTGCGTTAAGCAGTCTGAAAAGTGGATATGTAATCGTAGGTCCGTTTGCTTCAAGTCCTGCGGAGATGTAAGCGGTTTCAAATGCAACTAGGGCCGACAAATCCTTTAATCTGAACTCAATCAGATACTCCGTACTTCCAAGGTTCCTTATTTCGGCATAATCATTTTTACTGACCAAAAATCTCTTTGAGGAAGAGAGGGTAGAATTCATCTGGGAATCCCGGAGAAATCCCGCAACCGTAAATTCTTTACCACATATCACTCCCTTATCGCCCACCCTTGCGGTGTTGTCCTTCATATAACATATGGGAACATAAAGCTCACCGTCGGATACATTTATGACGTTTCCGTCAAGATCAAGAAGATAGTCGAATTTTTCGCTCTGGATGCTGAAACCGTTATCTTGAACATTATCCCCAAGCGAACCTTCGCCAAATACAATTTGCACGCCGTCGACGTTGAGAAATTCAAGTACCTGAAATTCATCGACATGGCCATTCTGTTCTGCAAAAGCTGTAAGTCGCTTAATATCAATTACACCCGAGTGCATCTGCATAAAATGGGGAGTTTCCGCCCGCTTCATAAGTGTATCTATGGAGCCGGACAGATTTACGACGAGTATCGCCGCAAGGGAGACTAACATAGCCGCTGCAGCGACAAATATTGTTGTTGTCAGAGTTATCGCTTTGCTCTTTAAAATGTCATTGCGGATTATCCTGTAATACATAAATCACCTCTAATTTCAAGATTTTTAACCGACTTTAGGTTATACAGAATTACCGAGGTAACACATAGAAGTACTCCCGCGATGACAATGAGAAATCCCGTCCCTCTGCCACTGCCGGTGCCGATGATCATTCCCACACTGTCAGCAAACATTCCACCCTCAAGCAGCAAAGGAGTGAATACATAATCCGCAAGCACACCCGAAAGTGCGTAAGCGGCAACAAATCCGAGCTGCGAAATTACACCGACTAGCCCCCACGCTCTGCCCTGAAGTTCATTTTCGATGTTGGTGCGGATAAGAAAATCTAGGCTAGTATTTGCAAAGGGGAGCATTGCAAAAAATAGAAATCCTGAAACGCTGATAAGTACGATATTTTCGCGCAGTCCGAAGGCGGCCATAAATAGTCCGGCACAAAACAGCGAGACCGTAAGAATTTTTACAAAGCCCCTTTTAATTGAAAGGATTCCTATAATTAAACTTGACACAAGCATTCCCGAAGCGGCGATTGTTTCAACGGTTCCTAATACGGAGCTGTCCGAAAAAACAAGTATCATAGGCATGGAAAGCGTTTGTATAAAGCCTAGGAAAAATGTTATCACGGAGGTCATTATTACAAGAACAAGCACGCCCCTATTTCCACAAACGGCACCCCAGCCGTCTTTAAATTCACCGATAAAGGTTTTTGCCTGCTCGCATTTCTTTGAGGCTAGACCGCTGCGTACAGCAAGAGTTGCAGTGACCGTTACAAAAAATGTGAATATGTCGATTACTAGCAGTAGCTTTATATCCCATACTGTGAGCAAAAATCCCGCGATTATGGGCGAAATCAGATACTTTGCCGAGCCTGCCACCTGAACAAGACCGCTTGCCTTTGTGTACTGCTCCTCGGTAAGCAAATCCGTAACCGTAGCTTTGTAGGCGGGCTCAAGCAACGATGCAAATACCGAGCTTATTGTCACTCCAACGCAGATCTGCCATAACTGTACTTCTCCGCGGAGCATACAAATTAAAATGAATACAAGCCCCACCGCGGAAAGACTGTCGCCCAGCACCATTAGAAGCCGGCGGTCATAGAGGTCCGCAAACACCCCCGCCACGGGACTTAACAGAAGGGACGGCAGAAACGCAAGCAAGATTACAAGTGCCATTGCCGATGCCTTTCCCGTCTGCTCAAAAACATATACCCCAAGCCCAAATGATGTAAGCCCACTCCCTATTCCTGAAATAAGCTGTCCCGACCACAGAAGAAGAAACTTTTTGAAGGATTTCTTCGAATTATTCATTGCTCCCTCCGTTTCCGCTGCCAAACATCTGCGTAACGCAAGCAAGACTTCCACTCTCAGCACCAAGCAGCCTTTCTGCATTGTAAACAAACGCCTGTATGCGTAATGCACGCTCCTCGTTCGTCATTATAACCATATCATCATCAAACACGGTATTAGTATATGCTACAATCATTTCCATACATTCGTAAGGATAAGGTGTGCTGAACAGCCCCTGCTCAATGCCCTCGCGGATTATTCCCGCCAGTATAGGTGTAACGCCGTTGATGATAACCTTTTGTATTTTCTGATGCATAAGGGCGTTCTGCGGCTTGTGAATGAGCTCTATTATTTCCTTGCTGCTTCCGCCACTTATGTTCAGTGCCATTACAACGCGGATAATGCGCTCACTTACGGGTATGCTCTTGTCTGCGGCAATTTCCTGCGCCGCCTGTAAAATACGGACATTATACCGCTCAATCAGGGCGTCCATAATATCCTCCTTCGACTTGAAGTGATAATAGAGGGTTCCCCGTGCAATTCCGACCTTCTCGAGAATATCATTTGTGCTTGTTCCGTCAAAGCCCTTCTGACCGAATAGCTCATCCGCAGCGTCAAGTATTTCGTTCCTACGTTCTTCGGCTTCTTTGACAACTCTCATAATTACATCTCCTCACTATAGACCGACTGTCTGTCGATTAATGATAATATGTTATTTTTGAGTTGTCAAGAGGGCCTTCCTGTCTTTACATATTAATATTGTATTAACCTCGTTTACCAAACGGTATAACAGCAAAACCACCTAGGTAATTGCTAAATATCCCCCAAAAATACCATTATGGACTTCAACTCGCTGTCTCCAAGGCCAATAGCAAAATTAAATTTTTGTTTTCCACTGGCCAAAATCCAATTATTCTTTTTGTATTTCGACAATTATTCAGTTAATTATGTGTTACGATTAACAATATTGTGGATGCCTAAGTGTTTATAAGGAGGAATCAGTAATAAGTAAGCAAAATACATTTACAGATATTGTATTACAAAAAATTACAGTCTTCATTGTTATCACTATCTGTCTCTGGTCTATGGTAGTTGCCGTGCAATCCTGGAACAACTTGCGTGTAGTTAAAGAAAAAGAATTATTGTCAGTTGCAACGTTAATCCTTAATCAAGTCACGAGTCATTTTGATGATATATCAAAGATCAAAGAAAAAACAGATCTATCATACAATCAGAAGGTATTAGCAACGAATAAAATACTTCAAACATCTATTAACGATATTTCTAAGGAATATAAGAATGTTGGTATGGGGTACTATGATATAGAACTTAACTCTATTATCACCATTGCTCCCAACTTTGATCCTTTGTTACTTAAAGAAGTACCTAGTTCATATCCCTATTTTAAGTCTTATGAATCTGGGAAACCGGAATTTATAATTAATGACACATCAATAGGTTGGTATGGTAAGCCAATTTTAAATGTAACCGTACCAGTCGTTTATAAGGGAAACATGATCGGGCATACTTGGACGAATCTTAAGATTGATGATCTATATTTTTTTTCTATACTTGCTGCAGCTAAAGTAATAATAATGGGCTTAATCGTTTGGTTTAGTGTTTTAAAGTACATTAGACGGAGTGTCCGTCAAACTTTAAGTCTTTTAAATACATTTAGCCAGCAGATCGTTGAAGAAAAGCAGGATGAAGCACAGTTTTCTAAAATACCCGAACTAACCCCTGTATTAGAGAAAATACAACATTATACGAACAGTTTAAAAGAATCAAACAAACAATATGATAATTCAATTTGTTTGTTAAATACTATCCTCGAGGGGATAACAGATGGCTTCTATGCTCTTGATAATGATTGGAACTTCACCTATATTAACAAAGGAGCCATACAAGCTTCATTTAAGCGAGAAGATTTAATCGGGAAGAATATATGGGAGGAGTTTCCTCAAGCTGTTGGCTCCGAATCTTACATAAAGCTTCATAAATCAAAGAATGATAATATTCCAATGTATTGGGAAACTGATGGATTATTATCAGATTACTACTACTCATTAAGTGCTTATCCTTATTTAAATGGAATCACAGTCTTCTTCAGGGATATTAAACAAGAAAAACAAATTAAAAATAATTTGATCCAACTTGCTGCTATTGTCGAGTCGTCTAAGGATGCGATCATAAGTATGACTTTAGAAGGAGTAATTAGTACTTGGAATTATGCGGCAGAGAACATGTTTGGTTACAAGGATAAAGAAATAATCGGTAAACATAACTCAATCCTAGTTCCCGAAGGATTAATAGATGCAGAACATAGTTTAGATATCTTTAGCTCTGAAAACAAATCTAATAGTTTCCAAACTGAAAGAATAACCAAACAGGGCCTAATTATTAATGTATTATTATCAGTCGCTCCTTTGGTTGACGAAAACGGTAAAGTTTACGGTACTTCAACCATATTCCATGATATTACAGATCGAATTAAGTTAGAGAAAAAACTTAAAGAAGAAATTATCCAACGGAAACAGAGCGAAGCATATTTGAAGGCTATTTTCGATAATTCCAAGCTGGGTATTGGCACAACAACCTTCGATGGTAAGATACAAAAATGTAACCGTGCGATTGAGGAAATGCTGGGCTATTCGCAAGAAGAAATATCAAGCATGGACTGGATGACCATCACCCATCCCGAAGATGTAAAAAAAGACATGGATTTCTCATACGAATTGTTTAATGGCAACCGGGATTATTACGAAATTGAAAAACGTTACATTAAAAAAGACGGGACCATCCTCTGGGCTAGTTTAACTATCGCACAATCTAAGGAACCCTATGAATTCGCTATTGCTTTTATTCAGGATATTACACAAAAGAAACTATATGAAGAGCAAATGGTCAAGTTTGATAGACTTAATCTAATTGGTGAAATGGCAGCAGGTATTAGTCACGAGGTAAGAAATCCATTGACAACAGTCAGAGGATTCTTGCAGATACTTCAAAATAAAGAAGAATGTCTTAATTACAGAGACTATTTTATACTAATGATTGAAGAATTGGATCGAGCCAATGCAATAATTACTGAATTCCTGTCAATAGGAAAGAATACTCCTACTGATTTGAATTTGCAAAATTTGAATATTATTGTAGAGTCTCTCAAACCTCTTATTGAAGCTGATGCTTACACACAGGATAAATATCTAGGAATAGAACTATCTCAAGTTCCAAATTTGTTATTAAATAGTAAGGAAATACGACAGCTGATATTAAACCTTTGCAGAAATGGACTAGAAGCTATGAATGCTGGTGGTACGCTAACGATTAAAACCTTATTCGAAGGAGAAAATATAATTCTTGCAATCAAAGATGAAGGGGAAGGGATAAAATCTGAAGTATTAGAGAAATTAGGAACACCTTTCTTTACGACTAAAAAAGATGGAACAGGACTAGGCTTGGGTATTTGCTACGGTATAGCATCTCGCCATAATGCTTCTATCAGTATAGAAACAAGGCCTGAAGGAACAACCTTTTATGTTAGGTTTAGAGTCGTAGAATAAGAAAGGAAAATTATATTTTATCTCATCCCCTCCAACATACAAATCCGTTTTCCTCGATCGATTCAATATATTCCTTCGAATCAATTGAAAAGAAATGATCGATTAACAAATCTCTCCACCTCGGCTTTAACAATGGTCAATAAGTTCGTACTCAGGCAAATTGCTATGATGATATAATTTTGCTAGTTTTGGATCTGCAAAACTCAACCATCCTCCGTCTAGTTTTAAGTTTCCGACCCCCTTATTGGGTGTCTCACGTTTCTTTTGCAAGTAGGTACAGCTACTATTCATGTGTAAGGTACACTTCTTGGTTGGTTTATCAACATTCATCCAAACCATAAATAAGTTCCCCCTTCTCCGCTCGACTTTATTAAGTCTAAGTTCACCATGAAGAGTCAGTTTAAAACTTACCAACATTCCCTATTCTTTAATCATTTCCCATTTTCCTCCATGGAAATAGAAAAACAAAAAAATATTCTCATTCAAGCGTCTAAACGTTGATCCGTCCAATAAGTGTTACTACTCTACTTATATTCTAGATATCCAGCACATTATTCGCCAGTATTTCTTTGCTAAACCAGTAACACCCTTTTTGCAATTAGTCTACTCTTATTACCTTTTCAAATCGTTGATCTATGAACATTCAATGGACATGCTGAATAGTATATTAAGAAAAACCTTCTAAATCTTATGGGATGGATATTTGGGCTATTAGGATACTTTGGCTTTTTAGGATATTTGTTTGCATTATTGCGATGGGCCGCAACCCCTGTAGCAGCTTAATGGTTTTTGCCTAGGTAAATGCCTAGGCTTTTTGCATTAGACCCGATATTCCTCTAAATGCAATAGATTCATCTCACCTAAAAATATCGATATAAAGGAAAGGCATGTGTATTATGAATACCGGTTTTGGACGCGCGTGCTACTCGGCAGTTCATTATTATAAGAAACCTCAGCCTTTCATAACTTTGTTAATACCAACAACGCTTGCTTATTGGGCGAAAGTTGCTTTCGAAAAATACTGGTTCATACGCTCGTTTTAATCACTCGCCTTGGTAATCATCTTAACTCAAGTACCTTGGCGACGACATTTGCTAAATGAATATTAGTGTACACAAAAAAATGACACCTATTTATTATACGGGCACAAAGCAATGCCACAGTATCTGGAGAGAGAAGACTGTATTTAGAGAATTTCTTACATCTCCAATACGAGTGGTTAACATGTTTTGGTGTATTGCTCACAAATCACTAACAGGTACCCATCCACCCTATCATCTAAAACTGGAAAAAACAGAAGACTACCTCGTTAGAGATAATCTGTCGCTTGTTTACCTAGTGATACGAAAGTCTCTAGTGGAGACTTTCGCCGAAGCCGCGATCCTCAAATGATCCACCCACCACAAAGGAACACTTTGTGGCGAAGGAATGAGCCTTTCGCCACACTGCGTCCCGTAACGCAAACTCCGGCAGTATTATTATTCATAATTGTGTTTACATTAATTTTAAAAGAGTATAGTAAGGCAACTGCCGCCCAAAGAAAACCTACTCGAATAAGTTAACAGTGTTCCTTAAGATAAGTACGGACTTTCTTTTCAATTTCACGGACCTGTTCACGATCCACTCCAAACCTAACCTCAATTTCAATTAAGGTCTTGGGTATTCCGTCATCTATACCGAATCTTGTCCTAATTATTTTCCGCTCACCTTCATCTAAACAGTTTTCAATGGCGTCAACAACTTGCTCGCGTATATACAATTTAATTCTCCTTGTACACTTGAATGCTTGTATGTATCATTACACAATTCATTTTAACTATTATGCCCAAAATTTCCCTTATTTGTAACACGACAACTCTAAATTGGCCTAAAACGCCTAGGCTTTGCTTTAATCGATATTCACCCCAAAAAAATCACTCTCCATCGTATTTACCTTTTTTCCTTTGATTTAGGGGCGTGTACCAGTATTATAGAGAGACCGTGTTCTTGGCTTTCGAATCTTTGATTATAGAATTTCTCTCCAAGTTAAATACAGACCCCCAAACCTTAGAAAATAATTCCTTCACCTTCTGGCTTGACGCAGTACTTGCATAACCCCAGATAACGACACCTAAATACAGATATTACGACTACTGACGCTGGAATTGGCTAGTATTTAACAAACAAAAAGACGCTGATTATTCAGCGTCAGTTCCCCTAACAAACGACAAAGCTCCGCAACCCACTTTCAATCCTATTGACTTTAGGGTTGCTGCTATTTTGTCAAGAAGCTCTTAATAGTTTTGTTCTCGAACTTCAAAATATGCTTTAGGATGTTCACAGACTGGACATACCTCAGGTGCTTCTCTTCCCTCGTGAATATGACCGCAGTTTCTGCATTTCCAATAAACCTTGCCATTTTTTTTAAAGACTTTTCCCTCTTCAAGGTTCTCTAAAAGTTGCTTATAACGTTCCTCATGTTCTTTTTCTATTTTTGCTACATTTTCAAATAACTTGGCAATATGCTCTAATCCTTCCTCCCTAGCTTCAGCAGCCATTCTCGGGTACATATCAGTCCATTCGCTGTTTTCTCCGGCTACTGCCGCTTTCATGTTTTCAATAGTATTTGAAATACCGCCAAGTTCTCTGAACCATATTTTAGCATGTTCCTTCTCATTTTCAGCCGTTTCCAAGAAAAATGAACTGATTTGCTCATACCCTTCTTTTTTAGCTATGGATGCATAGTACGTATACTTATTGCGGGCTTGAGATTCTCCTATAAAAGCTTCCCATAAATTTCTTTCCGTTTTAGAACTAAACTCTTCCATAAGATGTCCTTCCTCCTATATATTAATTCATAAGTGCTTTTAATTATTTTATAATTATTTTTAGTTTAAATCAATTAAAATTTGTAAAAAATTCAGCGAATTACATAACTTTTGTTACCAATACTACCTCAGATTAGCTACTTACAAATCCAACCACCCTAGCACATTCCCTCAACTGCAACAGTGCCTCTTTACCAAACCAGTTACGCTCTCTGGGGATGGGCAGGCGAGAGGAATCGTAATGTGATACTTTAGCGCTATCCTCAGGTTTAATCCTTTCAAACCAGGCTTTACCTTTGTGTTAACTGTCCATGAAAATTTGGCTTTAATTAAGGGGAGATAGTCTTAACATTCCATATCTACGATTCCGACGTATTTGAGGAGAAAGGTAAGAACCGTATGCGATTCCTGTCTACATAAGCAATAAGGCCACTTTGGCATCCAATGAATTTATTTTGAATACCCTTCCGAGTAGTCTCTATTTCTATGGTTTTTCCATATATGGTAATCCAATTCTCGTATTCACTTTCGAGGTCTTTAATAGTTGCTTTGCTCCTGGCCTCCTGTAGTAACTCATTAAAGGCACATTCATCTGCATCACAAAGCAGAAATATTCGGCTCGGTGCATCATCCACATCCTTTTCCCCCTTGTCCTAAGTTCTAATCAGGTTGTCCAACGTTTTATGATGTTCTTACTCCAAATGACCCACTTAAACAAAAGCGAGGTATAATTCTACTATTGCTACTTATGTGTGGATATTTAGTTTTATTCAAGTCACTACTCTAAACGAGCCGTCATAATTGTTGATCACGAAGTAATATTGACGGATGGTTTAACATATTCATCCCATGATCGGGACAACTAATAAGCCCACCAGTATTAACTGATAGGCTAAGTGTTGTCCTTGTTGTAACCCAGGAACTTGGTAATGACTGACCATAACCTTTCCTTGTTCAAACCTTCTCCGAGAGTGAAATGGGCCCTTTCCTCGCTTCATTCACTTGCCCTTTGCTTCTTCTTCCTCGGCTTAGGGACAGGGATGAAGGGCAACAGCAGCGATATGATCTCTTTGCTAAACTTCCTGTTATCAATATCCAATATATAATACTCCTTTGCGCCATCATAAGGAAAGCCTTTTTGTTCTCCTTTCATTTTATCCCTGATACAATCAAGGATTTTTACGTAAACTGTATTATCACAAACCAGAAGAATAGGTTTCTCTTCCACATAGACCATATATTCGCCAAACATTTTTCTATATCTGATTGTACCTGCTCCTGAGATCTGTTCACAAACATAATCTATAAAATCCGAACTCGTAGCCATGTCACACCTCCTGGTTTTATTTCATCTGTCTCTACTCCTACCTTCAATCAGGGCCCATCTAGGCGTTTTCATTGTTGTGGTATTTCGTGTTAAAAAATTAATAATCTCCCGATTACTCGTTATTTCTTCACTTTTCTACGTTGCTTCACATACTGTTTTATCGATTGCTATACGTCCTGGGTGGACTATAGGTATTCTTCTAAGCCGACGTTTAATTCATTCAAACGATTAATATTTCAAATTATTACTCCTATCCGACAAAAAAATATGACAAATTATTGGGAACGTTGGATGTACAATCTAATTATTGGTAAATATTTTTTTACATAATGGAGGTAGTTATTTTGTATCATGACTTTGCATCCAATGTATTAGATGTATTGTTCTTATGCGGTATTGTGATTTGGATTAATTTATCTCTCAAAAGCAACTATTATTCTCGTGTTTTATTAGGTATTCTATTTGGACTTATTACTATCTATGTTATTAAAGGTAGAATTGAGGTTGTTAACGATCACTTTTATGACTTCCGAAATATTACTATGACATTAGCTGGATTTATTGGCGGTCCAGTTACTGCTATAACTGCAGCTTTCATTGGTGGGCTTTATCGTTATTTTGTAGGTGGAAATGGCTCAATGGGCGGCGTCTTAAGTATTATGATTTTTGCTTGTTTTGGAAGTATCTTAGGGAGACATGTGAAGGGTAGTCAAAATGGCAAAAGACTATTGTTTTGGTATTTCATTGGGTTGGTTATGTCAAGTATCTCGCTATTAATTATTGCCTTTATCGACCTATGGAGAAACGATACGACAATTATTCTTAGAGTAATTGCTGGCCCTGTATTAATCATCAATCCACTTGCAACAACAATAATTTTTAACTTTTACTTTTTGATTTCCGAATTCTTTCGTAAAGCATCAATCCTAAATACGATCTTAAACTTTAGTCCAATAAATTTAATGATTTTTAATACTAGTGGACCAATTCTACAAAGTGAAAATTTGAAAAAGCAATATAGTATTTTAAATGTAATTGAAAGATTAGTTCAAACAGAGGATTGCAAAAGAACCTTCTTGAATGCTACAAAACAGCTGCATCGAGAAATTTGTACAGATGATCAGCGACACTATGTCGCTGACTTGTGTAGTTTTCAACTACCCAGTGGCGAGTTTGCATGTGCGGCTATTATAAACAATGTAACTGATCGGATGAGAGACCAAGAAAAACTTAGGGGTGCGAACGATAGATTTGCTAAAGTATTTGAATTGAGTCCTCATATGATGGCTATTATTCGTAAATCAGATTACAAATATATTGATGTTAACCATCGTTTCCTTAAAGTCAGGGGTTTTACACGTAGAGAAGTTATTGGTAAAACACCTATCGAGATAGGTGTTCCTGACAGTGAATTTAGACGCCTTATGGATGCCCTTGAGTTGAAAGGGATAGTACATAATACTGAGTGTTCACTGGTTTCGAAATACAATTCAATAGGCACGTTCTTGCTTTCTGCTGAAAAAATAAATATAGACGATCAAGAATGTATTTTGCTAGCGTATAATGACATTACAAAAATAAAACGATTGCAAACAGAAAGGCTTAAACAGCTTTCAAAATACTTGACATTAGAGAAAGAACTTTCTCGAAGTAACCAACTAATAGCAAACATTATCAATAGCATGCCCGATAGCTTCTACGTGTTAGATGATCAAGGCAGGTTTATTTTTATAAACAACAAAGCAGTTGAGTTATTTCAAAAAACACGAGAAAAGCTTATAGGCAAAGTATATTGGGACTTATTTCCTCAAGCAAAAGGGACCTTACTCGAACTCTATTATAAAAAAGCAATGGATAATAGGTTACCCTTTACGTTTGAATATGAAAGTATTTCTTACAAAGACAAATGGTATCAAACGACTGGATATCCTTCCCAATTTGGCTTATCTGTCTATTATAGGGATATTACTGAACAAAAGTCAGCGCGTGAGGATTTGATTAAATCTAAAGAAGAAACAGTATCGATTCTCGAAAGCATGACTGATAGTTTTTTTGCAATTAATTCGGACTGGGAATTTACTTACATAAATGGTCCCGCTGAGAAAGCCTTTGGAAAGTGTCGTGAAGAATTATTAGGTAAAAAACTAACGGAAGTATTTAACCTCCATGAAGCCTCGCATCTTAACTATCAAGCGGCAATGAATGAAAAAAGGTCCATTACTTATGAAATTGTTTCGGAAATGTTAGGTAACACGTGGGTAGAGATTAAACTGTACCCAATACAAAATGGGCTTACCATTTATTTTCAAGACATTTCTAGTCGTAAAAAATCTGAAGAAGAAATGGCAAGACTTGACCGTCTTAATCTTGTAGGACAATTGGCTGCAGGTATAGGACATGAAATAAGAAATCCACTGACAACAATTCGTGGCTATCTCCAATTGATAGGCGCAAAATCTGATTATGCAATTCTGAAACCAACCTTTGATCTTATGATTTCCGAAGTTGATCGTGCAAATTCAATAATTACTGAATTCCTTTCCCTGGCTCAAACAAAAAAAACCGAACTGAAACTTCAAAACCTTAACGACATTCTTGAGCAGTTATATCCTCTTTTAGAAGCCGATGCTTTTTTTCAAAATAAACAGATTCGCTTCACTCTGGGGGAGATTACCTATCTTGAATTAAATGCCAAAGAAATCACTCAACTTATTCTAAATCTAACCCGCAATGGGCTCGAAGCAATGGAGGAAAAAGGTTGCCTGACTATTGAAAGTTATTTACAGGATGATAAGGTGGTGCTGGCAATTGAAGATGAAGGATGTGGTATTCCACTTGAAAATATCAAAAAACTAGGGACCCCCTTCTTTACTACTAAAGATACTGGGACTGGGTTGGGACTTGCAACATGTTACAAAATTGTAGAATCTCATAATGCCAATATCTGCGTCGATTCTAGTCCCACATGTACAACGTTTTATATTTCTTTTCCTATTCCGTCAACAGAGCAGGAAAACTTAATTGCTTAAATACATCTGTTTTGGCAATGTTCCCCTAGACAGACTCCTAACCATTTAGATAATTAAAAACAGTATTTTCATTTCTTAAAGGATTCTGCTCGTTCATAGAGAAGGGAGAAATAATTCAACTTTTATGTTTTTTGAATATTTTGTATTCATTCATTCCTTATATACATATCCTGTTACTAAACAGGGTTCTTTAGAGGAGTGGATGTATAAATGTTGCGCCAGAATTGCGGCATTCATGCAAATGACACTGGAATTTTTGTTTATGAACCGTCAGTAATAAAATCAAGAGAACTTAGTACGGATTTGTTCTACGAGGAAGTTCACCAAAGGGTTGAAGTGTTAAGAGACGCCTTAAATATAAACTTCGAACTTAAGCTTAAACAATTGAATTATGGTACTGATATTGTTTGTTTAGATGATCAAACTAAAGAAGATTTTATCCAATTCTGTTTTCATTTCTGTAACGCTAAACAAGGCATTTACGTGGACCAGTTAACGTTACCTTCTCATCTTATAAGAAAGGGGATTGGAACTTTCTGTGTCAAATGGCTTAAAGATTCTGCTAGTGCTTTTGGCTTCAAATACATCGTTCTGGGATCTGTCGCAGAGGCTCGTACATTTTGGACTAAAATGGGATTTAGGATCCTTACATCCGGAGAATTACACAATTTCCCAGGTTACCAGGGTCGTTACAGTCGCTAGCACAACCCACATTGTAAAATCATCTAAGGTCTTACAAATAGAGAGGAAAACTGACGTTTTACCTCATCCTCTCCAACCGCTCATACAAATCCGTTTTCCTCCCCCGCTCCCAGGAACTGTAGATCTTCGACGAAAGCTCCGGAGTTAGTGGAAGGGTAGTTAACCCATTCTCTTTGTAAAGCCTGTGAATCTCTGGTGCACAGCTTTCGCATAGAAAACACTCTCCACCCCATGCAAAGAGACTGCGCATCGTTTGATAAATATCCTCGAAATTATCCACATTGATATTTCCAAAGGAGATGTTTAGAAATTCGCAGGGTTGTAAATCGCCCTTAGCATTTATATAGAATCTATCCGTTCCCCCAGCAGTACAACCAAAAACCGACTTATCTTCTTCAATGATCTGAGCCGAGATGGAGGGATAGTCTGCCAACTCTGTGTGTAAATTATAGCGGTTTACTTTCTTTTTAATATATTCTATATCCTTATGAGTGAATTCTATATCTGCTTTTTCTAACCATGCTCCGGCAGGTTTAGGTTTAATGATCTGGATCAGGCAAGCCTTAAAGTCCTTAGCCACCTCCATTATTTCTTCAAACCTACCATTATAGAAATCCTCTCTCATCAGGCACGTATTGAAGGCAACCCCTAACTCTGCCTCATGACACATCTTTACTCCTTCCTCCATAGTTTCCCAGGCCGACTCTTTACCCATAAACTTGTTAAAGATGTCCGGTACAGAGCTGTGTAAAGAAAACATGATAGCGGTGACATTTTGCGCCTTTAGTTCCACAAGCTTCTCCTTAGACATACCAGCGCCTGTAGAATTTATCCAAATTTCTGATCTGGAATCTATTGAAGAACAAATCTGCTGTAATCGCTCGTAAGCCAAAAAGGGTTCTCCACCCTCGATATTGAAGAAGGCAATTCCAAGGTCCTGCAACTTCCGAACGACCTGGATCAGGGTATCGATCTTAGTATCCTTGCCCCTATCGAGTTTCTGATAACAGTGGGTGCAATGATAAGGACAGGCGGAGGTAATCGAAATTAAAACAGTGGTACAGGGCATCTTCTCTTCAAATTGACTAAATTTCTGACAGGCAGTATAAAAAGCGGAAGAAGGAAAACCAGGGATATATAATCCTAACCTTGTCTTATCCCCTAATTTCACAAATTTATTATGCTCCATCCGAGACACAAAAAGCAGAAGTCTTTTCATCAACAAAATAAACCTTTTGAACGTAATTTCTCTCTTCCAAAGGGTCGGTAGGAAGTGGAAGAAAATGCTTAGTTTCAGTTTCAAGCCGAAGACGGCTTTTCCTAGGCCTGTTACATTACTTACTGTTATCATTTTTTATCTCCCCCTTCATTCAAGCTTGGCTGATCAGATCAGGCCTTGCTTTTTATACCAAAGGACGGTTTTCTTGACCCCTTCTTCAAGACTAAAGGAGTTTCTGAAGCCAAGGATTTGACTTGCTTTGTCCACTGAAAACTCAATATTGTCGTAAAACATATTGACTCTTCCCCGTGTTAAGAGCGGTGGACTCTGAGATTTAAATAGGGTGAATAGAAGCTCCATCAGAAATGCCACTGGATAGCTTACAGCCTTAGGAAGATTGCCGGGCTTTTTTACTCCTGCTTCTGAACAGAACAGCTTATAGATCCGGTCCATATTCTCGGACCGTTGATTACCCACTAGAAAGCAGTTTTGGCCTTTCAGCTGTTTTGTATAAGCCAAAAAGTAGGCCTTTGCTAGGTCTCCGGCATAGATGACATGAAAATTATTCTGTTTCGCTCCTGGAATAAAGGGAATTCCACGTTTAGCCGTCTTTAGGTATTCATAAAACCCCGTGTTAAATTCCCGCTCACCATACACCCAAACAGGCTCCAAAATAGTCAGGTTCAAATGATGGGTTGCCGCAAAAGCCAAAGCCTCTTTCTTGGCCATGGCTTTCGTATCTCGATAGTAGTTTAACTTACAGGGGAACAGTTTGTCTCCGAAATACGAATAGTGAGAATTATAGGGGGATTGTTCGTTTTTGACAGCTAGACAGTTTTCTTCTCCATAGACGGAATTAGATCCAGTTAACAGGATATTTTTTATTCCAGCCTGAACACAGGCAGTCAGAACATTTTTAGTACCGACGACGTTTGTCTGATAGAATTCGTCATAATCCCCCCAGTCGGCTACTTTGGCAGCGTTATGAATCACCCAATCGTAGCCGCTGAAAGCTCTCACCAATTCCTCAATATTCCTGACATCACCAGTCGTTAACTCAACTGGCAAACCCTCGATATTAGAAAGGTTACTGACTTTTCTAACCAGGCAGCCTACTTTGACCTGATTTTCACAGAACACCCTCGCAATATGGCTGCCAATAAAACCAGTTGCACCGGTGATCATGACCTGCCCCCTACTCATTTTCCCGATACCTCTTGAACAGAATCAAGGAATTATGCCCCCCAAAGCCGTAGGAGGCGGATAGAGCGTATTCAATGGGGGTCTGGAAAGTCTCCAAAGGCAAATTCAAATTTTCCATTGGTTCTGAAATTAAGTTCCCATGAATTCTAGATTCTTTTATGGAGATTGCTGTTACTGCCGCCTCAAGTGCTCCACTTGCCCCGATACTATGCCCAAGGATACCTTTGGTTGAATTAATATATGGCTGGTTGTTTTTATTTCCAAAGATCCTTTGGATGACTCTAGACTCAATATCATCGTTCATAGTTGTCCCAGTACCGTGGGCATTCAGATAGTCAACCTTAATCCCCTGGCATATCCTCTCAAAAAGACCAGAGATATTGTCCCCGCTGGGGTCCATCTGGACAATGCTGTAGGTATCGCTGCCTGCTTCGAACCCTGCAACCTCAGCATATATATCAGCCCCCCTGGCCTTAGCTTTTTCGAGCTCCTCTAATACAAGGACACATCCTGACCCTTCATTAAATAGAAATCCACTTCGTTGCTGAGAAAAGGGTTGGGGCCTTCCGTCCTCTGCCCTAGTTAGAGTTGAGAGCATGTCAAACCCTCTCATGATAGCCCCATTCTTTTCCCCTAAGGCCTCAACACCACCCGTCAGGATCACATCACATCTGCCTTCTAAGATGCTTCTGTAAGCCTCACCAAGGGCATAGCTTCCTGAAGCACAGGAGGCATTAAGAGTAAAGCTGAAGCCTTTTAGCCCGAAAAGGATGGAAATCCAGGCTGCAGGGGAATTCGTCATGAGCATGGGAATAACCATTCTATTGAACCTAGGAGACTGAGAGACTGACGTTTCGCTATCTGCGATATGAGTTATTTGATTCATATGAGCTAAATAGGAATCAAAGGCGGTCTGCAGGCTGCTCATACCAATGCCGATAATTGTGCCGCAATTTTCCAGCCCCCTAACCTGCAGGTATTTTTCCCCGTCACTAATCCTAAATCCCGCATCTTCCAAAGCCAGCTTCGTACATAGAACGGAGATTCTGGCTGCCTCTTCCATCATCCCTTCCACTGATTTGTGGAATCCTAGATCTGTCAGAGAAAATTTTGGTTTGGGAACAAAATAGCGTGATTTAAACTTATAGGTCTGTTCATAACTCTTCGGAATTTCGGTTAGACATGTTTTCATTCCGTATATACCTGCTGAGAAATCCTCTTTGCCAATACCAAGGGCTGTAGCTGGTCCTATCCCCGTGATAACAACTCTACGTTTTACTTCAACCGCCCCCTTTGTCGAAATTCGAGGTTCGAGGAACGAAGTTCGATTAGCATGTTCTGCTTCGCAGTTTTACTATTATGTAACTTTGTCATCCTTGATAGAAAATAAAATGGAGATGGTTAAACGGACTAAGTATTCTTAAGAAAATAAATGACTTCTCGCAAATAATCTTTCGGATCTGCGTAGTCTCTGGCTCGCAGGGCGTAGTTACTTAAATCGATCTCACGGTTTCTTTTCCGGAGAGATTTAATCCCTTGTTCTTTTACTTCGCCAAATTTATAAACAACTAACTTCTTTTCTCTGGCTTCTCTCTCAAACTCTTCTTCAATCTCTTTCCCTAAGGTAAACAGTAATTCATACTCTCCACATTCTCCTAAAAAAAGCATTTCCTTAGGGAGGTTCAAAGTTTTTGCTAAAAACAAACCACTTTTAATATAGGGTAGGCTGTCTACTACAAAACCTGTTCTGCTCATTTCTGAAATGGTGCTTAAAGCATTGAAGACACCATCACTTGTATCGATACAGCAATGGCTATATTGCCTAATTAGCTCTGCCTCCTTGCTTCTCAAGGGAAAGAAATTTTTCCATCTCCCCGTAAGATGTTTGACTAGAGGGTTTTGCTCATATAGTTTAAGGGCAGCCTCCAGGTTTCCTCTGCCCATTGGGCCAGTAATATAAATCCCATCCCCAACCTTTGCTCCACTCCTTAAGAGGGCCTGACCGTCTAGATCTCCAATAACCGAACCAGTGTATCTCCAGGTTTTCGAGATCCCAAAATCTCCACCAATAAAACCTGCCTTTACTTCTTTAAGTACTTGGGCAATTCCAAGAGACACCTTTTCAACATAGTCCATGGTCCATAAATCTCGTATAACCATACTATGAGCGTAGAATTTGGGTCTGCCCCCTGAAGCCAGTATGTCACTGATACTGCCTATGGCCATATTCCAGCCTAACCTATAAGGATCCTCTTCTCTCATTAAGTCTTCTTCGGAAAATTCGTCGATATTATACAAAAGCCCTTTACCAGCAAAAGTGACGACTTCAGAGTCTGACTCAAAGAGATTATTTTGTTGGCTAGAACTCCTAGGCATATGCCTGTTAATAACTTCGATTAGTTCCTTTTCTCTATTCATCATTAGCCCTCTTGCTTATCTACTTTTGGTGTAACTTCATTAATTAACTTAACCTTTACTTTTATCACAAATTACTTCTAAAGGGTCCTTTGCAGACTCAATTACACAGGGCAAAAACCCTCTAGGATCACCATCAAACTCTAATTCATGATTTTGACTGCTTCCGTAGACTTCTATTCGCTGAGCGTATTGTAAACACATCGTATTGTTATTAGCAAACTCTTTAGCGCTGTACAACTTTTTTAAGACACTTACCCAATTTGCAAGACCAACATTTTTAACAGTCAGGGTATAAAAACGTGGATCTATATGGGATAACTGATGTTTCACCTTAAGTCCTGAAGCGATATAAGTCGTTTTACCCACAAAGATATTGTAAACCTTCTCCAACACCTGTTTTCGGCTATCTAAAGTGACTGTAAAGTTTACCGACTGAAACCTTAGCAGAGTTTTAATTACTGAAACCAACGTCCCCGCAAAATCCCCGATTAAGTCTCTAATCCCGCTGTTAGCTCCTTTAGCCACTAGGGCTCCCAGCCCAATATTAGAACAGCAGGCGAAATAGCTGGTTTGTAGATTTTGATGATTAAGGCAGAGCGGACGACCGTCCAGCCTCTTGTCATACTCACCCAAATAATTAATCTTCCCAATCGGTATCTTCTCACACTCTCCCTTAAGAACAGCATAAAGGGCTTGATCGATATCCAGGGGTAAATCGTAGCTCTTACAAAAATCAGGACTCATACCCGTATGAATAACTGCCAGCTTAGACTTGGAAATCCTTCTGCCCTGAAGATCATAAAATCCACTGATCACCCTGTTGATTGTACCGTCTCCCCCTACAGCGACTATGACATCATAGTTCTTTTTATTCCCTTCTACTGAGAGGGTATAGGCATCATCAAGATCTTTGGTCAGCCGATAATCAAAGTTTACTCCCCTTTGATGAAGAAACGAAACGATCCTCTCAAACGTTGCTTTGCTTTTTCCACCCTTAGAACCCGGATTTAATATAAAGAAATATCTCATAAGAAACCTATCTTTTGGATGATCCTGATAGCTTCATCAATAGTCTCCTGGCTAAGACCAGCGCTAGCAATCAACCTTACTCGCCCTTGATTACTGGGAACCGCAGGTTCAATGAAGGAGGTGGAGAGTATTCCTTCTTCATAGAGCTTTTTGGCAAGGATAAAGGTAGTTTCTCGGCTGCCCGTTTGAATGGAATTAATCGGAGCCTCACCGGAAACGACGTTAAATCCTCCCTCAAGAAGTGCTTCATAGATTTGTCGTTGATGAGCCACAAGTCGTCTCTTAATATCGCCAAATTCGGAATAAATAATATCCAGAACTGCATTGATACCAGCCAAGACCGCTGGGGTAAGGGCAGTGGAGTATACTAAATGAGAGCAGTAATATTTGAGATAGTCTATTAATTTTTTATCCCCGCTGATCATCCCACCAGCATTAGCGAGCCCCTTACCTAGTGAGGCAGTATAGATTCCTCTGTATCCTTCAATCATCTGCTCTTCGAGAATTCCTCGGCCCGAATTTCCCAATACCCCGATACCATGTGAATCATCGATAATCGGCAAGGCACCGTACTTGTCACACAACTGTAGGATCTCTTTAAAGGGGGCAATACTACCTTCGGTTGAAAATACAGACTCAGTCACCACAAAGACTTGCCTAAAGTCTCTTGATTTCTGCAAGATTCCTTCCAAGTGCTCAAAATTATTATGCAGATAGGGTCTAATTTTACTTCCTGAGGATTTAATTCCTTGGATCAAGGAGGAATGAACTAATCTATCGACAACAATTAAGTCCTGTGGCCCAGCAACGCATGCAAATAAACCGTTATTAGCTTGGTAACAGGAAGGAAAAATAACCGTGTCCTCCAAGCCAACAAAGCGCGATAATCTTTCCTCCAACCTTTGGTATAAATCTATATACCCCGTAGCGATGGGAGTACCGCAAAGGGAGACTCCATAGGTATGAATTCCTTCAATTGCAGCTTGTATCACTCTACTGTCGGAAGCCAAGCCCAAATAATTATTCGAGGCTAAGTCAATCATTTCACGTCCATTTACCAGCATTCGTCCAGTGAGACCTGAATTTATTGTCTGGTAATAAGGATTATACCCCGTGATCTTTGCGAGGCTCTTATCTACATTCAACCTATTGTAAAAATCAGCTAGAGTCATATTACCTCCTTAAGTTTCTCTACCATATCATTTACAGTGAAAATATCCGCAAAATCATCCTCTGATATAGTTATGGCAAATTCATCCTCTAAGGCTGAAAGGATCATCAACTTGTCTAAAGAATCGACTAATAGATCTTCGATTAAACGACTCTCTAAGGTGATTATTGGTCGTTTATCCAAAACACTTTGTATTGTGCTAATGACTCTGCTTTCCATCTTCCTCTTCCTTTCATTAACAACTCTATGCTCAACTGGTGGATCTTCCGCCAGCTTACGGATCTGTATCAGCATAACCGCTTATCGCCGATAGCACCTTGTTGACCGGTCAGAATCACACATGACAGCGCATATGTTGCAATTAACACATTTGGAGGTGTAATCCTCGTCCTGTTGGAGTAGATGGACGAAGTCCAATTCACAAATTAATGGCCTGCATAGACTAACGAAATCCGCATAGCCATTTTCTAGACAATTTCGTATTTCTGCTCCCTTTCGAAAACCACCAACACTTATTATAGGACTACTGGTTAAATTTTTCGCAATTTTAGCATAGCTAAGGTTATAAGTCGGCGTAAAGGGCTTTAATTTAGACCTCATGATGCAATAAATTAGAGCGTTATAAAGCAGCTTAGGTATAGTTTTAATGCTGATATTATCTTTAAAGACAGGATTATGCTTTAAAATTACTTTGAGTGGAATATCTCCGCGAAAGATATTGAGAGCATTGTCCATTGTTCCATAACTAATCTCTATACCATCAACTTTTTGACCATCTAAAAACTTAATCAGGCTGATAAACTGTCTAGGTGTAAATCGAGTAAAATAGTCATTGCTCCCGCTTACCTTTACCAACAGCCCAAAATCCTTACCACACTTAGTCCTGATTTCTTGAAGAATCAATTCCAGGAATTTTGTACCTAGCTTACTAGACTCATCAATGCCAAATTCATCCTTCCTAGTATTGATACCGGGTAATATAAATTGATGGATCAGGTAACCGTGGGCTGCATGCACCTGCACACCGTCAAATCCAGCACGTTGAGCATAGCTTGCTGATTCCCCAAACTTCCTGACCAAGGAATACACCTGTTCTGTTGTCAATTCCCGTGGAGATCCTCCAAAATATAAGGAGCTCTTACTGGAGACCCCCCAAACATCCTGGCTGGTTTCCTGTTTCCTTGTCTGCCTGCCTGTGTGGGCTAACTGCATAAAGATTTTACAATCGTAGTTGTGAACCTCTCTGGTAATTGGCAAATAGTATTCAATCATTTCCTCACGGTCTATTCCCGCTTGACCTGGCTGCATGGCTTTTCCTTCTGGAGAAATATAGGCGAAGCCTGTGATGATCCCCCCAACCCCTCCTGCAGCTAATTCCTTATACAACAGTCGGTATTCTGAGAGTGGACGCCCCAGGGAATCACACATTCCCTCGAAGGTTGCCGATCGGATGATCCTGTTTTTCAAGTGACAGGGACCTATTCTAGCTGGTTCGAAAAGTTTCATAATAACCTCCTAGGATTTTGGATCCGTGTGCAGATCAAATAAGAATCCCACAAACATATAAGAGACTAAAAATAGAAGCATAGCCAGTTCGGTATTGAATAAGGCGATAAGGGTTGCCTGACCACAGATACACGCCCGGAAATTCGCCACCAAAGAGTAGTAGGTTCTCTCTCCGCGGGGGTTTTTAAAGTATAGGTACCCAGTCCAAAGCTCGAGGAAAAAAGTTAAACCAGCTAGAATGAGAAACATACTGTTAACCCTAGCTTCGATGAAATCATTATAATAAAGCAGCCAAAAGATTCCCGCCGGTAGAAGCGCTGAGATGGCCGCCAGATATCTAGATTTATCAATTCCAAAACGCACAATAATCGTCCGTTTACCTGCAGCCTTATCCCCTTCGTAGTCTTTAAAATACGTGTAAAAAGTCATCAAACCATTCATAACGGCCACTAATATCAGGACTGAAACACGACTATATGTAAAGTAGGGAGACTGGGTTGGACCGGCTGCCAGAAAGCCATAAGCAGTACAAGTTGAGATCATCAGTCCAAAAACGATATTTCCCCAAATACCATGACCCTTAGCGTATTCATATAAAACATTGAGAAAGATTCCTAAGATTGCGGGAATAAGGGCAATTGGTTCTAAAAATATGTAGGTAATTACTAATGTAATTATCAGCAGGATTCCCGTTAAAACCAAAGCCTTTTGGGGATTGAGTTCACCGGTAACCATAGGACGGTGCGGAGCGTTCACTTTGTCTTCTTTTAAGCCTAGGTAATCATTGATAATCTGATTTACTCCCCAACTAAGAAAAAGCATGACGAGGACCACCGCTTTTTTTTCTGTAGTTGGAACTAGTTCCACTGACTGAAAGGGAGACTCTGCTATATATTCGTAAAAAGCCATGCCAATCCAACCGGCTATTCCTGTGACAAAAGCGTAATAAAGCCTCATAGATTTGACATAGGCCTTAATGAATGTCATCAAGTTTTTTCCTCCTCTCCTGAAAGCTCCCGAAACCTTTTCCTGATAAAAAGCTCATTAAAAGAAGAGCATATTCTTCGGTCTTGACTATCGAGGATCCTAAAGTGCCTAGAAATAATATTCTGCTGGATTCTAAAGTGATCCGTGCATTCAAGATTACTCCACCATACTTTTCCGCCCATGGTTCTTTCATAATATTCGTAATCGTCGAAAGCTAAAGAGAGGATAATATCTTGAGGGTTCCCTCCAAAGGTCATCTCTAAGACATCGCTATCTCTAAAAATTGTGCACAAGGTTACTGCACCTGCCCAGCCAAGGGTAGACCGGCCCTTTTCGATCTGAACAAGAGTTTTCTTGGATATGCCCAATAGTTCGGCCATTTTATCCTGGGTATAATCACCTTCAGCACGGACTAGTTTTAATTTCTCTGAGGCTTTATTAATAAAATCCATTCTTGTCATAGGATATTACACTCCTTTAGTGTAATATTACACTATTTTTAACGCATTTCCTATATTAGAGGTATAAAAATATAAAATGCTCAACGAATCACTATTTGTGAGACGTTGAGCTATGAACAGAAGATTATCTAGATTAGAGTTTAGTATTTATCGCCTTTTACCCCGAAGGTAAGGAACAATTGTCGGCAGCAGAGAAACAAAGATTATCGCGAAAATTACATAGGTAAAATTATCTTTCACCGCTGGTATATTACCAAAGAAGAACCCAGCAAACATAAACAAAAAGACCCAGGAAAAACCACCAATAACATTATACAAACTATATCTCATAAAGCTCATTTTACCAAGGCCAGCCACAAAAGGAGCAAACGTACGGATGATAGGAATAAATCTGGATAATATTATGGCTTTGCCGCCATGCTTCTGATAAAAGGCCTGAGTCTTATAGAGATATTCTTTCTTGATAAGGCGGGAATTTTTTGTGGCAAGTAATTTGTGTCCAATCATTTTGCCGATAAAGTAGTTAAGGGTATTCCCCCCTACCGCCGCAACCAACAGAAGGAACAAAGCCAACTCAAAGTCTAAGGCCTCCTTAGCTCCTAATGCCCCAATTACAAAAAGCAAAGAGTCTCCAGGAAGAAAGGGAGTGACTACAAATCCCGTTTCACTAAAGATAATCATAAAAAGAATCAGATAGGTCCAAGTCCCGTAGGTCTGAATGATATCAACTAAGTGTCGATCAATATGGAGGATAAAATCTATGAGTGCGGTTATTAATTCCATAAAAGCTCCTTCTACTGTTTATTTTTTCAAGATAGGTGGCAAAAGAATCTATTCGACATAGCCCAACAAAAGTCCTTTTTAGTATTTGTATACTCGATTTTCAAGTGGTAACTTAATACTCTCTGACAGGCTTTGGAGACCCCCTAATATATGTATTAAGGAGCCTCCAATATATGCAACAAATTTTAAATTCTTAGTTATTTATCACAAGATGAGTTCTTCTAAGAGTTCTTTGACCACATTTTCCAGGTATTTAATTGATGAACCTTACAACCCCTTCATCTAGGTCATACTTAATTCCAATGATCTCAACTTGATTTAGAGCAGTACCCTCTTGGATAATTGGACTCTCCATGATATCTCCTATAGCGTTTTTAATATTTAGTTCAATACTCTTATTAATTACTTCTTTCTCCGTTGTTTGGCTTGTACTTAAGGACTTAGCCTCAACAACCGCCGGTCTTATCTTCTTAATAATCGATTCAATATTGCCGTGTGTTTCTCCACCCTGCACGGTAGCAGTAACCGCTCCACATTCCTCGTGTCCAAGCACAACGACTAAAGGAGTTTTCAGGTGTTCTACGGCATACTCCACACTTCCCAATTCAACGGGAGTAATAACATTTCCAGCAACACGAATTACGAATAAATCTCCTAGGGCTTGGTCAAATAGAAGTTCAGGAGGTACTCTCGAATCTGAGCAACTCACAATTACCGCAAAAGGATGTTGACCGTTCTTCATCAGCTCACTTCGTCTTGTCAAACTAAGATCTTTGCTCAAAGGTTTACCCGACATAAACCGTTGATTTCCTTCAATTAAGAGCTGTTTTGCTTCGTTAGGTAATGAAATAATTTCTGTTCGTTTGTAGACTGGGGCAGCAGCCAACGCTTCCTGGGCAACAGGATTCGCCGCCTCCACCGATTGATCAGCACCTGAGGAAAGCATACTCCCACAGCCATTGAGCAATATGGCTAGAGTAATCAATGTGCAGCCAAGATAGGGTAATAGTTTTCTCATAAACAATCTCTCCTTACAAAATAGCAAATAGATTCTTTAGTATTTTACCTTAATATGGTTATTCCTAATCTTAGACACTAAAAAATCCGGAAACGTTTATAATTCTTTCCAAATAACCCGAATTTAAAAGGCCAGCAGAGAATCTGCCAGCCTTTTAGTAATGCTCCTAAAATACTAGTCTACTTCAAATTTATCTATAGACTGTTGTAATTCCGTCGCGAGTTTTGACAGACCTTGGCTGGCATTTGCGATTTCTGCCATAGATGCAGCTTGCTCTTCTGAAGAAGCGGATATTTCTTCAGTACTGGCAGCATTGGACTCCGCAATATTTGCTAGATTCTGCAAGATGTCAATAATTTGATCTTTTTTCTTTTCCATCTCTTGACCTGAAAGATTCAACGTATTCATTATCCCTTTGGTCTTTTCGATTGCTACAGCTATTTTCTTAAACCTTTCAACGGTTATCTCTATGCTTTCTTCTTGTTTTTGAGCAATTGCAGAACTTTTAGCAATCACGGCTACTGCATTCTGAGAATTTGATTGTAGTTCTTGTACAATAAGCTCAATATCTCTTGTCGATTGGGCCGATTGCTCCGCCAACTTTCGGATCTCTTCAGACACAACTGCAAAGCCTCTTCCAGCATCACCTGCTCGTGCCGCCTCGATTGCAGCATTCAATGCTAATAGATTCGTTTGATCGGCAATTGCTTGAATCATCCGACTGGCTGAATGAATTTTCTCTGCACTATGATTGGTTTCCATAATACTTTCTTGGATTCGTTCTGTATAACGTTCTCTTTCTTCCGTCCTTACTGTTAAATCTTTGATGGCGACACTGCCTTCGTCCTTCATCGTCTCAACCAGTTCTATAGAATTATTAACATCGTATAAATTTAGCTGGTCCCTATTTATTATCTCTCCCAATTCCATCATTTGTTGTACACCATTTTCCATATCCCTTACCTGCTCAGTCGAACTCCCGGCAATCTGTTCAATAGTCTTCGCTACCTCTTCCACCGCAATGGCTGATTGCTGTGATATAGTCGTTAATTCTTGAGCAGTACTGGTGACTTGTCGTGCTGTGATAGATAAATGCTTTAGAATCTCCCGCTGATTAGTATTAGCAGCTTTGATAACTTGTCCCAGGATTCCAAAGACATCCTTGCGTTTCAGCAAAGCCTCCATAACTTTAGTAATATCGAAGTTTTTATATGGGTTGTCATAGAACACAATATCTCTTTGAATTTCTTTAACTTCTTTTAATTCAATATCAGTACCAATTGCGCCTAGAAATTTCCCATTAACTATTATAGGAAGCATAATACTAGTCATTAAAATTGACTTCCCATTTAGATCATACTCATAGGGGTCTAATATTGAAATCTTACCTGTCTTTTTCGGAACGATATACCATGGCTCATCGTAGACATTTTTTAGAGGGGTTACCTCAATTAATCCTTTATCTCGATAGATGTACGAAGTAAAACGACCGTTATCATAGTAACCATCATTTCGAAACTGATCATCTTTATTATCAAAGGCATCTGGCTCCCAGAATGAACTTAGGGCTAAAATCTGTTCATTTTGACTTAAAAGCTTTTTTTGTAGTTCTATAACTGCCAGTCTGTCGGTATGGCCTTGTTTTTTAATCTGGATTAACTCACCTAAGAGGGTTCGCACGACACTAACTCCCTTTTCTAGAATAAGATAATCCCCCAGTGATCCTCTCTTCAAAGCTTCTATGGATAAAGCCAAGTATTTGGATGTTTGATGTGTTTGATATATTGTGGTAGCAAGCAAGCTTACAAAACTCAGGATGAATAAAAGAAAACCATAACTTGATTCTCTAAATACAAGACCAATGAAAAACATAATTACTGCTATAAACAATAGAACTCTGTTTTTCCAAAAACTCAAATTCAACTCCTACACCTCTCTACTTATTTGTTCTTTTTTGTTCTTATTTGCATTATCTTGCAATTTTTGGGCCATATAGAAAAAGAACGTAAGCACTTAAAATTACGCTTACATAATAAGATTTTATAAGAATTACGAATATTTTTCAGAATCTTTCCAAAATAAAATGCGTTTATTCAGTCAATAATGACTTTGCTAAGTTATAATTAACTTAGCAAAGTCAAGATCCACACACCATGGTGTGTGGATCTCGTTTAGAATTCCTATGCGTAACCCGCATTACGATAACGAAAGATATTCTGTCATCCTTGTAAGATAGTGAAGGTTCTAGAACCTTCGGTCGTTCCTCCTTTAGGATGACATAGCGCTTTAGAACATCGGAGATACTCCAATGCGGCTTAACGATTGAAAAATCACTGCTCCACCAAGAAAAATGATCAAGCAAGAGGAGACCAAAGCAAGGCGATTTACTACTTGCCATCGTTCCAATTTCTTTATTGTATGACTGGCTCGGACAACAAATAAAGCAATTGCCACCATGGTTATCGCTCCTCCGATTGAGAAGGCACCCACTAGTCCTAACCCTAGGGGAATTTGATCCGCTGATACTGCTGCAAGAAGAATAGCTAAAGCACTTGGACATGGGACAATCCCAGTAAAAAAGCCAGTGAGGAATAAGTTAAAGCGGGTTGTTGGATTAGACCCTGGCTTCATATGGTTATGATTGCAATGACCATTGCAATCATGGGCGTGAACATGAAAACTATTGATGGGCTTGTGTCTTCTCTCATAATAATCGAAGATCCTATGGGTAATTATGCTCAGTCCTATGTATATGACGACAATTCCTGAAACAAACTGAAGCCAATGAATCAGATTTTCTGGGACAAGAACTTTAATGGCTGTCGTCGTAGAAACAGCGAGCAGTGTAATCGATAGCGTATGGGCCAATGCCGATATTAAACCAATCATAATTGCCTCTTTGATTTTGGCACCTGAAGATATTAAATAAGCCGTAATTACTCCTTTACCATGCCCCGGTTCCAGTGAATGAAGCGCCCCTAAACCAATAACCGCTGGGAAAGTATACATTAATTCCAAAGTTGATTCCTCCCAAATAAAGCTTAGTATATATATGCAAGCCTGTCTCATTACTTTCCTCTCTAGAAATATTTTATTACTGAAGGATTAGCCATCAAATAATTCTCGTGCGGGAATTAACTGTGGGCGGATATTGTTGCCTATTGAAGCAGAACATGTTATATCTAATAAAAGGTTTCTCTAATAAGTAAAAGGAGGAAACAAAATGGGAACCGGTTTTGTTATAACGTTATTTGTATTGGGAATTATCCTCTTAGTTTTAGAGATTTTTGTTCCTGGAGGAATTATTGGTCTATTTGGAGTTTTAGCCCTTATTACTGGGATCGTGTTTTCGGTGGATTCCTTTGCCCAAGGAGTCTTCTTCGTAGGCTTATTACTACTTACTCTAACAGGGATATTCCTATTAAGTTTTCGCTTGCCTCAAACTCGTTTTCTTTGGGATAGGTTCGCCTTAAAAACCCGTCTAACCACAAAGGATGGGTATGTAACCCCTAGACAAAACTACGAGTGCTTCTTAGACAAACAAGGAATTGCACTCTGTCAATTACACCCTGCTGGAACTGCAGACATTAATGGTGAGCGACTTGATGTTGTCACAGAAGGAGCATTCGTAAACAGTGGGTCAAGGATTAAAGTAATAGCTGTTGAGGGTACGCGTATCATTGTTCGTCAAATGTAACCTACATAGTTCAATAATAAGAGCAAGTAATCATCGTTCTATCGAACGATGATTACTTGCTCTTAATTAAAATTAACAGGAATGTGTGAACCTTACTAGGCCATAGCAGGCCAAGTGAAATCCTCATCAATTAATTTCTTTTCTTGTATGAATTCCATTAGAAGCTTAGCGGTACCTCCGGTAAGTTTGAGACACTGACGTAAATGCTCTGGTGAATCAAACTCATGAGTATTCAAGGCCCGACAGCATGTGACTTCGTATTTTTGAACGAAACGATCATGAAAGTCATGAGCAAGGTTATAGGCAGGTTCTCTAGAATCCCCTGGAGCATTGCGACCTTTAAAAAGCCCTAAAACCATAACTGAACCCGTTAATGCACCACACATACAACCAGCATGTCCTAATCCTCCCCCAAAACCGGTAGCCATTTTTAAAGCCTCAGGGTTTAAGGGACTGTTCAGCATCTCATTAAACGTATGAACAATTGCTTCTGCGCAATTTAAGCCACCTTTAAATTTATTGCCTGCACGCGCCCGAGCTTCCATGTTTAATTCATCCATTAATGTTTCTCCCCCTCTTCGATAAGTCATTCCTAGTAATTCTACACAAGTAAACTATATTCCTACTATTCAGAATAAATAATTTGTCTATGTAGATTTCTAGTTAATGTCAAAGAAGAGTCATGAAAGATCTCTCAATAAACGTCTTCGCCTTCCGGCATTTTCACTGCGAAGTAAGCACCCTCAAGGATTCTAGCTAAAACATTTAACGGGGTGGTTGCCACTTCTCGATACATACGATGAGTGTATAAGTGACGAACGTTAGGAAACTCTTGTTTAAATTGCCGCCGTGCCTTATTGCCCGCCTCATCAGCGTCAAGGAGAACGCACACTTCATCATCACTGTAATTTGCAATCAGTTCTTCTAACTTATCTAATCCTATCGTCCCATTGGTGCAAACAATCTCTACAGGTTCATCTAAGAGCTGAAGCAAACGTTGTTTATCGGTTTTTCCTTCAACAATGATTACTCTCATATTCCACCTATACTTTCTTTAAATTGTTATCTATCTGATTATAATACCACTCCATGCTAGACTCTACTCTTTTTCAAACTATCTAAAGGTCTTTGAGGTTCTATTAAAGAGCCTAGTGGCTCATAGCCTTCATTAGATAGGGAATATTGAAAGATACTCGCTGAATTTATATTCATTTTTTACTGATTACATCTCCAATAGTATAGAATTTCCAGGTATAATGTAATCAATAACAAATTAATTAAATGAATGGGGGATATAAATGAGCTATGGTAAACATCTGAACTTTAACAAGGATGGTAGAATCGGAATAATAACTCTGGATAATGCTAAAGGATTCAATTTAGTTGGAACAGATTTTCTTCATGAACTAGATGAAATCCAAAAAGAGATCCTAGCTGATCACGACCTAGGTGGAATCGTAATTAACGCTAACGGTGATAATTTCTCAGCTGGAATTGACCTTAAATTCTTAAAGGATGTCAGTTCTCAGTTTATAATGGATAACCTTGTGTGGCTGCAAAACCTATACTCTTTCTGGCAGGAATTACCGATCCCTGTAATTGCGGCTATTAACGGACTTTGTTATGGTTCTGCTACAGAACTCATTCTCGGTTGCGATATTCGAATTGCGGCAGATAATGCAAGATTTTCGATTCCTGAAGTCCGGTTTGGTTTATCTCCTGATATGGGAGGAACAACACGCTTAACTCATTTAGTGGGAATTGGGCAAGCTAAACGGCTAATTATGGGTTGTGAAGAAATTGATGCCGAAGAGGCATTGCGAATTGGGTTGATTGAAATTATGGTAACCAAAGAGACTCTAAATGAGCGGGCTATGAAACTTGCGCATAAAATGGCTGGTTTTCCACCTGCAGGGATTCGCTTTGCGAAAAAAGGAATTAATCTAGCCAACGAAAGTAGTGTTCAGGCGGGATTACTCTTCGAACAGGCACAATCCACGTTTTGCTGCGGTACTGAAGATTTGCGCGAAGCAGTTACGGCCTTTCTCGAGAAAAGAAAACCAGTCTTCAAGGGAAGGTAAAGAAAACTTGGCTGGCGGAAGTATAATACCTTGTTAACGAAACTCCCCGCGTTTTTTCGCGGGGAGTTCTTTCGCTCATAGATTTAGATTATCTGAAATACTGGGAATGGTATCACAACCTGCACTGTTTTCCGTTATTTCGCCATTGCGAAGGAGTTTAGCATACCAAAGACTATGTCGATGTTTAACATAGTCCCGATTGATTGATCCTGAAAACATTCCAGGAAGAAGTGGACGGTTTTCCTTTAGAAGGAAGGCTGCTAAGTGTCCGATGACTCCGAAAATTATTAAACCTGTACCAAGGTTATGCAGGGCAGTACTCCAATACAAAAAGGAGTTCGGAAGGTCGACGCCAGGTACATTCTTAAGGGTTTTAATTAAGCCAGTAATAATTAAGAGGAGAATACTTAGCCCAATGAACAAATAGGCTACACGTTGTTCGGCAAGGTATTTATCCGAGGCCGGCTCTTTTCCTTTGGTCAGCATTGCTTTAATAATTTGATAGGATTCTTTCATGTCTCCCTTGCGGGGAAAAATATCAAACTCTCTTCGAGCAAGGGCATACACGATATGGAAAGAGACAGCAAATAGGAGCAAAAACGCAGCATAGTAATGAAGGTTAATGGTTATGAAATAATCTCCAAGCCATTGTGCTCCAGGCAATTTCGTCACGTTATATCGAGTATACAAGGGAAGTTGCCCTAAGCCAGTAACTATAAGCAGCATAACTGAGAGGGCCGTTGTCCAGTGGACAAACCTATTTACAAAGTTTTGCCTTAATAGTTTATCCTGCTTTTGACTATTCTTCATGGTTATTCTCCCCTCCTTGTTCCTGTAACTTATTTCTTGTTTGTTTAGCTCTATTCCCTTTCATTGTCCGATAGGCTGTTATGCCGGCAACTGCTGCTCCCGCAAATGGGGCTATAACGGCACTCATTAACATTCCTTTTCCCGTAGAAAGGTAGTTTTCGACATTAACAGGCATCCCCGGACGACCTGGAGCAGCGTCCTTTTTGCTCATTTTGTCTGCTTTTATTGCTGCGTCAATTATCTCGAAGGGGACTGTCGAAATGTATAAGGTCGAGGTTCCTCCATTTTCTTCGTCCCCATAGACATAGCCTCTGATCTCTTCAGCCCGTTGATAGGCAAGAGCTCTTACGTCTTCTCGAGGACCAATGGAAAGCGCCCCCTTCGGGCAAGCACTTACACAAGCCGGTTTTTTGCCCGATGCCAGAAGGTCAACACACATATCACACTTATACATAACTCCACCGCCAGCTAAGTCTGGTGCGATATCCAGGTAAAGACCAACTCCCGCTTGTCGTTGGGGAATACCCCAAGGACATACATCCCGACATTTAGCTCCTCCGAAGCATAGTTCATCATCAATGGACACTGCTCCTGAGGAATCCTTAGTGATGGCACTAAAAGGACATAGTTTCGAACAAGTCGGATTATCACAATGCATACAGCGTCTTGGAACATAAACTTCTTGCTCTTCTCCATTATGCTCAACCCTTACATGATCAACAAACGTCCAATTATAGGGAGTCAGTCGGCTTTTTAAATCTCGTTTATCTGACCAATCTTCCACTTTATCTTGGGGCCAATACTTTTTTAATGGTTTTTTCGGTTCAGGGAATCGTTCCTGATTATGCATACGGCATCCTTCAACACAATAGGGTGTTTGATAGTTTTTACAACCGTCACACTTGGTTAAATCGATCAGAGTACCTAGTTTTCCATTACTCAATTCTGAAGCCTGAACTGGCTTATCTAAACCAGTTGCTGCCAATGCCCCAAGTAAACCAGCTGCAGTAGTTCTTTTGAAAAATGTTCTGCGAGAGATTGCCTCATTTTTATTCATCTCCATACCCCCTATACCCCCCACCTGTATTTGTATTATTAATATCATAAATCGTACCTTTATTCAAGGGTAATTTTTGGAATACACCCAGGGGGTAAAGGGGGATCCCTTCGTTGCTTTCGCGTGTCAAACGCGTGTCGCGGGGACGGTCCTTTTTGACACGCCAAAAAGCGTGTCAAAAAGGACCGTCCCCCTGACACGCCAAAAAGCGGGCCGATAGCCCGCTTTAATTGAAATTTTTTATTGGATTATATTTGCGTTTTTTAATGTCTGTTAAAACGGCTTAAGAATGTTTGTAAGCGTTCACTCTCAGGATTATTGAAAATTTTCTTGGGTGGTCCTTGCTCAATAATTCGTCCTTGATCGAAGAATAAAACTCGATCTGCTACATCTCTTGCAAATTCCATTTCGTGGGTAATTAGAAGCATTGCCATTTCCCCTTCAGCAGCAATTGCTTTGATGACTTCCAAGACTTCACCGACTAACTCTGGGTCGAGGGCTGAAGTTGGCTCATCAAAAAGCATTACCTTGGGTCGCATAACTAGAGCACGAGCAATGGCTACACGTTGTTTCTGTCCCCCAGACAGCTGAGCGGGGTAAGCATCTATTTTTCCAGCTAGACCGACTTGCTCAAGCATCGTTACAGCCCGTTGTTTGGCTTCTTCCTTACTTAAACCAAGAACATTTCGTGGGGCTTCCATGACATTACGTAAAATTGTCATATGTGGGAATAGGTTAAAGTGCTGAAAGACCATGCCGATATTGCCACGCACTTGATGCAAGTGCTTCTCATTGGCTTTAACCAGTTTATCTTTAACCCTTTGATGCCACAACATTTCCCCATCAACTTCGATTGTCCCGGATGTTGGTTCTTCCAAGGTCATAAGCAGACGGGCCAAGGTTGTTTTTCCAGAGCCACTGGGCCCTATAAGAGCTACTTTTTCGCCGGGAGCAATGTTAAGATCAATATTTTTTAGTACATGAAGATCGCCATAGGACTTACTGATATTACTATAGGTGACAATTGGTTTTATTACAGCCTTCCGAGGATCGTTATCAATACTCCTGGTTGGTTCCTCATGATAAATCAGTTTTAACGGTACACTCACACGATCAACCTCCTTCGTTTATTTATGCATCTAAACCTATCTAAGGTTTAGACGAACTTCTAAGCGCCTCACCATAAGGGAGGATGAATAACTCAGTATCAAGAACATCACGCCTACTATCGTAAAAGCTTCCAGATAGCGGAATGAGTGAGAACCAAGCATCTTAGCTGTTTGCATTATCTCAACAAGTGTGATCGCCGAGAGTACAGGTGTTTCTTTGAACATAGTTATAAGATAGTTCCCTAATACTGGAATTACAGGCGGAATTGATTGAGGTAAGATAATTTTTCTCCAGGTGTCTATCGGAGAAAAATTCAGTGCCTTCGCAGCTTCCCACTGTCCTGGGGGAATTGACTCAATCCCCCCTCTATATACCTCGGATAGATAGGTACTATAGTGCAGTCCTAATCCAACAACCCCAGCAACAAAAGGTGAAAGTGACAACCCATGCTCAGGCAAAACGTAAAAAATGAAATACAGTTGAACTAAGAGCGGAGTGTTTCTGACGAACTCTACAAACCCATGGGCAAATAGGGATAGCGGTTTAAAGGCGGACCTGCGAGCGAGGGTCAAAATCAGACCCACAACTAAAGCTACTGCAAAAGCTACAAATGTAGCTGAAATAGTAATTTTCAAAGCAGCTAAAATCTCTGGTAAAATCTCTAGAGTATATTCCCAGCTCCACATATTTAATACCTCCCCGCGGATAACCTGTGCTCAATCCACCGAATCCCTCGAGTGAAGGGTAGGGAGATGACAAAATAGATGACTAATAGCACTGAAAATATTTCTGTCGGACGCATAATTGAGGAATTGAGTACTGTTGCGACAAATGTCAAATCAGAAAGTGTTACCAAGGAGACAAGAGCTGTGCCTTTCAGCATTTCGATAATTAGATTGCCGAAGGCCGGAAGCATCATCACCAAGGCTTGAGGTAAGATAACAAGCCTAGTTCTTTGCCACGGGGTCATATTAAGGGCAATAGCTGCCTCTGTTTGTCCCTTTGGTACGGAGATAATCGTACTGCGCACTATCTCAGAACCATAGGCTCCTGCATTGAGAGATAGTGCTAAGACACCTGCAAGCATCTTGGGCAACATAATACCAAACAATGGCAAGGCAAAGTAAATCCAGAAAAGCTGAACAAACAATGATGTCCCTCTAAAAACCTCGACATAGGTAGTGGCCAGTATTCGGACGGCTTTGTGTTTTGAAAGTCGGCCAAAACCCGCAGCAAATGCGAGGAAAAAGGCCATCACCGCTGAAAACAAGGTTAATTCAATTGTTACTTTTGCTCCCTCCCAGAAAGAAGGGAGAATATCAAACCACATAGGTTTACACCGACCCCTTTCGGAAAGGTTATTTACTGATTAGAATTTATATTACTTACTCAACTCCGCGGCTGTTTTGTCACCGGGAAGTTCTTGTTCTGTGAATCCAAAGGGAGAAATGATCTTTAACAGGTCACCGGATTCTTTAAGCTTTTGGAGTTCACTGTTAAAAGCCTCACGAAAATCTTTATCTTCTTTACGGAAGGCAGTGGCGCCATATCCTCGTACTTCTTTACCATCAATAACTGGTTGCTCAAAATCCATGACTCTTTCCAAATCAGGATTGTTAGCAGTTTCAAGCGTTGCTTGGACAGATGGACCAGTTGCAGTAAGAGCATCAGCACGTCCGGACTGGAGAGCCGACAGGGCAGCTGGCATATCAGGAACTGTCATGATTTGCTTTAATGGAACTCCAGATTTTAGAAGATAGTCATACTCAATAGCTCCTCCAGGAACTGCGATTATTGCTTTAGGATTAGCAGCAATGTCTTTATAGCTATGAAGATTTAAGGGATTTCCTTTTTTAACAGCAATACCTTCACCAATACTATACTCAGGGTTAGCGAAATCCACTTCTTTGGCTCGATCAGGATTAATAAACATACCCGCAGTGATCATATCAAAGCGCTTAGCATTTAGTCCGGGAATCAGAGAAGCAAATTCAGTTAATTCCCCTTTCATTTCCTCAATACCCATATTTTTGAGGATTGTTCGCGCAACTTCTACAGCCTCTCCGGTGAGCTTGCCATCCGGTGTTTGATAGGCATAGGGTTTTTCATTGGCGAATCCAACAACTACGTACCCTCTTTCCTTAGCGGTTTCCAAGGTAGATTTGGCATCGTTCTTCGTTTCAGCTGCACCGCACCCTGCTAATGCTAAAAGGGACAAAGTTAAAGTAGCAGCCAGAAATAGTTTAAATCGTTTCATGTGTAATCTCCTTCCAAAAATAAATTTAGTTCCTGCTCTTTTTTAGAGCACCATCTGGCAAAAAGGCAAACAATGAGAACCTTTAGGGCTCCCAAAAGAAAAAAGCGCATGGTAAAGATACATGATTCAGACTAACTATAGGAGTTGAATCATGGGTCTGAGCTCTATGATACTCAACGATCATAACACCAAGGTACCACCTTTGGCAGTTCCCTTACGTTCCTTTTGGGAAATATAGCCTTTAAGCCAAACAATATTTTACTGACAACCCAATGATATCAGATAAGTTGTCTGAGTGTCAAGGTAAAAAAAGGTCTTAGACAATCTTTGAATAGACTGCCTAAGACCTTTTGACATTTCAAGCTAAGTTTGCTTACCTTAGAGACTTGAGTGGATTTACTGTACTTCCATTGATAATTACTTCAAAATGCAGATGTGACCCAGTAGAGCGACCAGTTGATCCCACTAAACCAATCCTTTGACCTTTGGACACACTCTCTCCTACAGAAACCAGAAGTTTAGTAGAATGAGCATAGCGTGTCATCACTCCATTACCATGATCAATGACAATGGTACGTCCATAATTACCGGCCCATCCTGCACTGACAACTTTACCGGCACCAGCGGCTACATATGGTTCGCCCTGGTCTCCATCAATATCAATTCCTGTATGAAAATCTGAGCCACGATATCCATAATAAGAAGTTATTCCTCTTCTCAAGGGCCAGGATAGCCCTGAAGCAGTACTCCCACTACCACGAGAATAGGCAACTGTTACTCTTTGCGGTCCTTTCTTAATGACCTGGGAAACAGCCTCTTTCAATACTTTTTCATCTTTAACGGTTTGGGAAACGATCTTGCCATTTTTTTGAACGTAAGCATATTGTACTTCTTTTTGTCCATCACTACCCGGTTGTTTTACCTTTGTTTGCCCACTCGATAGGCTTGAGTCCTGTTCAGTTATTACATCAAAGGGAATGGTTTCCGTTTCTGTGCGAATTCCTTCACTTACCACATTTATGTAGGGCTTGACCTTTTCTAAAACAATTTTCTCCCCCGGTTTTAGAATGGTATCTTCATTCGTTCCAGGGTTACTGGCTAAAACTTCTTTAGTCATCATATCGTTTTTACGAGCTATAAGCCACCAAGAATCATTTTCTTGAATAGTGTACTCAACTTTTTGCAGATTACCTTGTTTTAGCTTTTCGAGAGCTTGCTCATAGGAAATAGCTTGTTCAATGGGGACTTCAACCGGCTGAGTCTCAACTTCATCTTCAAATTCAACCGATGATACTAGATTTTTATCACTAGGCTGAGCATAATATTCTTTAAGATCGTTTAGTAGTTTGTCACCGTCTTCTGCTTTGGCTAGAACAAAAATCGGCTCCTTGTTAACTGTCAGCATGACTCCATCAACATAATAGGAAATATCCTCTGCTAAGTTTTCCTTTGAAAGCATACGAAAGTCAGCGTTTTTGATTCGGACGGATGAGTAGGTAATCCCATCATGGGTCTTGGCTTCGATCCCCAGGGGAGCTCCTTTTTCAGAGAGAATTTGGTCTATCATTTCCTCGGCTTGAGCTTCATTTGCAACTAATCCAATCTTTTCTCCATTTACAACAATATAAACTGCCGAAGTTGTTGAATTTAGATAAACCAATCCACTACCCATGAGCAGCATAAGTACGATGGACCCACCAATTATTCTTGGAGATTTCCATGATATATTTTTTATTGTGAAAATCTTAGCTTTTATCGTTTCAAAATAGTGCTTTAATGGTATGTCATTGACCTTTTTCATAGAACCCCCCTAATAAACGTCATTTCGCTTTTGAGTTTATCCCCTATCATTTTCTATTATTCTGCCATTGTTGTCAACCTTATGGGGAAATCTACACAACTCACTCAGTTATAGATGATCTAAAGGACCTTAATTAGCTTTCCATGCCTAAAATGAACCAACCTCTTCCCGCAAGAGTTTCCCTAAGGTTAGAATTATTCTCACAAAAAATCACCTGTCTAGAAGATGAAAATTTTTGAAGATAGTTGGTTATTTCTTCCCAGAAAGTCAGGTCTTCATTCTTTACTTGTCGGACCGAGAAAATCAGGGGTAACTCTATAGTATCGCTAAGGACTAACTGGGCGACAGCCATTCGATAGGAAAAATATTCCCTTTTCACCGATGTCTCTTCTATGAAGGACTGAGTCTCTGAATAGAAGCAGTGGTCATATATCCACTGTTTTTCATCACCAAGTGTCTTTCCGTGTTTCTTTTGCCATTCTTGCCAGGACAATTCCAACAATTCCCCAGCGTCAACTAAAGCATGGCGTAAGTCTTCATACGCCTTCCAACGACGTTTAACTTCATCGATTTTTTTCTCAAGAGCTGACATCGAAGAAACATTGCGATTACTCTGTAGACGTTGTTTTAGAACCACTAAATTCTCTCGGATTTCGTCTTGTTCTTTATACCATGCTGACATTTCTATTCGTCTTTCGTCATTTGAAAGACAGCTCTCACGTTCTAATTCTGCTATGGGTTCTAAAGAATTCCCTAGTTCTTCAATATTCCGATCGCCGAGTAGGTTATGTAATCTTTCTGAAAGTGCAGCATGTTCTCTTTGGATATCGTCTCTCTCTTGAAGTTGATTGGCGATTTTTAAAACTGCCGAAAATGCCTCTTCTCTATCCTCGGTCGGTATCCCCCAATTATTCAACCTTTGGCGCAAGAATTCAGCACTTTCAGCTAACTTTTTTTCTACGGTCATCTGTTGTTCAAGCTTACGATGCAACTCATCTAATTCTTCAAATAGTTGGTGTTTTTTTCGTTGATAATCTTCCCATCCCTTTAACCACTGTGAGAAGTCAGCGGCCTGAACCGCTGTAAACGCCTGTTTTAATAATTTATTACGCGAGTCCACAATTCGACGTAAGTGACTTTCTTGACTTATTTTATCCTGCAGTCTTTCCATTTGCTTTTTCATGCCCTTGACTCGTTTTTGTAGGTCATGATATTCCTTAAGCTTTCGGATAAATTCCTGATAGTTTGTTACATTGTATTGTTTATAGTACTGGTGCAGCCTATTGGCTAACCTTTCAGAGATGGTTTTCAAACCTAGCGGTTTCAGTACTAATCGATCAAAATAGTTGGCTGGTTTTGAGTATCGCCACCACTCTAAACGCTTTTCCTTTTGGTCAATCCTATGGTTCTCAACCTCTGTAACATCTGCCATTACGGATAACTTTTGAAGATGAGCACATTTTTTATAGTATAAGAATTCGAGTCCAATAAGTCCTCGTCTCTTAACAAGAAGCTTACGCAATTTCTTTTGGGCAGTATCCCTTTCCTCCTCTGCCTGCCTCAAACGTTGATCCTCGTTTTCAGCTAAGCCCTGGTAGCCCGATGTTTGTAAAAGGTTTTGGATCCCGGTAATATGTTTTGACCGCGCCTGGGTTTCTGTAACTAAGGAACTATAACTATTCTGTAGACACCCCCACTCCAAGAACTCCTCCCGCAAACCTTCAATGTCGGTCCAATTCAGATGAGTTTCCGAGGAGATGGTCTTTAAATTTAATTCTATGTTGTGTAACCGTTCTTCCAATCTCTCAATCTCGTCGTTCAGTTGGCGTAACTCACGGTAATCCGGATTTTGAGTAAGAAGCTTTAATCGTTTCTGTATATCAATTGTTATTGAAATCTTTTCATCAAGAATCATCAACTTCTCTTCTAAATTCTTTATTTCTATTTCAAGCAATCGTTCTTCTTCTTGGTGACGGTGTGCAGTTTCCCATTCAAACCTTAGGGCATCATACTCAGCTTTTACTAGAGACATACTTTCCTTTTGTTCTTCAACTCTCTTTTGAGCCCCAGCAATAGAAGCGCGTACTTTTTTTAATGAGAGTCCCTCATCCCCTCCTTGACGCAGGTTGCGAACACGTCTTGCAAAGGTATCATAGTGATCATTTTCTGGCCATTCTACAAACCCTCCTTGTAAAAAAGCCTGATGTTTAAGTCTGAACAAATAATCTCCAATCGTCATGGTTTCTGGCAGACAAATTGTTCGGCTATTTTCGTCCAGTAAGGAAGAATGCAGCTCAAACTTACGGTCTTTTTCCTTGAATTCAGTACAAATACGATAGGATGAACCTTCTCTAGAGATCCAAACTTCTACCAAAGCTTTCTGACCTGGAATTGCTTGGTATTGTAGTTCCTGTTGATTATAAAACATTGTCAGCAATAGATCTCTGTACAGCCTTTGCGAACCTTTTTCCTTAAAGGTAAGCAACACGGGGCCTAGGGGAAATATCCAATCAATATCCCCTAGACCTTGAAAACTATTAATCCTTATTCGTTCAATCCTCATCGACTAACCGTCCCTGCCCCAGCGCTGTTAATCCTATTTTCCGAACTAACTCCCAGTGCTCGATATCCTCTGATCCACCGGCTTTAACCAAGCGCTCTCGCAATTTTTCAACAAATATTTGAGCTTGAGTAGGATAACCGCTATTGCTCTTTGCCGCTAAGATTCCATTTGATCTGAATTGCGGATAAGTTCTCAATTCTGAAGTAAGAACTTCAATGAAACGAAATTCAGTCTCCAGGATTTTCTGTAATGGTTGGACCATTGTTTCATTGTCCAATGTTGTTCCAGTCAACTTAATTCTAAACAGGTCTTTTTGACGTTCTTCAAAGCTGGTTTCTGCCAGTAATTTCGCCGCAACCTCATTAATAGTTGAAGTCCCTTCAATTGTTATAATCTTTTCAGTATACTGGCGTTGACCTAATTCCCTAAATTCAAAGCGAGAAGATTCTTTATTAATCTCGCCAAGGAGCACACCATGATGCCCCCCACTAAGAAAGCTTCTGGCCTCAACTGAACCGCAATCTGCCCAGAATGTTTCTCCAACTTGCTGGATTCCGCTCCAGACATCCCGGTGACCCAAGGCTAAATAATTTAAACCGCTTGAAGAAATCTGCTCTTGCCGAATAGGAATAAACCCTTCTGTACTGTTCTCTGGATCTACGGCAGCATAAAGAAGCATAAGCTGAATCGCATCCTCATTCGACACCTTGAAGCCATCAAGGAAAGGTCGTTCCTGATGATAAGCTGTCCAACCCGCCCCCCAAATTATAACGTTATGAGAAGGAATTTTGACACTGCCAACCCTACTGGAGAATATGTGCACATTCCTTGGCCAAACCGCTAAGCGATAGGCAGACGTTATAATTAAGGGATCACGCCTGCCCGGGGTTATAAATATTCGCGTATTGTCTAATTCAGAGAAGGACCTCGCTACTCCTTCGATGGTCTCTCTGCACACATACTCTTGCTCAAATAAATCTCCAGTTATGAAGAGAAATTCGATATTTTCTGTACGACAAAGGGTGATAACCGCTTGGAAGGTGTGCCATAAATCTTGATTTCGGAGTTTTGCCCATGCCTCCGACCCATCCCAGGAGGGACTGTCAAAACGAAAACCAGCACATTGTAAGAAACGTACACATGTAGCCAAGACTTTTCACCTCATCCAGTGAATTAGGGGTTCAAGGTAGTTTAACGCTGTTTTTCAGGTCAACTCGGAAAAACTCACCCTTTTTCATCATATAATGCCCAGACGCATATGGACTACCTTCGATGGTTATATAAACTTTGTCCACCCCATAATAGTTTCCCAGTGTATTAGTGATACTCTGTAAGATCATAGTTTCATAACCTGACCCAGCGTTCATTTCACTTACCAATCCTTTTGTAAAATCTACATAGACCATGTTGTCCTTGTTTAAGTATAAACTTTTAATCTTAACATTTGGGCTTAAAACCTTGGAAATTTCCCCTTTAGGCAATTCTTTAAATGCCTTTTCAAAGATAATCTTTGTTAGATCATTCGTTTTAAACGACAGCTTTTTATCAATAAAATATAGCTTGTCGTCATTGACATTTGGATAGTAGAACCGTACGGTTTGAATTAACGGCACATTATTCTCTATTTTACTTAAAGTCGAAGTAACAACATATTCATTTGAGGTAAAAATAGTTTTTACTAGACCAATACTTGGGGCATAATAGTCTTGAATCTTATTGTCTTCACCTTCCGTCGTCACTTCTAATGCCTTGTAAGTACCTGAAGGAGTGGCTACGTCTACTGCCACATTTGTAATAGAGCGTTTTCTACCATCTGCCAAGGTCCAATTCGTTCCGCTTACTAGCGGTTCTTTTAATAGAATTTCATTTTTATTTACAGGGCTTTGGGTTAGATTCTCTCGATAATAGGTTTCCCCTTTCACGAATAACAGGTTAAGTTCACCATCTTTATTTTCCAGAACCTGAACCGTTTCTGTCCCGCCGTTATTCGATCTTATCTGAACACGGTTTCCTTCGATATAATCCACAAAGACGTTGTAAGAAGCATACTCATTCCCTTCACCCTGATAAATATAGTTCGTATTTTCTTTATAGGTATAGTAATCCTTAATAGTAAGTGATTGCTTTGATTCCTGTGGATTAGAATTCTCAATCGGAGGTTTAATTTCGTTCTTATTTGTGCAACCATTTAAAACCAAAAGCGCTAATAATAATAGAATAACAAATATCTTTTTCACATTTACCCCTCCAATGTTTTTATCTTAGTATAGCACTTCTCCAATCGAATACACAGTCACATACTTTAGACAATAATCTTACGGTGGAATATTATAGTAATTAGTATAAAATATGCAGGTATCTCGTTGCTTTTAGTCGAATTAGTTTATTATTAACTGAGGAGGTATTGCTAATGTTTGTTCTTATCTTATCTCTTATTTGTTCCCTTCTAATAGCACTCTTTGCTGTACAAAATGCAAGTTTGGTAACCATTCATCTTTTTTGGATCACGAAAGAAGTGCCACTAGTCTTAGTAATCTTAGGGTCTACCTTTGCAGGAGCTTTTATTATGCTTCTCTTAGCTATCTGGCGGGGGCTAAGACAGAAACTGAAGCCCAAGCAAGAAGCGAAGGATGAAAGTCTGATTAATGACCAATCAATCCAATCTGCAAAATTGGCCCCCCCTCCATCCGATAATGAAGATTAAAACCTGGCTGGCACCCACGAAGACATTGTCTTCGCACGGATTAGCCCTTCTTGCAGACACTGACTTCGCACGTGTTAGCTTTCTTGCAGCCGTAGGCGCAGGCGACATCCTTAGTTGCACTTATGCTTCAGACGACGAAGACACCGTCTTCGCACGGGTTAAACCTTCTTGCAGATACTGTCTTCGCACGTATTAACCTTCTTGCAGTATATAACGCAAGTATTATACTTTCTGATAGTACTAGAAAAAACGAGACATTACCCATATAAGGGTCTTGTCTCGTTTCTATTACTTGTTCAAACTTCTATTGAATATGCCGAAGATGGATTAGGTGCTAGTATTACAAAACATGACATATCTTTATCTCCCGTGTTTGTTAAACTAAATACTTCGGTTCCTTTGCAGTGTATAACATCCCCTTGACTAATCTGGTGAATAATCCCATCTACCCCCATTTCCCCTTGACCAACAAGAACGTGAATTATTAAATCGCTTTGTTCATGGTTGTGAGGGGGAACTCCTTGGCCTGGTCGAAAATTTAATACGAAGCTCAGAACTCTGGTTTCCTTAAAAAGGATTCGTTTAGTAAGCTTATCATCCATATAGACAATTTTGTCTGAGAGTTTCTCTATTTTCATAATTTGCCTCCCTTATTTAGGTTTGTTTCTAGATTTATGTTCTACACTTTAGATTTTTAAATACTTAAATTGGGAAAATTAGTGTTGACAGTGAGTACAAAAAAATGCATTTCTACCACCAACTTCTGCTCTTTGAATTGCTTCTTGACAAACAAAACATGGTTGACCAGCCCGATCATACACTTTGAAATAAGTATTATATCCCCCAGTGAAATCATCCCATACGGCAAAAGGTTCCTCCATATCCCCTCCGAGGCGGATAGAATCACGAATGATACTTACTAAGGAATCAAATAGTTTCACCTTATCAGCGTGACTTAGTGTTGAGATCAACCGTGTCGGTATAACGCCTGCACTAAACAAGGCTTCATTTGAATAAGCATTTCCGACACCAGCTATATTTTTAGGATTCATTAGCCACGGCTTGATCATCCCCCTTTTTCTCTCAAGTAATTGAGAGAAGTCTTGGGCACTGAAGTTTGGATCTAAAGGGTCTCTTCCTAATTCCTGTAATTTTGTCCTTAGTTGCTCCTGATCAAGGTAGTGTAAGTACCCTAGTGTTAGTTTGCAGAAAAAAAGTATCGAGCCATCCGATAACCCGAAAACTACGCTTGGTTTTCCTGGCAACTCTTTAATTCTTTTTCTTATATCCTCAGCACTGCTAATTAAAATCTCATTTTGTAAATATAACGCTTGGCTCACGACATTTTTCTGCGGACTATCTGAATTATTTGTCAAGAGGAAAACCCTTCCATCCAGCATCATGTGCGTAAGAAGAGCATGACCGTCATCAAGATGAAATATAAGATATTTACCCTGGCGTGATATGCTTTTTATTTGTTTACCTATGACCAACCTGGTAAATTCTGTACTTTCAAGGTTAATGCTTTTAGCTCTGAAGATATTAACATGGCTGATACTCTTTTCTTTTACCCATTGGTTTAAATAGTTCTTATATATCTCCATTTCAGGAACTTCAGGCATAAAACCTCAATCCCCCTTCACCTCTTTGCCTACTTATAATTCCACGGACCCTCTCGATTAATGCATTTTTCTAATCTAATTTATCAACGTCATAAATCTGTGTCTATAGGCAGGAATTTTACTAAATGAGTTTAGAACTTTGGGAATTTGAGTTTATTTTTTGCTTCCGTGAGAAGACTATTGATAAAGCAAGGAAAGGATGTGCCTAAATGATCAAAGAAATATTCTCGGGTAAACTGCCTGCTGTTTTAAAAAACCCTACTCCCTTTGCGCTAGAATTTGGCTCGGACGAATCACCAGACAGCCAACGACTTCATTCTATCTTAGAACAAATTTCCGATAGTCTTCATGAAAAAGTAGAAATATATCGAGTTAATGTCGACAAAGTTCCAGAAGTTCAAACTATGTATGAAGTAAAGGAGCTTCCTACTATGATTCTCTTCAAGGACGGCGAACCAAAAGACAAAATGATCGGCTATCATTCGGAGCACGAAGTACACAAGTTTCTTACTCAGTAAAGAAAACAACAAAAGTGCACTTTAGTTTTATTCATAGTGGTGCCCAAAGTGGAATGGGGGTCTGATAGTATAAAAGAGGAGACTAGCGAGCTAGTCTCCTCTTTTGATAACTATACCTGTTACATGCCTCCGACAGGAGGAGAAAAAGCAACAATATCATGGTTTTTTAAGATTTGTCCAAATTCAGCTTGACAACTGTTAACCATGCAGATCGCGACTTTATCTAATGGCAAGTTGTGTTGATGGATTATATCAATTACACGACTGTTTTCCTCTAGTACAGTCTTTTTTTCTTCAAAACGGCCTTCACGAAGGTCTCCAAAAAGCTTTACATTAACTTCCATTTTCATTCGCCTCCTTATTAAGAGAGTATTTTATTTCCGCTCAATCGTATAATTCTTTTGCGGATTCTAAAATTGAAACACCTGATCAAGCTCTTCACCAGTAAAATCCCAGGTAACATTATGCGGAGGTACAGGTTCACTGAAGAATTCAGGTAAACGATCATCCTTGTTTGTAAATCCAGCTGCTTGGTTAAAAGCCCTTTCCGTTTTAAGAATATATCGTCCCTGATCAAACCAGTCGTCTACAGACCAGTTCGTCCCATATTGAGCATTGATCATGTCAATAAGGGCATGTGAGACTGGTTCATAGTCTAAAATCGCAAATGCTGTGAAGACACATAGACCTGCACTATCAACGGAGGCAGTAGCAATTTGCAAGTTCCTCGAAAGTTCAATCTGACCCTCTTTACCTAAGGGATCTATGCGACCACCCACATTCAAAACATTTGAAGTAACGGAATACCCAGCTGTATGGTCGGCACCCATGGTAGTCGTAGCATAGGTTACACCGATTCCCTTGACCGCCCGTGGATCATAGGCCGGTATACTTTGATGTTTAACTGTAGGAATCCGGGTTACCCCAAAAGCTCGGCCTGTAAAATCAGCACCATTCCCCAGGATCCGGCCCAAAGGAGTACCTTCCTTAATTTCTTCTTTGAATAATTTCAGGATTCCAGGACCATCCCCCCAAGGAAGGATACCCGCTTCCATAGCCACCATCATGGTCCCGGCGGTCTCAATGGTGTCAATACCAATGTCATCACAAATCTGATCGACATGAGCAATAATATCAAGATCGTCGACCGTACAGCCTGCTCCAAAACCCCAAATGGTTTCGTATTCAAAACCAGAGGTTAGGTAATTATTGTCTTTATCATTATACGTTTGCGAGCAACGAATCACACAGCCGACATGGCAGCCATGAGTGGGATCTCCCTTTCTATCCATGATGGTATCGTACATGGTTTCACCGCAAATCTTTTCGGCACCTTCGAATTGGCCCATTCTGAAGTTCTTAGTAGGTAGACCTCCGGCCTCATTAAGAATGTTGACGAGTACGTTAGTTCCATATTTAGGCAGGGCATTCCCGCTGACAGGGTGACTAAGCAAACCCTTATTAAAAATTTTGGCTGCTTTTTGGAATTTTTCCTTGTCGAGAACTTCAATCCCTTCTCCATCGTTATCATCGAGGGTTATGAACTTGATCCGTTTGGATCCCATGACAGCACCAAGCCCACCCCGCCCTAGACTTCTAATATGGCCTTTGGGATCCTTTACCGAAATATTTGCGGCGGACATTTTATATTCTCCTGCCTGCCCAATAGTGAGTACTCCGGTATTTTCTCCATACCTTGAAGTCAAAGTATGGATTACTTCATAGTTGCCTTTTCCTAGGAGTTCATTCTCTTCTTTTATTTCCACTCCCTCTTTGTGAACATGAAGGCAGTACCATTTATCTCCGTCTGGGATGTCCTCAATGATCAGGGCTTTTACGCCAAGCTTCGCTAATCTTTGGGCTGCAGTTCCCCCCGAGTTACTCTCCTTGATCCCTCCCGTTAACGGGCTTTTAGCACCAGCCGATAAGCGTCCCGCGTTAGCCGCCATGGTACCTGTCAGTAACCCTGGAGCAAAAACTAATTTGTTCTTGCCCCCTAGGGGATGACAGGTTGGTTCAACCTCCTTGGCGATAATAACCGAAGTTAGCCCTCTGCCTCCAAGAACCTTCCACTCATCAGGTACTTCTTCGACAACAAACGAGAGCTTTGCCATGTTGACTCGATATATTTTCACTTTTAAACCCTCCAAGAGTCACAAATTTTGTGAACCCGTCCAGTTTCACATACCCTATTATTTGGCGTAACCACTTGGACTATTCTCTTAGGTGTTCTTTAAGTAAATTATTAAATCATTAAGAGCTGTTTGGCCCATTAATTTATAACCCTCAAGATTCGGATGCACTTCATCCACAAAAAGCTCAGATTCTTCGCCTGCCTCTAAACGCTTCAGAAAGGGAGTATAGAAATCAATCTGCAACAAGCCTTTCGTTTTCACAAAGTTTTTTAGCCAATCTCTATATTGTATCAAAAAAAACTCCTCTGCTGGCACTAAGGATGGAAGGGGCAATCCGAGGATAGGGATGATCCCGGCCTCCTTGCTTATTGATACCATTTCCGTAAAATTTGGGCTTACCTTTTCTAAGGGATAGTTTGCATAAGCATCATTAGTTCCACCAAGGATGATAACATGGGTCGGATTAAAGGATAGTACATCACGTCGGAAGCGCTCAAGGATAATCTCAGTCAAGTCCCCGTTGATACCTTTATTGATGACCTCACATTTAAGTTCCTGAGCCAAATAGGTTACCCAAGAATCGTTTTTGGTATAAGGATATCCTTCCGTAATAGAATCTCCAATGGCAACGATTGTCATATTCCGTCCGCTTACTCCTTTCATGAACCATTTAGTTAGATTGATGCTGGAGGAGTATTCTCGTTATTAATCTCTTGTGTAAAGATCCATGAATTTTCTTTTAGATCCCGTCCTTTTATAACAACCTGATTCCCCTTGACTTCCACATATAAGCCTTTGATGAGAGGCTCTCTTGTCCTGCTTTGCTTTTGAGGGTTCCGTATAATAGTGTAATGAACTGCTCCGGTATGAACCTTCGTAAAGGGTTGATTTAGTACAACACTCTTCTCTGTCAAATCAGCATGTGTATGGGAGGTGAATAGTATAACCTCCGGATATTGAGATAGGACTTTTTTGATTTCATCACTTTGATCTGATCCTACCCATCCTTTGTTGGAATTACTATTCAATGGTTGATGATGAAAAACAAAGATCGGCTTGCCCTTTTCATAGTTCTCAGCCAGTTTAGCAATTAGCCACTGTTGTTGTTCGTATGAAATATAAGATCTTATAGAATCAAGGGTTTGAGAATTTCCGTCCTCTGACCCCAGGGATATAAAATGGTAACCATTAAGCCAAGTGTCATGATATACCCTATCTTCATCTGCAAAATCAAGGTAACGATTAATAAAAGCGTTTACATCTTGGGGGCTGTTTTTTTCTATCTTATAATTAAAAAACTCATGGTTTCCAATATTACTAATTATCGTTTTAGGCAGCAAGGATTGATTTTTTTGCAGAATCCATTGGATTCGATTATATTGTTTCTTAATCCCTTGATCTACCGTATCGCCATTTAGTATTAGGGCATTTATCCCTGGGTTTATATGATAAAGATCATTGATCGCTTTCTGAAGACTAACGGTATTGCCATGAACATCTCCTAAAACTGCAAACGATAAATTGTAATTGGAAGCTTGTGAGTTTGCAGCCTTGTCCGGTGGTATGACCTCATCGTTGTTGAGTAGCGATAGTCCAGTAATAAATATAATACAAAGCATCAGAAAACTTCTTTTCATACTTAATCCATCCTTAAATGAGATCAAACGTTAAACTGTCTAAACATAGTAAACCGGTTAAGATGTGTCAAACATCCTTAACCGGAATTTAAGATTCGTTTTAATGCTAGTATTTTACACTAGGGTTTTACTCTATACGTACCGCAGTACCTGAGGCACTAACCATTAACATGCTGCCGCTTTGGCCGATTACTTCATAATCCAAATCAATACCTACAACCGCATTAGCACCTAGCCTTGCTGCTCGTTCCTCTAATTCCTTTAGGGCAATATGTCGTGCTTCCTGTAATTTTTCTTCGTAAGCACCAGAACGACCACCAATAACATCTGTGATGCTTGCAAAAATATCTCGCATGATGTTGGCACCCATAATAGCTTCTCCGGTAATTACGCCAAAATATGATGTAATTTTTCTCCCTTCAACTGACGGTGTGGTTGTTAGAATCATGATTTGACCCCCTATTTTTCTATTACTTTATATGATTATAGACTATATTCCATGTCTTAACAATGAATAGGGTCCCCGGATCATCTCCAAAAAATTATAGAAATAGGGACAAATAATTATTATGTAACTGGAATATTGTAGTATACTTGGATTATCAGATCATCTATAACCGAAACTTTGCTGGAGGTTACTATGAGAGTATTAAGAGCAGTTGAAATGAACCGCTGTATTGGTTGCTTATCCTGCATGATAACTTGTGCAGCGGTTAATCAGCAGGACCATTCTATCCTGAAGAGTGCTATTCGTATTAAAACAAGCGGAGGACTCACTGGTAAGTTTATTGGGATCGTCTGTCAAGGGTGCAAAGATGATGTACCCTGTGCAGAAGTCTGTCCATCAGGAGCACTTGTAAGACGTCAGGCCGGTGGGGTTTTACTAGATAAAGACAAATGCGTAGGATGCGAACGTTGCGTAACTGCCTGCACAGTCGATGCAATTCATTTTGATACCGACATTAAGAAGCCAATTGTCTGTAAACATTGTGGTGTATGTGCGCGCTTTTGCCCCCATGGTTGTTTACAGTTAATTGAGGAGGTGCAATAATGTTCTACGAAAAAACCACTAAGGTTTTATACATAGACCTCTCAACAAGTAAGATCGAGATCAAGCAACGTACGGATTTGTCCGAGTTTCTTGGTGGAGTCGGCCTAGCCTCGAAACTGCTTGAAGAAACTATGCGGCCTGAACTCCCCCCTCTTGCTTCAGAACAACCTATGATATTAGCAATCGGCGCAATCTCTGGTATCTACCCGCTTATTACGAAGACAGTGGCCATGTTCATTTCCCCTCTGACGGGTGAATTGGGAGAAAGCTATGCTGGAGGCAGACTGGCCTTAGCTTTATCGATGGCAGGGTTTGATGCGGTTGTGATCCATGGCAAAGCGCCTCGGCCTTCGTACATCGCAATTGATGGAGGAAACGTTACTATTAAAGATGCCCGACCAATATGGGGAATGGATTCGGATGTAGTTGGTCAGTTCCTTCGGGATTCAGGAGAAGCAAGCGGCAAGCGGAGCATTCTGAGAATCGGGCCTGCTGGGGAAAAAATGGTCAAGTTTGCAAGTGTTTGTGTTGACACCTATCGGCATTTTGGCAGGCTAGGCCTTGGCGCCTTAATGGGAAGCAAGCTTCTTAAAGCAATTATAGTTACTGGGGATAAAACTACTAAAATAAAAGACTTTAAAGATTATTTCAAAACCTACCAAAGTATTTTTAAAGCAGTGACTGATACTGACCTGATGTCTAAATATCACGACTTAGGGACAACGATTAATGTTAAAGTAATCAATGCTTTAGGTGCTTTGCCCACCAAGAATCTGACGGTTAATCGCTTTGAGGGTGCTGACCAGATAAGCGGAGAAGCCTTTGGCGAAAAAAATCTTGTCCGTAAGATTGCTTGCACCGGTTGCCCAGTCGGCTGTATCCATATTGGTCAATTTCGGAGAAAATTCGATGAGGGTTACGATTATGAATCTGTGAGCGTTGCCTATGACTATGAGCTAATCTATTCGTTAGGCACATTACTTGGAATTAGTAAGACAGATGACGTTTTACAACTCATCGAAGCAGTCGAAAAGACTGGCATGGACGCCATTTCAACAGGTGTTGCTTTAGCTTGGGCAACTGAAAGCCTAATGCAGGGTATTGTGACCGAAACTGAAACCCTGCTACCCCTTACGTTTGGAGATACTGAAAATTATTATAAAGCTATCCTAAATCTAGCGAGTCGTATAAATCCTTTTTACCAAACTCTCGGGGAAGGAACTCGTTTTGCTGGTGCCGCCTATGGTGGTGAAGAGTTCGCTCTTCAGGTTGCAGGTAATGAAATCCCAGGGTATCACACGGGATATGCAAATTTGACGGGTTTAACCGTTGGGGCTCGGCATTCACATTTATGCAATGCCGGTTACGCTGTCGATCAATCTATTAAAACCTTTGACGAAAAGAAAGCCGTCGCTTCACTCTTTGACGAGGAGCTAGAGCGATGCCTTCTAAATTCCCTGGTCATTTGTCTTTTCGCTCGAAAACTATATAATCGGGAGACTGTACTAAAAGCCCTGCAGGCTGCAGGTTATCCACTGACTGATGATCACCTAACAACAATTGCCAAACGGATTTACTCAACAAAACTTCAACTCAAAGAAAAATTAGGGTTTGATCCTCGGAAGGTTGAATTACCAAAACGATTTTTTAAAACTCCAAGTATGCATGGACCGCTAGATTCATCCGTCGTCGAACGCATGATTAATCACTATGCAGAGAAATGTTCGCAATTACTCGCAGAAAAAATCTAAGACCATAGTTGCGCTTATCAGCTGGCCATGGATGGCCGAGTGTCCCTGAAAATAAGTTTAGGTTAAAATGTCCTAGCGCCAAGCCTCCGGCGAAGGCCGCAGCCTTAGTTGCACTTATGCTTGGACGACGAAGACACCGTCTTCGCACGGGTTAAGCCTTCTTGCAGCACTGTCTTCGCACGTATTAAGCCTACTTGCAGTATAATAACGAAGTTTAAACTTTCTGACAGTACAAAAAAGACGAATGTCTGCCTGTAATGAGGCTGACATTCGTCTTTTGTTTTGTCGCAGAGGATATGTACACGTTAGTGTAAGTCGAGGGCGCAAGTCGACAAATGTCCCCAAACTAGCACCAACTTACATTCTTAGTGAACCAGAAATGGTCTAACATCATCAAGGGCTTTTCGTAAGCCCTCTATTGCTTCCTCACTCATTCTTCCTGAGTTACGCATCCTTTCGAGTAGTTCATCAGGGCTGATCCCCTGGTTTTTCATTGTGTTAATGATCTCTTTTTCATCTCTGGTTAAATCTTCCCATTTTCTCATAGGTAACACACCTCCATGTTCTAAAACAGTGTACTGCAACTGCTTAGTTCATAGCTTTTGAGTTATAGTATTTTTCTATGTATAGTAAGTACTTAATTCTTAATCTTTTTTAGGAACATAAGCCGACCTCGAACATGATTCTAGTTAAGTGATAATGAGCGGCATTTGAACTGAAAGGGCAAGGTTTATACGTTTTTCTGCCATAGCCCAATTAACAATTTGCCACCAAGACCTAACATAGTCCTTGCGTTTTGAAAGATAGTCCAAATAATAAGCATGCTCCCATAGGTCCATTACAAGAATGGGGATGCTACCTGCTTGAAAGAGATTCTGATGTTTCTCGATTGTGAGGATCTCTAAACGACCCCAAGCCGGCTGCCATACTAACAGTGTCCAACCAGACCCTTCTACATTTATAGCAGCCTCACTAAATTGCTCCTGAAAGGCAATAAAGCTTCCGAAATAATTCGCAATATATTTGTGTATTTGAGATCCGGGAGTTTCCCATCGATTCCTCATAGGAGACATAGAGGTCCAATAAATGCTATGGAGAATATGACCGGAACCGTGGAAGGCAATTTCTCGCTCCCAGTGTTTTATTAGGCTATAATCTCTTCTTTGCCTAGCCTCTACTAGTTTTACTTCTGCTTTATTCAAACCTTCCACATAGGATTTATGATGCTGACTATGATGAATTTCTAGTAATCTTCCGCTTATAACAGGTTCAAGTGCATTGTATGCATAAGGTAATTTAGGTAACCGATGTTGACCAAGGGGTACCGTTAAATACGGATACTGCATGAACAATCCCTTCCCTTTCCCATAAGGCGTTAGCTATGTTACTTAATTTCATATGTGCTAATCCATTAAGAAATACCTACCTTACGCGCTTTTGGGGCAGAAAGTTAGAACGTGTCAGGGGGACGGTCCTTTTGACACGCTATTCTGTGTCAAAAAGGACGTCCCCCTGACACTCGCTGACACGTTATAGTAAAATGACTGCCTTCGGGGTAGAAGGCAGTCCCATTTATGCTGGCTTTACATTGAAAGCATTCTATTATGCCATGAACATTTTGATATCATCATCAACCGTGGAGATGCCTGCTATCCCAAAGTTTTCAACTAAGACTTTGACAACATTCGGGGACAAGAAACCTGGAAGAGTTGGTCCTAAGTGAATGTTTTTCACGCCTAAGTGTAGCAAGGCTAATAACACGATGACTGCCTTTTGCTCATACCAAGCAATGTTATACGAAATTGGAAGTTTGTTAACATCATCCAGCCCGAAGACTTCTTTAAGTTTTAAGGCGATAACGGCTAAGGAATAGGAGTCATTACATTGTCCTGCATCAAGGACTCTAGGAATACCGCCGATGTCCCCAAGGTTCAGTTTATTGTATTTGTATTTAGCACATCCTGCCGTTAGGATGACGGTGTCTTGAGGTAAGGCTTTAGCAAAATCGGTGTAATAGTCACGGCTCTTCATGCGGCCGTCGCAGCCTGCCATAACGAAGAATCGCTTAATGGCTCCTGATTTTACAGCATCAACTACTTTATCAGCAAGGGCCAGGACTTGGTTATGAGCAAATCCACCAAGGATTTCACCGGTCTCTATCTCCGTTGGGGCTGGGCAGCTTTTAGCATGGGCAATTAGTGCCGAGAAATCTTTAGCCTTTCCATCGGCGCGATCAGCGATATGCTTAACCCCTTCAAAGCCGACAACGCCTGTGGTGTAGATGCGATCTTTGTAAGAGTCTTTTGGTGGAACGAGACAGTTAGTGGTTAAAAAGATTGGGCCATTAAATGAGTCAAATTCTTTATCTTGTTTATACCAAGCATTTCCGTAATTGCCCACGAAATTATCATACTTCTTAAAGGCAGGGTAGTAATGGGCTGGGAGCATTTCTCCGTGGGTGTAGACATCTACGCCTGTTCCTTGGGTTTGAATGAGCAATTCTTCGAGATCTTTCAGATCGTGACCGCTGACTAGAATTGCTGGATTTTTCCTTACCCCAATGTTGACTTTGGTAAGTTCTGGGTTTCCGTAAGTTGTAGTATTAGCCTTATCCAAAAGGGCCATAACGTCCACACCATATTTCCCGGCTTCTAAGACAAGTGCTACGAGATCACCAGCTTCTAGTGTATCGTCAAGGGTCGATGCCAAGGCTTTTTCAATGAATGCGAAGATACCACTCTCTTGATACTCAAGGGTATAAGCATGCTCGGCATAAGCAGCCATTCCTTTTAAGCCGTAGGTGAGCAATTCTCTAAGTGAGCGAACATCTTCATTTTCCGTGGCAAGGATACCAACTTCGGCAGCTTTCTTTTCGAATTCCCCGACAGGTGCAGTCCAAGTAGCTGCATCATGTAAATTTCCAGGAATTGTTCCGCCCACTCTAATAATTGCTTGTTTAAGATCTTCACGAAGTATGAGTCCTTCTTGAATTCGATTTATAAAACGATGTTTATCGAAGTTGGCATTGGTAATTGTACTAAAAAGACTTTCCATAATGAACTTTTCAACATCCTTGCGAACAAGGTGAAGTCCCCGCGCTTGAATGGCATAAATGGAGATTCCTTTTAATGTGTAGATTAGAAGGTCTTGCAAATTCGCAACATTTTCAGTCTTCCCACAGACCCCTTTGATAGTGCAACCGGTTCCTTTAGCTGTTTCCTGACATTGATAACAAAACATAGATTAACAACTCCATTCTTTTTTTATATTTGACGCCTTACCGCGTCTTGGTTTCGTTGGTTCATTCGGTTCGTTGTGTTCCATGGCTTTATACTATCACTATCAATGCCGCTAGTATGTGATTTGGGTCACGGTTCCGCCGTGATTTATTGACAATAAAAAACGCCGGGAACGTCCCGGCGCTTAGGCTTAATGATATTTCAACCAATAATAACTCTTTCCTCTGGAAGATGATAAGACTCTTTATTGTTTTTGCCACTTATAAACAAAAGGGCACTTAAAATTCCAATTCGACCAATAAACATTAAAGCTATAATTACATATTTACCTGGTGTAGATAATTCAGTTGTAAATCCCATTGATAAACCAGTTGTACCAAAAGCCGAACAAACCTCAAATATTATTCCAATGAGCGAGTATTGTTCAATACTGTCCAATAAGATAATCGCAGTAATCACCAACATTATTGATGTAGAGAATACAACGAAACTTTTCATGATATCCTCTGTGGCTAATCTTCTCTTAAAAACACGCACTTCTGACTTGCCCTTTGAATGTAAAAATTGACAACAATACTACTGCAAACGTTGTGGTTCTAATGCCACCACCTACACTCGATGGAGACGCCCCAATAAACATTAAAATTGAAATAATGAATAACGTCGGTGTACTAAATATATTAACATCTAATGTCGCAAGACCCCCATTTCGTGGAGTAACCGAAAAGAACAACGAATGGAATACCTTTTCATGCCAAGGAAGGTTTGCCATAAATAGATCTTTTTCCAATAAAAAGAAGCTTAATGCGCCAAGTAGAATTAAAATAAAAAATATCGAGGTGGTAAGTTTTGTATATAAGGAAAAATGAAAATCAGGGTATTTTTTTGCAAGTTTAGTTCTTATCTCAATTAACACGGGGAAACCCAATGCCCCCAGTATTAACAAGATCATGGTTAGGGTCTGTACAAAGTAGTCTTGGGAGAAGCGATATAATGAATCACCGAATATGTCAAAACCTGCATTAGTGTATGAAGATAGAGAATGAAATAAACCAACGTAATATGCTTCGTACCATGTGGTTTCATATCCACTTAAATAGAAGTATGAACCAAAGATAATTGCTCCAATGAATTCAATAGTTAAAGCAAAACCTAACACCAACCTGATGGTTTGAACTACGCCTCTAATATTTCCCCTATTCTGGTCAATCATTATCAGTCTACGATGTGTTAAGCCGATCTTTCTCCCCATCATAACGTAAATGAATGTCCCAAGAGTCATTAAGCCAATTGCCCCAAACTGCAAAACTATCATAAGCATAAATATTCCAAACACACTAAAAGTATCTACTATGCTAACTACTGAAAGACCTGTCACTGATATTGCACTTACTGATGTAAACAGTGTGTCAACGAAAGACAATGTGACCCCTTGTTTTAAAGTAACAGGCAGAGAAAACAGAATCATAGCAACAAATGTTGCCAAAAAGTAACTGATAACAATAAGCTGTACAGGAGTTAGCTCAAGCCTCTTTTTCAAAAAATTACGTTTTAAATCTATCTTAATCACTCAGCTTTCCGGCCCACTAATTTTAAGAAACTCTGGAGGATATATGAGGTTTCTGATTTTAACTAAAATGATATTACTCCTAAAAATTTGATTTGTAAAGAATACTATATTTTTCTCCTTATCAGATTGACAAAAACTCGATATAAAGATATCCTAGATATAACCTAATTTATCTGAATTGTCTGATTCTTGTATGGGAAAGGGGACTAATTATATGCGTGTAATAAGTTCTATATGGGAATTCTTGGTTTACTTTGGAACTTGGCTTTGGCCTTATGATGAACAGACAGAATTTCAACGTTGATTGACATGGTTTTATCTAACAGTGTTTACCTACAATGTTATCGCAACAAAAAGACATGGACAAAAATTTGTTCATGTCTTTATAATATCCAGCTAGAATTAATTTTCTAAATGCAATTATTTAGGTATTCTAGAAGTTCAATGAAAGAGGTTTGGGTCGTTTCTGGAGCAAGAATAAGCTCAAAATAAATAATTCGTTCCGCTGGGTTAAGATCAGATGTTATATTAACAATAATTCCATTGCGAAATAGCCAAGTAGCTTTAAGTTTAGAAATCGTTAATTGAGCTTCCTTTTCAAGAACGGGAATAATATCATGGTTTTCTTCCATCTTGAATTCCCGACAAAACTTCACCTTATTTAAAGACGCGAACGTGACATGATATGGAACCAAGCAAATCTCTCTTGTTTCTGTGTACCTATTTATCATAGCCACACTTGCATTACCTATAGATAAACCTTGCATTATTTCTCCCTCCGCACTATACCGACATTCGAATTATATTTGGGTTCATAATCCCTTTTTATAATCAATACGAATCCCCTTTTCTCTAAAAGGGGGTCTAGGTTAGTATTTCATAAAAAAGTGAGTGTTGGTTATAACCATCCAATAATTCGGAACACAGTCAAAATGAAAAGCATGACCGTCGAAGAAATTATGACATATAAGCCATTCCAACGAGGCCCTACGTGGATAGGAGACTGACCTGTCAACCCTGATAAGGCAATAACCGTCGCTGATGAAGGCGAAATTGATATTCCCATCGCCCAGCTAACAGCTAAAACAAGGGCTAGGTAAGTCGGAGTAACTCCATAAGCAGCTGCCTTTACCGTTCCTCCAATTATCGTAACAGGAATAATTGGGTGAATGCCTAAAGCAGACAGCATTAGAATACTTAGAACAATGACAATAGCAAGAAATAAGGCATTTTGTCCGACTAAATTGGATAAAACAAAGGATATATAGTTTCCCAAGTGGGAGTAGTCGATGCTGGTTGCCAACAATCCTGCTCCCATAAAAAGAACAATTTCATTTTTTAATTTTGGGAGACCGTGGAAATACACCCAGAACTCTTTTATTAAAATCTTCAAACGTCCAATAAATCCAAGCCACAGAACTGGAAAGATTAAGGATGCAATAGAAACGACTATAACGGTATGTATCCCGGTAATAAATGAAAGTCCCGCAATAGCAGAAATTAAAATAATACTGAATGTACTTAACTCAATTATTTTTTGCATATCAAATTCAACATTAGGTTCCTCATCAATGGAAGTAAAATCCTTACCCGCTTTCGTTTCTTCATGCATTGTCATAAAGTATCCGACCAAACCAGCAATGACTCCGCATAAAATTGCATAAGGAAAAAACAACGGCCAACTCGCGCCGCTCAATTGCACGATAAGTGCTATGGCAGCTGTTGTAGGTGCCCAGATCGTGCAAGTCGCAAAACCTCGGACAATTGCTGAGCTTAGTAACTTTTTATTAGAACGTTTACTACTGGCCTGACTAACCTGAAGAACTAGGGGTACTACAGCCAAATTAACTAAGACTCCAACAAAAGCAGACACGAAACTTACGAGCAAATAAAATCGACTGTTAGAATAAATATAACGTCTAAACACACCTTGCAAAGCTTCAAAATATCCCCCATGCTGAATAGGAATACCTAACAGCGGTACTAGAGTGAACATAACGACTAAATATATGTTTTCTTGGAAAGCTTGCTGCCAAACGATCAGAGGAGCATCATAGAATAGAAAAAGACTTATGCTTAAGCCAAATGACATAGAACCAATAAGCAAACTGGTACCCGAAACTGCAGTAAAACTAAGCACAATTACGACTAGCAAAATTATAAGATTGATTTCTTGTATTAGATCTGATTGTATAAATAGATTCACTAAGAATAAAATCGCTATGTTAAACGTGAGTATACTGCGAATTCGGGGAAAAAAATCCGTCATAACTGAACTCCTCGACTGTATTTTTCGCTTTTTATAATTATATCATGTTTTTCACAAGCTGTTTCCAATCATACCAGTCAAATAAGGAGACAGTTCGTCGTTTAGGTTAGAAACGACGAATTGTCCCCCTGTTTTGACCTATTTTAGGTCATTTATCCAATATTAAGGCTCCCACTTCTTGTAAGTGGGAGTGCCTCTTACTCGATTTTCAGCTCTTAGTTGAACGAGTTCACTATATCCTCGATAAAAGCAGAAACAGCCTCCTCTTGTGTAGCCCAGGAGGTAACGATGCGGATGGCGGAATGATCCGTATCGATTTTTGCCCAAATATAAAAAGAGTACTTTTCCTGAAGTTTTTCGATTAACCAATTAGGCAAAATCGGGAAGATTTGATTGGAGGTTGAGTGCGTCAAAAATGTATATCCAGCCCGGCTGATTTCATTTCTCAGCAACCTTGCCATAGCATTAGCGTGTCTTGCCAGATCAAAAAATAAGTCATCTTTAAAAAGTTCTAGAAACTGAATGCCAAGGACTCGACCTTTTGCAAGCAGTCCCCCTCTTTGCTTAATGTAAAATCGAAAATCCTCGTTAAGAGAATCCTTACAGATCACTAGAGCTTCCCCCAGCAGGGCACCATTCTTGGTTCCACCAATGTAGAAAGCATCAACCAATATAGCTAAATCAGAAAGTTCGATATCATTCTCTTCCGAACATAGAGCCGATCCTAAGCGTGCACCATCAAGGTAAAGATATAAATTGTTTTCCTTACAAAACTGACTTAGCTGTTTAAGTTCACCCTTTGAATAAATTGAGCCAATCTCCGTTGGATTGGAGATGTAAACTAGTTTTGGCTTTACCATGTGTTCGTCCGTGTGTGTATCCAGGACAGTTTTGATATGAGCGGGGGCAAGCTTGCCATCTTTAACTTCGCACGATATGATTTTATGCCCTGTAGCTTCAATAGCTCCGGTCTCATGTACAAGAATATGACCGGTGTTGGCCGCAATCGCTGCTTCGTGAGGTCTTAAAAATGCGGAAATAACAGTGAGATTCGTTTGGGTCCCGCCGGAAAACAAATGAATATAGATGTCATCACGCTGAATTCTTTGTTTTATCAAGTCTATGGCTTCAAGGGAGTATTTATCCTCTCCGTAGCCTGCCAATTGTTCGAGGTTAGAGGCTATTAGTGCATTTAATATCCTAGGGTGTGCTCCCTCGCTATAATCGTCCTTAAAACTATACATCCTTCTTGCAGATTCTCCTTTTCTCTAACAATTAATCCTGATGTGCTTTGACTTGTTTACTTCGTAATTGTCCACATGCAGCATCGATATCTCTTCCATGTTCAAGACGAATACTGCAGTTGATACGTTGCTTTTTCAGAATATCATAAAAAGCGAGCATCGTTGCATGGTCACTTCTCTGGTATTGCTGGTGTTCATCCACTGGGTTATAGGGTATTAGATTAACATTTACGAGGGGTTTTACAGATTTAATCAAGTTTGCAAGCTGCCATGCGTGCTCTTTATGATCATTCAGATCCTTAATTAAAATATATTCTAACGTTATCCTGCGATTCGTTTTAGCTAAGTAATACTCAATAGCCTGAATCAAACTTTCTATAGGATAGACACGATTAATTTTCATAATTTGTTCTCTAAGTTCGTTTGTCGGCGCATGTAAGGAGATGGCAAGGTTTACCTTCAAATCACTATCTGCAAACTCGTAAATTTTTTCGACTAAGCCGCTGGTTGATATAGTGATATGTCTACCAGGTATGGACAGTCCTTTGTGATCTTTAATGATTCGCAAGGCGTTAGCTACATGATCATAATTATCAAAAGGTTCGCCGATTCCCATCACTACAACATGACTTACAATGTCACCATGATTAGCCTTATCCATGTCTTGTTGAACCTTCATGATTTGTTCAACGATTTCACCACTAGATAGATCACGTTGTTTTATCATTAAACCACTCGCACAAAAGCTACAGCCGATGTTGCAGCCTACTTGAGTCGTGACACAAACAGATAAGCCGAATTTATGTTTCATGAGGACTGTTTCAATCAGATGATCATCCTGTAATTTGAATAAATATTTGATCGTTCCATCCGTCGATTCCTGCTTGATATGCTCACATAAGGTTTGGATGACAAAATGGTCCTCTAATAAGTTCAGACAATCGTGATTAACATCCGTCATTACTGAAAACTTTGTTACCCTTTTCCTATAAAGCCAATCCCAAACGTTTAAAGCTCGGGATTTTTTATGTCCATGCAACATAAGCCATTCAATCAGTTGTTCGAGCGTCAATTCATAAATGGACTCTTTTTTCATTCCATTCTTAACCTCTCTAAAAACATTGTATAACAATGCCAGAGTTCTTAACTTTCCGGTTAAGACTCTGGCTTAATCACTATATACTATAACTTTAAAAGTTTGGTTTTAGATTATTACACTAAACCAGAACCCAGAGTTGTCCATCTAAGAAATGAGTAATAACTAGGTTAATTATACCATAACTCTTCAATTCTAGGCTACTACAAGCCCTTTCGATAAGGCAGGGGGCAGATTGGATTCCCTAACCAATCAAATACTAAACAAAAATTATTCTGTCATCCTTGCAATATCGAAACTTCTAGATCCTTCAGTCGTCCCTCCTTCAGGATGACATAGCGCTTAAGTTGCTTTCATAGCAAATGACAAAAGCGTAAAGGATTTTTCATTCATCATGGTGTCGCACAGCGGCGAGGAGTCTGATTAAAAAGAAGGATAGCGCTGCTATCCTTCTATAATAATAAAAGACTACGTTATCCTTTTGTATTCCTTAAATATCATATCCGTGTATCTTTAGAGAATACTAACCGACCCTTCATACATCAAACCCGTTAAAGCATCGACTGTCAAGGACTGTCCATCAGTAACCTTGGAAAAGGCGTCTATAGCCCCGACAATTGTTGGGATGCCGAATTGTAAAGCTACTATGGCCGCATGAGATGTCAACCCGCCTTCTTCAACAACTAACGCTCCTGCCCGAGCAATTAAGGGTACGAAGCTAGCATCCGTAGACTCTGTGATTAAAATTTCCCCATCCTTGAAATCCTCACTATTTGGAATTTGAACTCTGCGGGCAAAGCCAGAATAGGACTTACGTCCGATGCCGGTACCTTTAGCCAAAATATTTCCCATGACTTGAACTTTAATCATGTTTGTCGTACCAACCTTACCAATTGGAACCCCCGCTGTAATGACCACTACATCACCAGACTGAATATAATTATCATTTAATGACGTATTAACAGCAACCGAAACCATTTCATCCGTTCCTGAACTTTTAGGGACGACTAATGGTTGGACACCCCATTGCAGCGCTAATTTTCTAGCTGTTGCTGCAAAGGGAGTTGCTGCAACGATTAAGGCAATAGGGCGATACTTGGAGATCATCCGAGCAGTCAAGCCCGAATGTGTGGGCGTAAGAATGGCAGCTGCATGAAGGTCCTTTGCAATTGTAAAGCTTGCAAAACAAATCGCCTCAGCAACATTGATTTGAGGATGTCGAGAAGCTTGATTGTCCAGACAGGTTATTTCTGTACGCTTAGATATTCTATCCATCATACGAACAGCTTCAATGGGATATAAACCCGCTGCTGTTTCGCCAGATAACATAATCGCATCCGTACCATCTAGAATTGCATTGGCAACATCACTGGCCTCTGCACGTGTAGGCCTGGGTTGTCGAATCATGGAGTCTAGCATCTGTGTTGCCACAATCACAGGTTTACCTAATAAATTACACTTACGAATCATTTCCTTCTGTCTAATAGGAACTTCTTCAACCGGAATTTCTACCCCTAGGTCACCCCGGGCTACCATGAGACCGTCAGCGACTTCAAGAATAGCGTCTAGATTATCCAGGCCTTCTCGGCTTTCGATCTTAGCGATTATATGAACATCCGCTCCCATTTCCTCTACAACCCTACGCACGTCCAAGACATTTAAGGCCTTGCGGGTAAACGAAGCGGCAATAAAATCAATTCCCTGGGAAATGCCAAAGCGAATATCTTCGATATCCCTTTCAGTAACAGCAGGCAGGTCGATAAGCGCACTTGGAATATTAACTCCCTTTTGGGATTTAAGCACTCCGCCATTACGAACAACCGTATGAATTATTTCAGTATCTACAGCGACTACTTCTAATTCAATTTGACCATCATCAATGAGAATATGACTGCCTGGGTTAACCTTTCGCCACAAATCAGTATAGGTAATTCCAACTCGTCGTTGATCGCCAAGGATACTAAGGTCTATATCCAGATCAAAGTTTGAACCATTTTCAAGAGTAACTCCCGTTTCAGGGACCTTTCCAGTGCGTATTTCTGGTCCCTTGGTATCGAGAAGAATCCCTAGATGTTTTCCTGCTTTAGCAGCTTCTTCTTTTAGAATTGCTATTCTTCGGCCATGTTCTTCGTGGGTTCCGTGGGAAAAATTGAGTCGTGCAACATCCATTCCTGCAGCTAGAAGAGCTTGAACCTTTTCCTTGGACTCACTTGCCGGACCAATTGTACAGACAATTTTTGTCCTCCTCATGGGTACCCCCTCCTTCTTAACTACAGACCTTTCGTTGCAATAAGCTTTACTAAATCAATAACTCGGCAAGAATAACCCCATTCGTTATCATACCAAACCAATACTTTGACCATACGATCACCAAGCATCATAGTAGACAAACCATCTACTATTGAGCTAGCAGGATTACCATTATAATCCAGGGAAACAAGGGGTAATTCCGTGTATTCCAGGTATCCTTTCATGCTGCCATTTGCTGCCTGGCGAAAAGCGTTATTCACCTCTTCTTTAGTGGCAGGTCTTGTTAAATTAGCCACAAAATCAACTAAGGATACATTCGGAGTAGGAACTCGTACAGCTAGTCCAGTCATTTTTCCTTCCAATTCTGGTATAACAAGGGTAACTGCTTTAGCTGCACCCGTCGTTGTTGGAATCATTGATTGATAGGCAGCCCTTGATCTTCGCCAGTCTTTATGTTTTACGTCAACCGTGCGTTGGTCATTGGTCACTGAATGAATGGTTGTCATCATCCCTTGTTCAATCCCAAAAGAATCCACTAGCACTTTAGCAACAGGTGCCAGGCAATTGGTAGTACAAGAAGCATTGGAAATTACGTGGTGATTAAGGGGATCATATAGATCGTCATTAACTCCCATTACAATGGTGATATCTTCTTCTTTGGCTGGAGCAGTGATAACAACTTTTTTAGCTCCTGCGGTAATATGTTTTGCTGCCTCATCACGTTTCTTAAATTTACCTGTGCACTCGATCACTATGTCTACTCCGAGTTTATTCCAAGGCAGATTTAGAGGGTTTCTATCAGCCACAATTTCAATACGTTTTCCATCAATAACCAAGGCCTGACCGTCAACTTCCACTGTATTGGGAAGGGTTCCGTGCACCGAATCGTACTTGAGCAAATGAGCTAACTGATCGGGACTTCCCATATCGTTAATAGCCACCACTTCGAATGGGAGTGATTGATTGAGGGCGGAACGCAGTGTAAGTCGACCAATTCTACCGAAACCTGTAATTGCAACGCGGATCATGGTTTACCTCCTCTAATAAAACCTATTTATACTAAAACAAAGTTTGTATACAACATACATATAATTCTGTGCAGATAGACAAATTCCTGCTTTCAATACTTGTATCGCAGTAAATCAGATAGTTTGGGAGAGTATCACTCAAAAGTTCAGACTGCGCAAGCGCACAGCCTGATCCCATTTTCTGAAAATGGCACTACAAGGTAAAAAAGGAACAAACGTTACCTTACCTAGCAAGTCGTAGCTTGCTAGAACCCTTAGGAAAGACGGGTCTTGAAATCTTCATAACCAAATTGTTTAACGACTTTAATGCCTTCTTTTTGGTTGAAACGGGCGATGGAAGGGAGATTAACCCCATTAAAGGTATTGTTCTTCACCATAGTATAGTGGGCCATGTCGCAGAAGACAAGCCTATCCCCTGGCTTTAAAGGTTGTTTGAAGGAGTAGTCGCCAATGATATCTCCGGCTAGACATGTAAGCCCGCCTAGTCTATAGGTATATGAATATTCATCGGGCCCTCCAGCATCTATTATATTCGGTCTGTAGGGCATTTCAAGTACATCTGGCATGTGACATGCAGCCGAAGTATCTAAAATGGCAATTTTCATATCATTATCAACTATATCCAGAACCCTAGCAACTAGATAACCGGTATTCAAAGCCACTGCCTCACCTGGTTCCAGGTATACATGGACTCCATATTTATCCTGAAAGAACTTTATGGAACGAACCAAGGTTTCAATATCATAATCGGGTCTGGTAATATGATGACCTCCACCTAAGTTGAGCCATTTCATTCTCTTAATAAAATGACCAAATTTTTGATCCACCACTTTAATCGTTCGTTCAAGAGTATCCGAATTTTGCTCACACATGGTATGAAAATGAAGTCCTTCGATACCTTCAAGCTCTTCAGGCCTAAAATTATCTAGAGTGACTCCGAGTCTGGAATACTGATAGCAAGGATCATAAATGGGCGTCGTTATCTCCGAATATTCCGGATTAATACGAACACCACAGCTTATTTTTTTTGAAGAGTTTTTCACCTTGTCTTTAAAGCGGTTCCATTGGTCAAAGGAATTAAAGGTAACATGATCACAATGTCTAAGGATTTGATCAAATTCCTCTTCAATATAGGCGGGAGCATAAATATGAACTTCTTTTCCCATTTCTTCATTACCCAGCTTAGCTTCGAATAAGGAACTAGCGGTTATCCCTTTCAGGTACTGACCTACAAGAGGAAATACGGAATACATTGAAAATCCTTTTAAGGCAAGGAGAATGCTGCATCCCGTACGCTGTTGTACGGAATGCAGTATTTCAAGATTTCTTGAAAGTAGTCTTTCATCTACAATATAACAGGGTGAAGGCAGGGCACTGATATCAATGTCCAATTTATGCACCTCAATCAAGGAGAGTTGGCGAGAAACTTTCTTGCCACGGGAGACCACATTTATTTAAAGCTTCCATGAATGGATCAGGGTCAAACTCTTCAACATTGAATACGCCAGGTTTTTTCCAAATACCTTTAAGCATCAACATAGCCCCGATCATCGCCGGAACTCCTGTTGTATAGGATATAGCCTGGGATCCAACCTCAGCATAACACTCTTGATGATCACACACGTTGTAAACATAATAGGTTTTAGGTTTTCCATCTTTGATTCCTTGTATTATGCAACCAATATTCGTTTTTCCTTTAGTTCTAGGACCCAGGGAAGCTGGATCTGGAAGTACAGCCTTCAAAAATTGCAGCGGAATAATCTGTTGCCCTTCAAATTCAATAGGCTCAATCGAAGTCATTCCGACATTTTCAAGAACACGTAAATGATTAAGATAATTATCCGAGAAGGTCATCCAGAATCTGATCCGCTTAACTCCCTTGATATTAACAGCTAAGGATTCTAATTCCTCATGGTACATAAGATAAATGCTTTTAGGGCCTATCTCTGGAAGGTCATAAACCGCTTTCATGGAAAGGGGATCCGTCTCCACCCAGGAACCATTTTCATAGTATCTACCGTTTGCAGTAATTTCACGAATATTAATTTCAGGATTAAAATTAGTAGCGAAGGGATATCCATGATCACCCGCATTAGCATCGACAATATCTATGGTATGGATTTCATCAAAATAGTGTTTCTGGGCATAGGCACAAAAGACACCCGTAACTCCTGGATCAAAACCGCTTCCTAACAAAGCAGTTATTCCTGCCTGAGCAAATTTCTCACGATAAGCCCACTGCCATTTGTATTCAAACTTAGCAACATCCGGTGGTTCATAATTCGCAGTATCTAAGTAATCAACCCCAGTTGCTAAACAGGCATCCATAATCGTCAAATCCTGATAAGGGAGGGCAAGGTTTATAACAATGTTGGGCTTAAAGCTTTTAATCAAGTCAATAACCATATCCGTATTATCAGCATCAAGCTGAGCCGTATGAATTATTGTGCGGCTTCCTGCCAATTGGTTTTTAATGGCTTCACATTTTTCGACAGTTCTACTGGCAATACAAATCTCTTCAAATACATCTGGATTCTGGCAACATTTATGAATAGCAACACTGGCCACTCCACCAGCACCGATAATCAAAGCTTTTCCCATTTAGCACCCTCCTATCACTTTAACAACACTGCAAATTATACCTAAACCACTCTAAATAATCAATTAAAACCCATAAAATGAGCCATAACTTTTTTTTACTACACAAATTCTTGAATTCTTGCTGACTATTAGCTTTTCCTGACCCTTGCAAAGATAATCATTATCTTTATAACCTCGGGTCGACTGGCTCAGCCTCTAAGGCCAAGGTTGCTAGGACACATTCGTGGACTCTTGCAACTGATTCTTTCTTAACAAAACGCTTAACCCCTTCTAGTCCTAAGGCAAATTCCATTAAGGCATGACGTTGCTTTCGATTAACATTACGTCTTTTTAAACGAGCTAAATTCTCAGGCTGTAAGTAATCAATTCCATAAATAATATGAAGGTATTTTCTCCCTCGGACCTTGATTGCCGGTTGAACCAAACGACCTTTTTCATTTCTAGCAATATAGGTTTCTGGCTTAACGACAAATCCTTCATGGCCGTCTTCCGTAATTTCCTCCCACCAACGAATTGCCTCATCTTCAGACACTTCATCCGTAACCACTCTAAATTCCGTTTCCATGAATAGATGAGATACTGCAGCTAGGTCCCTGTTCTGTTCCATATGCCAAAGATGGGGTTGGTCAAAATACGTTCGATTACTATCTGCTAGAACGTGAAACGGAGCAATCTTAATCCCGTTAATTCCATGGGTGTCCCAACAGTAGGTTTGAAAGACGTCCCGAAAAACCTCCGCACGTTTCAATTTAACTTTGAACTCCTCAATCCACGAACTAACGTCCCAGCCATTTTGGTAGGCCAGCTCTAGTTTCTCTAGAATTTTTTGCCGATCCATTAAGGTCACTTCCGAAACATGAGCATACTGTGCACTGATTAATTCTTTGGCCTTTAAGTTCCAGGGTAAAATCTCTGCATCAAGTAAAACAAAGTCTGTCTTGTGCTTAGTAAAATAGTCGGCCTTCCTTAAATCAGTATTCAGTTGCTCTAAAATCGTTTGGGTCATGGCTTGATTAAAGAATGGTCTACCCGTCCTTGTATAGACAATCCCTAAAGTTGAAGTTCCGACATAGTTTTTAGAAGACTCAACATCGTTGAACAGGAGGAGGATTGCTCTACTGCCCATGTGTTTTTTCTCTACTACCATAGTCCTTATGCCTTGTTTTCGATAATAGTCAAACGCTTCTTTCGGATGTTCAAGATAATCCTTAAGAGGAGAAGGATCCGTCGTAGGGCTCATTGTCGGAGGAATATAAACGAGTGCTTCTATAGGGATAGTATAATGGGAGACTTCTTCTATCGAAGATTTAACATACTCCTCTTTGATCCTTATTTCTCCATAATCTTCCGTATTGACGGAATATCCGTTGATAAAACCATGGATATTCGGAGGATCAAACCGTTTGCTCTTCCATTTTTGTATAGAGCTCTCTGGATCTTCTGCATAGTCCTTTTGCGCACCAACTGAAACAAACTTTTTTTGAGGATAGCAATAAGCGGTTAAACTGCCGCCAAAGACAACCCCTTGGTCGATATTGATTGTGTTATTAACAACCAGAGGCTGAGGCTTTGGATCATGCCCCCAGACAATAATCTCTCCGGATTGATGTTGAATAAACCAATCCTTACGAACTGGCCTTCCAGTCTCATCCATCCCATCTGTATCTCCATAACGGCAAAAATCACTAATCCGTTTAGATTGTTTTCCAATATACCGATCCCTAATTCCAGCATGGGTTGCAACAATCCCCTCAACCCCATTTTTACTAAATACGAGATTTGATGGCGCGTCGAGAAGAAAATTTTTAACTTGCTCTTTAAAGCGATCAGAAGCTTCTTTCCCTTGTTCTTGCTCGTAATGCAAAAATTCCGCTGCAACGTTTTCATCTCCATGAGTCAGGTTTACGTTACGACCGGAAAGCCAACGAGCAATCTTCCAACCGTGATTACTATCCACCATATAAGCGAGGCTCTTCTCTACGTGTTTCATGAAAAAGTTCAAACAATCAAGGCTCTTTGGGCCTCGTCCTAAAATATCTCCGACAGATACAAGTTTACGGCCTTCAGGATGAAGGTAAAGACCCTCTTCATTTTGCCGATATCCTAGTTTTTTAAGGAGTTCCAAAAACTCATCATAGCAACCATGAAGATCCCCAATAAAATCAAGCCCTGCGCCAACCTCTTTTACCAAGGGATTGGGAATTCGTACAAAGCTGCTCTGTTCAAGCTGGACTTCATTTAAAGTATATATAGCAGAGTAGCCCTCCGTTTTTAGGGAACCAAGATTATTCTTAAAGGTTCGAACCTGCTGCTTGATTGGATTACGACCCCTTGGGAGTTCTCGCTTCGCATCTCTTTCTAAAAGTATCTTTTCCGGTATATCTAATATAATGGCTATTACAGATAGATGGTTTTTAACTGCAAAATTGACAGCTTTTTGACGGTCTTCAGGCCAAAGGTGGGTCGCATCGACCACGGTAAGTTTATTTAAAACACCTCGAATATTAATGAGCTCACTCATGGCGTCAAAGGCACTTTGAGAAATCTGACGATACTTTGCAGCGAGTACTTCTAATTCACCCTTAGAGTGTTTACCAAAATCAATGAATTCAGTATCGGAAACTAGAACTCGGAATTGATCCGAGCTTACGATTTCAGATTTTAATAATACTCCTTGCTCTACAAGGTTATTAAGGAGTGTTGTTTTCCCACTGTTCGAAGGTCCTACTAACAGAACGATTCCTGCGTGGGGAATAGCAATTGGTTGAGTCATTTTTCGCTCCCCACCTGTCTCGTAAAAATAGCAATCTGAGAGGGTTGACCAAACCCCTCGACTTCCTGCCCAATACCATCGATCTTAACACCATAAGAATATTGGTCAGCCCAAGAGTTACACCTTGCTATAAATTCTGCCCGAGTCCATTCAAATCGATGATCTTTGTGGCGCATCTCTTCTTCCATTTCGTAAACTTGGTTATATTCAACATTGGGAGTCGTTATAATGAGGGTCTTGGGTTGATAGCTACCAAAAATTGTGTCCATGACCCGGGGTAGCCTATGTTCGTCAATGTGTTCTATTACCTCACCTAGAATCATGACATCCTTATTTCGCACCCGCTCATCGTAATAATAGAAGGAACCCCAGATCGGGGTGGGAGAAATAAAGCCTTCCTGTAGACTGGCCTGAGCAAAACGCTTCATCGCTCTGAGGAGTAACCGTTCTGTCGGCTCCACCGCTAGAATTTCTTGAACCTGGGGAATTAAGCCTAAACGCACGGACAGTTTTCCTTCTCCGGAACCAAAATCCACAATGGTTTCTTTCGAAGGTAACGTCTCAATAATCTTTACTATAGTTTGGTAGCGAAGTTCGTTAAGATTAATTGCAGGCTCCCTATTGTCTAAAGGATCTGAAGGAAAACTCTCAGGTATCTTAGTCATTAATTCGGGAGGGACCTTATCTATAAGTTCCCTGAACCGCAGGGACCGTTTAATAATCACTTCGTTGAAGGGATGATTTGCCAACCAACCTTCTCCATAACGTTGAAGTTTTTCTATTTCCCGTTCATCCATAAAGTAATGTTTATAATCGTCTAGCACCGGTATCAGAACATATAAGTAGTTTAAGGTGTTTTGAAGGGTGACCCTGCCTTGAAGATGGAGAAACCGCGCCGAGCTTTTATCTTTCAATTTAAATAAATAGTCAACATCTCCCCGTTCAATTTTAACCTGAAAACCTAAAGGTTCGAAAAGGCCTGTCACTACTGAATCCGATAAATCTGTAGCAACTGGCCCAAAACTCACATTTAACTGAAAAGCATGAGTTACCCAAGGGAGATACTCCTCTATAGTCCGTCCATTTATAGCTGTTGCTAAAGCCGAACGGGCATAGGAACAAAATATACTGCTCACCACAAATTCTCGATCGTTGATATATTGCGTGATCTTGAAAGTATCCGGACTGTTTTTGACCAGTTCAACTGGGTCAGGAGTCACAAACAGGATCACTTCAACTTCCGTTTCCGTAAATACCGTATAGGTTAAACGAACACGATATCCTTTTTCAGTCCGATCATATAAATTCTGGGGGTTTTTTGCTAGGAGAAAGGATAAGGCTCTAGCCCCTTCCCCCACTGCCTTGATTGCTAACTGCACGTAAAAAACTCCTTATCACCTGCAAAAACTTCTTTCTAGTTATACCCAAAAAAGTCGGACTTAACTAATTGCGGGATTAATTCAGTTTTAACAGAGAATACTAAAGTCTTTGAAAATCCCATAGTGTTATAGAAAGCTCATGAGGGGGATTCAAATGACGTATATTGTTCAACCAGGTGATACCCTTTATAAAATCGCACAAAACTATAATACTTCCGTTAATGCCATTCTTGCCCTTAATCCTCAAATTACTAACCCCAATTTAATTTATCCAGGACAGACGATCATAATTCCAATAAGCTCCGTAGAATGCCCGCTTTTACGCCAAGGAGATCGCGGTCCAAGCGTAAGTCGGCTACAGACACTTCTCCGATTTGCCCGCTTTGACCCCGGCGCCATAGATGGTATATTTGGTCCAAGAACTCAAACTGCTCTCGTAGCCTTCCAAAATAGTCAAGCTGAGCTTGAAAGAACAGGGGTAGCCGATGAGGAAACCTGGGTTGCTCTAGGTGCTGAATGCGCACCAAGATCAGACGTTATCAGCTATGTTATAAGACCAGGGGATACATTGTATATCATCGCTACAAGGTTTAACGTAACGATTCAAAGCATCTTGAATATCAACCCACAAATAACCAATCCCGATGTTCTCTCTGTTGGTCAGGTTATCAACATCCCTCCGACTCAATAGCGAAACACGGGGAAACACGGGGACAGGTGCACTGTTTTCTTTTCAGGAGAAGCAAGGGACAGGTGTACTGTTTTTTTCTAAACACGGGACATCTGTACCGTTCTTTTTATTAAATCTATTATTTAATTGAGCCTAATGACGTCTCAAATTCTTAAAGCAGAAAGGATAGTCTCCTACCAGACGGACAAAATAGAACGTATCTAAAATTTTAAACTGGAGGAGATCAAGTTGGGAAATACTATGGTTGAGTTATTATCAAAACTGACGACCTCAGCTAGCGAAATCACTCCCGATATTCTTATTCTGCAATTCAGGGTTGTGAACGCCTTTATGGTCAGTAACCCAAATAAGAAAAGCGAATGGTTTCTAATTGATACAGGCCTAGAAAACTCTGCAGATTATATCCTAAAGATGGCTGAGAAGCGCTTTGGAGAGAAAACTCGCCCTCAGGCCATCATTCTTACACACGGTCATTTTGATCACGTAGGATCATTAATAAAGCTTTCAAATTATTGGGATGTTCCCGTTTATGCTCATGAATCAGAACTTCCTTACATAACAGGAAAAAAGGATTACCCAGTTGGAGACCCAAGCGTAGGCGGAGGAATGGTAGCACAAATGTCCCCGACGTTTCCACACACCAGTATAGACATAGGATACCGCGCTAATTCACTTCCTTCGGACCAAAGTATCCCAGGTATGCATGGCTGGAAATGGATTCCTACACCTGGTCACACGGAAGGACACGTTGCCCTATTTAGAGAACAAGACCGCATAATGATACCTGGTGATGCCTTTACAACCCTGAAACAAGAGTCATTAATGTCGGTTATGACTCAAGACGAGCAAATAAGCGGACCCCCCGCCTACCTAACGACTGATTGGAAAGCAGCTGAAAGGTCAGTAAATCTATTGAGGGACTTAAATCCGATGCTTGTTCTTCCCAGCCATGGTCAACCAATGAAAGGTGACGAGTTATCACGTCATCTAGATTTATTGACTAATTATTTTGAGGAAATAGCAGTTCCAGAACAAGGCCGTTTTGTTGATCAATCCTAGCGAAACACGGGCGAAACACGGGGACAGGTGTACTGTTTCACGCTTTCCAAACTCTCGTTTGTGATACACCTGTCGTTCTTGAGATTTGCCGTATACTAGTACCTTTCAATTGTTTTAACTCTTTAAGTATCTCCTCTTGCCGTTTTCTTTCTTCGTTTGCTAGTTTTATAGAGTCAATTCCGAACTTTTCCTTGAGTATTTCTCTGAGTCTTACATCGCTAATACCTTGTTTGGTTTCTTCTACATCTAAACATACTTCAGTTATCATCTCTCTCGAAAATATCTCAAACAGCCTTAATGCTTCGCTAGATGTACCAGAAAACATCCCTAGGACGTAGTCCTTATCTACAATATGTCCTTGGCCAAAGTATTCTCCATAGCTACTCCATTTGTAGTGCGAAATATCCTCTACTATCTTCGCCTTGATAGGATTTTGGTGAATATAACGTAGAGCTGTTAGAAAATATGAGTCTGTACTTACGATTTCGCTTTTAAATCGTTCCTGAAACAAATGCCCACATCGTTCATACTTCTTGTTGAACCATAAAACATAACTTGAGCTGATACGCTTTATTGAAACTCCAATCGGTTCGGATAGTTCCTGCAATAAAATATGTATGTGATTATCCATAAGGCAATAAGCAAATAGTCTATAGGAATTTTTGTCTCTGAATTCAGCAAGTTTCTCGATGAATTTTAGACGATCTTTTTCTTCTTCGAAGATACTCTGACGATTGATACCACGCATCATGACGTGATAGATACCTGTTGGGCTTTGTTCTCTTGCTTTTCTTGGCATTTGACACACCCCCTCAAACGGTTTGCATATCATTCCAACGAAACAGTGGACCTGTCCCTCTGTTTCACATACAACGAAACAGTGGACCTGTCCCTCTGTTTCACATACAACCGTAAACAGAATCCTGACAGATCACCTTACCTTTTTCTAGAAAAAGATTAAAACCCTTACAGACTTCGATGCATAAACCGCAACCTGTACAAAGGCTGGAATCGACTAAGATATCAGCTGACTCTTTGGTTCGAGAAGTGGGGATAGCCATCAGTTGAACTCCCTTCAGCTTTTCATAATAATTTTCTCTAAATCATTAACTGAAATCCAATGTACTACCAGCCATTGCCCAAGTAAAAGCGTTAGGAAATTCCATCGCTAACTTACTTAAGATAACCGGTCCAGTACAGTGATTTGGGGCCAAACAGTCTAAATCAAGTCCTCTCAGATAGTCCATCGTTTGTCGCTCTTGATTCGGAGTCGCTGGTCCAAGATGAGTTCCACCAATAATAGCTCTTACTTTTTGCTGACCAGTTACCCTTTTAGCATGTTCTACAATGTTTACCAGTCCCGAATGTGCACAACCGAGAAGTATGATCAATCCTTGATCTGTCATATAGAAAAGACTTAAATCATCTCGAATGCTATCCTGAATAAGATTCCCTCCCTTAAACTCAACCAATCGATCATCTAGTTCCTCAAACGTTGTTTCTCGTGGGATTTCACCACTTAACCATAGACCAGGACTTAATTCTAAGGGTTCACTATGCCAGTGAAACTCAGCACCAGCACTCTCCAGTTGCTTCTGACAATACGGCACACCTATATACCTATCCGCATTTCCTTTAACTCCCCGACCGTAATGCCCTTTAAATAAATCCGGATGAGCATAAACTGGGATCCGCCCTCTATATTGCAGGAACTTAAAAAGACCTCCCGTGTGATCATAGTGTCCGTGACTTAAGATGACACGGTCAATTAACCTTAGATCATGGCCTAAGATTTGTGCGTTACTGATCAAATTGCCTTGCTCCCCTACATCAAATAAGATCCTCTCTTCACCAAATTCCAAGAGCATTGACAAACCCCATTCCGCTAAGAGCCCTAAAGGAACTCCTACGGTGTTTTCGATTAAGATCGTTACTTTTAACTTGCTCAATGTCTGAACCCCTTTACATATTTTACTTTTCTTATGCATGCTTTACTATTCTGTAATCTCTTAACAAATTCAATATGCATAACTCTTCATCCTGCAAGAAACGTTTCATAATACTGTTTTATTTATGGAAATAGTTTTACAGACAAACAAGGGGACAGGTCAACTGTTTCGACTACTTCGAAACACTGCACCTGTCCCCCTGTTTACCGATTTACCCCTGTTTCACCGATTTAATATTTTCTTAATGTTTTTATATGTAGCAGTCTACATTTAGTAGGCATAATAACTTTAGAACTATATGAGGGAGGTCAAATATGTCGGGCAAAACTGCCGTCCAATTAAACGGTGTAACTAAGAGAATCTCAGGTAAAACCATCGTAGATCATTTAACGTTTGATATTAATAGTGGAGAAATATTTGGCTTATTAGGGCCTAACGGTGCAGGAAAAACAACGACTATTCGTATGTTGGTTGGGCTTATTTCTATCACAGAAGGGGAGGTATTTATTCAAGGTAAAAGTATCTCTTCTGATTTCAAATCTGCAATTCGGCATGTAGGGGGAATTGTGGAAAATCCGGAATTGTATCCATTTCTTACGGGCTATCAAAATCTCGTTCATTTTGCCAATATGTCAGCGGGTATTAGTAAAGAGCGCATCCAAGAGGTTGCAACCTTAGTTAATTTAGACAAACGCCTTAAGGATAAGGTTAAAACCTACTCTTTAGGCATGAGACAGAGATTAGGTATTGCCCAAGCACTGCTTCACAAACCATCCGTTCTTATTTTAGATGAACCCACAAACGGGCTTGATCCAGCAGGAATACGCGAACTCAGAGATTATCTTAGAAGATTGTCCCAAGAAGAAAATGTTGCGGTAATTGTATCTAGTCACCTCTTGACGGAAATGGAATTAATGTGTGACAGAGTAGCCGTGATTAACCAAGGCAAGTTAATCGAAGTAAAAGATCTAAAAGAATTTATTCGTGGGAACAACGAGGATGTTCCGACATTCTTCGAAGTAGATGATTTGATAAAGGCTAAAGACATTATCACTAAGGTGTTTAGTGATATCCCCCTTTTGGAAACTAGAGATGGTCTAGAGGTAAAGACTTCAAAAAAGAACGTGGCCCTCATTAACTCAGAACTAAATCGTAAGGGAATCCAGGTTTACGGCATTTATACTCCAAAAAAATCACTTGAAGATAAGTTTTTAGAAATAACAAGGGAGGATAATCATGTTAAAACTAATTCTTAATGAAAATATGAAGCTTTACAGTAGAGTTGGTCAATTTATCATGATCTTCATACTCATGGGGCTTTCAGTTTTCACTTCAATATATACCTACAAAACAACCCCTCAAAGTGTAGGAGACTGGAAAGTGCAGACTGAACAAAAAATCCAGACGGCAACTGAACTGCTAAACAATCCCCAGATCCCCAATTTCCAAAAAAGCGAAGTGGAAAAACAATTAAAACTTGATAAATATGCCTTAAGCCATGACATCTCGCCTAATACTACAGTCTATGAACAAGTTGCAAAACAGGCATCCCTCCTAAGTATTATTACTATGATGACTGCTGTAGTGGCTGGAGGAATCGTTTCTAATGAGTATGTATGGGGAACCATTAAACTCCTTCTGATTCGACCCATTAGTCGTTCTAAAATTTTGCTTTCAAAATACTTTGCTTCCTTAATGTTTGCCTTTTTGCTTGTAATTGTCCTGCTGGCAACCTCATTTGTAACGAACGGGATTCTCTATGGTTTTGATAATTCTGATAATCCTTATCTGTTTATTGGCCCGACGGGAGAGGTTTCCCAAATGAGCATGGTGGTACACACTCTTCAAACTTATTTGCTAAAATCCGTAGAAATCGTAATCTATTTAACTTTAGCCTTTATGCTCTCAGTTGTTTTCCGAAGCAATGCCTTAGCCATCGGTGCTACGTTGCTCTTACTTCTTCTTGGTCCCCAATTAACTAGCATGTTTGCTCAACAAACTTGGAGTAAATACATCCTTTTTGCTAATACGGATTTAACCATGGTTACTATGGGTAGTAATCCTTTTGGTCTAACCCTCCCCTTCTCCCTCACTGTTTTAGGAAGCTATTTGCTTTTATTTATTACCATCTCATGGATAACCTTTCAGAAAAGAGACATCGCCTAGTTCAGTTTAAGTCTTGTCAGCTCTTAGCCCCGTAACTAAAGTAATTGCTTTAGGGTGCGGGGTACTCTTATAATGGTAATTAGAGGAATTGAGTCATCAATTTCAAACTAGTTATTGGAGGATGGGCGGGCAGTGGAATCTTACAAAATACTGATTGTTGAAGATGAAAAAGAACTTGGTCAATTATTGCATGACTATTTTAAAAAAGAAGGTTTTGAAACTATCTTGGCCTTTGATGGAGAGCAGGGACTAACTCTATTTCAGCAGCATCTCCCCGTTCTCGTTCTATTAGATATAATGCTGCCTAAAATTGATGGCATGGAATTATGCCGGATTATTCGCAATCAATCCACAGTCCCAGTCCTGATGATGAGTGCAAAATCAAGCGATGTTGATAAAATCTTAAGTTTAGGCCTAGGTGCTGATGACTATATCACCAAACCGTTTAGCCCCGGAGAACTAGTTGCACGTGTTAAAGCCCAAATCCGTCGCTATACCTTGTTATCGTCCCCTATCAAACCCGATGAATGGCTAAAGTTTTCAAGTTTAGAAATTGACAGCAAGGGCTACCGAGTTTTCCTTAAGGGGAATCAAGTAGACTTAGCTACCAAGGAATTTGAAATCTTACGTTATCTCGCAAGCCATCCGCAGCAAGTTTTTACTAGGGAACAGATCTTCACAGCCGTTTGGGGGCAAAACGAATACGGTGATATCAATACTGTAACTGTGCATATACGTAAAATTCGAGAAAAAATTGAGAAAAACCCTTCTAAGCCACATTTCATTAAAACCGTGTGGGGCGTAGGTTATAAATTCGATGGAGGTTCTTAATGAAGATTGGAATAAGACTCCGCTTTCTGCTGATTATATTAGCCCTTATTATTTTACCCATCGTGGTAACCGTTACATCTCTTTATATGACTACGAACAAAATGAAGGATCTTTTAGACCCTACATCCCTTGAAAGCTTTACCCATCAGATAGATAGGGTCAACAAAGAAACTGCTCGTAAGATTGTTGATGAATTTAGTAATATCCATCAATATGATGTCTTTACGGCTGCTTTAGAACCCTTAATCTCCAAGTATCAACTTCATATTCGAATTGTTGATCCCAGTGGAGTGTTATATGACTCTGAGGACAAGTTAGGTTGGCAGGATCAAGAACCCAGCCATCTCCCTCAAGATACTTTAGCGGTAAGCTGGAACCAATCCCTACGTCTAAACCCTTTTCAATACTCCTTACCTATTGTGATCGAAGGAAAACAAGTTGCGACGGCCTTAATCGATGTCAATCCTTCTGTTCCACCATATAACGTTTTCGCAGAAATATTAAAAGGAATACTATCCAGCTTTGGTTGGGGATTCTTGGCCTTAATTTTGCTTATAGTTCTTTTTACATGGTATTTTTCTCGAACAATTCTAAGACCTATTGACGACCTGAGTCTTGCAACACAAAAAATCAGTGAGGGTAACTTAGAGTTTTCTCTTGAGTATCATAGAAAGGACGAATTAGGCAAGTTTGTAAGATCTTTCAACAACATGCGAGATCAGCTCAAGGAGTCCCTAGAAAAACAGAATGCCTACGAACAGTCACGTAAAGCCTTGATAGCCAGCATTTCTCATGACCTAAGAACCCCAATTTCTTCAATAAAAGGATATGTAGAAGGGCTTCAGGATGGAATCGTCGAGGATGAAGCAAGTGTGAAGCGATATTTATCCATAATCCACCAAAAAACTGATCAACTAAACCGGCAAATTCAAGATCTATTTCAGTTCTCTCAATTTGATCTAGGGCAACTGGAAGTCAAACTAGTACCAGAGGATAGCCGTGAAGTTCTTGAAAGTATACTAGAACCTTATGAACTTGAATTTAATAAGGACAAGGGAAAGTTAACCTTGATAATTGATCGTCCCCTCCCCTCCGTTCAAATCCTAGTGGATCGTCAACGAATTGAGCAAGTCCTTTTAAATCTACTTAGTAATGCTCAACGCTATGCCTCAGAGGGCGGGCGAATGCAAGTTAAAGCTTATGTAAAAAAACCAAACTTAATTATATCGGTTTCCGACAATGGCCCTGGAATCTCTCAAGAAGACATACCTCACATATTCGAGAGCTTTTATCGTGGAGAAAAATCCCGCTCGCCCATGTACGGTGGAACCGGGTTAGGTTTGGCGATTAGTAAATCTATTGTAGAAGCACATCAGGGTAAACTATGGGTGGAGAGTAACGAAGGACAGGGAAGTACATTTTCGTTTTCACTTAAAATACCTACTACCGGGAATCTCTGACTTTTTCCTTTGGTTTCTTTCTCTTTGGTCTCGCAGGTCCTAGCGACTTATAAAAAATTCTACGCGAAACACTGCACCTGTCCCCCTGTTTCACCCACCTGTCCCCCTGTTTCACCTGGGATAGTTCACTTGCTGGGTATTTCCTGCTATAATTAGTTTGACCTTGAAAATATATTTTACGGAGGAATCAAGATGAAATTTCTTACTCAATTAAAAGGCGAGGATACTTGGGAGGAAATAACCTTGGAGGAGTGCCTATTCAAAACAGAGGGAGCTGGCTTTTATACTCCAGGCACTGTACAAAAAATGTTAGAAGACGGTTTAGCCGTTGATACGCCTTGGTCCATTTTTAAGAAGGCAGAATAGTTGCTGGATAATCTAGTGGATGATCTAAAGAGCCCGTCTTCTAGTAAGACGGACTCTTTTATATTTAGTCCTAAACAACCCTTCTCAAAAAGTTGGGTGGTTCTTTATTAATCTTTAAAACTATCGAAAGGGTCTGTTATAGATGTTTGATACTGTCATCATGGGTGGTCTAATTGTAGATGGAACCGGAAACATACCCTATCGATCCGACATTGGAATTAAAGATGGAATGATTGCTGAAATTGGACTGGGGCTATCCAATGAATCTGCTGAAATCTTAGATGCAACGAGCAAAATGATCACTCCAGGATTTATCGATGTCCATAGCCATTGTGACTTGGTGCCGTTTATGTCTGGCCCAATCCGTGAAAGCAGGATTAATCAAGGAGTTACAACCGAAATAGTTGGGCAATGTGGTTTGGGTTCAGCTCCCCATCTCGAGAGGATGGAAGACTGGCGCAGCTATCTTAGCCCTATTTTAGGTCCTGGTCCACTTACCTGGAATTGGCCAGATTTTTCTACGTTCTTAAATGAGCTAAGGCAAGCGGACAAGCCAAACAATATCGCTGTTTTAATCGGTCACGGGGCAGTTCGAGCCCAAGTTTTGGGGTTGAATAATATCCAACCTTCAGCAAAAGAAATCACAGCCATGAGTAGAATCGTCGAAGAAGCAATGTCAAATGGGGCTTTAGGAATATCCTATGGTTTAGCATACTTACCTGGGATATTTGCGCCCAAACAAGAACTCCTTGCCTTAAGTTCGGTGGTCGCGGCTTATAACGGAATTATGATGATTCATATACGAAGTCATTCCCGCCAAGTTCGTGAAGGAATGGCCGAAGCACTTGCCGTAGCTAAAGAATCTGGGGTTAAGCTACAGATTTCCCATATGCGCTCCTATGCAAATCGAGATTTTGGCATTACCGCTGAAGAGTTAATAGACATGGTAGAAGAAGCTAGAAACCATGGTGTCGACGTAACCTTCGATGAACACCCTTATAGGGCTGGGAGTACACTTTTGTCTCAGGTTCTCCCTCCATGGGCCAAAGAAGGTGGCAGTACGGAAATCATCCGCAGATTAAAAGACCCTCAACTTCGAGCCAAACTAAAAGATGAACTGAGCAATTCTGGACCAAGTTATCCAGGCTGGGATAACTTTGTGGGCATGGTTGGCTGGTCTAATATAATGATAAGCTCTGTAACGAAGCACCAAAACAAATGGGCAGAAGGTCAAACCCTAACTCAATTAGTCTCAAAAAACTGCTCCGAACATGTTGAATCTGCAAGCGAAATCATCGATTTGCTTACAGAACTGCTAATTAGTGAGGATTGTCGTTGTTCAATGGTAATCCAAAACCTTTTTGCCGAAGAAGATATTATAGCTTTAATCAAGCACCCGTTATGTCAAATTGGTTCGGATGGTATTCCAACCGGCAAACCTCATCCCCGTTTATACGGCACATATCCTAAGTTTTTAGGGGAATATGTCCGTGATAAGAAGATATTAACTTGGGCTGAAGGTATTAAGAGAATTACCGGAGACCCAGCACGAAGATTGAACTTAGCCAACCGAGGATATGTAAGAAAAGGCGATATCGCTGATTTAGTGATTCTTGATTCTAATAAAATCGCTGCCCCAGAAGATTACAACAATCCTTCAAAGGTTCCTTTAGGAATTGACTACACCTTGGTCAATGGTCAAATCGTGGTGGCCAAGGGTAAAGTTCATAAAACAAACGCTGGCCAGCTTTATTCTCCATCCCTTCCCCGATCCTAATAATCATCAATTAATAGCCGATAGTGGCACCTAGACTCACAGGTTGAACTTGTTGAGTTGCAATCGCAACCCACAATTTCCCCATCCTGTCGTGAGTCACCCTCTATTACCTTACGATATATTTTTAACCTTACGATTTTACTAACGATTGAACAGGTCTCTTGCCTTTCTTCGACGTTCAGTTCCAACGCTTACGCCTCCCATGAAGTTTCCAATAAATTTGATTTTTCTCTATTATACACTTAATACCTAAAAATAACGGGTAAGCATTACTGCTACCCGTTATTTTTATTTTAACTTGAGATTCAAATTGTATTAATCACCTAACGATGAATCATACCCCTTGTTACCTTAATAACCGATTTACTATCAGATTGATCGAACTGACTGTTTGCTCTTTTGGGTACGACTTCATTTTGACCATTCACAAGGGATGAACTACGAACGCTTGTAGAATTAGAATTACTCTCACCTTTCGGGCGTGAAATCATATCCCGGGTGATCTTTACAACTGATGATACCATCGCTGAGTTTTTATTATTAACTTCCCTATCGTCTTTGGCTAAACCTTTAGCTCTACCTTTGACTAGTCCTCTATCCAAATTTTTGGCTAAGGGTTTATCTAAGCTCTTAACTATGCCTTTATCTAGACCGTTAACTAAGACTTTATCCGAACCTATTAATAGGCTCTTATCCCTGTTAAAGCTGTTTACATTATTTTTCCCTAGCGACTTATCTCTTGCTTTGACGTTTGATTTACCCTTTGCTTTAGCTTTAGTTTTGTCTTTTGTTAGAGCTTTTTCTTTCTCTTTAGCTTTTCCACTCACTTTCTTAGGAGCCATTTCGTTATCGATTATTCCTTTCCATGCTTCCGAGACCTCGTTCGCTACCCGCTCCCAGCTAAACCTTTCTACAGCTAAGTCCCTACCATTTAAGCCCATTCTCTGGCGAAGTCTGGCATCCTTTACGAGGGTTCGAAACTTTTCGGCAAATTCGATAGGGTCCTCGGGTTGCTCAACAAGTAATCCGTTTTCACCAATTACCACTTCGGGATTTCCACCACGTGCCGTAGTAACAAATGGTAAGCCAGCAGCCATAGCTTCGTAATGGACACGAGCAAGGGGTTCTTGCCACTGAGAAGGACACACAAAAATATCCCCTGCCCAAAACCACTGATGAATTCGATCAGCGGGTACATAACCAGTACTGATCACCGGAAATGGAGCTCGCTCTGCCAGTGATCTGACATAAGCAACATAATCTGTAACTCTGTCGACACTGTACCAAGTTCCACCTACAATCACCAAGGCAATACTCGAATCAAAGGCGTAAAGTTCTTTAAGTGCCTGGATCAACAGATCAGTACCTTTTTTAGGGGTTAACCGGCCTACAAATAAAATAACTTTTTTGTTTTCAAGACTATACTCTTTCCTCAGATTCGCACGAATCTGAGCAGCTGATTTTGATTCTTCCCAAGGTACAAAGGCTTCAAGGTTTACTCCGGAATAAATCGTTTGCACCTTTTCAGCAGCTTGAGGATATAAATCAACGATTGTATTGCCAACATAGTCACTAACCGTGAAAATACGTTCCACTTCATCAATAGCAGCTATTGCATCAGCTTGAAGAATCTTGTTTGTATTAAACATATCATTATGCATACTTAAAATCAGTCGCGAATCAGGCGCAACTTCACGAATTAAGGGAATTAGCCGTGGTCGGTTAAAGACATGAATAAGATCAAAAGATTCTTCTTTAAGGAAATCAATGACTTTCTCTGCATAGATTTCGAAGTTTTTTTCACCATCAACCCTTACATAACGAATATTATCTTGATAACCTTCAATGGGTAATGAAGAATCTGTTGTTCCCAGAATTGTTAAGTCATGTTTTTGGGCTAATATTCCAGATATTCCTTGGATATAAGTTTGAATTGCTCCGCCCCGCACTGGTGGTACTGGCAACTTTTCCGTGCAGATCATGAGAATTTTTACATTCTCGTTCTTTTTCGCACTTGATTTTTTCTGACTCTTCCCTGTTTCAAGAGCTTTTTTCTTGCTTTTTTTCTTAGTTTTAGTTTCAAGAGAACTCCCTTTGATCATATTTGGATTCCTTAAAGAATTGTCTTTGATTATATTTGGTAATGTGGTTTTTTCCGACGTTGCCTTGATTTGCATCATCTCAAGAATTTCGGGTTCAAAAATAGGCATTGAGGCATAATTACCCGATTCGTACTTATGGCTATCCCTTTTCAGCTCGGCCAATACTTCAGCCTTTGATTTTTCTACTAGCTCCAGACGCTGAATGATCGGTTCCACGTATAGATTTAAAAAGTTCAAAGGATCGAACAACATCTCATTTATGTGTTTGTAGAACTCATTAGGAAAGGCAAGATCATTTAATAGAATTTCATAGGTCTCGAGATCCAGAGGATTTGCTGAATGATAGGCATCTATCATTCCCCTTATCCAGGTGATATCCCAGCTTCCCAAGTCGAACATTGTACTCGAAATGAGTTTACGAAGGTCACGAATTGGCAAATCGTAGGACACTCCATCTAAATCAATAACCCATAGGCCACCCTCACCAAGTTGTCCATTAGACCACCCGAAATCTTGGTGAACAAGTCCCCAGTGCTGTTCCCCCATTGCTGCCATCTGAGCATAAGATGATTGCTCGAGAAAGCTTAATACATTGTGAGCTTCTTGTTTATATTTGTCTATAACAGAAAGTAGTGTTCGACTGCCTGGGAGGTCATTATATGCTTGAGCAACGTTTCTGAACCAGTCAATTTTACTGGTAATTTTACGATAATAATCAGGCCAACGATACAATCTGGAAGCTCTTTCGGAACCCGGTGGCGGAGTATATCCTCGGGAATGCCTATGAAATTCTCCTAAACCATAACATAAGGCTTGAGCGCCTTCAAGGTCACTCATTGCTGGGGTAAGAGGTTCAATCCAATCCGTAACAATCCATAACTTCCCACCCTTTTCAACATAGAGAAGGCCGTTTTTAGTTTGTTTTAATTCTGGTACCCTTCCTCCTTGTTTTACAATATAGTCCTGAGCGCCTACACTAAAAAGACTTCTAGCAGGTTTTCGATGTAATACTTTTAAACTTCGGGGCCCTTTATCCGTTTCAATTTTCCATATAGCTCCCCCTTTATCTGATTTAGCCGTAACTAAAATTTTACTAAGGACCTTCATATCGTAGCAATCAATTACTTGGGTCGCTAATTCATCAATTTCTAGGGGGACCCACATATCTAAATCGATTATATCTTGGTGATCTTCATTATCCCATGGTTGAATCGTATATTCTTTCACGTCTTTCCCTCCACTATTATTTAAGGTTAGGCACACAATAATCTATTCAGCTTAGTCTATGAATGGAATCAATAAATGGATAATCTGTCTATTACACTAAAAAATGTACCATAATATGTAATTTTGTAACCTATAAAATTAATTCTAATACAATATTAAAATTGCATTTTATTTGAATAGGTGGAGCGATTAATGAGAATTTGCATCGTAGGCGCAGGTTATGTAGGCCTTACAACAGCTGCTGCATTGGCAGATTTCGGACATGAAGTGTTATGTGTTGATATGGAAGAATCAAAAATAAATAGCCTTCGCCAAGGCAAGGTACCCATATATGAACCAGGCTTGGATGATTTAATTACTAAAAACGTTAAAAATAATAAGCTATTTTTTTCGTCACTAGTTGAAGAAAGTATTAAAGAATATCCAGTAATTCTGATTGCTGTTGGCACTCCTTCCAAGGACGATGGCAGCAGCAATCTCATGTTTGTGCACCGGGTTATTGACGTCATTGCTTCTACTACAAATGTGTATAAAATCATTATCACTAAAAGTACAGTCCCTCCAGGAACTAATGAGTGGATTCACAAAAGATTGATTGAAAAAGGTATAGATGAAGACTTATTTGATGTTGTTTCCAATCCAGAGTTTTTACGGGAAGGATTCGCCTTAAGGGATCTTTATCATCCAAATAAAATTGTCTTTGGCACGAAAACTAGTCGGCCAATTAAAAACCTTAAAAAACTCTATTATAGGGGAAAGGCGCCCTATATCTTTACAAGTTTGACAGGAGCAGAACTAATTAAATATGCTAGCAATGCCTTTTTAGCTACAAAAATCTCATTTGCTAATGAAATGGCGCGCATTTGTGATGCTTACGAAGTGGATTATGATGACATTGCTAAAGGAATAGGGACTGATCCTCGAATAGGTCGCTACTTCCTAAATTCAGGACTAGGGTTTGGGGGATCATGCCTACCAAAAGATTTAAGTTCTCTTAAGCATTCAGCGGTAAAGAAAAACGTTGAAACTAAACTTCTTGATGCGGTAAGAGAAGTAAATGACACCCAAATCGATCTATATCTGAATAAACTTACAACTGAGCTTCCGGATTTAACGGGAAAACGGATTACGATTTGGGGAGTGACCTTTAAACCTGATACAGATGACTTGCGCTCTTCCCCAGCAGTTATGATGATTAAAAAACTTCTAGAGAAAGGTTGTCAAGTTCACGCTTATGATCCGATGGTACAACTGGAATTAACGGGTGTTTATTCCCACACTAATCAGTATGAATCAGTTAAAAACTCAGACGCACTAATTATTTCAACTGAATGGCAGCAATTTCTTGAAACTGACTGGGCTGAAGTAAAATCAAGAATGAAGGGAACCATTGTTCTGGATGCTAGAAATTGTCTTGATGGGAAACTTGTCAGGAAGTTTGGTTTTCTTTACTTGAGAATTGGGTAATGGCTTACCGCAATTGGGAAAACGACCGGGTTCAACTTCAACTAGAAGATAGAGAATAGCTAGAGAAATAACTTTTTGTGATACTTGTCGTAGAATCCAGATTTTGTGAAATATTTGTTTGTTAACGTACCATTTGCTTAAAGTGCTCATATAATACACAAAAATCTCCAACCTATTCAGCTTTAATTAGGTGGAGATGTTGTGTTTTGGAAAATTTTAGTGAGGAAGGGTGCTCAAATATGAATAATGAAGAATTACTGAAATCGCTTCATGATGCACTAGCAAATGGGGATGAGATTGAGAAAATCAATGTTGTTTATATGAATGGTAAGGTGTTAGAATTTGGGTCTGAAGAGGCCGAACTAGAAAATGAAGAAGAAGTTGTCGGTTTTGAGGTAATCGAAGAAGACAACGATGTCGACGATGACGAAGCTGAAGTAGAAGACGTTGATGATGACGATGATGACGACGATGACGATGACGACGATGATGATGATGATGACGATGATGATGATGATGATGACGACGATGACGATGATGACGACGATGATGACGATGATGACGATGATGACGATGATGATGATGACGACGATGATGACGATGAAGTCGATGAAGTCGATGATGATGATGACGACGATGACGATGATGACGACGATGATGACGATGATGACGATGATGACGATGATGACGACGATGATGACGATGATGACGATGACGACGACGATGATGATGACGACGATGATGATGATGATGATGATGATGACGACGATGACGATGATGACGACGATGA